>Ga0194130_10000062_pt1 | contig 199717 bp, 187 predicted proteins | sample TA2KigsurfametaG_FD_160084 | JGI IMG/M metagenome (GOLD analysis project Ga0194130, IMG submission 160084) | Freshwater microbial communities from Lake Tanganyika, Tanzania - TA2015050 Kigoma 12 surface | ecosystem: Environmental > Aquatic > Freshwater > Lake | place: Tanzania: Lake... | reverse complement strand
ATGGGCGCAGCTCATCCCGTGGCCTTTGATCAAAGGCCGCTTGATATCGCGGGCGTGCTTGGCGCGAAGATGGTGTCCTATCCCTTCACCGTGCGCGATTGCTGCCTGGTGACGGATGGCGGGGGGGCGATTGTGCTGACCTCCGCCGCGCGGGCCAAGGCGCTGAAAAAGCCGCCAGTTTATGTGCTGGGCACAGGCACCAGCATTATGCATGCGAGCATTTCCAATATGCCGGATTTGACGCGGACAGGCGCGATTGCGTCAGGCACGCGGGCCTATCAGGCGGCGGGGCTTCGGCCGCAAGATATGGATATGGCCGAGCTTTATGATGCCTTCACCATCAACACCATTCTGTTCCTGGAAGATTTGGGCTTTTGCAAAAAAGGTGAGGGCGGCGGCTTTGTCGCCAATGGCCGTATCGCGCCCGGTGGTGCCTTGGCGGTGAACACCAATGGCGGGGGATTATCCTACTGCCATCCGGGCATGTATGGGCTTTATTTGTTGATTGAGGCGGTGCGGCAAATCCGCGGCGAATGCGGCGCGCGGCAGGTGCAAAAGCACGATACCGCCATTGTGCATGGCAATGGGGGCGTGCTGTCGGCGCAAAGCACGGTGATTTTAGGCGGGGCGGGGACGGTTTAGGGCGGGGCGTTCTGTCTGGGCGCCTGAACCGGGTCCCAGCGACCGCCGAGTGTGGGGGTTATTGAGGGGGGAATTGCCCAGCGGCTTTGAAAGCGCGCCGATTTCAAAGGATTTGGGGAGTAAAATGGTGCCCAGAGCCGGAATCGAACCAGCGACACTGCGATTTTCAGTCGCATGCTCTACCAACTGAGCTATCTGGGCCCCGGCGAAAACAGGTCTTCGCCAGAACCCTTCTCCTAGCGAAGCGCCCCGGCCCTGTCCAGCCTCATATAGCCGGACGGGGGGTGCAGGCCATCTCAGGTCATTTGGAGCAGCTTTTGGGTCGGCATGGCAGGAAGGGTGGCATTGCTGCCCAGTGCGGCAGATGCTCGGGTCCAAGCCTTGCAACCTGGGGCAAACCATTCACCATATGGGGAGGCGAGTACCACGTCATGCGGTGGCCGGCAGGGCAGTTTGAAACCAAGTGGTACCGCCCGATGCCTCGGGAAATGTGGCCAAAGAAGTGTTTGGTGCTTGTTCCATAGGAGAAGAAAAACAAAAACACCTCAAAACGATGTTGGCGTGGCGCTGCCTTATTGCGTTAGGCGGTGTTCCTCCGCCACAGACAAGTTTGCGAAAGCAGCAGGTTTTCGTTAACACACTTTCTTCTCCAGGACGTTAAAAAACCTTCTATGGTCCGAACAAGCCCGCACAAAGCTGGCGCATGCCGCCGAAAATGAAGCCATCACCCCGCCCTGTCCGACAACAACTCGCCGAGGCGATTGCTCTTTTGCAGCAGGGCCAAATCGCCGCAGCCGAAGCCGGTTTTCGGGCCATCATCGGGCGAGACCCGCGCAATTTCGATGCGCTGCATTTGGGCGGCGTTGCCGCGGCGCAAAGCGGCCGCCTGGAAGAAGGCGCCAATTTGATTCGCAGAGCCCTTGCCATCAATCCTCGCCATGTGGATGCGCTCGGTAATCTCGGCTTCGCGCTGATCCGGCAAGGCCTTCATGAGGAAGCGCTAACCAGCCTGGACCGCGCTGTGGCGATAGACCCTAAGGCCGCCAATTCCCATCATAATCGCGGCTTTGCCTTGTTGAAGCTGAAGCGCCTCGATCAGGCGGTTGCCGCCCTTGATCGCGCCGTTCAATTGCAACCCGACAATGCGGAGGCGCGTAATGATCGCGCTTGCGCCCTTATGGACAAATACAAGCTTGAAGATGCGCTTGCCGCCTGTGAAGCAGCGCTGCGCCTACGCCCGGATTGGCCTTCCTATCTGGTGAATATGGCGCTGATCTTGTGCGGCCTGCAGCGCCCTGCGGAGGCTTTGGCCGCAGCGGATGCGGCGCTTCGGATAAAGCCTGAAGATGCTTCCGTGATTTTGGGGCGCAGTCAGGCTCTGTTCGCACTTGGTCGGCCGGCCGAGGGCCTCGCAATCATTGACAGGCTTCTTGAGATCAATCCGGGGTCGATACAGGGTCTTCTGTGGCGCTCATACGCGCTGGTCCAGCTTGGTGAGCCAGATGCCGCCCTGGTGGTAGCCAAAACAGCTTTGCACCTCGCGCCGCAGGACGCAGCCATCCATCGGGGTTATGGCTTCTCCCTTGGCAATCTGAATCGCTTGGAAGAAGCACTTGTTGCCTATGATGAAGCGCTGAAGCTTGTCCCGGATGACAAGGAAGCCTTGTGGAGTCGCGCTTTGGCCTTGCTGGTGCTCGGGCGGTTCGAAGAAGGCTGGCTTGCTTACGAATATCGCAATCTGCGCCACAAGACCCTGGCAGCACGCAAATATCCAAAGCCGCTATGGTGGGGCAAGGATCCTATCGAAAATCAGCATCTCTTTATCTATTGGGAACAGGGGTTTGGCGATACCATTCAATTCGCGCGGTATGCGCTTCTTGCCGCTGCTGCCGGCGCGCAGGTGACACTTTCCGTTCAAGATCCGCTGCGGCGGCTATTCAAGGATTTCGACCCTGCGGTGACGGTCATTGGCCAAAATGAAGCGCCGGCGGAATTTGATTTGCATTGCCCGCTAATGTCGCTACCGCTCGCGTTCAGCACCAGGCTTGAAACCATCCCCACCTTTGAAAATGGCTACCTCAGGGCGCCCGCTGAGGATATTGCGCGCTGGGATCAGCGCCTGCCCGCCGGCCGCCGGTGCATTGGCCTGGTCTGGAGCGGGAGCCAGACGCATGCGAATGACACCAATCGTTTGCTTGCACTCACGAAGCTTCTGCCCCTGTTTACGCCGGGCGATGTCTGGGTGTCGCTACAAAAGGAAGTGCGGGACGCGGATCGCGCGGCGCTTGAAGGCTCAGGCATATTGGATGTGAGCGCGGAGCTTGGCGATTTCGCGGATACGGCAGCGCTGATCACGAATCTTGATCTGGTGATTTCGGTGGATACTTCGGTTGCGCATTTGGCGGGTGCGCTCGGCAAACCTACCTGGGTGATGCTGCCCTTCGCGCCCGATTTCCGCTGGCTTTTGGACCGCGAGGATTCGCCCTGGTATCCTAAATGCGCCTGTTCCGCCAAAGCCGCGCCGGCGATTGGGGTGGGGTGGTAGCGCGCCTTGGTGAAGCGCTGCGCCTTTAGCCACGCCGGCGGCAGACAAACGCCCGCAGGCGTTGCAGGATGTGGCGAAAGCATCACCACGGGGGAAATACCATGTCATCCGGCAGCTATGACCGCGCCAGCTTCAAGGGCCTGACTTTCCAGGATGCCGTGCCGCACTTTCTGGCCGGGCAGGATAATCCCCGCGCCTATCTGGAACGCTGCCTGGAAGCCATTGCCGCCAAGGATGGCGTGGTGCGCGCCTTTGTCGTGCTGAATGAAGCGGGCGCGCGTGCCGCCGCCGATGCCTCGGCCGCGCGCTACAAGGCGGGCCGCGCGATCTCCGCCATTGATGGCATGCCAATTGGCATCAAGGATTTGATCGAAACCGCCGATATGCCAACGCAAATGGGCTGCGGCGCCTTCACCGGCAATTTTCCGAAGCGCGACAGCATCATGGTGCGCGCTTTGCGCGATGCCGGCGCGGTGATCATCGGCAAAACAGTCACGGCGGAATTGGGCATGGCGCATCCGGGCCCCACCACCAACCCCTTTGATGCGCGCCGCACGCCAGGCGGTTCATCCTCAGGCTCAGCCGCAGCGGTTGGGGCCAATATGATCCCGGCGGCGATTGGCACGCAGGTCGGCGGGTCCATCATCCGCCCCGCTTCCTATTGCGGGAATATCGCGCTGAAGCCCACCCAAGGCGCGATCAATCGGGGGGAGAGGCAATCGCTCAGCCAATCCACTGCCGGGGTCCATGCCAATAGCTTCGAAGATATGTGGTCTGTCGCGATTGAAATCGCGCGCCGTGCCGGGGGAGACCCCGGCGCGCCAGGGCTATTCGGCCCGGCAAGCCCGCCCGCGCCGGTCAAGCCCGCGCGGCTGATTGTGATGGAAACCGAAGGCTGGGTGGATTTGGATGCCGCTTCCATTGCGGCTTTTGAAGGCTTGCTGGCAAAACTTCGCGCCGCTGGGGTGGAGATCTGGCGCCGCGCCGATCATCCGCTGATCGAGGGGTTTGAGCGCGCGCTGGCCCATGCAAAGGCCATCACCGCCGATATCTGCGCCTTTGAACAGCGCGCGGGCTTGCAGCATTTGGCCGAAACCGCAGCGGATCGCGTGAGCCCCCGGCTTTTCACGCGCTTGCAGCATGGCACCAAGGTTGATCTGGAAACCTACCGCGCCCGGCTGCTGGAACGGGATGGGCTGCGCCGGCGCCTGGCGTCCCTCGCACCCTTGGCGGATGGGTTGATTGCGCTGTCATCCCCTGGCCCCGCGCCAGTCTGGTTGGGCGATCAGCCTGGCCAGCCGATTGCGCCGCGCCCGACCGGGGATATCAGCTTCAATGCGGGTACATCTGCGCTTGGCTGCCCGGCGGTGACGGTGCCGCTGCTGGCGGTGGGGGGCATGCCCCTTGGCGTGCAGATCATCGGCCAATGGCATGAAGATGCGCGCGCTGCGGCGATGGCGGCTTGGGTGGCGGGGGTGGGCTAATCCAGCAACACCCCCCGAAAGGCCGCGAGCCGCGCCGGCGTCAGCCCAAGCCCATCTTCCAGCAAACCTATCTCAGACCCGAAGGGCGCCACCGCCGCATCCAAAGCGGCGGCCAGCAGCGCCGGGTGCGTGTCCAATATCGCCTGCTTTGCTTCCTCTGGCGCGTCATCCGGCAGCGGGTGGTCGCGCCGCCAGAAGCGGTCTGTTGCCACGTAATCAGCCAGGATTTGCTCCCGCGAAACGCCAAGCGCGGTCAGGATCAGCGCGGCACCAAGCCCCGTCCGGTCCTTCCCCGCCGAGCAATGGAAAAGCAATGGCCGGCGTTCATCTTCCAGGATCAGATCAACAAGCTGGCGATAGACCGGCAATTGCTCGGTCGCGTAATTCAGATAGGCAACCCCCAAAAGCCGCGTAGTTTCGGCCCGTGTCGCCGCACCATTGCCGAGCAAATCCCGCAAGGACGCGCCAATGCGCGGTTCAATCGGCAGCGGCACAGCCCGCGCGCCTGGCGGCAGGCGGGAAGGGGCGGCGGCGGCTTCACGCGTGCCGCGCAAATCGCAAACGGTGCTGAGCCCCGTCGCTTCCAGCGCAACCAAATCCTGATCGGTCAGCCGGTGCAGCGCATCTGACCGGAACAGCACGCCGTGGCGCAATGCCCGGCCCTGATGCCCGCGCCAGCCCCCCAAATCGCGGAGGTTGGAAGCACCTTCAAGCGGCAGAAGCCGGGGCAAAATCTGGGTCATGGGCGATTTATGCCAGAAAGCGGCGCCCCAGCCCATGCGGCGGGATTGTTTCATGCGGGGCAAAACTATTTTAGAAGGCACGCGGCATTTGCCGGTTTGGGAACAAAAAATGGGCACGGCCCTCGAAATTCTGATTATCCTGCTGCTGGTTCTGCTGAATGGCGCCTTTGCCATGTCTGAACTTGCCATTGTATCTTCCCGCCGGTCCCGGCTGATGGCCATGCAAAAGCGTGGCGTACGCGGCGCGGATACGGCGCTGGCGCTGGCCGAGGATCCCCAACGCTTCCTGCCCACCGTGCAGGTCGGCATTACCATGGTTGGCATCATCGCCGGTGCCTTTGGTGGCGCGCGGCTCGCCGGGACCGTCGCCGCCGGCTTGGAAATGCTGCCCTTTACCGTGCCTTTCGTGCAGGAAGTGGCTTTCGCGCTGGTGGTGCTGGTGATTACCTATCTCAGCCTGATCCTGGGCGAATTGGTGCCGAAGCAATTGGCGCTGCGGGAGCCGGAGAAGATCGCCATTCTGGTTGCGCGGCCCTTGGCGCTATTGGCGCGCTTCACCGCGCCCATGGTCTGGCTGTTGGGCGCATCTTCGGCGCTGGTGCTGCGGTTTTTCGGCCCTGTCCGCGCTTCAGACCAGGCGGTCACGGAAGAAGAAGTGAAGGCCGTGGTGGCGGAAGGCGCCCAGGCCGGCGCGCTTGAAACCGAAGAACGCCATATCATCGAACGCGTGCTGCGTTTGGGTGACAAGCCCGTGCGTGCGCTGATGACGCCCCGCAATGACATCGCCTGGCTTGATCGTAATGAGGCGCCGGAAAACCTGCCGGACAGGCTGCGCGCCGCGCATGTCACGCGCTTTATCGTGGCCGATGGGCGCGTGGATAATGTGGTGGGCGTGGTCGCGGCCAAGGATTTGCTCGATCAGCTTTTGGCCGGTGCGCCGATGTCGCTTGATGCCGCCCTGCGGCAACCCTTGGTGCTGCCCGATACGCTGACCGCGCTTGATGCGCTGGAACGCCTGCGCGGGGACCCGCTTGGCATGGCACTCGTGCTGGATGAATACGGGTCCTTTGAAGGCATGGTGACGGCTTCCGATTTGCTGGAGGCGATTATTGGCGAATTGGGTCCAAGTGAGCCCATGCCGGCGGAAGCGGCGGTGATGCGCTTTGATGGGTCCTTGCTGCTGGATGGCAGCATGCCATCCGATGAATTGCGCGCGCGGCTTGACCTGCCGGAAATGCCCGGCGCCGGGACCTATCACACCGTGGCCGGGCTGATGCTGGCGCTGCTGCGCCGCGTCCCGCGTGAGGGGGACCGGATTGTCTGGGCCGGCTGGCGCTTTGAGATTGTGGATATGGATGGCAGGCGTGTGGATAAGGTGCTGGCAAGCCGGGAAGAAGCCGGTGGTGATGGTGGAGGTTGAAGCCTAACCCCTATTGCCCCGCTGATTTCGCAATTGGCGCCACGAATTGCGGCTCGGTATCCCAGGGGAATAGAATCCAGGTATCCTGGCTCACTTCCGTAATAAAAGTATCCACCATCGGCTTGCCGGCAGGCTTGGCATAAACGGTCGCGAAATGCGCCTTGGGCAGCAGGGCGCGCACTACCCGCGCCGTGGTGCCGGTATCCACCAGATCATCCAACAGCAGCCAGCCTTCACCATCGCCCGCGGCATCTGGCATTTTCACCACACGCGGCTCGCCCTTGGTTTCCTCATCGTAGGTGAGGACCGAGACAGTTTCGATCAGCCGGCAATCCAATTCCCGCGCCACGACAGCGGCCGGGATCAAGCCCCCGCGGGTGATGGCGACCACGCCGCGCCAGGGGCCGCGCTCCAGCAGCCGCCAAGCCAATGCCTTGGCATCGCGGTGCAATTGGTCCCAGGAAACCGTGTAATATTTCTGCGCCATCAAAACATCCTTCCGCCATTCGGCACGCGTTGATCGGGGCCAAGCAGCACAACCGCGCCTGCCTCATCCGGCATTCCCAGCACCAGAACCTCACTCATGAACCCTGCAATGCGGCGCGGGGCGAAATTCACCACCGCCGCCACCTGCCGCCCCACCAGCGCTTCCGGCGTGTAGTGCACGGTCAATTGCGCTGAAGACCGCTTCACGCCGAACTCCGGCCCGAAATCAATGCTCAGCTTGATGGCGGGCTTGCGCGCCTCCGGAAAGGGCTCAGCGGTCAGGATGGTGCCGACCCGGATATCGATCCGGTGAAATTCATCAAGGCTCGCGACAGGTTCCATAACGGGGCTTTAATGCAGATTCGCCTGCGGTGAAACCGCCCCTGGGGCTTTTCCCGGCGCGCAAGAGGGGGCATGAGGGGGCTTGTAACTGCACCTGATGGAAGCCTGACCCGATGCGTGATCTTCACCTTGCTGGCCGCAGCCCCGCCTATGGCACCCATGGCATGGCCGCGACCTCCATGCCGCAAGCCACTTTCGCCGCGCTTGAAATCCTGCGCGCCGGCGGCAATGCCATGGATGCTGCGATTGCCGCTTGCGCCGTGCAATGCGTGATTGAACCTGGCTCGACCGGCATTGGCGGGGATTGCTTCTGCCTTTACGTGCCCGCCGGCAGCAGCACGGTGATTGCGCTGAATGGTTCCGGCCGCGCGCCGGCGGGCGCGACTCCCGAAGCGCTGCGCGCCACCGGGGCGACCAAGATGGAAAACACCTCGGCCCATTCCGTCACGGTGCCGGGGGCAATTTCCGCCTGGGAATTGCTCAACCGCAGCCATGGCAAGCTTGGGCTTGATCGCATCCTGCAAGCGGCGATCCATTATGCCGAAGAAGGCTTCCCCATTTCGCCGCGCGTATCCGCGGATTGGGACGCCGCGGTCGGCAAGCTGCTGAAGAACCCAGCTTCCACGCGGCGCTTTTTGGAAAATGGCGTGGCGCCGAAGCTCGGCACCCGCTTTCGCCAGCCGGAATTGGCCAAGACGCTGCGTGCCATTGCGGCGCGCGGCGCGGCGGCTTTCTATCAGGGCGAAGTGGCGGCGGATATTGTTGCGGCACTCCGCGAAGCGGGCGGGCTGCATACGGAAGAAGATTTCGCGAATGGCCAGAATGGCGCGGAATTCGTGACGCCCATTTTCACCCCCTGGCGGGGGATGGAGGTATATCAATGCCCGCCCAATGGGACCGGGCTGCATGCGCTGCAAATACTCGGCACGCTCGCCAATCTGCCCACGCCGGAAGGTGGGCCGCTGTCGGCCCCGCGCTTGCATCGGCATATTGAAGCCGCGCGCATGGCGTATCGGGATCGCGATGCTTTCCTGGCCGATCCTGCGCAGGTGGATGTGCCGGTCGAAAAGCTGTTGAACGCGGATTACCTGAAGCGGCTCGCGGGGCTGATCCGCGATGATGCGGCGCTACCGGAATTGCCGGCAGCGGGTGAAAGCGATCTGAATAAGCACAAGGACACGGTCTATCTTTGCGTCGTGGATAAGGATGGCAATGCGTGTTCCTTCATCAATTCGCTGTTTGAAGGATTTGGGTCGGGCATCCTTGCGGAAAAATCCGGTGTCATGCTGCAAAATCGTGGTTTTGGTTTCCGCTTGCAGGATGGCCATCCGAATTGCATCGCGCCCAATAAGCGCCCGCTGCACACCATCATCCCCGGCATGGTGATGAAGAATGGTCGCGCCATCATGCCCTATGGCGTGATGGGCGGGCGCTATCAGCCGACAGGGCATAGCTACTTACTGACCAATTACTTTGAATTCGGGCTGGATATTCAGGAAGCGATCGATTTGCCGCGCCTGATGCCGCAGGATGGCAAGGTGCAGGTGGAACGCGGCTTCAGCAGCGCAGTGATTGATCAGCTGAATCGCCTTGGCCATGTCTGCGAAGGCATCGACAAGCCCCATGGCGGTGGTCAGGCGATTTTCATTGACCATGAAAAGGGCTGCCTGGTGGGTGGTTCTGACCCGCGCAAGGATGGCTGCGCGATGGGTTACTGATCAAACGCTCAATTTCACAAAAAAATCTGAGGAAACGCCAATGACCGAAGCCTGTGACCTGACCGCCGTTGAAGCGCGCCGCCTGATCGGGCAGCGCAAGCTTTCCCCCGTTGAATTGCTGGAAAGCTGCCTGAAGCGGATTGATGAAGTGAACCACGCGGTGAATGCCGTGGTAGCGCTCGATGAGGTCCGCGCCCGCGCGGCGGCCAAGGAAGCCGAAGCGGCCGTGATGCGTGGCGATGAACTCAGCCCGCTGCATGGCCTGCCGATTGGCATCAAGGATTTGGAAGAAACCGAGGGGCTGCGCACCACCTATGGCAGCCCGATCTTCCGCGATTTCGTGCCCGATGCGGATTGCGGCATGGTCGCCAATCTGCGCGCCAATGGCGCGATTGTTGCGGGCAAGACCAATACGCCGGAATTCGGGGCGGGGGCGAATACGCGCAACGCTGTCTATGGCGTGACAGGCAATCCCTTTGATCCGATGAAATCCGCGGCCGGGTCTTCGGGCGGTTCGGGCGTGGCGCTGGCCACCAATATGTTCCCGATCTGCTCGGGTTCCGACACGGGTGGTTCCTTGCGTAACCCCGCCGCCTTCAATGGCATTGTTGGCTATCGGCCTTCGCCTGGCCTGGTGCCTTCCGAAAAGCGCGCCCATGGCTGGTCCGGCCTGCCGGTGCTTGGCCCCATGGCGCGCAATGTGCCGGATGTCTGCCTGCTGCTTTCCGCCATGGCATCCGATGATGGGCGCGACCCGCTGGCCTACACGCTCCATGATGGCTATGTGCGCGAAGAACCAAGCCTTTATTTTTCTGTGCCGCAGTATGATCTTGCCAGCCTGCGCCTGGCTTTCAGCCCGGATTTCGGCATGGCGCCGACCGAAAAGCATATCCGCGACATCTTCGCTGACCGCGCCGGCGCCATCGCGCCCATGTTCGGCGTGGCTGAAGCGGCGCACCCGGATTGCACCGGCGGCGATGAAGCGTTTGAGGTGTTGCGCGCGGCCGGCTTCCTGACCTCACATCAGGAAAAATGCCGCACGCGGCCCCAGGATGTTGGGCCCAATGTGCGTGCCAATGTCGAAGAAGGGCTGCGCTATAGCCTGGATGACTATGCCCGCGCGGCAGCAGCGCAGACCAAGATGTATCGCGCCTGGCAGGGGTTTTTCGCCGCGCATGATGTGTTGATTACGCCGGCGATCACGATCTCCCCCCGCCCCTGGAAGGAGCTGTTCCCCGCCGAGATTGATGGCAAGCCGACGCGGACCTACTTCCATTGGCTCGCTTTGGCTTATTACCCGACGCTCTGCGGCCACCCGGCGATTTCCATCCCGATGGGGCTGGACCGCAACGGCATGCCCTTCGGCTTGCAGGTGGTGGGGCCACGTGGGGGCGATCGGCTGGTGCTCGGCGTCGCGGCGGCGATTGAGGAAGTCTTTGCGGGTGATGCGCTCCGCTGTCGCCCGGTACCGGATTTGGCGAAGTTGAAGGCGGCCGAGCCAGTGAAGGATATGCCGGGCGCGGTCGGCTGGGATTGATCCGAAGCCAATGCAGGCATCAACTGTGGCAAAAAGGCGCAAAACCCAGATTTTGAGACCCGTAAAGTCCTCCAGCTTTCGGGTCGCCTGCCCTTCATCGCCGGAAACAAGGCTGCGTTGATCGGCGCATCGCCTCCCTGGCCTGACGCCATGGGGTGGTTTGCGCTTGGATTGTTAATCACAATCCGACTGTAAAATAAAATAATAACAATGGTTTACAATATTGGTGGCGCTCGTTCGGCGCGCGCCGAAGTGGTTGCGGCCCCGAAATATGGGGAAGTGCGACAAAAATTCTCTTATCAAATCGCCGTGAATGTATTAACCGATTCTAAAGATTATCGGTCGGAGATGTATGTTCATGTTCAAGACGCTTCGGAATGGTATCGTTGCCTCGTCTTTTGTTCTGGTCGCAGGCGCTGCATCGGCGCAACCCGTGCAAGGGTTTTATGTCGGTGGTGGCCTTGGCTTATCGGATGTGAACCTGACGGAAGGCGCCCTCGGCGGACAGACTTATGAGCAGGATTGGCAGCCTGGTGGAATTGGCGTTTTAAGTTTGGGTTATGGTTTCGGTAATGGCTTGCGTGCCGAAATTGAAGGCGCTTACCGGGCCTATGAATCGGATTACGGCAAGCTTGGTCGCCAAAACGCTGCCTCAAGCGGGCGCGCTCAGGCTTACGGTGTTTTCGCGAATTTAATTTATGATCTCGATCTGCGCCTTTTGGGCTTGAACACCAAGGCGGTGGTTCCTTACTTCGGCGTCGGTATCGGTTACACAGTTTGGTCCTGGGACAATGTGCGGCTCAGCCGAGAAAATTCATCCCTAACGGTGAATGATTCTGACGGGCTTGTGGCATACCAGGGCATTGCCGGCCTCTCCTTTCCGATCAATGCCGTCCCTGGGCTCTCGGTTACGGCCGAATATCGTTACTATAATGAATTTGACGATCCTGAGCTGAAGATGGCCAGCACCGTCGGTGGTAACACCACAACAAAGACCAAGCCGATTGGTAATTTTAACCAGAATTTCCTGCTGGGCCTTCGCTATGCTTTCAACGCCGCGCCGGTTGTGGCAGCCGCTGCTGCGCCGGTCGCGGCCTCTCGCACCTTTCTGGTTTTCTTTGACTGGAGCAAGGCAGACCTGACGGATCGCGCCCGCCAGATCATTGGCGAAACCGCTTCCGCTCGGGGTCAGGGCGTGACCCGTATTGAGGTTAATGGCTTTACGGATCGCTCGGGTTCGGCCGACTACAACATGCAGCTTTCGGTCCGTCGCGCCAATGCGGTGGCGGCTGAACTCCTGCGCCGTGGCGTGCCGCGGAATGAAATCGTGACGCGCGGCTTCGGTGAAGAAAACAACCTGGTGCCGACGGCCGATGGTGTGCGTGAACCGCAGAACCGCCGCGTTGAAATCATCCTGAAATAGGGTTGCAAAAGCCTGTTGAAGGCCGCCGGCCCCGGATGGGGCGGCGGCCTTTTTTGTTGCGCGAGGCAAGGCTTGTCAGTGGCCGGCAGGTCGGCCATTGCAGTGATCCATGCGGCCCTTGCTGATCGGATCGGAAATCTATCGCGGCTCCACCTATGGGCCGAAGCATCCGCTGGCGATCCCCCGTGTTTCCACAACACTTGACCTGATCCGCGCGCTGGGCTGGGTCGCGCCCGATCAGTATATCGAAAGCCCGCGCGCGTCGCCCGAGGCGCTACAACGCTTCCATAGCGCTGACTACATCGCGGCCCTGATGCGCGCCGAGGAAAGCCAAAATGTCAGCGCTGAAGACCGCGCACGCTTTCGCATCGGTGCTGATGGCAATCCAGTCTACCGCGAGGTATTTCGCCGCCCCGCCACCAGCGCGGGTGGCGTGCTGCTGGCGGCAAGGCTCACTGCCTCGGCTGGCCTTGTGCATGTGCCGGGGGGCGGCACACATCATGGTCAGCCGGATCGCGCTTCAGGCTTTTGTTATGTGAATGATGCGGTGCTGGGGTTATTGGCCTGGCGCGATCAGGGGCTGTCACCACTGCTTTACGTGGATATTGATGCGCATCACGGTGATGGCGTGCAGGACGCCTTTCATGATGACCCGCATGTCTTCACGCTTTCGGTGCATGAAGACGGTCGCTGGCCCTTCACCGGTGGGCTGGGTGACAGGGCAGGGGGCCATGCCGCCAATATCCCGGTGCCGGCCGGCTTCAATGATAGTGAAATGGCCTGGGTGCTGCATGAAGCGATCCTCCCCATCGCGCGACGCCTCAGGCCCGCCGCCATCATGCTGCAATGCGGCGCGGATGCGCTGGAAGAAGACCCGCTGTCGCGGCTTGCGCTTTCCAATAATGCACACCGCGCTGTTGTTGCGGCGCTGATGGGCCTCGCGCCCCGGCTGATCGCACTCGGCGGCGGTGGCTATAATCCCTGGAGCGTGGCGCGCTGTTGGGCGGGGGTTTGGGGTGCGCTGAATGGCCATGCCCTGCCCGAACGCCTGCCCGAGGCTGCCGAAGCGGTTTTGCGGGGCTTAAGCTACCACCGCGCCGCCGGGCGCAACCCGCCGGAGCATTGGTTCACCACACTTGCGGATGCGCCCCGCCCCGGCGTGGTGCGCGCCGTGGTGCGCCGCGCGGCAGCGGCAGCGCTTGAGGCGCTTCCTGATCCTGTGTCATGAAGGCCCTTATGCGAAGACGTTCCCTGCTGGCGCTTGGCGCCCTGCTGCCCATCGCCGCTGTCGCGCAGCCCGGGGTGGATCGCCCCCAGCCACGCCTGCCAACCGAAGCCTTGGTGTTTGAAACCCGCGATGGTCGCCGCCTTGCCTTCACGGTCGAGATGGCGGTGCAGCCGGAACAGCAAATGATTGGCCTGATGTTCCGCCCTGAAGTGAAGCCGGATGAGGGGATGCTATTCGATTGGGGCGCCCCGCGTGAGAGTTCGATGTGGATGCGCAACACCATCACATCGCTTGATATGGTCTTCATTGCTGCCGATGGCCGCGTGCATCGCATTGCGGAACGCACCGTGCCCTATTCGCTGGCCAGTATTTCGAGCAATGGCCCGGTGCGCGCGACATTGGAACTGGCTGCCGGCACGGCGGAACGGGTCAATATCCGTGTCGGTGATCGTGTGCTGCACCGGATTTTCGGCACGGCGCCTTAGCCTTTCCCCGGACGTAGGTGATGATCCGCGTCTGCCTTACTGGCCAAACCGCGCGAATTCCCGCGCCAAATCCTCATAAATCGCGCGCTTGAAGGCCACTGCCAGCGCGGGCAATTCGCCAAGCTCTGCCCAGCGCCAGGCATCGAATTCCGGGTGCGGATCAAGATCAAGCCGGATATCGCCATCATCGCCCAGAAAGCGCAGCGCAAACCATTTCTGTCTTTGCCCGCGATACTTTCCGCCAAGCGCCTTGCCGATCAGTTCTGGCGGCAGATCGTAGAATAGCCAGCTTGGATGCTCGGCCAGGATTTCGGCCTTGGCGGTGCCGATTTCTTCTTCCAATTCGCGGAAGATGGCGATGGCGGGGTCCTCACCGGCATCCATGCCGCCTTGCGGCAATTGCCAACCGCCGGCCGCCCCTTCGGCATTGGGCAAATCCGCGCGCCGCGCCACCAGCACCTGCCCCACCCCGTTGAACAGCAGCGCGCCGACATTGTCGCGGTAGGGAAGGGTCATTGCGTGCGGGTTTCCGCGGTCTCGGGCGGGCGCCTGATCAGTACTGAAATGGGTGCCAGCACCACGCCGCGCCGTTCAAGCCCCGCCGCCCAGGCCACCAGCCGATCCACCACCACCGGGGTCGCAGCATGGGCCAAGCCAAGCGCTGAACCGCGTGCCTTGGCGATTGCCTCCAGTTCACCAAGACGCCGTTCGATTTCGGTCCGCGTCGCGGGTTCATCCAGGATCACATCCACCGAACGGCCCCAGGCGCGGCTTGGCCCTGCAACCCCAGGTCGGGCATCCACAAACAACATGCCGCGATTGCGGAGCGATTCCTGCAGCGCAAGATAGCTTTGTTCCATGGCGGCGAAGCGTTCGCCCCGCATGCCGCCCACCACACCAATGGCGCCGACATAACCCGGAAAGCGGGACAGCACCCATTCCAGATTGGCCATGTTTTCCGGCGCCGAGCGCCCGGTCAGCAGGGCGCGGTTGCCCGGGTCATTCAGCGGGTAGCCGGCGGGTTCCAGCGGCAGGCCGATCAGCGCTTCAGCGCCCTTGGCGCGCAGCCGTTCCGCCACCTGGGCGGCGCGCGGCGCATAGGGCGAAATGGCGAAAGTGACGGCGGGCGGCAGCCGACGAAGCGCATCTTCGGTTTGTGCGTTGGAAAAGCCGACATCCGCCACAATGATGCCGATACGCGGGCGGGTATCCTGCCGGTCAAATTGCCCGGCATAGGCACGGATGGAGGTGCGGCCATCCGCACCCACCCTTGGCAGCATTCCAAAGCGGCCCTGTTCCAGCAAAGCGGGATCGGGGGCTGCGATGGGGCGCGCATTCGGGAAGTCAGATATCGCCGCCGGAACATCAAGCGCCGGTGGCGCGGGGGCGGCAGGCGTTGGCGCCACTACCTCAAGGGGGGGCGCGGTTTGTTCTGGCGTGGCTGGGGCCGGGGCTTGCGCCTCCGCAGGTGGTGGGGGTGCTGCGGGGGGCTCTGGCACGGCGGCGGGTGGGGCTGGGGTTTCAGCTACCGGCACGGGGGCAGGTTCGGCGGCGGGCGGGGGCACCGGTTCGGCCAGGGCCGGCGTGGGTGCGGGGGCGGGTTCCGGTGCGGGCGCGGGCGCGGACTCAGCCTCGGCCACTATTTCCTCACGCGGAGCGGGCGGGCCCAAACGGTCAAGCCAAAGCTTGCCACCACCCAGCAGCAGCAGCACCAAAACCCAAAACAAGCCAAGTCCGCGCCAGCCGGCGAATACCCGGCGCGGCAATCCTTCTGCCATCACATCCTCAGCGTTGCCCGCCGCGTGGCGCCGAAGCCATGCCGCGCAGCAGCATCAAAGCCTGTTGAAGTTGATGATCCGTTTCCGGCTTGGTTGGGTCAAAAGCCGGGGCGCCTTCTGCGGGCTGGCGCACCACACGTTCCACCAAGCCGGCCGGCAGATTGAGCGGCGGTGGCGGGATGGGTGCCCGGGTTTCGGCCTGGGTTTCATTGCGGAGCGAACGGCGCAAATCCGCTTCCCGATCACGCGGCGGCTGCGCGGCGCGGGTTTCTTCACGCGTGGCCAGCACTTCGATATCGGGTTCAATCCCGGTGCCCTGAATGGACCGGCCCGATGGCGTGTAATAGCGCGCCGTTGTCAGGCGAATGGCGCCATTGCCTGGCACGGGCATCACCGTTTGCACGCTGCCCTTGCCGAAGGATTTCACGCCAACCACCACGGCGCGGCCATGGTCCTGAAGCGCGCCAGCGACGATTTCACTCGCACTCGCGCTGCCGCCATTGATCAGCACGACAATCGGCAGCCCATCGGCGATATCGCCAGCTTTGGCGTTCCAGCGCTGCGCATCTTCCTGCCGACGTGCGCGGGTTGAGACAATTTCGCCCTGGTTCAAAAAATCATCCGTGACCTGCACCGCCTGATCAAGCAGGCCGCCAGGATTATTGCGGAGATCAAGCACCAGGCCCTTCAAGCCGCCCTGCGCCTGCTGCTTCAATTGCTGCAAAGCGCGCCGCAGCCCGGCTTCCGTCTGTTCATTGAAGGACGTGATGCGGACATAACCCAGATTGCCGTCTTCCAGCCGGAAGCGCACCACTTGCGGGCGGATAACATCGCGCGTCAGCGTCAGTTCAATGGGACGTTCAGCGCCCTGCCTGCGGATCGTCATCTTGATTTGCGTGCCACGTTGGCCGCGCATCTGTTCCACCGCTTCCTGTAATGTCAGGCCCTGGACAGATGTGCCATTCAAATGGGTGATGAAATCGCCCGGCCTGACGCCGGCCCGCGCGGCGGGGGTTTCGTCAATCGGGCTGATGACCTTGATATAGCCGCCTTCTTGCGTCACTTCGATGCCAAGCCCGCCAAATTCGCCACGGGTCTGAGTTTGCATGTCGCGGAAGCTGCGCTGGTTCAAATAGGATGAATGCGGGTCAAGGCTGGACAGCATGCCCTGGATCGCGTTTTCGATCGCGTCCCGGTCATTTACCGGTTCCACATATTCGGCGCGCACCCGTTCAAACACATCGCCAAACAGGTTGAGCAGCCGATAGGTCTCAGCCCGGCTGCCTTCCTGCGCCCAGGCAGCAACCAAAGGGCCCACTACCACACCGGCGGCGAAGGCCGCGCCAATCCCCGCATAACGGAATATTCCGCGCTTCATGCGCCGCAATCCCTTTCACGATCCGGCGAGAGGCGCCGGGTTGAGGTTAAGATAGTCATTCATCGCGTGTTGCGCGACTCAAGAACGCGTCTTCGCGCAGGAAAAATGGCGTGCGGCCTAATTCACCCCATCAAGCCAGGGTATCGGGTCCATCACCTGGCCATTGCTGCGCAATTCCACATAAAGCGCGCCGCGCCCATCCGCACCGGCGGCCAGCCTGCCCAAAGCCTCGCCAGCCAGCAGCGCGGCGCCGGCTTCGGTATCCAGCGCGTCAAACCCGGCCAGCACAAGGTGCAGCCCAGCGCCGCATTCCAGGATGATGATCTGCCCAAAGCGCCGGAAGGGGCCGGCGAATACCGCACGCCCCGTGCAGGGGCTGACCACCCGCGCACCGCCCGTGGCGGAGAAAGTGACACCCCGCGCCGGCCCCGCTTCGCCCCTTTGGCCGAAGGCGATGCTGACGCGCCCATGCACCGGGGCAGGGCGCACCTGATCGGCGATTGGTGGCGTTGGTTGGGGAATGGCGATGGGGGTTGCGGCCTGGCGCGGCTGGCGCGCTTCCCGCCGCGCCCGCGCCGCGGCCAGCGCGGCTTGCCGTGCCTGTTCGCGTTCCAACGCCGCCAGCATTTCCTGAAAATCATTCGTGCGGGCGAGGGCTTCCTGCGCGCGCGCGGCTTCGGCCCTTTGCGTTGCGCGGGCTTCACGTTCGCGCAGCCTGGTCTCGGTGATTTCCTCATCCAAGGCTGTGGCGGCCTGGCGAAGCTCAGCCTCGGCGGCCGCCACCACGGTTGCCTCGGCGGCGGCCATGCGGGCGCGGCGTTCGGCCTCCCCATTGGCGAGGCGGAGTTCCTCGGCCTCGGCACGGATTTGCCGCGCCATGCCTTGCAGGACCAGAAGGCCGCGCAGCGCTTCCTCGGGCGGGGCGGGCTGCGCGAGAAGCGTTTCCGCCGGCCAAAGTGCGAGCCGCCGCATGGCCGGCATCATGGGCGCAAGGGAAGCCGCGCGGGCGGCTGCGTCACGAAACGCGTCTGCCGCTGCCTGTTCCGCCATTTGCTTGCGCTGTTCAGCCTCATCCAAGGCGCGTTCGGCTTCCTGCACGCGCGCTGCCATGGCAACGCGCTGGCGCGCGAGCCCGCTTTCTTCCGCTGCCGCTGCTTCGGCTTCCCGTGCGGCGGCTTCGGCAGCGGCACGGCTGGCGGCGCCGGCGCGGCGGGCTTCTTCCAGCGCTTCACGCGAAGGCTGCGCAAACGCCAAGCCTGGCAGCGCCAGCAGGAAAAGCGCGAAGGCGAGGCGCGCCTTAACCAAGCAGGGAATGCCCTGTCATGGCAGCAGGTTGCGGGAGGCCAAGCAAAGCGAGCAAGCTTGGTGCGATATCCGCCAACCGCCCATCCTTCAGCGTGGCACCCTTGGGGCCACCCATCAGAATGGCCGGCACAACATTGGTGGTATGCGCGGTATGCGGCCCGCCGGTGGTGTGGTCCTTCATCAATTCGGCATTGCCATGATCGGCGGTGACCAGCAGGCAGCCACCCACATCGCGCAACGCCGCGACAATGCGCCCAAGCCCGGCATCCACCGCTTCAACAGCCTTTGTAGCAGCAGCAAGGCTGCCTGTATGGCCGACCATATCGGCATTGGCGAAATTCAGCACAATCAGATCATGCGCGCGGCTTTTGATTGCCGCCACGGCTTTTTCTGTCAGTTCCGGCGCCGACATTTCCGGCTTCAGATCATAGGTCGCGACATCCTTGGGCGATGGCACCATGATGCGTTCCTCGCAAGGATAGGCCGCTTCTTCGCCGCCATTCAGAAAGAAGGTGACATGCGGGTATTTTTCCGTCTCCGCCATGCGAAGCTGCGTGAGGCCGGCGCGGGCCACGACTTCCCCAAGCTTATCCGCCATGGATTGCGGCCCGAAAGCGGTGGTGAGATGCGCGTTCAAGGCATCGCTATATTCCGTGAGGCCGACAGCGGCGGCAAAACGCGGCAGGCGGGCGCGGGCAAAACCATCAAAGCCGGGATCAAGCAAAGCGGTGAGGATTTCCCGCGCGCGATCGGCGCGGAAACTGAAGCAGAGAATGCCATCGCCATCCTGCATGCCGGCGTAATCACCGATGATGCTGGCAGGGATGAATTCATCGGTCTTGTCGGCGACATGGGCGGCGGCGATGGCGTCAGCGGCGGAAGGCGCGGCAACGCCCTTGGCTTCGACCATTGCTGCATAGGCTTGCGCCACGCGGTCCCAGCGCTTGTCGCGGTCCATCGCGAAATAGCGCCCGATGATGGTGGCGATGCGCACGCCCGCAACACCTGCGAGATCGGCTTCAAAACGCTTCAGGTAATCAGGCGCGGCGCGCGGCGGCGTATCCCGCCCATCGGTGAAGGCATGAATGGCGACAGGAATGCCCGCGGATGACAGCAATTTCGCCAAGGCCACCGCATGATCCTGATGCGCATGCACCCCGCCAGGCGAGAGCAGCCCCATCAAATGGCAGGTCCCGCCCGAGGCTTTCAGCGTCGCGATCAACCCCTTCAGCGCCGGCAATTGCGCGAAGGACCCATCGGCAATGGCGGCATCAATGCGCGGCAAATCCTGCATCACCACGCGCCCGGCACCGATATTGAGGTGCCCAACCTCAGAATTGCCCATCTGCCCATCCGGCAAGCCGACATCCAGGCCAGAGGTTTTGAGAAAAGCATGCGGGCAGGATGCCCAAAGCGCATCGAAGCTTGGGGTTTTGGCTTGCCGCACGGCGTTATCGGCAATCTCTTCCCGCCAGCCCCAGCCATCCAGAATGACCAGCATCACGGGGCGCGGCATTGCGGCGGCTTGCATGCGAGAGAACTCCTCAACCTAGGCTGGCCGAAATACCCCCCGTGATGGCCCGCATGCAAGCGCGGATCAAAAGTGCAGCAGCGCCGGCACGCCGAAGAGGCGCGCATGGAAATGCAGCATCGCGGCCCAGCCGATCACCGCGAGCAATGGTGCAAGCCAGCCGATTTCCGCCAGCACCAGCCGATTGCGCCCAGCCATGATGGCACCAAAGGGCAGGATGGAGGTCTCGGTGCGCAGCTTCGCCGCTGCCCCCGGGCTGCGCGCGGCAAGCTTGCGGTCAATGGAGGGCATGCCAAGGAAGGCGCTGATGGCAAAGGTGCCGAAGAAAATCAGGCTCGCGACATCGCCATTGCCGATCACATGCACCAAGGCCCAAAGCGCGAAGGACCACAGCATGGGGTGGCGCGTGATGCGCTGAATGCCGCGAATTTGCTGCCCGGCTACCGCTTCACCGCCCACCGCAGTTGGGTTGCGCAAGAAACCGGCGATAAAAAACAGAAAAGCCGGCAGCATGATCAGCGCGAGGATAAGGCGCAGCCAAGCAGGCGCCGTCCAAACTGGCATCGCGACGGCGCCTTCCCAGGCGCGCGCCAGCATCATGATCGCAATGACCGAGATGATGGCATAGACGATGCGAAAACCATTCTCCCCAATCTTGCCTGCAAGGCGCGTGCGGATATCGGTGCCCGCGAAGCCGTTATGCGTCGCGATCCAAAAAACCGCCGCCATCAGCAAGGGGAAAATGCCTTCCATGGTCCTAAAGATCCTTCAGCACCGCCCAAAGCGCCGATTTCGCTTCAAACCCAATGCCGGGAATCTCTGGCATTTTGATCCGCCCATCCACCACCGGCGTGCTATCGGCGAAACCGCCAAAGGGCGCGAAAACCTCCGGGTAGCTTTCATTGCCGCCAAGCCCAAGCCCGACCGCAATATTCAGCGCGAATTGATGCCCGCCATGTGGCACGCAACGCCGGGGCGACCAGCCATGGAGCACCAACATCTCGAGCGTGCGCAAATACTCGACCAAGCCATAAGACAATGCGGGATCGAATTGCAGAATATCGCGATCCGGGCGCAACCCGCCATGGCGGATCAAATTACGCGCATCCAGCATGGAAAAAAGGTTCTCGCCTGTTGCAATCGGCGGCATATATTGTTCCGCGAGCGCCGCGTGGGTTGAATAATCCAGCGGGTCAAGCGGTTCCTCATACCAGCGCAACCCAAAGGGTTGCAGCGCCGCGCCGTAAGTCAGCGCCGCATGCAGGCCAAAGCGGCCATTCACATCCACGGCTAGGTGCGAACCATCTCCGCCAAGCAATTTCACCACCGCTTCAATGCGCGCCAAATCTTCCGTCAGCGCATCCTTGACCGAAGTGCCCGGCGCGCCACCGATTTTCATCTTCACGGTGGTGTAACCCATGCCGAGGTAGCGCTTCATTTCCTCAACCAAGGCATCCACGCCCTTGCCGGGATAGTAATAGCCGCCGGCGGCATAAACCCAGGCGCTGTCATCCGCCTTACCCTTGCGATACCGATCCGCGAGCAAGCGCCAGAGTGGCACGCCCGCAAGCTTCGCCGCCGCATCCCATAGCGCCATGTCCAAAACGCCGACCGCGACGGAACGATCGCCATGGCCGCCCGGCTTTTCATTCCGCATCATCGCGCCCCAGGCGCCGGTGGGGTTCAGCCCGCCTTCGCCCAGCGCCAATTCCGCTTCGGTCGCCCTTTGCAGGCGCGGGATAAAGCGTTCCGCAAGCAAACCTGGCTGCGCATAGCGGCCATTGGAATTGAAGCCATAGCCCGTGGCCTTTTTGCCCGCGCCATCTTCCACCGTGATGGCGACAACACTCGCCGTCATTTTGGAGAAATCAATATAGGCATTGGCAATGGCGCTTGAGATCGGCACCACGCCTTGACGGATGGAAGTGATACGCATGGGGGTTCCTGTTTCGTATCGCGCGCCTGCAAGCGCGCGTCAGTTTCAACCGAGCAATCTGCCGATCACGCGCGCCGTGTAATCCACCACCGGGATCACGCGCCCGTAATTGATGCGTGTGGGCCCGATCACGCCAATCGCGCCGACGATCTTTTCCTGACCATTGCGGAAGGGAGCCACCACCACGGAAAGCCCAGCGCTATCGAACAGCCCGCTTTCGGCACCGATGAAGATTTGCACGCCTTCGCCGCGCTGCGCCAATTCCAGCAGACGCAGCATGGTTTCCTGCGCTTCCAGCCGTTCAAATAGCCGCTGGATTTCCTGCACCTGCGCCGCCTGGTCCAGGTTCTGCAAAAGCCGCGACTGACCGCGCAGAATGAGCGATCCGCCGCCGCCGCCCGACCAGGTGGCAAGCCCCGCCGAGATCACCTGCTGCGTCAGCGCATCCAAGGCCGTGCGATCAGCGGTGATTTCCTCGGCCACCTTGCTGCGGGTTTCTTCCAAGGTGCGGCCAGCCAACCGCGCATTGAGGTAGTTGGAGGCTTGCGTCAGCGCCGAAGGCGGCAGGCCCGCCGGCACTTCAATAACGCGGTTTTCCACCTGGCCACCTTCATGCACCAGCACCACCAAGGCGCGGCCCGGCCCGAGTGCCACGAATTCTATGTGCCGCACCGGGTTTTCCGTCTTTGGCGCCACCACCAGCCCGGCCGCGCCGGCGAGGCCCGAAAGCATCAGCCCGGCTTCCGCGAGCGTTTCCTGCAAGGACCGGCCCGAAGCCGCGCAACGCGCCGCAATCGCATCCCGGTCTTCCTCACCAAGCGCGCCAAATTCCAGCAAGCCATCCACAAAAAGCCTGAGGCCACGTTCTGTCGGCAGCCGCCCCGCCGAGGTATGCGGCGCGTAAAGCAGCCCGGCATCTTCCAAATCCGCCATGGCGTTGCGGATGGTGGCCGGCGAAAGCCCCAGCGGCAGCCGGCGCGACAGCGTGCGGGAGCCAACCGGTTCCCCGGTCGCGACATAGGTTTCCACCAATTCGCGCAGGATCAGTGCCGAACGGCTATCCAGCCCGGCAGCCGCCGGGAGCCCAGGCGCAATCATCGTGGGCGTATGGGTCACGGGTTGGGGTCCCGATTTGTCATGCCGCGAGTATGAAGCCTGGGCCGGGCGCGTCAACGGGTTAGCGCGCCCCCTTCGCCTGTGCTAACCGCGAGGCCCATGAACAGACCCTCAGGCCGCGCCCCCGGCGCGCTTCGCACCGTTTCCATTCAACCCGGCGTCGCCCGCCATGCGGAAGGTTCCTGCGTCATTCGCATGGGCCTGACCGAGGTGCTGTGCACCGCAAGCGTGGAAGGCAAGGTGCCGCCCTTCCTGCGCGGCCAGGGTCAGGGCTGGGTCACGGCGGAATATGGCATGCTGCCGCGTGCGACGCATACGCGCGGGGACCGTGAAGCGGCGCGCGGCAAGCAATCCGGCCGCACGCAGGAAATCCAGCGCCTGATCGGGCGTTCGCTCCGCGCCGTGACGGATTTGAAGGCGATGGGCGAAATGACCATCACGCTGGATTGCGATGTGCTGACCGCCGATGGCGGCACGCGCTGCGCTTCCATCACCGGCGCCTGGGTGGCGCTGCATCTGGCTTTTGAACATTGCAAGCGCATGAACATCATCACGCGCAATCCGCTCAAGGATCAGGTGGCGGCGATTTCCTGCGGCATTTATCAGGGCGTGCCCGTGCTTGACCTCGATTATGATGAGGACAGCAAGGCCGATGCGGATGCGAATTTCGTCCTCACGGCCTCGGGCGGGATTGTTGAAATTCAAGGCACTGCCGAAGGTGCCCCTTTCACGGAAGCCGATTTGCAGGCGCTGATGGGCCATGCGCGCGAGGGCACGGCAGCGCTTTTCGCCAAGCAGCGGCTTGCGGTGGATAAGTGATGGCGCACCGCCGCCTCAGCCGAGGCGAGAAGATTGTCATTGCCACACATAATGCGGGGAAACTCCGCGAAGTGGCGGCCTTGCTGGCGCCGCATGGCATTGAAGTAACCAGCGCCGGCGCGCTTGGCCTGCCGGAGCCGGAGGAGACGGAAACGAGTTTCCTCGGCAATGCGCGCATCAAGGCGCATGCGGCGGCGCGCGCGGCGGGAATGCCGGCGCTTTCCGATGATAGCGGTTTTTCCGTTGCCGCCTTGGATGGCGCGCCTGGTGTCTATACCGCCGATTGGGCCATGCGCCCGGAAGGCGGGCGGGATTATGCTTGGGCCATGGGCAAGGTGCATGACCTTGCCAAGCACGCCACGGACCGCGCCGCCTGGTTCACCTGCGCCTTGGTGCTCGCCTGGCCCGATGGGCATGAGGAAGGCTTTGAGGGCAAGGCGGAAGGCGTTTGGGTCTGGCCGCCGCGCGGCGCGTATGGCTTTGGCTATGACCCCATGTTCGTGCCGCAGGGACGCGGGGAGACCTTCGGCGAAATGGACCCGGCCGAGAAGCACCGAATCAGCCACCGCGCCGCGGCTTTCGCGCTGCTGGCCGCTTCCTGCCTGCCACCGGCGGCAGGCTAAGCTTCAAGGGCGGCGCAGTTTCCGGTGACAGGCCGCGTTGCAATAGGCTCGCCCAGCCTTCTTCGGGCGTGTCCACGATTTCAAAAAGCTTCAAATCAGCTTCACTGATCATGCCTTCATCCACCATGGCGTTGAAATTCACCACCTTGTTCCAATAGTCGCGCCCGAAGAGCACAATCGGCAAGGCGCGCATCTTTTGCGATTGCGCGAGCGTCAGCACTTCAAACAATTCGTCAAAAGTCCCGAAACCGCCTGGAAAAACCGCCAGCGCATTGGCGCGCATGGCAAGGTGCATCTTGCGCATGGCGAAGTAATGAAAGCGAAAGGTCAGCGCCGGCGTGGACCAGGAATTGGGCGCCTGTTCATGCGGCAGGGTGATATTGAAGCCGATGGAAGGCGCGCCGGATTCGGATGCACCGCGATTGGCCGCTTCCATGATCCCAGGCCCGCCGCCGGTTGCAATCACATTATCCCGCGCCGCGCCCGATGCGGCCAAGGCACCGCCGCGCATCGAAACAATGCGGGCGAAGGCGCGCGCATCCTCATAAAAACGGGACCGTTCCAGCGCCTTTTGCGCGGCGCGTTTTTCCGCGGCGCCACGCGCTTTTTTGGCGAGGGCAGAGGCTTCCTCCGCGCTTGGCGTGCGGGCGGATCCAAACACAACAATGGTGGACCGCACGCCCCAATCGCGGAGCGCATATTCGGCCTTGGCGTATTCCATGCCGAAGCGGAACGGGCGCATCTCGTCGCGCAGCAGGAATTCCTGATCCTCGACCGCCAGCAGGTAGCTGCGTGAGTGCTTTTGGGCGCCATTATCGGGCATTTGTAGCTTCCCCCTGGATGTGGTGCGCATCTTGGCATGAAGCGCGTCGGGGCGGCGATGGGGGGCTTCCCTTCCCCAAAAGCGTGACTCTGCTGCAACGGTGGCGAGTCGCTCAGAATCCTCATGGCGCCCTGATGATAAAAACCCTGGGCAAAGAACGGCTTCCGGCCTATTGTTCCCTTTCACTCTGAAGCGCTGCCGTGATGCCTCGCCTCTTTCTCCCGGCCGAATCCAGGCCCTCCGCCGAATCAGGCGCCGTCAGGCGGCGCTTTGCTTCGGCTGATTTGCGCGTGCTGCTCAGCCGGCGCCTGATGGAATTTTGCGGCCTGCTGGCAGCGCTTATGGCGCTTGGGCTGGCTGCGGCGCTGCTGAGTTACGACCCCGCTGATCCTTCGCTGAATACGGCAACTGCGCGGCCTGTCAGCAATCTGGCCGGGCCGGCAGGGGCGGTGGTGGCGGATATCCTGTTGCAAGGCTTTGGCTATGTGGCGGCGCTTCCCGTGCTGGCGCTGCTCGCCTGGGCGTTTCGGTTGGCCACGCAACGCGGCCTTGGTTTCATCCCGTTGCGGCTTTTCGGCCTTGCCCTTGCCTTGCCGCTTGGCGCAGCGGCGCTGAGCCTGGCCCCCTTGCCGCCGGAGGCGCCGAGCCTTGCTGGCCCCGGCGGGGTGGTTGGGCCACTTTTGGCCGATGGCGTCGTTTCCTGGTTGTCGGGCAGCTTTGGCCTTTATGGCGCGCTGCTGGGTAAGGCAGGCTTAGTCTTCGGCGCGGTGGGCGCTGGCTTCATCGGTTGCGGCCTGACCTTTGGCGAATGGCGCGGCGCTGGCCGTGTGGCGCTGGGCGCGAGCCAAGCCGCTTTGGATGCAGCGCGGGCCGGGGCGGAAAGATTGCGCCCTGCGGAGGAAGCTGAGGTGAAAAAGCCCGGCTTCTTCGCCCGCATCGGCGCGCGCTTCTCATCCCCGAGCGGTCGGCTATTCCGCCGCCAGGAACCGGAAATCCCCTTGGGCCCCATGCTACGCGCCGCCGATGCCGCGGCCGAAGCCATGCCGATCCGCCCCGAAGCGCCAGAAGCCACGCGCGAAGCCCCGCCGGTACGCCAGCGCAAAGCGCCGGAGCCCGCGCGTCGCCCGCCGCAGCAACCGGCGCTTGATTTGGGTGATGGCGCCTGGGCGCTGCCACCGCTTGATTTGCTGACGCCCGCGCCCGCGCCCGCGCAGCGTACGGGCCGGCCTTCCGAGGAATCGCTGCAAGCCAATGCGCGGCTGTTGGAAAGCGTGTTGGAAGATTACGGCGTGCGCGGGCGCATTGCGGAAATCCGCCCCGGCCCGGTGGTAACGCTGTATGAATTGGAACCGGCACCCGGCACCAAATCCGCGCGCGTCATTGGCCTCGCGGATGATATCGCGCGGTCCATGAGCCTGATTGCGGTGCGCATCGCAACCGTGCCCGGGCGCAATGTGATCGGCATTGAAATGCCCAATGCCAAGCGCGAAACCGTGTTCCTTTCCGAGATGTTCGGGGATGAGGGCTGGCACCGCAACCCTGGCAAGCTGCCCTTGGCGCTGGGTAAGGATATTGGTGGTGCGCCGGTGATCGCTGATTTGGCGCGCATGCCGCATTTGCTGATTGCGGGCACCACGGGTTCGGGCAAATCGGTCGGGATCAATACCATGATCCTGAGCCTGCTGTATCGCTTCAGCCCTGATGAATGCCGCTTCATCATGATTGACCCCAAGATGCTGGAACTTTCGGTCTATGACCGTATTCCGCATCTGCTGGCGCCCGTGGTGACGGAACCGCCCAAGGCGATTGGCGCGCTGAAATGGACCGTGCGGGAGATGGAGCGCCGCTATCGTGCCATGAGCCAATTGGGCGTGCGCAATATCGCGGGCTATAATGAAAAAGTGACCGCTGCGCGCCAACGCAACGAAGTACTGACCAGGCGCGTGCAAACCGGCTTCGATCCGGAAACCAATAAGCCGGTTTTTGAAGATCAGCCGCTGGCGCTGGAAGCGCTGCCGATGATTGTGGTGGTGATTGACGAAATGGCAGATCTGATGATCGTGGCGGGCAAGGAAATTGAAGCCGCGGTGCAAAGGCTGGCGCAAATGGCGCGTGCTGCGGGCATTCACGTGATCATGGCCACACAGCGCCCATCAGTGGATGTGATCACCGGCACGATCAAGGCGAATTTCCCGACGCGCATTTCCTTCCAGGTCACCTCCAAGATTGATAGCCGTACCATCCTTGGCGAACAGGGCGCGGAACAATTGCTGGGCCAGGGCGATATGCTGCACATGCCGGGCGGCGGGCGGCTTGCGCGCGTACACGGGCCTTTTGTCTCAGACACTGAGGTTGAGCGCGTGGTTGAATTCCTCCGCGCCCAGGGCGAGCCCGCCTATATCGAAGAAGTGACCGACACTGAGGATGAGGGTGATTCGGTTGCCATGCTCGGCATGCTGGGCGGCAATACGGATGGGGAAGCATCACTTTATGATCAGGCGGTAGCGCTGGTGACGCGCGAAGGCAAAGCCAGCACCAGCTTCGTGCAGCGGCATTTGAACATAGGCTATAACCGCGCGGCGAAGCTGATTGAGCAGATGGAAAAGGAAGGCGTGGTCGGTGCCGCGAACCACGTGGGTAAGCGGGAAGTGCTGGCGCCGGGGCCGCGCGACTAAACGATTTAAGCGCCCCCCGGTGCATGCGGATCAAGCACCGCATCCGGCAATGCCATGAAGCGCGCGCCGTAAGTCCAAACCAGCGCGCATTCAACGCGCCGCCCCGGAAAGGCCGCGCGTAGCAGCGCGCGATACGCCGCCATTTGCCGCAGATAAAGCGGCGCCACATCTTCAACCCGTTCCGGCGGCGGGCGATTGGTTTTGAAATCCAGCACCAGCACGCGACCAGCTTCAACCTTCAAGCGGTCCACCTGGCCTGCGATCAGCCGGCCGTGCACCTCTCCGGCCAAAGGCGCTTCCGCAAGGCTGCCTGCGCCAAGCGCTGCTTGCATCCAACCCTGGCGCAGCAGGGCCAAAACCTCCTGCAAGGTGGCTTCCTGTTCGGCGGCCGAAATCCCCGGCGCGCGGCGCGCGAGGAAGCGGCGGGAGAGTTCCTCCCAGCCGTCTTCGGGATGTTCCGGTAGGCTTTGCAGCAGCGCATGCACCAGGCGCCCACGCCGGAAGCGCAGCCCAAGCGGGTCCTGCGCCGGGCGCGGTGCGGCAGCAGGCGTTTCCTGTTCCCCAGGCAGGGCGGAGGGTGCCAGGCTACCTGCAAGCGCCTCTTCCGGGGCTTTCTGCCATGCCCAAGCGAGTGGGCGCGCCTTGTCAGCGCTTGCAAGCGCAAGGTCTTCCGACCGAGGCGGCGCGCTTTGCAGGGTGCGGAGGCTGAGCAGTTTCGGTTCGGCCCCAAAACCATCTGCTGAAGCCCCAAAGGCGACGGGGTCGAAGGGACAATCCTGCACGCCTGGCAGGCGCACAAATCCTTGCGCCACCAGATCATACCAGCAGCCTGGGGGCAGTTTCTGCGCACCGTTCCAGCCGCAAATGATCAAACGATCTTCCGCGCGCGTCAGCGCCACATAAAGCAGCCGATGTTCTTCTTCTGCCTCCCGCGCCTGATCCGCTTGGCGCTGCGCGGTCAGTGCGGGCGCTGCAAACCCCGTCATCTGCGGCGCCCAAACCGGCAGGGCTTCGCCGCCATCTTCAAACCAGCGGAGCGTTTTGCGGTCCTGCGCCTTGCGTGTGGTATCGGGCAGAATGACGATGGGCGCCTGCAAGCCCTTGGCGCCATGCACGGTCATGATGCGCACCACATCGCCCGCGGCTTCCGCTTCGCGCTTTACCTCTGCACCACCTTGGCGGAGCCAATGCACAAAGCCCTGCAAGGATGGCGGGTTGAGCTTTTCATGTTCAAGCGCGGCATTGAGCAATTCATCAAGCGGATCGCCCGCATCCGGCCCAAGCCGCGCCAGCATGCGCGCACGCCCCGCGCGGGGATCAAGCGGGCCGGGCGCGCCAAGCACATCGGCAAACAGGCCATGGGGCGTGATGAAATCAAGCCGCGCCGCTTGCACTGACAACCAATCCGCGACACGCCCGATATCTGTCGCGCTGCCGCGATGGGTCATCAACGCCGCATGCAGCGTTGATTTGCCGCGTCCATGCGCCAGGTTGAAAAGCGCATCTTCATCAAGCCCGATCAGCGGGGATTTCAACAGCGCTGCCAGATTCAAATCATCATCGGGCAGCAGCAGCCAGGCAGCGAGTGCCAGCATGTCCTGCACCGGCAATTCATCCGCCAGGATCATGCGATCAATGCCGCCAACCGGGATGGAAAGCTTCTTCAATTCACGCACGAGTGCGGGCGCGAAGCCACCGCGCTTGCGCGCACGGAGCAAGACCAGAATATCACCCGGACGAATGGGCCGGCCTTCGGGCTGCGTGGCTTCCTTGCCCTTTTCGACCCGCGCTGGCAGCGTTTCATGGTCGATCATGTGTTTGATGCGTTGTGCCAGCGCCGCGGCCAAAGCGGGTGCCGCACCTTCCGCCGCAATGGCCTGTTGCGGCGGCGCCCAATCGGGCGGCGCCGGTGCCTTGTCCACTTCCAGGATTGGCCAAAGCTCCACGCTGCCGGCATGGCCGGCGCGGTCCACGAGATGTTGCAGCGCCTTGTCGGTGACAACACCATCACGCGCCGGCGCATCCGCAAACACCGCATCCACCAGCGCAAGCACTGGCTTGGTGGAACGGAAGGAAACATCCAAGGCGACAGGGCGGAATTCCTGTTGAGCTTCTTCAATGATGCGTTGGTAGTTACGCTTTTCGCGCCCGAAGCCTTCCGCATCGGCGCCCTGGAAGGCGTAGATGGATTGCTTCTGATCGCCCACTGCGAAGATGCTGCGCTGTTCATCCCGCGCGCCAAGACCCGCGAAGAACTCCGCAGTCAAGGCGCCCACAATCCGCCACTGGTCCGGGTTGGAATCCTGCGCCTCATCCAATAGGATGTGATCAAGGCCATCATCCAGCTTATACATCACCCAGGCGCTGCCTGGATTGTCCAGCAATTTGCGCGCGCCAGCAATCAGATCATCGTAATCAAGCAGCCCGGCATTGTCTTTGGCGGTTTGGTAGCGGTCCAGTACCGGCGCACCAATGGCGAAAAGCGCCATGCTCGCGGAAAGGACGCGTGCGGCGGCGCGTTTGCTATCCAGCACCAATTGGCGTTCGCCTTCGCGGCGCATGAGGTCGCTGATTTCATCCTGCCGCGCGCCAAGTTTTTTGGTGGCAAGTTTGACACGGACCGTGTTGTCGCCGGTAATGAAAATAGCGCGCCAATCGGCATTTCTTGCAACGCGCTGATCTTGGGGCAGGGCAAACCAGATCGCCAGCTTTTCGCCGTGGTCCTGATCCTGTTTGCCGCCTGCCAGAAGCAAGGGTGCTGCCGCGCGCAGCGCCTCTGCTTCCGGCGCGTCAATCACGGCGGCATCAAGCGCGGCCTCATTTTCCTCACCGGGGATGATGCCAAGCTTTCGCGCCAGCGCGACACGCAGCCCCGCCATGCCTTGCCGCTTTTGCACGGCGTCCAACAGCTTCCCGCCAGTGGCGGCCATGTCGCCCATTACCTCGGCAAAGCGCGTTGGCGCGTGATATTTCGACAAAACCGCGAGGGCTTCCTTGGCTGCCCCACCCGTCAGCAGCGCATCGCGTTCGCGCGCCAGCAGCGCCCGGCCATCCTGTTCCTGCATCACCGCGAATTGCGGCGCGAGGCCGGCTTCCAGTGGAAAGCCGCGCAGCAGGGATTGCGCAAAACCATGGAGCGTTGAAATCCGCATGCCGCCCGGCTGTTCCAATACCTCCACAAACAATCGGCGCGCTGCGGCCAGCCCTTCGCGCCCTGGTGCATTGCCTGTCAGTTTTTGCAAAATCTCCGCCAGCTTCGCATCATCCGCGACCGCCCATTCACCAAGGCGCAGCGCCAACCGCGTTGCCATTTCTGCCGCCGCTGCCTTGGTGAAGGTCAGGCATAGGATGCGCCCTGGCGGCACACCGGCCAGCAATAAGCGCAGCAACCTATCCGTCAGCAGCTTGGTTTTGCCCGAACCGGCAGAAGCTTCCACCCAGGCGGAGACAGCAGGATCGGCGGCGCGGGCTTGCGCTGCTTCGGCGGTCTGGCGAGCCTCATTCATGACGGATCCTCATCGCCAGAGGCCCATTCAGCGATACGCGCCAGATGATCATATTGCTTGCCGGGCGTGTCGCGTGCCGGGTGCGGGCGGCTTTCAAAGGGGGCGTCGCCCAACAACATGCGCTCCGCCAGCGCTGTAATGCGGGTGCGCGCGAGATCGGCGTAGGGCAAAGCATTTTTTGACGCTGCGCCGAGCTCCGTCGCTTCGCCTGGCGTTTCGCCGCCGCTCAATTTCCAATAGACCAGCGCGGTGGCCTTGGCGTCTGCGCTAATGGTCGCATAGCCGCCGGCTTCCAGAATCATTGCTTCCAGCGCCAATTGCGGTGCGCCGCCGTCAGTAACCTTGGTCGTGGATGGCACCTGGCCGGTCTTGTAATCCAGAATGCGCCAGCCGCCGCTGGCCAATTCATCCAGCCGATCCGCTTTGGCGAGGATTTCAATATCCCCGCCCGCCAGTTCCAACGTAACGCGGCCTTCATGTTCCGTGAGGCAGCGCAGCAGGCCGTTTTGTGCGCGCAGCTTTTCTTCTTCGGTAATCACGAAATCGCCCATGCGCGCCATGCGCGGCCCCCAGAAGGCGAGCACACCGGGATGCACGGCTTCCTTCTGCAACGCTTCGGCGCAGGCTTGCGTCCAAAGATCACGCGCGGTGGCTGCACCGGGCCAGCCTGTACCAAGCCCGGCCAGGAAGAACCGCATGGCGTGATGCACCAGCGTGCCATATTCCCGCGAACCGATATCCGCATCCAGATCATCAAGCGCGCGTAGCCGCAGGATGCGCGCGGCATAAAAGGCATAGGGATCGGCGATCAGTTGAGTCGCGTCCGAAACACTCAAGCGGCGCGGGCGCACATCAATTGGCGGGCGCGGCGCCGGGCGGCTCCAGGGCTTGTCGTCCTGATGTGGTTCATCCAAGGCGGTTGCCCAGCGTGCGGCGTCGCTGGCTGGCAATTTGATCTCGCCCTGTCCTTTCAGGAAAATTTCCAAGCGCGTTAGCCAACGCGTTGGCACGCTGGGCGCGCCGCCGCGTTTGCGCGCGGTGGACAGCACCACTTCACCCGCATGCGCTGCGGCATGAAAGAAATCCGCCGCCACGCGACCAATGCGCGCTTCCGGCGCGGGCAGGCCGAAACGCGTGCGCATCGGGCGGCTCATCCAGGGGCCAGGTTCGGTTGCTTGCGGCCAAATGTTTTCTTCCAGCGCGCCCAGGATCACGCGATCAAAATGCTGCAAGCGCGCTTCCAAAAGGCCGAGGATCGCAATGCGCGGATGTGCCGCCGCATCGCGCCGCGCGCGGAAGGGTGGGGCAATTGGCCCCGCCAGCATGGCATCAAAACTCGCTGGCCACTCTGCGGGTTTGATCGGCGGCATTTCGCGCAAGGCTTCTGCAAGTGCGGCCAAATGTCGCGCCAGCGCTTCCCCTTCCTCACCTGCATAAAGCCTGATGCCGCCAGGCAGATCAGGTGTCGTGGCAAGCGCTTCCGCCGCCGCCAGATGCAGCGCCAGCAAATCAGCGGGCGGGCGCGCGGGGCTTGGTGGCAAGGCCGCAAAATCGCCAAGTCCGGCCTGCAAGGCATCCACCAATCCAAGCAAGGCAATATCGCCCGCGGGTAAGGCCGCGCGCAGGGCTGCAAGCCCCGCCGCTGGGCGCAGGCCGCGCAGAGATTGCCGTTCCAGGCTGCGCACCGCTTCAAGCCAGGCGCTGCGTTCCATGCCAGCGCTACACAGCGGATGCTTCAAGACTGCCAGCAAAGGCGCAGGCGCGAAGCCATCCGCCACCATGCGCGCCATCAGGCGCAAAAACGCCGCCGCTGGTGCATCGGCCAAGGGCGCGCCGGCGCTGTCATCGGCGGTGATGCCATGGCGCGCGAGTTCTGCCGCGACACGCCGCGCCAAATCGCGATCCGGTGTGATCAGTGCCGCGCGCTTGCCGGGGACTTCCATCGCCTCACGCAGCAATAGCGCAATGGCAGCGGCTTCCTGCTGCGCTTCGGCGGCCTGCAAGCGGCTGATGCCAGCAAGGGCCGCCTGCCAGCGTGGCGCATCGCGTTCCGTCCAAACATCCAAACCTTCTGCCGGGCGCAGGCTGCGCGCCAGCATTACCGCGCGATCTGCCGGCGCGCCGTGATGATCGGCCTTGGTCCAAGGGCGCGGCGCATTGGGCTCCACACCAAGATCGGCAAGCAATTTCAATTGCCCGGCGAAGGGATGGCTGGGTGCGCGGCGCATGGCCTCAGCCAGGCTCGGCGTGATCGGTTCCGCCATGCCTTGCAGCACCAAAGCGCCATTGGGCAGGCTTGCGATGCAGCGGAGCAAAGCAGTCGCAGCCGGAATGGTGCCGCCCGCGCCAATGCCGGCGGCGATCAGTTTTTCGCGTGGTGGTGCCGCTTCCAGCGCGCGGCGCTGTGCTATCAGCGCGCGCACACGCGCCAGGCCCAAATCCATCAGGCGCTGCGCTTGCAACCAGCCATTCCAATCGCGCACCACGGCTTGCAACAGCTTGGTGGTGATTTGCCAATGCACGGCAAGCTTATCCGGCACCAGCCCATCCAACCGCGCGAGCCAGCTTGCGGCGAAATCCACCGGATCGGCGGTTTCAATCAGATCAAGATCGGCTTCTTCAAAGGCAATTTCGTCAAAAAGCGTTGCAAGCTCTCCGGCCAGCAACCATGCTTGTTCCGGACCAAGCGGCCCGCCGAAGCGGCGCGGAATGGCAAGCACAATGCGCGACAAAACCGCCTGCCGTGTCAGCGGTGCGACTGCGGGCGGCAGATCAAGCAAGGCGGGCAGCGCCAATTCATCGGCTTCTTCCACCGAAAGCCCAGGCAGCGCACGCATGCGCGGCAGCAAAAGCGCGCGACCACCGGCCGCGGTCAGGAAGGCTTCGCGCAAGGCACGCGCAGCGCGGCGTGTTGGCAGCAACAGCGTAGTGGTGGCGAGCGCAGCGGGGTCATCACGCGGCACTTGCGCAAGCAGCCCTTCGGCCAGCGCGGGCAGGAAGCGCTGATCGGCGGGGATCGTGAAAACGCGCAAGGGCGCCGCTTCAGAACAGCGCGCGGATCACGCCGCTGCGCAAGACATCTTCGGCGTGTTCCAGATCAGCCGGGGTGGACAAATGAAACCACACGCCATCATGCACCAGCCCGTAAAGCCGCCCGGCTTCAATGGCGCGGTTATACAAGCGGTTCAGGCTGAAGGCGCCCGCAGGTGCCCCTTCAAACAATGCGGGTGAGAGGATTTGCACGCCACCGAAAAGATAGGGCGAAACCTCCCCTTCTTCGGGGCGGCGAATGGCGCCCAGCGGATCCAGCATGAAATCCCCGCGCCCGATCTCGCCCGCGATTTGCGCGGCGCGGATCAGCAGCAGCAAGCCATCCATGCGTTCAGGATCGAAAGCGGCGGCAAGGCGCGAAAGCGCTGAATGCGGGCCATCAAGCCAAAACGCGTCACCATTCACTACGGCAAAGGGCGCATCACCAAGCGCGGGCAGGGCGCGCACCACACCGCCGCCGGTCTCCAGCAGGGTTTCCTCACGCTGCAGCGTGATGCGTGGCGCGCGGCGCGCCGCGACACAATCGGCGACTTGATCTGCCAGCCAATGCGCGTTCACCACTGCATCCGTTACACCGGCATCGGTCAGCCGATCCAGCGCATGATCCAGCAGGCTCCGCCCCGCCAAGGGTAAAAGCGGTTTTGGCATGGCTTCCGATAAGGGGCGCATGCGCGTGCCAAGGCCGGCGGCCAGAACCATGGCGCGGGAGAGGTTGATCATGCAGGCTCCTTCGCCGGATCGGGAGTGCGGCGCAAGTGGCGCGGCAAGGTAGCATCCAACCACAGGCGCAGCGGTGTCGTGGCGGGGTGTTCGAGCGCTTCATCCAAAAGCCGCCAGCAGCGCGGTCCATGGATCAAATAGCGCGGCTTATTGTCCCGCCGAGACAGCCGCACCCAAAGTGCTGCCACGCGCAAATGGCGTGGCGCGGCGCAGGCGGCCATGGCGGCGGTGAAATCCCCCCGCGCCACGCCGGGCCGTGCGGCGAAGTAGCGTTCAATCGCCGCATCGCGCGCTGTTGGCGCCACATCGCGCCGTGCATCTTGCGTCAGCGAAACAAGATCATAAGCGGGGTGCCCCAACCCAGCATCCTGGAAATCGAGCAAGCCGGTGCGCCGCGCACCCGCGCGCCCATCAAGCCGCATCAGATTGGCCGGGAAGTAATCGCGATGCACAAAACCTTGCACGCCTGCGAAGGGTGCCAGCATGGCGTGCAACGCATCCGCAAGCCCAGCGCGCAAATCATCGCCGGGCGCGCTGCCCATCATCGCCGGCCACCACCAATCGAGAAAAGTCGCCGCTGTCGCCCGCGCCATGGCTGCCGCGTCCCAAGCCGGTAGGTCAGCCGGTGGCGGGGCTTCATGTAGTGCGGCGAGTGTCTCAGAGGCCTCGGCGTAAAGCGCGGGGGCAGGCGCACCGGCATCGAGCAAGGCGGCATGGGTGGCGTCACCGAAATCCTCCAGCAGCACGAGGCCCGCTTCGGGATCGGCGGCGATGATCTCAGGCGCGGAAAGCCCGATGCCCTGGATGTGCTGCGCAATGGCGATGAAGGGCCGGGTGTTTTCCGGCGGCGGTGCCTCCATCAACAAAGCTGGGCGCGGCCCGCCCAGTAGCCGCGTATAACGCCGGGCGGAGGCGTCTGATGGCAGGGGCGCAAGCCGCGCCGCGCCGAAACCGGCCTGGTTCAGAAATTCGGTCATCATGGGCGCAAGCCTGCAAGCCTGGAATCCCAACCGCTTAGCACCACATGGCGCGCTTCTTCAGCCAAGCCTGGCATCAGGTGGATGCGGAGCGCATCGGTTGGCGCAAGCGGGCCAAGCCGTTCGGGCCATTCCACCAGCACAATCCCCTCCCGCGCTTCATCCCAGCCCAATTCCGCCAGGCCATCGGGGCCGGAAAGCCGATAAAGGTCGAAATGATGCGCGGGGCCGCAGGGCAAATCATAACTCTGCACCAGGGTGAAGGTCGGGCTTGGCACTTCAAGCGCGGGGTCATTGGACGCAGCACGCAGCAGGGCGCGGGCAAAGGCGCTTTTGCCGGCGCCAAGGGGGCCTTCCAGCAGCACCGCATCACCGGGCCTCAGCATGGGCGCAAGCCGCTCCGCGAGCGCTTCCGTCGCCGCCAGATCGGGCAGATCCAAGGCAATTTCCATCGGCGCCTGATCCTCCCTTGCCGTCAAAGCTTTGACCAAAACCAAGTCTCGTCTATCACGCCCCCCTGGATTCGGGGGAGAGCCCATGCCGGCCGAGATTGAAACCGATGTCGCGATTATTGGTGCGGGCCCTGTCGGGCTTTTCGCGGTGTTTGAATGCGGCATGCTGCGCATGAAATCCGTGGTGATTGACGCGCTGGAAGCAATCGGCGGGCAATGCACGGCGCTGTATCCCGAAAAGCCTATTTTCGACATTCCCGCCCATCCGCAAATCGCCGCCGCCGATCTGATTGGCCAGTTGGAAGCCCAGGCCGCGCCCTTCGCGCCGCAATACCTGTTTGGCCGCCGTGTGGAGACGCTGCGCCAGGAAGGCAGCGCTTTGGTGCTGGGCACTTCCGCCGGCGATACTATTCGCGCCAAGGCCGTGATCCTGGCTGCTGGTGCCGGCGCCTTCGGCCCCAATCGTCCGCCCTTGGCCGGGCTTCCGGGTTATGAGGCTTCCGGCGCTGTTCGCTACATGGTGGCGAAGCGCGAAGAATTTCGTGGCAAGCGCGTGGTGATTGCGGGCGGCGGTGATTCCGCCGTTGATTGGGCGCTGTCGCTCAAGGATATCGCGGCCAAGGTCGTTGTTGTGCATCGCCGCCCGAAATTCCGCGCCGCGCCGGAAACCGCCGCGCAATTGGAAGCCGCGGCAGCGCGGGGGGAAGTGGAAATGGCCATCCCCTATCAGCTACACGGGCTGAAAGGTGATGGCGCCAAGCTGGAAGCGGTGGAATTGGCGACCCTGCAAGGTGACGTGCGCGACGTGCCGGCGGACCATTTGCTCGCGTTTTTTGGCCTTTCAATGGATTTGGGCCCGATCGCCGATTGGGGGCTTGGGCTGGAACGCAGCCATGTCAGCGTGACACCAGCAACGTGTGAAACCAATATCCCCGGCGTCTATGCCATTGGTGATATCGCGACCTATCCCGGCAAACTTAAGTTGATCCTGCAAGGATTTTCTGAAGCCGCCATGGCAGCGCATGCGATCCATCCGCGCGTTTTCCCGGATACCGCGCTGCATTTCGAATATTCTACCAGCAAAGGCGTGCCCGGCGCGGCGTGAGCATCCCATGCTGAAAATGATCCGCGTTTTCGCCTTTCTGCTGATCGCCATTCTGGGCGGGCTATGGGGGCTTGCCTGGTATTTGCGCGCACCGGGGGAAGCGATGGGGGACGCGTTTCTGCGGCAATTGGCGCAGTTCGGGGGCGCGGATATGCCCGCGCCTTCTGCAGGTGGCGTGCAATTGCCGCAGGGCATCGCCCTTGGCGGCGCCTTCAGTTTGCAGGATCACACCGGCCAGCGCGTGACCGAACGCGCCTTCACGGGCAAGCTTGGCTTGATCTATTTCGGCTTCACCTATTGCCCTGATGTATGCCCAACGGAATTGGGCCTGATGGCATCGGCGCTTGATCTGCTGGGGCCTGATGCGGCGCGTGTGCTGCCCGTGCTGATTACGATAGACCCGGCGCGCGATACGCCGGCGGCTTTGGCCGATTACGTTGCCCGCTTTCATCCGGCCTTGACCGGTTTGACCGGTACGGATGAAGAAATCGCCACAGCTGCGCGGGCGTTTCGCGTATATTATCGAAAGGTCACCCCACCGGGTGCCAGCGACTATCTGATGGACCATTCATCCTTCATCTATTTGGTTGGGCCTGATGGCAGGGTGCGCCAGCTTTTCCGCCCCAATACGCCGCCTGAGACTATCGCGGCAGCCATTAAGGGGCAGCTACGGCAACTTTAACCTTTGGGCGACTTTCACGGCGAAAAGCTTTCTGATAACGGAATTGTTTACGGAAAGCCGAAGAAAAACTCGGAAGCTCAATGGGGAATGCTGGATGGAAAACGATATCAGTGAGCGGGAAGGCGGTGCCGAACGGGGCGCATCTGCTGGCCCCAGGCACACAAGAAGATTGTCGGACAAGATTCTGATCGCCTTTCATCATGCGTGCGACCAATCTGATTTCGATGTGGCGAATGACCTGCTGCTGATCCTGGAAAAAATGTTGAAGCGGCCAAGCGCCGGCTCTGACACCAATCGCCGCAAAAGCATTGAAAGCCTGATCGCCGCGCATGAAAGGCTATGGCTGCTGCGCCATCCGGAAGCGCGCGATAGCTAATTCGCGTCGAAGGGCGCCGCGTCTCTCAGGATAGCCTCGGCGGCATCGGTAAAGCGGCCATCGGCTTCATGCAGCACAAGGCCGGGCAGGATTTTCGCGGGGCTGCGCGCCCCCTTGCGGGCACGAAGCAGAACCCGCTTGGCGGCAACCCCGGCGCGGGGCCAAAGCGGCAGCAATTCCACGGCGCCGAAGCCCGCCGCATGGATCCCGGCCACTGCCGCGTCAAACCGCGCGGCGGGTAGGATCAGGCTTAGGCTGCCGCGTGGCGCAATGGCGGCGGCCAGAAACCCAACCCAATCCGCCAAGCCAGGCCCTGCCTCATGCGTTGCGGCGCGGCGAATGGCGCCAGGCGGGGGCGTGCCGCCCGGCCAATAGGGCGGATTGGCAAAGCCATGCGCCACCGGGCCAAGCGCGCACGCCAGCGCCAGATCTGCGACGTCGCCGTGTTCGATGCGGGCATCAACCTTGGCCCGCGCGGCATTGTCCCGCGCCAGCGCCGCCATGGCCGCTTCACGTTCCACTGCGCGAATCGCAAGTCCCGGCACGCGGGCGGCGAGGCATAGAAACGCTGCGCCACTGCCGGGGCCGGCTTCCAACACGGTCTCTCCCGGCTTGGCCGGCACAAAGGCGGCCAGCAGCACCGCATCCAAGCCGGCGCGGAAACCCTGGCGCGGCTGGCGCAGCGCCACACGGCCATTCAGCAAGTGATCTTCGGTGACATTCTCAGCACCTTCGGTCACAGGCCCTCATCCTCACCCGCTTCCCGCAGGATGCGCTCAGCCGCGGCGGCATCTTCATCGCGCACGGCCAAGCGGCGCGGGAAGGCGCCGATCCCGCCTTCAACCGCGCTGATATGCTGATCGAGCAGCACGGCTTCGATACCGGCATCCTTGAGCAAGGCTTGCAGGAAGCCAAGCCGGATCGGGTTATTGCTGCGAAGCAGAACGCGCATGGGAAAGCCTTTCCACCGGTCCTTTCGCTTGCCGGTCCGACATGTGGCGCCTATGGTGCGCCGCGCAATCAAAGGTGAGCAAGAGTGGACTTAGCGCCGCAGCAATTCCCTGGCGAGGATCGGGGGCGGGGGGAAGATGCCCTGGCCGCGCTGACGGCGCTTGTGCAGGATGATCTGGAAGCCTGTAACCGCCTGATTGTGGAACGGATGCAAAGCCCGGTCGCGCTGATCCCGCAATTAGCGGCGCATCTGGTCGCTGCTGGTGGGAAAAGGCTGCGGCCGCTTTTGACTTTGGCTGCTGCCAGCCTTTGTGACTATCGCGGCGAGAGGCATATCTCGCTCGCGGCTTGTGTGGAATTTATCCATACCGCGACACTGCTGCATGATGATGTTGTGGATGAAAGCGCTCTGCGGCGCGGGCAGGCCAGCGCCAATGCGCTGTTTGGCAATAAGGCTTCCGTGCTGGTGGGCGATTTCCTGTTCGCCCGCGCCTTTCAATTGATGGTGGCCGATGGGTCGCTTGAAGTGCTGCGCATCCTTTCCACCGCCGCGGCCACGATTGCCGAAGGTGAAGTGCTGCAATTGATGACGCAGAATGATACCGCGACCACGGAAGACCAGTATCTGGTGGTGATTGAAGGCAAGACCGCAGCACTTTTTGCTGCTGCGACCGAAGTGGGCGCCGTGATTGCGGATCGGCCCCGCGCGGAACAGACCGCACTTTGCGATTACGGCGGCGCGCTTGGGATTGCTTTTCAATTGGTGGATGACGCGCTGGATTACGCCGCCAATCAAGCAGCGCTTGGCAAGACTGTGGGCGATGATTTCCGGGAGGGGAAAATTACCCTGCCGGTATTGCTCGCTTTCGCGCGCGGTTCGGAAGAAGAACGCGGTTTTTGGCGCCGTGTGCTGGAAGAAGGCGATCAGCAGGAAGCCGATCTGGCCACTGCCATGGCACTGATGACAAAATACGACACGATTGGTGAGACAATCGCCCGCGCGCGGCGCTATGGCGACAAGGCGATTGCAGCCTTGGATGTTTTCCCCGATAGCCAGGCGCGCCGCGCCATGGTGGAAGTGGTGCGGTTTTGCATTGACCGGGCGCGGTAGAAATTCAGGCGCGTCGCGGCACCAGCATCAACGCCACCATCGCCAGCAATAGGCTCGCGACCCACCAGGCCTGCCATAGCCCAAAGGACAGCATCCCGGTCACAGCGGCGGAGGCGAGCATCCCAGCGCCCACGGCTGGTGCGGCGCTGCGTGACGCTGCAACACCAAGCGCCAGCACCAGCGCCGCGCCGATCAGCGCGCCAATGCCGCCCAATTCCAGCCAAAGCTGCAGCGCGCCGTTATGCGGGTGCAGCGGCATCACTTCCACATGGGGATTGGCCAGAAATTCGCGCTGCGCCGGGGCCTTGATGTTCAGCTGATCAAGCGTTGCGGCATCGGGCCGCGCGCGGCCGCCCGGCATGGCACGACTGGCTTCCAGCCCCCAGCCGGTGATGGGCTTTTCGGCAATGCGCTTTGCGGCGAAATCCCAAATCACCAGCCGATGCACCGCCGAAAGCGGGAGATTGGCCGAGGGGATATGGGGGATCAGCCCGACCAGCAGCGGCATGGCCAGGATGGCCAAAGCCACCATTGCCCCGACCAATCGCGGCATCAGGCGCGGTGCGGCGAGGCTGAGTGCCGCCGCGCCCAGCCCGGCAATCATCGCCAGCCGCGCGGTTTCCCCAGGCAGCGCCATCAACACGCCAGCCCCCAGCACCAGCAAGGCCGCACGCGCAATCCAAGGCCAGGGCAGGGCGAATGCCATTGGCAGCAACAATGCCATGAGCGATGCCGCCGGCTTCAGCCCGAACATGAGCGCTTCCGGCTTTTCCTTGAGGCCACGCACGGCAGCGCGCAAGGCGTTGCCGCTTTGCCAATCGGCGAAAGCGGCCGCAAGGCCAAAAACCAGCCCAAAGCCGATCCAGGGCAACAGCCGCGCCCCTTGCGCGGCCCCCGCCGCCCCATGCGCCAGCAGCATCATCGCGGCCAAGGTCACGGCCAGCAGCGCCGCGCGCCCAGGATCCGGCGCCCAAAGCGAGGTGATGGCCCCCCAGCCGGTCAGCGCCAGCCCGAGCAGCAGCACCGTGCCTTGCGGCAGGCCCGGCCGCCAACCCGCGCGCCAGCCAAGCCCAAGCGTGATGGCCATGGGGATCAAGGCGAGCGGCGCCATGGCCTTGGATTGCAGCACCGCAACAAAGGGCGCGGTAATCAGGGCAATGGCAAGCGGCAGGCTGGGATGCGACATGATCAGTGGCATTAAGCCAGATCGGCTTCGGGCGAAACCGTGAACTGGGCAGACCCCGCCGCTTAAGGGGTGGGTGTTACGCTGTTATGGCATCAAAGGAAGTGGTGATGGTGGCGCGCTTATTCGCCCGCCACACCACTCCGTGCTACCGCCTGGGCCTGGGCGGCCAAAGCGCGCGCCATTTGGCTGAGCGCTTCCTGGTGCTTGTCATTGTCAATCAACGCGAAATTGCGCGCGAGTTCCAGGCACATGCGCTGGCGCTGCGACATGGAAGGGTCAACGGTTTCGGATTTCAGTCCTTCGAAAAACCAGGAAATCGGCACGCCCAGCACCTGCGCAATGCCATAAAGCCGGCCGGCAGAAATGCGGTTCAGCCCGCGTTCATATTTATGCGCCTGCTGATAGGTAACGCCGATCATCTTGGCCAATTGCTGCTGCGACAGGCCAAGCATTGTGCGCCTTTCACGAATGCGGGCCCCCACATGCTTATCAGCCGCATTGGCCCTTTGGGGGGAGACCACTTCGGCGACACCACCATTACCCTGGCGGAAAGATTCGGCAATTTCGACGATGCTGTCCATCAACCCGATTCCTCAGCGGGGCATCATGCCCCCTACTGGGTGCGGATTATGCGTGGGATTGATGATCAAGCGGTGAAGATGCGCCTCAAAAAAGCTACGCGATCAGCCCTTCATGCGCGATTTGATGGCCGATAATTCGCCGCGCAGTGTCTCAATTTCTTTCCTTAACGCCTCGGTTTCATCACTGCCTGCGTTTTCCTCGCGTCGCGCGAAAGGGGTAAACAAACTCATCGCGCGTTCCATCATGGCGATATTCTGCTTGCCAACTTCCTGCATGTTCGAAACACCCGCCGGGAAGGGCATGAAGCCGCCCATCGTCTTGCTGAGTGTATCGCGCATCTGTTCCTGTTGCTGCGTGAAGGACGCCATGGCGGCTTCCAGGTAACGCGGCACCAGCGATTGCAGATTATCGCCATAAAGCCCGATCAATTGCCGAAGCACCGAAGTGGGCAACATATTCTGCCCCTTGCCTTCCTGTTCCACGATGATCTGCGTCAGCACGCTGCGGGTCAGATCCTCACCGGATTTGGCGTCATAGACCACGAAATCCCGGCCATCGCGGACCATGGCGGCCAGATCATCCAAAGTGACATAGGATGAGGTTTCAGTGTTGTAGAGACGACGATTCGCGTATTTCTTGACAACAATCGGGGGCAGCGCCTTCTGCTCGCCGGGTTCGGGGGATTGACGACCAGACATGGGTGCTTGCCTCGGCTTCTTTGGTTCTGGATTGGACCTAGCACGTTACATAACGCAAAGCGAAAGCCTGTTGCAGTGCAAAAACGCGCGCTGCGGGTCATATCGCGCCGTTGCGGATGCGGCTATAAGCCCATGTGATGGCTGGCCCCGAGGATCTCGAAAAGCTTGCGGAAGACTGGATCGCGCTCTGGCAGAGCGAGGTCGCCGGGCTTGCCGCCGATCCCGAGCTTGCGGAACGCTGGGCGGCTTTCGCGTCACTGGGGGCGGCATGGTTCCGGGCAGCGGCGCAATTCAGCAAACCCTTTACGCCAGGGGCAAGCCAGCATGACAGCACCGCTGCGCCGCCGCGGCCCGCGCCCGCTGCCGCTCCATCTGGGGCTGGCGGGGATACGGGCCATGGCGGCAGCGGGGGCGCTGCCCGGGATGCCATGGCCGAACGGCTCGCCACCCTGGAACGGCGCCTGGCCGATCTCGAAAGCGGGGCAGGCGGAGGCAGCGCGCATCAGCGCCGCCCTCGCCAGCGCCGGCCACGCGCCTGAGGCGTTTCGCGGCGCGGTTCTGAACCGACTGTTGCGGGCGGATCGGGCGCTGGTGGCGGGGCTCGCGGCCTATCGGCGCCACCCGTTTGAGCGTCAGGCCCCGCCGGTGCCGGCCATTTGGGCCGAGGAAGACAGCAAATTGCTGAATTATGGCGGGCAGGGGCCATGCGTGGTCTTTGTGCCTTCCCTGGTGAACCGCGCTTATGTGCTTGATCTGATGCCGGAAGCTTCCCTGCTGCGCTGGCTGCCGGGGCAGGGGTTTCGCACCCTATTGCTGGATTGGGGCTGGCCCGGAGAGGCTGAGCGCCATTTCACCCTGACCGATTATATCGCAGGCCGACTGGAACGCGCGCTGATGGCGGCGCCTGGCCCGGTGATCCTTGCGGGCTATTGCATGGGGGGCTTGCTTGGCCTCGCACTCGCCTTGCGCCGGCCGGATTTGGTGCGCGGCCTGGCGCTGCTGGCAACGCCTTGGGATTTCCATGCGGGGCCGGATGGTGAAGCACGGGCGCGCGCCGCGGCAGCTGCCCTGCCGGGGCTGGAAGCGCTGATGGAACCCACCGGCGCGCTGCCGGTGGATGTGCTGCAAACCCTGTTTGCCAGTCTTGATCCCTTCGGCATTGCTGAGAAGTTCCGGGGTTTTGGCCGGCTTGACCAGGCATCCCCCGCCGCGCGGCGCTTTGTGGCGCTGGAGGATTGGCTGAATGATGGCGTGCCGCTGGCCGCCCCGGTCGCGCGGCAATGCATTGGCGGCTGGTATGGGCGCAATGAACCGGCGGGTCTTGCGTGGCGCGTCGCCGGGCAGGTGGTGGACCCGGCACTGTGGCAAGGCCCGGCCTTCGCCGCCATTCCGCATCGGGACCGCATTGTGCCACCCGCTTCTGGCCTGGCGCTGACGGAGCGCTTGCGTCAGGTCAAGCTGCATATGGCGCCAGCCGGACATATCGGCATGGTCGCCGGCATTGCGGCCGAAACCGCCCTGTGGCAGCCCTTGCGCGACTGGATGCGCGGTTTGTGATACCAAGCCGCAAATGACCCATTCTTGAGGAAGAACACCCCCCATGACTGAAATCGTCATCGCTTCTGCCGCCCGCACGCCGGTTGGCGCCTTCAACGGGGCTTTTGCCTCCATGTCCGCGCATGCGCTGGGCACGGTTGCCATCAAGGCCGCCATGGAACGCGCGCGCATTGAAGGCGCTGAAGTGGATGAGGTTATTCTGGGCCAGATTCTGGCGGCGGGCGCGGGGCAGAACCCAGCGCGTCAGGCTTCGGTGAATGCCGGTATTCCGGTGGAACACACGGCCTTTGGCATCAATCAGCTTTGCGGTTCGGGCTTGCGCGCTGTTGCCTTGGCGGCGCAGCAGATTGCGACCGGCGATGCGCGCATTGTGGTGGCCGGCGGTCAGGAAAGCATGACGCAAGCACCCCATGCACAGCAGCTGCGCGCCGGGCAGAAAATGGGTGATCTTTCCCTGATGGATACCATGCTCCGCGATGGGCTTATGGATGCCTTCCATGGCTATCACATGGGCAATACGGCGGAGAATGTCGCCCGCGCCTTCCAGATCACGCGCGATGAGCAGGATCAATTCGCCTTCAATTCGCAGCGCAAGGCGGGCGAGGCGATGGCCGCCGGACGCTTTGCCGATGAAATCACGCCCGTCACCGTGAAGGGCCGCAAGGGCGATGTGGTTGTGTCTTCCGATGAATATCCGAAGCCGGATACAACGATGGAAATCCTGGGCAAGCTCCGCCCCGCCTTCGCCAAGGATGGGTCCGTCACCGCCGGCAATGCTTCCGGCATCAATGATGGCGCGGCGGCGGTGGTGGTGATGACGGGCGCGGAAGCCGCCAAGCGCGGCATCACGCCGCTGGCGCGCATTGTGTCCTGGGCGACGGCGGGTGTTGATCCTTCCATCATGGGCACCGGCCCCATCCCAGCTTCGCGCAAGGCTTTGGCCAAGGCGGGTTGGAAGATTGATGACCTGGACTTGATCGAAGCCAATGAGGCTTTCGCCGCGCAGGCGATTGCCGTGAATAAGGACCTCGGCTGGGATACCAGCAAGGTGAATGTGAATGGCGGCGCGATTGCGATTGGCCACCCGATCGGCGCTTCCGGTGCGCGCGTGCTGACGACCCTTTTGTTTGAAATGCAAAAGCGTGGCGCGAAGAAGGCGCTGGCGACGCTGTGCATCGGCGGCGGCATGGGCGTTGCCATGTGCCTGGAACGGTAAGTTTAAGTTTCGGCGTCTGACGCCAAAGGAAAAGGGCTCGCCGGTATGATCCGGCGAGCGCTTTTTTGCGTTAACTTCGGTTGATCAGAACTTCGATACGGCTTCGGCGATGGCGCGGCCCACATCTTCTGTGCCGGCCTGCCCGCCCATGTCGCGCGTGCGCGGCCCGCCTTCCGCCAGCAGCTTTTCAATCACGGCCAGGATCGCATCGGCGGCCTGCTTTTCGCCGAGGTGTTCCAGCATGATCGCCCCCGACCAGATCTGCCCGATCGGGTTGCAGATGAACTTGCCCGCAATATCCGGCGCGCTGCCATGGACGGGTTCGAACATGGAAGGAAAGTGCTTTTCGGGATTGATATTCGCACTGGCCGCAATGCCGATGGAACCCGCCACTGCCGGCCCAAGGTCTGACAGGATATCGCCGAACAGGTTGGACCCCACCACCACATCAAACCAATCCGGATGCTGCACGAAATGGGCGCAGAGGATATCAATGTGGAATTGGTCCGTCGTGATGCCCGGATAATTCTTGGCCATTTCGGCGAAGCGTTCATCCCAATAGGGCATGGTGAAAGTGATGCCATTGGATTTCGTGGCACTCGTTACCTTCTTGCGCGCGCGGGTCTGGGCCAATTCAAAAGCGTAGCGCAGCACGCGGTCCACGCCGATGCGGGTGAAGACACTTTCTTGGGAGACGAATTCGCGGTCCGTGCCCGCAAACATGCGCCCGCCGCTGGAAGAATACTCGCCTTCCGTGTTTTCGCGCACCACGATGAAATCAATATCCTTGGGACCACGATTCGCGAGCGGCGTGGTAGCCCCCGGCAGCAACCGACACGGACGCAAATTCACATATTGGTCGAAGCCGCGGCGGATCGGGATAAGCAAACCCCAAAGCGAGACATGGTCCGGCACGCCGGGCCAGCCCACAGCACCCAGGAAAATGCTGTCGCTATCCTTCAGCCGATCCATGCCATCATCCGGCATCATCTTGCCGGTTTTGGTATAGGTTTCGCAGGACCAATCGTAATGCGTCAGTTCCAATTCAAAACCGAAGCGCCGCGCCGCGGCATCCAGCACGCGAAGCCCCTCGGGCGTGGTTTCCTTGCCAATGCCATCCCCGGGGATGACGGCGATACGATGCTTGCGTGTGGCCATGGGGTCTCTCCTGCCCTTTTCTTCGGGTGCCAGTCATAACGCGGGATGCGGGCTTTGCCAGCCCTGCGGGTTTCACTGCTCGGCGCTGCGCCAGGCCCTGAGCAGCCCATGCGCGACAGCAAGCAAGGCGGGGCCAATGAAAAGCCCCAGGAAGCCAAAGGCGATCAAGCCGCCAAAGACGCCAAGAATAATCAGCGACAAGGGCATTTCACTGCTGCGCTTGATGAGCAAGGGGCGGATGATATTGTCGCTGCCCGAGACCATGATCAGCCCCCAAAGCGCCATGAAAACTGCCCAGGCGATTTGGCCTTCGCTGTAAAGCCAAGCCGCCGCACCAAGCCAGGCCACCACGACCAGCGGGCCGAGTATCTGGCTGATGGAAAAAATCAGCGTGAGGAAGGAAATCACCCCAACGCCGGGCACGCCCGCAATGGCAAGGCCAATGCCCATCAGGATCGCCTGGATGATGCCGGTGCCAACAATGCCCCAGGCCACGCCCCGCACGGCGCCTTCGGCAGCGGCCACCGCATTGCGCCCTGTGGTGCCGGCCAGGCGCTCGGCAATGTCATTCACCTCATGCGCCAGGCGGTCGCCGCTGATCCAGAAGGTGGTGGCGACAATCAGCGCGAGCAGGATTTGCACCACGCTTGCCGCGGCCGCCTGGCCGATATCCACCAAAAGGCTGGTAATCCGCCCGGCATAAGGCGCCAGCACGTCGGAAAAATCGCCCTGCAGATGCAGCAATTGCGGCCACCAATTGCTGATGGCGCTACCCACCAAGGGCAGGCCCGAAAGTGACGACGGCGGCGCTTCAGGCAGGCGGTCAAGCAATTCGTGCATCACTTTCGACGCGTGGGCGATCTGCGCGCCCAATTCCGGGGTCAGCGCCAGCGCGGGAACCGCCAATGAAAGTATCAGCACCAAAAGCATAAGTGTCGCGGCGATGCCGCGCGGGATGCCGCGGTTCACCATCGCGTCCCGCAGCGGCCAGGTGCCGATCGCGATGAAGCCACCAAACGCAATGGCAAGGCCAAAGGGTTCCAAGACGCGGATAACGCCGTAAAGCAGCAGGGCAAGCAGCAGCAGCACCGCCGCCCTTTCGGCGAGCATGGCGGTTTGCGTATGGCGCGTAGGTGAAGGCCCGGACGATTCGGCTTTGGACATGGGTTGCTCCTGCAACCATACCCAAGCACAGGCGTAGCCTTTGGGGAAAGCGGCCTGCGCGGATCAACCCTACACGGCGCTCCGCTTGATGGCGGCGCCAGAGGCAAGGCTATGGCGCGCCTTGACCCTTTCTTCCTGGGAGGAAATGGCCAGTTCGATTTCAATCAGGGCCTGTTCCACGCGTTCAATATCGGATTTCTCATCCGGGATTTGCATCACCAGGCCGACCGCATAATGCAGCCCAAGGGTCAGGCAACCCGTATGCAAACCCTTGAGCCGCCCGACTACATCCTGCACGTCCTGGAGGCTTTTGGACCGCCGGAGGTCACGCGCGAAAACCGAACATTGGCCGCGCAGAGAATAAAGATAGGTCATCAGCTGATCCGGCGCGATATTCAGCCTGTTCAAGGTGGCGGGTGGCGGTTCTGCAATTCTCTCCCAGGCGGTGTTGAGGATTTTTTGCAACGACCCCCGCGCCTCACGCGCATGAAAGGGCTTCACGATGTAATGGCTGATGCCGAGCGTCACGGCTTTCTTGACAGTATCAAGGTCCGATGCCGCTGTGACAAGAACAAAGGGAATATCCTTGAAGCGAGGCGCGGAGCGGACGCGCCGCAACAGGTCAATGCCGGAAAGCCGTGGCATTTGCACATCGCAGCAGCAGATCATGGGGGCTGGCCCCATTTCCAGCTTTTCCCAGGCATCCTGCCCATCAACCGCTTCAACGACCTTCAATTCAATGAAGCTGCGCATCAGATCGGCCAGGGCCATTCGTGACACGACGTCATCATCAACGACAAGCGCTCTCATGCTGCGGCCCCTTCCAGGATTTTTTGTAGTATGGCCAGGAGAGTTGGTGTCTTCTCCGACAATGAATGCCAATCGCCTTGGTCGGCTGCTTTCTCAAGCCGGGCGCTCAATTGCTGCAAATCGCCGCCGGGCCAGATATAACCGGCGCTGCCTTTAAGGCCGTGAAAAAGATGCGCCAAAGCTTCGCTGTCTCGATTCGAGAAGGCAAGTTCCAACTCCTCAAGCCGGCGGGGCAGGTCAGCACGGAAGACATCTGTCATTCGTTGCTTGAGGCTTGGCTTCATGTCTGCATCATCATCAGCGGGCGTGATGGTAGGCGCATCTGCGGTGACGTGCTGCGGCATTGTCGCAGTTGCCCCAAAGAGCGATTCCAGTGCTGAAGCTGTATCCGGCAATAGTGGAAGCAGGCTTGCCCCTTCGGATAGCCGCGCGTCAATCGCGCGGCTCAGGCTTTGATGGAGCATGGTCTCATCTATGGGTTTCACAAGAAAATCATCTGCACCGCAGGAGAGATAGAATTGACGGCTTTCCTCATCCGCATTTGCGGTCAGCATGATGATGCGAATTTGCGGATTGGGGATGTGGAACTTGCCTTCGCCACCCGCGCGAATAAGCCGAATGGCGGCGGCGCCATCCATTTCGGGCATCCGGCCATCCATGAGTATCAGGTCGAAACCCAGTAAGGGAAGTGCTTCCAGCGCCTTGCGGCCATTATCCACAAACTCCGCCCGATGGCCCATTTCTTCCAGCAGGCCCTGGATAATGATCTGATTGGGCAGAAAATCCTCAGCACAAAGAATGTGCAGTTGATGTGAATGGGATTGCAGTTGGGCTTGATGGGCATTGATGGGCTTGGAGCCAAGCTTGAAGGGGATTTTGAAGGTGAAGCAGCTTCCTTCGCCAAGCTCACTGGTCAGATGTATTTCACCTTGCATAAGGTCAACAAGCTGCTTGCAGATGGCAAGCCCCAGCCCCGTTCCGCCATAACGACGGGTGGTGGATGTATCGGCCTGCGTGAATTTTTGAAAAAGCCGTACCTGGGCATCTGGGGATATGCCAATACCCGTATCAGTGACCTGAAAGCGGATATATAAATCATCGCCTTGTTGGGCATCAAGCGTTACGTTCAGCGACACGCCGCCCTTATCGGTGAATTTGATCCCATTGCCGATCAGATTAAGCAGAAGTTGCTTGATGCGCGCTGGATCGCCTTCCAGCGTATCGAGCACATCATCGGTAACTCCGACATCAAGGGAGATGTTCTTCGCTTCCAAGCGACCATTCATCAGGGCAGCGCTATCCGAAACAAGGCTGCGAAGGGAAAAATCAACAGTTTCCAGAACAAGTTTTCCTGCCTCAATTTTGAGAAATCCAAGATGTCATTCAACAAATCGAGCAGAAATTCGGCATTGGTCTTGGCCATATCCAGATGCTGGCGCGTCTTTTCGCGCAAATCAGGATCACGGAGCGCCAATCTTTGCATGCCAATTACGGCTGAAAGCAGCGTGCGAATTTCATGGCTGACCATGGCCAGAAAGTCGCTCTTGGCGCGGCTGGCATTGTCAGCGGTTTCCTTGGCGGAGACGGTTTCAGCCAGGCCGTTCCAGACTTCCTGTTCAAGCTTTTTGCGTGCGGTGATGTCGCCAATAATACAAAGACAGGCGTTTTCCGTGCCCGGCATCGAAATGCGCGCAATGCTGACCTTCAGCCAAAGCCGCACACCTTCATCGCTTTCAAATTCAGTCTCTACATGGTCATCGCCATTGTCATTCCCTTCGCCCCAGACCGCTTCCATGAAGAAATCATAGGCCTGTTTGGAAGACAGGATGCGCGATACAGGTTCACCCATGAGATTGGTGATGGGTGTTGCGAGGATATCAGCAAGCTTGGGGTTCGCCTGGGTAATGAAGCCATCAACTACCAGCATAAGTCCCAAAGGAACTGATTCGAAATAGGCAGGATCCTTGAGAAGAAAATCGACAAAGGTCTGGAAGCGCGGCTTGGCCGCAAGTTGGTGCTTTGAATTGCTGCTATTGGTGATGTCTTCAACGGTGGCGATCACAATACGCCCAGGGCGGGACGTGTCCAATTTGCCGCTGAAAAGCACAAGCTGCGCGCCCATTGGCGCTTGACGCAGCAATTCAACGCAAGCGGTCCCCTGCTGGGCAAGAATGTCTTCAAGGGCGATGGCCAATTTGCTTTGGCTTGGCTTCTTGAAAAGGGTTACCAGCCCGGCTTCGCCGCGTGGGGCTTCGGTTGGCGCCAATCCAAACAATTCAAGCGCGGCGCTGGAGAGAATCAGTTCATCCGTATCCGCGTTCCATTCCAACCAGGCTTGGCCTTCTGAAACAGACAACGGCGCTGCGGCGGGGTGGGGCGGCAGAGTGATCGTCATGCTGTTAGCTTCTAAACCAGAGATATCAATAAAGGATTGCGAAGTTGCCAATCAGGGGTTTGGCCGCGCAGGCTGCTCGGCGTTGTTTTCAACCAGCAACCGGGCATGATCGCCGATGCCTTGGTCAATGGCGAAGGCATAGCCTGCGGTGGAAAAAGGGCATTCATTGACAAAAGCCAAACCCCAGCTTGTGAGGTGCGACATTATGTGGCCGAAGGTGAAGTTAGCCTTAAAATCAGGCGGCCAATCGCCCTGGCTTGATGCTGGCCACTTTTAGGGGTTGGGGCAGCTGGCGCAGGGGGCGGCAAGGCGTTTGGCGCATGCCAGATCAGAAATGGGCGTTTTCCGGCCCGTCCAAGCCCCTGGGGGTCTTGGCCTTGGGCTCGGTCACGGCCATGTTACCGCCAGGTCGGCTGGTTTGGGTCGGCTGAAGTAACCTTTGGGAGACAGAGATCAATGATGAAACTCGGAAGCGCCCTGCGCGGCGCGGCCCTGGCGGGGCTGATGGCCGCCACAACCGTACCGGCCATGGCGCAAGCGCCGGCGGCCGACACCATGGCGGCGATTCGCGCCCGTGGGCAGCTTGTCTGCTCCACCTCACCCTCCACGGTCGGCTTTTCGCTGCCGGATAGCCAGGGTGTTTGGCGCGGCTTGGATGTGGATTATTGCCGCGCGGTGGCGGCGGCGATCCTGGGCGACGCCAATAAGGTTCGGATTGTCCCTTCTTCGACGCAGCAGCGCTTCACCATGCTGCAATCTGGCGAAATTGACCTGCTGTCCCGCACCACGACCTGGACGCTGACGCGCGAAGCCTCCCTCGGCCTCGTTTTCGCGGGCATCAATGTCTATGACGGTCAGGGCTTCATGGTGCATCGCGATAGCGGCGTCACCTCGGCCAAGCAGCTGGATGGTGCTACGGTATGCGTGCAGCCTGGCACGACGACCGAACTCAACATGACCGATTTCTTCCGTACGAATCGGCTGCGCTTCACGCCGGTTGTGATCGAGAATATCGAAGAAATCCGCACCGCCTTCATCAATAAGCGCTGCGACGCCTACACGACCGACGCTTCTTCGCTGGCTTCCTTCGCCGCGGCGCAGGGCGCCAATGCGAATCGCTTCCTGCTGCTGCCGGAAATCATTTCCAAGGAACCCTTGGGCCCCGTGGTCCGCAAGGGTGATTGGCGCTTCTTTGACGTGGTGCGCTGGGTGCATTTCGCGCTTCTGACGGCGGAAGAACTGGGCATTACGCAGGCCAATATCGGCAATTTCGCCAATAGCACCAACCCCGATATCCAGCGCTTCATGGGCCAAACGGGTGATCTTGGCCAGATGCTGGGGCTTGAGAAGGATTGGGCGCCACGCGTTGTTCGCGCTGTCGGCAATTTTGGCGAAATCTGGGAACGCAACATGACGCCGATCGGCTTCCCGCGCAGTGTCAATAATCTTTGGACCAAGGGTGGCCTGCAATACGCGCCGCCGATGCGCTGAACCCTTCAGGGCAAAAGAAAAGGCGGTGGAAATTCCACCGCCTTTTTTATAAGCGCGGCCCGTTCAGCCGATGGTCAGGCGCCGATCCATGATTTGCTGCTTCATGGATTTCTGCAGCTTTTCAAAGGCGCGCACTTCAATCTGGCGCACGCGTTCGCGGCTGATATTGTAGTGCTGGGACAGTTCTTCCAACGTTGTCGGTTCTTCCTTCAGCCGGCGTTCAATCAGGATGTGCCGTTCGCGTTCATTCAGCGTTTTCAGCGCGCCGCTCAGTAATTCGCGGCGGTTTGACATGTCCTGATGTTCAGCGAGTTCCTGTTCCTGGTTCTCGCTTTCATCCACCAGCCAATCCTGCCATTCGCCTTCGCCATCGGCGCGAAGCGGGGCATTCAGGCTATTATCGGCAGCCGAAAGGCGCCGGTTCATGGAAATGACATCCTGTTCCGGCACCTGCAGCACATGGCTGATCTTGGCCACCTGTTCCGGCTGCAAATCGCCTTCTTCCAGGGCGGACATCTGCGCCTTCAACCTGCGCAAATTAAAGAACAACTTCTTTTGCGCCGCCGTGGTGCCCATTTTCACGAGTGACCATGAATGCAGGATGTATTCCTGAATGGCGGCACGAATCCACCACATGGCATAGGTCGCCAAACGGAAGCCGCGATCGGGATCGAAGCGCTTGACCGCTTGCATCATCCCGACATTGCCCTCAGAAATCAGTTCCCCCACCGGCAGGCCATAGCCGCGATAGCCCATGGCGATCTTGGCAACCAAGCGCAGGTGAGAGGTGACAAGCTTGTGCGCTGCCGGCTCATCGGCATTGTCGCGCCAACGGCGCGCCAGGCTGAGTTCTTCCTCCGCCGAGAGCATCGGGAATTTGCGAATGTCCTGAAGATAGCGGGAGAGGTTGCCCTCAGTCGCCATCGGAATGGCCATAGAAAATGCCATGATTTTCATTTACCTCCTGAACCGGCTTACTCTGCCCCGAAGGCGGCATCCTTGGCCGATCATTACATTTTTGTCATCTTCCCCAAAGCCCTGACGGGTCGCCTGCCCCTTGAAGGGGCCTTGGCCGGCCGTGCCTTGACTGGCACTTCGAGGATTCCGACATCGGGTTAATAGCCGGAATCGGGCAGGGGCGCAAGAAAAACCGACTGAAATAGTCGGGTTACTCCGCGTTACCGTCCAGTAATGTAAACAGGGCCGCCATGTCCTCGGGCACTGGGCGTTCGAAATGTAGCGCCTGGCCGCTGATGGGGTGGCGAAAGCCAAGGCTTGCGGCGTGCAGCGCCTGGCGCGGGAAGGCCAGCAGGGCATCCCGCACCGGGGCTGGCAGCGTGCGGGCTGTGGCCGGCGTGCGGCGCAGATAGACCGGGTCCCCCACTAAGGCGTGCCCCAGATGGGCCATATGCACGCGAATTTGATGCGTCCGCCCAGTCAGCAGCCGGCAGGAAACCAGGGCGCAGGACGTCCCCCAGGACCGCAGCACCTTGTACCGCGTGATTGCCGGCTTGCCGCGTTCCACCACCGCCATGCGCTTGCGGTCCGCCGGGTGCCGGCCAATCGGGGCATTGATTTCGCCTTCCATGACGGCGGGCAGGCCCCAGCACAGCGCCAGATAATACCGTTCCAGATCACGTTCGGCGAAGCTTTCGGATAGGCGGCGCAGCGCCAATTCGGTCTTGGCCGCGACCATGACGCCAGAAGTATCCTTGTCCAGCCGATGCACAATGCCGGGCCGCTTTTCCCCACCAATGCCGGGCAGATCATCCCCGGCATGGGCCAAAAGCGCATTGACCAAAGTGCCATCCTGATTGCCGGGCGCGGGATGCACCACAAGGCCCGCAGGTTTATCCAGCACGATCAAATCCGCATCCTCATGCAATATGGTCAGCGGAATATCCTGCGGCTGCGGCAGGGCAGGGATGGCCGGCGGGATTTCAAGCGCGTAAAGCGCGCCGGGGCGAATGGCCTCCGCTGGTTCGCGGAGTATCTCACCATCCCGGCTGGCATGGCCCGCGACCATCAGGGCCTTGACGCGGGAGCGTGAGAGAGAACCTATCGCCTCAGCAAGGTAGCGATCGGCGCGGATGCCGGCTGCTTCCGGGGGCGCGCGAAATTCGTGGCGTTCGGCGTTCAAAAGGGGGTTTCCGTGCGGTTTCTCAAGGTGTTGGTCATTGGGATGGGGGTGCTGATCGTTGCGGCAACCGTGGCGCTGGTTGTGCTGATCGTCCAGCATTCAGGTGGTTCTACGGTTGCTTTCAACACGACAGCCCTGGGTCAGCCTGCCGGCACGCGCATTGCTGGCATAGCTGGGGTGGAAAAGACAATCGCCATTTGGGTGGTGCGGCCCGATGGCGAAAGGGTGTTGCTGTTCGATACCGCGCGCGGGCGCGTTGTCGGCGAAATCCGCGCCGGCGAATAAGCGTGGCGCATCAGAAGCCCAATTTGCCGCAAAAGCTTTGCGCGGCCTGCAACCGCCCCTTCACCTGGCGCAAGAAATGGGCGCGCGTTTGGGACGAAGTGCGCTATTGTTCCGATGCCTGCCGGGATGGGCGCCGGGCCGCCAGCATCCAAAAGCGCAAGGGCTGAACGGGGCAGGGGGCCGCTCAGCTGCGTGGTGCCGGGCGCATCATGCCAAGCAGCGCGAGGAAAAACGCCCCAAAGGCCAATTGCAGGCCAAGTAGCATGGCGGTGACGGAAGCAATCGCAAGGCGCATGACCTTGCCGCCGGCCAGTGCGCCGAAATCCTGCGTGCCCCATTGCCCGACCGCGACAAAGCCAAGCCCAAGCCCAAGCAGCAATAGCACGCCGGCCACCACCAGCGCGGCTTCCAGGCCGAAGCGCGAAAGTCTTTGGGGTTCGGGCAAAAGCCCCGTCACTGCGCCATAAGCCCGCGCAAAAACCCAGAACTGCATGGCCTGAAAGCCCATCACCACCGCGCCGGAGGCATAGAGCAGGCTATGCACATCAAGCGTGATACCGCTGAGGCGCATAGGACCCGGCAAAAGCGCGGCCATGCCAAGCGCGCCCAGCGCGAAAAGCACGGCGCCGGGATACAGAAACAGCCAGCGCGGGCAGAAAATCAGCAGAAAGCGCAAATGCCGCCAGCCATCGCGCCAGGACCGCAAATGCGGCGGGCGCGATCTTCCATCCGGGGAAAGCGTGGTCGGCACTTCCGTAATGCGAAGCCCGCGCATGGTGGCCTTCACCACCATCTCGGACGCGAATTCCATGCCCGGCGCGCGCAGATCAAGCGCTGAGATGGCGGCGCGCGAAAACCCCCGCAGCCCACAATGAAAATCCCGGATCGGCCCGCCGAAGAAAACCCGGCCAATGGTGGACAGCACGGGATTGCCCAAATAGCGATGCAAGGGCGGCATGGCGCCCGGCGCAATGCCCCCCTTGAAGCGGTTGCCCATCACCAGATCATAACCATCGCGGAGTTTCGTGATGAAGGGATCAAGCGCGCTGAAATCATAGGAATCATCGCTGTCGCCCATGATGACATAACGGCCTTGCGCGCCCGCAATGCCCGCAATCAGCGCGGCGCCATAGCCTTTTTCGGGCACATCAATCACCCGCGCGCCAAGGCTGCGCGTAATTTCCTGGCTGCCATCGGTGCTGCCATTATCGGCAATCAGCACTTCGCCCGAAACACCGCTGCGCGCCAGATAGCCCAGCGCCTTTTGGATGCAGGTCGCGAGGGTTTCTGCCTCATTCAGGCAGGGCATCAGAATGGTGAGTTCAAGGGGCGGTGTTTTTTGGCCGATGCTTGCCGTGTTTCCTGTTTCGACCATGCTTTTGCTGCGCTCATTTGATGATGCTTTTCCTCATAGCGCAGGCATTGAGCCTGGGCGAGACGAAAATGGGGAAGGCACCGCGCTTGCCAAAGCCTGGTTCTGCCGGAATGATCCCCCCATGACGCAGCACACCAGGCCTGAACCCCTCACCATGTTCGACAAGATCTGGATGCGCCACCGCGTTCTGGAACGCGAAGATGGCCAGGTTCTGCTTTATGTTGATCGTCATTTCATCCATGACGGCACCGCCCCGGCCTTCGAGATGCTGCGCAAACGTGGCGCAGCACCCCGCGCGCCGGAACGCATTTTCGCCACACCTGACCATTACGCGCCGACCGATACGCGCCAAAGTGCCGAGATTGCGAATGCCGAATATCGCGGCATGGTCGAATCGCTGGAACGCAATGCGGCCGAATTTGGGATAAGGCATTTCGGCCTTCAGGATGGCCAACAGGGCATTGTGCATGTGATTGGCCCCGAAACCGGCCTGAGCCAGCCCGGCATGCTGTTGGTATGCGGCGATAGCCATACTTCGACCCACGGCGCCTTGGGGGCGCTGGCCTTCGGCATTGGCATGACCGAAGTGGCGCATGTGCTGGCAACGCAATGCCTTTGGCAACGACGCCCGCGCAATATGCGGATCACTGTCGAAGGGGCGCTTGGTTTTGGCGTGACAGCCAAGGATGTCATTTTGCATATCATCGCAACCATCGGCACCGCAGGTGCTACAGGATGCGTGATTGAATATGCCGGTTCGGCGATACGCGGGCTTTCGATGGAAGGCAGGCTGACGCTTTGCAACATGTCCATCGAAGCAGGCGCACGGGCTGGCATGGTGGCGCCGGATGAAAAGACCTTTGCTTACCTGGCCGAAAAGCAATATGCGCCGAAGGGCGCCGAATGGGATGCGGCCTTGGCACGTTGGCGCGCCCTGCCGAGCGATCCCGGCGCGCAATTCGATCATGAGGTAATGATTGACGCCGCTTCCATCGCGCCCATGGTGACCTGGGGCAATAGCCCGCAGGATGCGCTGCCCGCTGATGGCGTAATTCCCGACCCGATGCATCAGGATGATCCGGCGCGTCGCCAAGCCATGGAAGATTGCTTTGCCTATATGGGGCTTTCTGCCGGCATGCCGGTGACTGAATTGCGCCTGGATCGCGTCTTTATCGGTTCCTGCACCAATGGCCGGATCGAGGATTTGCGCGCCGCCGCCGCAATTGCCAAGGATGGCAAGGTTGCCGCTGGCGTGATGGCCTGGGTGGTGCCGGGCTCGGCGCCAGTCAAACGTCAGGCGGAAGCCGAAGGTCTGGATGCGATTTTCAAGGAAGCGGGCTTTGAATGGCGCGAAGCGGGCTGTTCCATGTGCCTTGGCACGAATGGCGAGATTGGCAGGCCGGGGCAGCGCATAGCCTCTACTTCAAATCGCAATTTTCGCGGTCGCCAGGGCGCCGGGGGGCGCACGCATCTGATGAGCCCCGCCATGGCCGCCGCCGCGGCGCTGGCCGGGCATATTGTTGATATCAGGCGCGTGCAGGGGGCGGCGTAAGCTTATCATGGAACCCTTCATTTCACTCAAATCCAACGCCGTGCCATTGGTGCAGGACAATATAGATACGGACCAGATCATCCCGGCGCGTTTCCTGGCGCGGCCACGCGATGATGATCATGGCATCAATTTTTTCCGCGATTTACGTTTTGATGCCAATGGGCAGGAGATCCCCGAATTTCCCCTGAACCGGCCTAACTGGCGCGATGCGCGGATCATTTTGGGTGGGCGCAATTTTGCCTGTGGTTCGTCGCGCGAAAATGCAGTTTGGGCGCTGCATGGCTGGGGCGCGCGGGCAGTGATTGCGCCATCCTTCGGTGATATTTTCGCGATCAATGCGGTGAAGAATGGTGTTCTGCCCATTATGTTGTCGGCCGATGCGGTCAGCGCGCTGATGGCGGCGACCATCGCCGATCCCGAAGCTGTCATTGCCATTGATTTTCCGGAACAGACTGTCACGGCGCCGGACGGCACAGTGCATCGCTTTGAAATTGATCCCTTCGCCAAGCGCAGCCTGCTGGAAGGCCTTGATGAATTGGCCTTCACCATGACGCATGAAGAAGATATCGCCGCCTTTGAACGGCGCTTTGGTCGGGATAACTTCTGACCCTGGCGGGACAAAACAGAAAAACTTCAGGAGGACTACCATGAACACGCCAATCAATCGCCGCGCCATCCTTGCTGCCACGCTGGCGACACCTTGGGTAAGTAAGCTTGCGCATGCTTAAGGCGATTGGCCCAATCGGCCGATACGCTGGCTGGTTGCCTTCGCCGCTGGTGGCGCTGCCGATACTGCTGCGCGTGCGCTCGCCGCCGATATGCAGGAAGCGCTTGGGCAGAATATCGTCATTGAAAACCGCACTGGCGGAAATGCCATCATCGCGGCCAATGCCCTGCTGCAAGCGCCGCGGGATGGCTATACGTTTTTGGTTGATGCGGCCAATCAGCTCACGAATCCCGCGCTGATGCGCGATATTCCGTTTGATTATGCCACGGCCTTCGCGCCCACCACCCTGATTTCAGTCTTTCCGCAAGTGATTGCGGTGAAGCATGATTTTCCTGCAAAGGACATCAAGGAATTCATCGCGGTGGCCAAGGCGCGGCCTGGCACGATCACCGTCGGCACGCCGCCGGCAGCGGGCATGGCGCATCTGGCTTTGGCCGCCTTTGAAAAACGCGCGGGCATCAGGCTTGTGCATGCGCCTTATCGCGGTGGTGCGGATGCGGCGCGTGATATATTGGCGGGCAGTATTGACGCGGTGTTGATCACCTCATCTTCCGTGCGGCCACCGGTGCAGGCAGGCCGCGCGCGCATTCTGGCGGTGACAAGCCTTGAGAGGATTGCGACGCTGCCGGATGTGCCAACCCTGGCAGAATCCGGCTTTCCAGGTTTTGACATGAATGATTGGAACGGGCTTTTCGCCGGCGCCGGCACGCCGCGCGCGGTGGTGGAGCGCATGGCGGCCGTTGCCGCTGTTTCGGCGAAGTCAGCCGCAGTGCGCGCGCGCATGGACCCTGCCGGCGCCATCATGATCGGCAATGCGCCGGATGTTTTCGCGCGTTGGCTGGCTGGACAGCGACAGGGCGCGCTTGAGGTAATCCGCGATGCTGGCATTACGCTTGGGTAAAGGGGGCGATTTCATCGCGGCTTCGCTGAAGGCAAGGCTCATGCAAGTGATCCGGCTTTGTCTTGCTGTGCCGATGTTTTGCTTTGGCCTTGCGGCCTGTGCGGAGCAGCCAGGCGCGCCAGCTTCGGGGGGTGCCGCGCGTGCTGTTGGCCCGATCACGGAAGAAAAAGGTCCCTGGCGGGAACAGGATCATTGGATTCCGGTTGAAGGCACCAGCCAATTCATCCTCATGCGGCTTTGCCGCCCAGCAGGGGGCAACCCCGCACGCCTTGTTGTTGCCAATCACGGATCGCCGCCTTCTGCGGCGCAACGCCCAAACATGGCGCCTTGGTCCTGTGAGCAGCGGGCGATTTCTTGGTTCCTGACCCGCGGCTATGCCGTGGCGCTGCCCTTGCGCCGGGGCTATGGCGCTTCGGGCGGCACTTGGGCGGAAACCTATGGTTCCTGCCGCAATCCCAATTTTGTGGCGGGCGGCACTGAAACAGCGCGCGATATCCGTTCTGCCATTGCCTATGCCACTGCCCAGCCAGGGATACGCCGCGATGGCGCTGTGGTGGTCGGCCAATCTGCCGGGGGTTGGGGTTCGCTCGCCCTCGCGGCGCGCAATCCGCCAGAGGTCGCGGCGATTGTGAATATGGCGGGCGGGCGCGGCGGGCGGCTGGATAATCTGCCCAATAACAACTGCCGGGCCGATGTGTTGGCCACCAGCGCCGGGCAATTTGGTCAAACCGCGCGCATCCCAAGCCTTTGAGTCTATACCGATAATGACAGTTTCTTCAGCCCATCGCTTGCGGGGGCGATGCATCAAAACTATGTCCAGGCTGGTGGCGCCGCGGAATTCCGTGCCTTGCCCGCTTTTGGCAGGGACGGGCATGGCCTTTTCACCGCCGCTGGCGGGCCGCAAATTTGGGGTCCCTTGGTGGAGGCATTCCTCGCCAAGACCCTTCGCTAACAGGAGTAGTTGCCTTGGATCAGGAAGACGTGCCGCTGGAAGGGCAAATCCGTGAAAAGCTGGTGCTGATCAAGGAACGCTGGGCCGAAGAAGGCCGCCTGCTGACCGGCACCACGGCTGATCCCATGCGTGACCGCCTGCCGCCTGGTCAGACGCTGGTGAAGGATTGGCCGGTGCTTGATCTTGGCGTGCAGCCTGATGTCAGCACCGCCAAATTCCGCCTTCGGCTTGAAGGCTTGGTGGAAAATCGCCTCGCCTTCGATTGGGAAGGCTTCATGGCGCTGCCGCAAACCGACATGGTTTGCGATATCCACTGCGTCACGCAATGGAGCCGGTACGACAATCGCTTCACCGGTGTGCGTACCGCAACGCTGCTGGAATTGGCCCGCCCGCGCCCTGAAGCGCGTTTCGTGTCTATGACATCCTATGATGGCTATACCACGAACCTGACTCTGGAAGCCTTCTCGGCCGCCGATGTGATGGTGGCGCATTCCTGGGAAGGCGCGCCAATCACCCGCCAGCATGGCGGGCCGGTGCGGCTGGTGCTGCCGCGGCTTTACTTCTGGAAAAGCCCGAAATGGCTGACGCGCATTGAATTGCTGGCGGAAGATCGCCCCGGCTTTTGGGAAGTGCGCGGCTATCACAATCAGGGCGATCCCTGGCTTGAGGAACGCTATGGTTAAGGCCACTCGGCGCGCTCTTTTGGCCCTGCCCCTGATGGCCGCTGCCCCCGCCCCTGCAACCGCTTGGGATTTCCGCTTCCCTTCCTTGGAAGGCGGCGAGCATGATCTGGCCACCTGGCGCGGGCGGGTATTGCTGGTGGTGAATACCGCATCCTTTTGCGGCTTCACGGGACAATATGCCGCGCTGCAACGCCTGCATGAAGCACGGGAAGGTGCCGGGCTGGTGGTGCTTGGCGTGCCTTCCAATGATTTCAATCAGGAAAGCCAGGATGGCCGCAAGATCAGGGAATTTTGTGATGCGCAATTCGGCATCACCTTCCCCATGGCCGCCCTTTCCCGCGTGCGCGGGCCTGAGGCACACCCCTTCTATCGCTGGGCGGCGGCGCGGGCGGGCGGTGAGCCGCGCTGGAATTTCCACAAATACCTGGTCGCGCGTGATGGGCGGCAGGTGCAGGGGTTTCCGGCGCGTATCGAGCCTTCCTCGGAACAGCTTAGCCGCGCGATTCAGCAGGCGCTGGCGACTTCATAGCGCGCAGGTTTGCGGCCTGCGCGCCATGTGACATTCAAAGAAACTGCGACAGCCGATAGAATCGCGCCGCACTCCGCCAGAACAGATCGGCCTTTTCTTCCTCCGAGGCGCCGGCGGCGATGCGCTTGAAGGCATTCCAGCCCACCGCATAGCCATAGCCGCCCTTATCCACCGGGAAATTGCTTTCAAACATGCAGCGGTGAGTGCCGAATAATTCGATGCAGCGTTCCATCCAGGGGCGCCAATGCTGCGCCAATGCTTCCGATGAAGGCGCAATCGCGCCCGCTTCAAGCCCAAAGCCCGGCAGGCGCATGCCAAGCCCGCCAACCTTCACCATGACATTCGGGCATTGCGCCAGTTCCGCCATATGGCGTGACCAAGTGGCAAAGACCTCATCCCGCTTGCCGGCATAGGGGCCGATTCCCAGAATCCCGCCGCAATGATCCAGCACGATCGGGATTTCGGGGAAGGCGCGCGCGAGTGACGCGAGGCGCGGGATTTGATGGAAATAGATCCAGGCATCGAAGGAAAGCCCATTGCGGCCAAGGGCAGCGAAGCCGGCACGAAAGGCTGCGCTGTCCATCATGTCTTCCGCCGGCGTATAGGCCGGGTTCAGCATGGCGGGGTCAGGATCCCAGGTGGCGATATGGCGAATGCCGCGAAATCTGCCGCCGGCAGCCGCGATATGCGCTGCCAAGACGGGCTGCACCGCATCGCCGAGCGTCAGGTCCGCATAGCCCACAATGCCGGCATTGGCTGCGATATCGCCATAAATGCCACTGGCGAACATCGCGGCGATGCCGGTGACGAATTCTGTCTCCCCCACCGGCTTCAAGGCTTCAGGTCCAGCGGCGCGGTGCATGGACCGCGCCTGGACATAGACCGTCGCCTTGATGTTATGGCCGCTTTTCAGATCGGCCAGGAATTCATCATGCAAATAGCGCCAGCCTGGCCGATCCCAAAGGTGATGATGCGGGTCAATGATAAGCTGCGCGGGGTCTAGAATCTCCTCCTGCCGCGCGGCGAGCCAATCCTCGCGGACGGCAAGGTAATGCTGCACCTGATGCTGTGACATGGCGTTTTCCCTACAAGGATGATTGCCCGCTTGGCCGGACATGCTTCAGGCGGTGAAAGGCGAAAGGGCCTTCAGCAGGGCGGGAGTGTAAGCGGCCTTGGGAAGTTGGAACAAGGCTTCGCTGGGGCGGTTCATGATTGTCCAACGGCCCGCCATTGGCTTTCGGTGTAAGTTACTTAGTTCATGGCAGCATTGGGTGCAGCATGGCCAAGGGTGTCCATGCATCGTCCAAACATGGCTTGTGTCGCGCGCCGCGAATTGGAATGCTGCGACTATGATAATACAGAAACGCCCAAGCTGATGGTCCTTGGCTTCCTGGAATGGTCCGCCCGGCGCGGCGGGCTGCTGCTGGCGCTTGGCATTTTCGCGGGGCTTTTCATCCCGCCCTTGGCTGCGCTGTTTCGCGATGTGGTTACCTTCAGCGTCGCAACCTTGATGACTTTTGTGCTGCTGCGCGTGGATTTGGCGCAGGTGGTGGCGTATTTGCGCCGCCCCGTGCTGGTGGCGTTGCTGGTCGGCTGGATGATGCTGGTCTGTCCCATTTTGCTGTTTCTCGTGCTGCGCGGCTTTGGCTTTGATGGGCCGCTGGTCGCGGGGCTGGTGATCAGCGCCATGGGTTGCGCCGCCACATCCTCCCCCGCCTTCGCGCGCATGGTGGGGTTGGATGGGGAAATATCGCTCGTGGTGGCGATCATCACCACGCTGATTGTGCCCTTTACCGCGCCGCCCTTGGCGCTTGGCTTGATGGGCATAGATTTGGCGATTTCGCTTTCCGCGCTGATGGGCCGCCTGATGCTGGTGGTTGGGCTGCCCTTGCTGATTGCGGTGGCGCTACGCCGGCTTTTGGGCCCGGCGCGGCTGCAACGCTATGCCGGGGCCTTGGATGGGTCTGTGGTCTGGCTTGTCGTGATTTTCGGCTTTGGCGTCATGGATGGAATGCTCGCCAAAATCACCTCAGACCCTGGCTGGGTGATGGGCGGCCTCGCTTTGGCATTCGCGGCGAATTTCGGCCTGAATGCCGCAACCGCCTTGGTCTTTGCGCCGACGGGCAAGAAACTGGCGCTGACGGCAGGTTTGCTCGGCGGCAATCGCAATATGGCGCTGTTTCTGGCGGTGCTGCCAGCGGCAACGGATGAGCGCATTTTGCTGTTCTTCGCGCTTGGCCAATTCCCTTTATTCCTGACGCCGTTTTTGCTGCGGCCAATCTATGCGCGTTTCAGGCTGGGTTAGGCGCGGGTTTTCTCCAGCGCCAGCAGCACCACTTCCGGCGTTGCCGGCAAATCAAGCGCGGTCAGGCCAGTGGCATCACAAAGCGCATTCCAAACCGCGGTCGCCAACATCAGCGGTGGTTCGCCGACACCTTTTGATCGGAAAATGGTGTCCGCCCGCGCTGGCGCATTCGCCAGCAACCGCAGCCGGAAATCTGGCGGCGCATCGCGACTGCCTGGGATTTTATAGGTGGAAGGGCCAAGGGTGCGCTGCCGCCCTTCCTTGTCCCAATAGAGGCTTTCCGTGGTGAGCCAACCGAGCCCTTGCACAAAGCCACCTTCAATCTGGCCGCGATCAATTGCGGGGTTCAGCGACCGCCCGCAATCCTGCACCAGATCAGCACGCAGCACGCGATGTTCGCCAGTGAGTGTATCCACCACCACTTCCACCACCGCCGCGCCGTAGGAGAAGTAGAAGAAAGGCTCACCCCGCATGGCCTTCGCATCCCAATGAATGTCGGGGGTGCGATAAAACCCTGTGGCAGAAAGCGAAATGCGTTGCACCCAGCAGCGATGTGCCAGATTGCCGAACTCCATGGCGCGATTATCGCCGGGTTTTGCGACGAAGACGCGGCCTTCGGCAAAGCCAATCACTTCCACCGGCACTTCCCAAAGCCGCGCCGCCTCAGTGGCCATGCGGTCACGGATGGCGCTTGCGGCCAGATGCGCCGCCCAGCCATTCAAATCGGAACCCGTGGAAGCGGCGGTGGGCGCGGTATTGGGCACCTCTGCCGTGCTGGTGGGTGTGATGCGAATGCGGCCAATCGGCACACCAAAGGCATCCGCCACCACCTGCGCGATCTTGATATTGAGGCCCTGGCCCATTTCCGTTCCGCCGTGATTGAGCCGGATGGACCCATCCGCATAAACATGCACCAGGGCGCCGGCCTGGTTCAGATGCATCAGGCCGAAGGAAATGCCAAAGGCGAGGACAAAACTGCCAAGCCCGCGCCGCAGGAATGGGTGCCGCGCATTGAAGGCCGCGATCTCCGCGCGCCGTGCCGCCCAGCCGGCATCTTCCATGGCTTCGGCGTAGACGCGGCGGATCAGATCACCTTCAAGCGCCTGGCCATAAGGCGCCTTGCTGCCATTCTCGCCGCCTGCAAAATTACGCGCGCGCACCGCTTCCATATCCTGCCCGGTTGCGGCAGCGACATGGCGCAGCACATCTTCCACCAGCACCACGCCTTGCGGGCCACCAAAACCACGAAAGGCGGTATGGCTGACGGTGTTGGTGCGCAGCGACAATGCGCGAAGTTTTACTGCCGGCACATCATAGCAATTCAGCGCATGGGTCAGGGCGCGAAACACCACGCCGCCGGTCAGATCAAGACTATGCCCACCATCGGCGGCGAGCATTGCCTCCAGCCCCGTAATGCGCCCTGTCGCATCAAAACCCGCGCGCCATCGATACAAGAAGGGATGGCGCTTGCCGGTGGCGGCCATATCCGCCTTGCGCGAAAGGCGCAGCTTTACCGGCCGGCCTGTGACGCGTGCGGCGAGTGCCGCTGCTGCCGCCACCCAAGACGCATTGCTTTCCTTGCCGCCAAAACCGCCACCCATGCGCCGGCAGCGCACGGTGATGCGGTTGAAATCACAGCCCAGCACGCGCGCGGCAATATGCTGCACCTCGGTCGGGTGCTGGGTGGAGGAGGTGATGGCGATATCGCCATCCTCACCCGGTATGGCAATCGCGATCTGGCCTTCCAGATAGAAATGCTCCTGCCCGCCGGCGCGAAATTCGCCGGATGCCTGCATGGGCGCGGCGGCAATCGCGCCCGCGGCATCACCCACGGTGATATCCTGCGGCGGCAAAAGATAAGCTTCTGCCGCCAGCGCATCCTCAATGGAAAGAATCGCCGGCAGCGCCTCGATTTCCGGCTTCAGCGCAGCAAGGGCCGCCAGCGCCGCATCGCGGGTTACACCCACCACCAGGGCAATCGGTTGGCCGTGATGGCGCAACTCACCCTCGGCGAAAAGCGGTTCAACTTCGCGGCCTGATGGCGAGATATCATTCGCGCCAAGCACTTCCCGCGCGGTGATGACTGCAACAACACCCGGCATGGCACGCGCCGCCGCGACATCCAATTCCCCAAGCCGGCCATGCGCGACGGGTGAGAGCAACAACGCGCCATGCAACATGCCCGGCGCTTCCGGCACATCATCCGCAAAGGGTGCGCGACCCGTCACATGGCCAAGCGCTGAATCATGCGCGAGTGCAGCCCCTTGGGCGAGTGGCGCATTCATGGCGCGATGAACCTTGGCGCATGCGGCGTTGGCAGCGCCATGATTTCCGCCGCCGCATCTGGCCGCGCGGCGCGCCAATAAAGCCTAAGCAACAGATTGCGCGCGGCCACGCGGCGATATTCGGCCGTACCGCGCAAATCATCCATGGGTGTGATGGCGCGCGACAAAGCCTCACCGGCCGCGCGCGCTTGCGCTTCGGTAAACGGCGCGCCTTGCAGCAGAGCTTCGGCTTCCGGTGCGCGCGCCGCCATGGGCCCGCAGCCGCCATGGGCGATACGTGCGCGGGTAATCACCTCACCATCACGCTCCAGCAGCACCGAAAGCCCAACCGCGCTGATATCCTGATCATGCCGGCGGGAGAGTTTCTCGGCAGCGAAAATCGCGCCCGGCGCGGGCCTTGGGATGAAAACCCGCGCGATGATTTCCCCCGCCGCCAACGCATTGCGCCGATAGCCGAGCAGGAAATCCTCAACCGCCAGATCGCGCGCGCCATTCGGCCCGGCGAGGTTTAGCCGTGCGCCAAGCGCCAATAAGGGCGGCAGCGCATCGCCGATGGGGCTTGCGGTGCCGAGATTGCCGCCAAGCGTGCCAAGCGCGCGGATTTGGCGGGATCCCAAGCGCCGCAGCAGGCCGGCGAAAGCCGCGAAATCTGGATCATCCGCGATTTGATCAAGCAGCGCCGCATAGGGTTCCGCCGCACCCACCGAAAGCCCCTCAGGCCCCGCGCTGATCCCGCGCAATTCAGCAACATCGCGCAGGCAAATAATGGCGGCGGGGTTTTCGCGATGTTCTGAAAAGCGGAGGCCCAAATCCGTCCCCCCCGCCAGAACCCAAGCCGCTGGATGATCACGCCGCAGGGAAAGCGTGTCATCAAGGCTGCGGGGCAGGAAAAAGCGATGCTCGGGCGGGCCAAGGGCGGTGATATCACTCGCGGGGCATACCGGCACGGCACCCTCCGCCACCGCCAGGGCTGCCACCGCATCCAAAATCGGACGATAGCCGGTGCAACGGCAAAGGTTACCCGCCAAAGCCTCATGCGCATCACCGCCCATGCGGGCATGGGCATAAAGCGACATGACAATGCCTGGGGTGCAAAAGCCGCATTGCGTGGCCTCGGCCGCCAGCATCGCCGCCTGAACCGGGTGCGGCGCGCCATCGGGGGCGGCAAGCCCCTCCACACTCCGCAACGCCAGGCCGTGGGCCTGGCCGAGTGTCATCAGGCAGGCATTGACCGGGGCGCGGGCGCCATCTGGCGTTTCAATCACCACCGTGCAGGCGCCGCAATCGCCCTCCGCACAGCCTTCCTTGGTGCCGGTGAGCCCCGCAGCGCGCAGCCAATCGAGCAAGGTCATCGCCGGGGGCGTATGGGCGGGTAGGGACCGCGATTCGCCGTTCAGGGTGAAGCAGATGGACATGACAGTTATTTAAGATGGATCGGTGCGGGTTCAAACCGGGGGCTGTCCCCAAGGCCCGGCCCGGGAGCCTGCCTTGCCCGGCCCGGCCTGGGGCTATAATACGCAAAGGGTCGGGTGAGGGGGTCGGAAGAACCCCGTGCTCGGCATTCCGGCGCCAATCGGCCCCCCATTTCCTGAAGGCTATGGATGCATCATGAAGCTTCTGGTCCCCGTCAAGCGGGTTGTGGATTACAACGTCAAGGTCCGCGTGAAGGCGGATGGCACGGGCGTTGAAACCGCCAATGTCAAAATGTCCATGAATCCCTTCGACGAAATCGCGGTGGAAGAAGCCGTGCGGTTGAAGGAAAAGGGCGTCGCCACCGAAATCATCGCGGTTTCCGCCGGCCCTGCCGTCGCGCAGGAACAAATCCGCACCGCGCTTGCCATGGGTGCTGATCGCGGCATTCTGGTGGAACATGATGGCGTGCTGGAACCGCTCGCGGTTGCCAAGATTCTGAAGGCGATCATCGCCAAGGAAGCACCCGATTTGGTGATCCTGGGCAAGCAGGCGATTGATGATGACATGAACGCCACCGGCCAGATGCTGGCGGCGCTCATGGGCTGGCCGCAAGGCACTTTCGCGTCCAAGGTTGAAATCGCCGATGGCACGCTGAACATCACGCGCGAAGTGGATGGCGGCCTGGAAAAGCTGGCGCTGAAGCTGCCGGCGATCATCACCACCGATCTGCGTCTGAATGAACCGCGCTATGCGTCGCTGCCCAATATCATGAAGGCGCGCAAGAAGCCGATTGAAACGGTGAAGCCCGCTGATCTGGGGGTGGACCCGGCGCCGCGGCTGACCGTGCTGAAGGTGGAAGAACCGCCCAAGCGCCAGGCCGGCAAGAAGGTTGGTTCCGTGCAGGAACTTGTTGAAAAACTCCGCAATGAAGCGAAGGTGATTTGACCATGGCGGTGCTTGTTCTTGCCGATCATCAGGACGGCGCGCTGACCCAGCCAACCCGCAGCACGGTCGCCGCTGCGGCCAAGCTTGGCGATGTGCATGTGCTTGTTGCGGGTGGCGCCACGGGGCCTGCCGCAGCTGCGGCTGCGAAACTGCCTTCGGTTGCCAAGGTGCTGACTGCGGAAGCTGACATCTACGCCAATGGCCTGGCCGAACCCATGGCCGCTTTGCTGGTGGCGCTGGCGCCTGGCTATTCACATTTGCTGGCGCCGGCTTCCGCCGGGGGCAAGAATGTGATGCCGCGCGCTGCTGCCTTGCTTGATGTGCAGATCCTGTCTGACATTTCGGGCGTTGTGGATGCCGATACCTTTGTGCGGCCGATCTATGCCGGCAATGCGCTTGCCACCGTGAAATCCGCCGATGCGAAGAAGGTGATCACGGTGCGCGCGGCGTCCTTTGATCCCGTCCCCGCCGAGGGCGGCGTGGCGCCGATTGAAGCGGCTGCGACTGCGGCCGATCCGGGGCTTTCGCGCTTCCTGGGCGCCGAGATTGTGAAAAGCGAACGCCCGGAACTGACGGCGGCGCGGATTGTGGTCTCGGGCGGGCGTGCGATGGGTTCGGCAGAGAATTTCGTCATTGTCGAGCGTGTGGCCGATAAGCTTGGCGCCGCCATTGGTGCTTCCCGCGCTGCGGTGGATGCGGGCTATGCGCCGAATGATCATCAGGTTGGCCAGACCGGCAAGATTGTGGCGCCGGAGCTTTATGTGGCGGTTGGCATTTCTGGTGCCATTCAGCATTTGGCCGGCATGAAGGACAGCAAGGTGATCGTCGCCATCAACAAGGATGAAGAAGCGCCGATTTTCCAGGTGGCGGATTACGGGCTGGTGGCCGATCTGTTCAAGGCCATGCCGGAATTGGAAGCTGAACTCGACAAGAAGTGATTTGCCTGATCGGGGGCGCTGGCATGATCAGCGCCCCCGTTATGCATCAAGGTAGGAGCATCCATCATGGTTGAAATCGCGAAGCTTGGTATCATTGGTGCCGGGCTGATGGGAAATGGCATTGCCCATGTGGCGGCGCTTTCCGGCATTCCCTTGGTGCTGATGGATGTGCAGCAACAGGCGCTGGACCGCGCGCTGACGACCATGGCGAAGAACATGGAAAGGCAAGTGAGCAAAGGCAGCATCAGCGGTGCTGATCGTGATGCAGCCCTCGCGCGCGTTGTGACGGCGACTGATAACAGCGCCTTTGCCGATTGCGACATGGTGATTGAAGCGGCCACCGAGAATGAGGAGATCAAGAAAAAGATCTTCGCCGCCCTTTGCCCCGTGCTGAAGCCGGATGCGTTTCTCGCTTCCAATACATCTTCCATCCCGATCACACGGCTAGCGGCAGCGACGGATCGGCCGGGCCGCTTCATTGGCATGCATTTCTTCAACCCCGTGCCGATGATGAAGCTGGTTGAGATTATTCGCGGCCTTGCCACCGAAGACGCGACCTATCAGGCGGTAGAAGCGCTCGCCAAGCGCATGGGCAAGGCGCCCGTCACGGCGCAGGATTGGCCGGGCTTTGTCGTCAACCGCATCCTGTGTCCCATGATCAATGAGGCGATCCAGGCGCTGATGGAAGGTGTTGGCGATGTGGCGGCGATTGATGCCGGCATGAAGCTTGGCGCCAATCATCCGATGGGACCTTTGGAACTCGCTGATTTCGTCGGCCTCGATACGCTCTATTCGGTGATGAAAGTGCTGCATGAAGGCTTGGGCGATTCCAAGTATCGGCCTTCGCCCTTGCTCGCGAAATATGTCGAAGCCGGATGGTATGGGCGGAAATCCGGGCGCGGCTTTTACGATTACAGCACCACGCCGCCCACGCCGACCCGCTGAGGCCTGGCCGCCGGGTTCAAACCGGCGTGCGCCATTCCGCATGCGCATTGGTGGTGCCGCGCACGACGCTTTCATAGGCTTCCTGCAAACGCATGGTGATCACTCCAGGCTTGCCATCACCAACCGGCAGACGATCCACACTGGTAATCGGCAGCAATTCCTGACCCGTGCCGCAGAAAAACAGCTCATCGGCGATATAAAGTTCTGTCCGATCAATGGTGCCTTGTTCGACATCCAGGCCATGTTCGGCGGCAAGCTGAATCACGGTATCGCGCGTGACACTCTCCAGAATGTCGTTTTCGCGTGATGGGGTAATCAGCCTGCCATCGCGCACTATGAACAGGCAGGCGCCGGTGCCTTCGCTGATCTTGCCCGCGCGCGTCATCAACAAGGCATTGTCATAACCATCCGCCTTGGCCTGCAACATGGCGATGCGCCCGGCGTGGTAATTCGCGGTCGCCTTGATGCGCGGCGGCATGGTGGTGTCTGAAATGCGTGTCCAAGAAGAAACATGAACCGAAAGCCCGCTGCTCCGCTTGGCATTGCGTTCGCGCGGCATGGCGCCGCAAGCCCAACCGACGCTACCGGTGGACGCCATGGAGCCCAGGCTTTCGATATGCACTTGGATGCGGATATAGGCGTCATCATCCGGTTCATTGGCGCGCACCGCATCCAGCACCGCTTGCCGCATTTCATCGCGCGATGGCGGATTGTCGAAGCGCATGAATTTCATGCCCTGATCCAGCCGCACCAGATGTTCTTCCAGCCTAAACACTGCAAGCTTGCCGGTGCTGTAATTCATATAGGCGCGAATGCCTTCAAACACCGTGCCGCCATAGGCATGCCCAACTGAGAAGGGATGCACGCGGGCGTCATCAAAGGCGATTTTCTTGCCGTTCTGGATGATGTATTTTGCTGTCCAGGCCATTGGTTTCCTCATTTATCCTTGGAAGTTTTTGCGAGCACCTCATCAAAGCCACCCTGGCCGGTCAGCGCGGCCCAGGCCTTGTATCGGTCTGATGCCGCAACGCGCCCCGCCGCAATCATGCTGCGCCAAACGCCGCAGGCTTCAACAAAACGCGGGATGGAACCGGGGAACATCGCGAGTGTGATGGCTTCCGCAATCTCATCTTCCGGCACCTGATCGGCATAGGCAGCTTCGATCTGCCATTCGAGTATTCGCCAGCGCGCACGGCAGACCTGCACGGCGCATTGCGCCAAATGCACAAGCCGGCGTGGTGCTGCGGGCGCGATCTGCGCAACAGCATCCAGATAGGCTGCGCGGGCATCGAAAGGCGCCAATTGCGCGCCCCAGCGATGCGCGGCGAAATCAAACGCCTCGGCGCCAATCGCCAAGGCAGCGGCAGCGAAAGCGGCGCCGATCAGCGCATCATCACCGCCGGCGACGCGGAATTTGGCGATGTGATGCGTGGCCAAAGCCTCACCCGTTGCGGCCAGCACCGCGAGCCAGACGAATTCGCGGTCGTGATGCGACAGTACGCGATCATCCAAGGCCATGGCGGAATAGGCGGCGTCATAGCCTTCCAACAGGCGGGGAAAAGCCAGTGCCAGCAACCCGTGATGCGGCAGCAAATAGCCGCGCTTTGCCTTGACGGCGGCGAGCCTGGCTTCCAGCGCCGCGGAGGTTTCGGCGCTGGCGTTTTCCTCTTGGTGTTTCATGCGGCGGTCAAGCTATACCGCTTCCAAGCCCTTGTAATCCCCCGCCTGGGGCAGGAATATTCCGCCATGTCCAAGACCGAGCTGCCAAACGCCCCGATCCTGCTGCGGGAAGACCGCCCCGGCGGCATATGCGTGATCACGCTGAACCGCCCGGCGCAGCGCAATAGCCTCTCCCGCGCCATGTTGCAGGCGCTGGAGGATATGCTGACTGAGATCGCTGCGGATACCACCACACGCGTGGTGCTGCTGGCCGGGGCTGGCACGGTGTTCTGTGCCGGGCATGACTTGCGCGAAATTACCGCGCATCGCGCCGATGCGGATTGCGGGCGCGGCTTTTACGCCGATGCCATGGCGGCCTGCGCGCGGGTGATGCAAGGGATTGTGGGGCTGCCTCAGCCGGTGATTGCGGCGGTGCAAGGGGTGGCAACCGCCGCCGGCTGCCAATTGGTGGCAAGCTGTGATTTGGCTGTTGCGGCAGAAGATGCGCGCTTCTGCACCCCGGGCGTTGATATCGGCTTGTTCTGTTCCACACCGGCGGTGGCCTTGGCGCGCGCTGTGCCGCGCAAGGCCGCGATGGAAATGCTGCTTTTGGGTGAAATGGTGCCGGCCGATGAAGCGCAGCGCCTTGGCCTGGTGAACCGCGTGGCGCCGCGTGACGCGCTGATGGAAACCGCGCTGGGCCTGGCCGCGCGCATCGCATCTCATTCGGCTATTACGGTGCGCATGGGCAAGCGCGGCTTCAACAGGCAAATCGAATTGCCGTTGGTGGATGCCTATGGCGAAGCGGCTGCGGTGATGACAGAAAATCTGATGGCGCGGGATGCGGCGGAAGGCATTGGCGCCTTCCTGGAAAAGCGCCATCCGCATTGGGAAGACAGGTGAGAGATATGTCCGCTGGCAAATATGAAACCGCGCTGGATCGCAATGCGGCCAATCATCAACCGCTGACGCCGCTTCTGTTTCTGGAACGCGCCGCGCAGGTTTATCCGGATTATCCTGCCGTGGTGCATGGCGCGGTGAAGCGTGATTATCTCAGCCTCCGCAATCGTTCCGTGCAATTGGCACATGCGCTAACCAAGCGCGGCATTGGGCGCGGCGATACGGTGGCGGCGATTTTGCCGAATATTCCGGAAATGCTGGAATGCCATTACGGCGTGCCCATGGCGGGTGCTGTGCTGAACACCATCAATACGCGCCTCGATGCGCCAACCATCGCCTATATCCTCGATCACGGGGAAGCCAAGGCAGTGGTGGTGGACCGTGAATTCATGCCGGTGCTGCGCGCTGCCTTGGCGGAATGCGCGGCGAAGCCGATCATCATTGAAGTGCAGGATGCGCTGGCGCCGGAAGCGGTGCATGGTGAAAGCCTGGGCGGGCAGGAATATGAAAGCTTCATCGGTGAAGGCAGCGCTGATTTCGCCTGGGCAATGCCAAGCGATGAATGGGATGCGATTACGCTGAATTACACATCGGGCACCACGGGCAAGCCAAAAGGTGTAGTCTATCACCATCGCGGCGCTTGCCTTTTGGCGACCGGCAATGTGCTTTCCGCCGGTATGGGCAAGCATCCATCCTATTTGTGGACGCTGCCGATGTTTCATTGCAATGGCTGGTGCTTCCCCTGGACCGTCACGGCGCAGGCCGGCTTGCATGTGTGTCTGCGCGCTGTGCGCGGCGCTGATATGTGGCGCCTGATGGCAGAACATGCGGTGACCCATATGTGCGGCGCGCCGATTGTGATGGCAACCTTGTTGGCAACGGCCGCGGCCGATAAGCGCGCGCTTTCCCATCAGGTGCAATTCATCGTGGCCGGCGCGCCGCCGCCGGAAGCGGTATTGGCCGCCATGAAAGAAGCGGGTTTTGCTGTCTGCCATGTCTATGGACTGACGGAAGTTTATGGCCCCGCCGTGGTGAATGAATGGCACAGCGAATGGGATGAGAAACCCGCGCCGGAACAGGCCGCGCTGATGGCGCGCCAGGGTGTGCGCTACCTCGCGCTTGAAGGGCTTGATGTGATGGACCCCGAAACCATGGTGCCCGTCCCCGCGGATGGTGCGACGATGGGGGAGGTCATGATGCGCGGCAATGTTGTCATGAAGGGCTATTTGAAGGATGCCGCCGCCACGCAATCCGCCTTCGCGGGCGGGTGGTTTCATACCGGTGACCTCGCGGTGAAATATCCAGATGGGTATATTCAGCTCAAGGATCGGTCGAAGGACATCATCATCTCGGGCGGGGAGAATATCAGCAGCATCGAAGTGGAAGATGCGCTGTACAAGCACCCATCGGTTGCCGTGGTGGCGGTGGTGGCGAAGCCCGACGAGAAATGGGGTGAGACACCCTGCGCCTTTGTGGAATTGAAGCCCGGCATGGCGGCAACGCCCGAGGGGCTGATCAATTTTGCGCGCCAGCATTTGGCGGCCTTCAAGCTGCCGCGGCATATTGTCTTTGCGGAATTGCCGAAGACCTCCACCGGCAAGATCCAAAAACATGTGCTGCGCGCTGAGGCGCGGGCGCAGTAGGAAACAGCCGATCATGCAGGAATTTCATGGGGTTTTTCCCTATCTGGTTTCGCCCATGGCACCAGATGGTACGGTGTTGGAAGGCGAATTGCGCAGGCTGGTTGATCATTTGATTGCATCCGGCGTGCATGGGCTGACACCTTTGGGCAGCACGGGTGAGTTTGCTTATCTTGATTTGGCGCAACGGCGGCGGATTGTGGAAATTGTCGTCTCCCAAACCGCGGGCCGCGTGCCGGTGGTGGCTGGCGTTGCGGCAACGACGATTGCCGATGCCGAACGCCAGGCGCGTGATTACGCGGCGATTGGCGCGGATGGTATCCTCGCCATTCTGGAAGCCTATTTCCCGTTGAATGATGCAGCGGTGGTTTCCTATTTCACCGCCATTGCGGATGCCACTGAATTGCCGACGGTGCTTTACACCAATCCGAATTTCCAGCGTTCCGATCTTTCCCTGCCGGCGATTGAAAAGCTCTCGCACCACCCGCGCATTTGCCTGATCAAGGATGCTTCCACCAATACCGGGCGCCTACTGTCCATCATCAACCGCACGCAAGGGCGGATCGGGGTTTTTGCAGCCTCTGCGCATATTCCGGCCGCCGTCATGCTGATTGGCGGCAAGGGCTGGATGGCGGGGCCGGCTTGTGCCATTCCGCGCGAAAGCGTGCGGCTTTATGAGCTTTGCCGCGCCGGGCGCTGGGATGCGGCCATGGCGCTGCAACGCGCGCTGTGGCGGGTGAATGAACTATTCGCCGAGCATTCGCTTGCCGCCTGCATCAAGGGCGCCTTGCAAATTCAGGGTTTTGCCGTTGGTGATCCTGTTTTGCCGCAAGCGCCACTGTCGCCCGAAGGGCGCGTCGCGGTCGAAGCCGCGCTCAAGCTGGCGGCGGAGGCTTTCGCCGCCGCGCCCAAAATCTGAGGGCCTGAGCATTCCGCAAAAGCGCCTGCCCTTCATCCTGGGCGCGATGGCGGCCATTGGGCCGTTTTCGATTGACATGTATCTGCCGGCGCTGCCGATGCTGGGCCAGGCGCTCGGCACCACGGCGGGGGCGGCGCAGGCAAGCCTTGCGGTATTTTTCCTTGGCATGGCGCTTGGGCAAATTTTTTACGGGCCGATTGCGGATCGTTACGGCAGGCGCCTGCCGCTCTTTATCGGGCTTGGGGTTTATACCGTAGCATCGCTGATGTGTGCTCTCGCGCCCAATATCGAAAGCCTGATTGCGGCGCGGCTGATGCAAGCACTTGGCGGTTGCGCGGGCATGGTGATTGCGCGGGCCGTGGTGCGCGATGTTGCCGATGAACGCGGCGCGATCCGACTGATGGCGCGCCTGATGCTGGTGATGGGGGTGGCGCCGATCATCGCGCCCATCATCGGTGGTGCTTTGCTGGGCGTGATCGGTTGGCGCGGGATATTCCTGTGCCTTGCGGCTTATGGCGCGATGTTGTTGTTGGTGATTGCGCTTTTCCTGCCGGAAACCTTGGCCCCCGAACGCCGCCGCCGCGATGGCCTGCGTCAGGTCTTTGGTGTCTGGCGGCGCTTGCTTGGTGATGGCTATTTCATGGGCCATGCGCTGGCGGGTGGCCTCGTGATCGGGGGGATGTTTGCCTATATCGCGGGATCGCCCTTTGTCTTCATGGAATTATATGGCGTGCGGGCGGAGGATTACGGGTTTTATTTCGGTGCCAATGCCATCGGCATCATGCTGGTTGGGCAAGTCACGGCGCGGCTGGTGGATCGCGTGGCGCCGGCGCGCATGCTGACGATCGCGCTTTCCATCAGCGCGGTATCGGGCCTCGCGCTGCTTGCTGTCACCACCACGGGGTTTGGAGGCTTTGCTGCGATTGTCGCGGCCTTGTTCGTTTATGTTTCCATGATCGGTGCGGTGATGCCGCTGACCGCGGCGCGCGCCATGGCACCGCATGGCGCGATTGCGGGCAATGCCTCGGCTCTCATGGGCACGCTGCAATTCGGTGCGGGTGCGCTGTCGGGTGTCGCACTCGGCGCGCTGCAAAATGGCACGGCCTTGCCGATGGCGCTGGTGATCGCGCTTTGCGGTCTGGGCGGCTTTGTGGTGCGGCGCTTATTGGTTCGGGGGACCTCATGACAAGCGAAATCTTCTTCACCAATCGCAAGGAAGGGGCGGCCACGCCCGATATTTCCTATGTGGTAACGCTTTACCAGAAACTCAGCTTCCTGCCTTTTCTTTGCGCGGGGCTTGAGGCGCAGCGTGGCGGAATGCGGGCGGAGTTCATCTTCATTGATGATGGCTCCAGCGATGGCACGCCGGAAGCCTTGCGCGAACGCATCGCGTCTTGGCCCGAGGTATTGATCATTCGCCAACGGAATACCGGCCCGGCGCCGGCGCTCAATCGCGGCCTGGCGCTGGCGCGCGGGCGCTACATCAAGCCCATGGATGGGGATGATATTCTACTGCCTTGGGCATCAGAATATCTGTTGAAGGCCATTCTCAGCACCAGTTCAGGCGCGTCCCTGGCGAAATGCGATAAGGAACAAACCTACTTACCAGAAGCAACAAATCCCACCATGGTATGGGCTCTTTCGACGCCGCAGAACTTGTCTTTCAAAGCCGAAACATTACTCACAAGAAGCCTTCGCCGTGCACAATCGTCGCCATCCCATTGGTTGTTTGAAGCTGCACTGCTTCCACGAATTAAGGGATCTGATCCTGGCGTTTTTATCCAGGATTACTCACTTGAATTGGAAATTGCTTTGAACAGTCAGGTTGCGATTTGTACGGCAGCGATGCTTATGACACCCGCCTCTGCCCCCGGTCGGCTTTCCGATAATGAGGGCCAGATCCTGCACGACATCAATCTGGCGTTGCTGCGCTTTTTGCGCCGCCATCCAGAATTGCCGGCAAAGCTCCGCCGCTTTGCGTTGCAACGCGCGGTGCAGCGTGCGGCAAGCTGGGCCTTTCGGCGCGGCGGCGCAAATTTGCTGCATCCGTTATCACTGTTGCGTGCGCCGGCAGCGCTTGGCTTGTTGAAGCCTGATCTGGCCCTGCAAAAGCAAGTTTGTGACGTATTTCGCGCCACGCATCCTATTCGGCTGATGCCGGGCGGCGATGAAGCTTAGAATATTCGCCTCACGTCATTTTCTTGCCCAGTGTCCAGCCGCCATCCACCGTCAGCACCGCGCCGGTGGTGAAGGAGCTTTCCTCGCTCGCCAGGAACATCATGGCATTCGCCACTTCATGGGTTTCGCCGGAACGCCCCATGGCGTGCAGTTCTTGGATCTTCCGCGCGACATCCGCATCCTGGAAATAGCGTTCTGTCATGGGCGTGCGGATCACGCCGGGTGCCACAGCATTCACGCGAATGCCACGCGGCGCCAATTCCATCGCCAGCGCCTTGGTCAGCCCCACCACCGCATGCTTCGATGTCACGTAAGCGACGCGTTCCGGTGTTGCGACCAAGCCGAGCGTCGAGGCGATATTCACAATCCGTCCAGGTTTGCCGAGTGCAATCAGCCGCCGCGCAAAGGCCTGTGAGGGCAGGAAGCTGCCGGTGACATTAATACTCATGGTGCGCTGCCAATCCTCAAAGGAAAGATCGAGCAGCGGGCTGATTTCACGCACACCCGCACAATTCGCGAGCACATCCAGCCGACCGAGTACCGCTTCCGCGCCCGCGATGAAATCGCGTACCGCATCGGGCTTCACCACATCCAGCACAAAGGGATGGGCTTCGCCATCGCGCTTACGGATATCGGCGGCCGTCGCTTCCACTGCCGCCTTGTCAATATCGGCAATCGCCAACCGCGCGCCTTCTTCTGCGAAGGCGATCGCCAATTGGCGGCCTATGCCGCTGGCGGCACCCGTCACCAAAACGCCTTGATCCTGGAACCTCATCTGCATTCTCCCTGAATATTATGCCGCGATCAGATCAGCGGCTTTTTCGGCAATCATGTTGGTGGCGGCATAGGTATTGCCGGAAACCATGGTGGGCATACAGGAAGCATCTGCCACACGCAGCCCCTCAATCCCAATCACCTTCATGGAAGCAGGGTCCACCACCGCCATGGGATCAATCCCCATTTTGCAGGACCCGATCGGGTGATAGGTGGTGGAACCGGTGGCGCGCGCATGGGCCATCCATTGCTCATCGGTTTGCACGGCGGGGCCAGGAAAATTCTCGGCCACCACGTAATCGGCCAAAGGGCGTGTTTGCAGCAATTGCCGCATGTATTTCATTGCTGCCAGCAACGCATCGCGGTCCATCTGATCCTGCAAGTAATTCGGCTGAATCTCCGGCTTGGCGCGCGGGTCCGCCGAAAGCGCCTTAAGCCAGCCCTTGCTTTCCGGGCGGAGCTGCGAACAGCCAAGCGTCATGCCCGCCCGCGTATCCAAATCCGTCACACCATAGCGGCCGGTCGGGTAGCTGGCCGGGGCGAAGTAAAGCTGCATATCAGGTGTCGCCAGCCCTTCGCGGGTTTTCATATAGCCGCCGGCATGGCTTGGGCTCGCGGTCAGGAGCCCTTTGCGCGTGAAGGCATAGCGCAGCACTTCCATCGCCAAACGCAGGCCGCGCGATCGTTCATTGAGCGACCCGGCACCCTTCACGAGTGCGGAAACACGCACCGCGTAATGGTCGCGCAGATTCTTCCCCACACCCGGTAGCGCATGGACAACATCAACGCCAATGCCGGCAAGCCATTCCGGATCACCAACGCCGGAAATTTGCAGCAGTTGCGGCGTATTGATCGAACCACCCGAAAGGATCACATCGCGCCGCGCGCGAATGGTAATCGGCGCGCTGCCTTCCTGGGTATAGCGAATGCCAACCGCGCGCTTGCCATCAAAGACAATCGCCTCCGCCAGCGCGCGCTGGATCAGCTGCAGTTTGGGCCGCGACAAGGCAGGACGGAGGTAAGCATCAGCCGGGCTCCAGCGCCGGCCACCGCGCATCATTTGCTGATAAAGGAAGGTACCTTCCTGATTGCCGGAATTGTAATCCGGCGTGCGCGGCAGGCCGAGCGCCTCATTGGCCGCGATATAGGCTTCCGAGAGTTCATGCGGGTCGCGCTGATCTTCGATGGAAAGCGGCCCATTATTGCCGCGCACGGCGGGATCGCCACCGCCATTGCCGCGGGTCTCGGCGCGCTTGAAATAGGGCAGCACATCATCCCAGGCCCAGCCGCGGCAGCCAAGCTGCGCCCACATGTCGTAATCGGCAGATTGGCCGCGCACATAAAGATGGCCGTTGATGGAACCCGAACCGCCCAAAACCTTGCCGCGTGGGAAAGGGATTTTGCGATTATCAATGTAGGGACCGGGCGCGGTTTCATAACCCCAATTCAGCTTCGGATTATAGACAGTCTTGTTGAAGCCGGCTGGGATTTTGATGAAGATGTTATTGTCCTTGCCGCCGGCTTCCAGGATCGCGACGCTATGCTTGCCCGAAGCGGTCAGCCGATTGGCCAGCACGCAGCCGGCGGCACCGGCGCCCACAATCACATAGTCGAATTCTTCCATGGCCCCTTCCCATTTCAACCTTTTGAGAAAGGCTAGGCCGGGTTCGCGTGATCGGGAAGGGCTAATCCTCTTCTTCTTCCGGGGTGACGGCGGCTGGAATCGCATAGGCTTCGGTCATCCAGCGGCCCAAATCCACCTGCCGGCAGCGATCGGAACAAAAGGGGCGCTGTTCTGGCGCGGGGGCGCGGCCACAAATCGGGCAGCGCGGGCGGCGCGGTTTTTTCTCGGCGTCAGGCACGCGGCACCTCTCGTATCTGGGCTGTGCCGGATGCAACGCCGCGCAATTCTAAGGCTCGGCCGGTCAGCGCGGCGTATTCATCGAGCGCGCCCGGCAAGTCGCGCAAGCCGGCGATCACCTCTGGCCGCGCTTCCAACATCAGGCGTTCCGCAGGGCGCGCTGCGGCATCTCGTGCGGCCTGACGCAAAGCGGCCAAGCCTTCCGCCAAGCGCGTGTGCAGGATTTCGGCCATGGGCGGGTGGATGCGGTCGCGTACCATCTCGATCAAGCCAAGCCCGGTCAGCCCCACCAACCGAGCAAGCTTATCCGGCACCAGCGCAGCGCGCAGCGGTTCCAGCAAAGCCTGCCGGCGCTTGGGCGAAAGCCCCGCCACATCAAGCAAAATGGCGCCCGAGAGGTTCCGCAGCCTGATCTGCCGCGCAATTTCCGGCAAAGCGGTTTCATTGAAGCGCGCCAGGCCATCGCCAGCGCCGCCGCTATCCACATCAAGCGCCGTCAGCGCGCGCGTGGTTTGGATATGCAGCACACCGCCGCCCGGCAAAGGCACGGTGCTTTCGGTTAAGGCGGCAAATTCGCCTTCAATAGCCTCATCAAATACCGCGTCATGCTGCGCCTGTATGCGATCCCCCAGCGCGGCACGCAGCCGCGCCACCAGCGCCGCGCCGGAGACGCGTATCACCGCATGCGGATAGCGCGCGGTTAGGCGTTCGGCGGCACATGGCCCGCGCGCCACCAAGCGCGGCGCGCCTTGCGGTGCGGCGGCGATCAGCGCGGCTTCGGCATCCGTAAGCAACGCGGAAAGCCTTGGCCCCTTGCCCGCTTGCGCGGCGCGCGTCACGCGCAAGCCTAGAATTTGCCCTTCCTGCACGGCCTGTCTGATCGGCTGGCGCGGCGCGCTCGCCGCACTTTCCGGCAGGAAGCCGGTTTCATTGCCCGCCAGCGCCACAAAGGCGCCCGACATGGCGGCCGAAATCGCCACCACCCGGCCGCGATGCAAATCGCCAACCCCATCAGGCCACGCCGGGCGTTCCACCCAGGCTTCCGTCAGCCGCCCACCCAGCAGCAGCGCGGTCCGCACCTCGCCCGGGGAAGATTCCGCCAGGATCAGGGCTTCAGCCATCCGATCCCTCGCAGCATTTGCGCGGTTTCGAACAAGGGCAGGCCGACCACATTGGAATGGCTGCCCGAGATGAAGCGCGTGAAGGCCTCCGCCCGGCCCTGAATGGCATAGGCGCCGGCCTTGCCCTGCCATTCGCCGGAAGCGATGTAGTCTTCCATCTGCGCTTCGGTCAGGCGCTGGAAGGTGACATTGGTTTCCACCAGGCGCTGGATCCTCCGCCCATCAGGGAGCGCCAGCACCACGCCCGTGGTCACGCAATGCCGGCGGCCGGACAGCAGCGCCAGGCAATGGCGCGCCTCGGCCTCGGTCTCGCCCTTTGGCAGGATGCGCCGGCCAACGCCAACCACCGTATCTGCCGCCATGATCAAGGCACTTTCGGCCAAGGGCAACACCGCTTCCGCCTTGGCGCGTGACAGCCTAGCCGCCAAGGCGCGCGGCACCTCGGCCTTCAAGGGCGTTTCATCAATATCGGTCGCGATCACGCGCGCGGGCGTAATGCCAAGCCGCGCCAGCAAATCCAGGCGGCGGGGGCTGGCGCTCGCCAATACCAGCGGCAAGCGCGCGGCATCCATGGGTGCGGCTTTACTTGAAGCGGAAGGTGATGCGGCCCTTGGTCAGATCATAGGGCGTCATTTCAACATTGACGCGATCACCGGCCAGCACGCGAATGCGGTTCTTGCGCATCTTCCCGCTGGTATGCGCCAGGACCATGTGGTCATTATCGAGTTTCACGCGGAACATGGCGTTGGGCAGAAGCTCCACCACCTCTCCGCTGAACTCCATCATATCTTCTTTGGGCATCGGGCCTCAATGGTAAGGCGCAAGCAGCGCCGGGGTTCAAGATTGCGGCGCAAAATGATCCTATGCCCCCGCCGGGTCAAGCGCGATCCCGGCGCGGGCATGATTTTGGCAGCAAAACGGGGCGAAAGCGCTATTTTGAGAGCGCCACCGTGTAATCCGCTTCGGTCTTCTCGCGCATCTCAGCCTCGGTCACGCCGGGGGCGAGTTCCACCAGCTTCATGGCGGCCGGCCCGCGCCGGGCGATTTCAAACACGCCGAGATCGGTGATGACCATATCCACCACGCGGCTGCCGGTCAGCGGTAGGGCGCATTGCTTGAGAAGCTTGGGCTTCCCGCCGGCGGTGTGTTCCATCAGCACAATCACGCGCTTGACGCCGGCGACCAGATCCATGGCGCCACCCATGCCCTTCACCATCTTGCCGGGGATCATCCAATTCGCGAGGTCGCCATTTTCCGCCACCTGCAAGGCGCCCAGGATGGAAAGATCAATATGCCCGCCGCGGATCATGCCGAAGGATTGCGCGGAATCGAAGAAGGAACTGGTCGGCAATTGCGTGATGGTCTGCTTGCCGGCATTGATCAGATCGGCATCCTCTTCGCCCTCATAAGGGAAGGGGCCCAGGCCCAGCATGCCGTTTTCGCTTTGCAACTGCACATTGAACCCGGCGGGGACGTGATTGGCGACCAGTGTCGGGATGCCGATGCCAAGGTTCACATAGAAGCCATCTTGCAATTCGCGCGCCGCACGGGCGGCCATTTCATCGCGGTTCCAGGCCATGGTTTTTCTCCTTATCCCTGGGACTCGGCGCCGGCCGCAGCGGCGGGCGCGTGCTTGCGGACAGTGCGCTGTTCAATGCGCTTTTCGTAGCCGGGCGGGCAGGTGATCATGCGTTTGACGAAAATGCCAGGCGTATGGATGTGGTCCGCATCAATCTCTCCCGGCCGGACCAGATGTTCCACCTGTGCGACGGTGACGCGCGCTGCCGTTGCCATCATCGGGTTGAAGTTCCGCGCCGTTTTTCGATAGACCAGATTGCCTTCATGATCGGCCATATAGGCGTGGATGATGGCAAGGTCGGCCACAATGCCGCGTTCCATCACATAGGTTTCGCCATCAAATTCCCGCGTTTCCTTGCCCTTCGCGACTTCCGTGCCAACGCCGGTCTTGGTGAAAAAAGCGGGAATGCCAGCACCGCCGGCGCGAATACGCTCGGCCAGCGTGCCTTGCGGGTTGAATTCAATCTCAAGCTCACCGGCCAGGTATTGCCGGGCGAATTCAGCGTTTTCGCCGACATAGCTTGAAATCATTTTGCGGATTTGGCGGGTCTTCAGCAGCAGGCCAAGCCCCGCATCATCCACCCCGGCATTGTTGGACACCACGGTCAGTTCTTTCACGCCGGAATCGCGGATGGCTTCAATCAGCAGGGTTGGAATGCCGGAAAGCCCGAAGCCGCCGGAATGGATCACCATGCCATCGCGGAGCAGGCCCGAAAGCGCTGCCTTGGCGTCTGGGTAGATTTTTTTCATGCGCTGAACCCCAATGCTTGCCGTCTGGGGCTGTCTAACGGCTGTTTTGCGCTGCGGGAAGGGCTGACGCCGCGAATCGCGGCCCATGCTATAAGGCGCCATGTCCGCCGCCCCCATCACCGCCCCGCGCCCGGCCATTCGCCTGCTGCCGGAAACCACCGCGAACCGCATCGCGGCCGGTGAGGTGGTGGAACGCCCGGCCGCGGCCCTCAAGGAGATCGTCGAAAACGCCTTGGATGCCGGGGCCAGGCGCATCGCCGTGACCCTCGAAGGCGGCGGGATGGACCGCATGCTTGTCGAAGATGACGGCATCGGCATGGGGCCGGATGATCTGGCGCTGGCCGTGGAACGGCACGCCACGTCCAAATTGCCGGAAGAAGCGACGCTGTTCCGCATCGCGACCCTGGGCTTCCGGGGGGAGGCTTTGCCTTCCATCGGCGCGGTGGCGCGGTTGGCCATCACGTCTTGCCCGCAAGGTGGCACCGCGCATCGGATCAGCGTGGAAGGCGGCGCGAAGGGCGATGTCACGCCGGCTTCCGGCGCGCCGGGCACACGGGTTGAGGTGCGGGATCTGTTCTTTGCCACCCCGGCGCGGCGGAAATTCCTAAAGCATCCCCGCACCGAGGCCGAACATGCCGTGGAAGTGGTGCGCCGCCTGGCGCTGGCCTGGCCGGAGGTGGCGTTTCGTGTGGAAAGCGATGGGCGGGAACTCCTGTCCCTGCCCGCCACGGATCAGAATGACCGCATCAGGCAGGTGCTGGGCGCGGATTTTGCCGCCGCTTGCGTGCCGGTGGAAGCGGTTTCCGAGAGGCTCGATATCAGCGGGCTTGCCGCCCTGCCATCGCATCACCGGCCTACCACGCTCGGCCAGCATCTGGTGGTGAACCGCCGCCCGGTGCGTGACCCGCTGCTGCGCGTGGCCTTGCGCGTGGCCTATCGCGATGTGATCCCGCAGGGGCGCCACCCCGTCGCCGCGCTATTCCTGCAAGTGCCGCCGGAGACCGTGGATGTGAATGTGCATCCGATGAAGACCGAGCTTCGCTTTCGTGACGGCGAAGCGGTGCGGGGGGCCATGATCTCCGCCTTGCGTAAGGCGTTGGCGATTGGGGCCGGGACGGTGGTGGCGGTGCCCTCGCTGGCTGGTGCGGCGCCCGTGACCGGCTTCAGCGAAGCCTTGCCCGTTTTGCCCCAATCCATGCCGCGCCCGCCGGGGCTGCCGCAGCCGCGACTGCCCTTGGGCTTTCGCCCGCCGAGCCTGCCGCCGCCGCCGGCTGCCACGCCGATGGATGCCGCGCATCCCCTGGGCCGTGCCGTGGCGCAGATACTGGACACCTATATCATTGCCGAAGCGTCGGATGGTTCGCTGGTGCTGGTAGATCAGCACGCCGCGCATGAACGCCTGACGCATGAGGCACTCAGCGCGCAGCTGCTTGAAGGCGGCGTGCGCGCCCAGCCTTTGCTGGTGCCGGCGGTGGTGGATATGCCGCCTGCCGATGCTGCGCGCCTGCTGGGCGCGGCGGAAGCCTTGGCGCGGCTGGGGCTGGAAATTGAGGGCTTTGGCGCCGGCGCGGTGCTGGTGCGAAGCCTGCCGGCCTTGCTCGGCGCCGCCGATCCCGCGCCGCTGCTGCGCGACATGGCCGAGGAATTGGCTGAAGACGCTGAAAGTATCGCCCTGGAACGCAAGCTGGATGCGGCGATTGCCAGGCTTGCCTGCCATGGAAGTATTCGTGCCGGGCGCAGGCTTAATGCCGCCGAGATGGATGCGCTGCTGCGCCAGATGGAAGCGACCCCGCGCGCTGCGACCTGCAGCCATGGCAGGCCCACGGTGTTGAAGCTGGATGCGGCGGCTTTGGAGCGCATGTTTGGGCGGCGGTAGTCAATAGGAATAGTTTAACGTGAAACGCTGGCGCCTTACCCTCCATAAGCCAGCACCGCCGCCGCCAAATCCTCCCCGGCCCAGCCCACGGATTTGAAGGCAGTGATCTGATCAGCACTTTGCCGGCCAGGATGGGTGCCGCGGCAAAGCTCGGCCAAATCCGCCACCACATGGGCTTCCGTTATCGCGCCTTCCGCGATCGCCTGCACCACATCGCCGGCCTCGGCCAGCCCGCCGGCGCGGGTATCCACCACCAAAAGGGCACGTTGCAGCGCCAGCGCATCGGCTTCGCGCATATCGGGACGATAGGCGCCCACCAAATCCAGATGCACCCCCGGCTTCAGCGCCGCGCCGGGGATCAGGGGTTCGGTCGCCAGCGTGGCGGCGCTGATGATATCGGCGCCGGCGAAATCCGGCGTTACAACCGCCCGCGCCGGCATTCCATGCGCGGCAAGCTGCCCGGCCAGGCGCGCGGCGTTTTCGCCCTTGCGCGACCAGATCGCGATATCCTTGATCGGAAAACAGGCAGCGTAAGCCTCCGCCAGGGCATGGGCGACCTTGCCGCTGCCCAGCAGCAGCAGCCGCGAACTCTCGGGCCGGGCCAAATAACGCGCCGCCAAAACGCTCGCCGCCGCCGTGCGCCGATCCGTCAATTCGCCGCCATCCAGCATGGCAAGCGGTGCCCCGGTGGTGGCATCTGAGAGCAAATAGCTGGCATGAACTGCGGGCAGGCCGCGCCCATCATTGCCCGGCGCGACATGGACAATCTTGACGCCGTAATGCCCGCCGGCGCGCCAGGCCGGCATCAAGAGCAGGGTGTTTTGCGCGCCCGCGCCATCCGGCCAGCCATGGCGGTGGCGCAGCGGCGCTTCGCAGCCTTGCCGAAACATCTCGGCCAGGGCTTCGATCAGCCTATCCCAGGGCAGCGCCGCCCGGATTGCCGCCTTGTCCATTTGCCGCATGCTGCTGCCTCCGCGATTCCTGGCTTGGGTGTGGCATTGCCACGCCGGGAAGGGAAGCGGTGGCGCGGGAATTGCTGAGCCTGCGGGATGACACAGCCAGCCCCTGCCGGAGAACCGCGCTTGATCAAGCCGTTAGGCGCTGTTCTGCCCAGGCCAAGGCAAGGCAGGCCAGATGGGCCTGGGCACGGTGCTTGCGGGAATGCCCTGCTATCCGGTAACGCAGTGCTCACCGAAGCAGCAACCACGACGTTGCAGAGGAACTATCCCGCCCCCAGGGCCGGGCAAGAATGCAGGAGAGGCGCATAATGTCAGAAACAACGAGCGACCCGCGCTATAAGCGGCGCCCGCCCAAACGCCCGCTCCGGCTTTCCTGGTCGGATGAACGGGTGCGCGGCATTTTCTGGCAAATTGTGGTCGTCGCCCTTGTTGGCAGCGTGATCTATTGGCTCTGGAGCAATACATCCCACAATCTGGCGGTGCGGCGCATTGCGACCGGCTTCGGCTTCCTGGACCGCGAGGCAGGCTTGCCAATCGCCGAAAGCCTGATCCCCTATGATCCCACCAATACCTATGCCCGCGCGTTGCTGGTGGGGGTGCTGAATACCCTGAAGGTGGCCGTAATTGGCGTGGTGCTGGCAACAATCCTGGGCACCGCCATCGGCATTGCGCGGCTTTCCAAGAATTTCCTGCTGTCGCGCATTGCCGGCGCCTATATCGAGATCATTCGCGATCTGCCGCTGCTGCTGCAATTGCTGTTCTGGTACACCGTCATGCAGGGCCTGCCCGGGCCGCGCCAGGCGCTGCGCCCGATGGAAGGCGTGGTGCTGTCCAATCGCGGGCTTAAGCTGCCGGCGCTGGTGTGGGAAAACGCGCATACGGCGGCGCTGGTCGTGTTTCTACTCGGCATTGTCGCAACCTGGGTTTATGCGCGCATGGCACGCGCCAAACAGATGGCGGATGGCCAGCCGCGCAAGGTTTGGGCCACCGCGCTCGGCTTGATGCTGGCGCTGCCCATTGTTGTTTGGTGGGGCCTTGGTGCCCCGTGGGAGATTGAATATCCCGTGCTGCGCGGCTTCAATTTCCGTGGCGGCATGAATATCAGCCCCGAATATTTTGCCCTGCTGATCGGGCTTGTTACCTATACCGCGGGCTTCATCGCGGAAGTGGTGCGCGCCGGCATCATGTCGGTCAATCACGGGCAATGGGAAGCGGCGCAGGCGCTTGGCCTTAGGCATGGTTCGGTGCTGCGCCTGATTGTCATGCCGCAGGCGCTGCGCGTCATCATCCCGCCCATGACATCAAATTACTTGAACCTGACCAAGAATTCTTCGCTCGCGGTGGCGATTGGCTATCAGGATATTGTCTCCATCGCCAATACCACGCTGAACCAAACCGGGCAGGCAATTGAAGGCATTGCCATCATCATGGCGGTCTATCTGACGATCAGCCTTTCGATCAGCCTATTCATGAATTGGTATAATGCGCGCATCGTTCTGGTTGAAAGGTAAGGGGGCCAGCCATGAGCGACGCAAGCATTTCCACGGGGCCCCGCAAGCCGCCGATCACGGCGGTGGGGCCCATTGCCTGGGCCAAGACCAATCTGTTTTCCGGTTGGCTTTCAACGGCGGTGACGTTGGCGCTTGGCTATTTGCTGATCAAGGCTGCACTGTCCTTTGTTGATTGGGCCTTCATCAATGCCATCTGGTCGGTGCCTTCCAATGCGCAGGGGCCGCAGACGCAAATCTGCCGCGATATGCAGGGTTCCGGCGCCTGCTGGGCGGTGATTGGTGAAAAGCACCGCTTCATGCTGTTTGGCACCTATCCTTATGAGGAACATTGGCGCCCGGCCCTGGCCTGCGTTTTGTTCGTGGTGCTCTACATCATCTCGGCCATCCGGCGCTTCTGGCGCTGGGAATTGGCCTTGGTTTGGATCGGCATGCTGACTGCCATTGGCATGCTGATGTGGGGTGGCATTTTCGGCCTTTCCTATGTGCCGCAGGAACGCTGGGGCGGCTTGCCGATTACGCTGATCCTGGCGACTTTCGGGCTGGCCTTTGCCTTTCCGCTGTCGATCCTGGTCGCCCTTGGCCGGCGTTCATCCCTGCCGGCGATCAAGGTTTTGTGTGTGCTTTACGTGGAATTGATCCGCGGCGTGCCGCTGATCAGCCTGCTGTTCATGGCAAGCGTCATGTTTCCGCTTTTCCTGCCGGAAGGCATGAATATTGATAAGCTGCTCCGCGCACAGATTGCCATCATCCTTTTCGCCGGCGCTTATTTGGCGGAAGTGGTGCGCGGCGGGCTGCAGGCGCTGCCCAAGGGCCAATATGAAGCGGCCGATGCCATGGGGCTTTCCTTTTGGCAAAAGACCGGGCTGATCATCCTGCCCCAGGCGCTGCGCATGGTGATCCCGCCCTTGGTGAATACCTTCATCGGCTTCTTCAAGGATACGTCGCTCGTGCTGATCATCGGCATCTTCGATCTGCTGACGGCTGGCAAGACCGCGATTGTGGAACCCGCCTGGCAGGGCTTTGGTGTTGAGGTCTATGTCTTTATCGGCAGTATCTACCTTATCTTTTGCTATGCCATGTCAAAATACAGCCGCGGGTTGGAGGCGGAGCTGAACCGCCATCGCCACCGCTGAGCCTTTGGGAACACAGAAACATGAGCGCTTCCGCTGATCTTGCCCAAATCGCTTCCGCCGCCAAGGCAGATGCGCCCCCCGCCATTGAATTGGCCGGCGTCAATAAATGGTTCGGCGCGCTGCATGTGCTGCGCGATGTGAACCTTGCCGTGGCACCGGGTGAACGCGTTGTGGTTTGCGGGCCTTCGGGGTCCGGCAAATCCACCATGATCCGCTGCATCAACCGGCTTGAAATGCACCAGGAAGGCCGCATTGCGGTCGAAGGGATCGAACTTTCCGATGATGTGCGCGCGCTGGATGCGATCCGGCGCGAAGTTGGCATGGTGTTCCAGTCCTTCAATCTTTTCCCGCATCTGACAGTGCTGGAAAACTGCACCCTGGCGCCCATCTGGGTGCGGCGCATGCCGAAGAAGGATGCGGAAGAATTGGCGATGGAATTGCTCGCCCGCGTCAAAATCCCTGAACAGGCCAAGAAATATCCGGGCCAGCTTTCCGGTGGGCAGCAGCAGCGCGTGGCGATTGCGCGCGCCCTTTGCATGCGCCCCAAGATCATGTTGTTCGACGAGCCGACCTCAGCGCTCGATCCCGAAATGATCAAGGAAGTGCTGGATGTGATGGTGGAATTGGCCGGCACGGGCATGACCATGATGGTGGTGACCCATGAAATGGGCTTTGCCCGGCAGGTCGCCGACCGCGTGGTGTTTATGGATCAAGGTGAGGTGGTTGAAGTCGGCACCCCCGATCAGGTCTTCAATGCACCAAAGACCGACCGGCTCAAGCTATTCCTGAGCCAGATCCTGCGCGGGCATTGAATGCCCGCCATGCGCGGGATGCGGGGCAAAGCTCTTGCATCCCCGCGCTGAAGGCGCAGAGTTCGTTACCATGAGCACTCCCGCCGCTTCAGACCGCGCTACACCGTCGCTCGCCCTGATTTTGGGCGTGCTGGGTGTTGTCTATGGCGATATAGGTACATCGCCGCTCTATGCCATGCGCGCCGCTGCCAGCCATTTTGAGGATGGCGGCGTGGAAGCGTGGGAAGTGCTGGGCCTGCTCAGCCTAATTATCTGGTCGCTCATCCTGACGGTGACGGTGAAATATGTGGCGTTCGTGCTGCGTGCCGATAATAGGGGTGAAGGCGGCATATTGGCGCTGATGGCGCTCGCGCAGCGCAGCGTCGAAAATGCGCGGCTGCGCTGGGCTTTGGCGCTGATTGGCATCGCCGGGGCCTGCCTGTTTTTTGGTGATGGCATCATCACGCCGGCGATTTCGGTGTTGTCGGCGGTGGAGGGGCTCAAGGTTGTCTCACCGCATCTGGAAAAGGCGGTATTGCCGATTTCAGTCGTGATCCTTCTCGCGCTGTTTTTGGTGCAATATCGCGGCACTGCCAAAATGGGGGCGATCTTCGGCCCCATTTGCGCTGCCTGGTTTTTCGTCTTGGGGCTGCTGGGGCTTTGGGAAGTGCTGCATAATCCGGGCGTGTTGGCAGCCATTTCGCCCCATTGGGCCGTTTCCTTCTGTGTTCACTACAAGCTTATGGCCTTCATCGCCTTCGGATCGGTTGTGCTGGCGGTGACCGGGGCCGAAGCGCTTTACGCCGATATGGGGCATTTCGGGCGCCGGCCCATTCGCTGGGCATGGCTCGTGATTGTGCTGCCGGCGCTGGTGCTGAATTATCTTGGCCAAGGCGCGCTTTTGCTGCGCGATCCGGCCGCACTCGAAAATCCATTCTTTCTGCTGGCGCCCGAATGGTTCCGCCTGCCCTTGGTGTTTCTGGCAACGGCGGCCACCATTATCGCCAGCCAGGCGATGATTTCCGGCGCCTATACCATTGCGCGGCAATGTGTGCAGCTTGGCTTCCTGCCCCGGCTTCTGGTGCGCCACACGAGTGAGACGGAAGAAGGCCAGATTTATATGCCGCAGGTGAATTTTGCGCTCCTGATCGGTGTGCTGATTCTGGTGATGACCTTCCGCGATTCCGAAAGGCTCGCGGCGGCTTACGGCATTTCGGTGACAGCCACCTTTGTTTGCACATCCTGCCTTGCCATGGTTGTGTTTCATCGCAAATTCGGCTGGCCTTTGCTTGGCATGCTTGGCGTTTTCCTGCCGTTGCTGGCGCTTGATCTCGCGTTTTTCCTCTCCAACGTGCTGAAAATCCCCGAAGGTGGCTATGTGCCGCTGGTGCTGGGGGTGGTGCTTTTTGTCATCATGCTGACCTGGCATCGCGGGCGGGAATTGCTGTTTGCCCGCATCCGCCAGGATGGGCTGCCGCTGAAATCTTTCATCGCCCGCCTGCCGCAATCGCGCACCGTGCGCGTGCCGGGGACCGCGGTATTCATGACCAGCCAGGCAGAATTCCTGCCCGGCGCGCTGCTGCATAATTTGAAGCACAACAAGGTTCTGCATGAACGCGTGCTGTTTGTGACTGTCACGAATGAGGATGTGCCGCAAATGGGTGCTGATCGGCGCCGGTCGGTCGAGGAATTGGCGCCGAATATCCATCGCGTTTCCCTGCACTACGGCTTCCAGGAAAGCCCCAATATCCCGCGTGAGCTTGAAGCCCTGGCCGAATTCGGCATCCCTTATGAGCCGATGCAGACCTCCTATTTCCTGGGGCGGGAGACGGTGGTGGCAGCCGCCGTGCCGAAAATGTCGCGCTGGCGGCAATGGCTGTTTGTGGTGCTCAGCCGCAATTCGCTGCCGGCCACCGAGTTTTTCCGCATTCCATCGGACCGCGTGGTGGAATTGGGCGTGAAGGTCGCGATCTGAAAAGTGATTGGGGCTTCGCCCGCCCCTGCCCATTTACTGGCCTGGAAAGCAGGAGGTGTGCATGGACACCAAGTTGGTGACACTCTCTCTGGTCGCGGGGCCGGGTTTCCCCACAGGCTGCGTTGATCACCGCTATGAAATTGAACTCGCCCTGGATGCGGCGGGACACCCGGATGCGAAGGCATGGGCGGAAGACCCGGCCCCTTGGCGCGCGCGGCGCCATCGCCCGGATGCGCCGCCTGAACAGGGTGATGTGCAATATGATGGTGATAATGGCTGGTTCATTCGCTTCAGCGGCAGCCTGGCCGAGCGCCTTGACGCGCCTGAAGCGCATTTCGATCCTGGCAGCAGCCCCATCCGACCGGGCGAGCATGTGACGATCACGGAACCCGATGGCGGGGTTTATGATTACCGCATTGTTGGCGTGGGGGCGCTTTGATCGGGACCTAAATCAAGCCGCATCACCCCAAGGCATCACACGCATAAGGCAGCGGATGCGCTGCATGGCGCAGTGCTTGGCCACTATTTCTTGATCTTTCTCAATACTGCTTCCAGGCCCCGTTCCATAATGCCTTGGGTTGAGTATTCGCGGGGCAACCCATTGGGGGATGTGTAATGGCCGAAATTGACCACCTTGTGATTGGTGCTGGAACGCTCGAAGCCGGCGCTGCCTATCTGGAACGCCATTTGGGGGTGCTGCCCGTGGCTGGGGGCGCCCATCCGGGGGTGGGCACGCATAATATGCTGCTGGGTCTTGGCCCCAGCCACTATATCGAAATCCTCGCCCCTGATCCCGCGCAGGCAAGCCCCGCGCATCCCCGCCCCTTTGATTTGGATGACCCATCGCTGAAGCTGGCGCTGGAAGCGGAGCCGCAATTGATTGCCTATGTCGCGGCGACCCCGGCGATTGAGGCGGTGGTGGCGCGGCTTGGTGCTTCTCATGCGGGGGAGGTGCGCGCCATGCGCCGTGGTGCGCTTTCATGGCGGATGGCGGCTCCGCCGCAGCGGCAAGATATGGGCAATCTGATCCCGCCGCTTATCCAATGGGAAGGGGTGCGCGCCGCCGCGCAAATCCCCGATTCGGGTTGGCGGCTAACCGGCCTTGAAGCCCAACACCCGGATATGGATGCGCTGCGTGAAGCGATTGCGGCGCGCGGCTTGACCGAGGCGGTCACGCTGCGCCAAAGCCCAAGCCCGCGCCTGGTCGCCCATTTGCGCCATGCCGATGGCCGAGAGGCCGTGCTGGCCAGCGCCTGAGGAACATCGCCTAGCTGCTTCATCATACTATCTTTCCGCGTGAATTGGGGACATATTTCCCGCATGGGAAGAATCCTCTGCTCGGTTCACTACCGGCAATCCGCTTGCCAGCCTTCGCTACCTTTGCCGCCTTCGGCAAGGGCGCTTCTGCCCTGGCGCACCGCCCCCTGTGGAGGAGTTTTCCTGGCATGACCGCGCGGGTGCTTGTGGTGGATGACAGCGCCGCCAATCGAAAGCTGCTCGAAGCGCGGTTGCAGGATGAGTATTTTGAAGTTGTCGGCGCTGTTTCGGGCGCTGAGGCGATTACCCTCGCGCAGCGTTGGTCGCCCGATATCATCCTGCTGGATGTGCTGATGCCGGTGATGGATGGCTTTGAAGCCTGCCGGCGGCTGAAGGCACAGCCTGCCACCGCGCATATTCCGGTTGTGATGGTGACATCCCTGAATGACGAGCATGAAAGGGTGCGTGGCCTGGATGCCGGGGCGGATGATTTCCTGGTCAAGCCCGTGGATCAGGCAACGCTTTTCGCCCGGCTGCGCGCCCTGTTGCGTGTGAAGCAGGTGCTGGATGCCTGGCGCCTTAGGGCCGAGACGGTGCGCGATCTGGGCTTTGAACCACCGAGCGCTCCGCCCGAGGATTTTGAAGGCGCCAAGGTGCTGCTGCTTTCGGATAATGAAACCGAGGCCGCTTCACTTTCTGCGGCGCTTGCCGCCGATAATATGGTGCTGGAACAGCATCGTGATGAAAAGCTGGTCTGGGCCAGGCTGCAAGACCCAAATGCCCATTATGATCTGGTGCTGACCTCGCTTCCCATGCCGGAGGGCGATCCGCTGCGTTTGGCGTCTCGGCTCCGGGCGGAGGTTGAAACGCGCGACCTGCCACTGATGCTGATTGCGGATGACGAACAGCGCGAATTGGTGCTGCGCGCCTTTGAATTGGGCGCTTCGGATCATGTGCTGCGCCCGATCAATCAACAGGAATTGCGTGCGCGTGTGCGCAACCAGGTGCGGCGCCGGCGTTATCAGCTGCGGCTTCGCGCGGAATTTGACCGTTCCCTGGAACTGGCGGTGACGGATGGGCTGACGGGCTTGCGCAATCGCCGTTACGTCTTTCGCCATCTGGAATCCCTGCTGCGCGCGGGGACGGCCTGCGGTGTCCTGATGATTGATGTGGATCGCTTCAAGCCGCTCAATGATTATTATGGCCATGCGGCGGGCGATGCGGCACTGCGTGAGGTCGCGGCGCGGTTGCGCGAACATGTGCGCGCTTCCGATGTTGTGGCGCGCTATGGCGGTGAGGAATTCCTGGTGGTGATGTCGGGCGCCGGCGCTGAGGAAACCTCGGTCATCGCCGAAAGATTGCGCGTGGCGATCAATGAGCGCCCGATTGACCTTGGCCAGGCCAAACTGCCGGTCACGGTGAGTATCGGCAGCGCCTTGTCAGCGAGCAATTCAGAAAGTGAGGCGCTGATCGCCGCCGCTGATTCCGCCATGTATCGCGCCAAGGCGCTTGGCCGAAATCGGGTTGAAGCGGCGGATGAGGCAGATTGGCGGCAAGCCTGAGGGTTATTGGCCCGGAACAGCAGCCAAAACCATCAAGCCTACCCGGCCTGATTATTTGATCTTGGCTTCGCGAAACACGACGTGCTTGCGCGCCACGGGATCATATTTCTTCTTTTCCATCTTCCCGGTCATGTTCCGGGTATTCTTCTTGGTCACGTAGAAATAGCCCGTCTCAGCACTGCTGACGAGGCGAATGAGAATAGTGTTTGACTTGGCCATGGCTCACAACTCCGGCTCGCTGCCAAAATGCAGCGGGATTTTCGAACGTCTTCCTACTGAAGACGGCGTGGACGTCAAGGGGGAAGAACCCCAAGCCCTCGCTTTCTTGGGGGTGGCTTCCAGCCAGATGCCCTGGACGTGTTTAGCGGCGCGCTGTGATGGCGGGCCGGGCCGGGGGGGCGCCAGCGCCGCAATCCGGCGCGTCAAGCGGTTGGATGATGTTCTGATTGGCAGAGAATTTCGCCAAATCCGCACTCCGCAGCGCCCTGACTTGCGTCAGGATCACATCGGCATCGCGGCAAAAGAAGGGGCCGCCGCGGGACGCATCCAGGGCATGATCCTGGGAGATATTGGTGTAATACTGATCAAACCGGGTCTGACCCGCGCCACCATGGGCGCGGCGGAAATAGCCTTGCAGCGCATCATGGGCGGCGCGAAGCTCCCCGCGGTGGGGGTTGCGGAAATCATTGCTGACCCGCGATTCCACTTTGCATTGCAGCGCCATGACCGCCATGTAGCTATTCAGCGCCCAGGTATCGGCGGCCTTTCGTTCTTCGGGCCGTAAGCAGGTATTGGCCAAAACTGGCCCGGCGACCAGAACCGGCAGCAAGGCCGCCATCAAAACGCGCTTCAAACCCATGGGTTTCATCCTCTCATCGTCAAAGCATGGCGAATCGATCACCGCAAGCGACCCCTTCGCATATAGGGTCTTGCCCCCGCGAAGGGAACCGAAACGCGCGATCAGGCGGCGCGTGGCTTGAAGCGTGCCAGCCCCTTTTGGAAGCGGGCGTGATCCGCGAGCCGCCGGTCAAGGAATTCCAGCGCCGATTCCAGCCCATCGCCACGCCCACTCAGCCAGAAGGCCAGCGTGGCGCTATAGATGCCGGCCAGGGTCGCGCGGCGTGTATACCAGGAAAAATCAGCGGATTTGTCACCCGCCGCATACCAGATGGCGCTGACGCTGCGCGCCAGGCTGCGTGCCGCGATTGGCGCGTTCCAGGGCAGTGCCAGCAGGGAAAGCGCGGCGCGCAGCGCATCGCGGTGGGGTTCAGCGGCTTCCAGCCGCGCCTTGATCAAAAAGCGTACGCGTTCATGGGTGCGCATTCCGGCCATATCAGCGGCGAGGCCAGCTTTTTCCATGCGCCGATCGGCAAGTTCTATCCAGGCTTCGATGGCTGAAATGGCGCCGCGCGGGAACATCCATTCGGCGTCTTCCGGCGCCATGCCGGCGTCCTTCAATCCTTCGTGAATGGCGCTGCCCTGCCAGCCATAAAGCGGCACCAGCGGCAGAATGGCATCAAGCGCCGCATCCCGCGCATCACGATCCGCACCAGCTTCCATCATGGGGTTTGTCTTTCATTTTCAACGGGCTTTGGTGGGTTGAACCGGGCCAGTTCCTCATTAAACCCAAAACGTGAAAGGTCCGCCATCCGCATGGGGTAGAGTATCCCCTCCAGATGGTCATGTTCATGCTGCATGACCCGTGCCGCCATGCCAGCAGCTTCACCTTCGATCCATGTGCCGGCGATATCCTGCCCACGAAAGGCGATCCTGGCCGGGCGTTGCACGGCGCCGCGCAGGCCGGGGATGGAAAGGCAGCCTTCCCAGGCTTCCTCGGTTTCCTGCCCGAGCGGTGCGATTTCCGGGTTGAACAGGGCGGAATGCCCGCCCACAGCCGTGCGCCAAATGAAAAGCCTAAGGGAAACATGGACTTGCGGGGCGGCCAGGCCAAGCCCGCCAATATCCTGCAGGGTTTCGACCATATCGGCGACCAGGCGGCGCATTTCTGGCGCTGTGGGGTCTGCCACTGCCTCGGCCCGTTGCAGCAGCACGGGGTGGCCCAGATGGGCGATTTTCAGAATGGCCATGACATTCCCGCGACAGGATTGGGATTTTCATATAATTCGCCTGAAAAAGCCTTGAAAGGGGCTTCCGGCGCGGCGAATCACTGTGCTAAAAACCGCTCTCTTGACGGGCGCCGGGTGACCGGCTGCGCGTCTTTTGTTTTGAACCAGCGATCCATGAAGGGGGTTGTGCCGCGTGCAAGTCGTCGTTCGTGACAATAATGTTGATCAGGCGCTGAAGGCGCTCAAGAAGAAATTGCAACGTGAAGGCGTCTTCCGTGAAATGAAGATCCGCCGCCATTACGAAAAGCCGTCCGAGCGCCGCGCGCGTGAGGCTGCGGAAGCTGTGCGCCGCGCCCGCAAGGTGGAACGCAAGCGGATTGAACGCGAAGGCTTCTGATTAGCCATTAAAAATGGTTGATGTCTGCAATCCGCGGCACGGGGCAACCCGTGGACCGCGGTTTTGCATTTGCGGCCTATACTGCGGGGCCTATAGCCGCACGGCGAGGCGCCGGGCCAAAAGATAGCCAAGGCCACCGCCGATCGGGGCCGCCGGCAAGGCCAAAAGCCAGCCCGCATGGGAACCGGCCACCACCAGGGCTAGGCCAGCATAAAGTGTCAGGCCGCCGACCAGGCTGCCCACCACACCAGCCGTCAGGCCAAGCACCAGAATTTCTTCGCGTGAAATGCTCATGCTCCGGGGATGGGGCGTGGCGCGGGGTTTGACAAGCCCCAAGGCGCGGAATATCAGGGCGCTTCCTTCCGGGAATGTGGACGGGCCTTAGGGGTCCGCGCCCGCCTTGGCCAGCCGGCCTTGGACTACCGGGACAACAAGGCCCTTAGGGGCATAGCAAGAAAGGCCATCGCACACGCGGTGGGTTAAGCGCATGACGAAGCGCGCCGAAAGCAAGTACAAAATCAATCGCCGCCTTGGCGTGAACCTTTGGGGCCGCGCGAAATCGCCGGTTGCGAAGCGCGAATATGGTCCCGGTCAGCATGGCCAGCGCCGCAAGCAGAAGCCGACCGATTTCGGCGTGCAGCTGATGGCGAAGCAGAAGCTGAAGGGCTATTACGCCAATATCGGCGAAAAGCAGTTCCGTAAGTATTACGAGGAAGCCGTGCGCCGTAAGGGCGACACTTCCGAAAACCTGGTGGAATTGCTGGAACGCCGCCTGGATGCGGTGATCTACCGCATGAAGCTTGCCGTGACCCCCTTCGCGGCGCGGCAATTCGTCAATCACGGCCATGTGCTGGTGAATGGCAAGCGGCTCAATATCCCGTCCTATTCGGTGAAGAATGGCGATGTGATTGAAGTCAAGGAAAAGTCCAAGCAGCTGACTGCGGTGCTGGATTCGGCGCAGAGCACGGAACGTGATGTTCCCGAATACATGGAAATTGATCACCGCGCGATGAAGGGCAAGTTCCTGCGCGCACCGAAGCTTTCCGATGTGCCCTATCCCGTGCAGATGGAACCCAATCTGGTGGTCGAATTCTACAGCCGCTGATACGGGTTTATTGCCGCATATTTCAAAGCCGGTGCCTTCGGGTGCCGGCTTTTTTGTTGGCGCGTCCCGCCGCGGCTTGATGCTCAACGCCCTATAGACGAAACCCCGCCCGGCGCGTTACGCCACTTCCATGAACCCCGCCGCCATCATCCTTGCCGCCGGTCTTGGAACGCGCATGCGGTCCAGCCAACCCAAAGTGCTGCACCCCTTGGCGGGGCGGCCCATGATCCAGCATTTGATCGGTGCTTGCGCGGGCGTATTCGGGCGTATCGTGATTGTCGTTGGGCCGGATATGCCGGCGCTGGAAGACGCTGTTGCGCCACGCGAGGTCGTGGTGCAGCGCGAAAGGCTCGGCACCGGCCATGCAGCGCTGCAAGTGGCCCCTTTGCTTGGCGGGCATCAGGGTGATGTCGCGGTGCTTTATGGCGATAATCCCCTGATTTCGGCGGGCACCTTGCAGGCGCTGGTGGCGGCGCGGCAAGCGGCTGGGCTTGTGCTGCTTGCCATGCGCCCTGCTGATCCGGCGCGGTATGGCCGTGTGGTGCTGGATGAAAAATCCGAAGTTGCGCGCATTGTTGAATGGGCGGATGCGACGGCGGAAGAACGCGCGCTTGGGCTGTGCAATGCCGGCGTGATCTACGCCCCGGCGCAGGATTTGTTCCGCTGGCTTGGCGCCATCGGTAATGATAACGCGAAGGGCGAGTATTATTTGACCGATGTGATCCAGCAGGCGCGGCTGGAAGGCAAGCGCGTGGTCGCGGTTGAAGCGCCGGAAGCTGAGCTGCGCGGCATCAATAGCCGCGCAGAATTGGCAGAAGCCGAAGCAGAGGTGCAGCAGCGCCTGCGTGCTGCCGCCATGGCAGGTGGTGTCACGATGCTGGCGCCTGAGACAGTATATCTGAGCCACGACACAAAGCTTGGCGCGGATGTGGTGCTGGAACCGAATGTCTTTTTCGGTCCTGGTGTGATGGTGGAAGATGGCGTGACGATCCGCGCCTTCAGCCATTTGGAAGGTTGTGTCGTGAAGCAGGGCGCGGTCATTGGCCCTTATGCGCGGCTACGTCCCGGCAGCATCATCGAGAACCACGCGCATGTCGGCAATTTTGTGGAGCTGAAGGCAACCACGCTTGGCCCCGGCGCCAAGGCCAATCATTTATCCTATCTGGGGGATGCGATGATTGGTGCGGGGGCCAATATCGGCGCCGGCACCATCACCTGCAATTATGATGGCGTTGCCAAGCATCGCACGGAAATTGGCGAAGGCGCTTTCATTGGCAGCGATACGGCGCTCGTGGCGCCCGTGAAGGTGGGCGCACGCGCGCTGGTCGCGGCGGGCAGCGTGATCACGGAAGATGTGCCGGATGATGCGCTGGCGATTGCGCGTGGTCGCCAGGCGGTCAAGCCCGGGCGCGGCTTCAAGGGTAAGGGGAAGCGCTGATGTGCGGCATTGTTGGTGTTGTCGGACAACAGGCGGCAGCACCGCGGCTTTTGGATGCGCTGCGGCGGCTTGAATATCGCGGCTATGACAGTGCGGGCATTGCGACCCTGATTGATGGCAGAATTGACCGCAGGCGCGCGGAAGGGAAGCTTGACAATCTCGCGGCCGTCTTGGAATCCGCACCGCTGACTGGCACTACGGGCATTGGCCATACGCGCTGGGCCACGCATGGCGCGCCCACCACACGCAACGCGCATCCGCATGGCACCGCGCGCGTGGTGGTGGTGCATAACGGCATCATCGAAAACCACGCTGAATTGCGCGCCGAATTGGAAGCGCGCGGCCATGAATTCCAGACCGAAACCGATACGGAAACCTTCGCCCTTTTGGTGGATGATTTTCTGCAAGCAAGCCATACGCCGGAAGCCGCTGCTGCCGCAGCATTGAAGCGCGTGCATGGCGCCTTCGCGCTTTCGATGATTTTTGCGGGCCACCCCGATTTGCTGATTTGCGCGCGCCAAGGCGCACCGCTTGCCGTGGGTTTTGGCGAGAATGAGATGTTTGTCGGTTCAGACGCGCTGGCACTGGCGCCGCTGACACGGCGTATCGCTTATCTGGAAGAAGGCGATTGGGCGATTTTGAATGGCAAGGGCGCGCGGTTTCATGATGCGACCGGCGCTGAAGTGGTGCGAGAGGTGAAGCTCACCACCGTATCGGGCGCCGCGACGGGCAAGGGCAATTACCGCCATTTCATGGAAAAGGAATTGCACGAACACCCGGTGGTATTGGGCGATACGCTGACGCAATATCTGGAACCGGCGCAGCGGCGCGTGGTGTTGCCGGAACTGCCCTTCGATCCTGCGCGGCTTCCGCGCCTGACCATGACCGCTTGCGGCAGCGCTTTTCTGGCGGGGCTGGTTGGGCGCTATTGGATTGAGGAATTGGCGCGCCTGCCCGTTGATGCTGATGTAGCCAGCGAATTTCGCTACCGCGACCCACCCTTGCCCGAAGGCGGCGGCGCGCTACTGGTCAGCCAAAGCGGTGAAACTGCCGATACCATGGCCGCACTTCGCCTGCTGAAGGAACGCGGCCAAAGCGTGCTTTCCATCGTGAATGTGCCGGAAAGCACCATGGCGCGGGAAAGCGATGCGGCGGTATTGACCGTGGCAGGGCCGGAAATAGGCGTTGCCTCCACCAAGGCTTTCACCGCTCAGCTTGCCGTGCTCGCTTGCCTCGCCATTGGGCTTGGGCGCGCGCGCGGCACCATCACGGCGGATCAGGAAGCGGCATTGACCGCGGCTTTGCTCGAAGTGCCATCCAATGCTGCGGCCGTGCTGGAGCGTGATGGCGAAATTCGCGCCATGGCCGCCGAAGTTGCCAAGGCGCGGGATGTGCTGTTCCTGGGGCGCGGGTCGCTTTACCCGATTGCACTTGAAGGCGCGCTGAAGCTCAAGGAAATTTCCTATATCCATGCGGAAGGTTACGCAGCCGGTGAGATGAAGCACGGCCCGATTGCGCTGATTGATTCTGCCGTGCCGGTGATTGCACTTTGTCCTTCAGGCCCGCTGTTTGAAAAAACCGCGTCGAATTTGCAGGAAGCCGCCGCGCGGGGCGGGCGCATCATGGCCTTCACCGATGATCTTGGCGCGGAAAAACTGCGTGGCTTTGCGGAGCGGATTGTGGTGCTGCCGCGCGTGCCGGCCTTTGCTGCGCCCATACTCCACACCATTCCGGTGCAGTTCCTTGCCTATCATGTTGCGGTGCTGAAAGGCACGGATGTGGATCAGCCGCGCAACCTCGCGAAAAGTGTGACGGTGGAATGACTTCAGCCGCATCTGTCCCGCCTGGGCGCAGTTTATACATCGCGCGCATGCCATAGAGTAAGGTTACCGCCGAGCCAGGGCTGGTGTTGTGGCCGACGGCCGCGCAATGGGATCAGGGCCTCCGTCGCGCCGAATTCGCCAGCATAGATTTCAAGCCATCCGACACTAGGGCGTTCGGAGACTGAGTCCTGCCTCTGACCGGTTTGTCTTTCAAAAGCTGCCGTATCCGAATAGCCCTCAAAACTTCGCCGAGCCAGGCGGTGAAACCGCTCATCGGCGATGGCGATGCCATTGGCACGTGCCAAGACCGCGCCCAGTATCAGCGGCCCCATGGTGAAGATGTGATAATGCCACGCCTTCGAACCGCGCAGTAATTCCTGCGGCAAAAACCCTTCAGGATCGACCTGTGCCAAGGTGCGTTCAAGGCGAAGAAGGCCCCACGCCCATGCTTCCTGATTTTCGGCTGCAAGGCCCAAGGCCATCGCGGTCAATCCAGCCCAGGTCATGTGATTATTCAACTGCGTTGATGGCGAACCACTCGGCGGCCGATCATAGGGGACACGCATTGCGTCGAAACCACGCGCGAACCAGGCCTTTATGCGCGCTTTGGCTTCGGCTTCATATTCAGGCGCCTGCAAAAGCTTGAGATGTGCGAGCGCTAATCCGCACCATACCCATTTGCGTTCATACCCACCCTGATAATCAATGCGACCAAGAAATGACTGAGCCTTTGCTGCGGCGTCAAGCGAGGCAATGGCGCAGCGCGCGAAATGTCCCTCGGCCGGCTGGGACGAAGCCCACCGGTCTGCATTTTCGGTGACACCGCGCACCAGTAGCTGCAGCGGCCGCACAGCCGCATCGCGCGCAGCGAGACGTTCAGGATCAATCCGACTATATACGGGCGGGTCAGTATAGAATTGTGGAACAATCAAATCCGGCATTGGCGCTGATGCCGGGATACAGTTTGCGCCAATGCTTGCTCTTTTGCCCTTGCGCGCACGGATCGCCGCTGAGTCATAGGGATTGGCCAGCGGGGCGATGGCATTGGATAATTCGGGCACAGCGCAGCCGAAAAATGCTGCGCTACCAAGGGTAGCCATGAATAGGCGGCGCGGCGCGTTCATGTCATGGACATCACAAGTGAGGAAGGGCTGACCGAGCGCGGCCCTAGCCCCCGCAGGGCGTCATCAGCGCCGCTCTGCGGCATGGATTTCTCATCACTCCTCAATGATTGCAACGGCACGCGTCCAGCCGGCGGAACCGCGATGCACCTTCACGGGGAAGCAGGAAATCATGAAGCCATCCGGGGGCAGGCTTTCCAGATTCGTGAGCTTTTCCATGTGGCAATAGCCAATCTCGCGCCCCGCGCGATGGCCTTCCCAGATGAGGGAGGCATCACCGGTTTCCTGCACTTTCTTTTTTGTCAGCGAAAATGGCGCATCCCAGGACCAACCATCAATCCCCGTCACACGCACACCTTGTTCCAACAGCCAAAGTGTCGCGGCCTTGCCAACGCCGCAGCCGCTATGGATGAAATCATCCTGCCCGTAACGGCTGGCGGCGCGCGTATTCACCACCAAAATCTCAAGCGGTTTCAGCGTATGGCCGATGCGTTTCAACTCCGCCTGCACATCGCCAGGTGTCGCGACATAGCCATCCGGAAAATGCCGGAAATCGAGCTTCACACCTGGCTGAAAGCACCATTCCAACGGCACTTCATCAATCCGCCAGGAAGGCTCTCCGCCTGGTACGGTTCTTTCATTCATGCGGCTGAAGAAGTGATAGGGGGAATCCAGATGCGTCCCGCTATGGGTTGTGATGCGCACCACTTCCCGCGCGGCGAATTGGCCTTCGGGCAATTGATCCACGCTGATGCCAAATTCCTGCGCGAGACGCGGCGCAGTCATGTGATGGTCGTGATACTCGATCTCGGGCAGCATATGCGGCGGGTCGGAAGCAATCCCGCCCTTGAGTGCCACCGAAATATCAATGAAACGACGAGCCATGGCTTTCCTCGTTATTCTTCAAAAATCGCAACAGCGCGGGTCCATCCCGCAGAGCCGCGATGCACCTTCACCGGTAGACAGGAAATGGTGAAGCCGCTGGGCGGCAGCTTATCGAGATTAGAGAGTTTTTCGATATGGCAATAGCCAATTTCTCGCCCCGCGCGGTGGCCTTCCCAGATCAGCGAAACATCACCGCTGGCCGCGACCTTTTTCTTCGTCAGTGAAAACGGCGCATCCCAGGACCAGCCATCCGTGCCGGTGACACGCACACCCTGTTCCAGCAGCCAAAGTGTCGCTTCCTTGCCCATGCCGCAGCCGGAATGGATGTAATCATCCTCCCCATAGCGCGCGCCGGCAGCGGTATTCACCACAACGATTTCAAGCGGCTTCAGCGTATGGCCTATGCGCTTCAATTCCGCCTGCACATCATTCGCCGTCGCGACATAGCCATGCTCAAAATGCCGGAAATCGAGCTTCACGCCGGGCTGGATGCACCAATCAAGCGGTACTTCATCAATGCGCCAGGAAGGCTCGCCCCCTGGCACCAGCCTTTCATTCATGCGGCTGAAATAATGATAGGGCGCGTCAATATGCGTGCCGTTATGCGTGCTGATCTGCACGCGTTCCACTGCCGCATATTCGCCTTCCGGTAATTGATCCACGCTGATGCCGAAATCCTTCGCCATGGCGGGCGCCGTCATGTGATGATCAAGGTATTCGATCTTCGGCAGCGCATGCGGCGGGTCACTGATGATGCCGGCCTTAAGGGCGACAGAAATATCAACGATGCGACGGGGCATGGGGTTCCTCCTTTTTGTAAAATCAAACAGGCCAGGCGATTGCGGGCGCGATGGCGCCGCGACATTCGCCAAAGCCAATGGAAACGGCACCGGGCGCTTCGGCGCGGGCGCGGAAAATTACCTCATCACCATCCTGCAACCAGCGGCGCGTTTCGCCATTGGGCAACGTGATGGGGCCGCCAAGGCCAAGTTCGGCAAGGCAGGCGGCGGCGGTTGCTTCCGGCCCGGAAACCGTGCCGCTGCCGAGCAAATCGCCGGGCAGCAGATTGCAGCCATTGGTGCCGTGATGCGCGACCATTTGCGCTGCGGTCCAATACATGCGGGCAAATTCTGTATCGGTCAGCAGCGCGGCTGCGGCACCTTCCGCACGCATTTTTGCAGTCACCAGCAGCGCCTGCATGCGAATGCCAAGCGCGCCTGCCGCACGGTTCCAGGCGCTATCCAAATAGGACAGGGGTGGTGGGTCAATCGCCGGTGCTGCCTTGGCAAATGGTTCCAGCGCTTCCGCCGTGATCACCCAGGGCGAGACGGAGGTCGAGACACTCTTGGCCAAAAACGGCCCCAGCGGAGGCATTTCCCAACGCTGGATATCGCGCGCGGACCAATCATTCAAAAGACCAAAGCCAAAGATGCGCTTGGGTGCCTCCGTCATGGTGATGGGTGTGCCGAGCTTGTTTTCGCCCGCAATCCAGATTGCCAATTCCAATTCGTAATCCATCGCTTCCGATGGGCCAAAGCGCACTTCGCCATCACTCCGCGCCCATTGGCCATACGGGCGGATCACATCCTCGCCACTCACACGCACGGAACTTGCGCGGGAATGATAGGCAACGGGCAAATGGCGGAAGGCCTGGGGCAGGGGGTTCTTTGGATCACGCCGCACGCCAAGCCGCGCGCAGTGATCATAGCTCGCCATGAAATCGGAGAAATTCGCGACGGTGGCGGGCATGTGCATTTGGGCTTCCGCCATCGGCAGCAGGATGCGCGCTGCCTGGGCTTCAGCGGCGGAACCTGCCGCGAGCAGCGCGGAAAGCGCGGCGCGCAGGCCAGCGGATGCGGGACGTCCAAGCGCCATCAGCGCATTCAGGCTTGGCCCCGCAGCCGCTTCCGCTGCGGCGCCGGAAAGCAGGCCCGCGCTGATCGCGGCGCGCAAATCCAGAATCATCTCACCAATCGCAACCCCGCCGCGCGGCGCTTCGCCGGCGCGGCTGAAGATGCCGAAGGGCAGGTTTTGAATCGGGAAATCCTGCCCCGGCTGATTGGCGGAAGCGAGCCAGCTTTTCAGGCTGGGGGCGTGGGTGGCATCCATCTGGGCGTTCCTCGGGCTTTCTTCGGGGCGATCATGGCCAGCCGGGGCGTGAGCACAAGCCCGCTTTCGCAAGGCTTGGGAAAAAGCTTCGTTTCGGACTATTCTGACGGAAAGCCGAGGAGGACCCAGATGCTCGACGCCACCAGCAAGCTGCCTTTGAAAGACCCTGCCCTGTTCCGTCAGGCGAATTACATCGCCGGCGCCTGGGTGCAGGCCGATAGCGGCAAGATGATTGCCGTGCGCAACCCCGCAACCGGTGAGGTGATTGGCGAAGTCCCCGCCATGAGCCAGGCGGAGACGCGCCGCGCCATTGAAGCCGCCAATGCTGCCTGGCCGGCCTGGCGCGCGATGCTGGCAAAAGATCGCGCTGTGATCCTGCACAAGATCGCCGCGCTGATGCATGAAAACGCCGATGATCTGGCCGCAATCATGACGGCGGAGCAGGGCAAGCCACTCGCCGAGGCGAAGGGCGAAGTGGTTTATGCCGCGTCCTTCATTGAATGGTTCGCCGATGAAGGCCGCCGCGTGCAGGGTGAGACGATTCCGCAAAACGCCAAGGGCCGCCGCATTCTGGTAACCAAGGAACCGATTGGCGTTTTTGCGGCCATCACGCCGTGGAATTTCCCTGCCGCCATGATTACGCGGAAGGCTGGGCCGGGCTGGGCGGCAGGTTGCACGGGGGTGATCCGCCCGGCATCGCAAACGCCGTTTTCGGCGTTGGCCTTGGCTGTGCTGGCGGAACGCGCCGGCATGCCGGTTGGTGTGTGCAATGTGATCACCGGCCCTTCTGGTGAGACGGGGAAGGAACTCACCAGCAATCCTATCATCCGCAAGCTGTCTTTTACGGGTTCCACGGAAGTCGGGCGCGTCTTGCTCGCGCAATGCGCGGCGACCATCAAAAAAACCTCGATGGAATTGGGCGGCAATGCGCCCTTCATCGTGTTTGATGATGCGGATTTGGATGCGGCGGTGCTGGGCGCCATGGCGTCCAAATACCGCAATGCGGGGCAGACTTGTGTCTGCGCCAATCGCATCCTGGTGCAGGATGGCGTTTATGAAGCCTTCGCTGCCAAGCTGAAGACAGCGGTGGAAGGGCTGAAGGTCGGCCCCGGGATGGAACCCGGCGTCACGCAAGGCCCGCTGATCAATGCCGATGCGGTGGCGAAGGTTGAAGAACATATCGCCGATGCGTTGGCGCAGGGTGCGAGCGTGATTACCGGCGGCAAACGCCATGCGCGCGGCGGCAATTTCTTCGAACCGACGATCCTTTCGAATGTGCCGCGCGGCGCCAAGATTTTTGGCGAGGAAACCTTCGGCCCGGTCGCCCCCCTGTTCCGCTTCAAGACGGAAGAAGAAGCGATTCAGATGGCCAATGATACCGAATTTGGCCTGGCCGCGTATTTCTACGCCCGCGATGTCGGGCGCATCTTCCGCGTGGCCGAGGCATTGGAATACGGCATTGTCGGCATCAATGAAGGCATCATTTCCACCGCCGAGGTTCCCTTTGGCGGCTTCAAGCAATCGGGCCTTGGCCGCGAAGGCAGCCACCTTGGAATTAAGGAATATCTGGAAGTGAAATACCTTGCCCTTGGCGGTATCGGCACGTGAGCGTGGCGATATATCTGGAAGATTTGTTTCCGGGCCGGCGCTTTACTGCCGGCTCGGTCACAGTGGATGCCGAGGAAGTCAAGCGCTTCGCTGCGCTGTATGATCCGCAACCCTTCCATATGGATGAGGAAGCGGGTGCCGCGCATCCGCTTTTTGGGCGTTTGGCCGCGAGTGGTTGGCATACTGCGGGCATGACCATGCGCATGGTGGTGCAGGCCATTGGTGGGATTTCCGGCGGTATTGTCGGTGGCGGCGGCGAGATTCAATGGACCAAGCCGGTCTATCCCGGCGACACGCTGCGCGTGGAGATCGAGGTGCTGGAAGTGGCGCCATCACGTTCCCGCCCGGATCGCGGTTCCGCGCTGATGCGCAACACAACCTTCAACCAGAATGATGAGCCGGTGCAGATTTTCACCGTGCGGCTTGTTGTCCCGAAGCGTTCTGTTTGATCGATTTTCACGAGGGGTCCCATGGCTTATGATTTTGATCTTTTCGTGATTGGTGGCGGTTCCGCCGGGGTGCGTTCGGCGCGTATCGCCGCCGGGCATGGCGCGCGGGTTGGCGTGGCGGAAGAACGCTTCTGGGGCGGCACTTGCGTGAATGTCGGCTGTGTGCCGAAGAAGATCATGGTGAATGCCGCCGAATATGGCGCCTGGGCGGAAGATGCGGCGGCCTTTGGCTGGTCCCTTGAAAATCAAGGGCATGATTGGGCGAAGCTTGCCGCCGCGCGCGATGCTGAAGTGGCGCGGCTTTCGGGCATCTATGGCCGCTTGCTGGGCAATGCGGGTGTCACATCCTTCGATGCGCGCGCCAGTTTTCTGGATGCGCATAGCCTTGATGTCGGCGGCAAGCGCGTAACGGCGGAACGCATCATCATCGCGGTCGGCGGTGTCGCCACCCGGCTTGATATTCCGGGCGCCGAGCTTGGGCTGATTTCCGATGATCTTTTCACCCTGAAGGCCTTGCCCAAGCGTGTCTCGGTGCTGGGGGCGGGCTATATCGCGGTGGAATTCGCCTGCATCCTCAAAGGGCTGGGGGCGGACGTCGCGCTGGTGCATCGCGCCCCCCTGCCGTTGCGTGGCTTTGATGAGGATATTCGCAGCGCCGCCGCCGAGGCTTTGGTGGCGCAGGGCATTGCCTGCCATGCCGGCGTGACGCCGACGCAGATTGAAGCGCGCGGCGCAGAACGCGTGCTGCATCTTTCGGATGGCTCGGCGCAGATGGTTGACGCCGTGTTTTTCTGCACCGGGCGCAAACCCGCGACCGCTGGGCTTGGGCTGGACAAGGCCGGGGTGCGCCTCGCTGACAATGGCGTCATTGCGGTGGATGACAACCACGCGACCAGCCAGCCACACATTTATGCCATTGGCGATGTGCTTGACCGGGTGAACCTGACACCCATGGCAACGGCGATTGGTCACGCGCTTGCCGATACGCTATTCGGCAATAATCCGCGTTGCGTGAGTTATGAAAACGTGCCGACGGCTGTTTTCATGAACCCGCCCATCGGCACGGTGGGCATCACGGAACAGGAAGCCGCCAAGCGTGGCCCCGCCGATATCTATGCCACGCGCTTCACGCCCATGCGCCACACCATCAGCAAGCGCGAAGGCCGCAAGACGCTGATGAAGCTGGTGGTCTGCCAACGCACGCAAAAAATCCTCGGCGCGCATATGATCGGCGAAGATGCCGGTGAGATGATGCAGGGGATCGGCATTGCCGTAGTGATGGGCGCCACAAAACAGGATTTTGATCGCACCATCGGCATTCATCCAACCGCGGCCGAGGAATTTGTCACCTTGCGCACCCGCACGCGCGTGGTGGGCGCGTGATGCAGCCGGCGCAGCGCCTGATCATCGGTTTCGCCTCGGCGGGACATTTTTTGCATCATGTGCTGACGGGGCTTTTCCTGACGCTGGCTGTTATTCTGGAAGGCATTTGGCAAAGACCCTATGCCGAGATCATCGCGCTTTGGACGCTGGGTGCCGCGATGATCGGCGTGGGGGCGCCGCTGGCGGGATGGCTCGCGGATCGCTTCGGCCATGCGCGGATGATGGTGATGTTTTTCCTGGGGCTTGGCTTCGCTTCCATCATCGCCGGAACCGTGACTGATACTGCGGAAATGGGCCTGGCACTCGCGCTGTTGGGCGGCTTTGGCGCGATTTATCATCCCGTGGCCTTGGCTTGGGTTTCCATGACCGCGCCGCCCGATGCGCGTGGGCGGCTGATGGGTATTTTGGGCATTGCGGGCAGCATCGGCGTTGCCTCAGCCGCCGTGATTGCGGGTGGGTTGGCGGAGATCGCCGGCTGGCGCATGGCGATGATTATTCCCGGCATCATCACCATCATCGCGGGGCTTGCGCTGTTATTCTGCCTGCTGACTGGGCGTGTTGCCGCCAGTAATCACCAGCCTGGGCAGGAAGCGGCGCAGGCTACGGCGGCTGAGGCCGCACGTATTCCCTGGGGCGTGCTGATCGTACTCGCCATCACCTTCATGCTGGGCTCCATCGCCTATACCGCCTATTCCACTGCGCTGCCGAAATGGCTGAGCGATATGCTGCAGCTTGATACCGCGCAGGCCGCGAAACTTGGCCTGATTGTGGGGGCAACCATGCTGATGGGCAGCGCCGGGCAATTGATTGGCGGGCGGCTTGCGGATCGCATGCCAATGAAGACGCTTTATGTCGCGACCTTCCTGGTGAAACTGCCCTTGATGCTGCTGGCGGCTTGGTTTGGTGGGGTTTGGGTGCTGCTTATTGCGGTTGTTATTGGCTTCATGTTTGATTTTTCGGCGCCGGTCGAAAATCTGCTTTTGGCGCGCTATTCATCCGGCAAGCGGCGCGGTCTGGCTTTCGGGTTGAAATTCGCCATGGGGTTTGTCGCCGCACCGCTTGGCGTCAATCTTGTCGCCTGGGCCTATGGCGATGCGGCGGGCGGCGCGCCGGCGCTGTTTCTGACCCTGGCTGTTCTTGGGCTGGTGATGCTTATCGCCGCCATGGCGCTGCCGCGTGATGCGGGCGCGCGCATGGCCCCGAAGGCAGTTCCTGCGTGAGGCTTTCGCGACAACGTCAAGTTGTACAATCTATTGACCCAAAGCAATAAGGATCACCCCCAATGAAAACGCGCGCCGCCGTGGCCTGGGCTGCGAAACAGCCGCTCACCATCGAAACCGTGGATTTGGATGGCCCCAAAGCCGGCGAAGTGCTGGTCGAAATCATGGCGACCGGCGTTTGCCACACGGATTCCTATACGCTGGATGGGCTGGATTCTGAGGGGCTTTTTCCTGCCATTCTCGGCCATGAAGGCGCTGGCATTGTGCGCGAAATCGGCGCCGGCGTGACCAGCGTGAAGCCCGGCGATCACGTGATCCCGCTCTACACGCCCGAATGCCGCGCCTGCAAAACCTGCTTGAGCAGGCGGAGCAATCTTTGTACCTCCATCCGCGCGACGCAGGGCAAGGGTGTCATGCCCGATGGCACCAGCCGCTTTCGCTGCGAAACCACCGCGCCTGGCAAGCCAGTATTTCATTACATGGGCTGCAGCACCTTTTCGAACTTCACCGTGCTGCCGGAAATTGCGGTCGCGAAAGTGCGTCAAGACGCGCCCTTCGACAAGATTTGCTATATCGGCTGCGGCGTCACCACTGGCATTGGCGCGGTGATCTATACCGCCAAGGTCTGGCCCGGTGCCAATGTCGCGGTATTCGGCCTGGGCGGCATTGGGCTCAATGTCATTCAGGGCGCGCGCATGGTGGGTGCCGATAAGATCATCGGCATAGACATCAACCCTGCGAAGCAAGCCATGGCGCGCAAATTCGGCATGACGCATTTCATCAACCCGAATGAGATCGGCGCCGACAAGGTGGTGCAGGCGATTACGGACCTGACCGGCGGCGGCGCTGATTTCTCCTTCGATTGCACCGGCAATGTCGCAGTGATGCGTCAGGCACTGGAATGCTGCCATCGCGGCTGGGGGGAGAGCATCATCATCGGCGTCGCCCCTTCAGGGGCTGAGATCGCAACGCGCCCCTTCCAGCTTGTCACGGGCCGCGTCTGGAAGGGTTCCGCCTTTGGCGGCGCGCGTGGGCGGAGCGATGTGCCGAAGATCGTGGATTGGTACATGGAAGGGAAGATCAATATTGACGATCTGATCACCCACACCACGCCGCTTGAGAAAATCAATGATGCCTGCGATCTGATGCATGAAGGCAAATCCATCCGATCAGTGGTGGTGTTTTAGCGGCAGCTGCTCACACCTCATTCACCATGCTCTCGAACTCCCGGAACAGGCTGATCGCCTCCGGGTCGAAAAAGGGCAGGATTTGGCTCATGAAAATCCCTGCCGTGCCGCGGCCGGGGTCTATCCAATAGAAGGTATTGCCAAGCCCTGCCCAGGCGAGGCTCCCGGCCGACCGCCCCTGCGGTGATGGCCGGCGATTGACCAGGAAGGTCAGGCCCCAGCCATTCGCCATGCCGGGGAAGAAATCCGCATCGCGCGTGGCAGTCGGCACCGCGGAAATCATCGGGCGCACCGATAAGGGCGCAATCTGGTCGCGCGCCATCTCAGCCACGGTTTCGGCCTTTAGCAGCCTGATCTTGCCGTGCTTGCCGCCATTCAAAATCATGCGCGCAAAAGCCAAATAATCCCGCGCCGTGCCGTAAAGCCCGCCGCCGCCGGTCTCGAACTCCGGCTCCTGCGGTACTTCGAAGGGAATGACGGAAAGCGCGCCATCCGCACCGCGCCCATGCATGGCGGCCAGTCGCGCCCTTTGATCCGCGCGCAGCTTGAAGGACGTATCCACCATGCCAAGCGGTTCAAAAATCACCCGCGCCAGATGCGCGCCGAGTGTTTCACCAGTGGCGGCCTCGATCATCTTGCCGGCCCAATCTATACCGATGCCATAACTCCAATTCTCACCCGGATCGAACAAAAGGGGCAGGGCAAGTGCCGCATTGCGGCAGGTGCCAACCGCGGGCGTGCCGGTGGCCTTGCGGAAGCGCGCGATCTCCGCGCTCCACATGTCGTAGGCATAGCCCGAGGTATGGGTCAGCAAATGCCGCAACGTGATGGGGCGCTTGGCCGGGCGCAGCTTGGGCTGGCCGGCCTCATCAAAACCTTCCAGCACGCCAAGCGCGCCGATGCCTGGCACCAGCGACGCCGCCGGCGCATCAAGCGAAAGCTTGCCCGCTTCCACCAGCATCATCGCCGCCGCGCCGGTAATTGCCTTGGTCATGGAAGCGATCCAGAACACGCTATCCGGCGCCATGGGGTCGGCGCCGCCCAAGGCGCGGTTGCCAAAACCGGCATCCCAGCCGCTGCCATGCCGGTCGCCAAAAGCCAGCACCAGGCCCGGAATGGCCCCGGCCTGCACCGCCTTTTGCATCCGGATCGCGATATTTTGCTGCCTGTCCATGCCTTCCAACCCTTTCATTGCCCTGGCGCGAAGCCTGCCTGCTCTTCCCCTCGGCGCGGGCTCGTGTTTATTGTGCCCTGCCTTGAAACAAGGAGATAGGCGGAAATGACTGCGCGGGGCTGGAGCCCGGAATCATGGCGGAACATGCCGATCAGGCAGGTGCCGGAATATCCCGACCAGGCGGCTTTGGCCGCAATGGAAGCCAAGATCGCGCGATTTCCCCCGCTGGTTTTTGCCGGTGAGGCCCGGCGCCTAAAGGCCTCCTTGGCGCGGGCGGGCGATGGCCAGGCTTTTGTCCTGCAAGGCGGCGATTGTGCGGAAAGCTTCGGCGATTTCACCGCCAATGTCATCCGCGACACGTTTCGCGTGCTGCTGCAAATGGCCGTGGTGCTGACCTTTGGCGGCGCGCTGCCGGTGGTGAAGCTTGGCCGCATGGCCGGGCAATTCGCCAAGCCGCGGTCCTCCGATAGCGAAACGCGCGATGGCGTGACGCTGCCTTCCTATCGTGGCGATATCATCAATGGCCCGGATTTTGATGCCACATCCCGCATCCCCGATCCGTCGCGGATGGAATTCGCCTATATGCAATCCGCCGGCACGGTGAATTTGCTGCGCGCTTTCGCGACCGGCGGCTATGCGGATTTGCACGAGGTTCATCGCTGGAATCTGGGCTTTGTCGAAAGAAGCCCGCTGGCGGATCGCTATGCGGATTTGGCGACGCGCATTGATCAGACGCTGGCCTTCATGCAGGCCTGCGGCATGTCAGACCTGCCCCAAGTGCGGGAGACGGATTTCTACACCAGCCATGAAAGCCTGTTGCTGCCTTATGAACAGGCCATGACGCGGGTGGATTCCACTTCTGGCGATTGGTATGCCTGTTCGGCGCATTTCTTGTGGATCGGGGATCGCACGCGCCAGCCGGAAGGTGCCCATGTGGAATTCCTGCGTGGGGTGAAGAACCCCGTTGGCATGAAGGTCGGCCCCAGCATGGACGCCGATGAATTGGTGCGGCTGACCGAAATCCTGAATCCGGCCAATGAAAAGGGGCGGCTCACGCTGATTTCCCGCATGGGTGCCGATAAGGTGGAAGCGAAGCTCGCCCCGCTGGTCCGTGCCGTGACCAAGGCGGGCCGGAATGTGGTGTGGCTTTGCGATCCGATGCACGGCAATACCACCACCGTCGCTGGATATAAGACCCGTCCCTTTGATGCCATTATTTCTGAAGTGCGCGGCTTTTTCGATGTGCATGAAGCGGAAGGCAGCTTCGCCGGCGGCGTGCATGTGGAAATGACCGGCAGTAACGTCACCGAATGCCTGGGCGGCGCCCATAAGCTTTCAGAGACCGATCTTTCGGCCAATTACGCGACTACCTGCGACCCCAGGCTCAATGCCGAACAATCGCTGGAACTTGCCTTCCTGATCGCCGAGGAATTGAAGGCGCGGCGCGTGGCCGGCCTGACGGCGCCGGCCCAGGCAGCGCAGTGAACGTGCTCGGCAGCCGGGGGGAAACCAGCCCCTCGGCGGCAGCGGATGTGGCGGATCAGGTGATTACCGCCCGCGCGGATAGCTATTTCAACCGCACCAAGGCCGTGGTGCAGCGCTTTGGTGATACGCAGGTCACCTATGCGGTGTTTTTGCGGCGCCCGGTGATATCAGCCCCGCGGCTGATGCTGGATTGGTTGCGCGCCGTGGCGGCGTCTCGTGCGACCGAATTTCACATTGAAGTGATGCATGAAGAAGGCCAATGGGTCGGCGCGGGCGATCCCTTGCTTTATGTCAGCGGGTCCTTTGTGCAGCTCGTGGATTTGGAAACCATGCTGCTGCAAAAGCTGGGGGCGGCCTGTGTCGCGGCGCATAACGCCTATCAAATGTGTGTCGAATTGCCGCAAACCGCGTTTCTGGCGATGGAAGCGCGCCACTGCGCCGGGGCGGAAATGCAGGATATGATGGCCTATGCCGCTTCCGTTGGCAGCCGCGCCGCGCAGGCGGAAGGCGCCAAGGGCTTTATCGGCAATGCCAATGACGCGACCGCGCATTGGTTCGGCGCCCCCAAGGGCTATGGCACCATGCCGCATGCGCTGATCGGCTATGCCGGCAGCACGGTGCGCGCGGCCGAGATGTTTCACGAAACCTTCCCCGATGAAAACCTGACCGTGCTGGTGGATTACTTCGGCCGCGAAGTGACCGATGGCCTGGCGGTGGCGCGCCGCTTTCCCGAATTGGCTGCTTCCGGCCGGCTTGCCATGCGGCTTGATACCCATGGCGGGCGCTTTCTTGAAGGGCTCGACCCCGCCGAAAGCTACGCCGTGCTGGAACGCCACGCCCCCCAGGCCACGCGGCGCTACCGGAGTGAGACGGAACTGAGGCACCTGACCGGCACCGGGGTTTCCGCTGCCGCCGTTTGGCGCATGCGCGAAGCGCTCGATGAGGCCGGCTTCCCCAAGGTCAGGATTGTCGCTTCCTCGGGCTTTGGGGTCACCAAATGCCGGGTCATGGCGGAAGCGCGCGCGCCGATTGATGTGGTGGGCACCGGCAGCTTCATCCCTAATACCTGGTCCGAAACCTATGCCACGGCGGATATCGTCGCCTATGATGGCGTGCCGCGCGTGAAGATTGGCCGCGAATTCCTGCTGAAGCGGGGTGAGACGCGCCGGCGCAATGGCGGGCAGGTTTAGGGCTTTTTCCAATCGGGTGATTTCACCCAAGCGCAAAAGCATCTAGAAGGCGCGCATGGCCGAGACCCTGAAAATTGCCCTGGCGCAACTCAACCCCCATGAGGGCGCGCTGACCGCCAATGCGGCGCTGATCCGCAAGGCCCGCGCAGAGGCCGCGAAGCTCGGCGCCGATCTGGTAGTGACGCCGGAATTTTCCATTGCCGGCTATCCGCCGGAAGATTTGGTGCGCAAGCCCGCCTTCATTGCCGCCTGCGAAGCCGAAATCGCAGCCCTCGCCGCCGAGACCGCCGATGGCGGCCCCGGTCTGGTGCTGGGTGGCCCGTGGCAGGACGGGGAGAAGGTCTTCAACGCGCTGTTCCTGCTGGAAGCCGGGCAGATTGCCGCGCGCCGCGCCAAGCATGAATTGCCCAATTACGGCGTATTTGACGATAAGCGCGTTTTTGATGCGGGCCCCGCGCCTGGCCCGGTGCCCTTTCGTGGCTTTCGTCTGGGGCTGATGATTTGTGAGGATTGGTGGTTCCCCGCCGTTTCCGAAACACTCGGTGAAACCGGCGCGGAAATTCTGATCGCCATCAATGGCTCCCCTTTCGAGGCGGAAAAGCATCAGGCGCGGCTTGATCTGGCGGTATCCCGCTGCGTGGAAACCGGGCTTGGTTTTGTCTTTGTGAACCAGGCGGGCGGGCAGGATGAGCTGGTGTTTGAAGGCGCATCCTTTGTGATGAATGCTGATCGGTCATTGGCGCATGTGCTGCCCATGTTCACCGAGGGGCTGCGCATCACCGAATGGCGGCGTGATGGCGGCAAGCTGGTATGCGCTGCCGGTAAGATCGCGCCCGCGCTGCCAAGGCTGGAACAAATCTACGGCGCCATGGTGCTGGGCTTGCGCGATTACGTGAATAAGAACCGCTTCCCCGGCGTGGTGCTTGGCCTGTCGGGTGGTATTGATTCCGCGATTTCGGCGGCTGTCGCCGTGGATGCACTCGGGCCAGACCGCGTGCGCGCGGTGATGATGCCATCGCCCTATACCAGCGTTGAAAGCCTGGAAGACGCCGCCGAATGCGCGCAGCTTCTGGGCATTCGTTATGAGAATATCGGCATTGGCCCGGCGATGGAGGCTTTTGCGGGGATGCTCGCACCCGCCTTCGGCAATCGTCCGCCCGATATCACGGAAGAAAACCTGCAATCGCGTATTCGTGGTGTGACCTTGATGGCGCTATCGAACAAGTTTGGCGATATGCTGCTGACCACTGGGAATAAGAGTGAGATGAGCACGGGCTATGCCACGATCTATGGCGATATGTGCGGCGGCTATTCGGTGCTGAAGGATGTCTACAAAACCACTGTCTTCGCGCTTTCGCGTTGGCGCAATGAACATCGCCCCGAAGGTGCGTTCGGCCCGCTTGGCATGGTGATGCCTGAGCGTGTGATTACAAAGCCGCCGAGCGCGGAATTGAAGCCGGATCAGAAGGATCAGGACAGCCTGCCGCCCTATGAGGTGCTGGACGCCATTCTGGAAGGGCTGGTGGAAGGCGAGAAATCCGTGGATGCGCTGGTGGCGGATGGTTTTGATCGCGCGCTGGTATTGCGCGTTTGGCGCTTGCTGGATCGCGCCGAGTATAAGCGCCGCCAGGCACCGCCCGGCGTGAAGATCACGCCGCGCGCCTTTGGGCGGGATCGGCGCTACCCCATCACCAATGGCTTCACGGCGTTGATTTCATGAGTGCCAGCCTTGATCCCCAGCTTTTCGGTGGCGGCGATTTGATCGTCCGCATCATGGATTTGTCGGGCGGCAATGGCAGCGACCCGGTGGAAGAAATCCGCGGCTTTCTCTCCATTGAACACGCCAATGCCTTTGCGCGGCGTTATGTGCGGGATTCTGTGGAACGCTGCCGCGCGCCTGGGCTGGATGCGAAAGCCGTGCTGGATGCCTGGTTCGCCTTTGGTGAAGATGCGGAAGTGGTTGGCGCTGCCGAAGCCGCCTGGGTCAGTGGCAGCGAATTGAAGGGTTTTGCTGAAACCCCAGTAAAAGACGGTGAAGAACGCAATTGGCGCATGCTCGATCCGCGCCGCGATGAAGATTCTGAGGACGCGGCATGAAACTCCGTTTTGCCCCTTCGCCCACCGGGCTTTTGCATGTTGGCAATGCGCGTGTGGCGCTGGCCAATTGGCTGCTGGCGCGCCGCCATGGCGGGGAATTCCTGCTGCGCCTGGATGATACCGATACCGAACGTTCGCGCGCGGAATATGCCGAGGCGATTGAGGAAGACCTGACCTGGCTTGGCCTGCCCTGGGATGGGCTGGTGCGGCAATCCGATCGGCTGGAACGCTATGCGGCGGCTGCCGAAAAGCTGAAGGCGGCTGGCCGGCTTTATCCCTGCTTTGAGACGGAAGAGGAACTCACCTACAAGCGCGAACGCCGGCGGCGCGAAGGCAAGCCGCCGCTTTATGATCGCGAAGCGCTGAAAATGACGCGCGAGCAATATGAAAAGGCGCTATCCAACGGCAAGCAGCCCTATTGGCGGTTCTTGCTTGGGTCGCGGTCGGTTTCCTGGCGCGATCAGGTGCTGGGTGATCGCAGCGTCAAGCTTTCGGCGATATCGGACCCCGTTTTGATCCGCGCGGATGGGTCGCCGCTTTATACCTTCACCTCGGTTGTTGATGATCTGGAAATGGGCATTAGCCATATCATCCGCGGTGAGGATCACGTCACCAATACCGGCATTCAGATTGATATTTTTGAAGCGCTTGGCGGCAAGCAGAATGCGCTCGCCTTCGGGCATTTGCCGCTGCTGACGGATGCGGAAGGCGGCGCGCTATCAAAACGCTTGGGGTCCATTTCGCTTCGGCATTTGCGCAAGGATGGGATCGAACCGGCGGCGCTGGTTGGGTATCTCGCCGCACTTGGCACATCCAATGACCCGGTGGCGGGAATGCCCGCTGATCTTGCGCCCAGCTATGATCTTGGGAAGGTGTCGAAATCCACCGCGCGCTTCGATCCGCGGCATATGTTGGCGCTCAATCGCAAGCTTTTGCATGGCATCAGCTTTGACGCGGTGAAGGACAGGCTGCCCGAAGGCGCCGATGAGGCGTTCTGGCTTGCCGTGCGCGGCAATCTTGATCTGCTGCGTGAGGCCAAGCCCTGGTTTGATGTGGTGCGCGGAACCATTGTGCCGCCGGTGCTGGAAAATGAGGGCGATTTCCTGCGCGCGGCGCTGGCCGCCATGCCGGCGGAACCCTGGGATGGCACCACCTGGGGCGCCTGGACCGGCGCGCTGAAGGATAGCACCGGGCGCAAGGGCAAGGCGCTGTTCCTGCCGCTCAGGCTTGCGCTGACCGGTGAAGATCACGGCCCGGATATCGGCACCATTCTGCCGCTGATCGGGCGGGATCGCGCGGCGCTGCGCCTCAAAATCGCAGCAGGCGGCTGAACCATGGCCGAGCTTTTCCTGCATGACAGCGCGGCGCGCACCAAGCGGCGCTTTGAACCGCTCGATCCCGCTCATGTAAAGCTCTATGTCTGCGGGCCCACGGTTTATGATTTGGCGCATTTGGGCAATGCGCGCCCGGTGGTGGTGTTTGATGTATTGGCGCGATTGCTGCGCCGGCTTTATCCGCGCGTGACCTATGCGCGCAACATCACGGATGTGGATGACAAGATCAATGCGCGCGCGCGCGAAAGCGGTGAGCCCATTGCCGCCATCACCGCGCGCACCACAGCGGATTTCCACGCCGATATGGCCGCGCTTGGCGCACTGCCGCCGGATGTGGAACCACGCGCCACCGGCCATATCGCGGAAATGATTGCGCTGATCGAACGCCTGATGGCCAATGGCCATGCCTATGCGGCGGATGGGCATGTGCTGTTCTCGGTCCCGTCTTTCGCCAGTTATGGCAAGCTTTCCGGCCGATCACCGGATGAATTGCTCGCCGGCGCGCGGGTGGATGTGGCGCCCTATAAGCGTGATGCTGGTGATTTCGTGCTGTGGAAGCCGAGCGATGCGGAGACACCTGGCTGGGACAGCCCCTGGGGCCGTGGTCGGCCTGGCTGGCATGTTGAATGCTCTGCCATGTCCTGGAAGCATCTGGGCGAGAGTTTTGACATTCATGGGGGCGGGCATGATTTGATTTTCCCGCATCATGAAAATGAAGTCGCGCAATCCGTCTGCGCTTTCCCTGGTGCTGCCTTCGCGCGCTTTTGGATGCATAACGGCATGCTGCTGGTGGATGGGGAGAAGATGTCGAAATCCCTCGGCAATTTCCTCACCGTGCGTGATATCCTGAAAAAGGGCGCCTGGGCGGGGGAGGCGTTTCGGCTGCTGCTGCTGCGTACCCATTATCGCCAGTCGCTGGATTTTACTGAAGCTGGCTTGGATGAAGCCAAGGCGGAATTGGATGATCACTACGCCATGCTGGCGCGGGCGTTTGCTACCGATGCGGATGATGACGCTGCCCGCATGGCGGAATGGGTGCTGGAACCGCTTTGCGATGATTTGAATACGCCGCTGGCGCTGGCGCGGCTGCGTGACCTTCGTACCCTCGCCAATGCTTTGACGGTGGGCGGTTCGCCGAATGTGGTGCTGGAACGCATGGGGCTGCGCGATGCGCCGGAGATCGGCGCGGTGATCGCCGCCTTCCGGGAAGCGGCTGGCGTGCTTGGCCTGGCGCAATCCGATCCCGCGCAATGGCTGCAAGGTGGCGGTGATGACGCCGCCGCGATTGAAGCCGCCATCGCTGCCCGGCTTGCCGCGCGCAAGGCAAAGAACTGGGCGGAGGCTGATCGCATTCGCGATGAATTGAAGGCCCAGGGCATCATTTTGGAAGATGGTCCTGCTGGCACCACCTGGAAACGCGCTTGACCTTCCCTTTATGGCAAGCCGCAAGCTCCTCCGGTTAAACGCCAAACCGGGAGCCTTAAGCATGAAGCGCATCGCCCTCTGCCTAACCCTTGCCACCCTCGCCCTGCCTGCCTTGGCGCAGCAGGGCCACCAGGGCCATGGCGCGCGTCCCAGCGCCAATGAACCTGCCTCCACGCGCGAATTTCGTGCCGCGAATGACCGGATGCATCGCGATATGAATATCCGTTTCACCGGCGATGCGGATCGTGATTTCGCCGCCGGCATGATCCCGCATCACCAGGGCGCGATAGACATGGCGCGCGTGGTGCTGCGCCACGGCAAGGACCCCGAAATGAAGCGCCTGGCCGAGCGCATCATCGCCGCCCAGGAAGCGGAGATTGCTCAACTCAGAGCCTTTCTCGCGCGATGACGGGCGGGCGCGGGGAAGGGGGGGCGCTACTCACGCCGCCGCCGGGTGAAAGCCCGATCATCGTGCTGGTGCGCCCGCAAATGGCGCGCAATATCGGCAGCACCGCCCGCGCCATGGCCAATGGTGGCCTGTTTCATTTGCGTATCGTCGCCCCGCGCGATGGCTGGCCGCAGCCGGATGCACTCCCCGCCGCTTCCGGCGCTGATCCCATCATCCATGCGGCGCAGGTGTTTGATACACTCGATGCCGCCGTGGCCGATTGTCATCGCGTTTTCGCCACCTGCCCGCGCCCGCGCCATGTCGTGATCCCGGTGCGGGATGCGCGCGCGGCGGCCGAGGATTTGCGCGCCATCACGGCCCGCGGCCAGCGCGTCGCAGTGCTATTCGGCCCCGAACGCGCCGGGCTGGAAGCCGAGGATCTGGCGCGCGCCGATACGCTGGTGCGCTATCCGCTGAACCCCGAACATAACTCGCTCAACCTTGCCCAGGCTGTGATGATCCTCGCCTATGAATGGTGGATGGCGGCTGAGGCAACGCCGCCGCGCTACCTGATGACGAATGAAACCCATGTCGCGACCAAGGGCGAATTGGACATATTTCTGGGCCGGCTGATCGCGGAACTGGATGCCTCTGGCTTCCTCGATAATCAGGAAAAGCGCCCTGGCATGGTGCGCAATCTGCGCCATTGGTTCCAGCGCGGCGAGGTGACGGAACAGGAACTCCGCACGCTGCATGGCGTGGTGACGGAGCTATCGCGTGGCCGGATGCAGCGTGGCCGCCCGCTGCGGGATGATGTGAAAGCGCCTTGGCAAGAAGAATAAAAAACCCCGGCACGCTCGCGCGGGCCGGGGCTGTCAGGAAAACCGCGCCTCTCAGCGCTGCAAGGCCTGCACAATTTCCTGCGTGACCTTCTTCGCATCGCCGAACAGCATCATGGTATTCGGGCGGAAGAAGAGTTCATTATCCACGCCGGCATAACCGCTCGCCATGCCGCGCTTGATGAAGAACACGGTCTTCGCGCGTTCCACATCCAGAATGGGCATGCCGTAAATCGCCGAGGATTTGTCGGTTTTCGCCGCCGGGTTGGTCACGTCATTCGCCCCGATCACAAAGGCCACATCGGCATCGGCGAATTCGGGGTTGATCTCCTCAAGCTCAAACACTTCATCATAAGGCACGTTCGCTTCGGCCAGCAGCACGTTCATGTGGCCCGGCATACGGCCCGCAACCGGATGGATGGCGTATTTGATTTCGGCGCCTTCCTTCTTGAGCAGATCAGACATTTCACGCAGCACCTGCTGCGCTTGCGCCACCGCCATGCCATAGCCAGGCACCACGATGATCTTCTGCGCATTCTTCATCATGTAGGCCGCGTCTTCCGGGCTGCCCGCCTTGACTGGCGGACGATCCGCTGCCGCACCACCGGCGGCCGCCGCGCCGCCTTCTGAACCAAAGCCACCCAACAGCACATTGATGATGCTGCGGTTCATGCCCTTACACATGATGTAGGACAGGATGGCACCCGAAGCGCCGACCAGCGCACCAGTCACAATCAGCAGCAGATTGCCGATGGTGAAGCCAATGCCCGCCGCTGCCCAGCCGGAATAGCTGTTCAGCATGGACACAACCACGGGCATATCCGCGCCACCGATCGGGATGATCAGCAGGAAGCCCAGCACGAAGGACAGGATCGCAATCAGCCAGAACAGCACATCACTGCCCGTGATCACGAATAGCGCAACCAAAACCGCCAGCAAAATGCCAAGCCCCAGGTTCAGCATATGCTGCCCCTTGAACATGATCGGCGCGCCGGACATGCGGCCATCCAGCTTCGCAAAGGCAATCACAGAACCTGAGAAGGTAATGGCACCAATCGCAAGGCCGAGTGACATTTCCACCAGCGACGCGCCCTTGATATTGCCGCGCGTGCCAATGCCGAAGCTTTCCGGCGCGTAAAACGCCGCCGCCGCCACGAAAACCGCCGCCAGACCCACCAGCGAATGGAAGGCCGCGACAAGCTGCGGCAGCGATGTCATCTGGATGCGCTGCGCGACAATGGTGCCGATGCCGCCACCAATGGCCAGGCCCGCAATCACCAGCGCAATGCCGGCAACATCCATGCCGGGCTTCAGCAATGTGGCGACAATGGCAACCGCCATGCCGATCATGCCAAACATATTGCCTTGGCGGCTGGTTTCCGGATGGCTCAGGCCACGCAGCGCCAGAATGAACAGCACTGACGCAACCAGATAGGCCAAGGTCAGAAGAGTGGTCGCCATGATCTCAGCTCCCCTTCTTCTTGAACATGGCCAACATTCGCCGTGTCACCATGAAGCCGCCAAAGATATTCACGGCAGCGAGTGAGACGGCAATGAAGCCAAAAATACGTGCCCCCCAACCATCGGCGGTGCCGGCGGCCAGAATGGCACCCACCACAATCACCGATGAAATGGCATTGGTCACACCCATGAGCGGCGAATGCAGCGCAGGCGTCACATTCCACACCACGTGGTAGCCCACAAAGCAGGCCAGCAGGAAAATGGTGAGCAGATACAGGAATGGCTCAGCCGCCGCGGCCACCGGGGCCACGGCTTCCGCCGCGCGGCGGGCCTGTTCGGCCAATTCAAGGGCGCGCTGCGCTGTGCTGGCCGCCTGATTGGCGAGTTCGGTCGCGTTCATCCGAATTCTCCTTAGCCTGCCTGGGCCGGCTTCATTTGCGGGTGCACAACAGCCCCGCCGCGCGTGAGCGCAACACCCTTCACAATGTCATCTTCTTCTGGAAGCTTCGGCGCCTTGGCGTCCTTGTCCCAGAAGGTGGTCAGGAAGGTCAGCAGATTGCGCGCATAAAGCGCAGAAGCGGCGGCGGGGATGCGCCCGGGCCAATTGGTGAAGCCCAGGATCTTCACGCCGTTTTCGGTGACGAAAAGCTCACCGGGCTTGGTCAGCGCGCAATTGCCGCCGGCGTCTGACGCGATATCCACAACCACACTGCCCGGCTTCATGGCAGCGACCATCTCGGCGGTCACCAGAATGGGCGCGCGGCGGCCCTGCACGAGCGCGGTGCAGACAACAACATCCTGCTTGGCGATATGCGCGGCCACCACTTCCGCCTGCTTGGCGTAGAAGGCGGCGGAAAGCTGCTTCGCATAGCCGCCTGCAGTTTGCGCGGCCTTGCTTTCCTCATCTTCGTAACCCACGAAGCTGGCGCCGAGGGATTTGATTTCTTCCTTGGCGGCAGGACGCACATCGGTCGCGGATACGCGGCCACCCAAGCGCCGCGCGGTCGCAATGGCCTGCAAGCCCGCAACGCCCGCGCCCATGATGAAGGTATTGGCCGCGGGCACTGTGCCGGCGGCCGTCATCATCATCGGGAAGCCCTTGTCATAGGCGGTGGAGGCTTCAACCACGGCGCGGTAGCCTGCCAGATTGGCCTGGGAAGACAGCACATCCATGGATTGCGCGCGGGTGATGCGCGGCAACAATTCCATGGCGCAGGCATCAATGCCCGCGGCGGCATAGCGCCCGGCGGCATCCGCATCGGCGGCGAGCGTCGCGATCAGCAAGGCCCCGCGCGGGATCAGTGCCAGTTCATCCAGAGCACCTTCACCAGCGGCCAGCGGGGCGCGTACCTTCAGCACGATTTGCGCACCTGCCAGCGCGCCGGCGGCATCGGCGGCCAGGCTGGCACCCGCTTCCGTGAAGGCTGCGTCGGTAATGCCAGAAGCCAGGCCCGCGCCGGCTTCCACCGTCAAGGTGCAGCCCATGGCGATCAGCTTCTTCACGGTCTCCGGCGTCGCGGCAACCCGCGTTTCACCGGCCCGGCGTTCCTTCAGAACGGCCACTTTCATAAGGGATACCCCCGACAAGAGAATTGTGCGCCGCAATACAAGCGCCCCGCCCAGGTGTCCACCCGGACCAGGCCTCCCAAAAGGGGCTGGGTCTTGAAATTACAAGACCCGGCCAGTTTTTGGGGTGAGCTTCAGCTTGGTGCGGCTGTGGGCGGCACCCCGGCCTCAGCAATCGCCGCCTTTTGTCTTTCGGCGATTTTCGCCACATCGAAATCGGCGATCAATTCCTGGAATAGCTGATGCCAATTGAGTTTGGCATTCAAGCGCAGGAACACCGCGCCAAGCCCAATCGCCGCGCGATCCATCAGCGGAAATTCGCGCGGGATGCGTACGCCACCGGTACGCTTCAACCCGGCATGCACTTCTTCTGCAATGCGGCGCCCATATTGCGGGTCATCGCTTTCCTGTATGGGCCGCACGCGGTCGTCCAGAAGCGGTTCATACAGGAAGCGCGCCCAAAGGTTCAGCACTTCCATCGTCTCTCGCTTCAAATCCTTGAAGCCCCAGATGCGATAGGCTTCCGCGGCCTTGTCGAAATCCCCATCGCGCACGGCTTCATAAAGCATGATCACGCCGCCCACGAAGCGCGGTTCAAAAATCCGTACCACGCCGAAATCGAGCAGATTGATGCCAAAGCCATCATTATCCGGCAGATCAGACCGCACCTGGTAATTGCCAAGATGCGGGTCGCCATGGATCACACCATAGCGATAGAAAGGCACATACCAGGCCCGGAACAGGGCGCGGGCATAGGCGGCGCGTTCTTCTTCCGGCGGGTCTTCATCAATGCGTGCCTGAATGGCGCGGCCATCCAGCCAGGACATGGTCAGCAAGCGTTTGGTGCAAAAGGCTTCCACCGGCACGGGCACGCGCACGCCGGGCACATCGCGCAGCATGATGCCGTAAAGCCGCTGCTGAGATGCTTCGCGCAGGTAATCCAATTCTTCGCGCAGGCGTTCGGAAAGCTCCAGATAGGCTTCCTCATTCTCCAGCGCGCTATCCATGCGCCGATAAAGGCTCATGGCGATTTTGAGTTGCCGGAGATCGGCTTCCACCACGCTCGCCATATCCGGATATTGCAGCTTGCAGGCGACGCGCTGGCCATCCGGCAATACGGCGCGATGCACCTGGCCGAGTGAGGCAGCGGCAGCGGCTTCGCGTTCAAAGGATTTGAATTTACTTTCCCAGGCCGGTCCCAATTCGCTCATCATGCGCCGGCGCACAAAGGGCCAGCCCATGGGCGGGGCATTGGCCTGCAATGTCGCCAATTCCTTGGCGATTTCGGGTGGCAGCGCATCCGGCACGGTGGAGAGGAATTGCGCGATCTTCATCATGGGCCCCTTGAGGGAACCCAGCACCGCCTTCAGATCCTCTGCGTGCTTTTCATCGGATTTCAGGCCGAATAGCTTATGCCCGGCCACGCGCGCCGCCATGCCGGTGACGGCACCTGAAGTGCGCACCATGCGGCGCACTTCGCCAAATATCGAATGCGCTTCCCGATCTTCAGCCATCCGCGCGCTCAATCTCATCAATGAAGTCCGAAATCACATCAAGCCCGCGCGTCCAGAGGGCGGGGTCAGCGGCATTCAGCCCAAAGGGCGCCAGCAATTCCTTATGCCGCAGCGTACCGCCGGCGCGGAGCATGTTGATATACTTCGCTTCAAAATCCTTCACGCCGCCATCGCGATAAACGCCATACAGCGCATTCACCAGGCAATCGCCAAAGGCATAGGCGTAGACATAAAAGGGCGTGTGGATGAAATGCGGGATATAGGACCAATAGACGTGGTAGTCCGGCGAGAAGTCAAAGGCCGGCCCCAGGCTTTCGGTCTGCACCTGCATCCAAAGTTCACCGATTTGTTCTGACGAAAGCTCGCCCTTGGCGCGTGCGTCATGCAGCAGGGTTTCAAACCGGTAGAAGGCGATCTGCCGCACCACCGTATTCAGCATATCCTCAACCTTGGCGGCGAGCAGCCCGCGGCGCTTGCGCGGATCGGCTTCCGCATCCAGCACGGCGCGGAAGGTCATCATTTCCCCGAAAACCGAGGCGGTTTCAGCCAAGGTCAGCGGGGTTGAGGACATCAAATAGCCCTGTTCGCCCGCCAGCACTTGATGCACGCCATGGCCCAATTCATGTGCGAGCGTCATCACATCCCGCGCCTTGCCGTGATAATTCACGAGCAAATAGGGATGCGCCGAAGGCACGGTGGGATGCGCGAAAGCACCCGATGCCTTGCCGGGGCGGAGTGCCGCATCAATCCAGGGCTTGTCGAAGAATTGCCGACCAATCTCAGCGAGGCGCGGACTGAAGGCGCCATAGGCATCCAGCACTTGCGATACCGCCTTGGGCCAGGGGATCAGGCTGTCATCCTGATCGGGCAGCGGCGCGTTGCGGTCCCAATGCTGCAATTTCGGCAGGCCAAGCCATTTCGCCTTCATGGCGTAATAGCGATGCGAAAGCCGCGGAAAGCTGGCGGTCACGGCGGAAACCAGCGCCTCAACCACCTCATCTTCCACCATATTGGCGCGGTTGCGCGCGGAGCCAGGCCGCGGATAGCGCCGCCACTTGTCAATGATTTCCTTGTCTTTCGCGAGCGTATTGGTGATCAGCGTAAATAGCCGGCCCTTTTCCGCAAAGGCCGCAGAAACCCCTTTGGCAGCGGCTTCGCGCACCGCGCGATCACCATCTGAAAGCCTGTTGAGCGCATCAGAAACCGTCAGGCTTTCGGCGCCACTCGGTAGCGGTACGCTCACCTTCATGGTGGCGATGGTTTCATCGAACAGGCGGTTCCAGGCGGACCGACCCGTCACTTCCTTTTCGTGCAGCAGCTTTTCAGCCTCATCAGAAAGCTGATGCGGGCGGAAAACGCGAAGGTCGCGCAGCCAGGGGCGGAAGCGCGTCAGCGCGGCGGAATCGGCGCATTTGCGATCCAGCACCACATCTTCCAGCCGGTTCAATTCGAGCGTGAAGAAGATCAGATGGCTGCTGATCGTCGTCGCGCGTTCCTGCATGGTTTGATAGAAGCGCCCATTGGCCGGGTCTTCCGCATCGCCGCTGAAGACCAGCTGCGCATAGGACATGACGCGGCCCAGCGCTTCTTCAATGGCTTCATATGCGGCAATCGCTGCCGCCAGATCATTGCCGGAAATCGCGGTGAGCTTGCCCGAGAATTTGGCCGCAAAGGCGCGCGCATCGGCATCTGTGCGGTCCAGATCGCGGGTCAGCGCCGGGTCATCGGGCGCCTTATACAGGTCCGAAAGATCCCAGACGGGAAGGTTGGCAGCGGCGGCGCCGCCATCAAGCGGGGCGCGGAGCGGGGAGGGGATGGTGTTTCTGATCACCCCCTTCATATAGACTGATCAAGCGCGTGGCCAAGCACTGGGCTGCCAAGAACGGGGGGAATGCTTCATATGGACCAAGGATGGCCCAGCCTGCCGGCCATGATGCTGGCGCGGGCGCGGGAATGGCCGGCCAAGCCGCTGTTTCGCTTCTGGCGCGACAAGGCGTGGCATAGCCTGAATTGGGCGGAATTTGCGGGCCAGGTTGCGGCGCTGGCGGCGTTTCTGCGCGCCCAGGGCGTGGCGCCCGGGGATCGGGTGCTGTTGGTCTCGGAAAACCAGCCTGAATTTCCCATTGCCGATACCGCCATCATGGCGATTGGCGCCATTACCGTGCCGACCTATGTCACCAATTTGCCGAACGACCACGCCCATATCCTGCGCGATTCCGGGGCGCGGTTTGCGATTGTCTCTACCGCCGCGCTGGCTGAGCGTGTCTTGGAAGGCGCTGCTTTGGCGCATGGCTTGGATGGCTTGCTCTGCTGCGAAACCCCGCCCGAGGCGCCTGGGCTTGCGCGCCATTTTTGGGGTGATGCTTTGGCAACCAAAGCCGATCCCTTGGCGCTGGAAGCCGAGACCCATCAGATTGCCACAGAAGCCCTGGCTTGCCTGATTTATACTTCGGGCACCGGGGGCGCGCCGAAGGGGGTGATGCTGCCGCATCGCGCCTTGCTCGCGAACCGGCAGGGCGTGCTGCCCTTGGCCGAGAAGCTGGAACTGGATGGCAAGCCTTACCTGTCCTTCCTGCCGCTATCGCATAGCTATGAACACACGGTGGGCGGTTTCCTGCTGCCATCTTACGGGATGGAGGTGGTCTATTCGCGCGGCGCGGATCGGCTGGTGCAGGAAATGGCGGAAATCCGCCCCGCCATCATGACGGCTGTCCCCCGCTTGTTCGAAGTGCTGCGCGCCCGGCTGCTGACGGCGCTGAAGAAAGAAAGACCCATCAAGCGCAAGCTGTTTGACCGCGCCTTGCTGCGCGGCCAGCAGCGCATGACGGGTGGCTCGCTTGGGCTGATCGGTGGCATTGAAGACGCGATCTTGGAAAAGCTGGTGCGGGAGAAGGTGCGCGCGCGTTTCGGTGGGCAGCTTCGCGCCCTGGTTTCTGGCGGCGCGCGGCTTGACCCTGATTTGGCGGCGTTTTTCATCGCGCTCGGCCTGCCGGTGCTGCAAGGCTATGGGCAAACCGAAGCCGGCCCGGTGGTGAGTGTGAACCTGCCCTGGGCCAATCGCCATGACAGTGTCGGTATGCCGCTGGAAGGCGTTGAATGCCGCATCGCCGCCGATGGTGAAATCCTGATCCGGGGTGATCTGGTCATGACCGGCTATTGGGGCAATGCGGAAGCCACCGCCGCCACCCTGCAGGCCGAAGGCGACAACCCGCGCCCTTGGCTGCATACCGGTGATATCGGTGAATTGCGCGATGGGTTCCTGTATATCACTGACCGCAAGCGCGATTTCATCAAGCTTTTGGGCGGCGATATGATCAGCCCGGCCAAGATCGAAAGCCTATTGATGGCGGAGCCCGAAATTCAGCAGGCGCTGGTGGCGGGTGAAGGCAAGCCCGGCCTGGTCGCGCTGATTGTCCCGGCGGATGGCCAGGAAGCGGGCGTCGGTGCCGCTGTTGCGCGAGTCAATGCCAGGCTGGCGGTGATTGAACGCATGCGCCGACATGCGGTGACGTCGCCCTTCACGATTGAAAACGGCTTGCTGACGCCAACCATGAAGCTAAAGCGCCGCGCCGCGTTGCAGGAACGTGCGGCGGAGATTGAACGGCTTTGGGAGTAAGCGCGCTATCTCGGCGCCCAGCGCAAGCCCGCGCGGATATCATCGCTATCCTCACCCGCCGCCGGCACGCCACGCGCCGGTTGCGGGCGCGCGCCTTCAAAACTGATCGGCAGGCCAATGGCGCGCACCGGCAGGCCAGGCACGGGCGCCACAATGCCAAGCGCTTCCACCTGCTGATCCACCGCAATTTCGCGCATGGTATTGATGGGGCCTGAGGGAATGCCGGCGGCTTCCAAAAGCGGCAACCATTCTTCGGCCGGGCGCGCGCGAAAGGCGGGTTCCATCACCGCCATCAGCGCGGGCTTATTGGCCACGCGCAGCCGATTGCTGGCAAAACGTTCATCACTGCCAAGCCCAGAAAGCCCCATGGCGTCGCATAATTTACGAAACAGCCGATCATTGGCGGCAGCGACCATCACCGGCGCGGTGGCGGTTTCAAAAGATTGGAACACCACCGTATTCGGATTGCCCGAAAGATTGCGCGGCGGCGGGCGGCCCGAGACAGTGAAGCCCGCGAAATGCGGCCCCATCCAGCCAAGTGCCGTTTCCAGCAGCGATGTATCAACAACGCCGCCCTTGCCCGTGCTGTGGCGCCGTTCCAGCGCCGCCAGAATGCCAATCACCGCCCACATGCCGGTGCCAAGATCAAGGATTTGCACGCCGCTTCGCGTGGGTGGCCCGCCTTCCGCGCCGTTCATCATCATCAGGCCGGAATAGCCTTGCAGGATTGGCTCATAGCCCGGGTGCAGGGCCTTCGGCCCCACCGCGCCAAAAGCGCCGAGTGAGGCATAAATTAGCCGAGGAAAACGCGCGGTCAGCGCAGCCCCACCCAGCCCCAAATCTTCCAGCGCGCCAGGGCGCATGTTCTGCACGACCACATCAGCATCACCGACCAATTCCATCAGCAGCGCACGATCCGCATCATTGCGAAGGTCAAGGCTGAGCGATCTTTTGCCGCGATTGACGGCGATGAAGGTTGTCGCGGTGCCTTCATGCATCGGCGGCCCCCAGCCGCGCGCATCATCACCGCCTTCGGGGCGTTCCAGCTTGATCACCTCGGCCCCCAGCATGGCGAGGATCTGGCCCGCGAATGGCCCCGCCAGATTTTGTGCGATTTCAACAACCCGGATACCGGCCAAAGGCGACATGCGAAAACCCTTCTCGAGCGGGCGAAGGGTAGGGCTTGGCCGGGTGGGCGGGCAAGGTGGCCTATGGACCAAGTTGCGCTGCCGGTGAAAGCTAGTGGTCCGATCGCCGCTGTCGGTTCCCGACAGCGGCGTGAATCGGCCCACCAAATATACGGCTAGTGGTGCGCGGGGGCTTTTGGGGCAGGGGATAGGTCAGCATGAATCGCACCACTAGCAGCATGAACCCAAGCCCTTCCGAAATCCTCGCCGCATTATGGCGTCAGGCCGCGCTTGATCCTGCTGCGCTGGCGCAACTCAGCTTGACCGGTGCTGAACCCGTCCAGCCTTCCAGCTTTCGCGTTGATGCGGCGGCGCAAACCAGCATTGCGGCAACGGCGCTGGCAGCGGCGCTGATCCATCAGCGGCGCGGTGGTGGCGCGCAGCCTGTTGCGGTGGATATGCGTGATGCCGCGATTGAGTTTCGCTCCGAACATTGGCTCAGCATTGCGGGCCAGGGTGCTGGCGCGCGTTGGGATGCCATCGCGGGGCTTTATCAATGCGGCGATGGGCGCTGGGTGCGGCTGCACACCAACTTCCCGTATCATCGCGATGGCGTGCTGCGTTTGCTCGGGCATATCGCGCATGATCGCGCCGCAGTCGCCAAGGCGCTTGGCACTTGGCGCGCGGCGGAATTTGAGGCTGCGGCGGCGGAAGCGGGCCTGGTGGTGACGATGACGCGGAGCCTTGCCGAATGGGAAACCTCACCCCAGGGGCAGGCAGCTTCCAGCCTGCCGCCTGTACTGATCGAGAAAATCGGCGATGCGCCGCCCATTCCCCTGTCGCCTGCCGCCGCGCGGCCGCTTGCGGGGTTGCGCGTGCTGGACCTGACGCGCGTGATTGCCGGGCCTGTTGCAGGCCGCACCTTGGCCGCGCATGGCGCCGATGTTTTGCATATCAGCGCGCCGCATCTGCCAAGCTTTGATGAATTGGTGATGGATACCGGGCGCGGAAAGCGAACCGCAGCGCTTGATTTGCGCGCACCGAATGATTTGGCGCGCCTGCGTGACCTGGCTGCACGGGCCGACATCTTTCTGCAAGGCTATCGGCCCGGCGCCATTGCCGGGCATGGCTTCGCGCCAGAAGCCCTCTCGGCACTCAAGCCCGGCATCATTTGTGTTTCGCTTTCCGCCTATGGCCATCTTGGCCCTTGGGCGGCGCGGCGCGGGTTTGATTCGCTCGTGCAAAACGCCAATGGCATGAATGATGATGAGGCGCTTGCGGCAGGGGAAGGCAAGCCGCGGCCCTTGCCCTGCCAGGCTTTGGATCATGCTTCGGGCTATTTGCTGGCCTTCGGCGCCATGGCTGCCTTGCTGCGTCGCGCGGAAGAAGGCGGTTCCTGGCTGGTGCGTGTTTCGCTTGCCGGCACAGGCGAATGGATCAAGCGCCTGGGCCGCTTGGATGGCGGCCTGTCGGCGCCGGGGCTTGCGCCCGACGAAATTGACGCCGCCTTGGAAGAAAGTGATAGCGGCTTCGGCCGGATGCGCGCCACGCGCCATGCTGCGCGGTTGGGGGCAACGCCGCCGCGTTGGGAATTGCCCGCCATGCCACTTGGCAGCCATGCGCCGGCATGGCGCGATGCTTAGCGCAATTCTACTTCAAGCAGCGCAGAAACAGCGTTGAAGGATGCGCAATCTCACCCACCGCATCGGCGGCGCGTGGCGCTTGCTCAGCCGGCCCATTGGTTGGCGTGACATTCTGTTCGCGCAGAAATTCCAAGGCTTCCGTGTGCTTGACAGCAAAATTCACATTTTGCGGAATATCGCCGGTCTGCCGCGCCACCTGCCCGGCATTGAGCTTGGATACCACTACGCCCACCACCTGGCCGCGCATATCCAAAAGCGGCCCGCCGGAATTGCCCGGCTGCACCGGTGCACTGATCTGAAGATGGCGCGGATTATCGGCGAGCCCCGCAAGGGCCGAGATCTCTCCGGTGGTCAGCGTAGGGCCAGATGACAGCAGGCCCGCCAAGGGGAAACCATAGGTCACAACCCCTTCGCCGCGGCGATAAGAGCCCGCACCACGGAAGGGCAGGATAGGTCCGGCATCCGCTTCGGTGCTGAGCAAGGCAAGGTCACGCGTTGCGTCACTCGCCAATACACGCGTTGGTATTTCCTGCCCATTGGGCAGGCGCGCTGCAACCTCGGCGCAGCCATCAATCACATGATGATTGGTCATGATGCGGCGCGCCGCCACGACAAAGCCGGTACCGGAAGAAACCGCGCGGCGCGCGGCGCGTTCACCGGGGGCAAGCGGCGGGGGCTTGTCGCGCGGCAGTTCAGCGCCAGCTCCTTGGCGGGGCAAAGGCGGGGGTTTTTCGGTGGGCAGCGCTGCGCCCGGCGATGGCGCAGGCGCCGGCTTTTGCGCGAAGGCCACCGCGCCGAAGGCAAGCCCGATCAATCCCAGCAGAAATGCGCGTTGAATCATAAGGGGTTTGTGCCGCGCCAAGGCCCTGCCGGTCAATGTGCCGATTAAAGATGCCCTTCGCGCCGGAAGGAATAATGCCTTCCATTGCCGATGATCAGGTGATCATGCAGCACAATGCCAAGCATGGTCGTGGCCTGGCCGATCTCCCGCGTCATGTCCACATCGGCACGCGAAGGTGAGGGATCGCCGGATGGGTGATTATGCACCAGGATCAGCGCTGTCGCCTGCAATTCCAAGGCGCGGCGCACCACTTCGCGCGGATAGACCGGCGTGTGATTGACCGTGCCCTTGGCCTGCGCCTCATCGGCGATCAACCGGTTCTTGGCATCCAGGAACAGGATGCGGAATTGTTCGACCCGTTCACGCGCCAGGGCAGCGTTTAGATAAGCCAGCAGTTTTTCCCAATTGTTCAAAACGGGGCTGTTGCGCACTTCCTCCCGCGCCAGCCTAAGTGCGGCGGCCTGGATGCAGCGGAGCGCGGCAATGCCGGCCTCCCCCAGCCCTTCGATTTGTCCCAATTCCTGCACCGGCGCGCTGATGGCCCCCGCGAATGACCCGAAGCGCGCCAGAAGCGCCCGGGCAATGGGCTTGGTATCCCGCCTGGGCAGGGCCAGGAACAGCACCATTTCCAGCAATTCATGATCCAACAGCGCATCCGGCCCGGCGCGCAGCAGCTTTTCGCGCATGCGGGCGCGATGCCCCAAATGGCCGGGGGGTGCCTCGGCCGCATCGGTGACAAAGTCCAGCCCCGGCAGGGCGCTGGCCTCAGCGAGGCCCTTGGTCTTGCGGATCGCCATGTTCCAACCTGTTTGCGCTTTCCATGAAGCGCGAACGCGGCTGGACTATTAAAACTTATGATTGAAAAACGCCAGATAAAATCAACTCGGTGGCTTGACCTCAAGTCCCGTAGGGCGGCTTATGCAGCCCCTTGGGCGATAGGGTGAAAATCTCCACCCCCGTTTCCGTCACCGCCACCATATGTTCGAATTGCGCTGAAAGGGACCTATCGCGCGTCACCGCCGTCCAGCCATCATCCAGGATTTTCACCTCGGGCCGGCCGGCATTTACCATCGGCTCCACGGTGAAGAACATGCCGGGCTTCAGCTTGGGCCCTTCGCCGGGGCGGCCGAAATGCAGGATATTGGGCGGTTCGTGGAAGTGCCGGCCAATGCCATGGCCGCAAAAATCCCGGACCACGCTGAAGCGGTGCTTTTCCACATGCGCCTGAATGGCGTGGCCGATATCGCCAAGCGTCGCGCCGGGACGAATGGCGGCAATGCCCTTCATCATGGCGTCGTAAGTGACATCCATGAGAAGCTTCGCCTTGGTGGAGGCCTCACCCGCCACATACATGCGGCTTGTATCGCCATGCCAGCCATCCAGAATGACGGTGACATCAATATTGATGATATCGCCATCTGCCAGCACGCGATCCCCCGGAATGCCATGGCAGACCACGTGATTGACCGACGTGCAGGAGGATTTCGTATAGCCCCGATAGCCAAGCGTTGCCGGAATGGCGCCGCGCCCCACCATGAAATCATGGCAGATCTGATCAATCTCCCCGGTTGAAATCCCAGGCCGCACATGGGCGGTGATCATATCGAGCGCCTCGGCCGCAAGCTGCCCCGCGCGGCGCATGCCGGCGAAATCCTCAGGCTTGTGGATGGTGATGCGGCGTGATTCGCCGCCTTGCTGCTCCATGGGGTCTCAAGGCTCGTGCTGGTTAAGCGCTCAAAATGCGCTGTGGGGCGGCAGGATGCAAGGCTTCACGCGGGCTTGCCGGCTTTCTCACCGGTGCTGATTTCGGCTGAGCCCAAGGCATCCGCAAGCCGCGCCGTCGCACTGCCAGGCCGCGCCGGCTTTTGCTGCGTGTGGGCGGGTGCCCAGCCGGTCAGCACCAAAAGCCTGAGCGGCAGATCAACCTCGGCACCGCCAAGCCGCGCTGCCGCCATGGGAAAAAGCGCGCGCGGCGGGGTGCGGCCATCGCGCGCCAGCACGGCATTCGCCTCACCAGCGGCGCGGAGATCCGCGAAAATCCCGAAGGCGGATTTGTAGCGGAGCGCCATATCCTCGGCATCCGCAACCGGCAGCGCAAAGCCCGCGCGCTGCAACAGCGCCGCGCCATCGCGCAGTTCCGGGAAGGGGGAGATGCGGGGTGAGATACCGCCGCGCAATTCCGCCTCAACCTCGGCGAGCGCCGAACGCAGCGCGCCAAAGCTCGGCAGGCCAGGCAGGCTGGCCAGGAATAGGCCATCGGGCGCGAGTGCGCGGCGGATTTGGATCAGCGCCCCCGGCAGGTCATTCACCCAATGGAGCGAGAGGGAGGCCACCACCAGGTCAAAAGCACCCTCCGCGAAGGGCAGGAATTCCTCATCCGCCGCCACCGCCAGCCCGCCGCCCCGCGCCGCCATGGCGGGTGCCAGATCGGCCGATACAATGAAGGGAATGCCGCGTGCGGCAAGCTTCGGCGCCACAAAGCCCCGCCCGCCGAGGTCAAGCGCGCGGGTGAAGCGGCGCGTGGTGTCATCCAGCCGATCGAGCAGCCTATCGGCAGCATCTTCCAGAATGGGTGCCACCTGATCCACGTGCGCAGCGGCCCGCGCGCGGCGGCGCGCGACAAGGGCCCGGTCAAAGACGCGCATCTGGTCGTTCATGGGCCTTGGGATGCACCCTGTTTCCCAAGGGCGCAAGACGGGTTAGGCTTCGCGACATATCGCCCCGAGGAGGAAAACCATGAACTCCACCGATGTGAAGGCCGCCCGCGCCGCCGCTGTTGCTTCCACCATTGACCGCATTCGCGTGATTGAACGGAGCCAGGGTGTCAGCCGTTCGTCGCTTGAAGCGATCAAGGGCGAATTGATGAAGCTTGCTGCGCAGGAGCATCTGTTCCCTTCCGCTGAATTCCCCCCGCCGCCGAATGGTGAGAAGGGCAGCCGGCGGTACATGCTGCAGGAAGATGAGAATAATCTGTTCGCGCTTTATCTGAATGCGCTCAATCCCGGCAATGAAACCAAGCCGCATGACCACACCACCTGGGCCTGTGTGGTGGCCGTGGATGGGCAGGAATTGAACAAGGTTTATGACCGTTTGGATGATGGGTCTGACCCCACGCGCTGCGAATTGCGCCTGCGTGAGGAAATCATGGTGGAACCCGGCCGTGGCATTGCGCTGATGCCGGAAGATATCCATTCCATCCACACCACGGGCAATGTGCCGACGCGGCATTTGCACATGTATGGCCTGGCTTTGGAAAAGCTGGATGACCGCAAGGCTTTTGATCCTGCAACCGGCGAAGTGAAGCCCTATAACACGAATTTCATGGCGCCGACGGCAACACCAAAAGGCTGATCCCGCCATGGCACGGATGATTGATGCGGCCAGCCTGAAGGGCTGGATCCGCGATGGGCGGGAATTGGCCATTCTGGATGCGCGGGAAGATGGCGAATTTGGCCGTTCGCATCTTTTCTGGGCCAATCCCTGCGGGTTGTCGCGCATGGAACTCCGTGCCCGCGCCATTCTGCCGCGCCTTGCCACGCGCATTGTGTGCGTAGATGGCGGGGAAGGGTTGGCGGAGCGCCTTGCGGCCCAACTGGAAGGTATGGGCTGTTCGGATGTTTCCGTGCTGCAAGGCGGCACGCCCGCTTGGGTCGCGGGGGGCTATATTGCGTTCTCCGGCGTGAATGTGCCGTCCAAGGCATTCGGTGAATGGGTGGAACATCATTATGAAACCCCCTCGGTTGATCCCGAGGAGTTGAAGGCGATGATGGATGCCGGCATCGATATGGTGATCCTGGACAGCCGCCCGATGGAGGAATTCAACCGCATGTCCATCCCCGGCGCGGTGGATGTGCCGGGGGGGGAATTGGTCTATCGCATTGGCGAATTCGTCACGCGGCCTGAAACTACAGTGGTGGTGAATTGCGCGGGGCGCACGCGGTCCATCATGGGCGCTGAATCGCTCCGCAGTGCGGGCATTCCGAACAAGGTCGTGGCCTTGCGCAATGGCACCATGGGCTGGGAATTGGCGGGCTTTAAATGTGACCGCGGCAAGACCGCGAGTTTCCCGCAAGGCTCGCCGAAAGGTGCGGCAGAAGCTTTCGCCCGCGCGGATGCTTTCGCCAAGCGGCATGGTGTGACCTTCGGCACGCGCGCTGATCTGGCGCGCTGGCAGGCGGATGCGTCGCGCAGCACTTATGTTTTGGATGTACGCGACCCGGCGGAATATGCGGCGGGGCATATGCCCGGCAGCCGATCAGCTCCCGGCGGGCAATTGGTGCAGGCGACCGATCAATGGGTCGCGGTGCGCCATGCGCGGATTGCGCTGGTGGATGACACGGGCACACGCGCACGCATGACCGGCGGGTGGCTCCGCCAATTGGGCGGTTGGGAGGTGATGGTGCTGACCGATGGGCTGGCCGGCGCGCTCGTCACCGGCCCCTGGCAGCCGGATAGCCCAGAGGCCGAGGCGGTGAAGCCGCCAAGCCTGACGCCGGAAGAACTTGCGGCCGAAAGCGTGAAGGGGGGCGTTGCGGTGATTGACCTCGCGCGGTCCATTGATTTTCGTGATGGGCATATCCCCGGCGCGCATTGGGGTATTCGCACGCGGTTGGATAGGTTGCGCGGTGCTTTGGCCGGTGCGCGGCTGATTTCGATTGCAGCACCTGATGCGGCGCTTGCGCGGTTGGCGGCACCGGAAGCGGCGGCGCTCACGGGCCTGCCGGTTTTTGTTCTGGCAGGCGGCACCAAGGCCTGGCGCGCGGCAGGGCTGCCGATGGAAGCGGATCGGCGCAACCCGGCTGATGCCGACTGCGTTGATTTCTATCTGCGCCCCTATGACCGGAATGACGGTGTGGAAGCGGCGATGCGTGAATACCTGTCTTGGGAGATTGATCTGGTCAATGAAGTGGCGAAGGACGGCGATGCCCCCTTCGGCCATTGGCATTGAATGCGCGCCTCTGGCGCCTTGCTGAGCGGCCTTAAAGGTCGTTTGGCGCGGGCGCCGGAGAGATTGCTGGATGTTTTGCTCCCGCCGCATTGCCTGACCTGCGATGCGGAAGTGGAACGCCAGGGCAGTTTTTGCGCCACCTGTTTCAGCGGCCTGAACCTGATCTCCGCCCCGTTTTGCGCGCGCTGCGGCGTGCCCTTTGCGCATGAAGGAGAGGCCGAGCGCGGCACAGTTGGCGCGTTACTATGTGCGCCCTGCCTTGCCCGCGCGCCGGGTTTCGCGCTGGCGCGCGCGGCGCTGCGCTATGACGAAGGCGCCAAGCGCCTGATCCTGCCCTTCAAGCACGCGGATCGCACCGAAATGGCGGTGCCACTCGCGCGCTTCATGGCGCGCGCGGGGGCGGAGATGTTGGCGGCGGCGGATGTGCTGGCGCCGGTGCCGGCGCATTGGCGGCGCCTGATTGCGCGGCGCTATGATCAGGCGGCGCTTTTGGCGCAACGGCTGGGCCGGCTTTCCGGGCGGCGCGTGGTGCCGGATTTGCTGCGCCGTACCCGCGCGACACTTCCCTTGGGTGACAAGGGCGCGGCAGAGCGCGCGGCGCTGGTCGCGGATGCCTTCAGCGTGGCGCGCCCGGCGCGCGTGGCCGGCAAGCGCGTATTGCTGGTGGATGATGTCATGACATCCGGCGCCACGGCGGAAGCCTGCACGCGCGCCTTGCTCGCGGCGGGGGCCGCGCGGGTGGAGGTGCTGGCCGCAGCACGGGTGCCGGACCCGCGGCTGCGCGCGGCTTGACCACAGGCACCTGAACGCCAATCTTGCGCGCATGGCCAAAATCGAAATCTACACCACCTATTTTTGCCCCTACTGCGACCGCGCCAAGGCGCTGCTGGAAAAAAAGGGCGTCGCCTATCAGGAATATGACGCGCCGCATGGGTCTGAGGCCCGCCGCCGCGCGATTGAGAATTCCGGCGGGCGCACCACCGTGCCGCAGATTTTCATTGACGGAAAATCCATCGGTGGTTCGGATGATCTTGTGGCCTTGGACCGCGCGGGCAAGCTGGATGCGCTGCTGGCGGGGTGAGGCGTCGTTTCAGCCCTTCACCAGCCTGTCATAGACTTCCGGATCGGTAGCCCCTTCCGTGCCAAATAGCAGCACGCGGCTATCGGCCCCAAGCCCGAGCGCAGCGCGTGCATAGGGTTCCTGCATCGCCAGCAGCAGCGCCGCCAACCCCGCCACCGCGCTTTCGCCGGCCACAATTGGCGGCGTTTGGCGCGCCAGCAGCTTCATGCATTCCACTGCGCTTTCATCCGATACCGACATGAAGGCAAAGGCGCCGCGTTCCAATTCCTGCCAGGCGAGCAAGGAAGGCTCCCCACAGGCCAGCCCGGCCATCAGCGTATCCAAATCACCGGGCACGGTGACGGGCTGACCCGCTTCCGCGCTCGCCAGCAGGCAATCGGCCTTGTCGGGTTCGGCGACAATCAGTTTCACGCCAGCGCCAAACCGCGCACGCATTTGCACCGAAACGGCAGCCGCAACGCCGCCGACACCGCCTTGGATGAAAACATGCGTCGGCGCTTCGCTGATCTGATCAGCAGCTTCATCCGCCATCAGCCGATAGCCCTGCATCACATCGCGCGGCACTTCCGTATAGCCGGGGTAGGATGTGTCGGAGACAACGAACCAGGAATTTGCCTCAGCCTGCTTTTGTGCCTCACGCACCGCGTCATCATAATTGCCCGGTACCACGCGAATGGAAGCGCCATATCTGGCGATGGCATCGCGCCGGCCTTCGCTGACCGTCTCATGCACGAAAATCACGCAAGCCGCGCCAAAGCGCTCAGCGCCCCAGGCGACGGAGCGGCCATGATTGCCATCTGTCGCGCAACAGACCGTGATCTTGCCGGTGGCTTCCTTGTAGCGGCCTTCGATCAGATCAGCGCTGGTCGCTTCCCGCGCCACATCGCGCTTGGCGAGTTCCGCTTGCAGCACGCGCATCACCGCATAAGCGCCGCCCAACGCCTTGAAGGAAGCCAGGCCAAAGCGCGCCGCTTCATCCTTGTAATGCAGCCGCGCGATGCCGGTAGCCTTGGCGATGGCGTCCAGCGCGACCAAAGGGGTTGGCGCATAGCCGGGCCATGTCGGGATTTCCGCCTTGGCGCGGGCATAGCCGTTCTCAGGCAGCACGGCGATGCCGGGCACGCCATGGTTGCGGTTCAGGAAATAACGGAAAGGACGCTTTTCGATCATGCCCCCATATTGCGCCCTTCCGCGCCGCGCGCCAAACCTTGCAGTGTAACGGGGAGGCTAGGGCAATGCGGATCACCATTCTGGGCGGGGCTGGCTTTTTGGGGCGTAAATTGGCGGCGCGGCTTGCCAAGGATGGCGCGCTGGGTGGGCGGGCCATCACGGGCCTCACGCTATTCGACCTTGCCGCCCCTGCCACGCTTCCCGCACCCTTTCCGGTGACCTGCCTTGGCGGTGATGTGGCGGACCCGGCGGCGGTTGCCGCTGCCATCCCGGCGGGGACCGAGGTGGTGTTTCACTTGGCTGCGGTGGTGAGTGCTGCGGCGGAGGCGGATTTCGACCTTGGCATGAAGGTCAATCTGCATGGCACACTGGCGGTACTCGCCGCCTGTCGCGCGCTCGGCACCAGGCCGAGGGTGATTTTCACGTCTTCCGTTGCGTCCTTCGGTGGCGGGCAGGATGCGGTGGTGCCGGATGATGGGCGGCAAATCCCGACCAATTCTTATGGCGCGCAAAAGGCGATTGGCGAATTGCTGCTGCATGACGCTTCACGCCGCGGCTTCATGGATGCGGTGAATCTGCGCCTGCCGACCGTGATGGTGCGCCCAGGCCGGCCCAATAAGGCAGCATCATCTTTCGTGTCCGCCATTGTGCGCGAACCCTTGCTCGGGCTTGAAACGAATTGCCCGGTGCCGGATGATTTCGCGGTTTGGATTTGCTCGCCGCGCGCCACGATTGAATGGTTCCTGCACGCAGCGGCGATGGATAGCGCGCCGCTTGGCTTGGACCGTGGCATCAACCCTCCGGGCCGCAGCCTGACGGTTGCGAAAATCCTGGGCGCTTTGGAGCAGGTTTCCGCCAAAGCCGCGCGAGAGAAAGTGGGCTTCGTCTTCGACAAGGAAGTGTTTGACATTGTGAATGGCTGGCCCGGCGCCTTCGCAGCCACGCGCGCGCGGCGCCTCGGCTTCAAGGAACAGGAACCGATGGAGGAGATCATTCAAGGTTTTATCGAGGATGATCTGGCCGCGACGAAAGCTGAGCGCGGCTTGTGATGTTGGGCCGCAGAGCCGCGCTTTTGGGGCTTTCCCATTTGGCGACATTTGGTGCCGGCATCGCGGGCGGGATTTATCTGCTGCCAATCCTGACCGCCCCGCCCGCGCCCGAGCCGGCGGCGCTTGATGCGGCGGCAGCCGAGGCGCGCTACCGCGCGAGCCTGGATCGCAATCATCCTGGCAGTGATGCTTTGCATTGGGGAGAGGGGGAGGTTTTCATCTCCCCGCGACGCATTGTGCATCGCGGGCGCCTGGCGCCAGGACCGGATTACCGATTTTATCTGACGCCGGAATTGGTGGCGAATAAGGCTTCCTTTGCCGGCATCAAACCCCGATCCGTGCAGGTGGGGGAAGTGAAAAGCTTCAACGGCTTCATCCTGGATATTCCGCCGCAGATTGAAATTGATGCCTATACCAGCCTGCTGATCTGGTGTGAGGCATTCAGCCAATTCATCACGGCTGCGCGCTACAGATAGGCTTTGCCTGGATATTCCACCGAAGCTGCACCCCTCATTTCTTCGGGGTAAAGGCGCGAAACATCTCAAGCAACGCCACCACATCCCGCCCGCGATGGCCGCTTGCAAGCGCCTGCGCCATCAATTCGCGCACCGCGGACGTGGCGGGTGTGGGCTGGCGTAACGCCCTGCCAAAATCAATCGCGAGTGCCAGATCCTTCTCGCCAAGTTCCATCTTGAAGCCGGGATCGAAATCATTCTTGAGCGCCTTCGGGAAGCGCTTGGTGAAATGAAAGGATCGCCCGCCACTTTGTGAGAGCACCTGGTACAGCGTCTCCGGCGCAACACCCGCTGCTTCGCCAAGCGCGAAGGCTTCGCAGGCAATCAACACATTGCCCATGGACATCATGTTATTGACGAGCTTGACCGCCTTGGCCGTGCCAACCGCCCCGGTATGGGACCAGGATTGCCCAAGGCTTTGCAACACGGGCTCCGCACGGCGGATATCGGCTGGATCACCGCCCACAATCAGCACCAATTCACCACGAAGTGATTCCATCGGCCCGCCGCTGACCGGGCAATCCAGCACGGCGATACCCTTGGCGGCGGCAGCAGCAGCAATCTCGCGCATCGTGTCCGGATCAAGGGTTGAAAGTTCGATGATCAGCGTGCCGGCCGCTGCCTGATCCACCAGACCACCGGGTGCAAGCCAGGCGGATTTCGCGGCGGCGGGATCGGGCAGGCTGGTCAGTACCACGGGGCGGCCGGCAAGCGCGGCTTCCACCGTATCGGCCACCGCGACCTGACGTTCGGCCAATTCCTGCCGACGGGCTGGGTTCACGTCGTAACCAAGCACATCAAAACCCTGCTCGGTCAGGCGGGACGCCATATTCGCCCCCATCTGGCCCATGCCAAAAACCGCAATTCGTTCCTTCATGCCTATTCTCCGCCAGATTTTTCCCGTCTGGAGGAAGCTTCCCGCAATCAGCGGCGACAGACAAGCAAGCGTGCTGCGCGCGGTGCTGTATCCGACTTCCGGCTTGACGGGACCGGCGAGGATCACCCAGCATCCAGGTGAAGCAAACACGCATTGCAACAAAGGGTGGAGATCACACAAGGAAAGCCAATGCCATTGCTTGCGAAATTGGCCAGCGAAACGCCTGAAAAACCGGCTGCCATCTTTCCTGATACCGGCGAAAGCCTGAGCTTCCACGCCCTGGATGCGGCAGCCAATCAGGCGGCGCATGGGTTGATCGCGCTGGGGCTGACGCCGGGGCAGGGCATTGCTTTGCTCCTGGAAAATACGCCAGAATTTTTGATTATGAGCTATGGCGCGAAACGCGCCTGCCTGATGGTGACACCGCTATCCATCCATTTGAGGGCGCAGGAAGTTCAGCATGTGCTGCGGGATTCGGGTGCCGCATTATTGGTGGCTGGCGCCGCCCTGCGTGATCTGGCCGCTGCGCTTGATCTTCAGCCCCTGGCGCATCGCTTCAGCGCCGGCGGCGCCATACCGGGCTTTCAGCCGCTGCAATCGCTCATGATGGGGCAGCCTGAAACATGGCCCGCCGGCGAAAGGCCAATCGGGCGGGAATTCCTGTATTCATCCGGCACAACGGGCCTGCCCAAGGGCATTCGCCGGCCTCTGCTTCCCTTTACCGATCGCCATAAGCCCGAATTCGACATGAGCTGGAAGGGCCTTTACGGCTTTGCGGCGGATACCATCTATCTTTCGCCGGCGCCGCTTTATCACGCAGCCCCCAATCGTTACGTGTAACGCACGATTGATGGCGGCGGCACGGCGGTGATCATGCGGAAATTCGATGCGGAGGCATGCCTGGCCCTGATCGAGAAATACCGCATCACCCATAGCCAATGGGTGCCCACCATGTTCGTGCGCCTGCTTGCCTTGCCGGATGCGGTGCGAAGCGCTTTCGACCTTTCCAGCCATCGCTCTGCCATGCATGCGGCGGCGCCATGCCCCATCCCGGTGAAGCGCGCCATGCTGGAATGGTGGGGGCCGATTATTCGCGAATATTATGCCGGCAGCGAAGGCATTGGCGTTTGTTTCATTGACAGCGAAACCTGGCTGCGCAAGCCCGGCAGTGTTGGTCGCCCTGCCTATGGCGCGGTGCATATTCTGGAAGAGGATGGGCATGAACTTCCGCCCGGAGAGATCGGGCGCATCTGGTTCGAAGGCGGGGCGCGCTTTGCCTATCATAATGATCCCGAGAAAACTGCCGAAGCCTATAATGATCGTGGCTGGGCAACACTGCATGATCTTGGCTGGCTTGATGAGGATGGCTTTCTGTTCCTGTCGGACCGCAGGGCTGATCTGATCCTTTCGGGCGGCGTCAATATTTATCCGGCGGAGATTGAGGCGGTGCTCACGCAACACTCGGCCGTTGCTGAAGCCGCTGTGATTGGCATGTATGATGCTGCATTGGGGGAGCGCCCGCGCGCGCTGGTCGTACCGCGCGGCGCACCTGGTGATGCTGCGCTGGCGGCTTCCATCATTGCCCATTGCCGAAGCCAACTTGGCAGTCTCAAAATTCCGGTGGCGGTGGATTTTGTTGAGGAATTGCCGCGCAGTGAGGCCGGCAAGCTGTTGCGCCGCGTACTGAAGGAAGGCTTTCGCTGAAGGTATTGGCCAAGACTAGTTTACCGATGCGGCGCCCAGCAAATCTGTGACTTCGGCCGCAGAAAAGCCGAATTCGGTGAGGATTTCAGCGCCATGTTCACCGCGCAAGGGCGCTGCGGCACCAATGGCCGATGGCGTGCGCGAAAGCCGTGGCGCCGGCGCTGGCTGCACTGCGCCATGCGCTTCCACAAAAGTCTCCCGCGCGGCGATATGCGGATGCGCGCGCACCTCGGCCATTGAGAGGATCGGCGCAACACAGCCATCGCTATCGGCGAAAATTGCTGCCCAGTCATCACGCGTGCGGCTGCGAAATGCCTCAGCAAGTTTGGTCTTATGCGCCGGCCAGAAGGCAGGGTCCATGCGGTTTGCGAACTCAGCAGCATCAAGGCCCATGCGCTGGAGCATTTCAGCGAAGAATGCCGGTTCAATCGGGCCTACCGCGACATAGCCACCGCAGGCGCAGGCGTAGCTGCCGTAAAAGCTCGCCGCGCCATCAAGAAGATTTGCGCCCCTGTCAGGCTTCCAGCGCCCAAGCGCCATCATGCCATAAATCGGCGCCATCAGCAGCGCCGCGCCATCCACCATGGCCGCATCCACGACCTGGCCGCGGCCGGACCCCGCGCGTTCAAGAAGGGCGGCGAGAATACCAAGCGCCAGCAGCATGCCGCCGCCGCCGTAATCACCCACCAGATTGAGCGGCGGTGATGGCGGACGATCCGGTTCGCCCATGGCATGCAGCGCTCCGGTCAGCGCGATATAATTGATGTCGTGGCCTGCAAGCTTCGCAAAGGGACCATCCTGCCCCCAGCCGGTCATGCGGCCATAGATCAGGCGAGGGTTAACTTCCAGCAAGGGATCCGGGCCAAGGCTAAGCCGTTCCATCACGCCGGGGCGAAAGCCTTCAATCAGCACATCCGCTTGCGCGGCCATGCGCTTCATCGCGGCAACAGCGGCGGGCCGTTTGAGATCAAGCGCCAGTGAGCGTCGCCCACGTAGCACCACATCATCGCGTGTGCCGGCCGGGCCTTCGGGGCGATCAATGCGAATGACGCGGGCACCCATATCGGCCAGCAGCATGGCGCAGAAGGGACCAGGCCCAATCCCGGCCAATTCCAGCACGGTGATGCCTTTCAGCGCGCCCATCTCAGGCTTCCGGGGTCATCGTCAACGCAGCGCGCTTTCCGTCACATCCTCCGCAACCAGCCCGGCAAAGCCCGGTGTGCGTTTGATGGCGCCGGCGGAGAGCATGCCGCGTTCCAACTGCGCCAGAGCTTCTGGCGGGAAGCGCGGCGTTTTAGTCCAGAGCTTGACGGATTTGTAGCGGGCAATGGCGCGGGCCATCAGCGCCGCGTCGCCGCCTTCAAAGAACGGCGCAATGCAGGCGGTAATTTCTTCTGGTGAGGCTCCGGTGAACCAAGTCAGTGTGCGCGCCAAGCCGCGCACCATGGCTTCCATCGCGGCGCGCTTGACGGCAATCACATCATTGCGCGCATAAAACGCCGTATAGGAAGTGGGGCCGCGACTGGCCTGCGCATACCAAACATGGCCGGTGCCCGCGGCTTCCATCTGGCTGACCAGCGGTTCGAAAAGCTGCGCCACATCCAGCGTGCCTGCTGCGACCGCAGCGGCATTGGCGGGCATGGGCTGATCCGTGATGCGCTTTATGGCGTTCGGATCAATCCCCGCCGCGCGGATATCATCCTGTAGCGTCCACCATGGCGTTGGCACTTCGCTGACCGTGCCAAGCGTCATGCCCGCCAGATCGCGTAGCTTGAAGCCAGGATTGGGCACGCGTCCCACCAGGAAGAAGGGATCACCCATCACCACCGCGCCAAATAGCCGCAAAGGGCAGGCGGGGTCGGCATCATGCGCGAGCAAAAGCCGCATTGGCCCACCCCAGGCGAGGTCTGCCGTACGATCCAGTACCGAATCCTTCGCAAGCGATGGCACCGCACCGGGTAGCAGCGTGACGTCCACGCCTTCCACTGCGTAATCGCCGCGCGCCAGTGCCGCATAGAATGGCGCGTAAAACAGCGCGCGGAAGGGTTCCTGTACCTTCAGATGATGCGTTGCCATAAGCCTTCAGCCGCGACCTTCGAAGGGCATCTTGGTCGCCTTGATGGTCATGGTGAAGATATTCGCCTCCAAAGGCAGATTGGCCATGTGCAGAATGGCATTGCCGACATGCGCGGCATCCATGGTGGGCTCGACCGCCACGCTGCCATCGGCCTGCTTTACGCCGCGCGTCATGCGCTGTGTCATCGGCGTTGCGGCATTGCCGATATCAATCTGCCCCGCGCAGATATCGTATTTGCGGCCATCGAGCATGAGGGATTTCGTCAGCCCCGTAATGGAATGCTTGGTGGCGGTATAAGGCGCGCTATCCGGGCGGGGCGTATGCGCGCTGATCGAACCATTATTGATGATGCGCCCGCCCTGCGGCTTTTGGTCCTTCATGATTCGAAAGGCAGCCTGGGCGCACAGGAAGCAGCCGGTCAGGTTCACACCAACAACGCGGGTCCAATCCGCATAGGTCAGGTCTTCAAAAGGCATGCCGGGCACATTGGTCCCGGCATTATTGAACAGCATATCAAGCCGACCGTAGCGCTGCTTCACGGTGGCGAAAAGCGCGTTCACCGCGGCGGGATCGGACACATCGGAAGGCACGCATAGCGCGCGTGATCCTGCCGCACCGGCAAGCGTCACGGTTTCCTGCAAGGCATCGGCGCGGCGGCCCGCCAGCACGACATGCCAACCACCACCCAGCAGCGCCAAAGCCGCCGCACGGCCCACGCCGCTGCCAGCCCCGGTGACGACTGCGATCTTGCCTTCTGTGCTCATGTCCAATCTCTCTCCAGATAAGGTTGGGTGAAGCTTGCAGCGCCGCGCCCTGGCTGGCAATGCGCCCGCGTCAGTAGGTTGCGCGCCCGCCGGAAATGTCGAAAACGGCGCCGGTTGAAAAGGAACAGGCTTCGGACGCCAGCCAGCAGACAAGCTCGGCGATTTCCTCCACCTGCACAAAGCGATCCATCGGAATCTTGGACCGCATCCAGGCGATTTGCTGCGGTGTCATTTGCTTGAAGATATCCGTCTCGGCCGCCGCCGGCGTGACACAATTGGCAAGCACCCCACAGCCGGCCAATTCCTTGCCGAGCGACTTGGTAAGCCCAATCAAACCCGCCTTGGAAGCGCTGTAATGCGATGCATTCGGGTTGCCCTCCTTACCGGCGATGGAGGCGATATTCACCACCCGCCCATAACCCGCCGCCCGCATATGCGGCACCAGGGCGCGGGCGACGATGAAGGGGGCGATCAAATTCACTTCAATCACGCGCCGCCATTCTGCCACGGGCAATTCCCAGACCGGCCCATTGCCGCCGGTGATGCCGGCGTTATTGACCAGAATATCAACGCGGCCATGCACCGTGAGGGTCGCCTGAGTTGCAGCTTCAACCGCTGTGGCATCGGTCAGATCAAGGATATGGGTGCTGACCTTGGCGTGACCCAAGCGCGCGGCTGCGGCCTTGGAAGCCGCTTCATCCATGTCCCAAATGGCGATGGTCGCACCCCTGCTGGCGGCCAGCTCTGCCACGGCAAGCCCTATCCCGCGCGCTGCCCCGGTAATCACCGCAACCCGGCCGGCCAGATCAATGTTCGCCATCTTATCCCCTCCGTTTCGGCGAGTTTTGCCAGGAAAGCGGCCCTTGCAAAGGGGTAAGGCTTCCCGCGCGCCGAAATGCCTGCCTATAGTTACGTCAGCCGAGGCACGACCCCGGTAAAAAATGGGAGAAACGTCATGAAGCGAAGGCAATTACTTGGGGCATCCCTGGCAGTGGCGGGCTTGGCCGCGCCGGCCGTAGCACGTGCGCAGCAGGCTATTACCCTGAATGGCGCGAGTCAGTTCAATGATGAACATGTCTTCACCCGCGCTTTGGTGCGCTTTGAAGAATTGGTGAAGCGCTATTACACGGCAGGCCCGGTGAATTTCGTGCTGCACAAAAATAGCAGCCTGGGGCTTGAGAAGCAGTATTTCGAATACATGTCGGCGGGCCGTGGTGCGGTGGATTACGGCATTGTCTCCCCGGCGCATATGTCCACCTTTAGCCGCGCGGCGCCCTTTGTGGATGCGCCCTTTCTGTTCCGTGACCTGAAGCATTGGAACCAGGTGCTGGATCAAAACCTTTTCGCGCCCGTGGCGGATGAGGTGGAACGCCGTGCAAAGGTAATGCTGATCGGCTATGCCGGTGGCGGCGTGCGCAACATCTTTGCCAATAAGCGCATCACCAATATGGCGGATCTGCGCGGCCTTAAGGTGCGCGTGCAGGGCGCGCCGATCTGGTCGCGCACCTTCCAGGCGGCCGGCATGGCGCCGACCGTGATCGCCTATAATGAAGTTTATAACGGCATCCAGAACAACGTGATCGAAGCCGGTGAGAATGAAGCAGCGGGCGTGGAGGCAATGCGCTTCTTTGAAGTGGCGCCAAACCTGATCATGACCGAACACGCCATCACCATCCGCCCGATCTGTTTTTCGAGCCAAACCCTGTCGCGCCTGCCGCCCGCCTTGCAGGAAGCGGTAAAGCGCGCTGGGCGTGAAGCCGGCGCCTTTGGGCGTGAAGCGGAAAGCAGTGAGGATGGGCAGAAGATTGCGACCCTTGAAGCTGCGGGCCGCTTGCGGCGCGTTGCCTTCAATGATCGCGCAGCGTTGAAGCGCGCGGTTGACCCGGTGATGGAAGCCTATGCGAAGGAAGTGGGGGCAGAGAGCATCTTCTCCCGCATCAATGCGCTGACGTCGTAATCGGTTTCACCTTCCAGCGGCCAGGCGCTGCTGGAAGGCGACCCCCAAGAAAGAAAAATAACCAGTCGTCGGGTAGGGAAGGGGGCGTTATGCGCGAAGCGGGTATTCGCCATGCCGTGCATAGAATGGCCGAGTTTTACAGCCGCTTTCTGTCGCTATTGCTGGCGCTGAGTGTGCTGATTTTGGTGTTTCCGGTGACCTTGCAGATTTTTGCGCGCTTCACCGATTTCCTGCCGCATTACATCTGGACCGAGGAAATGGCGCGCTTCCTGCTGGTATGGACCATCATGATTGGCGCCATGGTGGGGTTGAAGGAAGGCATCCATTTCAATGTGGATCTATGGCCTACGCTGCATGGCCGCGCGCGCGCCGCGCTTGATCTGGTGAGTGGTGTTTTTGTGCTGATCTTTGCCGCCGCCTTCTTCTGGTATGGCATTGAATTTGTGGATTTCGCCTGGTTCCGCATCAGTGAATTGGCGGAATTGCCGCTGTGGTTGATCCATCTTGCCTGGCCCCTTCTGGGGTTTTCCTGGCTGCTTTTTGGTGGCCTTAAATTCTACGATGATCTGAAAACACTATTCGGGGGCGAAGCGCCATGATGGGCGGCAATGTATTGGCGCCGGGGGAAGCCGCCTGGATCCTGTTTGGTGGGTTCTTCGCGCTGCTCGCGCTGCGGGTGCCGGTGGCGGTGGCGCTTGGCATGGCCTGTCTGCCGGTAATGCTGATTGAACCGCGCCTAGGTGCGATGACGCTGATGCAGGAAACCTTCAACGCCTATAATTCCTTCATCTTGCTGGCGGTGCCCTTTTTCCTGCTTACCGCCAATCTGATGAATGTGGGTGGTATTACCGATAGGCTGGTGCGGCTATCGCGCGCCTTGGTGGGGCATTTCCCAGGCGGGCTTGCGCAGATCAATGTTGTGCTATCCTTCTTTTTTGCTGGCATTAGCGGCAGCAGTACGGCGGACGCCGCATCGCAGTCCAAGATCTTCATCGAAGCGCAGCGCCGCGAAGGCTATGATGACAGTTTCTCGGTTGCCATCACGGCGGTTTCTGCCGTGCTTGCGGTCATTATTCCGCCATCCATTCTGATGATTGTCTGGGGCGGTGTGCTCACCGTTTCCATCGGCGCGCTGTTTCTGGCGGGTGTCATTCCCGGCTTGCTGATTGGCCTTGTGCAAATGGCAACGGTACATGCCTATGCCAAGAAACGCGGCTACCCAACTTATCCGCGCGCCAACCTGCGGGAAGTGGGATTTGCCACCTGGATTTCTTTGCCTGCGCTGATGACGCCCTTCATCATCATCGGCGGTAAGATTTTCGGCTGGTTCACGGCAACCGAAAGTGCCTGCATCGCCGTGCTTTATGCTGGCATGCTTTCCCTGGTTGTCTATCGGGAAATGGATTTGAAGGCGCTTTATGGCGCGCTTGGTGAAACGGGTCGGCTTGCAGCAGTTGCACTGTTTTGTGTTGGCACCGCTTCAGCCTTTGGCTGGTTGCTCGCCTATTACAAAATCCCGGAAGCCATCCTGACCGGCGTTTCCGCCTGGGGCATGGGCAAGATCATGACAGGATTCTTCATCGCCGGCGTCTTCCTGGTGGTGGGCTGTTTTCTGGATGCCATCCCCGCCATCATCATTGTCGGCGCCATCCTGCAACCGCTTGCGATGGAAGTCGGCATTCATCCCGTGCATTTCGCCATGATCGGGATTGTGAGCCTGGCTTTCGGCCTGGTGACGCCGCCTTATGGTCTATGCCTGATGATCGCTTGTCATGTGGCGGGGATGAAGATGGGGGCTGTGATCAAGGATACCATCATCATGCTGCTGCCCATGTTTGCGGTGCTTGGCTTGGTCATCATGTGGCCGGATGTGTCGTTGATCCTGCCGCGCCTGATTTCACCGGAGTTTCTGGAATAAAGCCGGATTAGCCCGCAGTAATGCGCGCCGCGAAGCCGCCCAGAAACACCGCGACGCCAAGATCAAGCGCGACGAAGCCCGCCGCACCCAGCGCGCTGAGGCGCAGCGCATGGCGCGCGACAAACCATTCCAACCAAAGCGCATAAAACAGCGCCAATAACCCGCCAAGGTCGAGCAAGCTGCCATTACCCAGCAGCAAGCCCGGCAGGCTCAGCGCCGCCAGTGCCAGATATTGCACCACGGCGGACCAATTCCAGGCAGCGATGAAGCGCGGCCAGGAATCAGCGACGCCCAGCGCCTTGGCCAGGGAAAGTGACGCCAGCGCAAACCCTGCCCAGGAAGCCGCGAAGAGCAACAAATCCACAATAATCGAAAGTGCCACGTCACCGGGTGCGCTGGCCTGGTCCTTGAAGAACAGGAATATCGGCAGGCAGATCGCCGCTGCGCGAAAGGAATAGGCCGCGACAGGCAAGGTATTCTCAAAAGCTGCCAGCCCCGCTGCACGCCCGCGCGCCAGCATGAAGGCGCCGGCGAGCGCGCGCGCCACGCCGCCTTGCGGGGTGTTGGTCAGCCGACCAGCTCCTCAAGCGCCATGCGATAAAGCGTTGCTAGATCACGCAACTCATCAATCGGCGCGCATTCATCCACCTTGTGCATGGTGGCCCCCACCGCGCCCAATTCCGCCACGGGGCAATAGCGCGTGATGAAGCGTGCATCGGATGTGCCGCCGCCGGTATCCAGCTTCGCCTGCGCGCCCGTCGCGCGTTCAATAGCGCGTTGCAGCCCGGCCACGAATGGCCCCGGTTCGGTCAGGAAGCTTTCGCCGGAAACCGTGACCTTCAGATCATGGTTTGGCGCTTCTTCTTCCAGCACGGCACGAATGCGCTGGGTCAGGCCGCTACTGCGATGCAGGTCATTGAAGCGGATATTCAAAAACGCCTTGGCCGCCGCCGGAATGACATTTGATGCGCCATTGCCAACATCAAAACCCGTCACTTGCAGCGTGGATGGTTGGAACCAATCGCTGCCATTGTCCAAAGGCTCAGCCGTCAGGCGATTGAGCGCGCGCAGCAGCCGATGGATCGGGTTATCGGCGCGTTCCGGATAGGCGGAATGGCCCTGCACCCCATGCACGGTGATATGCGCTGTCATGGAACCGCGCCGGCCAATCTTAAGCGTGTCGCCCAGTTTCACCTTGGAAGTGGGTTCACCCACCAGCGCCATATCGGGGATCTGATCATTATTCGCCATCCATTCCAGCACTTTGGCAGTGCCATTGATGGAAGGCCCTTCTTCATCACCCGTAATCAACAAGCTGATGCTGCCCTGATGATCGGGCCGCAGCGCAAGGAAATCGGTCAAGCCCGCAATAAAGGCCGCGATGCTGCCCTTCATGTCGCAGGCGCCGCGGCCATAGATCATGCCATTGGCGATTTCAGCGCCGAAGGGGTCATGCTGCCAGCCGGCGCGATCACCGACCGGCACCACATCCGTATGCCCCGCATAGCAAAAATGCGGCCCATGGCGCCCGCGCCGGGCGAATAGATTATCCACCTCCGCGAATTTCAGCCGCGTGCAGGTGAAGCCAAGCGGTATCAGCGCCGCTTCCAGCACGCCAAGCGCGCCGCCTTCTTCCGGGGTGACGGAGGGGCAGCGGATCAGCGCCTGGAGAAGGGGGACCGGATCAGTCACGCAGTAATTCGTTGATCGCGGTCTTGGCGCGGGTTTGCGCATCCACGCGCTTCACAATCACCGCGCAATAAAGCGAAGGCCCGGGCGAGCCATCCGGCAGCGGCTTGCCTGGCAAGGAACCAGGCACCACCACGGAATAGGAAGGCACGCGGCCCATGAAAATCTCACCGGTCGTGCGATCCACAATCTTGGTGGTGGCGCTGATGAAAACGCCCATGGAAAGCACGCTGCCGCGTTCCACAATGACACCTTCCACCACTTCGGACCGCGCGCCGATGAAGCAATCATCTTCAATGACCACCGGGTTCGCCTGCAGCGGCTCAAGCACGCCGCCAATGCCAACGCCGCCTGAAAGATGCACATTCTTGCCGATCTGCGCGCAGGAACCAACGGTGGCCCAGGTATCCACCATGGTGTTTTCCTCAACGCGCGCGCCGAGGTTCACGAAGGATGGCATCAGCACCACATTGCGCGCGATATAGGCGGAACGGCGCACCACGGCACCCGGCACCACGCGGAAGCCCGCTTCGCGGAAGCGGTTTTCGCCCCAGCCTTCGAATTTCAGCGGCACCTTGTCATAGGCGCCGGTTGAAATTTCCATCGGCGCGGAATCGGCTAGGCGGAAGGACATCAGCACCGCCTGCTTCAACCATTGATTGACCTTCCAGCCACCATTCCCATCGGGTTCCGCCACGCGGGCCTGGCCGGAATCGAGCATTTCCAACGCTTCTTCAACCGATGCGCGATCAGCGCCAGTGGTCGCGGGCGAAAGCTGATCACGGCGAGCCCAAAGCGCTTCGATACGGGCTTGAAGGGCAATCATGTTCATGTGGCAGGTTCCTTCGGCAAAGCGCCCTTTCCTTGCGGCGGGGCGGGGGCGCTGTCAACGCTGGTTGGTAACTAAAGATTAGGCAGGCATGGGGAATATGCCGCCATGCGTTCCAGTCGCGAAGCCCGCATGCCAGCCCTTGCCCCACTGCCTTGCCCCAGGACTGGGACAGGCGCGGCATGAGCGGTACGGTCGAAAACATGCTGCGCCTGGCGCGGGAGAGTGACACCGGCACGCGCGCCATGCTGGCCCGCAACGCCACCACCCCGCATGAGGTGCTGGCTTTACTTTCAAAGGATCAGGAACCACGCGTCCGGGCCAGCGTGATTGCGAATGCGCGCGCACCCTTCGCCGTGTTGCAGACGCTGACCACAGATGAATGCGCCGCGGTGCGTGAAGCCTTGGCGCGGCGTGTGGCGGATATTTTGCCAACGCTTACATCTTCCACCCATGACCGCTTGGCGCAGGTTGTGCAGCCGATCATCTTGCGGCTTACCGAAGATACCGTGGCCCAAATTCGCTTCATCATCGCCGATGCAATCGAGAATCTTTCGAATGTGCCGCGTGAAGCCGCCTTGCGGCTGGCCATGGATTCCGAAATCCGCGTTGCGGAGCCAGTGATCCGTCTATCGCCCCTCCTGACCGAGGCGGATTTGCTGATGCTGTTGGAAGCTCCGCCGAGCGCCGCAACCGCGCAAGCCGTGGCCCGCCGCGCAGGTATTGGGGAGGCAGTGACCGATGCGCTGATCGCCCAAGGTGATCGCATCGCCATCTGCCTGATGCTGGAAAATACCAGTTCCAAAATTCGTGCCGTCAGCCTGGATGATGTGCTGAACCGGGCGCGCTTCAATCCGGAATGGTTACCAAGCCTGATGGCGCGGCCTGCGCTTACGCCGGATACCGCGATTCGGATTGCAGGTGTGGTCGCCGAAAGCCTGCTACGCCCCTTGATGCAGCGTCCCGATGTGGACCCTGCTTTGCTGTTTCGTATCCGGCAATGCGTCGCGGATCGTCTGGGATTACCGCAGCCCAATCTGCCTGCCGGCATGAGCAGCCGTCAGATTGACCCTGTCACCAAAGGCTTCCCGGCGAAATCCATGGTCTGGCGCACGGATAATGGCGGGCCGCGCTTTTAGCGCTTCCCGCACACGGCAAGGGGCCGCCAATCAGGGGCGGATCAGCGTGCCCGCACCGCCATCGGTGAATAATTCCCGCAGCACCGCATGGGGCACGCGACCATCCAGGATCACGGCACCCTTCACGCCCTTTTCAACCGCATAGATGCAGGTTTCCACCTTCGGGATCATGCCGCCGGAAATCCAGCCATCGGCGATGCCCTTTTTCACCTCGGCCACCGTCATTTCCGGGATGAAATTGCCATCCGGCCCCAGCACGCCGCGCACATCGGTCAGCATCAAAAGCCGCTCGGCAGAAAGCGAGCCGGCAATCGCACCCGCCACCGTATCGGCATTGATGTTATAGGTCTGGCCATCAGCGCCCGCGCCAACGGGGGCGACCACGGGCACGATATCCGCGCCAATCATCAATTCCAGTACGCGCGGATTGATGGATTCAGGTTCGCCCACAAAACCAAGATCGAGCACTTTTTCAATATTGCTGTCCGGGTCGCGATAAGTGCGCGTGAGCTTCCGCGCCCGCACCAGCCCGCCATCCTTGCCGGAAATCCCAACCGCCATGACGCCGGCGCGGGTGATGGCTTCCGCCACTTGTTTGTTCACCGGCCCAGCGAGGACCATTTCCACCACATCCAGCATGGCAGCATCGGTCACGCGCAACCCCTGCACAAAGGTGGATTTTACATCGAGGCGCTTCAGCATGGCATTGATCTGCGGCCCGCCGCCATGCACCACCACGGGGTTCACGCCCACCTGTTCCAGCAGCGCGATATCGCGGCCAAAACGCAGCGCGGTTTCTTCTTCCCCCATGGCGTGGCCGCCATATTTCACCACCACGATCTGATCATCGTAGCGCTTCAGGAAGGGCAGGGCCCCTGCCAGGATTTCCATCTGTTCCTGGGCGGCATCAGTCATGAAAGGCGTTCCTGTAATGTCAATTGGCGTGTAGGGGGCGGTGGCGGGAAGGGTCAAGATGCTGGCGGGTGGCTCGCCTTTTTCTCCCAGCCGCGATCCGTTTGCTGCCAATAGGTCATGCTATGCCCGGCTTCCTTGGCGGCAAGCCAGCGCGCCCGCGCTGCCGCCACCGCCGCTTCATCGCCGGCATCGAAAAGATCGAGCACACGATCATAATCTTGTAACAAAACACTCATCGCGCCATCCACCAGCACCAGGAAACGCGCGCCATTGGCCGGCGGCATATCCTGATCGGCAATCAATAGGGGCTGCGCTGCATCATGCTCCCCGCCCGCCAGGCCATGCGGCAGCCAGGGCGGATCGGCAGGCAGCCAGAGCGCCGCATCCAGGGCGCGGGCGCGTTCGGCATCGGTGCAGAGGATAAGGCCGCGCCCCCCTGCATCCAGGACGCGCCCAAGCAGCTTCGGCAGCGCTTCCTGCAATTTGCTGCGCGTCAGGTGATAGAAACCGATCTCGGTCATGCGTCGTGTTCAAAGCGTGTGGCAACCAGACGATCCAGCAAGCGCACGCCAAAGCCGCTTGGCCCTTTCGGCCCCAAAGGTGCCGCTTCTTCGCGCGCCTCGACGCCCGCAATATCCAGATGCGCCCAGGCACTGCTGCCCGCAAATTCCCGCAAAAACGCCGCCGCATGGCAGGCATCGGACAGGAAGCGCCCGCCCCAGGCGCCGCTGCCCGCCGGCGCGCATTGGCGCAAATCGGCGATATCGCTTTTCAAAACATCCCTGTGTTCATCGTCAATCGGCATGGGCCAAAGCGGTTCGGCAACCGCTTCCCCCGCCGCCATCAGCGCCGCTGTCAAAGCCTCATCATTGCCAAAGACGCCAGCGCGGTGAAGGCCAAGAGCTGTGATGATGCTGCCCGTCAGTGTCGCCAGATTGATCATGGCGCGCGGGCGAAAACGCTGCGCCGTATAGGCAAGCGCATCGGCCAAAACCAGCCGCCCTTCGGCATCCGTATCCAAAACCTCGATCGTCTTGCCGCTGAAACTTCGCAGAATATCGCCTGGGCGATAGGAAGCCGCGCCAATGGCATTTTCCGCCAGTGCCAGCACCGCCACCGCCGGTGCGGGCGATTGTCGGAGAGCCAGTGTCAACACGGCACCTGCTGCTGCCGCCGCGCCTGCCATATCGCCGCGCATCTCTTCCATGCCCGCAGCGGGCTTGATGGAAATGCCGCCGGTGTCAAAGCAAATGCCCTTGCCGACAAAGGCAACCGGCGCGGATTTCAGCTTGCCCGGCCAGCGCAGCACAACAAGCCGCGGGCCATGTTCTGCCCCGCCGCCCACGGCGCAAAGTGCACCCATGCCAAGCGCTGTCAGGCGTTTGCCCTCCAGCACCTCAATCTTCAGGCCGAAGTCGCGCAAGCCGCGCAGCCTTTCCGCGAAGCTTTTCGGGTTCAGGCGATTGCCAGGTTCCGCCACCAGATCGCGCGCGTAAAGCACGCCGCGCAGCATGGCCTCCGCACGTTGCCAGGCGGCTTCCACCTTGGCCGGTGAAGCCACCGCCAAAATCACCTTTGCAGGCGGCGCATCCTTATCCTTGCTGGCGTCGCGAAGCGCATTGAAGCGCCAGGCATTCAACAGCGCACCTGCGGCGAAACCCGCTGCTTGCTCTGGTGTCGCGCCTTCCGCCAGCAATACCGCCTGCGCACGGCCTGCCGCTGCGGCCATTCCGGCACCGCCACCCGCTTCCCAATCACTGATGGCGCACCCGGCGCCAACACCGGCCAGTATGGTGAAGCCATGTGCGCCCGGCACGGCAAGCGCTTCGCCCGCCTTGCCGGTGAAGCGCGCTGCCTTGGCCGCCGCCGCCAGTGCCGGGTCATGCGGTGCATCGCCTTCAATCGCCGGCAGGATCAGTGCGCTATCGGCGCTGCGCGTCTTGTGGCGCTTTTTCGCTTGCGCGACGCGTTGCAGGGTAAGCTTTGTCATCAGCGTAAAAGCGACGCAGCTTCAACCTTCGTAATGATCCGCCACCATGCGATCCAGCATGCGCACGCCATAAGCGGTCGCACCCTTCGGCACGGTTGGCGCATCCTTGGAAGACCAGGCGGTGCCGGCAATATCCAAATGCGCCCAGGGCTTGCCATTGACAAAACGCTGGATGAATTGCGCCGCGGTGATAGAACCGCCCGGCCTGCCGCCAACATTCTTCATATCGGCAATGTCGGATTTGATCTGCTTGTCATAAGCATCACCAAGCGGCATGCGCCACGCCTTCTCACCCACTGCGCTGCCGGCTTCCTTCACATGGGTCGCGAGCGTGTCATCATTGCTGAAAAGCCCCGCGCGTTCATGGCCAAGCGCGATAATGATGGCGCCCGTCAGTGTCGCCAGATCCACCATGAAGCGCGGATCGTATTTTTCCTGGCAATACCACATCACATCCGCCAGCACCAAACGTCCTTCCGCATCCGTATTGATCACCTCAATCGTCTGACCGGAATAGGATTTCACCACATCACCGGGGCGCTGCGCGGTGGCGGATGGCATGTTTTCAACCAGGCCCACCATGCCTATCACATCCGCCTTGGCCTTGCGCCCCGCGAGTGCCGCCATCAGCCCAATCACCGTACCTGCGCCGGCCATATCCCATTTCATGTCTTCCATCCCGCCCGCCGGCTTGATGGAAATGCCGCCCGTGTCAAAGGTCACGCCCTTGCCGATGAAAGCAAGCGGCTTTTGCTTCTTGCCCTTGGGCGCGCCCATCCATTTCATCGTCACCATGCGCGGTTCCTGCGCACTGCCCTGCGCCACACCCAATAGTGCGCCAAAGCCAAGGCGCTTCATCTCTCGCGGGCCCATGATCTCAACCTCGACGCCCAGTTTTTCGAGCGCCTTGCAGCGTTCCGCCATTTCCGCCGGTGTCAGCACATTGGGTGGTTCGGACACCAGATCGCGCGTCAGGAAAACGCCATCCGCAATCGCCTGCATCGGTGCGAAGGCAGCCTTGGCCTTGGTCGGTTCCGCAGCCGCCACGGCAATGCGTTCCAGCTTTGGCTTGTCTTCTTCCTTTTCCGTGGTGCGGTAGCGATCGAAACGATAGCTGCGCAGCCGCGCGCCCATGGCGGCGCTTGCGGCGAGTGCGGGCGAGAGCCCATCCGCCGCCATCACCGCGTCCCGTTCCTGCTGCACGGCAACGAGGGCGGAACCGCCGGCATTCTCAGCGCCCTGCGCATCCAGCGCATCGGCCTTGCCAAGCCCGATGGCGACAATCTTGGTGAGGCCCCCGCCCGGCGCCCAAAGCGTGCAGGTTTGGCCCTTGGCGCCCTTGAACTTCGCCGCCTCCAAGCCGCGAGACACCGCACCGCCCGTTGCTTCCTCGGCCGCCTTCGCCAGGCCCGAAAGCGCCGCGCCTTCTGCCAGCAATAGAACCAGGGCGCCGCTGCGCGGCAGGCTGGGCTTCACGAAGGTGATATCGGGCATGGCGGGCCTCCTTGGGGGCGAAACAATCTCGATGCACCTTAACAGAGGCATCGCCACCAAAACAGGGCTTGCGGCGCGGCGCCCATGCGGCCAAAGCAGAGGCATGAAGGATGAAGCTCTGCTGGCGCTTGCCAGTGACCTCGTGGCCAAGGCGGCTTCGGCCATTATGGCCATCAAGGCTGCGGGCTTCGCGGTGGAACGGAAAACCGACCATTCCCCGGTGACCGAGGCGGATCGCATCGCCGAAGCGCTGATTGTGGAAGGGCTGCGCGCCGCCACGCCTGATATTCCCGTGATTGCGGAGGAAGAAGTCGCCGCCGGCACCGCGCCCGCCCATGCCGAACGCTTCTGGCTGGTGGACCCCTTGGATGGCACGCGGGAATTTGCTGCCGGGCGCGACAATTTCGCGGTCAATATCGGCCTGGTGGAAGCCGGCCGCGCGATATTGGGCGCGGTGGCGCTGCCGGCATCCGGTGAAATCTTTTGGGGCCGTGTCGGCCTTGGCGCCTGGAAGCGTGATGCCGCCGGCACTCGCCAAATCCATGCCCGCACGACGCCCGCTACAGGTGCGGTGGTTATGGGCAGCCATCACTATGCGGATGACCCGCGCATGGGCCGCTTTCTGGAAGGCCGCCATGTCGCGCGCGTGGTGAATATCGGCTCGGCCGAGAAATTCTGTCGTCTGGCGGAAGGGACCGCCGATCTCTATCCCCGCTTTGGCCGCACCATGGAATGGGATACCGCCGCCCCGCAGGCGGTGGTGGAGGCCGCCGGAGGGCGCGTGCTGGTGCTGGAAAGCCGCGCGCCCTTGCTCTACGCCAAGCCCGGCTTTGAAAACCCGGGCTTTGTCTGCGAGGGCCTGCCGGGATGACGCGCCGGCTTGGGGCGGATCAGGTCGCGGAAGCGGCGCGGTTATTGCGCGCGGGCGAGCTTGTCGCCTTCCCGACCGAGACGGTCTATGGGCTTGGCGCGGATGCACGGAATGGCCGCGCGGTGGCCGCCGTGTTTGAAGCCAAGGGGCGGCCGCATTTCAACCCGCTGATCTGCCATTTCCCTGATGCCGAAAGCGCCTTCGTTGAGGTGATCGCCGATGACCGCGCGCGCGCCTTGGCTGCGGCGTTTTGGCCCGGGCCGCTGACCTTGGTGCTGCTGCGCCGAACAGAATGCCGGATTGATCTGCTGGCCGGGGCAGGGCTGGATACGCTGGCGGTCAGGGTGCCGGCGCATCCGCTGGCGTTGGAATTGCTGCGCGCGGCGGCGATCCCGGTGGCGGGGCCTTCGGCCAATCGCTCCGGCGCCGTCAGCCCCACCACGGCGGATCACGTGCTGGAAGGGCTATCGGGCCGCATCGCCGCCGTGTTGGATGGCGGGGCTTGCGATGTTGGCGTGGAAAGTACCGTGCTTGATGTGGCGATGGGCGGCGCCGCCTTGCTTCGCCCCGGTGGCGTGCCGGTGGAAGCGATTGAGGCGGTGATCGGCCCGGTGTCTCGCCCCTTGCCGATCAGCGCCGCCGAGAAAACCCGCACCCTCCGCAGCCCTGGGATGATGCTGTCCCATTACGCGCCCAACCTGCCGGTCAGGCTTGGCGCGGTGGATGTCGCGGCGGATGAGGCACTTTTGGCCTTCGGCCCGCCCTTGCCCGGCGCTGGGCTGGTTTGGCAGCTCTCGGAAACCGGCGATCTGCGCGAAGCCGCCGCGCGGCTTTTCGCCGGGCTCCGCCATTTGGATGCCGAGGGAGGCCAGCGGGGCCTGACCCGCATTGCCGCCATGCCCATTCCGGAAAGCGGGCTGGGGGCGGCCATCAATGACCGGCTGGCGCGGGCGGCGGCACCCCGCAATTGAGCCATCGCGCAACATTTTTTGCCTAAACCACTTATCCACCACAAAAAACATTTGACTGTGATTTTGGAACTTAACTAGAACATCCAGGTAGTTGCCGGTTTGTTCGCGCCGATTCGCGCCCGGTTTTGTTGGGGGATGCCAAATGCTCACGCGCAAGCAGCATGAATTGCTGATGTTCATTGACAAGCACCTGCGGGAGACCGGCTTTTCCCCTTCTTTTGAGGAAATGAAGGAAGCGCTCAATCTGCGTTCCAAATCCGGCATTCACCGCCTGATCACCGCCCTGGAAGATCGCGGTTTTCTACGCCGCCGCGCGCATCGCGCCCGCGCGCTGGAAGTGATGCGCCTGCCCGAAGCCATGACCCCCAAGGTGAAGGAAGCGGCGCCGAAGCCCGAAGCGCCAAGCTTCGCCCCTAATGTCATTCGCGGCAATTTTGCCAATAACCTGCCCGCCAGCGCCGCGCGCGTCGCGGCCGAAGCCGCTGCTGTCCATCTGCCGCTTTATGGGCGTATCGCCGCGGGCCTGCCCATTGAAGCGCTGCGCGATAATGGCGCGAGTGTGGAAGTGCCGCTGGCTTTGCTCGGCAATGGCGAACATTACGCGCTGGAAGTCGCCGGTGATTCCATGGAGGAAGCCGGCATCATGGATGGCGATACCGTCATCATCCGCCGCACCGACACGGCCGAAAACGGCACCATCGTCGTCGCCTTGGTGGATGAGAATGAGGTGACGCTGAAGCGGCTCCGCCGGCGCGGCAATTCCATTGCTTTGGAACCGGCCAATGCGCGCCATGAAACCCGCATCTTCGGCCCGGATCGCGTGCGCGTGCAGGGCAAGCTGGTGGGCTTGCTGCGGCGGTATTGAAAAGGCGCGGGGGATACCCGCGCCGCCACGCCTTTAGTCCACCTTCACGACCAGCTTGCCGAAATTCTCGCCCTTCAGCAGGCCAATGAAGGCCTTGGGCGCATTGGCCAGGCCCTGCACCACATCTTCCCGCCAGCGCAGCTTGCCTGCCTTGATCCAGCCCAGCATTTCGGCGCGGAATTGCGGATAGCGCGGCCAGCCCGTGTCACTCACGATAAAGCCTTGGATGCGGAGCCGCTTGCGCACCACAGGCCCAAGATTGGGGCCGGGCGGCGCGCCGGCAGCATCCGCGCCAGGGGCTTCATTGTATTGCGCGATCATGCCGCACATCACCATGCGGCCGAAATCCTTGAAGCGCGGGAAAACCGCCGCCTGCACCGCGCCACCCACATTTTCCCAATAGACATCAATGCCCTCAGGCACTGCCGCATCCAATTGCGCGTTCAGATCGCCGCGATGATCAAGGCAGGCGTCAAAGCCAAGCTCCTTCACCACGAAATCGCATTTCTTAGCCCCGCCTGCGATGCCGATCACCTTGCAGCCCCTGATCTTGGCAATCTGCCCGGCCACCTGCCCGACAGCGCCAGAGGCCGCGCTGATCACCACGGTCTCCCCCGCCTTGGGCTGGCCGATATCGGCAAGCCCGGTCCAGGCGGTCAGCCCTGGCATCCCCAGCACGCCAAGGCTTGAGGAAAGCGGCGGATCGGCTTCCGGCACTTTGAACAGACGCTCTGGCCCCACGACCGAAAAGCGCTGCCAGCCAAAGCCGCCGAGCACCGTCTCCCCCGGCTTGAAATCCGGATGGCGGGACGCGACCACCACGCCGGCGGTCTGGCCTTCCATCACCGCACCCAAAGCCACGGGCTTGGCGTAGCTTTTCACATCCGCCATGCGCCCGCGCATATAGGGATCGAGCGAGAGATACTGCGCGCGGACCAGCACCTGCCCTTCGCCGGGCTCAGGCACGGCGGTTTCGACAATCTCGAAATCCTCCTGCACCGGGGCGCCGACGGGGCGGCGCTTCAACAGGATTTGCAGATTTTTCTCGGCCATGGGTGATCTCCTACAAGGCCCGTTGTCGCACGGCCAGCGGGGATGCGAAAATAGGGCGCTGACAAGGGCGGCCTTCTGACGCAGTCTCCGCCGCTTGAATTTGGAGAATAAACATGCCCCTGCCCGAAACCGAGACCCTACAACTCGAAAGCCCTGAGCCACACATCCAGATCGTGCGGCTTAACCGGCCAGAGGTTTCCAACGCCTTCAACACGCAAATGGGGCGTGATCTGCACACGGTCTGGTCGGCGCTGATCGCCGAGCCCGGCGATATCCGCTGCGTCATCCTGACTGCAACCGGCGGGCGCGCCTTTTGTGCGGGCGGTGACCTCAAGGAACGCAAGGGCATGACAGATGCCGCCTGGCGCCATCAGCATGAGATTTTTGAGCGTGCCTTCTGGACCATGCTGGATTGCCAAATCCCGATCATCGCCGCCGTGAATGGCCATGCCTATGCCGGCGGGCTGGAATTGGTGCTGGCGTCAGACTTCGCCTATGGCGTGACGGGCACGCGCTTTGCGCTGACGGAAGTGACCATTGGCATCATGCCAGGTGCGGGCGGCACGCAAACCCTGCCGCGCATTGTTGGCGAAAGGCGTGCCAAGGAAATCATCCTGACCGGCAAGCCTTTCACCGCTGAACAGGCGCTGGAATGGGGCATTCTGAACCGCGTTTGCGCGCCGGAGGAGGTATTGCCTGCAGCGCTTGAGACCGCGCGCGTGATCGCCGGCAATGCGCCGCTATCAATTCGCCAGGCCAAGCGTTCCATGCATTTCGGCTTGCAGATGGATTTAAGAAGTGCGCTGCGCTTTGAAGTGGAATGCTACAATCAACTGGTCGGCACGGAAGACCGGCAGGAAGGCATTCTGTCCTTCAACGAAAAGCGCAAGCCGGTGTTCAAGGGAAGATGAAACGCAAAAGGCCCGCGCCAGTTTCCCAGCGCGGGCCTTTCACGGATGAATCACTGACCCAGCGTCGTCGAAATCCAAGTCTTCAGGGCGCCTTTCGGCAGCGCGCCTACCTTGGTATCCAAGGGCTTGCCATCCTTGAACAGGATCAGCGTGGGAATACCGCGCACCGCATATTCATTCGGCGTCATCGGGTTCTCATCAATATTCACCTTGGCGATGGTGAGCTTGCCGGCATATTCCGCCGCAATCTCATCCAGGATCGGCCCCACCATACGGCAGGGGCCGCACCATTCGGCCCAGAAATCCACCAGCACCGCGCCGCTGGAATCGAGAACATCGGTCTTGAAGCTCTCATCCGATACGGCCTTGGTCAGATCACCCATTGGGGTCTCCATCGAATCGCAGGCAGCGGGATGCGCTGCCCTTCCTTGCCTTAGAAATCGTGTCTCAAGGCCCCTCGGTCAAGACGGGGGGTGCTCAGCGGGCTTGGCGGCCTGCCCCCAACCGAGCATGGCCTTCAACCTTTCCCGAAGGCTTTGGAAAGTCACGTAAAGCATCGGGATCATGAAAATCCCGATGGTGGAGGCCGCGAGCATTCCCCAGAAAACCGGCGTGCCGACTGCGCGGCGGCTGATCTGCGAAGCGCCTTCCGCCACCACCAGCGGATAAAGCCCCAGGATGAAGGCGAAGGATGTCATCATCACCGCGCGGAACCTGAGTTTCGCCCCCAGCACCGCCGCTTCCTGGATGGATTTGCCATGCAATTCGCGCTGTTCCTTGGCGAATTCAATGATCAAAATGCCGTTCTTCGCGGCAAGCGCGATCAGCACCACAATCCCGACCTGCGCATACAAATCAAGCGAAAGCCCGGCGGCACCAATGGACGCAATTGCCCCCAGCACCCCAACCGCGACCGAGAGCAGCACGGGCACCGGAATGCTCCAGCTTTCATAAAGTGCGACAAGGAACAGAAAGGCGAAAAGTATCGCAAGCCCCAGGATCATCGCGGTCTGCCCGGATGCCGCCTTTTCCTGATAGGCTGTGCCCGTCCATTCAAAGGAATAGCCCTGCGGCAAGGTGGTGGCGCTTATTCTTTCCATCGCGGCCAGCGCATCGCCGCTGCTGCGCCCGGCGGCCGGTTCGCCATTCACCGTCAGGCTGCGGACATTGTTGTAGCGCACAATGCTTTGCGGGCCGAATTCCACGCGAATATCCGCCAGTGCCCGGATCGGTACCATCTCACCCTGGGCATTGCGCACATGCACGCGGAAGATGTCTTCCACCGAGGCACGATCCGCTTCCTCAGCCTGCAGGCTCACGCGCCAGCTTCGGCCAAACAGGCTGAAGTCATTGATGTAATAGCTGCTCATGGTCGCTTGCAGCGCGGCAAATACATCACTGATGGAAACGCCGAGCACCTGTGCCCGATCCCGATCCAGATCAAGAAAGATCGAAGGTGCCGCCGCCGAGAAGGTGGAGAAAACACGATTGAGCGTAGGGTCCTGATTGGCCGCAATGACGAGCGCGCGCATGGCTGCCGCCATTTCGGCGACCGGCCGGCCTTCCAAATTCTGCAATTGGTATTGGAAGCCGCCGCCGGTCCCAAGACCAATGATGGGCGGCACATTGAAGGGCACCACCAGGGCCGGCACTTGCGCCGTGCCGCGCGCCACCGCAGCCAATAGCGCATCCACCTTGGCCTCGGTCGCTGTGCGTTCCGCAAAAGGCTTCAGCGTCACGATGAAAAACGCGCTATTGGATTGCGCCAGGCCATTCAGCATCGAAAAGCCCGAAACGGCCTGCACTGCCTGCACACCCGGCAGGGGCTGGATGATCGCTTCTACCTGCTGGCTCAATTCCCGCGTGCGGTTCAGCGATGCGCCATCCGGCAATTGCATTTCAACGAAGAAGGCGCCCTGGTCTTCCTGCGGCAGGAAGCCTGTCGGCGTGCGGCTGCCAATGCCATAAATCCCCGCAGCAAAGACACCAAGCAACACAAGACTGAGCGCTGAAAGCCGGACAAGTCGGGCGACAATTGCGCCATAGCCATCGCGCACGGCGTCAATAAAGGCCGAAACCCGACCCATGATGCCCTTCCTCGGCCCGTGATGCGCCTTCAGCAATATGGCGCAAAGCGCTGGTGAAAGCGTCAGCGCATTGATGGCGGAAAACAGCATGCCGATACTGACGGTCACGGCGAATTGGCGGAACAGCTCACCCGAAATACCGGGGATGAAGGCCAGTGGCACAAAGACCGAAAGCAGCACCATGGTAATGGCGATGATCGGCGCCGTGATGCCTTCCATGGCAAGCTTGGTGGCTTCAGGCACCGAAAGCTCTGGGTGGTGTTCCATGGTGGCTTCGACATTTTCCACCACCACAATCGCGTCATCCACCACAATGCCGATCGCAAGTACCATGGCCAGCAAGGATACGGTATTGGCCGAATAGCCCATGGCACTCAGCACCGCGAAGGTACTGATCAGGCTGACCGGCACCGCAATCAGCGGAATGATGGTGGCGCGGATCGAACCCAGGAATAGGAAGACCACAATCACCACCAGCACAAAGGCTTCAAGCAGCGTCTTGATCACCTCATGAATCGTGAGCTTTACAAACAACGTAGTGTCATAAGTCACTTCGTAGCCAAGCCCAGCCGGAAAGCGCGCGGACAATTGGCGCATGGTGGCGCCAACACCTTCAGCCACGCCAACCGTATTGGCGCCAGGCGAAAGGAATACCTGCACCAGCAGCGCGGCACCGCCATTCAGCCGCGTTTCAATATCCTGGTTCCAGGCGCCGAGTTCGAGGCGCGCGACATCGCGCACACGCAAGACGCTGCCATCCTGATTGGCGCGAATGATGATGGCGCCGAATTCATCGGTGGAAACCAGCCGCTCCGTGGTGGTGATATTGAGCTGATAGGATGTATCCTAGGTCATTGGCTGGGCGCCAACGCGCCCAAGTGGTGCCACCTGGTTCTGCTTCTGGATCGCGCCGATCACATCCGCCGGCGTCAGGCCAAGCGCAACCAGCCGATCCGTCTGGAACCAGATGCGCATGGAATAATCGCGCGTACCGAACATCTGCGCGTCACCCACGCCAGGCACACGGCGCAGCGCATCAAGTATGTTTATCGTCACGTAATTGCTGATGAACAGCGGATCGAGCGACCCATCGGTGGAGCGGATCGTGATCACCTGCAGAATGGCCGATGATTTCTTGCGCACCGTCAGCCCAAGGCGCTGCACTTCCTGCGGCAATTGCGCCAGCGCCAATTGCGCGCGGTTATTCACATTGGTGGTGTTCTGGTCTGGGTCAGATCCCACGCGGAAGGAAACATTCAGCGTATAGGAACCATCATTGCCGCTGGTGGATTGCATATAGATCATGCCGTCCACGCCATTGATCTGGCTTTCCAGCGGCTGGCCTACGGTTGCTTCCACCACCTCGGCCGAGGCGCCGGGGAAATTGGCGGTCACCGAAACCTGGGGCGGCACGATATCAGGGAATTGCGCCACCGGAATGCGCAGCAGCGAAATCAGGCCGGCAATCGTTGTCAGATTCGCGATGACAATCGCGAAGCGCGGGCGGTCAACAAATAGTTTTGAGATCATGGCGCGTCAGCCCCGCCTTGGCGCTGAGCCAGGCATCGCACCACTCGGCGTGGTTGGTGCTGGCTGAGGTGTCACCGCCGCACCAGGGCGGGCGCGTTGCGCGCCTTCCGTGATCACCAATTGGCCAACCTCAAGCCCTTCGGTCACCACCAATTGGCCGCCCAGCCCGCGTGTGGTCTTCACGCGCTTCACTTCCACCTTGTTCTCGGCGCCCACCACCAGAACAAAGCTACCGGCCTGGTCTATCTGCAAGGCGGATTGTGGAATGACGATCGCCTGTTCCGGCTTGCCTTCTTCAACCACCACCGTCACCGCCTGCCCATCCAGCAGATATTTCTGCGGGTTGGGGATCATTGCCTGCACCAGCACGGAATCGGTCGCGCGATTGGTGGTGACATCAATGAATTCAAATCGCCCCGTGCTGTCCAGCATGGTGCCATCGGGCAGGCGCACGCGCACCTTGATTTGCTCCGCAGCGTCTGCGCCGGCGTTGCGCCGGAAATTAAGCAATTGCCGCTGCGTCACCGGGAAGCTGATGCGGATGGGATCATCGCGTACAATCGTGACCAGCGTGCCGCTGCCGGGGCTGACCACATTGCCGGGGCTGAGTGGTGAACGCCCCGCGCGGCCATCAAAGGGGGCGCGGATTTCGGTATAGTCGTAATTGATTTGCGCCTGCTGCAATTGCGCCTCAGCCGCCGCCACCTTGGCCTTGGATTCCGCTTCCGCCGTGATCCGGTCATCCAATGTTGCTTGCGGAATGGCGTTGGTCTTCACCAATTCCCGCCCGCGAGTCACCTGTGTGCTGGCGTTGGCCAGATCGGCACGCGCGCTATCCAATTGGGCGCGGCGGAGCGCCACTTCGGCCGCGAAGGGCGGCTGTTCCAGGGTGAACAGCAATTGCCCGGCCTTCACCGCATCGCCTTCACTGAAATGCCGCGCCTGCAAAAAGCCCGTGACGCGCGCCAGTATATTTACCCGGTCAATTGCTTCCACGCGGCCAATGAAATCCGCACCCCTGCTGATGGCCTGGCGTTCCACGCGGCTGACAAAAACCGCAGCCGGCGGGGCAGCGGCTTGCTGACGCGCCGGGGCGGTTTCTTCCTTACAGCCGGATAGGGTCGGCAGGGCCAGGGCCAGGACCATCGGTAACGCCAGACGCGCAGCGCCCTTTTGCTCACGCAAAGCCATGGTGGTCATGCTCCCTCAACCATCACACGGCGAAAGGCCACGCTGATTTACCTTGTGTAATATTTAACACGCCTTCCATCGGCCTGGGTAGCGGCGCGTTATAATTGGGCGCCGTTTCCCAGCACCCCAAACCGGGCTAGAGGTCTTGTGATGACGCCTGAAGCCGACCCCAGATGTTCAAGCGGCTGATCCGCCATCCTGCTGCCCAGGCGCTGCTCGCCTGGCTGGTCGGGGGGTATTTGCGGCTGATCTGGGCCACCACGCGCTGGCAGCTTGAAGGTGCTGAACACGTCAAGGTGAAGCGCGGGGATCCGTTGATCCTGGCCTTCTGGCATGAATGCCTGCCGCTGGCCGCGCAGGGCTGGCGGCTGTTGGGGCAGCATATCCCGGCCGCCGCTGGGCTGCGCGCGCAGGCGCTGATTTCCCGGCATCGAGACGGCAGGCTGATTGCCCGCGCGGTCGCGCCTTTTGATGTGGAAGTTGTCCATGCGTCATCCTCCAAGGGGGGGGCGGCGGGCTTGCGCCAGCTTTTGCGTGTGCTGGAAGGCGGCGGAGTTGCGGTGATTACGCCCGATGGCCCGCGCGGCCCGGCACGAGAAGCCGCCCCCGGCATCGCCCAGCTTGCCGCGCTTTCGGGGCTGCCGGTGCTGGCCTGCGGGGCGGCATCATCGCGCATGCGCCGCGCCCGTTCCTGGGACCGGATGCGCTTTCCGCTGCCCTTTGCCCGCGCCGTGGTGGTGATTGAAGCGCCCATTACGGTGCCGCGAGAGGACCCAGCCAGCGCCTTGCCGGCCATCACCGCAGCGCTCAACCGTGCGACGGAACGCGCCGATCAGGCGGTGGCGCAATGACGCCGCCCGGCCCTTCGGCGCGCATCCTGGCCGCGGCTTGGGCGCTGCTGGCCAGCCTGCTCGCACCGCTTTTGCCCTTCTACCTGCGCCGCCGTGTCGCCAAGGGCAAGGAAATCGCGGAACGCTTGGGCGAACGCCAAGGCCATGGCGCAGCGCGCCCGCCGGGTCGGCTGGTCTGGTGCCATGCCGCCAGCAATGGGGAAACACTTTCACTGCTGCCGTTGCTGGAAGCCTTGGCGCGGCAGGACGCAAGCCTTTCCTTCCTGGTCACCACCGGCACGGTGACGTCCGCGCGCTTGCTGGAACAGCGGCTATCGCCGGAATTGGCGCCGCGCACCCAGCATCGCTTCCTGCCTTTGGATGTGCCGCGCTGGGTGGCGCGGTTCCTGGAGGGCTGGCGGCCTGATCTGGCCGTGATCGTGGAATCAGAGCTCTGGCCCAATATGCTGGCAGCGGCGGGCCGGCGGGGCGTGCCGATGGCGCTGATCAACGCACGCATGTCGGCGCGTTCTGCGCGCGGCTGGGCTTGGGCGCCTGGCTTTGCGCGGGGCTTGCTCGGGCGGTTTCAGGTGATCCTGGCACAGACCGAAGCCGATGCGGCGCGCTTTGCGGCGCTGGCCGGGTACCCCGTGCCGTGCTGGGGGAACCTGAAATATGCCGCACCGCCCTTGCCGGCTGACCCGGCGGAACTCGCGCGGCTGCAAGCGGCTTGGGCGGGGCGGCCGGTTTGGCTCGCGGCCAGCACCCATCCGGGGGAGGATGAGATCATCCTAAGCGCGCATCGGTTGCTGGCGCCGGGGCACCCCGGCTTGCTGACAATCATTGTGCCGCGCCATCCGCCGCGCGGGCCGGATATTGCGGGTTTGGCTCAGGATTTGCCTGCCGCACGGCGTGGCGCGGGGCAGGAAGCGGGGCCCGGGGTCGCGGTTTATATCGCTGATACGCTTGGCGAATTGGGGCTTTTCTATCGCCTGGCACGGGTTGCGCTGATTGGCGGATCGCTGGTGCCGCATGGCGGGCAGAACCCGCTGGAAGCCGCGCGGCTTGGCTGCCCCATGCTGATTGGCCCGCATCACTTCAATTTTAGCGAAATCATCACGCGGCTGCGCGCTGCGGATGCGCTGGTTGAAACCCCGGATGGGCCAGGGGCGGCAGAAGCGCTGGCGCAACATATCGCGCGCTTCCTGGCCGATCCCGCCGCGGCTGAGGCCATGTCAGCGGCGGCGGGGGCGCTCGCCCAGGATCAGGCCGGCCTGCCGGGGCGGTTGGCCACAAGCCTGTTGCCCTTGATCCGCCCGGCGCGGTAACATCGTTCCAGTCCGGGGAGGACCGAACCACAATTTCCTCGGGGAACCTTACCGCACAGACGGCGAAGCCGCGCGGATCAGGAAGCCCCAGAAAGACTCATCCTTGCCATGCGCGCCATTCCTGCGTTGCCGGCAATGCGGAAGGTTTGAACGGTTTCATCTGATGCGAGCGCCTGGATTCTGGAGCGGTAGGCCTGGTGTGGCGGCAGCTTTGCTGTCGCCCATTGCAGCGCTTTATGCCGCGACCACAGCGCGGCGCATGGCGCAGCATGGGCAGAAACTGCCCCTGCCCGTGATCTGCTGCGGCAATGCAACGGCGGGTGGCGCGGGCAAAACGACGGTGGCGCTTGACCTTGGCGCAAGGCTGCAAGCGCGTGGCCTTGACGCGCATTTCCTGCTGCGCGGCTACGGCGGCAAGCTGAAGGGCCCGGCGCGTGTTGATCTTGCCAGCCATGACAGCCGCGCTGTGGGTGATGAGGCTTTGCTGCTGGCTGCCATAGCGCCCACTTGGGTTTCGGCTGATCGCGCCGCGGGCGGTGTGGCGGCGCAGGCGGCCGGGGCGCAGGCAATCATCATGGATGATGGGCTGCAGAACCCAACCCTCGAAAAATCGCTCTCGCTGCTGATCATTGATGGGTCATACGGGTTTGGTAATGGCCGGGTTATCCCCTCGGGACCGCTGCGCGAACCTGTGGCGGCTGCCGCTGCGCGCTGCCAGGCCGCCGTGCTGATTGGTGAGGATGAAACCGGCGCGCTGGCGCAACTCCCGCCCGGCTTGCCGGTGCTGCGCGCCCGTTTGGTGCCGGGGCCCGAAGCGGCCGCGCTAGCCGGCAAGCCGGTTGTCGCCTTTTGCGGCATCGCCAATCCGCGTAAATTCTTCACAACGCTTCAGGAAGCCGGCGCCGTGCTGACCGCGCGCCACCCTTTCGCGGATCACTACCCCTTCGATGACCTGGAAATCCACGACATCCTGGCGGAGGCGGAGAAGCTTCGCGCCATCCCGGTGACAACGCGCAAGGATATTGTGCGTATTCCCCCGGCGCTGCGGACGGGCATTCAGGTGGTGAGCATTGCCCTTGCCTGGGACGACCCGGCGGAGATCGAGGCGTTGTTGGACAGGGCTTTGGCCCCTCAGACTTGAAAAACCGTCCGGACGGTATAGTTGAAGGGCATGGATATCCAAGCCTCGCCCCCTGACGCCCCAACGCGCATTCTGGATGCGGCTGAAAACCGGATCATCGCGCGCGGCGTCGCCGCCATGACCCTTGAAGCCATCGCGCGGGAAGCCGGCGTTTCCAAGGGCGGTTTGCTGTATCACTTCGCCTCCAAGGAAGCGCTGTTGGAAGCGCTGCTCGGCCGGCTTGCTGGCTTCATTGCGCAGGAATTCGCGGCCTGTGTCGCCGCGCAGCCGGAAGGGCCGGGGCGCGTGGCGCGGTCCATGCTGGAATGGGGCTTTGGCGAGGGCGACCTGGCCTGCAATGAACGCCATCAGCGCGCCGGCGCGGTATTTCTGGCGGCCTTTCATCATGACCCGGCGCTTTTGGCGCCGATGCGCGCCGTGATTGCGGAAATGCGCGCAGCTGTCGCTGCGGACGGCCTGCCGCCCGGCCATGGCGCGGCCATCATGGCGGCCGGGGATGGGCTGTTCATGGCGCGGCTATTCAGCCTCTACACGCCAAGTGCCGCAGAATTGACGGAAATGCGCGCGGCACTTTCTGGCCTTTTGGGGGTGCAGCCATGACACGGCGCGGCAAGATTATCGCGGGGCTTTTGCTGCTCGGGCTTGGCGGCGCGGCGTTTTGGCAATTGCGCGCGAGCCCGCCGCCGCCCGCGGCGCCGGCACCCGCCGCTGCCTCTGGCCCGATTGGGGTTGGCGCGCTGGGGCGTGTGGAACCCGCTTCGCGCATCCGCCGGCTCAATCAGCCAGGCGGCATGGCGGTGACGCGGCTTGATCGGCTGCTGGTGACCGAAGGCGCCGAGGTGACCGCCGGCCAATTGCTCGCCGAATTCGCCGATGCGGCCATGAAGGACGCCGCCGCCGCCCAAGGCCAAGCCGCCGTGGCCGAGGCTGAGGCCAATCTGGCGCGGTTGCGCGCTGCCGGTCGCCCTTCAGAGATTGAAGCGCAGCGCGCGCGGATCGAAGCCATCACGGCGCAGGAAGAAATTGCGCTGCGCGATGCTGAGCGTGCGGAACGGCTGGTGCCGACGGGGGCGGGCGCTGTGGCAGCGGCGGATCGCAGCCGCGCCATGGCGGTAAGATTGGCCGCTGAAAAGCGCGAAGCCATGGCCGCCCTGGATACGCTGCTGTCTTCCCGGCCTGAAGATATCGCGCTTGCCGAAGCGCGCCTGGCTGGCGTGCGGGCAGCAGCGGCGAAGGCGGAAGCGGATGCCGAATTGGCCCGTGTGCGCGCGCCGATTGCGGGCACGGTCTTGCGCATTTTCGTCCGGCCCGGCGATCAGGTTGGCGCGGATGGTGTGCTCGAAATCGCTGACCTGTCCAAGCTTGAAGTGGTGGCTGATGTCTATGAAACCGATCTGCCGCGCGTGCGCTTGGGTGCGACAGCGGAGGTTGTGGTACCCGGCGAAGCGCAACGTTTTGCAGCCCAGGTAAACGCCATTGGCTGGACCGTGCGCCGCCAAACCCAGGCGAGCAATGACCCCGTGGCGGCGGTGGACGCACGTACCGTCGAAGTGCGCCTGACCTTGGATGAGGCCGGCGCGGCCGCCCTGCGTCGGCGATCCAATATGCAGGTGCAGGTGGCGATCCGGCCGTGAATGCGCTGACGGAAAATCAGCGCACATCGGCGGGGGTTTCCGCGCCGACGCCACGCAACAAGGGCGGGGTTTCACCGCTTGATTGGTTTTTTCTGCCCGCGCGGCTGGCGGCGCGGCAGCTTTTCTTTGAACGCGCGCGGCTGTTTTCCGCCATTGCGGGGGTGATGTTCGCCGCCGTGCTGGTTTTCATGCAGCTTGGCTTTCGCGCTGCCCTGTTTGACAGCGCAACGCGGCTTTATGCCGCGATGCAGGCGGAAATCTTTTTGATGAATCCGCTGACCATGGCAAGCTTTCGGCCCGAAGCCTTGCCGCGCATTCGCGCCCATCAGGCGCTTGCCCTGCCGGAAGTGGCGCAAGCCGTGCCGGTTTATCTGGCGCAAGCCGCCTGGCGCAGCCCGGAAACTGGTGCCAAGCGCGCCATTCAATTGATCGGCTTTGATGTTGAGGCCGGCGCGATGCGCTTTGAGGGGCTGGACAAGATATCAGATGCGCTGCGCCAGGTGGATGCGGTTGGGTTTGATGTGCGTTCCCGCCCGGAATTTGGCGATGTGGCCACGAAACTTGCCGAAGGTGGCCCGTTTGAGGTGCAGATTGGCAATCGCATGATGCGCATTGTGGGCATTGTGGAAATCGGCCCTTCCTTTGGCGCCGATGGCAATCTGGTGATGAGTGAGGTGAATTTCCGCCGCGTGATGCGTGCGCGCGATCCCGCCAATGTGGATCTGATTGCCATTCGCCTTCTGCCCGGTGCTGATATCCAGGCCGCCAAGGAAAGGCTCAAGGCGCTATTGCCGGGCGATGTGCTGGTGCTGACGCAGCCGGAATTGGTTGCGCATGAACGCCATTACTGGGAAACCGCGACAGCGATTGGCTTCATCTTCGGTTTTGGCAGCATCATGGGGCTGATTGTTGGCATGGTGATTGTCTATCAGATTCTGTTCAGCGATATCGCCAACCATCTGCGCGAATACGCAACGCTAAAGGCGATTGGCTATTCCAATTTCTATCTGGCGCGCGTGGTCATGGCCTCTGCCCTGATCCTGGCGCTGCTTGGGTTCGTGCCAGGATTTTTGGCTTCCATCTGGATGTATGAATTTGTCGGCGCCGCCACCTTCCTACCGCTGGGCATGACATGGGATCGGACCATCACCGTATTCCTGATGATTTTTGGCATGTGCGCGCTGGCCGGCCTGCTTGCCATGCGCAAGCTCCGTGATGCGAATCCTGCGGATATGTTTTCCTGATGCAGGCTGAACCCATCCGTATTGAGGCGCTGAATTACGCCTATGGTGAAGGTGAATTGCGCCGCCCCGTGCTGCGTGATGTCGCGCTTCAGGTGGGGGTGGGGGAGGTGCTGCTGCTCACCGGCCCATCCGGTTCCGGCAAGACCACCCTGCTGACCCTGATCGGCGCGCTGCGCGCCATGCAGGAAGGCACCTGTACCGTCTTGGGGCAGGAATTATTCGGTGCGCCAGAAAAGGCGCGGGTGGCGCTACGCCAAAATATTGGCTTCATTTTCCAGAACCATAATTTGCTGGGCGCGCTGACCGCGCGGCAGAATGTTGCCATGGCGCTGGAAGTGGCGCCGCGGCTTTCGGAAGCTGAGCGCCTGGCGCGCGCCGGCGAAATGCTGGCGGCCGTGGGGTTGGCGGAGCATGCGGATCGCCTGCCGGCCAAGCTTTCCGGCGGGCAGCGCCAACGTGTGGCGATTGCGCGCGCCTTGGCCGGTGACCCCGGCTTGGTTTTGGCCGATGAACCAACCGCAGCCTTGGACAAGGTCTCCGGCGCTGAGGTGGCGCATCTGCTGCGCGATTTGGCGAAATCCCGCGGCGTGCCGATTTTGATGGTGACGCATGACCCGCGCATCCTGGATATTGCGGACCGCGTCGTGGCGATGGAAGACGGCCGCATTGTGGAGAAAATGTAATTTTCTCTTTGCTTCACTTGGTTTTTATTGACACGGGCCTGATGGGGCGGTGAATTGGCGCCTCTGCAACAGGAAAAAGAAGCCCCCCATGCGTAAAATCGGCTTGAAAGCCGCACTCGCGGCGCTTTTCGCGACCTTCGCCGCCCCAAGCTTCGCCCAACCTTCCGCCAGCCCCACGCTGGACGCCGTCAAGGCGCGTGGCACGCTCAATTGCGGTGTTGGTACTGGCGTTGCCGGCTTTGCCCTGCCCGATAGCCGTGGCGTCTGGCAGGGGCTGGATGCCGATCTCTGCCGCGGCTTGGCGGTCGCGATCTTCAATGATGCGTCAAAAGTGCGCTTCATCCCCTTGTCGTCTTCCACCCGCTTCACCGCGCTTGGATCGGGGGAGGTGGATGTGTTGTTCCGCACCTCTACCCAGACCATGCTGCGCGACACCACGCTCGGCCTGCGGCATGTCACGACTTATTTCTATGACGGTCACGGCTTCATGGTGAAGGCGGATGCGGGTGTGACCAAGGTTGCCGAAATGCGCGGCGCCACGATTTGCCTGATCCAGGGCACGACGAATGAACAGGTGACGGCGGATTACTTCCGCAGCATCAATACGCCCTTCCAGGCAGTGGTGTTTGAACGCACCGATCAGGCGGTTGCCGCCCTGCAAGCCGGGCGCTGCGATAGTTTCGGCACGGATGCGTCACAGCTTGCTGGCGTGCGGTCTTCCATGCCGAAGCCTGCCGATTGGAGCATCCTGCCGGAGCGTTTTTCCAAGGAACCTTATGGCGCCTATATCCGCCGTGGCGACGATCAATGGTATGATGTGGTTCGCTGGTTCACCACGTCCATCATTGAGGCCGAGGAACAGGGCGTGACCCAGGCCAATGCCGAGCAGCAGCGCCGCAGCAGCACCAACCCGAACACGCGCCGCCTGCTGGGTGTGACGCCGGAACTGGGCCAATCGCTGAAGCTTGATCCCGCCTGGGCCTATAATGTTGTCCGCGCCATCGGCAATTATGGGGAGCTGTATGAGCGCACCATGGGCGACAAGAGCCAAGTGCAATTGCCGCGCGGCCCGAACCATCTTTGGACCACGCCGGGCGGCTTGATGTACGCGCTGCCGATGCGTTGATCAGTTTACGCGTCTCAGATTGGGGGGCCTTATCCGGCCCCCCTTTTTTTACGTCAATCGTCAGAACGGCTGGGGCTGCCGGCCAGCACGCCGCCATCAATCACAATCGTCTGCCCGGTCATGAAGGACCCGGCGGCGGAGCCGAGAAACACCGCAGCCCCCGCGATTTCATCCGGTTCCCCAATGCGCTTCAGCGGTGTGTCCTTGGTGCGCTTGGCGTAAATGCCCGGGTCTTCCCATAATGCGCGGGCGAAATCGGTGCGCACCAGGCCGGGGGCGATGGCATTGGCGCGGACGTTTTTCGGCCCCCATTCCACCGCCAGATTGCGCACCAATTGCATGTCGGCCGCCTTGGAAATGGCATAGGCGCCCAGCACGGGCGAACCCCGGAAGCCGCCAATGGAGGAGATGATGATGATGGAACCGCCGCCCCGTTCCGCCATGCCCGGCGCGGTCATATGCGAAAGCCAGAGATTCGATTTGATGTTGGATGCCATGATCTTATCAAAAATCTCATCCGGCATGGTCATGGCTGGGCCGAAATGCGGGTTGATCGCCGCATTGCAGACCATGATATCCACCTGACCCCAGGCTGCGATGGTTTGGTCTATCAGCGCCTGACATTCATTCTTGCGCCCGATATTGCAGGCGATGGCCATGGCCTGCCCGCCCTTGGCCTTGATGGCATCCACCACTTCCTGGCAGGCATCCAGCTTGCGGGAGGATACCACCACCCGGGCGCCCTGTTCGGCCATTCTTTCACAAATCGCCCGGCCAATGCCGCGGCTGCCGCCGGTTACCACGGCCACCTTGCCGGTCAGATCGAATAGGGACATCGCGCTTCCTCCTGAACCTGTGGGCCTGGAGCATTTTCAAGCCAAGTGGCTCCACTTGGCGACTCGGAAAATGCGACCAAACAATATTTTACCGCATGTCTGCCACGCCTTTGCGTGGTTGACATGCGGTAAGGCAGCATGGCCGGCGTTTTCCCGCAACAGGGTGCTTGCCCTTCCGCGCAGAGTGCCGGAGACTACCTGGAAAGGGGCTGCAGGCCCCATTTGGATGAGGGAGAGACGGCCTTGGCTGAGAATCAATTCGTGCAGCATGTGGCGATGGGTGATGTGCATGTGCTGCGCCTGGCCAATCCGCCGGTGAATACGTTGCGCACCGAAATCCGCGCCGGCTTGTATGATGGCATGAAGGCCGCGCGCGCCACCGGCGCCAAGGCAGTGGTGATCATTGGCACCGGGCGCATGTTCTGCGCGGGCGCCGAGATGACCGAATTCGGCAAGCCGCGCGTCCCGCCCTCCCTCACCGAAGTTTTTGAACAGTTTGAAAGCTTCCCTGGCATTACGGTGGCGGCCATTCATGGCTCGGCGCTTGGAGGCGGTTTGGAAGTGGCGCTTGCCTGCCATGCGCGTGTCGCGGTGGCAGATGCGAATCTCGGCCTGCCGGAAGTGAAGCGCGGCTTTGTGCCGGGGGCGGGTGGCACGCAGCGCCTGCCGCGCCTGATTGGCCCGGAAGCGGCGCTGAAAATCATCGTCTCCGGCGACCCGATCAAGGCGACTGAGGCGCATAAGCTCGGCTTCGTGGATGCGGTCATTGAAGGCGATCTGGAAGCCGGCGCCATTGCCTTTGCGCGTGCCAGTCTGGGCAAGAATTTCACCTTGGCGCGCAACCGAACGGACAGGATCGCGGGCCAGGATATGGCGGCGTTTGATGCCGCGGCGGCGGCCTTGCTGAAGCGCGCGCGGGGCCAGGAAAGCCCGAAGGGCTGTGTGGAGGCGGTTCGCGCTTCCTTCACCTTGCCGTTTGACGAAGGCTTGCAGAAGGAACGCGATCTGTTCGCGACGCTGGTTGCCGGTGAGCAATCCAAGGCGCTGCGGCATATCTTCTTCGGTGAACGCGAAGCGCAGCGCGTGCCCGGCCTGCCTGCCGATACTGAAGTGCTGCCCGTGGGCAAGCTTGTCGTGATTGGCGGCGGCACCATGGGTGGCGGCATTGCCATGAGTGCGGCGAATTTCGGCGTGCCGGTAACCATTGTGGAAATGACGGAAGAAGCGCTGGCGAAAGGCTTGCAGCGTTGTGAAGCGAATTGGCAGCGTACGGTCGCTTCCGGGCGCTTGTCTCAGGCCGAATATGAAAAGCGCCGGGCGCTGCTGACCGGTTCGACCGATTTCGAGAAGGCGGTGGGTGAGGCCGATCTGGTGATCGAAGCGGTGTTTGAGAATATGGAGGTGAAAAAGCAGGTCTTCGCGCGCTTGGATAAGGCGGCGCGTCCTGGGATTGTGCTGGCCTCCAATACTTCCACGCTTGATATTGACCAGATCGCGAATGCGACATCGCGGCCTGAATGGGTGATGGGGATGCATTTCTTCAGCCCGGCAAATGTCATGCGCCTGCTGGAGAATGTGCGCGGGTCGAAGACCAATGCGGTCGCCATCGCAACCGCGACTGAATTTGGCAAAAAGATCGGCAAGCTGCCGGTGCTGGTTGGGAATTGCGATGGCTTTGTCGGCAATCGCATGACCGGCAAGCGCACGCCGCAGGTGGAAAAGCTGCTGCTGGAAGGCTGCCTGCCGCAGGATATTGACCGCGTGATGGAAGGCTATGGCATGGCCATGGGGCCGCTCGCGACCGGTGATCTTGCGGGGCTGGATATCGGTGCGGCGGTACGCAAGGCGCGCGGCACTGTCGCACCCATTGCGGATGCCGTGGTGGCGGCGGGGCGCTTCGGTCAGAAAACCAGCAAGGGCTGGTATATGTATGATGAAAAGCGCAACCGCCTGCCGGACCCGGAAGTGGAGCGCATCATCCTGGATGTTGCCGAGAAAATGCAGGTGCGCCGCCGCAAGATTGAAGCTGATGAAATCCTGGAACGGTTGCTGCTGCCCATGGTGAATGAAGGTGCCCGCATCCTGGAAGAAGGCATCGCCTCCCGCCCGATTGATATTGATGTGATCTTCACCAATGGCTTTGGCTGGCCGGCCTGGCGTGGTGGGCCGATGTTCTGGGCGGATACGCTTGGCCTCAAGGCCGTGCGCGACAAGCTCAACAAATACGCTGAGGCGACAGGGGATAAAAACCTGCGCCCGGCGGCTTTGATTGAAAAACTCGCCGATGAGGGCGGCAGCTTCGCCGGCATGGGCAAATCCAAGGTTTGATGCCGTATTGCGGCAGGCAGGAATGAAGGGAAAGAGCAATGGATCTACGTTTCACGGATGAGGAACGCGCCTTCCGCCAGGAAGTGCGGGATTGGATTGATGCCAACCTGCCCGCTGATACGCGGGAACGCATGGCGGCGGGCCGAACCCCCACCAAGCAAATGCAGGTGGATTGGCAGAAAAAGCTGAATGCCAAGGGTTGGTGCGTGCCGCATTGGCCGGCGGAATGGGGCGGGCAGAAGGATTGGTCCGCGATCAAGCGCTTCATCCTGCTGGAGGAATTGCAAGGCACCCCAGCGCCGATTCCGCTTGGCTTCAACTGCAATATGTTGGGCCCGGTGCTGATCGCCTTCGGTACGGAAGAACAGAAGAAGTTCTTCCTGCCCAAGCTTGCCAATCTCGATCTTTGGTTCTGTCAGGGGTTTTCGGAGCCCGGCGCGGGGTCTGATCTGGCGTCGCTGAAAACGCGTGCGGTGCGTGAGGGTGATCACTACATCGTCAATGGGCAAAAGACCTGGACGACACTGGCGCAATATGCCGATTGGATCTTCCTGCTGGTACGCACCAATCCGGAAGCGACCAAGCAGCAGGAAGGCATTTCCTTCCTGGTTGTGGATATGAATACGCCCGGCATCACGGTGCGCCCCATCATCACTATTGATGGCGCGCATGAGGTGAATGAGGTGTTCTTCGATGATGTGAAAGTGCCGGTCGCCAATCTGGTCGGCACCGAACATCGCGGCTGGGATTGCGCGAAATTCCTTCTGTCCAATGAACGTACCGGTCAGGCGCGGGTTGGCGCTTCCAAGGACCGTATCCGCCGGCTCAAGCTCATTGCGCAGAATGCGCCGGGTGGTGAGCGCCCGATGATCGAAGATGGGCGCTTCCGTGAACGGTTGGTGGAAGTGGAAGTGCAGTTGAAGGCGCTTGAGATGACCACCATGCGCGTGCTGGCTGATGAAAATCGTCAGCTCAGTGAACGCAAGCCCAACCCGGCATCTTCAGTGCTGAAGATCAGGGGTACGGAGATTCAGCAGGCGATCAGTGATCTTTATGTCATGGCCGCCGGGCCTTACGGCATGGTGGGCGCTGATCCTGATGGAGATCGCTGGAATGAACCGGAGCTTGCCCCGGAATGGGCAACGCTGGCGCAGCCAACCTATTTCAATTGGCGCAAGCAGACGATCTATGGTGGTTCCACCGAGATCCAGAAGAACATCATGGCAAAAGCGTTTTTGGGGCTCTGAGACATGGATTTCGATCTTTCCGAAGACCAGCGGCTGCTGCAGGACAGCCTGACGAAACTGCTGGCTGACAAATACAAGTTCGAAGACCGCAAGCGCTTCATGAAATCCGCCAATGGCTGGTCGCAGGAAATGTGGGAGGCTTATGCCGATCTCGGCCTGCTCGGCCTGCCCTTTGCGGAAGAAGATGGCGGCTTTGGTGCCGGCCCGGTTGAAGTGATGCTGATGGCGGAAGCCATGGGCAGCGCGATTACGCTTGAACCTTGGCTTGCGACCGTGGTGATGGGCGGTGGCTTCATTCGCCACGGCGCATCGGCCGCGCAGCGTGCGGCGATGGTGCCGGAAATTGCCTTGGGCAAGCTGAAACTCGCCTTTGGTTATACGGAACCGCAATCACGCCATGATCTGCATGATGTCGCGACCACGGCGAAGAAGGATGGCGCGGGCTGGGTGCTGGAAGGCCGCAAGGGCGTGGTGCTGCATGGTGATGTGGCGGATCAGATTGTGGTCACCGCGCGCATCGGCGGTGCGCGGCGCGATAAATCCGGCATCGGCGTGTTCCTGGTGCCGGCGAATACCAAGGGTGTGACTCGGCGCGGCTACCCCACCACGGATGGTCTGCGCGGTGCCGAAATTACGCTGGACCGCGTAAGCCTGCCGGCTGAGGCTTTGCTGGGCGATGCCGGCAATGGCCTGGCGCTGGTGGATCGCGTGGTGGATGAAACGATCGCGGCGCTAGCGGGTGAGGCTGTCGGTGCGATGGATGCGTTGCAGAAGCTGACGCTGGATTACCTGAAAACGCGCAAGCAATTTGGGTGGCCCATCGGGTCCTTCCAATCACTTCAGCATCGCGCGGCGGAGATGATGGTGTGCCTGGAAGAAGCGCGTTCCATGGCCATGCTGGCGGCGATGATGGCGGCGGAGCCCGATGCCACCGAACGGCGCCGGCAAATGTCAGCGGTGAAGGTGCAGACCGGGCGCTCCGGCAAATTCATCGGCCAGGGCGCCATTCAATTGCATGGCGGCATTGCCATGACGATGGAATATCTGGGCGGGCATTACTTCAAGCGGCTGACGACCATCGATACCATGTTCGGCGATGCTGACCATCACCTGACGCAATTGATGGCGATGGGCGGGCTGAACCAAGCCGCCTGAAGCTTTCTGATCATGGCCGTGAAGTTTTTGTGACACGGCCATGACGGCGCTTTCCGACTGAGTTTTGCACGGTTAGAAAGCATCGAATCTGAAAAGGATATGATGGCCATGGCCCAGAATGATGACCCGCGCTTGCAAGAACTCGCTGATCTGATTGATGGCAAGGGCCATGGCCGTTACGGGCTGCATGACGTCACGCAGCGCCAACACGCCTTGCAAGCCGCCTGGCAGGCAGAGCGTGAGGGCTGTTCCTCAGCGCTGATTGCTGCGGCGCTGCTGCATGATATCGGCCATTTGGTGCATGATTTGGGTGACAACCCCGCCAAGCATGGCGTGGATGACAAGCATGAGGAATTGGGTCAGGTCTGGCTGCAAGGCTGGTTCGGCCCTGAGGTGACGGAACCCGTGCGGCTGCATGTCGCCGCCAAGCGCTATCTTTGCGCGACGGAAGCCGATTACTTCGCCAAGCTGTCGCCTGATTCCGTGCTCAGCCTTTCCCTGCAAGGTGGGCCGATGTCGGCTGATGAAGTGGCCGCCTTCCGCGCGTTGCCGCAGGCGGAAGATGCGGTGCGGCTTCGTCGTTTTGATGAAGGCGCCAAGGTGAAGGGGCTTGAAACGCCGCCGGTGCAGCATTTCCTGCCCCATGTGGCGGCCTGCCTCAGGTAATTTCATGCTTGACCGGGGCGAATGCGCCCCGCAGGCTTTGCCCTTATGGGCGGTATTCTCGTTATCGGTTCCTATAATCGCGATACGGTGCTGCGCCTGGCGCGCTTTCCCGCGCCGGGGGAAACGCTCACGGCGCTTGGCATGGCCGAATTCCATGGCGGCAAGGGCAGTAACCAGGCGGTAGCCGCAGCGCGGGCGGGCGGGCGTGTTGCGCTGATCGCAGCGATTGGTGATGACGCGGCGGGGAAGGCTGCGCGCGCGCTTTGGGCGGCAGAAGGCATTGAAGCGGGCGCTGTGCAAACCGCCGGGGCGCCCACCGGCGCTGCCACCATCCTGCTTGATGCGGCGGGCGAGAATCAGATCATCATCATCCCCGGCGCCAATGCGGGGTTGACCCTGCCGCCTGGCTTTTCGCCGCCTGCGGATGTTGCCGTTGCTCTCGCGCAGCTTGAAACGCCGCAAGCCGCCACAGCCGCGCTGTTTCGCGCGCTGCCCAAGGCGCGCCGCATCCTGAATGTCGCCCCTGCGGCGCCGATTGCGCCGGAGCTTCTCGCCACCACTGATATGCTTGTGCTGAATGAAACCGAAGCCGCCATTCTGGCGCAGCGTGAAGCCGAACCCGCGGCCCTTGCATTGGCGCTCGCGGCCGAGACGATGCGGGATGTGATCGTGACCGCCGGCGCCGCCGGTGCCTTTTGGGCGCGCCCGGATGGTGTGGTGATTGATGCTGCGCCACCCCGCGTGACGGTGGCGGATACCACCGGCGCCGGCGATGCCTTCCTTGGCGCCTTCGCTGTCTTCAGCGCGGAAGGCTTCACGCCGGAAAAGACCTTGCGCCAGGCCGTCATGGCGGGTGCGCTGGCCTGCACCCAGGAAGGCGCGGTGCCTGCCTTGCCCCATCGCGCCGCGATCATGGCGCTTCCCGGCCATTGATCCCCCCGAAAAAAGGGAGGATGCTCCGCTCGCGCATGACTGGTTGAAGCGCAGGAGGAACCGTGACTGAAGCGGCAATAGATTGCGATTTGCATCCGGGCCTGCCCAGCATGGCAAGCCTGTTCCACTATATGGAACCGCATTGGCGCAGCAGCCTGAAAGAACGCGGCGTATTCCAGCTTGAAAGCGCTTCCTGGCCGCCCGCAGCACCTTCCACCGTGCGCGCCGATTGGCGCGGACCAAAGGGTGAAGCGCCTTGCAATGTCGCAACCCTGCAAGCGCAGGTGCTGGATCGCTGGCAGGTCGGCACTGGCATCCTCAACCCGCTTTTCCCGGTGCAGTTGCCCTTTAGCCGAGACCTCTCAGCGGCCTTTGCGCGCGCGACGAATGATTGGATCCGTGCCGAATGGTTGGAAGGTGATCAGCGCCTGCGCGCTTCCATCCTGCTGCCCAATGCCATTGAAGAATCAGTGGCCGAGATTGAACGGCTCGCGCCCGATCACCGCTTCGTGCAGGCCATGACGCTTTGCATGGGCGAAATTCCACTTGGCCGGCGCGAATGGTGGCCGGTTTATGAGGCGCTGTCGCGCCATGACATGCCGCTTGCGATCCATGCCGGCAGCAATTGGCGCCACCCGGTTACCTCGGTTGGCTGGCCTTCCTATTATCTTGAGGAATACACGGCGAATTCCATGGGGTTTCAGGCATCGCTTGCGTCGCTGATCACGGAAGGCGTGTTTGTGAAATTCCCGAAGCTCAAGGTCGTGCTGCTCGAAAGCGGCGTGTCCTGGTTGCCATCCTTCCTGTGGCGGCTCGTGAAATCCTGGAAGGGCGTGCGCTTTGAAGTGCCCTGGCTGGATCGCCCGCCATCGGAATATGTGCGAGACCATGTGCGGCTTTCGATCCGCCCGCTGGATGTGCCGGAAGAAGCCGATACCATGGCGCGGCTGATGGAACATTTGGGATCGGATGAGTTGCTGCTCTGGTCCTCCGATTGGCCGCATGCGCATTTTGAGGGGGACGCCACCGTTCCCAAGGGGCTTGATGCGGCTTTGCTCAAGAAAATCATGGTGGATAACCCGCGCGCCACTTACACTCGCCTTAGGGAGGGAGTCCCGGCATGAACATCATCCGCCCCATCGCCGCCCCTGGGCGGCCCGCCGCCGCGACGCTTGGTCTGGTGGATTGCGATATCCATCCGCGCTGCGCCGATTTGGGCGAATACCGCCCCTTCATGACCGATGCCATGTGGCATCGCCTCACCACCTACGGCATTCATGCGCGGCATGGTTTTCACAAGGGCTATCCCTTCCCGAAAGCCGCACCGCTCGCGAGCCGGCGCGATGCCTGGGGGCCGCAGGGTCAGCCGCCCGCTTCCGATCTGGGCTTTGTGCAAAAGCAATTCCTGGATCATTACGGGCTGGATATTGGCGTGCTCAACCCCTTGCAGCCTTCCGGTCAGGGTGATGTGAATGATGAGCTTTCCGCCGCCCTCGCCCATGCAGTGAATGAATGGCAATTGGCGCATTGGGTGGATCATGATGCGCGGCTGCGCGCTTCCATCGTGGTGCCTTATGAGGATGCGGTTGCATCAGCGGCGGAAATCCGCAAGCGCGCCGGTGATGGCCGCTTCTGCCAGGTGCTGCTGATGAGCCGCACATCCGAACCGCTCGGCCGCAAGCGCTATTGGCCAATTTATGAGGCCGCGGCGGAAGTGGGCCTGCCGATCGGCATTCATGCTTTTGGTTTTTCCGGCAATGCCATGACCAATGGCGGCTGGCCTTCCTTTTATGTGGAAGAAGTGCAGGAACACGCGACTAGTGCCCAGGCCCAGGTCGCGTCCTTCGTGGTGGAAGGCGTGTTTGAACGCTTCCCCAGCCTCAAGATCGTGATGATTGAATGCGGCTTTGGGTGGATGCCATCAATCGGCTGGCGCTTGGACAATAACTGGAAGCGCCTGCGTGATGAGGTGCCGCATCTGAAGCGCGCGCCAAGCGAATATATGCGCGAACATGTCTATGTCTCGACCCAGCCGATTGAAGAGCCAGCCAAGGGTGAGCATTTGCTGGATGCGATGGAATGGATTGGCTGGGATCGCATTCTTTATGCCAGCGACTATCCGCATTGGGATTTTGACGATCCGCGCATTGCGATTCCGTCCTTCATTCCGGCAGAAAAGCGCGCCGCAATTTTCGGCGGCAATGCGCGCAACTTCTATCGGCTGTAATGGCGCGGCATATTGTTGCGGCGGTGGATGAAATCCCGCCCGGTGGCCGGAGGCTGGTGGAAGCGGATGGCAAGAAGATTGTGGTGTTCAATCTGGGTGGTGAGTTCTTCGCGCTGCTCGATCGTTGCCCGCACCAGGGCAGCGCGCTTTCCGGCGGTATCTTGTGCGGCCTGACGCTGAGTGATGAACCGGGAAAGTATCATTTCTCCCGTGCGGGGGAGATGGTGCGCTGCCCCTGGCATAACTGGGAATTTGATATCCGCACCGGCAAAAGCTGGTTCGATCCGCAGCGGACCAAGGTGCGCGCCTTTCCGGCGCATGTGGAAGCGGGCGCTGCTTTGGTTGAAGGGCCTTATCAGGCCGAGACATTTCCGGTGAAAATTGAAGCCGATTATGTGGTGGTGGAGGTTTGATCCGCCTTCTTAAAGTGCAACCCGTCCAGCCCCATTCAAGCAAGGCGCCTTAAACGGCAGGCACCGCGCCGGGCAGGCTGACGCGTGTGATCGCCCATTGCAGCGAAACCTCATTTTCTTCGGCATGCAGCACAATTTGCAGGCTGCGCCGCGCCTCACCGCCCAGATAAATGCTGTCTTCCAGGGCAACGCGTGCGCCCTTGGCGCGGAGCTTCCAGCCTGCCCCGGAAGCCAAGCGCAGCAGCACCGCACTTTCGTCCTGTAACAGAACGGCCGTCACGGCGGGATGCAAATGAAAGTGCACAACGAAAATCGGCAAGGGCGCATCGGGCGGCAGTTCCAGCACATCCTCACCGCGCAAATCATCGCCTGATTCCGCCAAGTAAAGCCGCCGGCGATGCACCGCACCAAAGGGGCCGCGCCAGCCATCATGGCTTACTTCCAACCATTGCGCGCCGGTGGCTTCCTGGCGTTCCACCTCCAGCGTCTCAGGCTTGCGGCCCAGGCCCTCGGGGCGCAGCTCACTGGAATTTGTGTCGGACAGCACCAGGGTTGAATGGGCAGCGGTGGCGCGGAGTGCATCGCGCCAGGCTTCCTCACCTGCTGGTGCCGCGCCACAATTCACGATCAGCCGATCTCGCCCGACCGACATTTCAAAGGACAGCGTGCCGGCATGGGAAAAGCGGTCCGCGCCGTTTGGCAGGCCGCCAAGCCCGGTGGGGGCGCCGCGCCCGCGTGGCGGCGGCCCGGCATCCATGATGATGACGGTTCGCCCGGCTTGCAGGCGCTGAAAGCCAGTGTCCGGCAATTCCAACGCGCCGCGCCCGCGCGCCTGACCCTGCGTTAGCACCAGATCAAGCAGTGCCGAGTTTTCTTCCCGCGCGCCATTGAACAGCGCCAAGCCGCCATCGCCATGGCGGAACAGGCGAAGCGCAGGCGCAGCGCGGTCGAGTGCGGCCAGCAAATGCGGTGGCGCTTCCACGCCCACGCCATGAAGCAAATTGCGGATTTCGATCAGGTCTTGCAGCGCGGCGAGTTGCTGCGCGGGGGATCGTTCCACATGCCCACCATCGGGCAGGAATTGGCGTTCGATTTCGGCAGGCAGGAAGCGGATGGCACGTTGCAGATAGGCTTCTTCTTCCAAGGCAACGGCAGCAGCAAGTGCGCCCTTCAGCGCCACCAGCGCGCCGCAATGGTCTTCCTCTGCCGGCAAGGCGCCCACCAGATCGCGCGCATCCTGCGCGAGCCGCTGCATGACCTGACGGCGGAAAACATCCTCGGCCGTCGCGGCGAAGAAATCCCAATGGCCGAGCCAGGCGGAAATCCGCGCGCCGGCCACTTCCGGCGCATCGGCGATATCTTCTTCCCAGCCGGATTGCAGCCAATCGGCGGTCAGGGCGCGGGCGCGCAGCCGGGCGGCATCTGTCCCCAGCGCGCGCAAATCCCGCATCCAGGCGAAGCCATGGGCAGCAGCGCGCCAGGCGGGGGAGGCGCCGTTGCCGCCCCAGGGTTCACCACCTTCGGCAAGCAGGCGCATGGGGCGGATGGTGCCGGTGAAATCGGCTTCTCCGCGTAGCAGACGCGCGCCACGGGCGGCATCGCCGGGCCAAAGGTCTCGGAAGGGGCGGGCAGGGGCATCGGGCACCCGCACCGGGCGCAGCCGCGCGAGCTTTTGTCGGGCGCCGCGCAGCAGATTGATCATGCCGCACCCCCGCGCAAAGCCTTGATCGCGGCGGCGTAATCCGGCGCACCAAATACTGCCGTGCCGGCCACCAGCACATCAGCGCCCGCATTCAGGCACAGCTGCGCGGTTTTGGCGGTGACGCCGCCATCCACCTGCAAGCGGATATCGCGGCCCGAGGCTTCGATCAGCCGGCGCAGCTTTTCGATTTTCGGCAATTGGCTTTCAAGGAAGCTCTGCCCGCCAAAGCCGGGATTGACCGACATGACCAGGATAAGGTCACACAGGTCCAGCACATGTTCGATGGCAGCGATGGGGGTGGCTGGGTTCAGCACCACGCCGGCCTTTTTGCCGAGGCCCCGAATGGTTTGCAGTGAGCGATGCAAATGTGCCCCGGCTTCAGGATGGAGCGAAATCAGATCTGCCCCGGCATCAGCGAAAGCCTGCAAATAGGCGTCAACTGGGGCAATCATCAAATGCACATCAAAGGGAATGTTGGTGTGGCGGCGCAGCGCCTTGATCAGCCCCGGACCGAAGGAAATGTTGGGCACGAAATGCCCATCCATGATGTCCAGATGCAGCCAATCCGCCCCGGCAGCGGTGACGGCACGCACTTCTTCGCCGAGTTTGGCGAAATCGGCGGCGAGAAGCGACGGGGTGATGAGCGGCGCGGGTTGCACGATTCCCCTTGTAACCTTGCGTTCCTGTGGGGACAACCTAGCGTGAGCGCCTAAATCTTTCGCAATAGGGCGCGCACCACTTCCGCATGGCCCTGATGGCGCGGGCCTTCATCCAGCAATACGGTGCCTTCGAGCAATTCCAGCACCCCAAGCCCGGCGAAGCATTCTTCGACAATCGCGCGAGACCAGAGCAATTCACGCATCTTCGGCCCTCCGCTGCGGCGGCCTTCCTGCGCGGGGGTGAAACATTCCAGCACCAGCAAGCCACCGGGCGCGAGCGCCGCCATGGCGCCTTGCGTGGCGCGGGCACGGTCTTCCGGCGGCAGATGCACAAAAATCCAGGCAATGAGGTCAAACTTTGCGCGCGGCCAATCCCAGGCGGCGAGATCGGCAGTAATGGTCTTCAGCGCCACGCCGCGCTGCCGGGCGAGCGAGGCAGCCTTGGTCAAGCCCACGGCGGACCAATCAACGGACGTCACCTCCAAACCTTGGCCGGCCAGCCAGACGCCGTTGCGCCCTTCGCCATCGCCAACGGCCAGCGCGCGCAGCCCAGGGCGCAGGCGATGCGCTTGGGATTGCAAATAAAGGTTCGGCGCCTCACCAAACTCAAAACCACCATTTTGGTAGCGTTCATCCCAGGCTAGGCTTGTGCTCATGATTTTCCTCGCGGGGTGGGGCGCCAATCGGGCGGCGCCAATTCAAAGCCGGCGAAATCAAAGGCGGGGCTGACGGTGCAGCCCACCAGGGTCCAGCGACCTAAGGACACGGCGCTTTGCCACCAGCCTTTCGGCACCAAAGCGAAAGGGCGTTGATGGCGCGAAAGATCGGGGCCGAGATGCACCGCTTCCGCATCATGGCCATCGGGGGAAAGGCTCAGCGCCAGCGGCCCACCCGCATACCAATGCCAGGCTTCGGCGGCATCCACGCGATGCCAATGGCTGAATTCATCGGCGGCGAGCAGGAAATAGATCGCGGTGCCCACGCCCCGCCCGCCCGCTTCCGGCGCATCACGCCAGATTTCACGGTAATGGCCGCCTTCCGGATGGGGCGCCAAATCAAGGGCGGCAATGACCTGCGCGGCGGTCACGCCCGGATCGCGCAGGTCAATCATGGTTCAGCCGGCCGGGACGGTTTCGGCGAGCGGCGCGAGTCTGGAAACCTCCGCAAACCAGGCCGCCAGCTTCGGGCAGGAATCGCGCCAGGGTTCAACCGCGAAGCGGAAATCGAGGTAACCAAGCGCACAGGCAATGCTGATGGCGCCGATATCGCCAAGCCCGCGCGGCGGATCCTTTTCCAGCACGGCCAAGGCGCGCTCCACGGCGGCCTTTTGGCGCGCATCGAAAGCCTTGCGGCCATCATCCTGCGGATGGTTCATGTGCAGGCGCCGCGCCACGGCGGCATCCAGAATGCCATCGGCGGTGGCCTGCCGGATCATGGCCTTCAGGCGCGGCGCGCTGCCGGTCGGCGGGAAAAGCGGCGCGGCAGAGCCGATCGTGTCCAGATATTCGCAAATCACCGGGCTGTCATAAATTGCGATCCCATCCTTGGTGACCAGGGCAGGCACTTTGGACAGCGGGTTATCGGCCAGCAAATCCGCCGGCGATTGAAGGGGGTTGGTCGAGACCTTTTCCAAAAGCCCACCAATGCCGCGCGTAATGGCGCAGACCATGACTTTCCGCACATAGGGGCTGGCTGGGGAGTAATGCAGTTTCATCTGGCGTTTCCTTGAGTGATATTAACGAAATGTGTCCTTGCCGGCACGGATGCGGGCAAGTGTGGCGATATCCGGCGCGCGCATGAAGGGATTGGCGGCGCGTTCAGAAGTGATGGTGCTGGGTAGCGTCGGCTTGCCGGCGGCGCGCTGTGCCTGCGCTTCCGCGATGCGGGCCTTGAGCGCGGCATTGTCCGGTTCCACCGTAATCGCAAAGCGCGCATTGCTTTCGGTATATTCATGACCGCAGCAAACGAGCGTTTCGCCGGGAAGCGCAGCAAGCGCCGAGAGGGAGGCGAACATCTGCTCTGCCGTGCCTTCCAATAACCGACCGCAGCCAAGCGAAAACAGCGTGTCGCCGCAAAGCAGGATATGCGAATCGGCGATGTGGAAGGCGATATGGTCGCGTGTGTGGCCATCACTCGCCAGCACGGCCGCCTTGCTGCCCAGCACGTCCACGGTGTCGCCGGGCGCAACCGCCTGATCAAGTGGCGGCAGGCGGTGCCTATCCGCTGCCGCACCCACTACCTTGGCGCCATAGCGCGCCACCAGGCCCGGCACGCCCGCCACGTGATCCCCGTGGTGATGCGTCAGCAAAATCAGATCAAGCTTGCCGCCCATGGCTTCGATCACCGCGGCCACGGGCGCGTCCTCTGCCGGGTCGCAGACCGCAAGGCGGCCATCGGCGGCGCGGAGCAGCCAGGCGTAATTATCCGAAAGGCAGGGGATGGGGGTCGCGGTCAAAGCCATGGGGGCACCTTGTCAGGGGGCCATCCCATGCGGCCCCGGAAGCGACTATATCTACCCGTATGCGTGAGGAAATCCATGGCCTGGCCGAATTCTACGCCGCCCCGGCGGGCGGGCTGACCGCGCGGCTGCTGCGCCGACGGCTGGCCACGCTGTGGCCTCGGCTGACGGGGCTTTCCGTGCTGGGGATTGGCCATGTGGAGCCCTATCTGCCGCTATGGCGTGAAGAAGCAACGCGCTGCATCGCGCTTGCCCCGGCGCAGCTTGGCCCGGCGCGCTTTGCCCATGCTGGGGTCTCATCCGCCGTGCTGGCCGAAGAAGATGCGCTGCCATTTCCGGATTTGAGCTTTGATCGCATCCTGCTGGTGCATGGGTTGGAAGCGGCGGAAAACGCAGGGCGCTTGCTGCGAGAATGTTGGCGCCTGCTGCGCGATGATGGGCGCTTGCTGGTGGTGGCCCCCAATCGGCGCGGCATTTGGGCGCAGTTTGACCACACGCCCTTTGGCCATGGCCGGCCTTATTCGCGAACCCAGATCACAAGGCTATTGCAGGCGCAGATGTTTCGCGTGGAACGCCGCGACGCCGCGCTTTACGTGCCGCCCTTCACGCCACTGATGCGCGCCGGCACGGCGTGGGAGAAAGCAGGCCGTGCCATTTGCCCTGCGCGCTGGGCTGGGCTTTGTCTGATTGAAGCCGAGAAGGATGTCTTCGCCGCCATGCCGGCCGGGGCGGTGCGGCTGCGCCGACGCGTGCTGCTGCGCGCCTGATTGGCCTTTGCTGGCGTTTGGCGCATGCTGGCGCAAATGGCCCAGGGAGAAACGCCATGAACCAAGACCCCCGTTGGCAGCAAAGCCTGCGCTATCCGGACCCTTCCATTGTGGCGCTGGATGGATCCTTCAAGAAATACCATCTGCCGTTATCAGCCGTTGAGCGGCTGTATCACGGGACGCGCTGGGGTGAGGGGCCGGTCTGGCTTGGCGATGCGCGCTGCCTTTTGTGGTCCGATATTCCGAATAACCGCGTGCTGAAATGGGATGAGGAAACCGGTGCTGTCAGTGTCTGGCGTAAGCCTTCCAACAACGCCAATGGTCATACGCGGGACCGTCAGGGGCGCGTGATTGCGTGTGAGCATTTCGGCCGCCGCGTGGTGCGCTTTGAATATGATGGCGCGATCACGGTTTTGGCTGATAGCTACAAGGGCAAGCGGCTGAACAGCCCGAATGACGTTGTGGTGAAGTCTGACGGTTCCATCTGGTTCACCGACCCGCCCTTTGGCCTGATGGCGAATTATGAAGGCGAACGCGCCACACCTGAATTGCCGCATACCAATGTCTATCGCATTGATGGCCAAAGCGGCGAAATCACGCTTGTCACCGATGAGGTGAACCATCCGAATGGCTTGGCCTTCAGCCCGGATGAGAAGATTTTGTACGTCATCGAAAGCCGCGCCGATCCGCGCAATATCCTGGCCTATGATGTGGCAGCGAATGGCAAAAGCTTGCGCAAGCGCCGGGTTTTCGTGGCGTGTCAGCCGGGTGAGACGCCGGATGGCTTTCGCGTGGATGTGGATGGCAATCTATGGTGCGGCTGGGGCATGACCGCCGAGTTTGATGGCGTGCGTGTGTACAACAATGCAGGCGCGCCGATTGGGCATATCCATCTGCCGGAACGCTGCGCCAATCTTTGCTTCGGCGGGCGTTATCGCAATCGGATCTTCACGGCCGCGGCACAATCCTTGTACTCGCTGTATGTGAATACCGAAGGCGTCAAGGGCGGTTGAGCCTTTCGCGCGGCACTTCAATGGTCATGCCGAGCAACCGGAAGGAATGGCTCTTGCCATGGCCATCAAGATTGAGGCTGCCATTCACGCCGCCTTCCAGCACATCATCAATCACGAAATTGAAGGCGTGCAGCAGCGGCAGATCGTAACGCGTACAACCCGTGGCGCCGCGATGGCGGAATAGCGCCAGCACCCTCTCCGCCGTGACCTGTTCGGCGAGCAATGCGTAATGCGCCGGATCATAGGGCATGAGGGAAAGGTTGACGCGATTGCCCTTATCGCCCGCGCGGCTATGGGCGATGTCATGCAATGTGATGGTGGTGGTGTTGCTCATCAATTCCACTCCCGCGCCGGCAGCACGCGTGTTTCGGTGGGGACCTGATCGCGCGGCACCAGGAAGCTCCTTGTCAGGATGCGTGGTGTGACACGCCAACGCGCGCCGGAGGTGCCCGCCGTGCCGCAGCAGAGCAAAGCGAGTGCTTCGCGGGATGCTTGGTCAGCGTCATCGCGCGTGGTGGCCTCAACCGCGAGCCGAATGCGAATGTCTTGCGGTGCTGGTCCGTCATAGCCACGCCAGAGCGCGCCATCATCCGAATCATGCACGGAAGCAACGCCGATCAAATCCGCCCGCGCACGGCGCGCAAGGCCACGGCGCTTGATGCGTTCCAGCAGCACATCCGCGGTCGCTTTGGCGCGGGCGAGCGCATTGGGACCGGCGACACTGATTTCACCCTCACCAAGCCAGGAACCTTCATAACAGGCAGTGACCTTCAGCAAATCAGGGCGTGGCGCGCCGCGCAGGCCATGCACCGCCACGCGATCCTTGCCCGCCATGGCCAGATGCGCGGCAGTGATATCCAGCGTCACATCGGGCGTGATGTAGCGCGCGGGGTCATGCACTTCATACAAAAGCTGTTCCTTGACGGTGCGGAGATCAACAATGCCGCCCGTGTCTTCCGGCTTGGTGATCAGCAGCGAAAGATTGCGCCCAACCTCGGCGATGGGAAAGCCGATATTGGCGGGGTCTGGAATATCCTTGAAGCCGGGGTCCCAGAATACGCCGCCCGTCACCTGGCTGCCGCATTCCAGCAAATGCCCCGTCGCGGCACCGACCGCGAGTGCTTGCCAATCATCCTCTGCCCAGCCGAAATGATGCATGAGGGGTGCGATGGCCAACGCCGGGTCCGAAGTACGCCCTGCCACGACGATTTGCGCGCCAGCGGCGAGCGCTTCTGCCAAGGGCGCCGCACCAATATAGGCATTGGCGGAAACCAGTTTCCAGGAAGACATATCAAGTCCGGCATCGGCTTCATGCACCGCCATGCTGTCCAGATTGATGCTGGCCGAAACATCATCGCCAGTGACAAGACCAATGCGAAGTTCCGGCAGGCCAAGCCGCTTCGCCAACCGCGCAATGGCACGCGCGGCAGCAAGCGGATTGGCCGCGCCAAAATTGCCGAGGATAGGAATGCCCGCGCGCGCTGCATCAGCGAGGATCGGTTCCAGCAGCCGTTCCAGCATGGGTTCATAACCCGCTTCGGGATCTCGGCGGCGTTCCAACTGTGCGAGTGCTACGGTGCGTTCGCCAAGACATTCAAAGAACATTGCTGCTGGCAGGCCACGCTTGATCAGGCTGCGCATCACTGGAATGGGCGCATCCACACGGTCACCGGAAAAACCAGCGCCATTGCCGACGAGAAACAGATCACTCACGCCAAGCACTCCTTTGAGCATTTTCAAGCCAAGTGGGAACACTTGGCGACTCGGAAAATGCGATCAAACAAAAAGTTAGAGCGGTTACCGGGAACCAAGGTGAACGGAAACCGCTCTAATCGCGGCGCCGAGTGTAGCCGCGTCGCTATCGTCAAAGGCAATCGGGTTGATGGCAAGCAGGCCCTGGCCGATGCGCCCGGCATCGAGGTGAATGGCGGGGCGATGGGCGCGCAGCCTGGCATCTGCTGCGCGCGCGGCATGGGCATCAGGCAGGCGCCATTCCAGCACGGGCAGGCCAGGCTTGGCGCCATCCGGCACCAGGCGAAGGCTTACCGGGTGTCCGGCCGCCGCCAGCACCGCTTCAAGCCGCGCCTGCCAGCGCGCGCTGCGTTGCGCTGGATTATCCGCCACGAAACGCCGCAAGGCGACGATCAGGCCGATGATTTCTTCCTTGCCGATCTTGCAGGAACGCCCAATGCCGTGATGCGGCAGGCCACGCATTTGCGCGAGTGGTGCGAATTCCGGCGGCGCGATGAAATCCGCTTCGGGCATATCAAGGTCAAGCATCTGCGCGAGGGCAGAGGCAACCAGATCACGCCGCCCGACGAGAATGCCGGAAGATTGCGGCCCGCCCAAAGCCTTGCCGCCGGAAAAACAGACCAGATCGGCGCCTTCGGCGATGAATCGCCGCAGGTTTTCAGCGGGTGGCAATTGCGCCGCCGCATCCACCAAAACGGGGATATGGCGTTTGCGCGCCACGCGCACCACATCGCGCAAAGGCGGTTCGCTATTCGCCCCCGCCAAATAATAGATCGCCGCCGTGCGGTCTGTGATGGCGTCAGCGATTTCCCAAGGTGCGGCATCACGCACGCCGGGGCCGGAAATACGGTCTGGAATGCCGATTTCAATGATACGCCCGCCCGCCACGCGCAGCGCGCGGTCATACATATTGCGCTGGCTGCGGATGGTGATGAATTCATCCGGCATGCCGCGTGTTTCGGGCAGGCGGTTCATCGCACTCGGATCAAGCCGCGCCATGCAGGCCGCCGCCCCCAGCAATACAGCGGCGGAAGCGCCAGAGGTGACAATGCCGGCTTCCGCGCCCGTGGCCTTTGCGATGTCTCGGCTGGCGGCGGCTTGCAGATGATGCATTTCAATAGTGGCACCTGCGGCTTCCGCCATGGCTGCCAGCACTTCGGGCGCCATCAGCCCGCCGGAAAGACGCGTATTGGTGCCATAGGCATTGATGATGCGCGGCACACCAAGATCATCGTAAATCATGCGGGTTGTTCCGAAAGGGTGCGGCGCAAGGCATCGCGCCAAAGCGCGTAGCGACTATCTGCTTCTGCGCGATTCATTTGGGGCACGAAGCGGCGTTCCAGGCGCCAATGCGTGGCCCCCGTGGCACCTGGTGGCGCGCAAAGCCCGGCCTGCATGCCAGCCAGATAGGCCGCGCCAAGTGCCGTTGTTTCCAGCACGGTTGGCCGATCCACCGGCGCGCCCAGCTGGTCCGCCAGGAATTGCATGGTCCAATCGGAAGCGACCATGCCGCCATCAACGCGCAGCACGGTTTCACGCGTGCCTTGCCAATCCGCATGCATGGCTTCGATTAGGTCACGCGTTTGGAACGCAACACTTTCAAGGGCTGCACGGCAAAGCTCGGCACGGCCTGCACCGCGTGTCAGGCCAAAAATCGCCGCTTGTGCCTTGGCATCCCAATGCGGCGCACCAAGCCCGGCAAAGGCTGGCACCAGGACTACGCGCTGCGCGGGGTCGGCTTGTGCGGCCAAAATACCGGCTTCCTTCGCATTCCTGATGATGCCCAAACCATCGCGCAACCATTGCACCGCTGCACCGGCGACGAAAATCGCGCCTTCCAGCGCGTAATGGCGCTTGCCCTGCAATTGATAGGCAATGGTGGTCAGCAGCCGATTGCGTGATGCAACCGGTGCCTCACCAGTATTCAACAGCGCAAAACACCCGGTGCCATAGGTGGATTTCACCATGCCGGGTGAAAAGCAGCCTTGGCCAATGGTGGCCGCCTGTTGGTCACCCGCCATGCCGCGAATGGGAATGGCGGCACCCAGCAGCGCGGGATCGGTCGCGCCGAAATCCCCGGCGCAATCGCGCACTTCCGGCAATATCGCTTCAGGGATGCGAAACAGCCGCAGCAGATCAGCATCCCAAATGCCGCGCCTGATATCGAACAACATGGTGCGCGCGGCATTGGTGGCGTCTGTCGCATGCACGCGCCCGCCGGTCAGGCGCCAAAGCAGAAAGCAATCCACCGTGCCGAAAGCGAGCACACCGCGTTCCGCCGCCGCGCGCGCGCCTGCGATATTGTCCAGCATCCAGGAGAGTTTGGTGGCCGAGAAATAAGGATCGGCCAGCAGGCCGGTGCGTTCGGTCAGCAACGCCTCATGCCCCTCAGCGCGCAGCTTCGTGCAGGCATCCGCCGTGCGGCGATCCTGCCAGACAATGGCGCGATGCAGGCAGCGCCCGGTGGCGCGGTCCCAAAGCAGTGTGGTTTCGCGCTGATTGGTGATGCCGATACCCGCCACGTCCGAAGCGCTGCCGCCAGCTTTTGCCAAGGCCTGGCGCATAGTGGTGATGGCGCCGTCCCAAATATCTTCCGGCTCATGTTCCACCCAGCCAGGTGCAGGAAAATGCTGCGGCAATTCCATCTGCACTGTCGCGCGCGGTGTCAGATCGGCGCCGAAGGCGATTGTGCGCGCGGAGGTGGTGCCCTGATCAAGCGCAAGCAGCAGGGGGTTCTTCATGCCGTGGCCTTTCCTTCCAAGGCGTAGCATACTGCGTGAAAGGAGATTGCGCGATGGCCATTCAGCTTTACGAACTCTGTGGTGCCGATCCAACTCGGCGCTTCAGCCCCTATTGCTGGCGGAGCCGGCTGGCGCTCGCCCATAAGGGCTTGGATATGCAAACCATCCCCTGGCGTTTCACCGACAAGGCCGCGATTGGTGCGCATGGGGCGCAGAAAGTGCCGGTACTGCTGGATAATGGCCGCGCGATCATCGATTCTTGGGTGATTGCGGAATATCTGGAAGATACCTATCCGGATCGGCCTTCGCTATTTGGTGGCGCAGGCGGGCGGGAACTTGCGCGCTTCATCAACGCCTGGGGCGATGCGGTTTTGCATGTCGGCATAGCGCGGCTGGTGGTTTCAGACATTCCGCAGCATCTGGCGCCGGAAGATGCGGCCTATTTCGTACCGGATCGAGAAAAGCGTTTCGGCATGAAGCTTGAAGCGGTGACGGCGGAGCGTGCGGAGCGGGTGAAGGGTTTTCGCGATAGCCTGATGCCGCTGCGGATTGCGCTTCGTTCTGCGCCGTTTCTGCATGGTGATGCGCCGGGCTATGCCGATATGATCGCCTTTGGCGGTTTTCAGTGGGCGCGCTGCGTCAGCGCCTTTCCGCTGCTGGCACAGGATGACGCGGTTTACGCCTGGCGGGAGAGGATGCTGGATGCCTATGGCGGCATTGCCCGCGCCGCGCCTGCCTTTGCGGAGGCGTGAGGCATAGTGGCGGCCATGGGCTGATAAATGCGGCTTGCTTGGGCGCCAAAGCCAAGCCGCATTGAAGGGATGTCCCCGGCGCGATTCGAACGCACGGCCCTCAGATTAGGAATAAGAGGACGCTAGCCGCCACGTTCCGCCAGGAATTGCCAAAAGCCTTTATTTATACGGAATTTGCGAATATAATGGCTCTAATCGGCGGGGGCGCGTCGCCATAAACCGCCACTAATTACAGGTCCGCGGGGTCCGCATGGGGTCCGCAAAAGGGCCTTCTTATCCGGGGGGGTAAGCCCATGCCGCTGCATTTCACGGACGCGCTGGTAGCCAATCTGCAATGCCCGGCCGGGCAGAA
>Ga0194130_10000058_pt1 | contig 204494 bp, 193 predicted proteins | sample TA2KigsurfametaG_FD_160084 | JGI IMG/M metagenome (GOLD analysis project Ga0194130, IMG submission 160084) | Freshwater microbial communities from Lake Tanganyika, Tanzania - TA2015050 Kigoma 12 surface | ecosystem: Environmental > Aquatic > Freshwater > Lake | place: Tanzania: Lake... | reverse complement strand
GACTACATCACCGGACGATTTGGATGACCAACATGAGTGACAAGCACCTTTCCACCCAATACAACGCCGAGCTCAGCGCCATTTCCAACCAGGTGCTGCAGATGGGCGGCCTGGCCGAATCCCAAGTGGCGCGGGCCGTGGAGGCCCTGACCCAGTTCAAGTCCGATCTGGCCGAAGACGTGCTGACGCAGGAGGCCCGGCTCAACCAGATGGAGATGGATATTGACTCAGAGCTGTCGGCCATCATCGCCCGCCGCCAGCCCACCGCACGTGACCTGCGCCTGTTGGTGGCCATCGCCAGAATGATCGCCAACCTAGAGCGGGTGGGCGACGAGGCGGCGCGTGTAGCCCGCACCGCGAAGAAGCTGATCGAGTCGGGCATCTCCACCCGGCTGCCCATCCACGATGTGGCCTATGAGGCCGAGCTGGCTGTGGCCCAGCTGCGCAAAGCCCTGGACTCCTTTGCCCGCCTGGATGTGGTGCGCGCCCTGGAGGTGCTCAAGCACGATGAGGAAATCGACCAGGAATTCGACGGGCTGATGCGCAAGCTCATTACCTTCATGATGGAAGACCCCCGCACCATCAGCAGCAGCATCGACCTGATTTTTGTGGCCAAGGCTATTGAACGGGTGGGTGACCACGCCAAAAACCTGGCCGAAGTGACCATCTACGTGGTCAAGGGCGCCGATGTGCGCCATCAGGGTTTGGAAGGCCTTGACGCGGCGGTGGAGTAAATATTTTGTTGCGCCGCAGCAAAAAAGGCTTGCAAAACAAAAAATCGGGCTTATTATTGGATTTATGTTGCAGTGCAGCACTTGCCTAAAGACTGCAACGGCAACGATCCAAGTCCCGAGTTTTTATCGTGCTACTTCTTTTTTGGAGCCCATCATGCTGAACATGCAACAGTTTATCGTCGCCCAACAAGCTCAGGTCGAGTCCCTCTTTGACCTGACCCACAAGGCCTTTTCCAACGTGGAAAAGGTCGTGGATCTGAACCTGGCCACCGCCCGCGCCACCCTCAGCGAATCGGCTGACCTGGCCAAGGCTGCTCTGGCCGCCAAGGACCCGCAAAGCCTGATGGCTTTGCAGGCTTCTGCGCTGCAACCCAGCGCCGAGAAGGCCACCACCTACGGCCGACACCTAGCTGACATCGCCAAGTCGGCCCAAGCCGACGTGGTAGCCGTGGCCGAGGCTCAAGTTGCTGCTGTGCAGCAAGGCCTGCATCAGCTGGTGGATGTGGCGGCCAAGAATGCCCCGGCCGGTACCGAGAGCGGCGTGGCTTTTGTCAAGCAAGCCGTGGAAGCCGCCAACAGTGCCTATGCCAACATGCAAAAGGCCGCCAAGCAGGCCGCCGACATCGTGGAGGCCAATTTCAACGCCGTCACTGAATCGGCTGTGAAGGCTGCCAAGGCCGCCGGCAAGTCCTCCAAGAAGGCTGCCTGATCCCCAGGCCCGACCAAGGCTTGACCCGATGACGCCAAGGCGCGTCGTCCGTTCCCGCCGCCTTTGGCTGCTTGCAGCCTTGGCGGCGGTTTCGTTTGTGCTGAGCCTGGTGGGCTTGGAGCGCCGAGACGATGGCTGGCTGTTGCAGCTCGGTGGGCGGTTTGTTGACCTGCGCGGCGCCCTGTGGGCGGCGTGGCAGGACTCCACGCGAAACTGCGCGGCCGTGCAGCGGCTGGACCCCGAGGCGGCTCAGCGGCTTATTGGCCCGGCGGCTGCGGCTGTTGAGGCCCTGCGCGGCTTCAGTCCGCCCGACTCTGCATCGGCTCGGGTGTGGCGGGTCGACCACTGGCCGCTGGGCGCTGGCGAGCCGGTGCAGCCCGCCCTGGCCTCGTCAGCGCCTGCTTGGTTTGTGCTACAGGCCGACTTCGACGGGCTGGAGCCAGTGGTGGTGTTGGTTCGCCAAGAAAAGGCTTACACCCAGGTGGTGGCCCAAGGTGTTTGGAGCGGCACCACCATGCCTTGGAACCCGGCTTGGCGCATCCGCCGCTTTTTAGGTGATCGCGTACCGCAGGCACCACCGGCTCTGCTGGCCTGCGTGGACCCCGTTATGGTGTTTGCGCAGCCACCCAAGCCGCTGTAGCGGTCCAGTGGTCACCAGGGCAAGGGTTGCCCGTCGTAAGACCGGAAGCCGCCACTGTCCTCAGGTTTTAGCCCATTGAGCACCGCCAGCAACTCGCCCGCAGCGGTGGCCGGGTCTCGGCCCAGGACCTGACCATTGAAGGGCTCAGACAGCCCTGTACGCACTGTGCCAGGGTGCAAGGCTGCAAGCACCAGACCCTTGTGGGTTCGGGACAGTTCAATTGCAGCGGTCTTGACCACCATATTGAGTGCCGCTTTGGATGCCCTGTAGGCGTACCAGCCACCCAGGCGGTTGTCGTTGATGCTGCCGACCTTGGCCGACAACAGGCCTACCAAGCTGCGCTGTTTGTCCATCAGCGGCGCGAAGTGCCGCAACACCAGAGCCGGTCCGATGGTGTTGATGGCCAGCACCCGTTCAAAGGTTGCCGCCTGCAGGTCGGCTAGGCGCTTTTCAGGCTGAAGCCCTGGCCCGTGGAGGATGCCGCTTGCCACCAGCAGCACCTGCCAGGCTTGGCCGTCGTTTAAGGCGGCTGCAGCATCCCGCACGCTGGCTTCGTCCAAGAGGTCCAAGCGGGGCTCGGACTGCCGCCCTAGAGCTTGCACCCGAGCGCAGCGTGGGTCGGTGAGCAACTGGGCGCACAAAGCCTGACCCAGGCCGCCGCTGCCGCCCACCACAAGCGCTCGATAGCCTGGCACCAGGGTGTCCAAGGTCATTGCGGGGAGAGGGCATCAATGAGCATCTCCACAATACTGCCATGCGCGCGGCCCCCAGTTAAACTTAAGGGTTTGCTCGCGTATAAAGGAACGACATGTTCATTTCGACGGCCTACGCCCAAACCGCCCCCGCTGCTGCCCAGGGCGGCATTGAGAGCAGCCTGATGAGCCTGCTGCCCCTGATTTTGATGTTCGTGGTGTTGTACTTCATCATGATCCGCCCACAAATGAAGCGCCAGAAAGAGCACAAGGCCATGGTGGACGCCCTGGCCAAGGGTGACGAGGTCGTGACCGCTGGTGGCCTGTACGGCAAGATCAGCAAGGTGGGCGATTCCAACCTGCACATCGAAGTAGCCCAAGGCATCGAGGTGATGGTGCAGCGCCAGGCTGTCACGCAAGTGCTGCCCAAAGGCTCGATTAAGTAACCCGCCTTTCGGGGCTGCGGCCCCGGCGAATGCCATGAACCGCTACCCCGTTTGGAAATACGCCTTCATCCTGGTGGCGTTGTTCATCGGCGTGCTCTACACGCTGCCCAACTTCTTCGGCGAAGCGCCGGCTGTCCAGATCTCCAGCGCGAAGGTCACCGTCAAGGTCGACTTCAACATGGTCGATCGGGTGCAGAACGTTTTGGACGAGGCAGCCATCCGTGTCGATCGGATCACTTTTGATGGGGCTTCGGTGCGGGTACGCCTGGATGACACCGACACCCAAATCAAGGCCAAGGACGCCATTGCCCGGGCCCTAAACCCCGACGCTGCTGATCCGCCCTACATCGTGGCGCTGAACCTTTTGAGCCGATCTCCTGCATGGCTGGCGTCGATGCGCGCGCTGCCGATGTACCTGGGCTTGGACCTTCGCGGCGGGGTGCACTTTCTGATGCAGGTAGACATGCGCTCGGCGGTCAAGCAGCAGCTTGATGCCTACCAATCCGAGGTGCGCGGTACCCTGCGCGAAAAACGCATCCGTTTTACCGGCGTGAGCCGCGATGGGGACGGCCTGAGCGTCGTGATCAGCGAAGCAGGCTCGGTGCAGGCTGCGCGCGACTTGTTGGCCATGCGGCTGACCACCTTCACCTGGACTGACGACAAGGTACCCGAGGGCACGCGTTTGACCGGGCGCTTGTCGCCCAAAGCAATGGCCGATATCGGTAATCAGGCCCTGACCCAGAATATCGAAACGCTGCACAAGCGGGTCAATGAACTGGGCGTGGCCGAACCGGTGATTCAGCGCCAAGGCGCTGATCGGGTGGTGGTGCAGTTGCCCGGGGTGCAGGACACTGCTCGTGCCAAAGACATCATCGGCCGCACGGCCACGCTGCAGTTCCGGTTGGTGGACCAGGCGGGCACGGGCAGTGAAACCGTTCCAGTTCGCCTGTCCCCCGGTGAAACCGTGCAACGAACCGTGTCCTTGAAGCGCGAGGTCATTGCCACGGGTGAGCAACTGGAAAAGGCCTCGGCCACCTTGGACCAAAACCAGCGTCCGGCGGTCTCAGTCAATCTCAATGACGCTGCAGGCCGTGCCATGCGCAATGTCACGCGCGAGAACCTGGGTAAGCCTATGGCCATCGTGTTGTACGAAAAGGGAAAGGGCGAGGCGGTTTCGGTGGCCACCATCCAAGGCGAGTTTGGCAACCAGTTCCAGATCACCGGTACCTTCACGCCCCAGGAAACGGCCGACATTGCGCTGCTGACCCGCGCTGGTGCGCTGGCCGCGCCGATGGAAATTATTGAGGAACGCACGATTGGGCCCAGCCTGGGCGCAGAGAACATCGCCAAGGGCTTTAACAGCGTGGTGTACGGCTTCGCGGCCATTGCGCTGTTCATGTGCGCCTACTACCTGCTGTTTGGCGTGTTTTCTACCCTGGCCCTGGCCTTCAACCTGCTGCTCTTGGTGGCCGTGTTGTCGATGCTGCAGGCCACGCTGACCTTGCCGGGTATTGCGGCCATTGCGCTGACCCTGGGCATGGCCATTGATGCCAACGTGCTCATCAATGAACGGGTACGTGAGGAGTTGCGCAACGGCATACCGCCGCAACTCGCGATCCACACCGGCTATGAACGGGCTTGGGCCACCATTGTGGACTCCAATGTGACCACGCTGATCGCCGGTGTGGCGCTGCTGGCGTTTGGTTCGGGCCCGGTGCGGGGGTTTGCAGTGGTGCACTGTTTGGGAATCCTCACCTCGATGTTCTCGGCGGTGGTGTTCTCGCGCGCGCTGGTCAACCTTTGGTACGGCCGACAAAAGAAGCTCAAGGGCGTGTCCATAGGCCAGGTGTGGAAACCCACGTCCGCACCGCCGCGCACTGACGCTTCTGGCGACCTCAGGGCCTGAAACGGACGGGATGACGAATCATGGAATTCTTCCGAATCAGCCGCGATATTCCGTTCATGCGCCACGCGCTGGTGCTGAACATCATTTCTTTTCTGACCTTTGCGGCGGCGGTCTTCTTTATCGCCACCCGAGGCTTGCACCTGTCCATCGAATTCACTGGGGGAACGGTGATGGAGGTGGAATACAAACAGGCGGCCGACATCAACAAGACTCGAGAAGCCGTGGAAGCCTTGGGATTCGGTGAGGTGCAGGTGCAAAAGTTTGGCACCTCGCGGGATGTATTGATCCGCTTGCCGGTGCGCGGTGAAATGAAGCAAGGCGAGGTGTCGTCTCGCACCTTCGATGCGCTGTGCAGCGCCGAGGGTGGGGTAGTGGAAAACAAGAGCTACACCACGCCGCAGGGCGAGCAGGTCTCGCGCATGGCGTGTGCCCGGGCGCAGGACGAACCGCTCAAACTCAGCCGCACCGAGTTCATTGGCCCGGCTGTGGGTTCTGAGCTGGCGCGCGACGGGGCCCTGGCCCTGCTGTTCACCGTGATCGGGATCATGCTGTACTTGGCCGTGCGGTTCGAGTGGAAGTTCAGCGTAGCCGGCATCATCGCCAACCTGCATGATGTGATCATCATCCTGGGCTTCTTTGCCTTTTTTCAGTGGGAGTTTTCGCTGCCGGTGCTGGCTGCGATCTTGGCGGTGCTGGGCTACTCGGTCAACGAGTCGGTGGTGATCTTCGACCGCATTCGCGAGGTCTTCCGCAAGTACCGCAAGTTGAGCACCCTGCAGGTGATCGACAACGCCATCACTTCCACCATCAGCCGCACCGTCATCACCCATGGCAGTACGCAGATCATGGTGCTGTCGATGCTGATCTTCGGAGGGCCCACGCTGCATTATTTCGCTTTGGCCTTGACCATTGGAATTCTGTTTGGCATCTACTCCTCGATCTTTGTGGCCGCGGGCATCACCATGTGGCTAGGGGTGCAGCGCGAAGACCTTATAAAGAGCACGCCGGCCAAGACCGAAGACCCCAACGACCCGAACTCGGGCGCGGTGGTCTGAGGCGGCGGGCACGGCGCGCTGGGCCCTTGGATCGCTTAGGTGATGACCCCGCAGCGCCGCTTGTTTCTGGTGACGTGGCTGGCAAGCCTGGCCGCCCTTTACCAAGTCTGGACGCAGTATGGGGCCTTGCCGGCCATAGCGGATGAGCGTGGCGCGCTGGTGGCCTTGTCGGTGGTGTTGACCACCACCCCCTGGATCGCTGGCCCAGGCCTCACGTACCTGTTGCGCCGCAGAGCGAGCGGCGGTGTCAATCTGCCTCATGCCGAGTACTGGTTTACCGGCGAGCGTCGAGGCCCGAGCCTGGACCGCTTGTCGCCCTACCTGGACAGCTTCGGTACCTGGCTGCAGGTGTTCCTGATCGCCGTCCTGGCCCTGTTCGTGTTCGAACGGGTGGACCCCCGCGCAGCATCGGCCTCGGCCCTATTGTTTCTGGGTTTGACCATGGCATTTTTAGGGGGCACGGTGTGGTGGGTGCGGCGCGTGATGGCGGCGTTCCCTCAGCCTGAAGCCGCCACCCGCGGGGTCAAAGACTTCAGGCGCCCGCGCCGCCCGGGCCGATGAAGGTCAGGGCCTGGGCCAAGCGTTTAGACCAGTCGGTTTCGTTGTGGGTGGTGTGCGGGTCCGGATCCAAGAGCCATTGCCCATCGTGCATGCACAGCACGCGATACGGCGGGCCCGCTGTAAGGCCTGGGGGTATCCACACACCGACCATGCGTGCGAGCAGGCGCCGTAAAGGCCAGTCAAGCCAAGGTTCAACCGTGCCGCATACCACCTGAGCCACGGTAGCCGCACCGGTTGAAGCGCCGGGATTGGCCTGGGCGACGGGGCTGGTCATGAGTGCGAGAACGCTCAATAGGTGGGGCAGCGTGTGTAAGCAGCTCAGCGCCGGGCTCAGAATGGAATGTCATCGTCCATGTCAGCGATGCCGCCGGCGGGCTTTCCTGTCGGCTTGGAGGCGCCGGCTGGCTTGGCTGCATTTGCTTCGCGGCGCGCTGGTGTGTAGCCTTCTTCTTCGCCCATGCCGCCGCCACCGCCCATGCCCCCGCCTTCACGGCCACCAAGCATTTGCATTTGCTCGGCCACGATTTCGGTGGTGTAGTTATCCTTTCCTTCCTTGTCCTGCCACTTGCGGGTCTTTAGGCGGCCTTCCACATACACAGGGCGGCCCTTTTTCAAATACTCGCCGGCGATTTCTGCCAGGCGGTCGTAAAAGACCACGCGATGCCATTCGGTTTCTTCCACACGCTCGCCACTGTCCTTGCTTTTCCAGTTACGGGTGGTGGCGATACTGACATTGCACACTGCAGAGCCGTTGGGGGTATAGCGCAGCTCGGGGTCGCGGCCGAGGTTGCCGATGAGGATGACTTTGTTGATCGAGGCCATGGGGGTACTCCGCGGTTCGGAAACGGGTGAAGGGAACTTTGCTTGGGATTGGTGAACTTGATTATGCCGACCGGGTGCGCTGCGCCTATCCCCGCGCCGGGGGTTTGAAGAGGGTGTGCCCAGCAGTGCCCCGCCCGCAGCAAATGGGGGGTCATCGTGTCCCGCCGTTGCAGCCCGGTACCATTCAGCTTTCGCGCTGTTTGCATGTCTGCCCTGCCCATCACTTCTGCGGCTGACCGCCTGCACACGCCCTTGGGGGTTTTGCAAGAGGTCTTCGGATACAACGCCTTTCGCGGCCAACAGGGCGCCATCGTGGATCATGTCTGCGCGGGCCAAAACGCCCTGGTGCTCATGCCCACCGGCGGTGGAAAGAGTCTGTGCTATCAAGTTCCCGCCTTGGTGCGCCAGCGCCGCGGGCAGGGCGCTACCTTGGTGGTCAGCCCGCTGATCGCCCTGATGCAGGACCAGGTGAGCATGCTGGAGCAATTGGGCGTGGAGGCGGCCTTTCTCAACTCGACGCTGAGCAGCGACGCCGCGCAGGACATCGAGCGCCGCTGGCGCAGTGGCCATTTGAGTTTGTTGTATGCCGCACCGGAGCGGGTGCTCACCTCTCGTTTCCTGGCCATGCTCGATTCCCTGCATGAGCGCGGCCTGCTCAGCCTCCTGGCCATCGACGAAGCGCATTGCGTGAGCCAATGGGGACACGACTTTCGCGAAGATTACCTGGGACTGTCGCAGCTGGCACAACGCTATCCCGGCGTGCCTCGGTTGGCCTTGACCGCCACCGCCGACGAACTCACCCGTACCGATATCGTTGATCGGCTGGCGTTGCAGGACGCACAACGCTTTGTCAGCAGCTTTGACAGGCCCAATATTCGCTACACGATTGTCGAAAAGGAAGACCCTCGCGCGCAGCTGCTGGCCTTCATCCGCCAAGGCCATCAAAGTGAGGCGGGCATTGTCTATTGCGCCACCCGTAAGAAGGTCGAGGAAACTGCGGTGTGGCTCAGCGATCATGGCATCCGCGCGCTGCCCTACCACGCCGGGCTGGATCTGGCGCTGCGCCATCAGCACCAGCAGGTCTTCGTGGAACACGACACGCGAGACGGCGGCTTGGTGATGGTGGCCACCATTGCTTTCGGTATGGGTATCGACAAGCCCGATGTTCGCTTCGTGGCCCACCTAGACTTGCCACGCACGGTCGAGGGCTACTACCAAGAAACCGGCCGTGCTGGCCGCGACGGTGAGCCGGCTGAAGCCTGGATGGTCTATGGCCTGGCCGATGTGGTGGGCCAGCGCCGCTTGATTGAAGACGGCCAGGCCAGCGAAGACTTCAAGCGGGTGCTGCGTGGCAAGCTGGAGGCCATGCTCACCCTTGCCGAGGCGCATGACTGCCGCCGCCAGCGCCTCTTGTCGTACTTCGATGAACCCAGTGAGCCCTGCGGCAACTGCGACAACTGCTTGGAGCCGCCCGAAATGTGGGATGGCACCGAGGCAGCTCGCATGGCCCTGAGCTGTGTCTACCGTATGACCCAACACGGCGCCCACAACGGCGCACGATCCTTCGGCGCTGCCCACCTCATCGATGTGCTGCGCGGCAAGCCCTCCCCAAAGGTGCGCCAGTATGGGCACGATCGGCTCTCCACCTACGGCATTGGCCGGCACCTGAGCGAAGCCCTGTGGCGCGCGGTGTTGCGGCAGTTGGTGGCGCAGGGCCATGTGATGACTGAGGTTGAACTGCCAACCCTGCTGCTGACCGAAGGCGCTCGAGCGGTGCTGCGCGGTGAGGTGCCTCTGACGATGAAGCAGCCCCGCGAGCAGCTCAAGCTGGCCGCACGCAACGCTCGGCCCACGCGTGGTGGCATCAACGGCACTGGCTCGGCCACCCGCAGTGCGCACGATTGGATCGTCGAATTCGACGAGGCCGCGCAGGCCCGTTTCGAACGTCTGAAGACCTGGCGTACCACGCAGTCCAAGGCCCAGGGCCGCCCGGCCTATGTCATCTTCCACGACAGCACCCTGGCCGAAATGGCTGCGCGGCGTCCGGCAACGGCCGAGGACTTGGCGACCATCAGCGGAGTAGGCGCTCGAAAGCTTGCGGCCTACGGCGCCGACCTGTTGGCGTTGATGTGACAAGCACCTCGCGATTTCCGATAATGGCCGGTTGCCCGACATTCAAGCAAGCATGCCCGCCGACACCCACCTTCGCATCCGCGGCGCCCGCACGCACAACCTGAAGAACATCGACCTCGACATTCCCAAGAATGCCCTGGTGGTGATCACCGGCCTGTCCGGTTCAGGCAAGTCCAGCCTGGCCTTCGACACGTTGTATGCTGAAGGGCAGCGCCGCTATGTGGAAAGCCTGTCGGCCTATGCGCGCCAGTTCCTGCAGCAGACCGACAAGCCCGATGTAGATGTGATCGAGGGCCTGAGCCCAGCCATTGCGATCGAGCAAAAGGCCACCAGCCACAACCCACGTTCCACCGTGGGCACCATCACCGAGATCCACGATTACCTGCGCCTGCTCTATGCGCGCGCCGGCACACCGTATTGCCCTGATCACGACGAACCCCTGGCGGCCACACCGGTGGCGCAAATGGTGGATGCGGTGTTGGGCCTGCCCGAGGGCACCAAGCTGATGATCCTGGCCCCGGTAGTACGCGATCGCAAGGGCAGCTTTCACGACCTTCTGGAAGACCTGCAGTCGCGCGGTTATGTACGCTTTCGCATCCGCGCCGGCCTGGCCAGTGCCCGGGTGTTTGAGGTCAGTGAACTGCCCGAACTTGACCCGCATGAGAAGCACGATGTCGATGTGGTGGTCGACCGCATCAAGACCCGTGCCGACGAAGCCACCGCCCAGCGCCAGCGGTTGGCGGAAAGCATTGAGAGTGCCCTGCGTATGGCCAGCGGCCGGGTGGTGGCGCTGGAGATCGACACGGGGCGCGAGCATTGGTTTTCCAGCACCTATGCCTGCCCGATTTGTGCGTATTCGCTGCCGGAACTTGAGCCGCGGCTGTTTTCCTTCAATTCGCCCATGGGGGCCTGCCCCAGCTGTGACGGCTTGGGGCACATCACCGCCTTCGACCCGCAGCGTGTGGTGGGCTTCCCTGAACTGAGCCTGGCCAGCGGTGCCGTCAAGGGCTGGGACCGTCGTAACCGCTACACCTACAGCCTGTTGGAATCGGTGGCCTTTCATTACCAGTTCGACTTGGAGACCCCCTTTGAGGCCTTGCCGGCTGCCATCAAGGCCGTGCTTTTGTATGGATCGGGTGAAGAGGCCATCGAATTCGAGTACGCGGCGGAAGGCGGACGCGGCAAGTCGCGCTCGGTGCGCCGGCGCCACCCATTCGAGGGCATCATCCCCACGTTGGAGCGGCGCCTGCGCGAGACCGACTCTCAGGTGGTGCGCGATGAACTCAGCCGCCAGCAGTCGCCCAAGCCCTGCCCGGCTTGTCAGGGCCACCGGCTGCGGCGTGAGGCCCTGCATGTGTTCTTACGCCACCATGATGGCCAACGCGGCCGCCCCATCTACGAGGTAGAGGCCATGACGCTGCAGGCCTGCCAGGCTTACTTCGATACCCTGCAACTCATGGGTGTCAAGGCCGGCATTGCCGGCAAGGTGGTGCGTGAAATCCGCTCGCGCCTGCGCTTTCTCAATGATGTCGGCCTGAATTACCTGAGCCTGGAGCGCAGCGCCGACACCTTGTCGGGCGGCGAGGCGCAGCGCATTCGCCTGGCCAGTCAGATTGGTTCAGGCCTGACTGGGGTGATGTATGTGCTCGATGAGCCCAGCATCGGCCTGCACCAGCGCGATAACGAGCGTCTGATCGCCACCCTGCAACACCTGCGTAACCTTGGCAACAGCGTCATCGTGGTGGAGCATGACGAGGACATGATCCGGGCGGCCGACCATGTGGTGGACATCGGGCCCGGGGCGGGCGTGCACGGCGGCCGCGTGATGGCGCAGGGCACACCCGAAGCCGTGGCGGCCGATGACAATAGCCTCACCGGGCAGTATCTGGGGCAGGTACTGCGCATCGCCGTACCAGCGCAGCGACGGGTACCGGCCTCGGGGGCCTGGGGCCTGGCGGGCCCTTCGTACCTGCGCATCGTCAATGCGCGCGGCCATAACCTGCGGGATGTGACGGTGCAGATTCCCCTGGGCGTGATGACCTGTGTGACGGGTGTGTCGGGTTCAGGCAAGAGCACGCTGATCAACGATACGCTCTACGCAGCCGTGGCCAAGCGTCTGAACAACGCCGTAATCGAGCCCGCGCCACACGATGAAATCGAGGGCGTGGAGGCGCTGGACAAGGTGATCAATGTGGACCAAAGCCCCATTGGCCGCACCCCACGCAGCAACCCGGCCACCTACACCGGGCTGTTCACCCCCATCCGCGAACTGTTTGCCGATGTGCCTGCCGCTCGTGAGCGGGGCTACGGCCCGGGCCGTTTTTCCTTCAATGTGGCTGCGGCACAAGGCGGGGGCCGCTGCGAGAGCTGCCAAGGCGACGGTGTGATCAAGGTGGAGATGCACTTCCTGCCCGATGTGTATGTGCCCTGCGATGTCTGCCACGGCAAACGCTACAACCGCGAAACCCTGGAAATCCTCTACAAAGGCCGCAACATCCACGAGGTGCTGGGCATGACGGTGGAGGACGCGCATGCCTTTTTCAACGCTGTGCCCGCCATCGCCCGCAAGCTGCAGACACTGCTGGATGTAGGCTTGGGCTACATCACCTTGGGCCAGAGTGCGACCACGCTGTCGGGCGGCGAGGCGCAGCGGGTGAAGCTGGCGCTGGAGCTGTCCAAGCGCGACACGGGCCGCACGCTTTATATTCTGGACGAGCCCACCACCGGGCTGCACTTCCACGACATCCAGCTGTTGCTGAAAGTACTGACGCAGCTGCGTGAGGCCGGCAACACGATTGTGGTGATCGAACACAACCTAGACGTGATCAAGACCGCCGATTGGGTGGTCGACCTGGGTCCTGAAGGGGGTAGCGGCGGCGGGCAGGTCTTGGTGGCCGGCACACCCGAGGCGGTGGCCGCCTGCGAACTCAGCCACACGGGGCGTTTTCTCAAGACCATCTTGCCGGCGGTGTTGGCACCGGCCGCGTGAAAATCGATGGACGTGTTTGGTCGGGCATGGCGGTCTGGCCCGGCTGGAGAACTGGTACCACGAACAAGGAGACACCCATGGGTCAAACCCTCACCCTGACTGCAAGCGATGGCTGTGCACTGGCCGCCTACCTGGCTGAACCGATGGGTACGCCCAAGGGCGGCCTCGTGGTGGTACAGGAGATCTTTGGTGTGAATTCTCACATCCGCTCGGTGGCTGAGCGTTGGGCTTCAGAAGGCTACCTGGTGCTGGCCCCCGCACTGTTCGACCGCCAAGAGCCTCAGATCGAGTTGGGTTATGCCGAGGCTGATATGCAGCGCGGCTTTGGCTTGATGCAGGCGGCGGGGCTGGAGGCGCCGCTTTTGGACATTGATGCAGCCCGGGCCGAGTTGCAGCGCCGGCTGGGTGCTTCCGGGAAGGTCGGCATTTTGGGCTTTTGCTGGGGCGGCCTCTTGAGCTGGCTATCGGCCTGCAAGGTCTCGGGTATCTCAGCCGCCGTGCCTTACTACGGTGGCGGTATTCCCAGCCACGCTGGGCTCCAGGCCCAGTGCCCGGTGTTGGCGCACTTCGGCGAGCGTGACCATTGGATTCCCACTGACAGCGTCCAGGCGTTTGCCGCCGCGCAGCCCTCGGTGCAGGTGCAGGTGTATGCGGCTGACCATGGCTTCAATTGTGACCAGCGCGGCTCGTATGACGCAGCAGCCGCGCAACTAGCCGCTGAGCGCAGCCGCGCCTTTTTGAGCCAGCATCTGGCCTAGAACCTGGCCCCGAATTGGGCTCAGCAGTGGGGCCAACGGACCCGACCGACAAAAAGAAACCGGCCCTAGGGCCGGTTTTTTTCAAGGTGCTGATAGCCTGCTGTGAACAGCAGGCTGCGCACTGTCTCATTTCAGATGGCCGTTGATCAACTTGGTCATCTCGAACATCGAGACCTGAGCTTTCTTGAAGATCACCTTGAGCTTATCGTCTGCATTGATCATGCGCTTGTTGGTGGCATCTTGAAGCTTGTGCTTCTTGATGTATTCCCACACCTTCTTGGTGACTTCGGTACGGGGATACGGGCCCTTACCGATCACGGCCCCCAGTGCATCGCTCACCGCCATTGCCTTCATGAAGGCGGCGTTGGGTGTGCGCTTCTTTGCAGGCGCCGCCTTCTTGGCCGAAGCCTTTTTGGCGGGAGCCTTTTTGGCGGGAGCCTTCTTGGCCGGAGCCTTCTTGGCCGTAGCGGCCTTTTTCGCGGGTGCAGCTTTCTTGGCCGTAGCGGCCTTTTTCGCAGTTGCCATTTTCAATCTCTCCATCAAGGTCGTTGTTGATGTGCCGGGTGGAGGTGAGCATTCTAAAAAGCGGCTCGTTTGTTCTCGGGCACCCCGCGGCCGCAATGGTAATGCGAGTTCTCCTCGTGGAGAAGGGGATTTCCCTCTGAAAACCCGCACCGATGCGACCTGTGCACACTTTTTGTCGCGTGGCCACAACCGATGCGGCGGAATTTGGCGGTCCGCTGCGCGCCAAGGCCCGCTATATCGGTAGATTGGGCGGTAACACGGGGGGTAAATCTTCTTCGCGAATACCACGGATTTCAGCGAAGGCGCGGCGGCGTTCACGCTCTAGATCGCGCAGCCGCGAATCAATCACCGAAGCTTCAACATAGTCGGGCGTGCGGCTGCTGCGCACCAAGCGCTGACCGGCTTTGAAACGGTCCAAGGCGCCGTTGAGGTCACCCAAGGCCCACCGCGCCTCGGCTTCGGCGCGCACCGCGCGCAGAGGCTGGCCCAGCGCTTGTTGACACGTTGACAGGATCGACCACGCCAGTGCGTCGCGTTTGCGGTCGATGACCCAGGTGGCCAGGGCATCGGTGTGCATTTGCAGCGCTTGGCGAGCTTTGGCCCGTTCGCGCAGTTCGGTGGCCTGCTGCATCCATTTGAGAGCGGCTTCCGCGCGTGCAAGTCGCACGGCGCGCACACTAGCGTCCAGCGTCTCAAGCTGGGCGGTGGCCCGGCTCGCCCGTCCTTCGGCCACAGCGACTTCGGCGGCCAACATCTCCACCACCTGGGCTGAAGTGGGCAGCATGGGCCGTGCCTGAAGTTCTCGCAGGTGTTGCTGGGCCAGTCGCGGTTCTGCCAAGAGGAGGCTCGCGAGGGTGGCTGAGTACAGCGTTGCCCCCCGGTCTTCGACACCACCGTCTGGTCCGGCCAGGGCTTGCCAGCGGCGCAGTGCTGGCACCTGGGTTTCCATCAACACCCTCGCACGCGCCCGCATGAGTTGGTGCATTTCCTGTGTGGGAAGGTCAAGTGCCAAGCGCTGCTCGGAGATCCGCACCGTTTGGCCCACAGGACCGCCAGCTGTACCCAAGTTGGCCGACTGCGCCTGGGCCTGCGCCTGCTGCATCCGGGACTGCGCCTCACCGATGCGCTCCACCGTCAAGGGGTGGCTGCGCAGGTAAGGAAAGTTGCCGCTGTCGTTGAGCCGGTGGGCTCTTTGCAGGCGCTCAAAGATGGCCGCCACACCGGCACCGTTGTAGCCGGCTTCGGTCATGATGGTGAAGCCGATACGGTCAGCTTCACGCTCCATCTCGCGCGAGAAGTTCAACTGCCCCTGCGCCATGGCGGCTTGCGAGCCCATGATGGTGGCCTGTGCTAAGTCTGCGCTGCCGGTGCGTGCCGCGGCCAAGAGCCCCAGCAGCATGCCTGCCAGACCCAAGGCGGATTGGCGACGCGCGCTGCTGTTTGAGCGCGCGATATGCCTTTGCGTGACATGGGTCAATTCGTGCGCCAGCACGGCAGCCAATTCGTCGGTGGTCGCCGCTTGTGCGATCAGGCCCAGGTGGATGCCCACAAAGCCACCCGGCAGCGCGAAGGCGTTGATGGACTTGTCGCGAATCAGAAAGGTTTCCCAGGCAAAGGCCTGGTCAGTCTCAGGGACGATCTCGCCCCGCGCGCGTGCCACTCGAACCAAGGGGTTCCACAACGCTTGCGCATAGGCCAGCAGCAGGGGGTCGTCCAGATAGGCCGGGTCGCGGCGGACCTGGCGCATCACATATTCGCCGATGCGTCGCTCGGCACCTTCGGAGATGTCGCCCGAATCGGGTTCACCCAGCGAGGGAAGGCGCTGCTGCTCAGCCTTTTCGGCTGCTGCCGGGCCTGCTGGGGTTTGCAGTCCCGCCGGGCCTGCTGGGGTTTGCAGTCCCGTGCTCAACAGGGCCAATGCCAAGACGCTGCGCAGCAGTGGGCGGCGGGCACGGCCTAATGGCTGCCTCAAGGGGCTTTGCAGGTCGTTGGGCCTCGGGTTTGGGTCGCTTACCGCCGACATGTGCCCTATCATCGCATTGCTTTGTTGCACCCGCTTATTCCCTACGGTCCTTGAACGATGTCTTCAGAACCCAAAGCCAGCCCTGCGTCCCCGCTCACCCACTTTGATGCACAGGGTCAAGCCCATATGGTGGACGTGGGCGCCAAGGCGTCTACCCCTCGGGTGGCGGTGGCCGAGGGCCAGATTCGCATGCTGCGTAGCACCTTTGAGCTGATCCGCCAAGGGCAGGCCAAGAAGGGCGATGTGATTGGCATCGCGCGTATCGCGGCCATCATGGCGGCCAAGAAGACCCCGGAGCTCATTCCGCTTTGTCATCCGCTGCCCTTGACGCGTGTGGCGGTGGAGTTTGAGTGGATCGAATCTGCACCGGCTGTGCGTTGTGTGGTGACAGCCGAAACGGTGGGCAATACGGGTGTTGAAATGGAAGCCCTGACCGCGGTGCAAGTAGGCCTGCTCACCATCTACGATATGTGCAAGGCGGCTGATCGCGGCATGGAGATGACCGGCGTGCGCCTCTTAGAAAAACAAGGGGGTAAGAGCGGGCATTGGCTGGCACCATCGGCCTGAGCGGCCGGCGGGCTGGCGCCCGTTTGGCGCCAATGCTGTGCTAAGGCTGTGCGACGAAGTCTCGCCAAGCCCAAGCATGCTGCGGCGCTTCGCAAACAAATCGGCGCCATGCAGGGGTCTGTGGGTTGTCACAGGCCTGCAGCCACGCCTGTGCTGAGGGATGGTGGAATTCTCGCAACCGTGCGGCGAGGTAGCGCGCGCGGTCTCGGTCATGACCGGCGTTGCGCGCGGCCAGAGCGTCTGCCCAGGCCATCAACAGCCGAGGGTCCAGCAACACATGGCTGGCGCGCTCGAAGGTGTGGTCAGTGGCGCCCGACCAGGATTGCCCAGGCTGCGGCTGCAGGGTGACCGCACGCGCGTAGTGCGCATGGTCGCTGAACCAGGTGGCTTGCTCGCCCTGATCGATGCGTTGCGACAGGGGCCCCGCGTCGGCCTGGGGCGAGTAGATGGCGCGCACAATCCGCATGTCGGTAAAGGCCCATGCAGACACCACCAGCAGCGAGCTGCCGGTCAGCATGAGCCAAAGCGCCTGCCAGCGCGCAGCCTTGTTCAGTGGCCGGTCCCAGCCCAAGCAAACCACCAAGGCCAAGGCCGTGGGCAGGCTGAAGTACGCGTACCACAGCGGAAATTCCAGGAGGCTGTGCCAGCCTATAGCCAACAGCAAGAGCCAGGCGCCGCGCCGTTGCAGGCCTTCACCGGGGGGGAGGCTTGCAGACCAGGCTCTCATCGTGGCTCGATGGATCAAGCAGCCGATTGCCAGGGACAGCGCCAACCCCAGCGGCACTCCCAAAACCGTCAACAGATGCAAGGGCAGGTTGTGGGCGTGACCGAAGGGCTCGCCAGGGCGGTCGCTCATGGGCGTGAGGGTCCAGGCGATGTTGAAGTGCCCGATGCCCACGCCATCCCACGGTTGTTGTGCAATCAGTTCGCTGGCGTTGGCCCAAATGGCCCAGCGACCGCTGGAGACTTCACCGCCTTGCACTTGTTCGATCCGGGTGACCACACCCAAGGCCGGCCCCCCCTGCGCGGCCGATTCCACCAGGGCCCACACCGTGGCGGCTGCCATCACGGGAGCCAACAGCAGCAGGCGCCGGGTGTTGGCGGGTAAGCGGCGGTCCATCAAGGCCCACAAGGGCAGCAGTGCCACCCCCAACAGTCCTGTGCGCGAGCCCGTGAACACCACCGCCAGCATGAACAGGGCCATACCGCCGCTGCCCGTGCCCCGTGGCAGCAGTGCCTGTGCGTGCAGCACCGCCCACGCCAGTGTTCCCCACAACAGCAGGGTGGCCAGATGGTTGGGTTGGCGCAGGTGGCCCACCGCCCGTCTGGGGTCATGGCTGGGCTGTATCCAGTTGCCCATCGGACCCTCTAGGGCCTGGGGCCCGAGCACCTGCACCACGGCAATCAAGGCGCTGAGCAAACCAGCCACAGCCGCGGAGGTCATCAACAATGCGGGCCATGGGGATTGCCGCTGGTCCGGCACTGGGAAGGCCGCCACTTGCAGCGGCGCTTGCTGCCAGGTGTACGCCCCGATGGCCAGGGCCACCAAACCCGACACCGCAAGGGCCCAGATTTCAGCAGGTGCCGTCACAAATGGCGCAGAGCCGGTGGGCACCAGTGCTGGCGAAGCCGACAGCAGCGCCAAGACCGGCAGGCTCGCCCGGTGCGACAGCAGCATTCAGGGGGATAGTTTGTCGCAGTCGTCGGACTGGTAGCCTGCCACCGCCGACTTGCTCACCTTGCACTCCCAGGTGATGGGCGATTGGGTGATGTCCACGACCTTGAGGGTGACGATCGTGCTGGCCGCCGCGTCGGTGGCGGCGGTGGCCGGGTAGCGCCCGGTCAGGGTGATGGTATTGCCGGTGGCCGCACAGATGCTGGCTGGCAGGCTTGCGCAGCCATCGGCCGAAGCCGCATTGGCTGCCTCGGCCACTTTTACCTTTTCGCCAGCCACGTTTGATACGGCCGTGCCAACCTCGGCCTTGGCCACATAGTTTCGATACTGGGGCAAAGCGATGGAGGCCAACACGGCAACAATGGCCACCACGATCATCAACTCAATGAGTGTGAAGCCCTGTTGGGCGTGCCTGCGGTGTGCGCGAAACCTTTCGGTTTTGGTATGCATCATGGGCCCCTCCCGGTTTCGTTCTTGCGGTTCAAGGCAAAGCACTATATCTCTGCAGGCTTGGCGGAACACAGGCCCGAAGGGGTGGGTTTCGGGTGCTCCTGTGGGGGGATCAGGCAGCCTCGGCTGGCGGCTTCGGAGCGGCCAAGCGCCTGCCGATCAGCAGCACCAACAGGGCGCCGGAGATACCGGCTGCGTAGCGCACCAAATCGGTTTGGGGCACCTTGGGGAACCAGGTCCAGGCCTGCGTGTTGGCCACGGCCGGGTCGCTCACCAACATGGTGCCGGCGATCCAGCCCAAGAGCATGCCCCCGGCGGTGATGATGACCGGGAAGCGGTCCATGAGTTTCATAACAAACTGACTGCCCCAGACGATGATGGGAATGCTGACCAGCAGTCCAAAGATCACCAGGTGCATTTTGTGCTCGCCGCCGCCCGCTTCAGCAGCACCGGCGATGGCAATCACATTGTCGATGCTCATCACCAGGTCCGCCACGATCACCGTCTTGACCGCAGACCACAGCCGATCCGAGCCTTCGATGTTGCCGTGGGTGTCTTCATCGTTGGGGGCTAAGAGCTTCACGCCAATCCACACCAGCAACAAAGCGCCCACAATCTTCAGGAAGGGGATAGCCAGCAGGGTCAGGGCAAAGAAGACCAGCACCACGCGCAAGCCAACAGCGCCGGCGGTGCCGTAGATGATCCCCAAACGGCGCTGCTTGTCCGGCAGTTTGCGGCAGGCCAGTGCGATCACCACGGCGTTATCGCCACCCAGGACGATGTCGATGAGAATGATGGCCAGGACGGCAGAGAGAAAGTCGGCAGTGAAAAAGTCCATGCTTGTACGATGTGTGATGTAGCGCCTTGCCGGCGACCTGAAGCCGCGCGAATACAGCGGTGAAGCCAGCTTTCGGGCGACGCCTTGCCCACAGCGCTGTCGAAGTTCTTGCTCGCCACGCCGTTAGCGTACCTGATGTACCGGGAGCGGCGATAGGCTGGCTGTCGCGGTGACGATGCATCAAACCGTGGGAGCCTTCAGGCACCGACACGGCTTGGAGCCGCCCGGTAGTTTAACCCCAAGGCTCTCAATCGGCGCCGCTTCAGAGCATGGCTTTGAGCAGCTTGGCCATTTCGGAGGGGTTGCGTGTCACCTTAAAGCCGCAGGCTTCCATCACCGCCAACTTGGCGTTGGCCGTGTCGGCGCCACCGCTGATCAGCGCGCCAGCGTGGCCCATGCGCTTGCCCGGGGGGGCGGTGACGCCGGCGATGAAGCCCACGATAGGCTTCTTCATATTCGCCTTGCACCAGTATGCAGCTTCGGCTTCGTCAGGGCCGCCGATCTCGCCAATCATGATGACGGCGTCCGTGTCAGGGTCGTCATTGAAGGCCTTCATCACATCAATGTGCTTCAAGCCGTTGATCGGGTCGCCGCCGATGCCCACGGCACTGGATTGGCCCAGACCGATCTCGGTGAGTTGGGCCACGGCTTCATAGGTCAGCGTACCCGAGCGGCTGACCACGCCGATGCGGCCCTTTCGGTGAATGTGGCCAGGCATGATGCCGATCTTGATTTCTTCAGGCGTGATCAGGCCGGGGCAGTTGGGGCCCAGCAACAGGGTCTTCTTGCCGCCGGCAGCTTCCTTGGCCTTCATTTTGTTGCGCACCATGAGCATGTCGCGCACCGGGATGCCTTCGGTGATGCACACCACCAGGTCGAGGTCAGCCTCTACCGCTTCCCAAATGGCGTCTGCGGCTCCGGCAGGTGGCACATAGATGACGCTGACCGTGGCGCCGGTTTGTCCAGAAGCTTCCTTGACGCTGGCGTAGATGGGGATGTCGGAGAACTTCTCGCTGGCCTTCTTGGGGTTCACCCCGGCCACGAAGCAGTTCTTGCCGTTGGCATAGGCCTGGCAGCCCAGGGTGTGGAACTGGCCGGTCTTGCCGGTGATGCCTTGGGTGATGACCTTGGTGTATTGGTTGATCAGGATGGACATGTTGGGGTCCTTTTAGTCGGTTGGGGACGGAGCTGCTCGCTGCGCTCGGACGGTTTGTCCCTCAAGATCATTCAGAGGGGTCAGTGCTACCCGCTGCGCGCGGGCGATCTGTCCCGCAGGGTCATTAGGCCACTGCGCTTACGATCTTTGCGGCAGCTTCGGCCATGGTGTCGGCGGCGATGATGGGCAGGCCTGACTCGGCCAGCATCTTCTTGCCGATGTCTTCATTGGTGCCCTTCATGCGCACCACCAGCGGCACTTGCAGGTTCACCGCCTTGCATGCGGCGATGACGCCTTCGGCAATGGTGTCGCAGCGCATGATGCCGCCAAAGATATTGACCAGGATGCCCTTGACGGCCGGGTTCTTCAGCATGATCTTGAAGGCCTCTGTGACCTTCTCGGCTGTTGCGCCGCCGCCCACGTCCAGGAAGTTGGCGGGCTCGCCACCGAATAGCTTGATGGTGTCCATTGTCGCCATCGCCAGGCCGGCGCCGTTAACCAAACAGCCGATGTTGCCGTCCAGGCTGATGTAGGCCAAATCGAACTTGCTAGCCTCGATTTCCGCCGCGTCTTCTTCGTCGAGGTCGCGGTAGGCCATGAATTCCGGGTGGCGGAACAGGGCGTTGGAGTCAAAATTAAATTTCGCATCCAGGGCGATGATCTGGCCCTTGCTGTCGCAGTTCAGGGGGTTGATTTCCACCAGCGAGGCGTCGGTTCCCATGTAGCACCGGTAGAGCTTTTGGAACACATCTTTGGTTTGCGCCACCGAGCGCTCGGGCATTTGAATGCCACGTGCGATTTCGCTGGCTTGCTCATCGGTCAGGCCCTTAAGCGGGTCGACAAAGACCTTGCAGATTTTCTCGGGGCGGCTGTGGGCCACCTCTTCGATGTCCATGCCGCCTTCGCTGGAGGCGATGAAAGCTACCTTCTGCGTGGCGCGGTCGGTGACGACCGATACGTAGTACTCCTTACCGATATCGGCACCTTCTTCAATGTAGAGGCGGCGGACCTTTTGACCCTCAGGGCCGGTTTGATGCGTCTTGAGTTGCATGCCCAGTATTTGCCCTGACAGCGTCTTCACATCGTCCACAGAGCGGGCGAGCTTGACGCCACCGCCCTTGCCGCGGCCGCCGGCATGAATCTGCGCCTTGACCACACACACGGGCGTGCCCAGTTTCTGAGCTGCTTCGACAGCCTCCTGAACGGTGAAGGCGGCATAGCCGCGCGGCACCGGGACGCCGAACTGGCGCAGGATTTCCTTGCCTTGGTACTCGTGGATCTTCATGGCTCCCTCTTGGTAGCGGATGTGCCGGCCCAGTCACGGACATTCACTGAAGTCCGATGCCGACCCGTGCGGACCTGAAACGGCCCGGATTGTGAGCCAGGAACTTGGCTATGAACTGACACCGACCGGACAGTGGCCGGTTACGGTGTCAACCGCCACTGCAGAACCATGCAGCTGCGACGCAATTGTCTAACCGGTCGGTCAACCCGTTGATCAATGTATCACGCGGGCCCGCAGGGTCAGCCGCCTCAATCCTCGTGCGGCCCGCCCTTGACGACCCGGCGGATCACCTCTGGGCTGAAACCTCGGGCGGCCAAGAAACGCATTTGGCGTGCGACGTCGGCGGCTTCCAGAGGGGCTTCGGGCGGCCGCATCCCGTAGCGGCGAAACCAAACCGCGCGCGCGCGCTCCAGTTCGCTGGCGCGCAATATCTCAGCGGTCTGGGTGTCAAGCTGCAGACCGTGTTGTGCCAGTTCAGCTTGTATCCGGCGGTTGCCGAAGCGGGCGGAACGGGCGTGTACACGCGATTCGATGAATCGCTCGGGGCTGAGCAGGCCCTGGGCCTGCAGGGCGTCGAGCAGCGCGTCGACCTCGTCTGCGTTCGGCCCGGGCCCCGGCGCTTGCGCCCCTGGCGCAGGGCCGGTCGCTTGACGGCCCGCACGGCGCAACAACTTGCCACGCAGTTCGCTGCGGCTGTGTTCTCGAAGGGCCAGAGCCTGTAGGGCCCTGGTCTTTAGAGACAGCGGCTTGCGTGGCGGTGGCATGGACCTGGCGCGCACCAGGCGCGCCTAAACCCTTAGGCGGCGTCGCCCGAAACTTCGAGCAGGGGGATGCCCATGAACTCGCGGATGCGGTTTTCGATTTCCACGGCTATGTCCGGGTTCTCGCGCAGGAATTCGCGGGCGTTGTCTTTGCCTTGCCCGATTTTTTCGCCCTTGTAGGCGTACCAAGCGCCAGACTTGTCGACAACCTGGGCCTGTACACCCATGTCGATGATCTCCCCTTCGCGACTGATGCCTTCACCATAGAGGATGTCGAATTCGGCGGTCTTGAAAGGCGGACTCACCTTGTTTTTGACGACCTTGACCCGGGTTTCTGAGCCGATGACCTCTTCACCCTTTTTGATGCTGCCGGTGCGGCGGATGTCCAGGCGTACCGAGGCGTAGAACTTTAGGGCGTTGCCGCCGGTGGTGGTTTCCGGGCTGCCGAACATAACACCGATCTTCATGCGGATTTGGTTGATGAAGATGACGGTGCAGTTGGTCTTTTTGATGGTGGCGGTGAGTTTGCGCAGAGCCTGGCTCATGAGGCGGGCCTGCAGGCCGGGCAGGGAGTCGCCCATTTCACCTTCGAGTTCGGCCTTCGGCGTGAGCGCTGCCACCGAGTCAATGATGACCAGGTCAACGGCGCCCGAGCGAACCAGCGAATCGACGATTTCCAGGGCTTGCTCGCCGGTGTCGGGCTGGCTGATCAACAAGTCTTGCAGATTCACCCCCAGCTTTTGGGCGTACTGCACGTCGAGCGCGTGTTCAGCATCGATGAAGGCACAGGTGCCGCCGATGGCCTGCATTTGGGCTACCACCTGCAGGGTGAGGGTGGTTTTGCCTGAGGACTCCGGGCCGTAGATTTCGATGACCCGACCGCGTGGCAGACCGCCGACGCCCAAGGCGATGTCGAGCCCGAGGGAGCCGGTGGAGACGACCTGGATGTCTTCCACGGCCTCGCCTTCGCCCAGGCGCATGATGGAGCCCTTGCCGAATTGCTTTTCGATCTGGGCAAGGGCGGCGGCCAGGGCCTTAGCCTTTTCGGTGTTCAGGGCTTTGACGGGTGCATCCATGGAAATCTCCGGTTCAATTGAGGGGTGGCGGACAGGGCCTGGGGCCTGGGCATGGTGAGGAGTCTGCAGGTTTACAGGCTCATGGCGTGAGCCTGTTGTGGTACGAAATAACGGGGTTTGGGCGGCAACTTCAGGCTGCCGGGCGTTGGCGGGACTCAACTCCATGAACTGGATATTCGTACAGTATAGCGGGCCCGTCAATCCCGCTCAGTGGGGGGGCGAGCGGTCCGTGAACCCCTGGAACACCCGCTAGGGACAGCCGATGAGCCGTCCCTAGAAAGGCTGTCAAAGACCGACCCGGGCCCAGCGGCGCCGATCGTTCGTCACGGAGCGAGGAGTCAGCCCCTTGAGCATCCTGATTACAGAAGACGACCAGGTGCTGGCCGATGGCTCGGGTTTGGGTTTGGCCATGGTGCGCGAAGTCGTGGACCGCCACGGCGGGGTGATCAGTATTGAGGATGCGCGCGCCCGAGCCCCGGGTGTGAGCCACCCGGGCACCCGTTTTTCCTTGCGCTTCAACGCAGCGCCTCAGGCTTGATCAGCGCAGCCAGCCCTTGCGGCGAAAGTAGATGAAGGGCGCGGCTACCGAGGCGAGCATCAGTGCAATGCCAAAGGGATAGCCGTACTCCCAATTCAGCTCAGGCATGTGCTGGAAGTTCATGCCATAGATGCTGGCAATGAGCGTGGGCGGCAGCAGCCCCACGCTGGCCACTGAGAAGATCTTGATGATCTTGTTCTGGTTGATGTTGATAAAGCCGACGGTGGCGTCCATCAGGAAGTTAATTTTGTCGAAGAGGAAGGCGGTGTGGGAATCCAGCGAGTCGATGTCGCGCAGAATCTGGCGGGCTTCCTCGAACTGTTCGGCGCCCAACATGCGGCTGCGCATCATGAAGCTCACAGCGCGGCGGGTATCCATCACGTTGCGCCGGATCCGACCGTTCAAGTCTTCCTCGCGGGCGATGGCCGACAGCACCTGGGCTGCAGCCTCATCGTTTACATCCTGTTTGAGAACCCGAGCGCTAACCTGTTCGAGCCGATCGTAGATGCCCTCAAGCGTGTCGGCGGAGTATTCGGCGTCGGCATCATAGAGCTTGAGCAGCACATCCTTGGCGTCTTCAATCAGCGACGGTGTGCGCCGCGCACGCAGGCGCAGCAGTCTGAAGACGGCAATGTCTTCCTTGCGCACCGAAAACAACATGCCGCCTCGCATGATAAAGGCCACCCGTACGTTTCGAGGCCCATCGGCATCGTCGACCAGAAAGTCCGATCGAATGTGCAACTCACCATTATCTTGTTCGTAGAAGCGGGCCGATTCCTCAATATCGTCGTCCACTGCATCTTGCGGAATCGTTAGGCCAAAACGATCGGTCACCCAGGCTTTTTCCTCGGGCGAGGGATTTTCGAGGTCGACCCACACCGGTGACAGGCGCACCAGGTCGTGGGGTGCGTGGATTTCTTGCTGCAACAGGCGGCCACGGGGGCCGTCTGTGTCCAGGGTGAACACATTGAGCATGTGCCGCGTCTCCGCTTTGCCGCGCAGACCAGCCCACTGGGCAGCCCGCCGCGCGGTCGGGGTTGTGAGGAAGGTGCAATCCGTCAGCCCCGCGCGGCAGGTCGTGGTGAACCCTTGTGTGGGTTCAGGGTGGTGGGGCGAGCCTGCTCAAGACAGGAGCCCCACCATGGCGCAGGCGACAGTCACCAAGGGTGACTGGGGTCCAAGCGTGCCTTCGGTAGTTCGATCTCCCCGGATTATGTCACCGGGCGTGCGCGCTCGCCACCATTGAGCCCGGTCCGATCGCTTGCCAAGGGGAGGTTTCGGGCGCACACTGGGCCGGCCATCGGGCTCACAGTTCAAGCGGGCCACCCAACACCGAAGGCGCTGCCGGGCCCCGATGAGCAAGCGTTTTAACCCTCATCAACCCTCGTCAACCCTCTTGGAAGGAGGTCTGGATGAACCTGACGATCAGCGGCCATCATCTGGAGGTCACCCCCGCCTTGCGCGAATATGTCCTCAACAAGCTGGACCGCGTCATGCGGCACTTCGACCAGGTGGTCGACGTCAGCGTGATCTTGAGCGTGGAGAAGAAGAAGGAAAAAGAGCAGCGCCAAAAGGCTGAAGTGACGCTGCATGTCAAGGGCCGCGACATTTTTGTCGAGCAAAGCCACGAAGACCTGTACGCCGCCATCGACCAACTCATGGACAAGCTGGACCGACAAGTGGTGCGCCACAAAGACCGTGTGCAGGACCATCAACATGATTCCCCCAAGCGCAGCTTGTCTCTCAACGGCTGAGCCGCGGGCCCGTGGCCCGGCATGGCGAAAACCAGGGGTGGCTCGGCCACCCCTTTCGCTTGGCGGCGCGGGCTGGTGCGGCGTGCTCATTTAGTCGGGCCACCGGGCCTTCTCCTTCCTATAATTCGCCACCGACTTCGCCGCGCCTGCGCCATGAACCGACTCGCCGCCATCCTGCCACCTGCTTATGTGCTGGTGGATGTGGACGTCACCAGCAAAAAGCGTGTGTTCGAGCATGCCGGTCTGCTGTTTGAGAACCTGCAGTCGATTCCGCGTGCCACCGTCAGCGACAACTTGTTCGCGCGTGAGCGCTTGGGCTCCACCGGCCTGGGCCATGGCGTGGCCATTCCCCACGGCCGAATCAAGGGGTTGAAGAACCCGATGGCTGCGGTGCTCCGCGCGCGCGAACCCATCGCTTTCGATGCCCCTGATGATGAACCAGTGAGTCTGCTCATCGTGTTGCTGGTGCCCGAGGCCGCCACGCAGCGGCACTTGGAAATCTTGTCTGAGATTGCCGAACTGCTCAGCGACCGCGCCTTGCGCGAACGGCTCAAGAGCGAGCCGGATGCGGCTACAGTGCACCGGCTGATACAGGAGTGGCAACCCTTGAAGTCGGTGGCTTGAACCCCCCGGAGCGCCCATCTTCCCGCCGTCGCCAGGCGCTGCTCAGTGCCGAAGCGCTGTTCGAGGAGCATCGCGACACCCTGCGCTGGGAGTGGGTGGCTGGCCACGCGCACCCCGAACGGCATTTCGCCGAATCGGCCATTGCACAGGCGCGATCGGCTGCTGATCTGATCGGCTATCTGAACTACATCCACCCCTATCGGGTACAGCTGGTGGGTTCACGCGAAGTGGCCTACCTCAGCCATCCCTCAGCCGAAGTGGCCGAGCGGCGCATTTCCCGCATCGTTACCCTGGAGCCACCGGTGCTCATCGTGGCCGACGCGCAGACGCCCCCAGATCGCTTGGTGGCCATGTGCGACCGTGCCGAGATTCCCTTATTCCAGACCAGCAGCTCGGCCGGGCATGTGATCGACGTGCTGCGCACTTACCTGGGCCAATTGCTGGCCGAGCGCACCACTCGGCATGGGGTGTTCATGGACATCCTGGGCCTGGGGGTGCTGCTCACGGGCGAGTCGGGCCTGGGCAAGAGCGAGCTAGGGCTGGAGCTGGTCTCGCGTGGGCATGGGCTGGTGGCTGACGACGCGGTGGACCTGTTTCGAGTGTCGCAAACGGCTATTGAGGGTCGCTGCCCAACCCTGCTGATGAACCTCATGGAGGTGCGTGGCATTGGCCTGCTGGACATCAAGGCGATCTTTGGCGAAACCGCAGTGCGGCGCAAGATGCGGCTCAAGCTCATCGTCCACCTGGTGCGCCGCGAGACCATGGAGCGAGAATTCGAGCGGCTGCCCCACGAGCCCCTGTATGAAGAGATTCTGGGCTTGGCGGTGCGCAAGGTGGTGATTGCGGTGGACGCCGGCCGCAACCTGGCTGTTCTGGTCGAGGCCGCCGTGCGCAACACCGTGCTGCAGTTGCGCGGCATCGACACCTATCAAGAATTCCTCAGCCGCCACCAAGCGGCCATGGAAAACGGCGAAGACGATTGAGCCGCCCGGGGGCCCAAATCCAAGGGCAAACCCAAGGGTAATGGCCGGCGTAGGCCGGCATCAGCTTTGTCGATGCGGGCAGTCGCGTTTGCGGCACTCGGCGTACAGGGCCAGGCTGTGGTCGGCCAATTCAAAGCCCCGCTCTTGCGCAACGGCGCGTTGTCGGGCTTCGATGGCTGGGTCGTAGAACTCTTCGACTCGTCCGCAGCTCAGGCACACCAGGTGGTCGTGATGCTGTCCCTCGTTGAGTTCAAAGACGGACTTGCCGCTTTCAAAGTGGCTGCGCGTAAGCAGCCCGGCTTGTTCGAATTGCATCAGCACCCGGTAGACTGTTGCCAGGCCAATGTCGGCATCTTCGGCCAACAAGGCGCGGTACACATCCTCGGCCGTCATGTGGCGAAGCGTGGTCTTCTGGAATACCTCCAGGATCTTGATGCGCGGCAGGGTGGCCTTCAGGCCGCTGCTCTTGAGTTCGTCGGCGTTGGTCATGGGGGCCCTCTTCCAGGGGGCGACTGGGCCGCGGGCAGGCCACTAGAATGATTGCATCATAGCCAGTGCCCATACCCCCGGGCGCCCTGTCCGATGCACGCCCATCCTCTGCTGCCCGCTGCCCAGCGCGCGCGCCTGGTCTCCAAGCCAACGGCTGGCCTTTTGGGCTGCCTCGCGCTGGCCCTGCTGGGCGGATGTGCTTCGGGCTCCGACCCGGTCGCGCTGCGCGCGCCGGGCATGCTCGAGCGCCTCACGCCCTACCGGGTCGACATTCAACAGGGCAACGTGGTCACACGCGAGCGGCTGGCCCTGATCAAGCCGGGTATGCCGCGTGAAGAGGCGCGCGACATTTTGGGCAGCCCTATGCTCACCGATGTCTTCCACGCTAACCGTTGGGACTTCATCTTTGTGAGCCAACGCTCGGGCAGTACCGATAAGTCGCCCACGCGGCTGGCGGTGGCCGTCCATTTCAAAAACGATGTGGTCGAGCGCGTCGTTGCCCCTGAACTGCCCACCGAACACCAGTTCGTGGCGGGTATGGTCGATCGCAAAGCCCCTGCGCCCAAGGTGCCGCCGATGGAATTGACCCCTGCCCAACGCGACAAGCTGCCCTTGCCGGTGCGCGGCGAGTCTGCCGCTTCGCCCCAACCGCAAGGCCCGGTGCGGTCCTATCCCCCGCTGGAGCCCCGTTGATGGCGGCGGCTCGCGGGGACGATCGCCCTGTCCGTGTGGCCGTGGCCGGCGCCAGTGGCCGCATGGGCCGTGTGCTGATCGAGGCGGTTGAGCAGGCACCGGACTGCTTGCTCAGCGCCGTGCTGGACATTCCCGGCAGCCCCACCATGGGCAGCGATGCCACGGCGTGGTTGGGCCGGGCCAGCGGCGTGGTGGTGGGCTGCGACCTGCAAGCTGCAGCCGCCGTATCCGACGTCCTGATCGACTTCACCCGACCTGAAGGCACCCTGGCCCATCTGCGGGCCTGCCGCGCGCACGGCACCCGCATGGTGATCGGCACCACGGGGTTTTCCACTGAGCAGAAGGCCGAGGTGGCAGCGCAAGCGCAGCACATTGGCGTGGTCATGGCCCCCAATATGGCCGTGGGTGTGAATGTGGTGCTGCAGCTTTTGGACATGGCCGCACGCGCCTTGAACGAGGGCTATGACATCGAAATCGTCGAGGCCCACCACCGTCACAAAGTGGACGCGCCCAGCGGTACCGCGCTGCGCATGGGTGAGGTGCTGGCCAGCGCGCTGGGACTCAACTTGTCCGACTGCGCGGTGTATGGCCGAGCTGGCGTCGCCGGCGAGCGTGACCCGTCCACCATCGGCTTTTCCACTGTACGAGGCGGAGATGTGGTGGGCGACCACACGGTGATGTTCTTGGGCAGCGGTGAGCGTATCGAGATCACACACAAGAGCAGCAGCCGCGTGACTTACGCCCAGGGCAGCCTGCGAGCGGCCCGTTTTCTGATGGGTCGTGGAGCCGGTCTGTTCGACATGGCGCAGGTGCTGGGTTTTCGCGCCTGAGGCCCGGGGCTGCTGATCCATGGACGGTTTCAACGACTTTTGGGGCCAAACCGACGCGGTGGGCCGCGCGGTGGCCCTGCTGTTGTTAGCAATGTCGGTGGTGAGTTGGGCGCTGATATTTTGGAAAACCTGGGTGCTGCGCCGTCTGGCTGCTGACCTGCCGCGGGCGCTCGAGGCCTATTGGGCGGCCCCAGATTGGGCTTTGGCGCGCGATCGGTTGGCCAGCCTAGACCGCGAGGGGGTGGCGCTGCCGCTGCTAGACGCTGCACAAGCGCACGAACGGCAGGGCAGCCTGGCCCAAAGCGTGCCCGCCGCCGCCCAGTGCACCCGGCGCCTGCGGCAGGCCCTGCAGGGCAGCTTGGCGCACCTGCGTATGGGCCAGGTGTTGCTGGCCTCGGTGGGCAGCACTTCACCCTTCATTGGCTTATTTGGCACCGTTTGGGGCATCTACCACGCGCTGGTGGAAATGTCGCTGTCGGGCGCGGTGTCGGTGGACAAGGTGTCGGGCCCGGTGGGCGAGGCCCTGATCATGACGGCTGCGGGCTTGGCGGTGGCCATTCCTGCGGTATTGGGCTACAACCTTTTTGGCAAGTGGATCTCCACCGCGGAAGAACAGCTTGAAGGCTACGCCCACGACCTGCTGGCGGCCATGTCGGAGCCCCAGGCTTGAGCTTCGGTCGCATGCCCAGCCGTTGGCGTTCAGAGCCCATGGGCGAGATCAACATGACTCCCCTGATCGACGTCATGCTGGTGCTGGTGGTCATCTTTATGGTTACCGCGCCGTTGATGAGCAACAGCCTGAAGCTGGACCTGCCGCGCAGTGACGCGGCAGGCCCCTCCCAGGCTCCCAAGCCGCTGTTGGTGGCTCTGGACGGGCAGGGGCGTACCTATGTGGGCGAGCAGCGTGTTGACCGCGAGCAGCTGGTGGGCCTGGCCACACAGGCGGCTGAGCGTGACCCCAAAACCGAGGTGCAGTTGCGCGCCGACCGCAGCGCGCCCTACGGCCAGGTGGTCGAGCTCATCGGCGTGTTGCAGAAAGCGGGCCTGTCGCGAATGGCTTTTGTCACCGACTCGGCCGGGGGGCGGCCTCCTACAATTCCGCCCCATGAATCCCAAGTACCTGCCCGGTGAGGTGGAAGCCGCGGCCCAATCGCATTGGGCGGCGCACGACGCCTACCGCGTCACCGAAGACCCTAACAAGCCCAAGTTCTACGCCTGCTCAATGCTGCCCTATCCCAGTGGCAAGCTGCACATGGGGCATGTGCGTAACTACACCATTAACGACATGCTGACCCGTCATCTGCGGATGAAGGGGTTCAATGTGCTCATGCCCATGGGTTGGGACGCCTTTGGACTGCCCGCAGAGAACGCAGCCATGAAGAACAAGGTGCCGCCGGCGAAGTGGACCTACGACAACATCGCCCACATGAAGGCGCAGATGAAGGCCATGGGCCTGGCCATCGACTGGAGCCGCGAGGCGGCCACCTGCAGCCCCGAGTACTACCGGTGGAACCAGTGGCTGTTTCTACAGATGCTCAAGGCCGGCATCGCTGAGCGGCGTACACAGGTGGTGAATTGGGACCCGGTGGACCAAACGGTGTTGGCCAACGAACAGGTGGTTGATGGCCGCGGTTGGCGCTCGGGCGCCTTGGTGGAAAAGCGCGAGATTCCGGGCTACTACCTGCGCATCACCCACTATGCAGAAGAACTGCTGCAGCGCCTCGCGGATAGGCTGCCTGGCTGGCCCGAGCGTGTGAGGGCCATGCAGGAGAACTGGATCGGCAAGAGCGCCGGTGTGCGCTTTGCCTTCACCCACGACGTCCGCGGGGACGATGGCGCTTTGGTGCAAGGCGGCCGACTGTATGTGTTCACCACACGGGCCGACACCCTCATGGGTGTGACCTTTTGTGCGGTGGCGCCTGAACACCCGCTGGCGTCTGTAGCCGCTGCACGAGACCCAAACGTGGCGGCTTTTGTGGAGGCCTGCAAGCAAGGGGGTACCACCGAGGCGGAACTGGCCACCAAGGACAAGGAAGGTGTGCCCACCGGTTTGTCGGTGACGCACCCGGTGACGGGCACAGCCGTGCCGGTGTGGGTCGGCAACTACGTGTTGATGGGCTATGGTGACGGCGCTGTGATGGGTGTACCCGCCCACGACGAACGTGATTTTGCTTTTGCTTTGAAGTACGGCCTGCACATCGAGAAGGTGATAGCGGTGCCCGGCCAGAACTTCGACTCCACACGCTGGCAGGAGTGGTACGCCGATAAGCAGGCCGGCCGCTGCGTAAACTCGGGCTTTTTGGATGGCCTGGGCCATGCTCAGGCAGTGGACCAGGTGGCCAGCTTCCTGGCTGGCAAGGGCCTGGGGGAGAAGCGCACTACTTGGCGCCTGCGCGATTGGGGTATTAGCCGGCAGCGGTACTGGGGTACGCCCATCCCCATCATTCATTGCGACGACTGCGGCGCCGTGCCTGTGCCTGAAGCCGACCTGCCGGTGGTGCTGCCTGAAGACCTGATCCCCGATGGCAGTGGCAACCCGCTGACCAAGTGCGAGTCCTTTCTGAAGGTGGACTGCCCGAGTTGCGGCAAGCCCGCACGGCGCGAAACCGACACGATGGACACCTTCGTGGATTCCTCTTGGTACTACATGCGCTACTGTGATCCGCAGGATGCCCAGCGCATGGTAGGTTCAGGCACGGCCTATTGGATGCAGGCCGAAGGTGCGGCCGGTGGCAGCGCCGGCATGGATCAGTACATCGGGGGCATTGAGCACGCCATCCTGCACCTCCTGTACGCGCGTTTTTGGACCAAGGTGATGCGCGACCTGGGTCTGGTGCAGCTTGACGAGCCCTTCACCAAGCTGCTGACGCAGGGCATGGTGCTCAACCACATCTATTCGCGCCGCACGGAAAAGGGTGGTGTCGAGTACTACTGGCCCAACGAAGTGGAGAATCTCTTTGATGAGGGCGGCAAGATCGTGGGGGCCCAACTCAAGCAGGCCAAAGGCGATCTGCCGGCCGGCACGCCCATCACTTACGAGGGCGTGGGCACCATGTCCAAGTCCAAGAATAACGGTGTAGACCCCCAGGACCTGATCGACCGATATGGGGCCGATACCGCACGCCTATTCGTGATGTTCGCCTCCCCGCCGGAACAGACCCTGGAGTGGAACGACGCCGGCGTGGAGGGTTCGCACCGCTTCCTCAAGCGGGTGTGGGCATTGGCCGCCAAGCACGGGGCGCTCTTGCAGCGCGCTACGGCGGGCGACCTCAGCGGGGCGGCCTTGGGCGCCAAGGCCAAGGCCCTGCGCCGCGAGGTGCACCTGGTACTCAAGCAGGTGAGCTACGACTACGAGCGCATGCAGTACAACACCGTGGTGTCGGGCTGCATGAAGCTGCTCAACACCTTGGAAGCCTTTGATCCTTCCACCGGCGAAGGCGCTGATGGCGATGCCGCAGCTCTTTGCGAGGGCTTCTCGGTGCTGCTGCGCGCGCTGTACCCGGCCTGCCCGCATCTCAGCCATGGGCTGTGGACCGGCCTAGGCTACGCCGCGCGCCTAGGCGATCTCTTGGACGCCAGCTGGCCGACCGTGGACGAAGCCGCACTGGTGCAGGATGAGATTGAGCTGGTGCTGCAGATTGCCGGCAAGATGCGCGGCAGCCTGCGCGTGCCCGCGCAGGCCGATGGGGCCGCCATCGAGGCGGCCGCCTTGGCCAGTCCCGAATTCGCGCGTTTTGCTAAAGGGCGCTCGCACAGCAAAGTGGTGATCGTGCCGGGGCGTCTGGTCAACGTGGTGGTTTGATGGAACGCGCGGCTCCTGCGCCAATGCGGTCCCCGACCGCGCCGCGCCGGCTTGTCGTGCGCCGCATGGCCGGTCTGCTGGGCCTGGGCAATGCGGCGTTATGGCTCAGTGCCTGCGGCTTCAAGTTGCGCGGCGCTGCGTCCTTGTCGTTTTCTCGGCTGCAGTTGGTGGGCGCGCCAGCGGCCACGCCCTTGGGCCGTGAGCTGCGGCAGCAGTTGGGCAGCCGGGTGCAGCTGCTAGAGCCGCCGGCGCCGGTGCAGGTGGTGTTGCGCTTGGAAAGTGCGCAACGGGAGAAGATTGTGACGGGACTGACCACCGCGGGTCTGGTGCGCGAACTGGTGCTGCGGCTGCGTTTGCGCTTTTCCCTTTCTACCGCACAGGGTCGGGTGTTGATCGAGCCCACCGATTTGGTATTGCAGCGCGACTTGTCCACCAACGAGAGCGCGGCCTTGGCCAAGGCCCGCGAAGAGGAAGAAATTTTTCGGGTGCTTGAGCGTGACATGGTGCTGCAGATCGTGCGCCGTTTGGAGTCGGTCGTTTTGCCGCCAGCGTCGGGCACATCCATACCCAAGCCGGCGGGGGCGCCGTAGGCATCATGCAGTTGCGCGGCGATCAACTCAGTGCCTACCTTGACAAGGCCGGTGTAAGCCTTCGCTCGGTGTATACGATTCACGGCGACGATGCCTTGCTGACACAAGAGGCTGGGGATGCGTTGCGCCAGTCCGCTCGAGCAGCCGGCTACACCGATCGTCAGGTGCACACCGTCAGTGGCGCGCACTTCGATTGGAGCGCGGTCTTGGCCAGTGCCCGCGCGATGAGCTTGTTTGCGCAGCGCCAGCTCATTGAAATCCGAATCCCGTCGGGCAAGCTCGGCAAAGAGGGGTCCCAAGCCGTGCAGCAGTACTGTCAGGCCTTGAGCGATGATGTGTGCACCTTGGTGTTCTTGCCCCGGTTGGGCCGAGAGCAGTTGGCAAGCGCCTGGTTCACCGCGTTGGATGCCGCTGGCGTGAGCCTGCGCATCGACCCGGTGGAGCGCAAAGATCTGCCGGCCTGGATCGCCCGGCGCCTGGCTGTGCAGGGCTTGGATGTGGGCCAGGGCGAGCAGGCCCAGCGCATTCTGTCCTTCTTGTCCGATCGGGTGGAGGGCAACCTCTTGGCGGCGCATCAGGAGATTCAGAAATTGGCGTTGTTGTACCCGCCTGGGACCCTGGGTTGGCAGCAGGTGGAGGATGCGGTGCTGAATGTGGCCCGCTACGATGTATTCAAGCTCTCTGAAGCGGTGCTGGCCTGTCAGTCGGCCCGTGCTCAGCGTATGTTGCAGGGCTTGCGCGCATCAGGCGAGGCGCCGGTGCTGGTCCACTGGACGCTGGCCGAGGACCTGCGCGCGTTGTGGCGGGTCAAGGATGCCTTGCAACAGGGCAAGCCCTTGCCTATGGCTTTGCGAGAGCAACGGGTGTGGGGCTTGAAGGAGCGCTTGTTTGAACGCGTGGCCCCCAGGGTCAGCAGTGACGACCTGGCCGCCCTGGTGCACGCGGCCAGTGTGGTCGATGGGGTGGTCAAGGGCCTGCGCGACCCAGGGTGGCCACACGAGCCTTGGCAGGCTCTGGAGCGCCTGATGGCTCAGGCACTGGCATGCTTCAAGCCGATTTACGCGAACGCGCGATAAGGGCGTCGGCCACCTGCAAGGCGCGCTCGTTGCTGCCTGCCATGGAGCCCGCCGTGAGGAAGCGACCCGCAATGCCCAAGGCCGGCACGCCCTCTAAGGCGTAGGCCTGTGCCAGTTGCTGGCTTTGCTTGACCTTCGAAGCCACGCCGAAGGCGTTGAAGGCCTCGCTGAACTTCTGCTTGTCCACACCCTGCTCAGCTACGAAGGCGGCGATGTCGTCGAACTTGTCCAAACGCCGGCGCTGGATGTGCAGCGCCGCGAAGATGCGCTTGTGCACCGTGGAGAGCTGACCCAGGGCCTCCAGCGCAAAGAACATGCGCGCATGGGCCTCGTGCAGGGCACCGAAGACCACGGGCATCCGGCGGAGGGCGACGTCGGAGGGCAGCTTGGCGGACCAGGCCTCCAAGGCGGGTTCAAGCGAGTGGCAGTGTGGGCAGCCGTACCAGAAGAACTCGACCACATCGACCTTCCCATGGCCGGGAACCGGGGCCGGGTTGGCTAGGCGGCGGAAGTCCCGACCTTCGGTGAAGTCGCCCCCCTGGGCCTGTGCCTCGGTGCGCAGTCCGCCCCAGGCGGCGCTGCACGCTGCCACAAGGGCAGTGGTGCGCCAAGCGGGATGTTGCAGGAACTCGCGTCGCTTCATGTTGGACTCCCATTGCTTTGTCATGGCGTGGCGCTGCGCTCCACGCGTACCAGGCTAACCTCAATACCGGCGGCCTGCAGCCGGTCCATTGGCCCTTGTGTTTCTTCCCGGGTCTCAAAGGGACCAACGCGCACCCGGAATACCGGGCGGCCTCCTTGCTCGCGCTCGGAGATGCGGGCGCCAAATCCCAACATCGCCAATCGTGCTCGCTGTTGCTCGGCATCCTCGGCCTTGCTGAAGGCACCGGCCTGAATGAACAAGCCCGTGACCTCGAGCCGTAGATCGGGCGCTGCTGGGGCGCGCACAGCCGCAGCACCCGGAGCATTCGGCGGGGTGGCCGATCCGCTGGCCGTTGCGGCGGGGGCCGTGCCTGCGCCCTGTGGCCCCGCGGCAGCCGCCGCATCGCCCTCAGAGGCCGGGGAAGAGGCCGCAGAGGCTGCCGCGGCCGGTACGCCGGCCTTGCCGGCCAGCGGCGCATTGGGGTTCCAATTCTTGTTGCGTTCAGCCTCGGCGCTGTCTTGGTCGGCGGTGCGCTGGGGCAGCTTGTCGACGAAAGGTACGGGTACCTTGCTCACATACAGCGCCACGGCAAGGGCCACCCCAAGACCAAGGACCAGGCCGATGATCAGGCCGACGAGGGTTCCCCCATGTTGCGACTTCATGCGAGCACCTCTTCGCTGATGGCCCGCTCCAGGCGCTGCGCAGCCGACACGCCCACCATGGCCAACGCATTGGCCAAGACCTGCCGGGTGGCCTGCAGCAGGGCCAGGCGCGCGCGGGTGAGTTCAGCGTCCTGCGCGAGAAAGCGCTCAGCGGCGTAGTAAGTGTGGAAGGCGCCGGCCAGGTCGCGTGCATAAAAGGCCACATCGTGTGGGGCGAGGTCGTGGGCGGCTTTGCTAAGCATGTCGGGGTACTGGGCCAGCTTGAGCATGAGGGTGGTCTCGGTGGGTTCGGTGAGCCGGCTCAACGGCGCGCCTGCCAGGCCATTGAGGTCGCCACCGCCTTGCGCGTACTGCTCCAGCACCGAGCAGATGCGGGCATGGGCGTACTGCACATAGAACACCGGGTTTTCGTCGTTTTGCTGCAGCGCCAAGTCGATATCAAAGGTGAATTCGGTGTCAGCCTTGCGGCTGATGAGGAAGAAGCGAACCGCGTCGCGGCTGGTCCAGTCGATGAGGTCGCGCAGCGTGACGTAGCTGCCCGCCCGCTTGGAGATCTTGACTTCCTGGCCGCCCTTCATCACCGTCACCATCTTGTGCAGCACATAGTCGGGCCAGTCGGTGGGGATGCTCAGGCCTGCAGCCTGAAGCCCGGCGCGAACACGGGCGATCGTGCCGTGGTGGTCACTGCCCTGCACATTAATGACCTGCCCAAAGCCGCGTTCCCACTTGTGGATGTGGTAAGCCACGTCTGGCACGAAATAGGTGTAGCCACCCTGCATCTCGTGGCCTTCGGCGTCCACGGTGGAAGACTTGCGCATGACGCGGTCCTTGTCGTCACCGTACTCTGTGGAGCGCAGCCACAGCGCGCCACCGTCTTCATAGGTCTTGCCCGCAGCCACGAGGCGCTCTACGGCCTGCTCCACACGGCCGCTGCTGTAGAGGCTGGACTCCAGGTAGTAGTGGTCAAAGCGCACGCCGAAGGCCTGCAGGTCGAGGTCTTGCTCGTGGCGCAGATAGGCCACGGCGAATTGGCGGATCGACTCGAGATCGTTCACGTCGCCGCTGGCGGTATAGGCACGGTCGTCGGCTGTAACGGTGGCGCCGGCCAGGAAGTCGCGCGCGATGTCGGCGATGTAGTCGCCGTTGTAGGCCGCTTCGGGCCACTGCGTGTCTCCGGGCTTGAGGCCGCGCGCACGGGCCTGCACCGAGGTGGCCAGTGTGGCGATCTGAACGCCGGCGTCGTTGTAGTAGAACTCTCGCTGCACATGCGCGCCCTGCGACGCCAACAAGTTACACAGCGCATCGCCCAGTGCGGCTTGGCGGCCGTGGCCCACATGCAGCGGACCGGTGGGGTTGGCCGAGACGAACTCCACCATCACGCGCTGGCCTTGATCTGCGCGGCGGCCAAAGCACGCGCCTTGCTGCAGCACCTCGGCCACCACGGTTTGGCGCGCAGCGGGCGTCAGGCGCAGGTTGATGAACCCGGGGCCTGCGATCTCGAGGTCTTGCACCCAGGTTTGAACCGCCGCTTGCGCCCTGAGCGCCTCCACCAGGGCCTGTGCCAGGGCGCGCGGGTTCTGCTTGAGCGGGCGGGCCAGGGCCATGGCGGCCGTGACAGCCAGGTCGCCGTGCGCGGCTTGGCGCGGCGACTCAAAGGCCACAGCCAAGCCGTGACCCGGTGCAATCGAGCCCACGGCCGCTTCCAGCGCGGCCTGCAGGGCAAGCTTCACTTCAATCATCGCGGGATTCTAGGTGGGGCCGTCCCAGTACTGGGGGTCGCTCCAGGTGGCCTTGAGGAAGTCGATCCACAGGCGCACCCGCAGGGGCAGGTGGCGTGCATGGACGAATACCGCGTAGACGCCATTGGGTGGGGCGGCATGGGCGGACAGCACCTCGACCAGGCGGCCTTCGGCCAAATCTTGGCGGACCTCCCAGGCGCTGCGCCAGGCAATGCCCAGGCCTGCCAAGCACCACGCGTGCAACACCTGCCCGTCGCTGCAGTCCACCCGTCCGCGCGGGCGCTGGAAGGTGATCTGTCCGCCAGACAGGAAGGCCCAGCCGCGGGTTTGGCTGGCCTCGCTGCTCAAGACAAGGGTATCGTGCTGCTGCAGGTCTTGTGGCGTGCGGGGCGTTCCGCGCCGCGCAAGATAAGACGGTGCCGCGACACACAGGCGGCGGTTGTCGGCCAAGCGCACCGACACCAGGCTGGAGTCGGGCAGGTTGCCCACCCGTATGGCGCAGTCATAGCCTTCGTGCACGATGTCGATGACTCGGTCAGCTAGATTCAGTGAGAGCGACACTTCGGGGTGCTGGGCCAGAAAACGCGGCACCAGCGGCGCCACATGTCGGCGCCCATAACCCGCCGGTGCGGTGATGCGCAAATGGCCGCTGGCCTTTGCGCCGCCTGCACTCGCGCTGGCCTCGGCGCTGGCCAAGTCGCCCAGTAGGCGCTGGCAGTCCTCCAAAAAGGCGCTGCCTTCGTGGGTGAGACTCAGGCGTCGGGTGGTGCGCTGCATCAGCTTCACCCCCAAGCGGGCCTCCAAGGCGTCTAGCCGACGGCCGATGACCGCTGGGGCCACCCCCTCGGCTTGGGCTGCGGCCGTGAGGCTGCCACGCGCCACCACGGTCACGAAGGATTCGATTTGCTTAAGGCGGTCCATGACCCTTTAATTATTGACTTTCACGCACGAATCTTTATCAAAATCTTCGATTAATACGGTTTTATGGTTGGAATAAAGTATCACTTTGCGGTGCTGTCTGCCGCCCTGTTTGACGTTTTCCGATCTGATTGCCCGCGAGAAACCCAATATGACCCAGCGCATTGCCACCCATGGCCTCCAAGTGGCCCAAGAATTGCACCAGTTCATCGAGCAAAAGGTGCTGCCCGGGACGGGCGTCAACGCTTCCGCCTTCTGGAAAGGCTTTTCCGCCTTGGTGCACGACCTGGCACCCAAGAACGCCGCCCTGTTGGCCGAGCGCGACCAGATGCAGTTGGAGTTGGATGCGTGGCACAAGGCCCACCCGGGCCCGATCAAGGACATGCCGCAGTACAAGGCGTTTCTCAAGAAGCTCGGCTACTTGGTGCCCACGCCCGAGCAGGTGCAATGCGAGACCGCGAATGTGGACGATGAGGTCGCCACCTTGGCTGGGCCGCAATTGGTGGTGCCCATCCTCAACGCCCGCTATGCCCTCAACGCAGCCAACGCCCGTTGGGGTTCGCTTTACGACGCGCTATATGGCACCGATGCCATCGGCGAGGCCAATGGTGCCGAACGCCGCGGGGCCTACAACCCGGTGCGCGGGGCCAAGGTGATCGAATACGCCCGCTGTGTCTTGGACCGCGTGGCCCCGCTGGCCAAGGGATCGCACAAAGACAGCACCCTCTACCGTGTCAAGGGCGGTGCGCTGCAGGTGAGGCTGCGCGACGGCTCGGTGAGCGCCCTGGCGCAGCCCGACCGCTACATCGGCCACCAGGGCGGCGAGGCTGCGCCGTCGGCCGTGCTGCTGCGCCACAACGGCATCCACCTGGAAATCCAGGTCAACCGCGGCCACCCGATCGGTAAGACCGACCCCGCCGGCGTGAGCGACCTGGTGCTGGAGTCGGCGCTGAGCACCATCTTGGACTTGGAAGACTCGGTGGCCGCGGTGGACGCGGCCGACAAGGTGGTGGGCTATGCCAACTGGCTGGGCATCCTCAGAGGCACCCTGACTGAAGAGGTCGAGAAAGGCGGTAAGACTTTCACCCGCCGCTTGAACCAAGACCGCATCTACACCGGCGCCAAAGGCAAGCCGGTGACGCTGCACGGCCGCTCGCTGCTGTTCGTGCGCAACGTGGGCCACCTGATGACCAACCCCGCCATCTTGTGGGGCGATAAGGGCTCGGAGATTCCCGAAGGCATCATGGATGCAGTGGTGACGGTGGCCATTGCGATGCACGACCTCAAGCCCGCCAAGGGGCAGACCATCCGCAACTCGCGCAAGGGTTCGGTCTACATCGTCAAGCCCAAGATGCACGGCCCGACCGAGGTGGCCTTTGCCGATGAACTGTTCGGCCGCGTTGAATCCCTGCTTGGCCTGAAGCCCCATACGGTCAAGCTGGGCATCATGGACGAAGAGCGTCGAACCAGCATCAACCTGGCTGCGTGCATCAACGCTGCGCGCCACCGCGTGGCCTTCATCAACACCGGCTTCCTGGACCGCACCGGCGACGAGATCCACACGGCCATGCACTCAGGCGCCATGGTGCGCAAGCCGCTGATGAAGAACGCCCAGTGGCTGCGCGCCTATGAGCTCAATAATGTGCAGATCGGCCTGGAATGCGGCCTGCGCGGCCGTGCACAGATCGGAAAGGGCATGTGGGCCATGCCCGACCTGATGTCGGACATGCTTAAGCAAAAGATTGCGCACCCGCAAGCCGGTGCGAACACCGCCTGGGTGCCGTCGCCCACCGCCGCTACGCTGCATGCGCTGCACTACCACCAGGTGGACGTGCCGGCCCTGCTCAAGATCATGGATGTATTTGTGCGCAGCGACAAGTCGCGCGCCACGGGAGAGAACCTGCTGGATGCCATCCTGCAGATTCCCTGTGCGCTGGTGCCCTTCTGGACCGAGGCGGAAAAGCAGGCCGAACTGGACAACAACGTGCAGGGCATCCTGGGCTATGTGGTGCGCTGGGTCGACCAGGGCGTCGGCTGCTCCAAGGTACCCGATATCCACAACGTGGGCCTGATGGAAGACCGTGCCACGCTGCGCATTTCCAGCCAGCACATCGCCAACTGGCTGCTGCATGGCATCGTCACCCGCAAGCAGGTGGTGGACACCTTCGAGCGCATGGCTGAGGTGGTGGACTGGCAGAACTCCGGCGACCCGAGCTACCGCCGCATGGTGGCTGACCTGTCCAAGTCCATGGCCTTTAAGGCGGCCTGCGACCTGGTGCTCAAGGGCTTGGAGCAACCCAACGGTTACACCGAGCCCTTGCTGCATGCGTGGCGCCTGAAGGTGAAGAAGGCGCAGATGGTTTGAAGGAACGCGGATTGAAGAACCGCAGCCGGTAGCGCGCTGCAGCTTCAAGGAAAGTAGCCGGGTTTGCAGGGCTTATACGCCCTTGTGCAGCGCCCGCTGTCTAGCGCGCGGGGCCGTCGAACTGAAAGACGGCCACGCTGGCCAGCAGATTGGGCCACCAGTCCACCCGGCGAGCGGCCTGCACGCCGAAGTGCTGCAGGATGCGAAGGCCATTGCGCTGGGCCAACTCTTGAAAGTCTTGGCAGGTGGTCACGCGGATGTTGGGCGTGTCGTACCACTGGTAAGGCAGGGCCTTGGTGACCGGCATACGCCCACCCAGCACCGACAGCCGGTTGGGCCAATGGGCGAAGTTGGGAAAGCTGACGATGCCCATGCGGCCCACCCGGGCCGTTTCCCGAAGCATGGTTTCGGTGTTCCTCAGGTGCTGCAAGGTCTGCAACTGCAGCACCACATCGAAGCTTCGGTCGGCGAACATGGCCAGTCCGTCTTCGAGGTTGATTTGGATTACATCGACCCCTCGGGCCACACAGGCCTGCAGATTGGTGTCGTCGATTTCCACCCCATAGCCGCTGCAGCCGCGCCGCTCGATCAGGTGCGCCAGCAGCTCACCGCTTCCGCAGCCCAAGTCCAGCACCCGTGAACCTGGGGGCACCAAGGCGGCAATGGCGCGCAGATGCTCCGGCAAGGACGGTGACGGTTTCATACGCCCACCTCGCGAGCAATGGCATCAAACCGCAGCCGCATCACTGCGTGGTAGCGGGGGTCTTCCAGGAGGAAGGCGTCGTGGCCGTGGGGAGCGTCGATTTCCGCGTAGCTCACCGCGGTTTGGTTGTCGACCAAGGCTTTGACAATCTCACGCGAGCGGGCGGGTGAAAACCGCCAGTCGGTGGCGAAGCTCACCACCAGGAAGCGCACCGCGCGGGCCGCGGCGAAGGCGCGGCTGAGGTCGCCCCCCGTTTCGCGTGCGGGATCGAAATAGTCCAGGGCGCGCGTGATGAGCAGGTAGGTGTTGGCGTCAAAGTATTCGCTGAACTTGTCGCCCTGGTGCCGCAGGTAGCTCTCAATCTGAAACTCGATGTCCTGCGTGGTGTAGGCCAGTGCGCCGTGGCGCAATTCGCGCCCGAATTTGGCTTCCATCGAGTCATCAGACAGGTATGTGATGTGGCCGATCATGCGCGCCACGCGCAGGCCACGGCGGGGAATCGTGCCATGGCGCAGATAGTGGCCGGCGTGGAACTCGGGGTCGGTGGTGATGGCGCGGCGGGCCACTTCATTGAAGGCGATGTTCTGAGCCGAGAGGTTGGGCGCTGTGGCCACCGCTATGCAGTGGCGCAAGCGTTCGGGGTGCCTAAGGCTCCAGGCCAAGGCCTGCATACCGCCCAGGCTGCCCCCAAGCACCGCAGCCAGTTGCCCAATGCCCAATCGGTCGAGTAACCGTGCCTGTGCATCGACCCAATCTTCTACCGTGACCACTGGGAAGTCAGATCCCCAGGGTTGGCCGCTGGCAGGGTTGAGGTTGGTGGGGCCGGTGGAGCCGAAGCAGGAGCCGGGGTTGTTGACGCCGATGACAAAGAAGCGGTTGGTGTCCAACGGTTTACCCGGGCCCACCAGGTTGTCCCACCAGCCGGTGTTGTTCGTTTGATCGGCATAGGTGCCGGCCACATGGTGGCTGGCGTTCAGGGCATGGCAAACCAACACGGCATTGCTGCGCAGGGCATTGAGCTGGCCATAGGTTTCGTAGGCCAGTTCATAGGCGGGCAGTTGCGCGCCGCTGCGCAGGTGCAGGGGCTGGTCGAACTGCATCTTTTGGGGGGTGACGATGCCAACAGTCACGGTGGAGCTGGTTCCCGACAACAAAAAACCCGATGCCGCTGAAGCGGACACCGGGGTGTCCCTTTTAGCGGCATTTCTTGAGCGCCCGCAATCTGGACAAATCGGCGCTGAGATCAGGAGTATAGACCCGGGCGTGCGCCAGCGGGACCAGGGTGTTCCTGTTGTACCGCACCGTGCTTGCTTCTATTCTGCGCCGACCAAGAACCCAGGACCTGCACCGCGGGCTCCCGATGGAGGACACCATGCCCCGAATGTTGGCAATGATCGATGGGTGGATGCCCCTGCGCTACTCAACCTGGCTGCTGTGCAGCCTGGCCGGACTGGCCGGCTTGTTCTTGGCGCTTTCAGGGGCGAGCGCTGCCTGGTGGTGGGTGGCCACCCTGGGCTTGGCGGGCGCTTTGCAGGGATGGCGCGATGTGCAGCAGACCAGTCGTGCCGTTCTGCGCAACTACCCCTTGATTGGCCACATGCGCTTCCTGTTCGAGTACATCCGCCCGGAGATTCGGCAGTACTTATTGGAAGACGACAACGAAGCTGCACCGTTTTCCCGCCAGCAGCGCTCCTTGGTGTACCAACGCGCCAAAGGAGATGGCGACAAGCGCCCGTTTGGCACTCAGCTGGATGTGCACGCGCAGGGTTATGAGTGGATCAACCATTCGCTCAAGCCTACGGTGGCGCCACACCATGACTTTCGGGTGGATATTGGCACGGGCGGCAGCGGCTGCACGCAGCCCTACAGTGCCAGCGTCTTCAATATTTCGGCCATGAGCTTCGGGGCCTTGTCTGCCAACGCCATCCGCTCGCTCAACGGCGGTGCGCGCAAGGGAAACTTTGCCCATGACACCGGAGAAGGATCAATTAGCGTACACCACCGCGCCAACGGGGGCGACCTGATCTGGGAAATTGGCTCGGGCTACTTCGGCTGCCGCCATGATGACGGCACCTTCAGCGAAGAGCGCTTCATTGAAAACGCCCGCGATCCTCAGGTGAAGATGATCGAGATCAAGCTGTCACAGGGTGCCAAGCCGGGCCATGGCGGCGTGTTGCCTGGGCCCAAGGTGACTCCTGAAATCGCCCAGGCGCGCGGCGTGCCGGTGGGCCAGGATTGTGTGAGCCCTGCTTCGCACAGCGCGTTCTCAACGCCGCGAGAGCTGCTGCAGTTTGTGCAGCGCCTGCGTACCCTGTCGGGTGGCAAGCCGGCGGGCTTCAAGCTGTGCATCGGTCACCCTTGGGAATGGTTCGGCATTGGCAAGGCCATGCTGGACACGGGCATCACCCCCGACTTCATCGTGGTCGACGGCGCTGAGGGCGGCACTGGGGCAGCCCCCCTGGAATTCACCGACCACATGGGCGCGCCCCTGCAGGAGGGGTTGCTCCTGGTGCACAACACCCTGGTGGGTATTCAATTGCGCGACCGCATCAAGATCGGCTGCGCCGGAAAAGTGGTCAGTGCCTTCGACATTGCACGCATGATGGCCTTGGGGGCCGATTGGTGCAACGCAGCACGTGGGTTCATGTTTGCCCTGGGCTGCATCCAATCCCAGAGCTGCCACACCGGGGCCTGCCCCACCGGCGTAGCCACGCAGGACCCGGACCGGCAAAGTGCACTGGTGGTGGCGGATAAGACCGAACGGGTGTGGCGGTTCCACCAGCACACATTGAAAGCTTTACAGGAGTTGGTGCAGGCTGCTGGATTGACCCATCCGGGGCAGATCAGCGCTTCTCACATCGTGCGGCGCAGCGGCGAGGCTGTTAAACCCCTGGCCCACTCGCTGCCCTTTGTGGCCGATGGCGCGATCTTGGCAGCTCAAAGGGGTGAGGCTGATTGGCCTTATAAGGTGTTTCGCGACTTCTGGCCCCACGCAAGCGCCGATTCGTTCGGGCTGGAGCTGGACCTCAAGCGGGTCGCGCCCATGGGACGGCCGAGCCGAACGGCTGCGTCGCCGGTGTTCATGATGAAGAATGCGGGTCCCGGCTGAGCCGGGGCCTGGGAGGCCGCGCCCAGCTGCGCTGGCCTGGCTCGCCCGCGAGGCACTTGGGCCCTAGTCCCTAGGCCTTCGGCGGTGCGGTGTCGACGAAGCTGGGCCGTACGGCGAGCTTGTCGTGATGGCGCGCCAGGTGCTGATGCCCCTCGCGCCAATTCACCTCGGGAAATCGGAAATCGAGGTAGCCGGTCACGCAGCCCAGGGCAATATCGGCCAAGCTGTAGTGGCTGCCGCTGCACCAGGGCTTGTCGGCCAAGGCGGTATTCATGGCATCCAAGCTGGCGCGCACCTTGGACATTTGCCGATCACACCAGGCGGCGCTGCGCTGCTCGGCTCGCCGGCCCGCCCAGGTGTTTTCCAGGCGAATGGCAATCAGCGCATCGAGCACACCATCGGCCAGCGCTTCCCAGGTTCGTACCTCGGCGCGCTCGCGCCCGGTGCTGGGAATGAGCCTGCCAACGGGGCTGAGCATGTCGAGGTACTCGGCGATGACGCGTGAATCAAAGACTGCCTCGCCGCCTTCCATCACCAGACAGGGCACCTTGCCCAAGGGGTTGCTGAGCAGGATTTGGTCGCTGTTCCAAACGTCCTCCAGGATGAGTTGGAAATCCAGCTTCTTTTCAGCCATCACCACGCGCACCTTGCGCACATAGGGGCTCGACAGGGATCCAATCAGTTTCATGCGATTGAGTTTAAGGGCCTGGTTGGTCTCAGGCTGAAGGACGGCTGACAAAGCAGCCCGGCCCTTACGAAAAGGGGCCGGGCTTGGGCCGAACAGGCCACGCTGCGGTGTGGCTAAGGGCTGCTGGCGCGCTGCCCAGTGGCCCGGGGCCGTGCGCGATCAGAACTCGTAACGCATCGTCAGCTGCGCGGCCCACTGCGACTCGCCAGAGGCTTGGCGCGTCACCAAGGCCTCGGTGCTGCCCAGGCTGTAGACATAGCGGCCCTGTGCATCTAGGCCCGCATAGTTAACAAAGCTGCGGTTGGACGGGAAGCCGATTTCGTTGATCCGGCCCCACTTCTTGTTGAGCAGATTACCGAAATTCAGGATGTCCATGGTGATGGTGGCGCGCTGCTTGCTGCCGAAGCCTGGAAGCTGCTGGCTCAGGCGCACGTCAAAGTTGTTCACCCAGGGCGCGAACGTGTTGTTGCGACCCACCACACCGCCCTTGGCGTTGCGCAAGGCCGGGTTGGCTTCCACGATGTCCCAGAAGCGTGTTTCTTCAGCTGCGCCGCCTCGGAACACCACTTCACCCGAGCCTGGGCTCTTGGGGATAAACATCAGGTCGTTGCCGTTGACGCCGTCACCGTTGAGGTCGTTGATGTAGGTCCAGCTGTAGGGCTTGCCACGACGGCCTTCGAAGAAGACACCGATGGTGGTCGGTGCCTTGGCGATGAAGCTGCGCGAAAGGCTGAAGGCTGCATTGAAGCGGTCGCGGATCAGGTAGTTGGAGTTCTGCAGCACCTGCTCGTTGGGGTTGAAGATGTTGCGGTTGAGCCAGTTGGAGTTGGACACCGAGGACGTCAGCGGGCTGACTTCCGTGGCTGAGGTGCGGGTATAGCCCATCGACCAGGCGGCGCCGCCCGGGATGATCTTGCTCAGCGACAGCGTGACAGCGTTGCCGCCACCCTGGTCGGTTCCCTTGGCCACCAGCACATTGTTGAAGGCGGGGTTGCTCAAGGCCTTGGTGCGCAGGTTGGGGCAGGCGGCGCCCCCCACGGTGCCACCGGTGGCTGTCCAGCAGGCGGAGTTGTAGCCCGATGCGGTGTAGAACAGTTGACGGCCGTCCAGACCGGTTCGGGTGGCCACGCCCAAGTTCAGATGCTCATAGTAGATGCCGTCCTTCACGCGGGTACCCAGCATTTCCACGCCAGCCGTGGTACGGCCGATCAGGGGCAGGTCAGGTAGTTCGGTGTCAAAGGCCAAGTTGAACTTCCACACCGACGGCTGCTTGAGGGTCGGATCCAGGAAGTCGACGTTAGCTGCCGGGATGGTGCCCGTGAGCACCGGCTGTGCGTCTGGGTTGGCGCTGAATCGGGCGTTGGAGCTGACGCAGGCGGCAAAGCTGGTGCAGCTGTAGGTCACGGCTGCGCGACCCGTGTTGGAGTAAGGGTTGCTCAGCCAGACGTTGGCCGCAGCGCCCTGAAACAAGCCGAAGCCGCCACGCAGCTGGCGACGCGTGTCTGCGCTACCCAGATTCCAGTTGAAGCCCACGCGCGGCTGGAACAGGGTGGCCCCGTCCATGGTGCGGGTGTTGTCTAAACCGAAGCCACCGCTGGCGCGTGCGTTGGTGGCCGGGTTACCGGCCACGGGTGCCGCTGCTGCAGCCGGGTTGGCCAAGGGCGAACTGGGCATGGCCAGGCGGTCCAGGCGCAGGCCGGCTACCAGGCTCAGGTTCTGGCTGGGCTTGAGGGTGTCTTGCAGGAACAGGCCGGTGTTGGCGTAGTTCCAGACGGCCACGGCATCCGTGAGCGCGCGGCCGGGCTGCGGCACCTGCACGAAGTACTGCGAGGGGCGGCCCAAGCGGAAGTTTTCAAGCACAGCCGAGGCAACCTGATCGGCCGTGGCGGTGGCGCAGCTGATGCTGCCAAAGCTGTAGCTCAGGCTGGCGCTGCTGTTTTCACACCGGAAGACGTAGCGGCCATTGGTGTCTTGCAAGAAGGCGTTGTAGACGTCGTTGTCCGCGTGGTCCAGGCCAAACTTCAGCTCATGCTGCCCAACGCGGTAGTTAGCACCTAAATAGGTGTCCAACGTATTGGTGCGAAGGACGTTGAAGTGGCGGCTGCGCTCGGTGCCCATCAGCAGGGTGCGGGTGTTGGCATTGGTGCCGGCCGGTGCGTCGCTGGGCAGTGCGCCCGCGAAGTCCAGCGCGATCTGCGGCAAGCGCACGCCGTTAACCGGGGTGGGAGCGCTGTCGTAGTCGCGCTTGGAGATCTTGAACTCGGTGCTGAAGTTGTCGGTCCAGTCCGAGAACAACTGGCCCACGACGCTCTTGAGCGACTTCTTTTGGTTGTACCAGTAGGAGCTCAGCGACAGGCCGGTGCTGTTGAAGCCCACGAGGAACGGTTCGGTTTGGTCGGTACGGGTGAAGCGCACATTGGCGCGGTGCTGGTCGCTGATGTTCCAGTCCAACTTGAGCAGGCTGTCCTTCACATTGACGGCCACACCTTCGGGCACGGCCGAGGTGCCCAGGTCCACCTTATAGGTGTCGCGGCCGATGGCAATAGCCTGGTCGATAGTTGACTGGCGCAGGCCCACGATGGTGCCGGCGCCGCCGATGGGCGCAAAGTCAGGCCGGGTGCGCGAGCTGGTGAAGGCTTCGTGGTTGACGAAGAAAAACAGCTTGTCCTTGATGACCGGGCCGCCGAGGGTGAAGCCCTTGGTGTTCTCAGTGAACTTGGGTGCGTCGAAGTAGGTGTCGGTGACGGCGTTGTAACGCTGGCCGACCAAGCGGTCGTCGCGGACGACGTAGTACACGCTGCCCTTGACGTCGTTGGATCCGCTCTTGGTGACCGCGTTGATGTTGGCGCCGGTGTAGCCCTTTTGCGTGACGTCGTAATTCGCAATGTTGACCTGTACGCTTTGGATCGCCTCAATGGAGATCGGCTGCTTGATGGTGGGCAGGTTGTTGGATTCCAGGCCGAAGGTGTCGTTGGTGGTGACGCCGTCGATGGTGATGGAGTTGTAGCGGGTATTCTGGCCAGCAGCGGAGATTTCGCCGCGTTCCTTGTCGGTCTGGGCCAGTCGGGGGTCGAAGCGGGCGTAGTCCTGCAGGCTGCGCTGGATGGAGGCTTGTGCGGCCAAGTCGCGGCTGCTGATGTTGGTGCCTGCGCCCTTGTTGGAACTCTCGAACTTGTCCATGGCACCGCGGCCGGTGATGGTCACGGTGGCGGCGCTGCCGAGCATGGCGATGTCCAGGCTGGCGGTCTCCGCCAAGGTCAGGAACACGTTGTCGCGCTTCTCGCTTTGGCCACCTTTGGTGACCGTCACGGTATAGGGGCCGCCCACCCGCAGGCCGCGGGCGCTGTAGCGGCCGTCGGCGTCGGTGGTGAGGTTGCTGGCGGTGCGGGACTCCACATGCAGCACCGTGACCGTTGCGCCAACAACTGGTTTGCCGTCGGCCCCCACCACGCGTCCGCTGACACTGGCGGTTGTGTTTTGGGCGATGGCAGGGGCTACCACGGCCGCGATGGCCAGGCCGATGGCGCTTCGGGTGAATGCGTTTAGGCGCAGGGAAGTCATAGGGGAATCTCCAAGGGACAAGGCGGACACTCGCATCCGGATGGCACGAGGACGCCTAAGGGGTGTTGGAACGGGGGATCGTCACACGCGGCTGACCGCGCCGCTTGAGGGCTTGCTCACGCACTATCGCGGAGGACACCGGGCTTGCGCAACATGATGTCCTCGCGCTGCGACTGAACTGTGACAACGGCACAACACATGGGGTTAATCGGTGATTGTGATGCGGGCAAGGCCGGCATCTGTCACCCCTTTGCGCAGCTGGGCCAGCATGGCGTCGAGGTCTTGGGCACCCCCTAGGCGCTGTTGGCCGCGCTGCAGCACCGTGTAGCCATCGCCGCCTTCGGCCATGAAGCTGTTGACCGTGACACGGTAGAGGGTAGCCTCGTTCAGGGCTTGGCCATGGATGCGGATGTCCTGGGCGCGTTGACCGATGGGGGCCCGCCGGGACCAGCGGTAGGTCAGCCCTTCGGAGGGCGACAACAGCGGCGCATCAATACCGCCACGCTGTTGCTGTTCCAGTAGTTCCCGCACCTGCGCGCCGGTCAGGCTCATCACCACCAGGCTATTCCCAAAGGGCTGCATGCTGAAGAGGTCGCCATAGGTAACCTCGCAGGGCGGCGCGCCTCGGCAGGCCAGGTCGGCGCGTATGCCGCCCGGGTTCATCAGGGCAAAGTGGGCGCCGCCGGTGTCTGGGCTGCGGGTGGCCTCCCATTGGGCCTGGGCCACCAGACGCCCCGCAGGCGAGTCGCCCAGGCCGCGGCGGTCCAAGGTGCGGGCGATACGGCCCACCACCCGCTGGGCCTGCGGAGCCGCCGCTTGGGCGTAGCGCTGGACCAGGGCGGCCACTTCGGCATCGGGCCGGGCCGCCAACAGGGCCGCGCGGTAGGCCGGCGGTTCGGCGGCGGCTACCTTGTCGCGGTGGGTGGCGTCGGTACGAACATTGAAAACCGGGAGGTTGCGGGCCAGTGTTTTGGCGCGGTCCACAGCCCCGGTGCGGGTATTGATGTGAAGGTCGGCCACGGATAAACCGCGCCCGTAGGCCACCGCCTGCAGGACCGGGCGCCCGTCGACCAGGCAGTTATAGCCTTGGTGGGTGTGGGCTGTGAGAACGAGGTCTACCGCGGGGGTGATGCGTTTGATGATGTCCACCGCTGCGCCGCGCAGCCCGGGGCAGCTGCGGTCATTCCAATCGGCGGGCTGGCCTGGGCCGCCGATTTCTGCGCCTTCGTGCAGGGTCACGACCAGGGCTTGGACGCCCTGGGCCTGCAGCGCCTGCGCGGCTTCGTTGATGGCCAGCGCTTCGTCGATGAACTGCAGGCCTTCAACTCCGGAGGGCACCACCAATTGCGGCGTCGTCCGGGTCACGGCGCCGATCACCCCCACCTTGACCGGACCGGCTTGCATCACCCAGGACGGGGCCAGCAGGCTGCCACCACCGCTGCGCCGCACATTGGCCGACACCATGGGAAAGCGTGCCCCCCGATATGGGCCCAGGGCACAGGACCGCGCCGGGTCATCTGGGCGCTGTTCGGCGCAACCGCCCTTCAGGAGGCGCAGCAACTCCGAGGCGCCGGCATCGAACTCGTGATTGCCCGCGGTGGCCACGCTCACGCCGATGAGGTTGGCGGCCTCGATGGTGGACTCATGGCGGAACAGGGCCGATACCAGTGGGGTGGCGCCAATCAGGTCGCCGCTGCTGACCACCAGGCTGTGCGCGGCAGACTGACGCAGGCTGCGCACCAGACCGGCCATGGCGTCGGCGCCGCCCACCGCCACGCGCAGGGCTGAGCCCGTTTGGGCAGGGTCAGCGACCTGGACGGTGAGGTTGCTGCTTTCCAGATGGCCGTGCAGATCGTTGAAGGCGATGACGCGGACCTGCACCGTCTCGGGGGATGCCGAGCCGCTGGCCTGTGGAGCCTGGGCACAGCCCGAGGACAACAGGGCCAGGGTGGCAGCACCTGCCAGCGCCCAAGCGCTGGCCAGGGCTCCGGCCCTGAGGGTGTGGCGCAAGGTGGGCTGGGCAGTTGGCTGCGGCGCAGTGGAGCGGTTGCTGAGGTTGGGCATGGGGTCTTGCGGGTTGGAATCGGGTTTGATGCCGTTGTGAAGGCCGTGGCGGGCCGTGGGTGTTCGGGTTCAGCGCAGGCCCTGCACTTCGGCCCACGCCTGCAGCTTATTGGATGCGGCCTGGGTGATGGGGGCGGGCAGGAAACTCGCCTGCAGCGCCTGTTCCTGCATCGCCAGGAGATCGGCCCACTGGAAGCCGGCCTCGTCCATCAGGGCCTGGCCCTCCCGGTTAAGGGTGGTGCAGGACACCAGCTGATTGTCGGTCTGGAACGAAAGTGAAACGCCAGCGTCCCAAAGCGACCGAATCGGGTGATCGGCGATGGACACAGCAGCGCCTGTTTGCACATTGCTGGTGGGGCAGATTTCCAAGTGCACCCGCGCAGCCTGCAGGGTTTGCAGCGCCTGCGGGCCCTCGTCGGTGTTCAGCAGGTCGGCCAGGCGCACACCGTGGCCGATACGTTGGGCGCCCAAAGCCACGGCTTCCAGAACGCGCTGCCCCTCATCGGCTTCGCCGGCATGCAGGGTCAGGGGCAAACCGGCTTCGCGCAGCCGAGCCAAGGCCTTGGCGTGCCGTGTGGCAGGCCATCCGCGTTCGGGTCCGGCCAGGTCGAAGCCCACCACGCCAACTGCCCGCTGTGGGCTCACGCGGTGGCGCAAGGCCAAATCAGCGGCTTGAGCCACCCGCTCGGGGGCTTCGTGGCGCATGCCACACACGATCAAGCCGCAGGCCAGCTCGCTGCGCTCCAGGCCCGCAAGCATTGCCGCCAAGGCATCATCCGGGGCGACCCCATGCGGCTGCAGGAGCAGGGGCGCCATGCGGAACTCGGCCAGCACGCACCCTTGGGCACGAGCGTCTTCGGCCGCTTCGAAGGCCACCCGCTCCAGCGCCTGAACATCAGCCATTGCCGCCACGGTCAAGGCGAAACCTTGCAGATAGCGTTCCAGGCTACCGGCCATGGCATTGCCCTCGAACCACTGCTTTAGGGCCCCCGGGTCGCGGGTGGGCAAGGCCAGCCCGCGGCGGCGGCAGAGTTCAATGAGGGTGCTGATGCGCAGGCTGCCGTCCAAGTGGTCGTGCAGCAGCACCTTGGGCATGGAGGCCAGTTCGGGGTCGGGTCGGGGGCTCGACATGTCCATCATGCTAAACCCGCTTTGGAGGGCCGGGGCTCGCGGCTTGCTATCCTTATCTGTCTACCGTCGTAAACACAGGTGAGTCATGCTCGGCTTGAAGCACACTTTGATGCCGCCCAACACCGCACGCGCGCGCAGCGCCGTGCTGGCGCTGGCCTTGGCTGGTGTCGGCGCCTTGGCCGGCGCTGGCGCCACGCAGGCCGCGCCCGCTGTCATCTTCGACATGGGCGGCAAGTTCGACAAATCCTTCAACGAGGCTGCCTTCCGAGGTGCAGAGACCTGGAAGAAGGAGACCGGCCAGTCCTACCTGGAGTTTGAAATTGCCAACCCGGCTCAACGCGAGCAGGCCATCCGGCGCATGGCTGAGCGCGGCGCTGACCCCATTGTGGGCGTGGGTTTTTCGCAGGGAACGCCTATGGAAAAGGTGGCCCGGGCGCACCCCAAGCTGCAGTTTGCTCTGATCGACGCGGTGGTGACCTTGCCCAATGTGCAGTCCATCGTCTTTAAGGAACACGAAGGCAGCTTTCTGGTGGGGATGTTGGCTGCCATGGCCAGCAAGACCAGCAAGGTGGGCTTCATTGGCGGTATGGACATACCGCTGATTCGCAAGTTCCAGTGTGGATATGAACAGGGTGCGCGCTATGCCAACCCGAAGGTCGAGGTCAGCATGAACATGACCGGTACCACCCCAGCGGCCTGGAACGACCCCACGCGCGGCAGTGAACTGGCCAAGGCGCAGTTCGCCAATGGAGTGGACGTGGTGTTTGCAGCGGCCGGTGGCACCGGCATCGGGGTGTACCAGGCCGCCAAAGACAGTGGCCGATACGCCATAGGGGTGGACAGCAACCAAAACCATCTGCAGCCGGGCACGATGTTGACCTCCATGGTCAAGCGAGTGGACATAGCAGTGGCCCGTGCCATGAAGGGCGTGACGCCGGGCCTGACGGTGCTGGGCTTGGCCGAGAACGCCGTGGACTATGCGCAGGACGAACACAACGCCAAGCTGATCACACCCGAGATGAAGCGGCGTGTGGAAGCGGCCCGGGCCGACATCATCGCCGGTAAGCTGAAGGTGATCGACTACATGGCGGCCAACGCCTGCAAGTGACCGCGGCCATGACCGATGCTGCGACGCCCCTGGCGGTGCACATGGTCGGCATCAGCAAACACTTTGGCGCTGTTCAGGCTAATCGGGCAGTGGACCTGGGTGTGCAAGCGGGCACGGTGCACGGCATCGTGGGCGAGAACGGTGCCGGCAAAAGCACCCTGATGTCCATCCTTTACGGCTTCTACCAAGCCGACGAAGGCCGGATCGAAATCGACGGCCGGGCGGTGCGCATCCGCGACTCGCGCGAGGCCATGGCCCTGGGCATTGGCATGGTGCACCAGCACTTCATGCTGGTGGACACCATGTCCGCACTGGACAACGTGCTCTTGGGGGCCGAGCCGGATTGGCGCTTGGGCGCTGCGCGCGAGGTTTTGGCGGGCAGGCTGAACACCTTGATGGAGCAAACGGGGCTTTCGGTTCGCCTGGATGTGATGGTGGAAGACCTGCCCGTGGGAGAACGGCAGCGCCTGGAGATTCTGAAGGCTTTGGTACGCGGAGCCCGCGTGCTGATTTTGGACGAACCCACGGCGGTGTTGACCCCGGACGAGACCTCGGCCCTGTTCGCTGCCTTGCGCGGCTTGTGCGAACGGGGAGCCACGGTGCTGCTGATCACGCACAAGCTCAAGGAAATCCTGGCGCTTTGCGACCGCGTAACGGTGATGCGCGGCGGTGAAGTGGTGTTGGAGCGTGAGATCGCCCACACCAGCGTGGATGACCTGGCCCAGGCGATGGTGGGGCGGCGCGTGGCCGCCGGACGGCGCATGCCCAGCAGCGAAGAACAACGGCCGGCTGCCGCGTTGCAGCCTGCGCTGCTAAAGGCCCAGGGCCTGCGCTGGACGGATGCATTCGGTGTGGCGCGCCTTGACGAGGTGAGCCTGGAGCTTAGGCCCGGTGAGATCGTGGGTGTGGCCGGTGTGACAGGCAATGGGCAAACGGAGCTGCTGGAAGTGCTGTCGGGGCTGAAGGTGCCGCACTCGGGCACCTTGGTGCTGGCGGGCGACACTTTTGTGCCGTCTGCATGGCTCAGTCCTGCATTGGCCCGACAGCGGCGCTTGGCCCATGTGCCGGAGGACCGGCTGCACCGAGCCCTGGTGCTGCCCTTTGCGGCCTGGGAATCGGCAGTGCTGGGCTACCAAGGCTGGCGTCGCTACGGGCGTTGGGCCTGGATGAACCGGCGGGCCATGCGCCAGGCCACGCTGGACATGCTGCAGGCCTACGATGTGCGGCCACGCAAGCCCGAGCTGCGCTCGTCGAAGTTTTCGGGTGGCAACCAACAAAAGCTGGTGCTGGCGCGTGAGGCACAGGCGCAGCCCTCGGTGTTGTTGGTGGGCCAGCCCACTCGCGGCGTGGACATCGGGGCTATTGAGTTCATCCATGCGCGCCTGCGAGCACATCGCGACGCGGGTGGCGCGGTGTTGGTGGTGTCCTCAGAGCTTGATGAAATCTTGGCGATTTCAGACCGGGTGCTGGTGATGAACGCAGGCCGGGTGGCCGGCGAGTTGCCCATCGAAGAATGCGAGGTGGCCGCCTTGGGGCGGCTGATGGGCGGGGCCGCGCATTGAGGATGGCCTTTCAATGAACCCCACCTTGCCCCGCTGGATCGACCTGGGCCTGTTGCCGGTCTTGAACCTGGCCATGGCCCTGGTGGCCGCCGCCGTGGTGGTGTGGGCCATCGGGCTGGAGCCCCTGGGCGTGTTGGGCCTGCTGATCAAGGGCGCCTGGGGTAGCCCGGCGGGCCTCAGCTACACGCTGTACTACGCTACCACCTTCGTGTTCACAGGTCTGGCGGTGGCCGTGGCCTTCCATGCCGGGCTGTTCAACATCGGGGGTGAAGGGCAAGCCACCATAGGTGGGCTGGGCACGGGCCTGGTGGCCTTGGCTGCGCTGCACCTGACGCCGGGTTTGCCTGCTGCCGTGCTGGTGCCGGCCATGGTCCTGGGTGCGATGCTCCTTGGCGCGGCCTGGGCGGCTGTGCCGGGTGCGCTGCAGGCCTGGCGGGGCAGCCATGTGGTGATCACCACCATCATGTTCAATTTCCTGGCCGCGGCCCTCATGGGGTATTTGTTGGTGGAGGTACTCAAGGAGCCGGTAACCATGGACCTGCAAAGCCGCGCCTTTGAGCCGGCTGCACGGATGCCCGCGGTACACGAAGTTCTGCAGGCCGTCGGGGTGGACTGGCCGGCCACGCCCCTGAACCTAAGCGTGGTGCTGGCGGCGCTGGCCTTGGTGGCGGTGGGCTGGCTGCTGTGGCGCAGCCGCACTGGGTTCGCCTTGCGGGCCAGTGGGCATGCACCCGCCGCAGCCCTGTATGCTGGTGTGGACCTCAAGCGCCAGGTGATGGCGGCCATGGTGGTCTCAGGCGCCTTGGCGGGGCTTGTGGGTGTCAATGAGATCGCCGGTGTGCACCAACGCTTGTTGCCCGACTTCGTGGCTGGCGCAGGCTTTGCCGGAATTGCGGTGTCGCTCATCGGGCGTAACCACCCGGTGGGCATTGGCCTGGCGGCGCTGCTGTTTGGCACCCTGTACCAGGGCGGCGCCGAGCTGGCCTTCGAGGTGCCAGGCTTCAGCCGCGACATGGTGTTCACCCTGCAGGGCTTGATCGTGTTGTTTGCCGGTGCCTTGTCCACGGTGCTGGTGGGACCCCTGGCCAGCTTGCATCAGTGGCTGCGCCGCGGGCCCCGGGACGGTGCTTGGGCGGAGCGGGCCTGATGGAAGCACTGCACGACTTCGGTCTGTTGGTGGGCAGCTTGTTGGGCTCCACCCTGCGCGGGGCCACACCCCTGATCCTGTGCGCCTTGGCCGGTTGCCTGGCCGAGCGTTCGGGGGTGGTCGACTTGGGGCTGGAAGGCAAAATGCTGCTGTCGGCGTTTGCCGCAGCCAGCGTGGCCGCTGCCACAGGGGCGTGGGTGCCCGCCATGATGGTGGCCATGGCCTTGGCGGTGTCGATGTCGATGGTGCAGGGCTGGGGCTGCGTGAGCCACCGTGGCGACCAGGTGGTCATGGGCATGGCCCTGACAATGACGGCCGCAGGCCTGACCGTTGTGTTGGGTGCGGCCTGGTTCGGCTTGGGCGGGCAAACGCCCCAAATCGCGGAGTCGGCTCGCCTGACGGGCTGGTTCACATCGGATGCACAGCTGGTGCAGGGTGTGCCGGTCGTGGGGCCGGTGTTAGGCCTGGGCCTGCTGGGTCACAACGGCTTGGTGTACCTGGCCCTGCTGTGCGTGGTGCTGGTGTGGGCGTTGCTGTTCCACACCCGCTTGGGGCTGCGCTTGCGCGCCGTGGGCGAGAACCCGCTCATGGTGGACGCCGCCGGTGTCTCGGTGCAGGGCCTGCGCTACCGGGCGCTGGCCCTCAATGGGCTGCTCTCGGGCCTGGCCGGCAGTTACCTGGTGCTGGCCTTGAACGCCAACTTTATTCCCCACATGACGGCTGGGCGGGGCTACATGGCGCTGGCTGCCCTCATCTTCGGCAAGTGGAACCCAGTGGGCGCCATGGCCGCCTGTCTGCTGTTTGGTTTCCTAGATGCCTTGGCCATCCGGTTGCAGGGCGCGCCCTGGCCCGAGGCGCTGGGCGGTGGTACCGTTCCCGTGCAGGCCATCCAGGCCCTGCCCTACCTGCTGACGGTGGTGTTGTTGGCTGGCTTCATCGGACGGGCCAGGGCCCCCGCAGCGCTGGGCGTGCCGTACTTGAAGGAGCGTTGATGTCTGGGCATTTCGAATTGAGCGAGGAACAGGAGCGCTACTTGGTGCAAGTGGCGCGCGACGCCCGCTTGCGCGCACATGCTCCCTACTCCAACTTTGCCGTGGGTGCTGCACTGATGGACGAGCAAGGCCGAGTGCACGCCGGCGCCAACATCGAGAACGCAGCCTATCCGCAAGGCCTATGCGCCGAGGCCGTGGCCTTGGCGCACCTCGTGATGGCCGGGGGCCGGCGCGTGACGGCCGCCGTGGTGGCGGGTGAGGGTCGTGAAGCGGTGACGCCCTGTGGCGGCTGCCGCCAGAAGCTGCGCGAGTTTGCCGGCGATGAAGTGCCGGTGATCGCGGCCGATGGACGTGAGGTGCGTCTGCGCACCACCTTGGGCGCCTTGCTGCCGCACAGCTTCGGGCCTGACCATTTGAGTGGCGGACGGCCGCCGTGAGCACGGCAGAGGTGGCGCGCAGCGCCGCGCGGCTGCGCCAGGCTTGGGGTGCCCGCCAGCCGCAGGTGGCGGTGCTCTTGGGCTCGGGCTGGGCTGGCATGGTCGACGGGCTGCTGGATGCGGTGGATGTGCCCTATGCCGAGCTACCGGCATTTCCGCCCTTGGGTATCGCGGGGCATGCGGGCTGCGTGCGATTGGCCCGCCTGCCGGGTACGACACGCCCGCTGGACGTGATGGTGCTGATGGGGCGCCAGCATGCTTACGAGACAGGGGACGCCACCGCTATGCGGGGTGCGGTGCAAACCGTGGCCGCTTTGGGCTGCACAATCCTGGTGCTGACCAATGCGGCCGGCAGCCTGCACGGCGATTGGCCCACGGGCAGCCTGATGCTGCTCAGCGACCACCTGAACCTGGTGCAGCGCTCGCCCTTGCAGGGTTTGGGGGGCAGCGACCGCTTCGTTGACATGGGCCAGGCCTACGACCTGGATCTGCGCCGCCGTGCGGTGCAGGCGGCCGCGGCGGAATCGGCGGTGATGCACGAGGGCGTCTATGCCTGGATGATGGGCCCACAGTTTGAGACGCCTGCGGAAATCCGCATGCTGCAGCGCCTGGGTGCCGATGCGGTGGGCATGTCCACCGTGCCCGAAACCATTGCGGCGCGCTGCGCTGGCCTGCGGGTGCTGGCGATTTCCTTGATGACCAACATGGCCGCTGGACTGGCGGCCCAGCGGCTGAGCCACAAGCAGACGCTCAGGGCCGCCGCCGACCATAAGCAACAGGCCGCGGCTGTGCTGCTTGCTGTCCTTCATTCCCTGGTTGACTGAATGAACCACCAGCCCAGCCTCCCGCGCTGCGCCGAGGGCATCACCGAGCACGGTGCCGGACGCGAAGCTGAACGCCGAACCCCCCAACGTTTGCCGGCCTGGGCTTGGGCCTGGACTTGGACTTGGACTTGGCCTTGGACTTGGCCTTGGGCTTGGGTTTGGGTTTGGGTTTGCGTCGCCATGACGCTGGGCAGCCTTTCGCAGATGTCCATGGCCAACACCACCCCACCCGCAAGCCCCAGCAGCACAGCCGCGCGGTCCGCACCCGAGCCCCACGACCCCCACCTGGGCCTGGAAGAGGTCATGGGCGAGACGGCCTTGGTTTGGGTGCGCCAGCGAAACGCCCATTCTGAGGCGGTGCTGCAGGCCGACCCGCGCTTTGAGGGGCTGCGGCGCGAGTTGCGTGAGGTGTTGGACGCGCGCGACCGCATCCCTGTTGTGGCCCGGCGTGGTGCCTGGCTTTACAACTTTTGGCAAGACGCCCAGAACCCCCGTGGCATCTGGCGCCGCGCGACCATGGCCGAGTACCGCAAGGCCGAGCCGAACTGGGAGGTGTTGTTGGACCTGGACGCCTTGGGTAAGGCTGAAGGACAGAGCTGGGTGTGGCAGGGCAGCAGTTGCTTCTCGGCTTCGTCGACCCGCTGCCTGGTGGCGCTGTCGCCTGGTGGAAGCGATGCGAATGTGGTCCGCGAATTCGACCTGGCCACACGGGCGTTCGTGAAGGGCGGCTTTTCGCTACCGCTGTCCAAGAACCGCTGGGCTTGGCTGGATGCCGACACGCTGCTGGTGGGCACGGCTGCGCCAGGCGACGTGGTGACCGACTCTGGCTACCCACGCGCGGTGCGCCAGTGGAAGCGCGGCACCCTGCTGGCACAGGCACAAACGGTATTCGAGGGGCAACAGGGTGATGTGTGGGCCAGCGCCTGGAGCGACCGCACGCCGGGCTTCGAACGCGCCTTCGTCTCGCGCGGCCTGGACTTTTACCGCAACGAACTGTTTCTGCTGGAAGGATCGTCCTTGAAGCAGGTGCCCAAGCCGGCCGATGCGCAGGTAACGTTTTGGAAGGAACGGGCGCTGATGAGGCTGCGCTCGGAATGGAAGCAGGGCGAGCGCGTGTGGCCGGCTGGCTCCTTGCTGGTGATGTCGGCTGCAGCGCTGATGGAGGGCAAGCCCGATCCGGTGGCGCTGTTTACGCCTACGGCTCAACGGTCGCTGGGGGGATACACCACCACAGCGGGTTCGGTGGTGCTCAGCGTGATGCAGGACGTGACAGGGCGCCTGGAGGTTCGCCGGCCCGAGGGCCAGGGTTGGACAACCCGAACCATTCCGGTGCCCAACACCGGCACGCTTTCGGTGGCTGCACTGCACGACCCCAGTGTCATCGAGGACGAGTGGGCTGAGAGCCTGTTGGTCAACTACACCGACTTGCTCACGCCCGAGAGCCTGCTGCTGGCACGGGCCGACCGTGCGGGTTTGGAAAACCTGAAGGCGCAACAAGGCCTATTTTCGACCCAGGGCCTGCGGCTGGACCAGCGCTTTGCGGTGTCGAAGGATGGCACTCGGATTCCCTACTTCATCGTGGAGCCCACCGGGCCCCGCACCAAGGGGCCTAAGCCGGCGCTGCTGTATGGCTACGGCGGCTTTGACATCTCCATGCGGTCCACCTACTCCGGCGGTATTGGGCGTGGCTGGTTGGCCAGGGGCGGCGTGTATGTCGTGGCCAACATTCGGGGTGGCGGCGAGTACGGCCCCACCTGGCACACCTCGGCCGTCCGTGAAAACAAGCAGCGCAGCTACGACGATTTCATCGCCGTGGCCGAGGACCTCATCAGGACGGGGGTTAGCACGCCCACTCAATTGGGCATTCGTGGAGGCAGCAACGGTGGCCTGCTGGTGGGGGCGGTAATGGTGCAACGCCCGGATCTGTTTGGCGCGGTGGTTTGCCAGGTTCCCCTCTTGGACATGCGCCGCTTTCACCGCCTGTTGGCCGGTGCAAGTTGGATGGCCGAGTACGGGAACCCCGATCTCGAGACAGACTGGGCCTTCATTTCACGCTACAGCCCGTATCACAACATTCCCCCGGCCAGCGGTGACGGAGCACGCAAGCTGCCTGCGATGCTGCTGATGACGTCGACCCGTGACGACCGCGTCCACCCGGGCCATGCCCGCAAGATGGCGGCCCGTTTGATGGAGCGGGGCCAATCGGTGCTGTATTGGGAAAACATTGAGGGTGGGCACAGGGGGGCGGCCGATAACGGCCAACGCGCGCGCATGCAGGCGCTGGAGTACACCTTCTTATGGCGGCAGTTGGCGGGGCCGTTTGTCCCGAGCGGGACGCCGACATCAACGGCACCTCAAACGGGCGCAGGCCGTTAAAGGAGGGTCGACATGGGTGCTTCAATGACCCAGGAGCAGACAGCCCGCACGGCCCTGGCCTGCATGGACCTTACCAGCCTGGGTGAGGCCGACACCGCCTTGGTGATCGGCGAATTGGTGGCCCGCAGCCGCAGCAGGGCCGGGGAACCGGCTGCGCTGTGTGTGTGGCCGCGCTTTGTGCGGCAGGTGGCCGCGGGGTTGCAAGCCCTGCACAGTGATGGCGCAAGCAGCGCTCCGCGCGTGGCGGCCGTGGCGAACTTTCCAGGCGGTGACCATCCCCTGGCGCAGGTGTTGAGCCAGGTGCGCGGGATCGTGGCCGATGGCGCACACGAGGTCGACCTGGTGCTGGATTGGCGGGCCTTGCGTGACGGTGATCTGGCAGCGCGAGAACGCGCGGCCGCAGGCGTGCGCGCGGTGCGTCAGGCTTGCCGCGGCGCTCGACTCAAGCTCATCATCGAGTCTGGTGAGTTGAAGAAGCCCGCCTTGATCGAGGAGGCCAGCCGCATCGGCTTGAACGAAGGCGTGGACTTCCTAAAGACCAGCACAGGCAAGACTCCCTTGGGCGCCACACCCGAGGCCGCACGCGTGATGCTGCAGGCCATAGCAGCCCACCCGCGGGGGGCCCTGGTGGGGTTCAAAGCCTCGGGTGGTGTGCGTACGGTGACCGACGCGCAGGCCTACATCGATTTGGTGGCCGAGGTCCTCGGCCCTCAGGCCGTGTGCCCGGCTCGGTTTCGCATTGGTGCCAGTGGCTTGCTGGCCGATGTACAGGCGGTGCTGGCAGGCAGCCGCGGCGCCAGTACCCCAGAGCGCTACTGATGTTCGAACCCGGGCCCGCGCCGGCTGAGCTCATTCGCATCAAGCGCGACGGAGGGGTTCATGACCCTGAAGCGATCAGGGCGGTGGTGCGCGGCATCACCGACCAGTCGTGGGCCGACAGCCAGGTGGGCGCCTGGGCAATGGCGGTGCTGCTGCGAGGGCTCAACGCGCAGGAGCGGCGCGACCTGACGCTGGCCATGGCGCAATCGGGCCGGGTGATGGATTGGCGTGGCGCGCCCGGACTGCGCGGGCCGATTCTGGACAAGCACTCCACCGGTGGGGTGGGCGACAAGGTCAGCCTGATCGTGGCCCCCTTGGTGGCCGCTTGCGGTGGTGTCGTGCCCATGATATCGGGGCGTGGCCTGGGCCACACCGGCGGCACGCTGGACAAGTTGGAATCCCTGGCCGGGTTTGGCGTTCATCCCACCGAGGCGGTGTTGCAGGCCTGCTTGCGCGAAGCGGGCTGTGCCATCATCGGTACGGGGCCAGACCTCGCCCCAGCCGACCGGCGGCTGTATGCCATTCGAGATGTGACCGCCACGGTGGAGTCGCTGGACCTGATCACGGCCAGCATCTTGAGCAAGAAGCTGGCGGCGGGCCTACAGGCCTTGGTGATGGATGTGAAGGTGGGCAGCGGGGCAGTGATGCCCGAGCTGGCCGGTGCGCAGGCCTTGGCCCGAAGCCTGGTGGAGGTGGCTGCAGCGGTGGGCTTGCCCACCCGTGCCCTGATCACCGATATGGGCCAGGTGCTGGGCCGTACTGCCGGCCATGCGTTGGAGGTGCAAGAGGCCCTTGAGGTGCTGGCGGGCACGGCGTGCGAGCCGCGGCTTTTGGAGCTGTGCATGCTGCAGGCTGCACATCTGCTGGTCATGGGCGGTCTGCAGCCCAATTTGGATGCCGCCCGCGCGGTGGTGAGGACTGCGCTGGACAGCGGTGCAGCCGCCGAACGCTTTGCACGCATGGTGGCGCTGCAGGGGGGGCCGCGCGATGTACTGCGTGACGCGCAACTGCCCCGCGCGCCCCATACGGTTGCGGTGTGGCCTTCAGGCTTACGGCAGGGGCGGGTGCGGTCCATCGACGTGCGCGCCGTAGGCCTGGCCCTGCTGCACATCGGTGGCGGCCGCGCCCGACCGGGTGATGTGATCGACCCTCGGGTGGGCCTGACCGGCGTACTGGGTGTGGGTGAGGTCTTTTCGGCTGACCGACCGCTGGCGCAGCTGCATGCAGCCTCGGCCGAGCAGGCCCGCAAAGCCGCTGCACAGGTCGCAGCGGCCTTCGACTGTGTGGACGAAGCGGTCAAGGTGGCTGTACCCCCGCTGGTGCCAGCAGTGCTGCATCCCGGGCAGGGTCAGGGCGAAGGGAACGCTTCAGCACCGAGCTGAATACAACAGAGCCTACCGATTTCAACGGAACCTCGTCGGCTGCCCCAGGCATCGGCGCAAGTGCCGTTTTGAGCATCTGATGTGTACCCTCTCATCGCTGCGTTGATCGCTGCTTGCGCAGCAGGCTTTGTTCTGGTCACCGCTCAGGAATTGCCGCCGGTGGTGGCGTCCCACTTCAATGCCTCTGGCCAGCCTGGTAACTACATGGCCCGCGATGCGTTGGTGACCCTCATGACTGTGCTCGCTTTGGCCTTACCCCTGGCAGTGTGGTTGCAACAGTGCCTGCTGGCGCGCGCGGGTACGGCCAAGATTGCCCATGGAGCGCCTTGCTTTGCCACGCAGCGGCGCGCGCAGACCGAAGCTTGGCTGCGGCTTCATACCACCGTGTTTGCCGCTGCCTTGTGGGCTTACGCCCGGCACCGTCGGTTGTCTTTGCCTACTTGGTACCGTAGATCCGATCTCCGGCATCTCCGAGGCCCGGCAGGATGTAGCCGTGGTCATTGAGCTCGCGGTCGATGGCGGCGGTGTAGACCTGCACATCGGGGTGGGCTTTTGCGAAGGTGCGCAGGCCTTCGGGCGCGGCCAAGAGGCACACGAAGCGGATGGACCGGGGCTTGGTGGCCTTCAGGCGCGTGACGGCGGCCACCGCCGAGTGGCCGGTGGCCAGCATCGGATCGAGCACGATCGCGTCGCGTTCGGGCATGCCCGCGGGCATCTTGAAGTAGTACTCCACGGCCTCTAGGGTTTCAGGGTTGCGGTACAGGCCCACATGGCCCACCCGCGCGCTGGGCACCACATCGAGCATGCCCTCCAACAGCCCTGCGCCCGCGCGCATGATGACCACGAAGACCGTCTTCTTGCCGTCGATCACCGGCGACTTCATACCCTCCAAGGGGGTTTCGATGTCCACCAACTGCGTGGGCATCTCCCGTGTGACCTCGTAGGCCATGAGCAGGCTGATTTCTTGCAGCAACCGCCTGAAGCTCGATGAACTGCGGTTTTTTTCGCGCAGCAGGGTCAGCTTGTGCTGGATGAGGGGATGGTTCAGCCGCTGCACGCCTGGAAAGGAACGGGCAGTGGGTTCGGGGGTGTTGTTTGCAGTGGTGTTGGGCATGGATGCTTCCAAGCTGAGCAGAAGGGCGTAGCGGCGAACGCGAGCTGGCCGTACCGATGGGCGGTTCTGGAGGTCGATCTGAACCGTCCATCTTGCTTCAAGCCCAGCCGCCTAAAATTAAGGATTACCCGCCAGCGCCTGTTCCATGAACCTTTCAGCCTTGACCGCACTTTCCCCGTTGGATGGCCGCTATGCGCCCAAGGTGGCCGCCCTACGCCCGTTCCTGTCAGAGTTTGGTCTGATGCATCGGCGTGTGCAGGTGGAGGTCGAGTGGTTCATCGCCCTGAGCGATGCAGGCTTCCAAGAATTCAAGCCGCTGAGCGAAGCTTCGCGCGGACTGCTGCGCGGTCTGGTGCTGCGCTTTTCGGAAGCCGACGCGCAGGCCATTAAGGACATCGAGAAGACCACCAACCACGATGTGAAGGCGGTGGAGTATTGGCTCAAGGATCGGCTGAAGGCTACCCCAGAGTTGCAAGCAGCCTCGGAGTTTGTGCACTTTGCTTGCACCAGCGAGGACATCAACAACACCAGCCATGCCCTGATGCTTAAAGGCGCATGTGAGCAGGTGGTGCTGCCGGCGCTGGACGGTATCTTGCAGCACCTGCAGGTCATGGCGCATGAAATGGCGGAGCTGCCCATGATCAGCCGCACGCATGGACAAACAGCCAGCCCCACCACCGTGGGCAAGGAGCTTGCCAATGTGGTGGCGCGGCTGCGCACGGCGCGCGAGAGCATTTTCCGGGCGCCGCTGCCGGCCAAGATGAACGGCGCGGTGGGCAACTACAACGCCCACCTGGCAGCCTGGCCCGACTTTGATTGGGAAGGCTTCGCGCGCGGCGTCGTGGAACAGCGCCTGCGCCTGCACTTCAACCCCTACACCATTCAAATTGAGCCGCATGACGGCATGGCCGAGCTCTTTGACGCCGTCACCCGCTGCAACACCGTCCTGATCGACTTTTCGCGCGATGTGTGGGGCTATATTTCGCTAGGCTATTTCAAGCAAAAGACCAAGGAAGGCGAGATCGGCAGCAGCACCATGCCGCACAAGGTCAACCCAATCGACTTTGAGAACGCAGAAGGCAACCTGGGCCTGGCCAATGCCATGCTCACCCACCTGTCGCAGAAACTGCCCATTTCGCGCTGGCAGCGCGACCTCACTGACTCCACCGTGCTGCGCAATATGGGTGTGGCCCTGGGTTACACCGTGTTGGCCTGGGACAGCTTGCAGCGCGGCTTGGCCAAGCTAGAGATCGACGAGGCGGCTCTGGCGGCTGACCTGGATGCCGCGTGGGAGGTGCTGGCCGAGCCGATTCAGACGGTGATGCGCCGCTATGGACTGCCCAACCCCTACGAGCAGTTGAAGGCCCTGACGCGTGGCAAGGCGATCAGCGCGCACGCCATGGCCGAGTTCATCGAGAGCTTGGACCTGCCTGCGCATGAAAAGGCCCGGCTCAAGGCGATGACACCGGCGTCCTACACCGGCGCAGCCGCTGTGCTGGCGCGGCGCATTTGATCGGGCGGCCCCTGCGCGGCGCGGCACGACATTGTGAGCAGCACGGTTGCCCACCATGACATTCACCCAAATGCTCAATGGGGTGTCCCAAGGCCAGAGCACCATGCTGTGCATAGGATTGGACCCTGAGCCCTCGAAGTTTCCTGGCGCTTGGAAGGGGGATGCCGATCGCATCTTCGACTTCTGTGCAGCCATTGTGGACGCCACCAAAGATGTGGTGTGCGCTTTCAAACCGCAAATAGCCTACTTTGCTGCGCACCGCGCCGAGGACCAACTCGAACGCTTGATGGCCTACATCAAGCGAAATGCGCCGCAGGTTCCGGTGATCCTGGACGCCAAGCGGGGCGACATTGGCAGCACCGCTGAACAGTATGCGCGGGAGGCCTTTACCCGCTATCAGGCCGATGCGGTGACGCTATCGCCCTTCATGGGCTTCGACTCGATCGAGCCCTACTTGGCCTATTCCGACAAAGGGTTGATCCTGTTGTGTCGCACCTCCAACCCCGGCGGATCTGACTTACAGGCGCAGCGTCTGGCTGACGGCAGCCTCTTGTACGAGCATGTGGCCCGTTTGGCCTCGGGCCCTTGGAACCGCAGCGGGCAATTAGGCTTGGTGGTGGGAGCGACCTTTCCGGCTGAATTGACCAGGGTGCGTGAACTGGCCCCGACGCTGCCGCTGTTGGTGCCGGGTGTGGGCGCGCAAGGCGGTGATGCCGCAGCCACGGTAAAGGCTGCGGCACGGCCCGGCGGGGCCCTGATCGTGAATTCGTCCCGTGCGGTGCTGTATGCGTCCAATGGAGACGACTTCGCCACGGCTGCGCGGGCCGTGGCCCGCCAGACCCAGCTCAGCTTGAATGCAGCCCTGAGCGGCAGCTCCAAGGGCGCAGCCTGAGGCCCAGCGCTAAACGCGCACCGTGCAGCTGACCGAGCCCGTACGGCAGCTGTCAACGCTGACGGTGACGCTGCCTGCGCCATCGACCATCAGCATGAATCGGCGCTCGTGGGTGTTGCCGCGTGTCCATGGTGCGAAGATGCCGGGACCGCCGTGCAGACCGTTGCCCCAGCCTTCAAGATGGCCCAGCTGCAGCGCAGTTTCAGCGGGGGACACCACGGCGCTGCCGCTGCAGACCCAGCTTGCGCGCAAAGGCTCTGCGACCGGGAGTTGCTGGGCAGACGCGATTCCGGCGCTGCCCAGGTAGCCATGGTTGCTGAGCTTGAGCTCAACTTGGATGAGTGAGCCTTTGCGCTCTTGGGATACCACCTCCAGCGTCAGCCTGGGTATGAGCGCAGCGACCCGCAAGAAGGCGGCGCTTTGCTGTTCGCAGGTCTGCGCCAAGCGCTCATAAGGTGGGTTCCACACGCCCACAAGCGGGTCGTAGCCGTCCACTTCGACTTCACCGATTTGCGGATGTTGAATCTTCTTCCACGGCTTGAAGATGCGCCCGGCGTTGTGCTCGCGGTCAAAGGCGTGCAGCTTACGCAGGTCGTCTCGGGTGAGCCGGCTGTAGTGGTCCACGAAGGGCTTCTTGCGCTCGATACCCAGCTGGGCAAAGAGGTCCCAGAGTTCGACCACATAGGCCAGTGCACCGCGTTGGTAGTAGGCGTAATCGGAGAGGTCACCATGCAAGGGCTTATCAGGCTCATACAGGAACTCGTGATAGCCGCTGACGGCAGCATAGCCGGTGTGCTCGGTCATCCACTCCTCGACCTGCCGATAGACGGCCAGATCGTTCGGGTTCATCTTTGCATCGGGCTTGTCGCCCAGCGGGCGTATCAACACGCCGCCGAATGTGTGCAGATTCAGCCACACCATGATGTTGGGGTGCCGCGTAGCGAAGTCCATGACTGCGCGCGTTTCCGGCGCACTGCCGGGGTAGTGGCCAGCGCCTATCTGCTGTGGCTCGGGCGCCCAGTGATAGGGGAAGTTGCGATTGAAGTCATAGAGGTTGTCGTTGAGGAAGTGGTGCCCAGGAATGTGTCGGCCATCGAAGTTCTCGATGACGCCTTCCGGGAAAAGCTTGTAGTACGGGCCCTCGTCTTCGGCCAATCGCGGCACCATCACCGGCGGGCTCAGGGGCTGGCCATCACTGCCGCGCAGCTCCACCAACTCGCCATGGGGGTCTGCTACCCGCATATATCCGGCCTTACCGTCGCCGTTGAGGTCTTGGTGCTTCCAGCGGGCATGGCCCAGGTTGCTGCGGTCGTTGACCGGGCTGGAGCGCACATAGCGGCCGGTCTTGAGCACCGCTTCTGCGCCATCGGGGGAGATGCGCGGCACCACATAGAAGAGGCTCTCTCGTATGGCCTGCGCCAAGTGGGCGGGCAGCGGCTTACCACCGGCCGCGTTCTTGCCCTGGTGGATGCCGATCACATCTTCGGCGATGGCCATGGCTACACTAGAGCCACAGACCTCGCTGGCGTGCATATTGCCGTCCACCCACACCGCCGGGCGAATGCGGTTGGGGTCGGGGCCAATGGTGAGCAGCGGAATGTCACGCCCTTGGGCGCTGGTGCCTAGGCTGGACAGGCGCACAAGCCCCGGGTGGGCTTGTGCCCACTGTTCCAAGGCAGCCTCGATTTCCGCATGGTCCAGGTAGCGTTGGCGAAACGCAGCCGCCATATCAGTCCACCTTAGCGCCCGATACCTTGACCACTGCAGCCCACTTGCGGCTTTCGGCTTCGATATGACGGGCAAACTCGGCGCTGGTGATGCCGCTGGGGATGGCCCCCTGGGCTTGCAACCGCTCTTTCAGGGCGGGTGTGCCCATCGCCTTTGCCGCCTCTTGTTGGATCCGGATGACGATGTCCATGGGAGTGCCCGCTGGCGCCAACAGGCCAAACCAACTGGACGCTTCGTATCCCTTGAGTGGGGGTCCACCCGCTTCTTCCACGGTGGGCACATCGGGCAGGGCTGATGAGCGTGTCGCACTGGTGACCGCCAGTGCCTTGAGCTTGCCACTCTTGATGTGAGGCATGGACGACGGCAGGTTGTCAAACATCAAGTCGACGTTGCCTCCCATGAGGTCGATGAGGGCCGGGCCCGAACCGCGATAGGGAAAATGAACCATGAAGGTGCCGGTCATGCTCTTGAACAGTTCGCCGGCCAGATGAATGGAGGTTCCATTGCCGCTGGAGGCCATGTTGAGCCTGCCGGGGTTACCTTTGGCATAGCGGATGAGGTCGGCCACCGATTGGATATTGTGTCGTTGGGCCAGGGCCGGATTGACCACCAGCACATTGGGCACACCGGCCACCAAGGTCACGGGAGTGAAGTCTTTTATAGGGTCGTAGGGCAGCTTGGGGTAGAGGGAGACATTGATGCCATGGGTGCCCACCGTGCCCATGAGCAGATGGTGACCGTCGTTGGCAGACTTGGCCACATCGGCAGACCCCACATTGCCGCCGGCGCCGGGCTTGTTTTCCACCACGAAGGGCTGGCCAAAGGCACGTTGAAGTTCGGGCGCCAAGGCTCGGGCCAAGATGTCGGTGGTGCCCGCAGCGGGGAAGGGCACCACGATGCGCACAGGCTTGCTTGGCCATGCCGATTGGGCCCCTGCCGCAGCGGGCCACAGCGCCCACAGGTTGCTCAGGGGAAAGCCGGCGGCGGCCAGGAGAAGTCGGCGTCTTGGGAGGTTGGTGCGCATAGGGTCTCCAGGAGGGTTGGGTTGGTTTGGTTTGGTTTGGGGCGGTGTGCCATGTGCTCTCCAAGCCTGAAGGGGACCGGCTACAGCGGGCCTGGGCGCCAGGCTGGGGCAAGCGCTGCTGCTTAGTGTGCCCCAAGAGGCAGGGCAAGCCCGGGTTGCAGGCCTGCCAAACGCGGACGATCCTCACGGGGTTTTCACGGGTTCAATTTCAGGAGTATCGAATGATCCGACGCCGTGCCATCGTGCAAGCCGCCGCCTGCTGTTTGCTGCCCTTGTCCCATGTGGTTCGAGCGCAAACGGCGTGGCCCAGCCAGCCCATCAAGCTCATGATCGCCTTCCCCGCCGGAGGACCCACCGATGTCACGATGCGGGTGCTGGCGGAGAACGCTTCTCGTTTATTGGGCCAACCCGTGGTGGTGGAGAACCGCCCCGGCGCTGGCGGCACGCTGCCGGCCCAGCAGATGCAACAGTCCCGCCCGGATGGCCACACCCTGGCCCAGGTGCCCCTGGGCGTGTTTCGCATGCCCTACACGCAAAAGATGACGTGGGACCCTCTGAAGGATCTGAGCTACATCATCGGCGTGACGGGTTATGCCTTTGGTCTGGTCGTTCCATCGGAGTCGCCTATCAAAACCTGGGCCGACTTCGTCGCCTATGCCAAGGCCAACCCGGGCCGCCTGTCCTATGGCTCCACCGGGGTGCTTACCAGCCCGCACCTGACCATGGAAGACATCGCTCTGCGACTGGGTCTGGCGCTCAACCACATCCCCTTCAAGGGCAGTGCGGACATGATGCAGGCCATACTGGGTGGTCAGATCATGGCTGCTGCAGACTCCACCGGCTTCGCCCCGCATGTGGCCAGCGGGCGGCTTCGGGTGCTCAACACCTGGGGGGCGCAGCGCCTGCCCAAGTTCCCCGATGTGCCCACGCTGACCGAATTGGGCATCCCCTTGGTGCAGGCGTCGCCCTATGGGATTGCGGGCCCCAAAGGCATGGACCCAGCCTTGGTCCAGCGCATCCATGACGTGTTCAAGCAGGCGATGGAACAGGCCTCCCATGTGGAAGCCCTTGCACGGTACGACCAGGCGCTGATGCACATGAACCCGCAGCAGTACCTGCGCTTTGCCGAAGACACCTTCCGCCGCGAAAAGGCGTTGGTTGAGCGCTTGGGCATGGCCAAACCCAATTGATTGATCTGTCGAACTCTGGACAGACCCGTGTGATGAACAGACCCTTGCACAGCCCTTGCCCATCCTGGATCAGCCGCCGGCGCGTGATTCTGGCCGCCTCGGCGGCGCTGGTGCCCAGCTGGGCACAGGCCCAGGCGGCCTGGCCAGGCACCAAGCCGATACGCTTCGTGGTGCCCTTCGCTGCCGGCAGCGCCACCGATCAGGTGGCCCGCGCATTCGGGCAGAAGGTCAGTGAATCCTTGGGGGCTACGGTGGTGATCGAGAACCGGCCTGGTGCCAACGGCATGTTGGGTGCTGCCGAGGTGGCCAAGGCTGCGCCCGACGGCTACACCATTTTGATCGGAACCAACAGCACCAACGCGGCTTTGAAGTCTTTGGTGAAGAGCCTGCCCTACGACCAGGACACGGCCTTCACGCCGGTAGCCTATTTGGGCCAGGTGCCGCTGATCGTGGCGGTGAACAACGAGCTTCCTGTGCGCAACCTGAAGGACCTGGTGGACCTGGCCAAATCCAAGCCCGCGGGGCACATCACCTTTGCCAGCGCCAGTACCTCGCAATTGGTGTCCTCCGAGATGCTGGCCAGCATGGCCGGCATCAAGATGACCAACATCCCTTTCAAGAGCGGCCCCGATGCGATGACCAATCTGATCGGGGGGCAGGTGATGATGTTCACCGCGGATTTCGCGGTGACCATACCCCAGGTTCGCGCCGGCAAGATCCGCGGGCTGGCAGTGACCTCGGTGAAGCGCTCGGCTGCGGTGCCGGACCTGCCCACGGTCAATGAAGCCTTGGGGATGAAGGACTACGAGCTGATCGCCTATTTCGCGGCCTTTGCGCCTGCCGGCACATCGACCGAGGTGGTGACGCGCCTGAATGCGGCCTTCAACGCAGGGGCTGCCGCCAAAGATGTGCAGGAGCGGTTTGCCAACATCGGCTTCATCACCGATCCGGGTTCGCCGGCGGCCCTAGCTGAACGCACGCGGGTGGAAACGGCGAAATGGGCCCGGGTGATACGCGAGGCAAAAATCGAGATCGCGCAGTGAGGGGGTCAGATTTTGAAGGGGTGCCCGGATGGCTGGTGACCCCAGTCAGGGCTTTGCAGCACCCCATTGCACAGGCCCAAACCAGCTGAGCGCCCGGCTCTTGGTGTTGTCACTGTCGCTCATCACCGCCACCGACACCAAGGGTCCGGGCTCTTCATTGAAGGCCCGGCGGAAGTCTTCCACCAAGTTGCGTTGATGGTCGCGCCAGGTGCGCAGTTGTTGCGGGCCAGAATCCACCACGATCTTGCGGACGCGGTCGGTGCGCGGGTTGACCACCACGGTGCCCACCGGCAGTGTGGGGTCCCACACATACATGAGGGTGGCAAAGGGCGGTGCTTCGCCGGTCAAGGTCTCGGCCAGATCAAACAGCGAGCGGTTACGGCCTGAGAGTCGGCTGCGGTCACCGTCGAAGCTGAAGATCACGCGCGCTGGTGAGTCCTCCAGGTGCGCCTCAGCCACCGAGGCTTGCGGGATCAAGTCCTGCACCCACCATGAAAAGCGAACGGCTTGTGGCGTCGGCTCGGCTGGGTTCAGGCGCTTGCGCCAAAGGCTGGCCGACTGCCGCGCATCGGCCTGCAGCGCGGTGCGGCCTTCCTTTTGCGTCCAGCGGTAGGTGGTGGCGGGCTTACCGGGCAGGGTTTGTTGTTGCCAGCCGTCAACAGCGAAAGGGGGTGTGGTGGCGCAGGCGGTGAGTAGGCCAATTAAAAGGGCTGCGGCGCAGGTGCGGATCAAGGGTATGGCCTCGTTTCTTGCCAAGAAGCATCAGCATGGTGTGGGATGCCGGCGCGCCGCTGGAATTCTCAGGTGCTGACGGCACTGGTGAAGGTGAGGTGATTACCGAAGGGATCGTTGACAGTGAAGTCCCGGGTACCCCAGGGCATGTCCTGCACTTCGGGCTCGGCATAGGCGTACACCTTGGCCCGAAGCTCGGCGTACAGCGCATCCACGTCCGACACGCCAATGCGCAAGGCACTGCCCGGGCACGCATCGCCGTGGTGTTCGGACAGATGCAGTTCACATTGGTCACGTCTGATGCCCATGTAGAGCGGGGCACCGTCACGAAAGCGGTGTTTGAACAGCACCTGGAAGCCGAGGAAGTCCAGATAAAACGATAGGGCCTTAGCCTCGTCAAAACTGCGCAGGATGGGGGTGACTTGCTGAAGCATGATCGTCAGAGCCTGGTGCGAAGGGGCAAGTCTAGCGAAGCTTAGCGTTGGAAGATCGCCAGCAAGACACCGGCTGCCACAAACAGCCCGCCGAATGCGTGGTTGATCAGCCGTTGCTGTGCCGGTGACCTCAGTGCTCGCAGCACGCGTGCTGCCAAGGCGGTGTAGCCCGTCATGATCACCAGGTCGGTCAAGCTGAGTGTGAGGCCGATGAGCAGGTATTGAGGGATGAGGGCTTGTTCCAAATTCAGGAACTGCGGCACCACGGCCAAGAAGAAGACGGTGCCTTTGGGATTGACGGCATTGACAGCCCAGGCGCGGGCAATGAGGACTTTGGCGGGCGTGTAGCCGCTCTCAGTTGCCGCTGTCCAGTCGCGTGGCGGCGCGCGCCATTGCTGGATACCCAAGTACACGAGATAGGCCACACCGCCCCAGCGTACGATCTCAAAGGCCGCGGTGGAGGTGGCCACCAAGGCCCCCAAGCCCACGCCCACGATCAGCAACTGCGTCCAGATGCCCAGAATGAGACCAGGCACCGTGATCAGACCACGTTTGAGGCCATGGTTCAGCCCAGAGGTCATCGCTGCCAGCGCGCCCGCGCCCGGCGAGATGCTGATCGCCCAGCAGGCGGCGAAGAACGCGAGCCAGGTTGGGAAGGTCAAGGTGGCGTCAAGCGGCTTGGTAGCCGCGCGGGATGGCCCCGAGCAGACGCTTGGTGTAGTCCTCGCGTGGATGCTGCAGGATCTCTTCAGCACTGGCCTGCTCGACGACGACTCCGTCTTTCATCACCAACACTTCGTCGGAGAGGAAGCGCACCACGGCCAGGTCATGGCTGATGAAGACATAGCTCAGGCCGAATTCGTCCTGCAGGTCTTTGAGCAGGTTCAGCACCTGGGCCTGCACGCTCACGTCTAGCGCCGATACCGCCTCATCAAGCACCAACACTTCGGGCTTGAGCGTCAGGCAACGGGCGATGGCAATGCGCTGGCGCTGTCCGCCTGAAAACTCGTGCGGGTACTTGCCGAAGGCGCGATCGTCCAGCCCCACCTTCTGCAGCAGTTCGCGAGCCACTTGTTCGCGTTCTTCGGTGCTGTTGCCGATGCCGTGGATCTCCATCGGCTCGACCAAGGTCTGGCCGATGGTGAAGCGAGGGTTTAGGCTGGCGTAGGGGTTTTGAAAGACCACCTGGATGCGCCGGCGCATGGTTTGGCGTTCTTGGGCAGATACGGTCAAGAGGTTCTTGCCGTCAAAAATCACCTCGCCGCCGGTGGGTTCGTGCAGTCGCAGCAGGGTCAGGCCCATGGTGGTTTTGCCCGAACCAGATTCGCCCACAACCCCGAGGGTGTGACCCTTGCGCAACTTGAAGTTCACATTTTGCACCGCCTTGAATTCGCGGGTGCCGAACAGACCTTGCTTGAGGTAGAAGCTCTTGAACAGTGAGTTGACCTCAAGCACCACGGGGGCATTCGGGTCTTTGGCCTTGGCCAGGCGGGCAGCGGCGGCGGACCGCCCTTCGACAGCGGCTTTGGTGGCCGCAATGTGTTCGTCGATCACCATCAGCCGTGCGGGGTTCTCGGTTAGGCTGGGCCTGCAGGCCAGCAAGGCTTTGGTGTAGTCATCCTGCGGGTCGTTGAAGATGCTCGCCACCGGGCCCTGCTCGCGCACGATTCCGTTGCGCATCACCACCACATGGTCGGCAATCTCACCGACCACGCCCAGGTCGTGGCTGATGAACAGCACGCTCATCTTCATCTTGTTCTTCAGCTTGGCGATGAGCTCCAGGATCTGGCGCTGAATCGTCACGTCCAGGGCTGTGGTGGGCTCATCGGCTATCAGCAGCTTGGGCTCGCAGGCCAAAGCCATGGCAATCATCACCCGCTGCTGCTGGCCGCCGGACATCTCGTGCGGGTACACACCCAGGCGGCGCTTGGGCTCGGGCATGCCCACTTCGACCAGCAGTTCCTCGGCACGGGCCAGGGCCTGTTTGCGGCTCAGGCCCATGTGCTTGATCAGCGGCTCCATCAACTGCTCACCCACGGTGAACACCGGATTGAGCGAGCTCATCGGGTCTTGGAAAACGCAGGCGATTTCGCGGCCGCGCAGGTGCTGCAGTTCATTCAGCGGCGTATCGATCAGATTTTGGCCCTGCCACAGGATGCGCCCGCTGCGCTCGGCGTTGTCGGGCAACAGGTTCAGAATCGACATGGCCGTGACCGACTTGCCCGAACCCGATTCGCCCACCAGGGCCACCGTGGTGTTTTCCGGGATGTCAAAGCTGACTGTGGTGCCGCTGCGGCCCACCGCCTGCTGGCGCTGGGTCACGCCGCTCACCTTACCCATGCGGAAGGCTACGGCGAGGTCTTGGATGCTGAGCAGCATTACTCGAGCCCTCTCAACTTGGGATCCAGAGCGTCACGCGCCGCGTCGGCCATCAGCGAGAAGGCGGTGACGAACACGCACATGAAGGCGGTGGCTGAAACCAGCTGCCACCAATAGCCCAAGATCAATTCAGCCTGTGCCTCGGACAGCATCGTGCCCCACGACACATCGTCAATGCCCACACCCAGCCCCAGGTAAGACAGGATGACCTCGCTCTTGATAAAGCCCACCACCAGCAGGCCCATACGCACCAAGATGACGTGCGAGATATTGGGCAGGATGTGTTTAAACATCCGAGCCACCTGTGACGCACCGATGGCCTCAGCCGATCGCACATATTCGCGCGAGCGGTGCTTCATAAATTCCGCGCGCACCTGCCGGTACAAGCCCGTCCAGCCCGTCAGGCCCAGGATCAGCACCACGGTGCCGATGCCGCGGCCGAACACGGCGGCAAAGGCAAAGATCAGCAAGATGCCCGGTACCGCTTCGAAGACGTTGTACAGCCACTCGAAGAAGTCACCGACCTTGCCGCCCAGGTAGCCCGACAGCGCACCCAGCAAGGTGCCCAAGAACGTGGCCACCAGTGCAGCCAGCACACCCACGAACACTGAGATCTCGGTGCCCTTGATCGCCTTGGACAGCACATCGCGCCCCAAGCGGTCGCCACCCAGGGGAAGCGTCTCGGCCTTGATGGTGTCGGGCGTGGCGTATGCCTTGGCCCTTTCCGCCCACTCGGCGTATTTGGGCGCCAGGGGGTCGATGGCCGAAATGTCCACATTCGGCCCCTTGGGCTGTTCGATTACACCGGTGGCTTCAGGAGGCGCTGGGCCCAGGAAGGTGGGCGGCGCATTGGGCACCCCCACTTCCTTTTGCCAGTCCTTTGCCACAAGGTCCAGCGCGGAAGCCGCGATTAACACCGTGAACATCACAACGATGATCAGGGACAACACGCCCACGCGGTCGGCCCTGTATCGGCGCCACGCCGCGGCCCAGACACCTTCGGATCGCTCTGGGCCGACGCTAGGGGCGGCGTGGGGATTTAGGATCGCAGTCATTTCAACACCACCCGCGGGTCGATGGCCTTGTACATCACATCGGTCACCAGGTTGATCACCATGGTGAGCATGGCCAGGTACACCGTGATGGCCTGGATCACGGGGTAGTCCGAGCGGTTGACTGCCAACAATACCTCGCGGCCTAAACCAGGAATGGAGAAGAAGGTCTCAATCAGGAAGGAGCCGATGAACACGCTGGGCAGGGCCAGACCAATGTTGGTGATGATGGGGATCATCGCGTTGCGCATCACATGCTTGAACAGCACCTTGTTCTCGGTCAGGCCTTTGGCCCGTGCGGTGCGCACATAGTCTTGTCCGAGTTCATCGAGGAAGAAGCTTCGGTACAGGCGGGTTTGGGGGCTCACCCCCACCATCACCGCCAGCAGCACCGGTAGGGGCGCGTAGATGATCAGGTTCCGCCAGGCGCTGTCGGTCCAGCCCTGCACTGGGAACCATCCCAACAGGAAGCCAAACACGTACTGTCCCACGATGATGTAGACGAGGAAAGAAATGGACAGTGCCACCGTGGTGACCACCATGATGGCGCGGTCGGTCAGTGATCCACGGCGGTAGGCCACCCACATCGCAATCGGCAGGGCCAGCAGCACATCCAAGATCAAGATGGGCAGCATTACGGTCAGCGTGGCCGGCAGCCGCGTGGCGAACAGGTTACTCACCGCCTCGTTGGTGGCCCAGCTCTTGCCGAAATCGAAGGTGGCAATCGATTTGATGAAGATCCAGAACTGGAACCAGGCCGGTTCGTTCAGGCCGAGTTGCTGGCGGATTGCATCGATTTGCTCAGGCGTGGCGTTGAGGCCCCCGAGGATTTCCGCGGGGTCACCACCGAAGTACTTGAAGAGTACAAAGACCAACAGCACCACGCCCAAGAGCGTGGGAACCATCTGCCACAGTCGCCTGATGAGATAGGCCAGCATGTTTACAAACTCCACAAATCGCGCGTCCCAGGGAGGGCTTGTGGCCTCTGGGCGTGTTTGGAATTCTCGGCTTTGGCGCGATGCGGGAGTCTAGCGGCCTCAGCAGCGCTTGTTTCCCGGCGTTTTCCCCCGCGTTAGGTCGGAATTGACCCAGCATGGTCAAGGGGAATACGGGGTGATCCAGGGTTCTCCGGCCGGCCTCTGGCCGCTAGACTGCCGCTGTTGCAATGTCGCTGCTGCGACGCCGGGGTAGGCCGTGGGCTTGCGCGGCACCGAACCTCAACATGACGCGTCGAACGATCCTGATGGCAGCCCTGCGCAGGGCTGCAAACTCTTGTGTGCTGGCCAGCCTGATCGGTGTGGCTTCACTTGCGGCTGCGCAGACCCCGCCGGCGGCTGCTGCGCCCAAAAAGACGCTGCGCTACGCCTTCCCGATTGCCGAAACCGGCTTTGACCCCGCGCAAATCTCAGACGCCTACTCCCGCATCATCGCAGCCAATATGTTTGAGGCTCCCCTGACCTACGACCCGCTGGCGCGGCCGGTGAGGGTGGTGCCCCAAACTGCACAGGCCCTGCCCGAGATCAGTGACAACTACACCCGCTTCGTGTTCCGCATCAAGCCGGGCATTCTGTTTGCAGACGATCCAGCCTTCACGGGCAGCAAACGCCTGAACGCACAAGGCAAGCGCGAACTCACGGCCGAGGACTATGTCTACACCCTCAAGCGCCACTACGACCCCAAGACCAAGAGCCCTAGCCTGTTTCAGCTGGAAAACGCGCGCATCCTGGGCCTGTCGGAGCTGCGCAAGAAGACCATCGCTGCCAAGGCAGCCTTCGACTACGACGCTGAAGTCGAGGGTGTGCGCGCACTCGACCGCTACACCTTCGAGGTGCGCTTGGCAAGCCCAGCCCCGCGTTTTTTTTACACCTTTACCGACGGTGGCGTGATGGGTGCAGTGGCTCGAGAGGTGGTGGAAACCTACGGCGACAAGATCATGGAGCACCCGGTGGGCACGGGGCCTTACCGGCTGACTGCCTGGAAGCGTTCATCGAAGATCACCCTGGAGCGCAACCCCAACTACCGCGAGCAGTTCTACGACGCGCAGCCCGCTACCGATGACGCTGAGGCGCAGGCGGTGCTGTCCAGGCTCAAGGGCAAGCGCATTCCGATGGTGGACCGTGTGGAGGTGAGCATCGTAGAAGAGACGCAGCCGCGATGGCTGGCCTTCCTCAACGGCGAGCACGACATGATCGAGCGCCTGCCCAACGAGTTCGCCACCACCGCCATCCCCAACAACAAACTCGCCCCCAATCTGCGCAAGAAGGGCATTCAGATGCAGCGGGCGCCAGCGGTGGACGCCACCTTGAGCTATTTCGGTATGGAGCACCCGGTGGTGGGCGGCTACGAGCCCCACAAGGTGGCGCTGCGCCGAGCGATCTCGCTGGCCTACGACGTGGAGCAAGAGATCAACCAGGTGAGAAAGGGTCAAGCCATTCCTGCCCAGGCCATCATCCCGCCCATGCTCACCGGCTTCGATCCGCATATGAAGACCGAGATGAGTGACCACGACCTGGCCCGTGCGCGCGCGCTGCTCGACCTTTATGGCTATGTCGACAAGGACGGCGATGGCTGGCGCGACCTGCCCGATGGCAAGCCGCTGCTGCTGGAGTATTCAAGCCAGCCCGATCAGGCCTCGCGCCAGTTGCAGGAGCTTTGGCGCAAGGCGATGAAGGCCATCAATGTGCGCATCGAGTTCAAGATCGCCAAATGGCCCGAACAGCTCAAGGCCAGCCGCGCCGGCAAGCTGATGATGTGGGGCGTGGCCTGGTCCGCCACCAACCCCGATGGCAGCTACTTCCTGGACCTTCTCTATGGCCCTAACAAGGGTCAAGCCAACCACTCGCGTTTCGACCTGCCCGCCTTCAACGAGTTGTACAAGCGCCAGTTTGTGATGCCCGATGGCGCCGCGCGCGAGGGGCTGATGAACGAGGCCAAGTTGCTGGCCGTGGCCTACATGCCCTATAAGGTCACGGGCCACCGCATCCTCACCGACCTGGCGCATCCGCATGTGGTCGGGTATCGCCGGCACCCTTTCATGCGCGACTTCTGGCGCTATGTTGACGTGGACCACGCGGGTGCGGCCCAGGTGGTGGCGCTTGCGAAGTGAAGTCGCAGCGGTGAAAAATTGGCCATGAAGACCCTGGGTTTCAGGCCACTGCGCCAGGGCCTGAGCGCGTTGGCGCTAGCCCTGTCATTCAATGCGGCAGCACAGGGCTTGGCAGCGACCCCATCCGGCTCGGCCGCCGGGTCAACTCCAGCTTGGCAAAAGGTGTTGCGCCTGTCCTTCCCCGTGGCCGAAGCCGGGTTCGACCCTGCGCAGGTCAACGACCTGTATTCGCGCACGGTGACCCCGCACATCTTTGAGGGCCTGTACGAATACGACCACCTCGCCCGGCCTGCCAAGATTCGCCCGCTCACAGCAGACGGTATGCCGCAGGTTTCGGAAGACTTCCGCACCTGGACGGTCAGGATCAAGCCGGGCATTTACTTTATGGATGACCCAGCGTTCAAGGGCAGCAAGCGCTTGGATGCACAGGGCCGGCGTGAGCTGACCGCGGCAGACTATGTATTTAGCTACAAGCGCTTTGCCGACCCCGTGAACAAAAGCCCTGTGTGGGGCGGCATGCTCGACACCGGCTATGTGGGCCTGGAGGCGCTGCGCAAGAAGGCCCTGGACAGCAAGAAGCCCTTTGACTACGAGACCGAAATCGAGGGCATCCGGGCGCTGGACCGCTACACGATTCAGTTCAAAACCTACAAGCCGCGGCCCACCCTGATCGAGACCTTTGCCACGGGTGACTTGTTTGGCGCGGTGGCGCGCGAAGTGGTGGAGCACTATGGTGACAAGATCATGGCCCACCCCGTGGGCACGGGACCCTTCAAGTTGGTGCAGTGGCGCCGATCCAGCTTCATTGCGCTTGAGCGCAACCCCCAGTACCGAGAGGTGTTCTACGACTTTGAGCCATCGGCTGACGATGCAGCTGGCCAAGCCTTGCTGGCCCAGTTCAAGGGCCGACAACTACCCATGGTGGACCGCGTGGAGGTCAGCATCATTGAGGAAATGCAGCCGCGTTGGCTGGCCTTTCTCAACGACCAGCTCGACTGGTTGACTGTGCCCGGTGAGTTTGTGAGCCAGGCCATGCCCAATGGTAAGTTGGCGCCTAACCTGTCCAAGCGCGGCATACAGGGTGCGCGGTCTCTAAATGCCGACTCGGCCTACCTGTACTTCAATATGGAAGACCCGGTGGTGGGCGGCTACACGCCTGATCGCGTAGCGCTGCGCCGTGCCATAAGCTTGTCTCTGGATGTTGACCGCGAGATACGCCTGGTCCGCCGAGGCCAAGCCATCCCCGCGCAGTCGGCCCTGGTGCCCAACACCACCGGCTACGACCCGCAGTACAAGAGCACCATGAGCGACCATGACCCGGCGCGTGCAAAAGCCTTGCTGGACCTGTACGGCTATGTCGACCGGGACGGCGACGGCTGGCGCGAACAGCCTAATGGCAAGCCCCTGTTGCTGGAAATGGCCACGCAGCCCGACCAGCTCTCGCGACAGTTCAACGAACTGCACAAGCGTAACTTCGAGGCGGTGGGCATACAGGTTCGGTTCAAGGTGGCCAAGTGGCCCGAGCAACTCAAGGCCGCGCGGGCCGGCAAGCTGCAGATGTGGATCTTGGGCGGTTCGGCTGCGGCACCCGACGGGCAGCAGTCGCTGGCTCGCTACTACAGCCCACAGTTTGGCGCGCAGAACTTTGCGCGCTTCAAGAACGCCGAATTCGACCGCTTGTACGAACGCATGGGCGAGATTCCCGACGGGCCCGAGCGGGAGGCCTTGTTCTTGCAAGCCAAGAACATTGGCACCGCCTACATGCCCTACAAATTTTTGGTCCACCGCATTTCCAGCGACCTCACCCAGCCGTGGCTCAAGGGCTTTCGACGCACCCAGTTCTGGCAGGACTGGTGGCACCGGGTGGACATCGAGCCACAGCCCAAACGCGGCTCTTGAAGCCGCTTAAACCCCGGTGAAGCGCCGCCGACTCATCGCCACACCGGCCGCGCTGGCGGCCTTGTTCAAGCTGGCTGGTGCCGCCCGTCTGGGCGGCGTGGCCAGCGCCGCAGCATCGTTGGGCTTGTTGGCCAAGCCTGCTGCAGCAGGAGCTGAAAAGACGCTGCGCTACGCCTTCCCGGCGCCCGAGAGCACATTCGACCCGCCCTCCACCAACAGCGACTTCTATTCCAGTACGCTGATTTCACAGATCCTGGAAGCGCCCCTGACCTACGACTACCTGGCGCGGCCGGTGCGGCTGGTGGCCAACACCGCTGAGGACTTGCCCGAGATCAGCGCGGACGGTCTGACCATCACCCTGCGCATCCGCCCGGGAATCTACTTTGCGGACGATGTGGCCTTCAAGGGCAGCCCGCGTGTGGACGCGCAGGGGCGGCGTGAGCTGACGGCCGAAGACTATGTGTACTCCATCAAGCGCTTTTTCGACCCGCAGTACGCTTCGAGCGACCTCTACTTGTTCGAGGGCGCAAAGATGCCGGGACTGGCTGAATTGCGCGATCGTGCCCTCAAGACCCGCAAGCCCTTTGACTACGACACACCGGTGGCGGGCTTGCGCGCGCCGGACCGCTACACCCTGCGCATACAGATGGGCGAGGCCGACCCGCGCTGGGTCTACAACCTGGCCACGCCGGCGCTGACCGGCGCGGTGGCGCGTGAAGTGGTGCAGCACTATGGCAAGGACATCGGTGCGCACCCGGTGGGCACAGGGCCCTTTCGCTTGGCGAGCTGGCGGCGTGCTTCGCGCATCGAATTGGTGAAGTCGGCCAGCCACCGGCACCGTGTGTACGAGGGCGTACCCGCTCATGATCCGCATGCCCAGGCCATCGCCCAGCGCCTGAAAGGCCGCGCCTTGCCCTGTGTAGACCGTATCGTGGTGGACATAGTCGAAGAGGCCCAGCCGCGCTGGCTGACCTTTTTGCAGGGCGACCTTGACTGGATGTTGGTGCCGCCAGCCTTCGTGCCCCTGGCCGTACCCGGCGGACGATTGGCGCCCTTTCTGCAGAAGAAGGGTGTACGCCTGGAGACGGCGCAGACCGCTTCCATGGCGATGCACTACTTTTCGATGGATGATCCGGTCGTGGGCGGCTACACGCCCGAGCGGGTGGCTTTGCGGCGGGCCATTTCGTTGGCCTATGACGGTCCTTCAGACATTCGCCTTTTGCACAATGGTATGGCCTTGCCGGCCCAGTCCACCCTGGCGCCGTTCACTGTGGGTTACGACGAGCAGTACCGCAGCGACATGTCTGTCCACGATCCGGGGCGGGCGCAGGCGCTGCTTGATGTCTATGGCTATGTTGACCGGGATGGCGACGGATTTCGTGAACGCCCCGACGGCAAGCCTTTGGTGCTGCGCATGGCCTGCTTGTCCACGCAGGCCGACCGTTTAGCCAATGAACTGTGGAAGCGCTCGCTCAACACGGTGGGCCTGCGGGTGGAATTTGATGTGTCGACCTGGCCTGAGTTGCTGAAGAAGACCCGCACCGGTGCGCTGCAGATGTGGGGCTACACCTGGCAGGCCCAGTCGCCAGATGGTGGGTTCTTCTTGTCGATTGCCTACGGCCCGAACGCGGGTGACGCCAACGATGCACGGTTCGCGCTGCCGGCGTTTGACCGACTGTTTGAGCAGCAGCGGCGTTTACCCGACGGGCCGCAACGGCTGGCCCTCATACGACAGGCCAAAGACCTGCTGGTGGCCTACATGCCCTACAAGGTTCACCGTCACCAACGAGCGGCCTGGCTGCAGCAGCCCTGGCTGCGCCATTTCTGGGCGCATCCCTTCATGAGGGACACCTGGCAGTATCTGGACACGGAGCGGACCGCATGAGCATCCCGCCAAGCAGCTTAACGGGCAACCGTTATCCATCGTTGCCCACGCCGCAGATCACCGTCTATGCCCAATGGCTGGCCGATCAGCGAGGCCTGTCGTTCCCCTGCTATGAAGCCATGTGGGACTGGTCGGTGGCTGATCTGGAGGGCTTCTGGCGCTCGATCTGGGACTACTTTGGCGTGCAGTCGGACACGCCGGTTCGGGCGGTGCTACCTGAGCGCGGCATGCCCGGGGCGCAGTGGTTTCCCGGTGTGCAGTTGAACTTCGTGCGTCAACTCTGGCGCCACGGCCCAGCGTCCGACGCTGCAGGACACCCGGCGATCGTGTTCACCGACGAGGCGAAGTTGGCGCTGGGGCAGGTGCAGGCCATCAGTTGGCGCGATCTGCAGCTTCAGGTGGCGGTGGTCGCTTTGCACCTGCGCGCGCAGGGCGTGCAGCCAGGCGATCGCGTGTGTGCAGTGTTGCCCAATGTGCCCCAAACGGCGGTGCTTTTTTTGGCTGCGGCCAGCTTGGGCGCGGTGTGGAGCTTGTGTTCGCCCGACATGGGCCCGGTGGCCATCTTGGACCGCTTTCAGCAGATTGAGCCCAAGGTGCTGGTAATGGCCAGGGGTTACCGCTGGGGCGGCGTGTGGCACGACCGCAGCGCCTTGGTACAGCAGGTCTGCGCTGGCTTGCCGTCGTTGCAGCATGTGATGCTGTGGGGTCAGCCCACTGAGGGCGTCATGCACGATGCGGTTGCGGCAATGGATTTGCAGGCGGTGCTCGATGGATTCGACACACCCCCCAGCCTGGCGCAGCGCCAGGCATTTGAACCCACGGCGGTCGCCTTCGACCACCCGCTGTGGATCGTGTATTCAAGCGGTACCACCGGCTTACCCAAGCCCATCGTGCACGGGCACGGTGGCATCCTCTTGGAGATGCTCAAGGGGGGCGCGCTGCACAACAACCTGGGGCCCTCGGTGCTCACCGGGGACCGCTTTCATTGGTTCTCCAGCACTGGATGGGTCATGTGGAATGCGTGCATCGGCGGGCTTTTGGGTGGCACCACGGTCTGCATCTTTGACGGCAGCCCCAGTGGCTCGTCCAAGAGCCCGGACTGGAGCGTGTTGTGGCGCTTCGCCTCGCTGACCGGGGTGACTTTCTTTGGTGCCGGTGCGGCCTACTTCGCGGGATGCCTGAAGGCCGGTGTGCAGCCGATGGCCGTGGCCGACCTGTCGCGCCTGCGCGGCATCGGCTCCACCGGTTCGCCCCTGAGTGACGAGTGCTACGACTGGATCTGGCACCACTTGCCGCGCATAGACGGACAGCCGATTTGGATCAACCCTATCAGCGGGGGCACCGATTTCGCCGGCGCCTTCGTGGCGGGCAACATCACCCTGCCGGTGGTGCGAGGCCAGATGCAGGTGCGCTGTTTGGGGGCTTCGATCGAGGCGTGGTCGGAAGACGGCCAACCCCTTATGAATGAGGTGGGCGAACTGGTGTGCACCGAACCCATGCCCTCGATGCCCCTGAAGTTCTGGAACGATGTAGGCGATCGGCGATACCGAGAGTCCTACTTCGAAACCTACCCCGCCACCGTGCAACGCGCAGCGGTTTGGCGCCACGGTGATTGGATCCGGCTGATCCCGCACCACAGGGCCGATGGCGCGCTGGAGTCTGTGGGCTCCATCATCTACGGACGCAGCGATGCCACCATTAACCGCCATGGCGTGCGCATGGGCACGGCTGAGCTGTACCGGGCAGTGGAGGCGCAAGACGAAGTCCTGGACAGCCTGGTGGTGGACCTTGAGTATCTGGGTCGTGAAAGCTGGATGCCGCTGTTCGTAGTGCTGCGCGCGGGCCTGGTGCTGGACGAGCCGCTGCAGCAGCGTTTGAGGATGGCTATCCGCCAAGCGCTGTCGGCCCGCCACGTACCCAACGAGATCTTTCAGGTGCAGGCTATTCCGCGCACGCTCTCAGGCAAGAAGATGGAGCTACCCATCAAAAAGCTCTTGATGGGGGCCGCGCCCGATACTGTTATGAAGCGCGATGCCATGGCCAATGCAGACAGCATCGACTGGTTCATCGAACTGGCCCAGCGGCGTAACCCGGTGGGGTCGACCGGCTGACCGGGCGCTACGATCCTTCATATTTGCGCGCCGCAATATGTCAACGAATGTTCCTCTTCAACCGTTGCCTACCCATGAACACCAATCGACTCCTCCTCATCCCCACTCTGGTCTTGGCCAGTGTCCTGGGCGCTTGCGCCACCTCCAGCCCCGACGTGGTGCGCCGCGATGAGGCGCAGCGCCAATCAGTGGTGTACGACGCTGTGGTGCTGTCGATCCGCGAGGTGAAGATCGACGGATCGCAGAGTGGCGTGGGTGGCGTGGCTGGGGCGGTGGCCGGTGGCGTGGCGGCTTCCACCGTGGGCAAGGGCCGTGGCAGCGACGTGGCCTCTGTCTTAGGGGCCATTGCTGGTGCTGCGGTGGGCAATGTGATTGAGCGCAGCGGCACCACCGAAGACGCCGAAGAACTGTTGCTGCAGTTCAGTAACGGTGAGCGCCGGACCATTGTGCAGGGCAAAGGGCAAGAGCAGCTGCGCCCGGGCGACGCGGTGATTGTCATCCAAACCGGTCAGCGCTTCCGCGTGGTGCGGGCACCGGCGCGCGCTGCTGCGGGTGCGCCGGCCCCCGTACCCTCGCCAGCGGGCCGATAAGGCGCCCCCGGCGCGCTGATACGGTGCTCCGCTGCCGATCGCTCACCAAACGGACACTGGGTCTTCGGCCACCATGCCATCGCCGGCCTTGCAGCCATAGGTCTGAGCAAAGGCGGACATGTTGCTCAATGGCCCACGCACCCGGAAGGGCCCCGGTGAATGTTGGCCGATTCGGATCTGCTGCTCCAAGGCCTCGTTGCGCTGCTTGCCGCGCCAAATCAAGGCATTGGTGGTGAAGAACTGTCGGGCCGCAGCGTTGGCGTCGGCCGCCGGCAGGTTCTGTCGTTTGAGGGCCAGCTGCATGGCATCGAAAGCGATGTTGATGCCTCCCAGGTCTGAAATGTTTTCCCCCAACATTTGGCGTCCATTGATGCGCAAGTTGGGCAGCACTTCATAACGGCTGTAAAAGTCGACCACACGTTCGGCGCGTACCTTGTAGGCGGCGGCGTCTTCGGGTGCCCACCAGTCTTTGAGATTGCCGACGGCGTCGTAATGGCGGCCACGGTCATCGAAGTGGTGAATGATTTCGTGGCCAATGACCATGCCGATGCCGCCGAAGTTGGCAGCTTCGGAGGCCTTCTCGTCGAAGAAGGGCGGCTGCAGAATGCCGGCCGGGAACACGATGCGGTTTTGCCCGGCCGCAAAGGCGTTGACGATGTGTGGCGAGGTGTCCCAGCGCTTGCGGTCGGTGGGCTTGGGCAAGTCGGCCAGTCGCTGCGCGTGGCCCCAAGCCTGCACCTTCATGAAATTGCCAGCGGGGTCCTTGGGGTCTAGCGTCAGGTTGCTGTAGTCGGGCCATTGGGTGGGCCCGCCGATCTGAGCACTTAGGCTGGCCAGCTTTTCCTGGGCCCGCTGCTTGGTGGCAGGCGTCATCCAGGGCAGCCCGTCGATGCGGGTACGCATGGCGGCGCGCAAGTCCTCAATCATGGCGTTGGCCCTGGCCTGCGCCTGTGGCGAAAAGGACTCTCGCACAAACAGTTCACCCAAGGTTTGCGCCAAGGGCTCCCAGCCGGTGCGCCCACCGATCAGATAGATGAGCTGTTCGCTGCGTGGGCTGGCTTTGGTCAGACCGCGCTGAACCCGTTCTTTCCAATCAAAGGAGGCGCTTTGGTAGGCCTCTTCCAGCCAGGGGGCCAGCGCATCGAGCAGGCGCACCCGCAAATAGGTCTGCCAGGTGGACAGGGCTGCCTCCTTTGCCAGACGAGCGGTGGCCTGCGCGTGGCGTGGCTGGGGCAACATGAAGTTCTGGTCCGCCTGAAGCCGATCAGCCGTAGCACCGGCCATCCGGGCCCAGGCAGCCCAATCGAAGCCGGGGGCCTCGCTTTGCAGCGACAAGAGTGTGCGTCGGTGGTTGGTAGCTTGGGGGTTACGCCGCTCCACGACGGTGAGCATCGATTCGGCCAACTGCTTTTCGAAGGCCATGAGCGCATCCAGTGTCACCTCGTCATGTGCAGCACCCGAGAGTTTCAGCAACTGCCGCGCATAGCTGCGGTAGCCCTCTTGCAGGCGCTTGGAGGTGGCGTCTGTCTTGAGGTAGTCATCTCGGTCGGGCAAGCCGATGCCGCTACCGCCCACGCTCAGAATGTGGCGGCGCACATCTTGGTTATCGGCCATGACAACCATGCCCAACGGACCGCCCAGGCGGCCACGGGTGAACTCAGCCAGCAGCCCGGGCAGCGAGCTGCGGTCCTTGAGGCTGTCGATGCGCTGCAGCAGTGGCTGCGCCGCAGTGAGACCAGCACCTTGGGCATGGGCCGGGTCCAGCGCACTGCCATACCACGCCGCCAAGAGCTTCAGGCCAGGGCTGTTCTGGCGCTGGGGCTCGGCCAGCAGAATGTCCAGCGCGCGAATGAGCAGCCGGGTGTTGGAGACGGCCAGTTGATCGAAGCTGCCGATGCGCGAGCGGTCTGGCGGCAACTCGGTGTTGGCAATCCATTGTCCATTGATGTGGGCGTAGAAGTCGTCGCAGGCGGCGGCCATGGGCTCAGCTGCCATGGCCAAGCTGGAAACCATGGCACCGGCAGCGGCGATGGCTACGGCCCCCGCGCGCAGGCAGGGCAGGGCTTTGAAGGTGTCCACTGCCACAAGATAGCACTGGATGGACCCTACAACCGCTCCGGGGCCTATCCCGATCGCCCATGGACAATTGCGCCACGCCTGATCAGTCGTTTGCCACTTCCCTAACTCGGCCTGTCCGCGTTTTGCGCGTGGCTGTGGTTGACCATCGGGCGCACTTTGTTGGGTGGCGCGCTGATGATGGGTTTGGAGCTTCGGCATTCGCTCTTGGCCTGTGGCGCGCTGCAGGCGGCCGGTAGCCTGGGCGGTTGGTGGCTGGCGGCAATAGGTAAGGGCTCTTTGGGGGCGGCCACCCTGCCGGCCTTACCGGGGTTATGGCTGCTGTCGCACGCGCGAGCACCACAGACCCCGGTGGCGGCAAAATCACACAACAATACGCTGGAGCGTATACCCCGACGTGAAGGGCCATGAGCGACGAACCTCGTCAGAACCAACCTTGCGGTAAAGCTGTGGCGGCAGCGCAGAAGCCGGCGCGCTTTTGCACCGAGGGTGATATTCCCTTGCCGTCGATGATCGCAGCGCGCCGCTGTGACTGCCACGGCCCCGCCCCGCGCCTTACCTGTGGTCTGCACGGCCGGCGGCTGTTGACCGGTTGGGCTGCTGCTACGGTTGCAGTGCCATGGGCGGGCATGGCCTGGGCGCAGTCGCCCACCCCTGCCTCGCCACCGGCTGCGACCCCTGACGAGGGCTTGCGCAAAGAAGTGGGCAAGACCTCGGTGTTTGCCAACGCGATACCGCCCGAGCAGGTGGAGCAAGCCGCAGCGCAGCAGTTTCGACAAATGGCACGCGAGGCGCAACAGAAGAACCAATTGGCGCCACCGGACCATCCACAGGTGGTGCGCCTGCGCACCATCGCGCAGCGCATCATTCCGTTTGCACCCGCTTGGAATCCACGGGCCCGCGATTGGAAATGGGACGTCCAGCTCTTTGGCAGCGCGCAGGTCAACGCCTTTTGCATGCCTGGCGGAAAAATCGCCTTTTACTGGGGCATTCTGTCCAAGCTACAGCTCAGCGACGATGAGGTGGCGATGATCATGGGCCACGAGTTGGCACACGCGCTTCGCGAGCATGCGCGCGAGCGCATGGGCAAGCAAGCGGCCACACGTTTAGGCGCCAACCTGGTTTCTTCGCTGTTTGGCTTGGGGCAGTTGGGCGATCTGGCTGTGGGTGTGGGTGCGCAACTGCTTACGCTCAAGTTCAGCCGTGACGACGAGACCGAAGCCGACCTGGTGGGGCTGGAACTGGCTGCGCGTGCGGGCTACAACCCTGAAGCCGGTGTCACGCTGTGGCAAAAGATGCTGCAGGCCAACAAGAGCGCGCCGCCCGAGTTCATGAGCACGCACCCCGCGGGGGACTCCCGCATTCAGGACATCCAAAGGGTGCTTCCCAAGGTGCAGCCCTTGTACGTTCGGGCGGCCAAGCCCGAGCAGGTGTTTGGCCCGCCGTCAAGCAGCAGGGGCTGAAGCCACAGGGGCCGGGCGGACCAGCCGGCCCCAAGCAGGAAATCAGGTTCCACCGACATAAGGGTTGCAGCGCCGCTCGCGCCCAAAGCTGCTTTCGGGGCCGTGTCCGGGAATGAACACCGTGTTGTCGCCCATGGGCCACAAGCGTTGGGTGATGCTGGCGATCAACGTGTCGTAGTCGCCACCGGGAAAGTCGGTACGGCCGATGCTGCCCGCGAACAGCACATCACCGACGAAGCAGCGCTGGCCTGGTTTGGAGTGGAACACCACATGCCCAGGTGTGTGGCCGGGGCAGTGGCGCACCTCCAGGGTGCAGTGGCCGATGGTCACCGTGTCGCCGTCGGCCAGCCACCGGTCCGGCTTGAAGGGCTCAGCGGGTGGGAAGCCAAAGTGGGCGCTCTGCTGCGGCAGGCCATCAATCCAAAACTGGTCACCCGGGTGCGGGCCAATGATAGGCAGCCCTTCTTCACGGGCCAGTTGGCCTGTGCCGCCGGCGTGGTCGATGTGGGCGTGAGTGAGCCAGATGGCTTTGAGCTGAAGCCCACGCCGCTTCAGCTCATCGCGGATGCGCTGCAACTCGCCGCCCGGGTCAATCACCGCGGCTTCCAGGGTTTCGTCACACCAGACCAGTGAGCAGTTCTGTTGGAAGGGGGTGACGGGAATCGTTTGGTACTGGAACATGGTTGGCGATGATGGTATCGCGTCCCCATGTTCGCTTGGTGCACGGCCTGGGCTTGTGTTTGTAAGGCTACTGGACCGGCTTACATAGTCCTCTTGGCGTTCTTTGAACAGCCTACGCCCGTCGTCGCGCTCGTTCTTTCGCATACGGTTGTGCAACGTTTCATCGAAAGGCTAGCGCAGGAAGGTATCAAGCAGTCGGGGTTCGCTCATGTTCAGGCTTCTTGGGAATGCGCTGGCTACACTGACCTCAATGGGAGCCTTCGTGCTTTGCCGTCTTGGTTGTTGACGCTGCGCAACATGGGACGATCGTTCTGAATTTGGCTCCGGTGCACCTGGGCTGAAAGGGGTTGCTATGAGTACACCGTGGCGCAAGCCCTGGATAAGCAAGCGACGGGTCAATCCGTAGGCCGTGCTGATGTTGTGTTGGGCTGTTACTTCAGTCGCGTTCGCTGAGCCGCAGCGCGTTATGGTGCCCAGCTACGACCGTGGCGGCAGTGGCCAGCCACTCATGCTGATCGGGCACTGGAGCCCCGCACCGGCGCAACTGGTGATGGCCAGCAGCGAAAGCACCGCGGGCGAGAAAGCAGCAGGCTCGGGTGCCATGCTGCTGCTGCACGGCTGAAACCAGTATCCTCCTTATCCTGATGTTGGCAACCGAATTGAATTGGGCACCCGATGAACAGCACGCTGCAGTTGCGCCAGCTTTGGCAACAGTTGGGCCTTGAGGGATCTGAGTTGGACGGCGGGCCCTTGGCCAGCCGCAGCCCGATCGACGGGCACCAACTGGCCCAGGTGGCCACCACCGCGGCTTCTCAAATGCAGGATTGCCTGGCCCGAAGCGAGGCGGCCTTTCGGCGCTGGCGTGAGGTGCCTGCGCCGGTGCGCGGTGGACTCGTGCGCTGCTTTGCTCAAATGCTGCGACAGCACAAGCAAGCCTTGGGACAGATCGTCAGCTTGGAGGTGGGCAAGATCACCAGCGAGGGTTTGGGTGAGGTGCAGGAGATGATCGACATCGCCGACTTTGCCGTGGGCTTGTCGCGTCAATTGCATGGCCTGACGATTGCTTCAGAACGACCGCAGCACCGAATGATGGAACAGTGGCATCCCCTGGGCCCGGTGGGGGTGATCACGGCTTTCAATTTTCCGGTGGCGGTGTGGGCTTGGAACGCGGCCCTGGCATTGGTGTGCGGCAACACGGTCTTGTGGAAGCCTTCAGAGAAAGCACCCTTGTGCGCGCTGGCGGTGCAGGGTCTTTGGGAGCGGTGCTGTGCGGCCTACGAAGCCGATCACCCCAGGCCGCCAGGCCATGCCCCCTTGACCCAGGACCTGTGCCTATTGCTGCAAGGTGGGGGAGAGTTGGGTTCGGCCTTGGCAGCGGACCGGCGCGTGGCCTTGGTTTCGGCCACGGGCAGCACCCGCATGGGCCGTTCGGTGGCACCGGTGGTGGCACAACGATTTGGGCGCTGCTTGCTCGAGTTGGGGGGCAATAACGCGGTGCTGGTGGGGCAAACCGCCAACCTCGGTCTGGCTGTTCGGGGCATTGTGTTCGGCTCGGTGGGCACGGCCGGGCAGCGGTGCACCACCACGCGCCGCTTATTGGTCCATGAGTCGCAGCACGACGCGCTGCTAGAGCGTTTGGTCAAGGCGTACGGCACCCTGCGCATCGGTGACCCGCGCCAAGATGGTGTGCTGATGGGGCCTTTGATCGACGAGGCCGCTTACAACGGCATGCAGCGGGCACTGGAGCAAGCCCGACAGCAGGGCGGCTCGGTAGTGTTCGGCGGCCAACGCTTGCAAGATCCCGCGCTGGATGGGGGTGTCTATGTGCGCCCGGCCATCGTCAGCATGCCCACGCAATCCGCCATCGTGTGTGAGGAAACATTTGCGCCCATCCTGTACGTCATGCGCTGGCGTACGCTTGAAGAGGCTATTGATTTAAACAATGCGGTTCCCCAGGGCTTGTCTTCGGCCATCTTCACCCAGGATCTCATCGAAGCCGAGACCTTCCTCGGCGCAGCTGGCTCGGACTGCGGCATTGCCAATGTGAACCTGGGGACATCCGGGGCAGAGATCGGCGGCGCCTTCGGCGGCGACAAAGACACTGGCGGCGGTCGTGAGTCGGGGTCCGACGCCTGGCGGCAGTACATGCGCCGCACAACCAACACCATCAACCGTGGCCGTTCGCTGCCCCTGGCGCAAGGCGTGGTGTTCGATGTGTAGCCAGCGCCGTGGGCCTGCTGCGCGGCTGGTGCCGCCAGGCTGTGTGTAACCTTTTTTGACGCAGGGCAGCCAGAAGGCCAACCCAGGCCCTGACGGTGTTCAGCCGGAGAAGGTGAAGCGGCCTTCGGCCACCATGGCGTGCATCGGCTGGCGCCCGCTGGGCACTTCGCGTTCCTGAAGGGCTTGGGGCAGGCTCTCGCGCGGGCCTTGTTCGCCCACGGCCACAACGCAGTGCGCCGCAAAGCCCCCAGGTACGCCCAGTTGTTGGCGCAGGGCCTGGGCATCGAAGCCGCCCATGGCGTGGGCGCGCCACCCCATGGCTTCGGCTTGCAGGGCCAGGCTCATCCAGGCTGCGCCGGTGTCAAAGCTGTGGTTCGCGCAGGGCTTGGCCTCGGTGGTGCCGGGGGCGATCGTTTGCTGTGCCGACAGCACCGCAATCAGCGCCGACGAGGCGCGGGCCCAAGACTGGTTGAACGGGACCAGCGCCTGAAAGATGGACTCAAAGCCAGGGGTACCCGCCAGCCCGTAGACGAATCGCCAGGGCTGGGTGTTGGATGTAGAGGGTGCCCAGCGAGCCGCTTCAAACAGGCTCATCAGTTCACCAGCGGTGATGGGCTTGCCGGTGAAGGATCGGGGCGACCAACGCTGAACAAAGCGGCTATCGATGGGGGCTTCAGGGTTGCGTGACATGGTGTTTTAGGTGCGCACAAAGGTCTAGATTGTGGCTGCAGCGGCCGCTCACGTTCGGTGTTCCCCGACAAACCGACCGAAGCGTTCCCCGATCAGGGCTTCCCCCTGGGCCAGCACAAACTGCCGAAACGCCTCGGCCGGCGGCGACAGCGGCTTCTTGCCCGGGCGCACCACATACCACTGGCGCACCACGGGTGCATGTTGCACTGGCAGCACCGCCATCAACCGGTTTTCCAGCTCCAGCCCCACGGTGTGCAGCGACAGGAAGCTCAGGCCCAAGCCGGCCATCACCGCCTGTTTGATGGTCTCGTTGCTGGGCATTTCCATGGCGGCCTGTAGGTCCACGTGGTGCTCTTCACAGAAGCGCTCCAGCGCTGCGCGAGTACCCGAGCCGGGTTCGCGCAGGATGAAGGGCAGGCCGCACAGCCGTTGGGGTGGCAGGGGCTTTTCCCGCGTTTCCTCCAACAGCGGGTGCTCGGGCTGGACCACAAAGACCTGCGGGTGAAGGGCGAAGGCGTCCTCGCGGCACACCAGGTCGCGCGGCGGTTTGCCCATCACCGCAATGTCGGCGTCCCCAGCCCGGATGACTTGCACCAACTGTCCCCGGTTGCCCACCATCAGGCGCACCTCCACGCCGGGGTACAGCTTGCGGAACTGCGCCAAGAGCTGCGGCAGAAAGTACTGCGCCGTGCTCACCACCGCCAGCGTGAGCGCGCCGGCCTCGCTCTTGATCAACCGGGCCACCGCCTCTTCGGCCTCCTGCACCGTTCCGATCAGCCGCCGCGCGTACACCAGCATGTACTCGCCTGCCGTGGTCAGTTGCACCTGCCGCCCCTGCCGGGTGAACAGTGGCAGGCCCACATGCGCCTCCAACTCTTTGACTTGCTGGGTCACCGCTGGGGGAGTCAGGTGCAGGGCGGCCGCCGCGCGCGCAAAGCTCAGGTGGCGTGCCACCTCGCTGAACACGCGCCACTGCCGAAAGGTGGCGTTTTTCATTAACTTTTCCTTTAACTGAAACGCTCTCGAATTCAAATTTACTTCATTGATTAGGTTTTTGCAGTGGGTGTTTTGTTGTTTGGACGGCAGTCCCCGCAGCCTGGGGTGCGCCTTTCAGCTTGAGGCAGTGCCCAACCGGCCAGGCAAGTCCTTCGCCTGGGTGGCCTGCGACCTGATCGTCTTCGAGGAACTGGAGCCCGGCGTGCGCGCGCAGGTGGTAGAGCGTTTGCACGAGGTCAAGACTGCCGCTTACGAGGCTCGACTGACCGACGGAGTGCTGCTTTTGCGCCCCGTGCTCGGGCTCAACTGGCGGCTGAATTTTGCTGCCATTGGCCACGCCTTAACCGCCCCACTGAACAACCCCATCCGCAGGTTTATGAGCAGGTGTTAACCGAAATCCGCAGACCAGCGGGGGCTTGCATTGCGCTGGAAGGCTCGCACAATGGACTCCAGGCGGCCAGCGCAGCGGGCGCGGGCGTCTTTGATTAACCCCACCCGCTTCACCGCCCACCAAGAATTCTCGGGCGCGCTGAAGGTGCGGCCAGACCTGCAGGGCGTGACGTCGGCCATGCTGCGGACCTGGTTGGCACATCAGCCAGTGGAGCCCGTCGTACCGGTGTAGGCCACGGCCCCCAAGGGCCCGACCCGCAGAGCCACCGGATTGCAGTACCCGTTTTGTTTTGATGCAGTCCCGTGTCCCATTTGCCACCCGTGCCCACACAGGCGCACCGTTCGACCACCGCCCATGCCGCTTTCTCAACGATCCACCCTGACGCAGTTTCTGATCGAAGAACGCCGCCGCTACCCCGAGGCCAGCGGCGACTTCAACGCCCTAATACTTGACGTGGCACTGGCCTGCAAGGCCATCGCTCGCAGCGTGGCATTTGGCGAGTTGGGCGGCGTGACCGGTAATCATCTGGCACCAAGGGCGGCCGGGATGGCCACTGCACCCTTGGCCAGCGTCAATGCGCAAGGCAAGGTGCAAAAGAAGCTCGATGTGATCAGCAATGAGATGTTTCTGCGCGCCAATGAGTGGGGGGGGCACTTGGCAGGTATGGTCAGCGAAGAGATGGCCGAGCCCTACGCCATACCGGCCAATTTTCCACGCGGCAAGTACCTGCTGGTGTTTGACCCGTTGGATGGATCGTCCAACATCGATGTCAATGTCAGCATGGGCAGCATTTTTTCGGTGCTTCGTGCGCCAGCCGAAGTGGCCTCGGGCCACCGCAAGCTCACCGTAGACGACTTTTTGCAGCCCGGCACCGAACAGGTGGCGGCTGGATATGCGATTTACGGACCCACGACCATGTTCATGCTCACCGTGGGCAGCGGGGTGCATGGCTTCACGCTAGACCCCAACCTCGGCGAGTTCAAGCTCACCCACCCCGATGTGATGGTGCCCACCGAGACCCAGGAGTTTGCAATCAACGCCAGCAACAGCCGGTTCTGGGAGCCTCCGGTCAAGCGCTATGTGGATGAATGCCTGGCAGGCAAGACCGGCCCTCGAGGCAAAGACTTCAACATGCGCTGGATCGCTTCGATGGTCGCCGAGGCGCATCGCATCCTGATGCGCGGCGGTGTGTTCCTGTATCCGCGTGACACCAAAGACCCCAGTACGCCCGGCCGGCTGCGCCTGCTCTACGAAGCCAACCCCATCGGCCTGATCATGGAGCAAGCCGGCGGCCGCGCCAGCACCGGGCGTGGTCCGGTGCTGCAGGTGCAGCCTCAGGGGCTGCACCAACCCATCGGCCTGGTGTTCGGCTCCAAGATGGAGGTGCAGCGCATCGAGCAGTACCACGATGAGCCTTTGCCCCTGAAGAGGGCTGACTTCGAAACGCCGCTCTTCACCGAGCGCAGTCTGTTCAGAAGCTGAGGGCTTGCCATGTCTGAACGGCACCCCATCATCGCCATCACCGGCTCGTCTGGGGCGGGCACCTCCACCGTCACCGCCACGTTCTCCAACATCTTCCGCCGCGAAGGGGTCAAGGCGGGCATCGTCGAGGGCGATAGTTTTCACCGCTATGGACGCCTGGAGATGAAGAAGCGCCAAGCCGAGGCTGAGCGTGACGGCAACAAGCACTTCAGCCACTTCGGCCCCGACAACAACCTCTTTGGTGAGCTCGAAACCTTGTTTCGAACCTACAGCGAACGTGGCCAGGGCCGTATGCGCAAGTACCTGCACAACCCCGAAGAAGCCGCGCCCTACCTGCAGGCCCCAGGCACCTTCACCGCTTGGGAAGACCTTCCACCGGACACCGACATGCTGTTCTATGAGGGCCTGCATGGTGCGGTGCGCACGCCCGAGCACGACGTGGCGCGCTACCCCGACCTGCTGATCGGCGTGGTGCCGGTGATCAACTTGGAGTGGATCCAAAAGCTCTGGCGCGACAAGTACCTGCGGGGCTACACACAAGAAGCGGTGACCGACACCATCTTGCGCCGCATGCCCGACTACGTGCACTACATCTGCCCGCAGTTCGAGCACACCCATGTGAACTTTCAGCGTGTGCCGGTGGTGGACACCTCCAACCCCTTCATCTCGAGGGACATTCCCAGTGCCGACGAGAGCATGGTGGTGATCCGCTTTGCCAAACCCAAGGGCATTGACTTCCAGTACCTGCTGAGCATGATCCACGACTCCTGGATGAGCAGGGCCAACACCATTGTGGTGCCCGGCGGCAAGATGGAACTGGCGATGCAGTTGATCTTCACCCCTTTCATCTGGCGCATGATGGAACGGCGCAAGCGCGCAGTGGGCCTGGCCTAGGGTGGCCAACCGGCGGCTTTGCAAGGCATTGCCCTGACTCCCGGAAGGAAGGTTGATTCTTTGGGCCCTCGAATGCCGCAAAATACAGCGGTCAAGGGTGGGTGGCCACTCCAATACGAAAGGAAGCTCCGAGATGATCAAGGCGATCAGTCTGTCGCTGCTGGTGCTGAGCGCACCGGCCTTCGCCGACCTGCAAACAGCCAGCAAGAACGCCTGCATGGGCTGCCATGCGGTGGCCACGAAGGTGCTCGGCCCGTCCTACCAGGAGGTGGCAAAGAAGTACGCAGGCCAGCCGGATGCGGAAGCCAATCTGGCCAAGAGCATCAAGGCCGGTGGTATGGGCAAGTGGGGCCAAATCCCCATGCCGGCGCAACCTCACGTGAGCGATGCCGATGCCCGAAAGTTGGCAGCTTGGATGCTCGCTGGCGCGAAGTAAAGGCGCGCTTTGCGCTGGGCGGCCCGGGTTCACACCGAATCCGGGCCGTTTTTTATGGCAACGCCGCAGGGCGTTGCTGAACGGAACGACCACCGGGTCGGTGGTGTTTGCTTGAGGACGGTGCAGATGCGCGGGCGGTGGGCTTGCATGGGCATGATCGCTTGGGTCTGCTGGTTTACCGGCCCGGTTGCTTGGGCGGCCGAGGTGTCGGTGGCTGTAGCGGCCAACTTTGCCGCACCCATGAAGCGTTTGGCCGTGGCATTCGAGCACGCCAGCGGGCACCGGACCGTGGTGTCGGTAGGGGCTACCGGGGCCCTGTATGCGCAGGCGGTGCACGGCGCACCTTTTGAGGTCTTTCTGGGCGCCGACCAGGCCACGGCACAGCGCTTGCAATCCCAAGGCTTGGCGGTGCAGGGCAGCGCCTACACCTACGCTATTGGGCGCTTGGTGTTGTGGAGCGCACAGCCTGATTTGGTAGATCCCCAGGGTGAGGTGCTGCGCACAGCCCGGTTTCAGCGCTTGGCGCTGGCCAACCCCAAGCTGGCGCCTTATGGTGCAGCGGCTTACGAAGTGCTGCATCGCAAGGGCTTGCTCGAGGCCTGGCGACACCGGCTGGTGCAGGGCGACAACATTGCCCAGGCTCACCAGTTCACGGCTTCGAAAAACGCAGCGCTCGGATTCTTAGCACTGTCGCAGGTGGTGGTGGACGGACGCCTGACCCATGGGTCGGCCTGGGTGGTGCCCTCTGACCTGCACAGCCCCCTAAAGCAAGACATGGTGCTGCTCAAACGCGGTGCGAACGCACCGGCTGCCTATGCGTTCATGGAATTCATGCGCAGCCCCGCAGCGCGTGCCATCATCCGGGCCCATGGGTATGAAGACTGAGGCCCTGCTGGATCCGCAGGCCTGGCAGGCCATCGCACTGACCCTGCGGCTGGCCACCCTGACCACGCTGGTGCTGTTGCTCTTGGCCACGCCCCTGGCATGGTGGCTGGCCCACACCCGGTCTCGGGCCCGCGCACCGGTGAGCGCCCTGGTGACCCTGCCCTTGGTGCTGCCGCCCTCGGTCTTGGGTTTTTATCTCTTGGTGGCCTTGGGTCCTCAAGGGCCACTGGGGCAGTTCACCCAAGCCATGGGCTGGGGGGTGCTCAGCTTTACCTTCACTGGCCTGCTGATCGGGTCCGTGGTGTTTTCGCTGCCCTTTGCGGTGCAACCCATCCACAACGCCTTCGAGGCGATGGGCACCAGGCCCATGGAAGTGGCCGCCACGTTGCGTGCCTCCCCGCTGGATGCCTTCTTTACCGTGGCCCTGCCGCAGGCCCGAACGGGTCTGTTGACGGCAGCGGTGCTCAGCTTTGCGCACACCGTTGGCGAATTCGGGGTGGTGCTGATGATCGGTGGCAACATCCCCGGTCAAACGCGCGTGGTGTCCACGCTGATATACGGCCATGTGGAGGCGCTGGAATATGCGCAGGCCCATGTCTTAGCGGCGGGAATGCTGCTGTTTTCCTTTTTGGTGCTGTTGGTGCTGGCGTGGTTGCGCCCGCCTGCGCGCAGGGGCGCCTGGTGAGTGCAGACCTTCGAATTCGCCTGACCTTGCCCCGCGCGGGCTTCACCTTGAAGGTCGACCTGAGCCTGCCGGCGCAGGGCATCACCGTGCTGTTTGGCCCCTCGGGTTCGGGCAAGACCAGCGTCCTGCGGGCGGTGGCCGGGCTGGAACGTGCCCGTGAGGCACAGGTTCGCCTGGGCGAGCAGGTTTGGCAAGACGATGCGCACGGCCTTTGGGTGCCGCCCCACCGCCGCTGCCTGGGCTATGTGTTTCAGGAGGCCAGCCTCTTGGACCACCTCGATGTAATGGGTAATTTGCGCTACGGCCTACTGCGCACGCACCGGGCGGCCCATGCCGGCTCAAGCCCGGCCGAGGGCTTGGATACGGCTTTGCTGGATAAAGCCATCGACTTGTTGGGCATAAGCCACCTGCTGAGCCGCCGCACGCCGGCCCTGTCCGGTGGAGAGCGCCAGCGGGTGGCCATCGCGCGGGCGCTGGCGGCTGCGCCGCAGTTGCTGCTTCTGGACGAACCCATGGCAGCCATTGATGCGGGGCGGCGACAGGAGATCTTGCCCTGGCTCGAACGGCTGCGCGACGAGGCGGCGCTTCCCATGCTCTATGTCACCCATTCCACCGATGAGCTGGTGCGCTTGGCCGATCAGGTGGTGTTGATCGAGCAGGGGCAGGTGCAGGCACAGGGCAGCGCCTGGGAGGTGGTGGCCTTGCGCCATGGCGCCTTGGTGGCCGGTGAAGAACCGGCCTGCCTGTTAGCCTGTACCGTAGTCGAACGCAGCCCGAAGTGGCAGTTGGCCCGGGTCGACTTTGAGGGCGGACACCTGTGGCTGCGCGACAGCGGCGCTTCACCCGGGCATCGCCTTCGCTTAAGGGTGTGGGCACGCGATGTGAGCCTGGCGACGCGACAGCCTCAAGACACCAGCGTACAGAACATCCTGCCCGTGGTGGTGAGCGGCTTGGAAGCTGCCGATCACCCGTCGCAGGTGCTGGTGCGTTTGCGCTGCGGACAGGCCGAACTGCTTTCGCGCATCACCCGACGGGCCTGCGAGCAGTTGGGTTTGGAGCCGGGAAGGCCTGCATGGGCCATGATCAAGGCGGTGGCGGTGGTGAGCTGAATGATGACTCTGGTGGTGGGGCCTCTGGCGCTTCCGGTACCTCCTCTGTTGCTGCTGCTGTTTGTGCTGGCCACAGCCTGGGCGGTGCGCCGCCATGCCCACCCTGCTGATGCGCAGGCTGCGGATGCGGCGGTGTGGTGGGCTGTGGCTGCGGGCCTGGTGGCAGCTCGGGCGGGCCATGTCATGACGCACGCCATGAGCTACTGGGCTTCCCCCTGGGACCTGTTGGACATTCGAGACGGCGGCTTCTTAGCATGGCCCGGGGTGTTGGTGGGGTGTGCAGTCCTGTTCTGGAGGGTGAAGCGCAGTGTGAGGCACTCGGCACGGGGGGTGTGGGCCACTGCGGCCGTGGGCCTGGTGTGCTGGTGGGGTGTTGGGTCTGCCTGGCCCTGGTTGCAGCCGGCGCCAGGTCAACACCTGCAGGCCTTGGCGGTGCAGCTGCTGCCCCTGCAAGCCCTTGCCCCTGCAGGGGCGCCACCACCGGTGCTGGCGCGGCCTGAGGCCGAGCCTCAAACGCTGCAGTCCCTTGCCCAAGCCGCTGGTGGCAAACCGGTGGTGCTCAACCTCTGGGCGACTTGGTGTGGCCCGTGTCGCGCCGAAATGCCCTTGTTGGCCCGGGCGCAGCTGGCGCATCCCGAGGTGTTGTTTGTCCTGGCCAATCAGGGCGAGCCCGATTCGGTCATCCAGGCCTACCTGGCACGCGAAGGTTTGCAGCTGGAATCGGTGTGGCGCGATCCTGCCTCGGCATTGGGCCCGGCCGTGGGCTCCAGCGGTTTGCCCACGACGGTGTACTTTGATGCCCAGGGGCGGCGGCTTGGGGCGCACGTGGGGGTATTGACTGAGAGCGCTTTGAGGGTGATTGTGCGCAGGGTGTCCCCGCCTGGCGGGCTCACGTACACTGGTTGACATTTCTGGGTCTGCAGCCCAGCCCATTCTGCTTCGCAAAGGACGAATCCCATGAAGTTGAGCCCGCGCCTGGCCTGTGTCCTGTTTCTGAGCGTGTCGGCCGCCATGGCCCCTGCTCTTGCCCAAGTCACGGTGGCCGACCCCTGGGTGCGTGCCACGGTGCCGCAGCAGAAAGCCACCGGCATGTTCGCCAGCATCACATCGGGCAGAGGAGGCCGGGTGGTGTCGGCTTCATCCCCCGTGGCCGAGGTCGTCGAAATCCACGAAATGGCCATGGAAAACAACGTGATGCGCATGCGTGCCATTGCCGGACTGGACTTGCCGGCCGGCAAGCCGGTGGAGCTCAAGCCTGGCGGCTTTCATGTGATGCTCATGGGTCTGAAGCAGCAGGTCAAAGAAGGTGACACGGTGCCGGTGACGCTGGTGGTGGAAGGGTCGGACGGCAAACGCGAGAGCGTGGAAGTCAGGGCGGCGGCCCGGGCGATGGGCAACGCGCACGGCGGACACCGCCAATGAGGGCCATCGCGCTTCAGCGATACCCTACCCGGTCAAGCATCTGCTGAACCTTGACCTGGTTCATCCCCACCACGCTGGTGGGGATCACCTCTGACTTGAAGGGCGTCCCACCTGTCATCGCCTGCAGGGCAGGGTTGTCAAGAACCACGCCCTGGGCCGCTGGCCACTCGTTGTTCCCGTTGGCAAAGTACTGTTGCGCTTCGGGGCTGGCCAGGTACTCCAAGAACTTGACCGCTGCGTCCTTGTTCTTGCTGTGGCGCGCCACAGCACCCCCAGCGATGTTCACATGCGTGCCCCAAGTGGCCTGGTTGGGGAACGCGATGCCAATGCGCTCTATGACGGCTTTGTCTTCGGGCTTGTTGGAGCGCATCAGGCGGGCCAGGTAGTAGCTGTTGGTCAGGGCCACGGCACACTCGCCGGAAGCAACCGCCTTGACCTGGTCGGTGTCGCCTCCCTTGGGGGCTCGGGCCATGTTGGCCACCAGGCCCCGCAGCCATGCCTCCGTCTTTTGGGGCCCGATGTGCTCGACCATCGAACCGAAGAGACTTAAGTTGTAGGGGTGCGATCCCGATCGGGTGCACAGCCGACCCTTGTTCTTGGCCTCGCCGAGTTCCTCGTAGGTGTCGATGTCCTCGGGCTTGACCTTGAGCTTGTCGTACACCACGACCCGGGCTCGGGTTGAAAAGCCAAACCAGGCGGTGGACCCATCGGTTTGCGGCTTGGCGCGCAGGTGGATGGGAATGGCGGTCTCCAGTGCGGCCGACTTGATCGGCAGAAAGAGGCCGTCGACCTGTGCTTTCCACAGGCGTGCGGCGTCCACCAACAGCACCACGTCCGCAGGCGAGGCGGAACCTTCGGTGCCCAGGCGGCTGATGATGCCGGCGTCATCGGCGTCCACGCGTTGGATGCGGATGCCGGTGGCCTTGGTGAAGTTTGTGTACAACGCCTCGTCGGTGCTGTAGTGGCGTGCCGAATACAGATTCAGCACCGATTGGGCATGGGCCGAGGCACTGGCCACCAGGCTCACCCAACCGGCGGCCAGGGCAATGCAAAGGGTTGTAAAAGGTTTTTTCATGGGGCAAGACAGGTGGTGTTAAAGCAAAGTGTGGTGAGGAACGACTGAATCGTATCACTAATGAGAACGATTCGCAAATGCATTGTGGGGTCTTGCTCGATGCTCAAGGCGCCGATCAAGCCGTGGGGGGCGTCTGGGAGGGAGGCTCGGCCAGCGCGGCGCCTGCCAGCTCGGGGGCCAGTTGCTGCAGCGCTTGGTAATGGGTGAGAAACACGCGGCCGCTAAGGTGCTTGAGCAGGTCCGACCGCTCCAGGCGGTCCATGACCGGTCCCTTGACTTCGCTCAGGTGCAGGCACAAGCCGGCATCCCTGAGCCGCCCATCGATGGCCTCCAGGCTTTCCAGCGCGCTGGCATCGATGTCGTTGATGGCCGAGCACTGCAGCACCACATGGCGCAGGGCAGGCTGTCGCGCCACGGTGTCGTTGATGCGGTCTTCGATGGCCCGTGCATTGGCGAAGTACAGGCTCTCATCCACCCGCAAGCTCACCATGTGCGGTGCCGTCAGCACCTGATGCCGGCGCACATTGCGGAAGTGTTCCGTGCCCGGCACCAGGCCCACTTCGGCAATGTGCGGCTGACTGGTGCGCAACAGGTACAGGGCCACGGACATCGTGACGCCGGCCACCAACCCCACTTCCACGCCCAACAGCAGGGTCAGCACCAGGGTGACCACCAGGGCTAAAAAGTCGGGCCGTGAATAGCGCCAGGTGCGGCTCAAGATCGGGAAGTCCACCAAGGTGAGCACGGCCACCACGATGATGGCGGCCAAGGTGGCCTGTGGCAGGTGGAGCAGGGCTGGTGTGAGCACAAGCGTGGCCAGCAGGATGCCGGCTGCGGTGATCACGCTGGCCAGTTGCGTGCGTGCCCCTGCATCGAAATTCACCACCGATCGTGAGAAGCCGCCGGTCACCGGGAAGCCGCCGGTAAAAGCTGCACCGATGTTGGCGGCTCCCAGGGCCACCAGTTCCTGATCGGGGTCGACCCGCTGGCGCCGCTTGGCCGCCAGGGATTGACCCACCGACACCGATTCCACGAAGCCCACAATGCTGATCAGCAGTGCTGGTAGGGCCAGCTCTCCCCACAGGGCCAGGTCCCAGCTGGGCAGGGTGAAGGGCGGCAGGCCAGGCGGTATGTGCCCCACCGTCTTGAGGCCCTGGCCCTGCCAGTCGAAGGCCGCAGCTGCGGCTGTGGTGACCACGATCGCCGCCACCGGCCCGAGCTTGCTCAGCAGGTCGGCCGCGCGCGGCGAGAGCCCCAGACCACGAAGCGTCAGCTTGAGTCGGCTGCGCACCGCGAACAGGAACAGCAAGGTACCCAGGCCCACGGCCATGGTGAGGCTTTGCACCTGATCCCACTTCGCAAACACCCCTGCCAGCATCTCCGGCAGGTTATGGCCGCCGGCCTGTACCCCCAGCAGGGTCTTGAGCTGGCTCGCTGCTATCAAGAGGCCGGAGGCGGTGACGAAGCCCGAGATCACCGGGTGGCTCAGGAAGTTGGCGATGAAGCCCAGTCGCAGCAGGCCCATGACCGTGAGCATCAGGCCACTGAGCAAGGCCAGGGCCAGGGCCACTTCGGCGTAGTGGGCCGTATGGGCCTGAGCAAATTCGCCCACGGCCGCAGCGGTCATCAGCGACACCACCGCCACCGGGCCCACCGCCAGCACGCGGCTGCTGCCCATGAGGGCATAGAGCACCGTTGGCACGATGCTGGCATAAAGCCCTGCCTGGGGTGGCAGCCCCGCCAAAAGGGCATAGGCTAGGCTTTGCGGGATGATCATCACCGCTACGATCACCCCGGCCAGCGCATCGTCCACCAGTGCCTGGCCTTTGAGTTCACGGCGCCATTGCAGGATGGGCAGGCGGGGAAGGGCGGGTTTCCAGCTCATGGGGTGCGCTTGTGCTGTGGCAGCCAGGGGTTCAGGATAGGCCCAACAGCGACAGAAGCTCGGATCGATGAAGGGTCAGGCCGCGGCAGCGATGGCCTTGGCCTTGCGCCGCTCCAGCACTTCAAACACGAGCATGCCCAGCACCATCCCGACCACGAACACCACGGCCTTGTCCTGACCGGCGCCCAACGACACCAGGGCCGGGCCCGGGCAGAAACCCGCCAGGCCCCAGCCAGCGCCGAACAGCACGCTTCCCAAGATCAGGCGTGCGTCGATGTCATCCGAGGTCGGCAGGCGCATGGCGCTGCCCAAGACGTTGGCGGTGCGCTTCTTGGCCAAGCCAAAGGCCACCACGCCCACAGCGACGGCGCCGCCCATGACAAAGGCCAGGGAAGGATCCCAGGTGCCAAAGAGGTCGAGAAAGCCGATCACCTTGCCGGGGTCGGTCATGCCCGAGAGGATCAGGCCGAAACCGAAGAGCAGGCCGATGAGAAATTCGGACAGGCCGTGTTCAAGGATGCGTTTCATTTGGCGAACACCTTTTCAGCCGATGGCGTGGCGAACCACATAGACAACGAGAAAACCGGTGGCCATGAAGCAGATGGTGGCCACCAGCGAGCGCGGCGACAGGCGCGACAGACCGCATACGCCGTGGCCACTCGTGCAACCCGAGGCATAGCGCGTACCGATGCCCACCAGCAGGCCGGCAGCCACGACGGTGCCCCATCCCGCATCTATGCGAACTGCCCAGGGCCCACGCAGGCTGGCATACAGCATCGGAGCAGCCAAAAGGCCCAGCACAAAGGCCACGCGCCAAGTCACATCGCCCGCCTTGGGGCTGAGCAGGCCACCGACGATGCCGCTGATGCCCAGGACGCGGCCATTGACCAAGATGAACAGGGCTGAGGCGATGCCCAGCAGGATGCCGCCGGCCAGTGACAGCCATGGCGTGAAGTGATTCCAGTCGATCAGCATGACAGGGTCTCCTCTGAAGATGAACAGATCTGTTGGTACAGCAAGCCCATAACCGACAGCTTAAGCGTCTCAGAGCCAGACATGTGGAGATACTCTGTCACCCCCACTATACTGTTCCATCAGCATTCAATGATTTAGTAGTTTGGAACTTTGATGACCGACACGCTCAAGCCCCAGATTCAGGCCTTCTTCGACGCTGCCACCTGGACCGTTACTTATGTCGTCCACGACCGTGAAGGTGGCCAGGCCGCTATCATCGACTCGGTACTGAACTACGACCACAAGAGCGGCCGTACCTGCACCACGGGTGCCGATGAGGTGATTGCCTTCGCCAGAGCCAAGGGCCTGAAGGTTCAGTGGATCCTGGAAACGCATGCCCACGCTGACCATCTCTCGGCAGCGCCCTACCTGCGCCGTCACCTGGGTGGGCGCATCGGCATCGGCGCCGGCATCGACGGCGTGCAGAAGGTCTTCAAGGGCCTGTTCAACCTCGAGCCTGATTTCAAGACCGACGGCAGCCAGTTCGACCACCTGTTCCAGGACGAGGAGGCCTTTCAGATCGGCGCGCTCCAGGCCCGCGTGATGTCGGTGCCCGGCCATACGCCGGCCTGCGTGGCGTATGCCATTGGCGATGCCGTTTTCGTAGGTGACACGCTGTTCATGCCGGATGTGGGCACCGCCCGTTGCGATTTCCCGGGAGGTAATGCCCATACCCTGTACCGTTCAGTGCGAAAACTGCTGGCCCTACCGGCTCAAACCCGGCTGTTCATGTGCCATGACTACCCGCCACTGGTCGATGGCAGCCCCCGTGCGGTGAACTGGGAAACCACGGTAGCCGAGCAGCGTGAACGCAATATTCATGTGCATGACGGCGTGAGCGATGAGATGTTCGTGACGATGCGCAAGGCCCGAGATGCCACCCTGGAAATGCCGGTGCTGATCATGCCCTCGGTCCAGGTGAACATCCGCGCGGGCGAACTGCCCCCTGCAGAGGCCAACGGGGTGAGCTACCTCAAGATTCCGCTGAACGCGGTTTGAACCGCTGGCTCGGTGATGCTGCGGTTGGCCGCCGGATCGCCCTGTGGGGGAGTGGCTGAACATCCGATCGAGCCCCGGGAAAGCCCTTATATCAGCTTCGGCTGATTCAATGAAAATCCATAGTATATAAGTGTAAAAGCATATACAAGGATGGCTTGGTAGCCTGCCATGGAGAATCTGTGCGACAAGACGGGCCGCCTGATCAAGGCGCCGGAGAACTTCATCTCCCCAGAAGGTATTCGCTCGGTCTTTGCTGAGGCCAAAGCGGGGCGGCGCGGTTTTATTCGCCAGGCCTTTGCGGCCGCGGCCATCGCCGGTACAGCCGTGGCTGGCACCGGCACAGCCCCCCCGGTGGTAGCGGCTTCTAACCCCGTGCCGCCCGAGGGGGGTGATCCGAACATCCTGAACCTGCAGGCCCACACCACCGGGCTGGGTATGCCGGTGGTCACCGACGGCTACGGCAAGCCCTCGAAATATGAGCAAAACGTGCAGCGACGGCAGAGCCCGGGCCTGACTCAGACCAACCAAGCCAGTGTCAGCTTCGCACCGCTGCAAAGCTTGTTTGGCATTGTCACCCCCAGCGGTCTGCACTTCGAGCGCCACCACCAGGGTTGGTGGGACATCGACCCCTCCAAGCACCGCCTGATGCTCAACGGCTCTGATTCCTCACTGATGAAGACCCCTAAGGTCTTCACCATGGATGAGATCATGCGCATGCCCAGCGTCAGCCGATTCCACTTCATTGAGTGCGGTGCCAACACCGGCATGGAGTGGGGCAATGTGGCGGTGCCCACGGTGCAGTACAGCCACGGCATGATTTCCTGCAGTGAATTCACCGGCGTTTCGCTGAAGCTGCTGCTCGATCAGTGTGGCGTCGACTACAAGAAGGCCCGATATGTCCTGGCCGAGGGCGCCGACGGCTCGTCGATGACCCGCACGGTGCCGATGGAGCTGATCGAGAACGGCGAGGTCTTTGTGGCCTATGGCCAGAACGGCGAGATGCTGCGCCCCGAGAACGGCTACCCCCTGCGCCTGGTCGTGCCGGGGGTGCAGGGCGTGAGCTGGGTGAAGTACCTGCGTCGCATCGAGGTCGGCGACCAGCCCTACGGCACCAAGGACGAGGCGATCCACTACGTCGACCTCATGCCCAATGGCTTACACCGCCAGTACACCAGCACCCAGGAGTGCAAAAGCGTGGTCACCACCCCCTCGGGCGGACAGGTGCTGTTGGACAAGGGCTTCTACAGCATCAGCGGTTTGGCTTGGTCCGGCCGGGGCAAGGTGACCACAGTGGATGTGTCGGTAGACGGTGGCCGCAACTGGCGTCCAGCCCGCTTGCAAGGGCCGGTGATGAGCAAATGCTTGACCCGCTTCAACATCGACTGGGTGTGGGACGGCAAGCCCGCCATTGTGCAAAGCCGCGCAACGGACGAAACCGGTTACGTTCAGCCCACCTACCGCCAGTTGCGCGCTTCCCGCGGCACGCGCTCCATCTATCACAACAATGCCACACAGAGCTGGCTGGTGCAGGAAAGCGGGGAGGTCAAAAATGTTCAGCTCTCCTGATCGCCTATGCGGGTGGGCGCTGATGCGGCGCCTGCCTGTTTTTTTGGCTTTCGCCCTTACCGCTGGGGCAGCCTCCGCACAAGTCCTGCCTGGCCTGGGCCGCCCCGCCACACCCAAGGAAATAGCGGCCTGGGACATCGATGTCCGCCCTGACTTCAAGGGCCTGCCCAAGGGCGCCGGCACAGTGGCGCACGGCCAGGACATTTGGGAAGCCAAGTGCGCGTCCTGCCACGGTGTCTTTGGTGAGTCCAACGAGGTGTTCTCGCCGCTGATCGGCGGCACCACGCCCAAGGACATCGAAACCGGCCGTGTGGCCCGCCTGGCAGACGGGTCATTTCCCGGGCGCACCACGCTGATGAGGGTGCCCACGGTGGCCACGCTGTGGGATTACATCAACCGGGCTATGCCGTGGAACGCGCCGAAGTCGCTGAAGGTCGACGAGGTGTATGCGGTGACCGCCTTCATGCTAAACCTGGGCGGCATCGTGCCGGACAACTTCACGCTGTCTGACCAAAACATCCGCGATGTGCAAAACCGCATGCCCAACCGCAAGGGCATGACAACCGATCACGCCATGTGGCCTGGCAAGGGCCTGACCAGCGGCCGCTTGGATGTGAAGGCAGTGGCCTGCATGAGCAACTGTGCAACTGAAGCCTCGGTGGCCTCCATGCTGCCCGACCATGCCCGCAACGCGCACGGCAACCTTGCCGAGCAGAACCGGATTGTGGGTGCACAGCGCGGCGCTGACACCACCCGTCCGGCTGCTTTAGGCCCGGAAGCCCGGCTGCCAGCACCCCCCCACCGAGCCACGGCGCAAGCCGCAGCAGCCCCCGCAGCAGGACCGGACATCAACGGCATGCTGGCCAAGAACACCTGCACCGCGTGCCACGCAATGGACCGCAAGCTGGTCGGCCCTTCCTTCAGGGAAGTGGCAGAAAAGTACGCTGGAAAGCCAGACTCGGTGGCCTATCTGGCCCAAAGGATCAAGCATGGTGGGTCTGGCGTTTGGGGGCAGATACCAATGCCGGCGCAGGGCATTTCGGCGCAAGATACCCAGATGCTGGTGCAGTGGATCGCCGAGGGTGCCAAGAGACCCTAAGCGCAGCCAAACCCACTGTTGTATCGTAAGCGCGACCACCACCTACATTGCTGATTTCACCACCCGCCATTGGCCGGGCAACCATCACCCCAGGAGAAGACAATGATGCAAACGCGACGCAAATTGCTGCAGCACAGTGCTGCAGTAGCCGGTATGTTGGCCGGCGTGGGCCTGCTGCCCCAGACGGCATCGGCCAGCTGGAACAAGGCCGCCTTTGAGGCGAAAAATATGGCCGAGCTGGTGAGGGCCATGGGCGCTTCGGCCCCCACCGAGAGCAAGGACGTGACCATCACCGGGCCGGACATCGCTGAAAACGGCGCGGTGGTGCCGGTGGGTTGCTCGACCACCTTGGCCGGCGTGAAGAAGCTGATGATCTTGGTGGAAAAGAACCCCAACATGCTGTGTGCGATGTTTGATGTGACCGACGGGGTGGACGGCAGCTTCACCACCCGCGTGAAGATGGGTCAGTCCTCAGATGTATATGCGGTGGCCATCACCACTGACAACAAGGTGCTGTTCTCGCGCAAGGAAATCAAGGTCACCCTGGGGGGCTGCGGGGGCTGATGGCCCTATTGCATACTCCACGCCCCCTACGCCACACCCACTTATCGATCAGGAGAACACCATGGCAGATCCCATGCGCATTCGCGCACAAGTCGCTGGCGACAAAGCTACCGTCCGCGTCCTCATGAGCCACGAAATGGAAACCGGCCAGCGCAAGGACTCCGCCGGAAAGACCATTCCGGCGTGGTTCATTCAAGATGTAGCCGCCACCCACAACGGCAAGCCAGTCTTCGCAGCCCAGTGGGGCCCGGCCATATCTAAGAACCCCTTCCTGCAGTTCACCGTCAAAGGCGCCAAGGCCGGCGACAAAATAGCGGTGACGTGGGTAGACAACAGGGGCGAAAAGCGCACCGACGAAGCGACGGTCAGCTGAGCGCCGCCCCGCGGTCAAAGTCATGCTACAGGCCTGGCGCACTGACCGAAAACGACACCAGGAGAAAGCGATGAAGCCCAAAACCAAGGCCCTAATGGTCGCCCTTTGTGCAGGCCCTCTGATAGCCGCCGCCCAGCCCAAGTCCACCTCTGACGGCATCGCCGAGTACCGAAAGATGCTCGAGGATGGCAACCCAGCCGACCTCTTCGAGGCCAAGGGCGAAGACCTGTGGAAACGGGCCCGCGGCCCCAAGAAAGCCACGCTTGAAAAGTGTGATCTGGGCCTGGGCCCAGGCGTGGTCAAAGGGGCATGGGTTCAGTTGCCTCGCTATTTCGCCGACACCGGCAAGGTCCAGGATGTTGAGTCTCGCTTGGTCAGCTGCATGGCCGCCTTGCAGGGCTTCAATGCCGAGGAGATCAGCAACACCCCGTTTGGCCGCGGTGAAATGGCCAACGTCACTGCTTTGGCCACCTGGGTCGCCGCTGAGTCGCGCGGCCAGCGGTTCAACCTGCCGCAGAAGCACCCCGAGGAACAGCGCTTCTACGAGCTGGGCAAACGCGCCTTCTTCTTTCGGGGCGGCCCGATGGACTTTTCGTGCGCTTCTTGCCACTCAGTCGACGGCAAGCGCGTCCGCCTGCAGGAGTTGCCCAACCTCACCAAGAACCCTGGCGACGGCATCGGCTTCGCAGCGTGGCCGGCTTATCGTGTCAGCCAGGGCGCGATGTGGAGCATGCAGTTCCGCCTGAACGACTGCTATCGCCAGCAGCGCTTTCCCTATCCCGGTTTCGCTTCCGACCTCACTGTGGCGCTGGGTGTGTATATGGGTGTAAACGCCAAAGGCGCAGAGTCCATCGCCCCCGCTATCAAGCGCTGAAGCCCACTGCAGGAGTCCGCCAAATGAAGTACCACACGACCAACACCCCAGCCCGCCGTGAACATGGCTCCTTGCGCCGCCTGCGAATGGTTGCCTTGCTGGCCGCCACCGCCGCTGCCGCCATGACCGCGGTGGGGTGCGCAACCCTGCCCTCTGCCCGGGAACTCGATGCGCAGGCCGCTGTAATGATCAAGGCTGCGTTTCGCGACGAAGGGATTGCCAAGGTCGACCGTATCCAGCAGGATCTGGCCCAATCGGCTTGCTCCTCCGACAAGATGCCTGAACCGCCGACGATGCAGAAAATCATGCAGGAGTCCATGGCCACGGTGAAGTGGCCAGAAGGTGGCCGGTTTCTGGGCGATTGGAGGCAGGGCGAGCGTTTGGCGCAAAACGGCCGCGGCATGACCTGGACCGACGCCAGCGCTGACCCCAAAGGCAATGGAGGCCAGTGCTACAACTGCCACCAGATCAGCAAGACCGAACTCAGCTACGGCTCACTAGGCCCTAGCCTCTACCAGTACGGAAAGCTGCGCGGCGTGACCGACCCCAGCAGCCCAGCCGCCGAGCCTATCTTGAAGTACACCTGGGCCAAGATCTGGAACAGCAACGCCTACATGGCTTGTTCCGGCATGCCGCGCTTTGGCCACGCCAAGCTGCTCAACGAAGACCAAATTCGCCATGTCATGGCCCTGTTGCTGGACCCCAAGTCGCCGGTAAACGCCCCATGAACTTGGGCAAGCGCGAGTTCCTGCAGGTGCTCGCAGCGGCTGGCGCAGCGGGCATGGCGCTGGGCCGGCATGCACAGGCGGATGCCCAGACGGCGCAGTCCGAGCTCTATGACATCGCACCCTTCGGCAACGTCAGCCTGCTGCACATGACGGATTGCCACGCGCAGCTCAAGCCCATCTATTTCCGCGAGCCCAGCGTCAATATGGGTTTGGGCTCGATGCGGGGGAAGTGGCCTCACTTGGTTGGTGAGCACTTGCTCAAAGCAGTCGGGCTCAAGCCCGGTACTCCGCCGGCCCATGCCTACACCTACCTGGACTTTGAAACCGCCGCGCGCCGCTACGGCAAGGTGGGTGGTTTCGCGCATATGGCTACGCTGGTCAAGCAACTCAAGGCCAGCCGTCCCGGTGCGCTGCTGCTCGATGGTGGCGACACCTGGCAGGGCTCGGCCACGTCCTTGTGGACCAACGCGCAGGACATGGTGGACGCCTGCAAGCTGCTCACTGTCGATGTGATGACGGGACACTGGGAATTCACTTACGGCATGAGGCGGGTGCAGGAGATTGTTGAAAAGGACTTCAATGGCGAGTCGGCCCCAGGCACCCCGGGTGGTGCTCAGAAGGTGGATTTCTTGGCGCAGAACGTGCGCACCGCCGACTTCGACGATCCAGTCTTCAAACCCTATGTGATCCGCCCAATCAACGGCGTGCCGGTGGCCATCGTGGGTCAGGCGTTTCCCTACACCCCGATCGCCAATCCGCGTTACATGGTGGCCGACTGGAGCTTTGGCATCCAAGATGCCAATATGCAAAAGGTGGTGGATGAGGCCCGCGCCAAGGGCGCGCAGGTGGTGGTCGTGCTGTCGCACAACGGCATGGACGTGGACCTCAAGATGGCCAGCCGTGTACGGGGCATCGACGCTGTCATGGGAGGTCACACGCATGACGGAGTGCCGGTGGCCATTCCGGTGAAGAACCCGGGTGGTACCACGCTGGTAACGAACGCCGGCAGCAACGGCAAGTTCCTGGGCGTGATGGACTTCGAGGTTAAGGGCGGCAAGGTCACCGACTTCCGCTACCGCTTGCTGCCCGTGTTTGCCAACCAGCTCAAGGCCGATCCGGCCATGGACGCGCTGATTACCAAGATCCGCGCGCCCTACGAGGCCAAGCTCAGCGAAAAGCTGGCGGTGACGGAAGGCCTGCTCTATCGCCGAGGCAACTTCAACGGCAGCTGGGACCAGCTGATCTGCGACGCGCTCGTCGAGGTTCAGGGCGCCGATCTTGCCTTCTCCCCGGGCTTCCGCTGGGGAACCTCTTTGTTGCCCGGCGACGTCATCACCCGCGAGCTGATGATGGACCAGTTGGCTATCACCTACCCCTACGCCACCGTCACCACGATGAGCGGCGAGATGATCAAGACCGTGCTTGAGGACGTGGCCGACAACCTCTTCAACCCCGACCCCTACTACCAGCAGGGCGGTGACATGGTGCGCGTGGGGGGTCTTGCCTACACCTGCACCCCGGGCCAGAAGATGGGCGGCCGCATCAGCGACATGCGCCTGGGCGACAAGCCCATCGAGGCCGCCAAGACCTACAAGGTGGCCGGCTGGGCACCGGTGGCCGAGGAGGCCGCGCGCGCGGGCAACAAGCCGGTGTGGGACGTGGTGGAGCAGTGGCTCAAATCCCAGGGCGGTCGGGTCAAGCCTCGAAAGATCAACACGCCCAAGCTGGTGGGCATGCAGGGCAATCCGGGCATTGCATGAATACGGGCACCCGTGGGTGCCCGTCGGTTTCAGCGGTCGCCGATATCAGGCGCGGAGCATGTCTGCCCAAATATTGTCAGCCCAACTCAGCGCATAGCGACCTTCAAGTACGTTGGCCACTGCTGAGACACCACCGGAACCCGGCACCGCTAGGAAGGTCTTCTGCTCGGCGTTGTACTGGTGCACCGACGCCACATGCACCACCTCGGTCTGCGACACGAAGCTGTAGCAGGTGTTCATCACCACAGGGGTGGCGTTGACCGGCAATCCCTGCAGTTGGTTGATGATGGCCGCAGCGGCCACTTTGGCATGTTGGTTGGCCATGTGACCGGACTTGGGCATGGCCGGTGCGCTCATGGTGGCGTCGCCCAGCACATGAATGCCGGCGGCTGCCGTGGACTCCATCGTCTGCCAGTTCACATTCACCCAGCGGTTGTTGGCGTTGATCAGGCCTGCACTGCGCGCCAGGTCACCGGCGCGTTGCGGCGGAATCACGTTGATCACATCGGCCTTGACGTCTTCAAACTCGAGTTTGGCCACGCTGTTGCGGGCGTCCACTTCCTTGAGTTCGGCGTTGCCGCGGTACTCCAAAATGCCGCTGTAGCGGTCCTTAAACGCCTTCTCAAACAGGCCCTTCTTCGAGACGATCTCGGGGTTGCCGTCCAGCACCAGCACCTTGCTCTTGGGTTTGTGTTCTTTGAGGTAGGCCGCCACCATGCAGGCGCGCTCGTAGGGGCCCGGCGGGCAGCGGTAAGGCGCCTTGGGAATGGAGATTGCTACCACGCCGCCATCGCGCATATCGGTGAGCTGATTGCGCAGGGCCACGGTCTGCGGGCCAGCCTTCCAGCTGTGCAAGAATTTCCCCTGTGCAGCCGGCGTGGCCAGACCGGCCACCGCCTCGTTCATGAAGTCCACACCCGGGGACACCACCAAGCGGTCATAAGCCAGTTGGGTGCCATCGGCTAGGCGCACCTTCTTGCCTGCGGCGTCGATGGCGGTGACTTCACCTTGCACCACTTTTACGCCCAAGGCTTTCAGACCCTGATAGCCCTTGGTGATTTCACCCATCTGCTTGTAGCCGCCCAACACAAGGTTGGACATGGGGCAGGAAACGAAGCTGGCGTTGCGCTCCACCAGGGTGACGTCGACATTACCGCCCCACAACTTGATGTAGTGCGCCGCGGTGCTGCCACCGAAGCCGCCACCTATGACCACCACGCGCCCGATGGAGGGGCCAGAGGCGGTACTGGCGCATCCGGCCAGCGACATGCCGACCAATGCAGAGCCGGCGCCTAAGAGGCGGCGGCGGGAGAGGGTGTGCTTCATCATGTCGTGCTCCTTCACTATTTGGCCGGCTTCTGGTCAGCGAAGTAACCGGCGATCAGCTTGATCTGGTCGTCGGTGTAGCCCTTGGCGATCTGGTGCATGATGGTCGTGTTGGGTATGGCACCAGCCTTGTAGGCGGCCATCAGGCTTGCGATGTTGGCCGCGGGCAAACCGGCCAGCGACTTGACGTCTTTGCCCACTGCTTGGCCGGTGGTACCGTGGCAGTTGGCACAGGTTGCGGCCAGGTTGCGGGCCAAGTTCAGATCGATCTGAGCAGTCGCCCAGTTGGAGGCCAGCGCCAGGAAGGCCACCGCCAGGAAACGGATGAATCGCATGAGCGGAACTCCTCGGTTGAAACGAGCTAAGGGTGGGACGCGCCGATCAAGCCTCTGGGCCTCCAAGACCCAGCCTTGAGGTTTTATTGTCAAGTGGGGCCTGACAGCGTCAAACATCAGCGCAAATGAATTTACTTGGGCCCACGAGCTCACACCATCGTGAAAACCCTTCCCGCCCTCATCGACGCCGCGGCGCTTGGCTCGCCGGTTATCCTGGCTCAAACCGGTCTGCTCTTTAAGCGGGCCGACCTGGGCCTGAGCGAAAAGCTGACTGCTGAGCACAAATGCCCGGCCCGCCACGCGCGCAGGGCAGGCGGCGACAGCAGCGCCATGTAATAGACTATTGAGATGGCCCTCGTGCAGCAAACCGACGACCCCGATTTTGAACAGAATCGCGTGTTTGAGTCTGCAGCCGAGCTGTTTTCGATTTTGGCTACGCCGGTTCGTTTGAAGATCATCAGCGCGGTTTGCCAAGAAGAAAAGAATGTGTCCCAACTGCTGAGCTTGATCGACACCACGCAGCCCAATATGTCCCAGCACTTGGGCACGCTTTACCGCAGCGGCATCCTGGCCAAGCGCCGAGATGGCACCCAGATCTTCTACCGACTGCAGAGCGAACGTGTGGCCACCTTGTGCCGGGCGGTTTGTACCCAGGTGGCGATTGAACTGGATTCGACAGATGAAGCCGACGCCGCCGACCGGCTGTTGCCGGCCTCCCACCGTTAGCCTTGCCTGCTGCCCCGCCCGCAGGCCCGTGGTTGGTGACCATCGTCATCGCATCTGAGAAGTAACCGCCGTCAAGTGCCGCGGGCTGGTCTAGCCGCGAGTGCTGCAGCGACCATGATCGATGCCCTGGCATGGCCGTGCAGGCGCATCACCTCGTCACGAGCCCTTCCGTGCGTGAGCGCCCCCAGCGCGGCTCACGCCTCGGGTATGGATGATCGGTTCGCTGCTGAGTTTGGCCAGCACCATCGGCAAGTGTGTGAGCTTGGCCTTGCTGGCGGCGGAGAAAGACGCGTTCTTGAGGGCCGTTCGGCGGTGGGCGACTGCTGACGTAAGCTTGCGCTCTTTGATCGACCGAGAAGCTGATCGACGATGAAATCCGTCTGCCCTGCTCCCGCTGTTCACTTTCTGGCCCGCCGCCGTGGCGCTTTTGCGGCCTTGTGCTTGTCCGTGTTGCTGGCCGCTTGCGCGGTATTGCCTGGCGGCTCCGGTTCTCCAGTTGCTGACAGCGTCATCGCCCCCAATTCGAACCTGCTGGCGCAAGGCATCCCCCCGGTTCCGACTTCATTGGCTGCCCAGGTGGACAAATACACCGACTTCCGGGGCCACAGTTTCGTGACCTGGCACCCCACCAAGGCCGAGATGATCGTGGCCCATCGAGCGCCCGGATCGAGTGTCAACCATCTGTTTCGCCTGACCCGGCCGATGGGGCCGCTCGAAGCCCTGACTCAGGGGCCCGAGCCGGTGAGCTCGGCGCATTACGAGCCCAAGGAGGGGCGCTTTCTCATTTACGCCCGGTCCACGGGCGGCAACGAGGTGTCGCAGCTCTACCGCTTGGACCTTCCCGCTCGCCAGTCCACTTTGCTGACCAACCCAGACGAGCGCCACGCCTTTGAAACCTGGTTCGGCAAGAGTGGGCGCTTCCTGTTCAGCTCGGTTCCGCTGGACCGCACCGCGCGAGGTGGCACCCGCACCACGATCAGCACCGTGCTGCGAACCATGGACCCGATGGACCCCAGCAACGTGAAGACCGTGGCCGAGCTGCCTGGCACGGGTTGGAACGCGGGCACCCTGTCCAAGGACGAAAAGACGCTGACCATCAACCGCTACATCTCGGCCAATGAGTCGCAGGTGTGGTTGATGGACGTGGAAAGCGGCCAGCGCCGGCAGGTTCTGCCTGAGCCGGGATCCAATATCCGGGGCGTTCACGCAGCCACGCGTTTCCTGCCCGATGGCTCAGGCCTCTTGGTGGCCACAGACCGCTTTGGGGAGTTCCGCGAGCTGGCCACCCTTGACTTCAAGAGCGGCCAACTCCAGCGCATCACGGGGCACATCCCCTGGGATGTGGCCGGTGCGGGCATGAGCTACGACGGCAAGTTGCTGGCCGCCTCGGTGAATGTGGATGGCAAAGACGAGCCACGCTTCTTTGACCCGGCCCGGAACTGGGCGGAACGTACCTTCAAGGGCGTGCCCGAGGGCAGCGTTGGCTCGATGCGCTTTCACAAGAAGCAGCCCTTGGCGGCGTTTGGCGTAAACAGCGCCAAAGGCCCTGGCCAAATCTTTACCCTGGATGCTTCCAGCGGCAAGGTCACCCAATGGACCAAGGCCCATTCGCATCCCGACCTGGACGTGGCTTCCTTCAGCGAGCAGCAGATCATCCGCTGGAAGAGCTTTGACGGCCGCACCGTCTCCGGACTGATTTCGCGCCCACCGGCCAAGTTCACAGGCAAGCGCCCGGTGCTCATCAACATTCACGGCGGGCCTGAAGCGCAGGCCAAGGTGGGCTTCCTGGCGCGCAGCCAATACTACATGCAGGAGTTGGGCATCACCCTGATTCAGCCCAATGTGCGCGGCTCCACGGGCTATGGCAAGACCTTCGTGGCCCTGGACAACGGCCGCCTGCGCGAAGACTCGGTCAAGGACATTGGTTCCCTGCTGGATTGGATTGCGCAGCAGCCCGACCTCGACGCTTCGCGCGTGCTGGTCACCGGCGGCAGCTATGGCGGCTATATGAGCCTGGCCGTGGCTACGCATTACCCCGACCGCATCGCCGGCAACATCGATGTGGTGGGCATCTCGCACTTTGTCACCTTCCTGGAGACCACCGAAAGCTATCGCCGCGACCTGCGCCGTGTGGAGTACGGCGACGAACGCGATCCGGCCATGCGCGAGTTTCTGCACAACATCTCGCCGCTGACCAATGCACACAAGATTCGCAAGCCCATGTTCGTGGTCCAGGGCAGGAACGACCCTCGCGTGCCGTGGACTGAGGCCGAGCAGATCGTGGCCAAAGCCCGCGCCAACGGCACGCCAGTGTGGTACTTGCGTGCCGAAAACGAGGGCCATGGCTTTGCCCGCAAGGAAAACGCCGACTTCCAGTTCTACGCCACGATCCTGTTCATGCGTGAAACGATTCTGAAGTGAGGCGGCGCGCGCCGGGGCAACGCCCTGGTGCGCAGCCCACGGGGATGCACAATCTCGGTGCGTTAGCGGAGCCTGCCGCGCACCGAAATGGCGAGGTGTCCAAGACAACACCAATACTCCTGGCTTCACTGGTCGGCATGGGCCTTGCATCCCTGCGGTTTGTCCAATACAACCTCAGGAGTTTGTATGCAGCTCAATCGACGTTCCTTCGTGGCCAGGGGTGCCGTAGCCGGCGCCGCCAGTGCCACCCTTGCAGCCCCGGCCATCGTGTCGGCGCAGTCCACCATCACCTGGAGAATGACCAGTGCGTACCCCAAGGGCTCGCCGTTTTACATGGACGGGCCGGGTAGCGCCACGGATCTGGCCAAACGGGTCGAGGCCATGTCCGGGGGACGATTGAGGATTCAAGTCTTCGGCGCGGGCGAACTCGTACCGGCATTTGAAGGCTTCGATGCGGTGCGTGCGGGTACAGTGGAAATGAACCACGCCAATGCCTACTTCTGGACGGGCAAGACCTTTGCAGCTCAGTACTTCACCGCGGTGCCCTTTGGCATGAATTTCCAGGGCATCAATGGCTGGCTCTACGACGGTGGTGGACAGGAGTTGTGGAACGAGGTCTATGCCCCGTTTGGCATGATTGCCATGCCTTGTGGCAACACGGGGGTGCAGATGACCGGGTGGTTCAAGAAGGAAATCAACTCGGTGGCGGACCTCAAGGGTCTGAAGATGCGCATACCGGGCCTAGCTGGCAAGGTGTATGCATCCATGGGCGTGGATGTGAAGGTGTTGCCGGGCGGCGAAATCTTCCCGGCTCTGGAGCGCGGCGTGATTGATGCTGCTGAGTTCGTCGGGCCCTTCCAGGACCGACGCCTGGGCTTGCACAAGGCGGCGAAGTTCTACTACACGACCGGTTGGCACGAGGCGGCCACGGTGAGCGAACTGCTGATCAACAAGGCCGCTTGGGACAAACTGCCCCGGGATCTGCAGGCCATCGTCAGCAACGCCGCAGCAGCTTGCAACGTGATCGGCGAAGCTTGGTGCCAAAGGGCCAACTCCGACGCCATGGAGGACCTGATTAAGAACCACAGGGTGGTGGCCAAACCGCTTCCCGATCCGGTGATCAAGGCCCTTCGCACGGAGACCGAAAAGGTATTGGCTGAAGCTGTGGCCAAGGATCCGTTGGTCAAGAAGGTGCATGACAGCTACTTCTCCTTCAAGGCTAAGTTTGACCGCTGGAGCGAAATCAGCGAAGAGGCGTATCACGTCAAGGTCCGCGGCTAAGGCCGCTTTTGCACTTGGCAAGCCCGGCTGGGATGAACCAACCGGGCTTCCTTTTGCCGTCTCGCGTCCACACTGAAATTGGTTCACCATGGAAAGAGCCGTTACGGCCATCGAGGCCTTCATAGACGGCGTGGGCAAGCTCACGCTGTGGATTGCCCTGTTGATGATTGGGCTGGTGGCCACCAACGTGCTGTTGCGCTATTCGATGAGCGTGGGGTCGGTGTGGGCACAGGAGCTGGAGTGGCACTTATTAGCCGCGCTGATCTTGCTGGGCATCTGCTATGCCCTGCAGCGAGGAGACAACGTCCGTGTGGATGTCTTTTACGCAGGCTACAGCGCGCGCCAAAAGGCCATCGTCGACCTGGTGTCGCTGGCGCTGCTGCTGGGTGTCAGCCTGTTGTTTGTAAAGATCTCGGTTCCCTACGTCATGCAGTCTTATGTGATCGCCGAGGGCTCTCCTGACCCCGGCGGTATTGCGTATCGATGGGTGATCAAGGCCTTCATTCCGCTGGGCTATGGCTTGGTAGCGGTGCAATGCGCAGCGGCCATGGCGCGGCGTATTCTTCGGGAGCGCGGGCGTGTTTGAATTGCAGACCTACGCGCTGTTGATGCTGGCGGCCTTCTTTGTGCTGCTGATGATCGGGATACCAGTGGCCACCACCTTGGCTGTGGTGGGGTTCGTATTTGGATGGTTGGGCTTCGGCGATACCCTGTTCAACCTGCTTGGTGCCCGCTTTTACGGCATTGTGTCGGGCTACCAGTGGATGGCCATCCCGCTGTTTGTGTTCATGGGTGTGATGTTGGAGAAGTCCCGGCTGGCCGATGACCTGCTCGATGTCATGGGCCTTGTGGCCGGGGGTCTCAACGGCGGGATGGGGGTGGGTATCATCCTGTTTGGTGTGCTCATGGGGGCAACCACCGGAATCGTGGGCGCCACCGTCATCACCCTGGGGCTGCTCACCTTGCCCACGTTGATCCGCCGCGGTTACGACAAGGGGCTGGCTTGCGGTGCCATCTGTGCGTCGGGCACCCTTGGGCAAATCATCCCGCCCAGCCTCATCCTGATTCTCCTGTCGGACATCATGCAGTTGTCGGTGGGCACCTTGTTCGCTGCTGCGGTGATGCCAGGCTTGATGTTGGCTGGCTTGTACGTCGTGTACTTGCTGGTCAGGGGCTGGATGAACCCCAGTTTGATGCCGCCCCTTCCGCTTGAAGAACGGGCCAAGGTCAGCCGCAGTGAACTGCTCAAGCGCTTTTGGAAGGTGGTGGTACCGCCCATCCTGTTGGTGGTGTCGGTGTTAGGTGCCATTGTGGGCGGTGTGGCTGCCCCTACCGAGGCGGCTTCCATGGGCGCAGTAGGCTCCGTATTGATCACCTTGTTTGCTGGCCGTCTGAGCCTTAAGACCCTCAAGGACGTAGCCTTGGAGACATCGAAGATCACCGCCATCATGATGTTCATCCTGATGGCCGCCCAGGTCTTTGCCTTGGCCTTCCGCGGACTGCAAGGCGAGGATCTGATCACAAAGATGTTCGACTGGCTGCCAGGCGGCGTGAACAGCGACATCTGGTTCATGATGTTTCTGATATTTGTTTTGGGTTTTTTCATCGAGTGGATCGAGATCAGCTACATCGCCGTTCCCTTGTTCATGCCGGTGCTGATCTCACAAGGCGTTGATCCGGTCTGGCTGGCCATGTTGATTACCGTCAATCTGCAGTCTTCTTTCCTGACGCCGCCATTTGGCTGGGCGCTGTTCTACCTGAAGGGGGTGGCGCCGCCGGAGGTGACGATTCGGGATATTTATCGCGGTGTGGTTCCCTTCATTACCTTGCAGGCCATAGCGTTGGCCCTGGTCTTCTTTTATCCGCAAATCGCCCTGTGGCTGCCCAAGGTGATTGGTTGGGATTGACCCACCGCATCGGCAAGCGCTGAACGACACACTGAACATGCAATCGACATACGGCAGCCGCGGCATCGCCGTGGCCCCCCACTCCTTGGCGGCTCAGTCGGCCGTTGATGTCCTACGGGAAGGGGGCAACGCCCTGGAAGCCATGATCGCCGCGGCCGCCACCATCGCAGTGGTCTACCCTCACATGAACGCCATTGGAGGCGATGGGTTTTGGGTGATACGCGGCCCCAATGGCGTACCCGGGGGCATCGACGCCAGTGGTCGCAGCGCCCGCGCAGCCACGCAGGATTGGTATGCCGAACGTGGCATCACCAGCAGCATCCCGTTCCGGGGCGGCACCGCCGCCCTGACGGTGGCCGGAACCGTCAGTGGTTGGGGCGCTGCCCATCGGCTGTCGCAACAGTCGCTTGGTGGCCGAATGCCGCTGACGCGCCTGCTGGCCGATGGCATCCACTTCGCTCACAGCGGCATGCCCACCACGTTCAGCCAGAGTGCGCTGACATCCGCCAAGCGCGCGGACATCGAGCAGGCGCCGGGCTTTGTCGAGACCTTCCTGCCTGGTGGGGTGGTGCCCCAACCCGGACAGTGGTTTAAGCAACCGCGCCTGGCCGCCACGCTTGAACGGATTGCCGTCAAGGGCACGGATGAGTTCTACCGCGGCACCCTGGCCAGGCAGATGGCTGCCGAACTGCAGGCGGTGGGCAGTCCCCTGCGCCTGGATGACCTGCGGGCCCATCATGCAGTCTTGGTAGACCCGCTGACGCTCAACGCCCACGGCGCCCGCCTGCACAACATGGTGCCGCCGTCCCAGGGCGTGGTCTCGTTGATGATCCTGGGCATGATGGAGCGCATGCTCAGGGTTCAGGACTGGCGGCAGGGCGCCGAGAGCGCCGAGTTTGTGCATGCGCAGGTCGAAGCCACCAAGCGCGCTTTCAAGGTACGTGATGCGCACGTCACGGATCGCGCCTTCATGAGGCTGCAAGCGCAAGACCTCCTGACGCCAGCCTTTCTCGACAGCCTGGTCGCTGACTACAACCCCCAGCGCGCCTTGCCCTGGGGCCGGCGCACCGACCCGGGTGACACCATCTGGATGGGTGTGATCGACCGCAAGGGGCTGGCCGTGTCCTTCATTCAAAGCCTCTATCACGAGTTCGGCAGCGGCGTTGTCTTGCCTGACACCGGTGTGAACTGGCAAAACCGTGGCTGCAGCTTCAGTTTGCAGCCCGGGCACATCAACGCTTTAGAGCCGTTGAAAAAGCCCTTCCATACTCTCAATGTGGCGTTGGCCGAATTTGGCGACGGCCGGTTCATGGTCTACGGCACCATGGGTGGCGATGGCCAGCCGCAGACCCAGGCCACGGTGTTCAACCGGGTGCGTCACTTTGGCGACCACCCGCAGCTGTCCATCTCGCGACCGCGCTGGTTGCTGGGCCGTACCTGGGGCAACGCCAGCGACACTTTGAAGCTTGAGTCGCGCTGGTCGCCGGAGGTACTGACGCAGCTGCGGCAGTGGGGCCACGAGGTGGAAACCATCGGGGCCTGGGACGAGGCGGTGGGGCACGCCGGCATGCTGGTGCACCACGCCAACGGGGTGCTCGAAGGCGGCTTCGACCCGCGGTCCAACGGCGCGGTGGCGTCCTTCTGACGATCGACTGAAATCCACGTCTGGCAGCTCACGGTCTGCCTGCGGGCCCGCTGGGCAGACTACCGGGGCTTGCGCGCCAATAAGCCCTGAACCAACAGTGCGAGCAGAGCGGCCGGCACTGCGCCGGCCAGCATCAGTGCGGTGTCGTTGACGGCCAGGCCCGCCACGATGCGTTCGCCCAAGCCACCGCCGCCGACGAAGGCTGCTACCGTCGCGGTGCCCACGCCGATCACCGCCGCCGATCCGATGCCGGCGCGGATGTGTGGGCGTGCCAGCGCCAGTTCCAGATGCCACAGCACCTGCAGCGGCCGCAGGCCCAGGGCCAGACCAGCCTGGCGCATACCGGAGGGCACGGCCGATAAGGCGGCCTGCGTTGCGCTCACGATTGGCAGGAGTGCATACAGGAATAGCGCTACCAGGGCTGGCCCGGTACCAATGCGACCCAGTGCCGCAATCAGAAGTGCCAGCATCGCCAGCGACGGCACGGTCTGCAACAGACCCACTGCGCCCAGGATGCCAGCCGCCCAACGCGGTCGTCGTTGCGCGAGCAAGCCCAAGGGAATCCCCACCAGCGTGGCCAGCACAGTAGAGCCCAGCACAAGGGCGGTGTGCTCGCCCAGCAAGCGGGGCAGGTCGGGTTCCACCAGACGTGCCCAGAAGCGGGCCCAGGCGCCGACCGTTGACGGGCTTGGAGCCTTTGTCTCTGCGGACCCGTCCACCGAGCCACCACCCGCCTGTTCTTGGCCTGGAGGCCAATGACGCGCAGCGCCAGCCCTGACATCTCCGCCCATGGCAGCCCCACTGCGGCCCTGCATCGACTGCCAGGCGCTGCGCGCTACAGCCTCGAACGATTCACCCGCTTCGGCGCGCCCATTCAGGCGCGCCATCGTCGCCTCATTCAGCTGCCCGGCCAAGCCCTGAAGCGGTGCATCGTTCAGCGAAGCACGCATCAGCAGCACCGCGTCGTAGCGGGGAAAGGCGGCGCGGTCGTCCTCCAGCAGCACCAAGCCCAGCCGTGCCACGGCCGCGTCGGTGGTGTAGGCATCCACCAGGTCGACATCGCCGCGCTCCAAGGCCGCATAGGCCAGACCGTGCTCCAGCGCGCGGCCTGCGGTCAGCTGCAATCCATAGCGCTGGCGAACCGCTGGCCAGCCGTCGGCCCGGCTCATGAATTCCGCGGTGAAGCCGGTACGCAGTGTGCGCTGCCGTTCTGTCGGCAGGGCGGCCAAGTCACTCAGGCGTTTGAGCCCCAAGGCTTGGGCACGGTCCGCACGCAGGGCCACCGCGTAACCGTTGTTGAAGCCCAGCGGGACGCCAGCCTTAAGCCCGCGTGGTGCCAGCCACGCATTGAGTTCCTGCAGCGTGGCCTGAGGCTCCGGCCGTTTCAGGATCTCGCGCAGGATGGTGCCGGTGTACTCGGGATACACATCGATCCGCCCGCTGCCCAGCGCCTGTTCCACGATGGCCGTGTTGCCCAAACCCTGCCGGTGCTCGGCCGCCAAACCCTGAGACTGAAGTTGCAGGCGCAGCAGTTCGCCCAGGATATAGCTCTCAGTGAAACGCTTGGACCCCACGATTACTGGCTCCGGTGGCGCCGCCAAGCTCTGCCCGCAGGCCAACATGAGCGCCCAGGCCCAGCAAGACTTCCGTATCAATTCCGTCCACCGTATCGTCATAGGGGCATTGTCCAACCCCAACAGCCCTTGAAGGTCGGCCGGCGCTACGATTTAGCGCATGAAGACCCCTCTGTTGCCATTGCTGGCGTCCCCAATTCCCTTGCAGTGCAGGATCTGCGGTGAGCGCAGTGCACGCTGGCCCGGCCTGGCCGTGCTGGCCCTGATGGCCGCCTTGACGACCTCGCTTGCGGCGGCCACGCCGTCAAATCAGCGCACCCCTACCTTTGCCAAGGATATCGTTGCAGCCACGCCTGCGCCGGCGTTGGCAGTGCAGGCGACGGCCCTGGTGCGCGGCTTGAAGAACCCATGGTCGCTGGCCTGGTTACCCAATGGCGACATGCTGGTCACCGAGCGGGGCGGCACCTTGCGCCGCATCAGCGCGGACTTCAAACTCGATCCCAGCCCAATTCGGGGCGTGCCAGCAGTCAAGGCGGCTGTGCAGGCGGGCTTGTTCGACGTGGTGCCGCATCCACAGTACGCAAGCAACGGGTGGCTCTACCTGGCCTATGCCGAGCCCTCACCCACGGACGATAGCGAATACGGCACCACACTGATTCGCGCCCGTTTGAAGGATGGACGTTTGGTCGATCAGCAAAAGCTTCTCGCCATGACCCCCAAGTCTCGGCGCGGCTTCCACCTGGGTGGTCGCATCGTGTTCGACGGTAAGGGCTTCCTGTACCTGACCTTGGGCGACCGTGGCGAAATGCAGCGCGCCCAGGCCCCGCGCGACCACGCGGGCGCGGTGATCCGCTTGCACGACGACGGTCGCGTTCCCGCCGATAACCCCTTCATCGGCAACCCCGACCAGCTCCCGGAGGTCTTCAGCCGCGGCAACCGCAATATCCAGGGAGCAGCGATGCACCCCAGCACCGGCGAACTGTGGACGCATGAGCATGGGCCGCAGGGCGGCGATGAACTCAATATCATCCGCCCCGGGCGGAACTACGGCTGGCCTATCATCACCTACGGTGTGAACTATGTGACCGGTACCAAGATCGGCGAAGCCACCGCGCGCGAGGGCATGGAGCAGCCTTTGCATGTGTGGACCCCTTCGATCGGAATCTCGGGCATGGCTTTTTACACGTCCGATGCAATTCCGCAGTGGAAGGGGAGTTTGCTGGTGGGTGGCTTAAGCGGACAGTCTCTGGTGCGCTTGGTGCTCGATGGCGAGCGAGTGGCGCGAGAAGAGCGCCTGTTGGTGGGCGAAGTGGGGCGTGTGCGTGATGTACGAGTGGGTCCCGACGGCTGGGTCTACCTGCTCAACGACTCGCCCGACGGCGCCCTCTGGCGCGTGAAGCCGCGTTGAGCGACAGCGTGGGGCTTTGGGTGAGCAGGCTGGTTGAAGAAGCGCAGCTGCGCCCCGACGGGCTGCGAGCAGTACCGTAAGCGTTTGCAAGAACCGAGGTTTTTTAGGCTGCGACTGGCAAGTTGACCAGCAGGTTCTGGGGCTTAAGCCGTATCTGCCCGTCGGCGGTGCGACACAGCCCCAGATACACCGGGCGGCCAGCCATCTCGGGCAGGGCTTGGTCAGGCTGCAAAAAGCGCAGCGAGAACAGGCTGATCAGTTGGGCGTGACGATCAGGGTGTACCTCGCGCCCCTCATACAGATCATTGAGCAGGGCACTGGCGTCGGCATCCAAGCCCACGTGCCAGCGCCAGTGTTCGTCGTCGATGCGCGACAGCGGTGTGATCTGAACCTGCAGCCCCAGCAGGTGGTCTACCCAGGCCTGTAGCACGCGTGACAAGGCAGTCAGGCCCGATTGGGCCCGCGCCAGGGTGAACTGCAAGCCATGGCCCAGGTCTTGCTGCAGTTCATGGCGCAAGTCCAACAGGAATTCGTGTTCGCGGCTGCTCGACGCGGCACGCCAATAGCCAGCGGCCATCTCAGCGGTCAGCACCTTCATGTCGGCCGCACGAATAGGGGCCTGCGCTTGAGACAAGAGCCGTCCGAGTTCGCCAAAGCCGCCTGTCTCATTGAGCAGGTCCAGCGTCTGCGCATCGCCGGCCAGGGGTACACCATCAAGCACCGTCACCCGTTGGGATCGGAACAAGAGCTCGGCGGCGCGCGCTTGAAGCGCGTCATCGCTGTGGCGCAACAGATGCCGCACGATGGCCTGCGTCATGGCTTGCATGAAAACGGGCGCCAAGCTCACTCGTGGGCTGCGCACCTGCTGCAGGTAACACGCCTGCAGCGTGCCCGCGGCCTGCAGCGCGTCGCGAAAGGCGATGAAGGCCCGGTAGTTATCGGCTGTATCCGCGTCAGCCAGGGTCAAAAGCCGTGGCTCGGCCACCGCCAAGCCGGGGTCTTCCAGCAGGGCGTGGTGCAAGCGGCGTTCAGCAGCACACGATCCTGGTACCAAGGCCAGTTCTGGCCAGTCCAAGAAGCGGCGCAACCAGCCCTTGGTGGGGAGGAGCCAATCCTGCTGATCGGTTTGCAACAGGGGCCAGCCAGCAGAGGGCCAGAAATCGTTCATAGGACTCAGTGTAGGCACTTGGCCGCGGTCGTAAGGGTTGCCCGTTCGCCAAGCCATGAGCGCGGGTCGTCCATTCAGACAGCGCGCGCGGGCACCGATTCCCGCCATAATCTCAACAAATGTTTTGCCATCTGCGCCTTGTGCGCCGGGCCCTTGGGGTCTCGTCCGCTCCAAGGGTGTTTTGGGCCAGTTTCCTGGCCTGCTGTCCCTACCTGAGTTGGGCCAACCACCAGCAGGTGGTGGTCAGTCGCCACTATGACAACGCGGTGGGTACCAGCGACGCAGCCTCTGAAGGGGTGATTGAGGCGGGTCTCTTGCGCAGCCGTCCCGCCCTGCGACCTGGCGAGATTCTGGAGTTCATACCTGGCGTCATCGTGACCCAACATAGCGGGGACGGCAAGGCCAATCAGTACTTTCTGCGCGGCTTCAACCTGGATCATGGCACTGACTTCGCCACCTCAGTCAATGGGATTCCGGCCAACCTGCCCACCCATGCCCATGGCCAGGGCTACGCAGACCTGAACTTTCTGATTCCCGAGCTGGTGCAGCGGATTGAATACCGCAAGGGGCCCTACCATGCCAAAGGAGGAGACTTTTCCTTGGCGGGTTCGGCCGATGTGGCCTATCGCACCAGCTTTGATCGCCCATTTCTGGACCTGGGCATTGGTCAGCGCGGATTCAAGCGCAGTGTGGCGGGGGGGTCGGCTGATGTGGGTGGCGGTCGCACCGTGTTGGGCGCCTTGGAGTTTCTGGGCCACGATGGCCCCTGGGTGGTGCCACAAGGGCTCAAGCGCAGCAACGGGCTTGTGACCCTCAGCGGCCTGGGCAGCCACAGCACCTGGCAGCTCAGCCTTATGGGCTACGAAGCCCGCTGGACCGCTACCGACCAAGTGCCTGAGCGCCTCCTTCGATCGCCCAGCTTCTCGCGGTACGCGAGCCTAGACCCCACGACCGGTGGGCTCACCGCGCGCCACAGCTTGTCGGGGCAGTGGGCGCGCACCGACGCACAGGGTGGGGTGCTCCGGGCCCAGGCCTATGCGGTGCGCTACGCTATGGATTTGTACTCCAACTTCACCTACGCGACGGAGAGGCCCGAGCAAGGCGATCAGTTCCGTCAGCAAGACCAGCGCGCTGTGTGGGGCGGCAGCCTGAGCTATGCCAGCAGCCACGGTTGGCTCAAGCAATTGGCCCGCAGTGAAGTCGGCCTGCAGTTGCGCACCGATGATGCGCGAGTGGGCCTGTTTGACTCGGTTGCGCGCCGGGTGATACAGGTGATACGCGAGGATGTGGTGCGTCAAACATCAATCGGCCTGTACGCCCAAACCGTGGTGGAGTGGAGCCCCGTCGTGCGCACCATCACTGCGTTGCGGGTTGACCACAAGCAGTTGCGGGTCGACGCACAGGCCCTGTCGCAGAACTCGGGTACGGGATCTGACACGCAGGTGTCGCCCAAGCTGTCGCTGATTCTCGGGCCTTGGCGCAAGAGCGAACTCTTCATCAACTTCGGTACTGGTTTTCACAGCAACGATGCGCGCGGGGCCACCATCCGCGTCGATCCGCGCAGCGGTGAGGCGGCACCCCGGGTCCCCATCTTGGTAGCGGGTCGCGGTGCGGAGCTGGGGTTTCGCGCCGAGGCCTTGCCGGGCTTGCAGAGCTCGCTGTCGCTGTGGGGCCTGCAGTTGGATTCGGAACTGGTTTATGTGGGCGACGCCGGGACGACCGAAGCCAGCCAGGCCAGCCGCCGGCGTGGGGTGGAATTCAGCAACCGATACACACCGGTGAAGTGGCTGCTGATTGATGCCGACCTGGCCTGGTCCACGAGCCGATTCGCCAACGGTGAACGCATACCCAATGCCGTGGACCGCGTGGCCTCGGCAGCAGTGACGCTGCGCGACGTCGCCCACTGGACGTCAAGCCTGCAGTGGCGATACCTGGGCAGCGGTCCTTTGGTCGAAGACAACAGCGTGCGCAGCAGGCCCTCGTCAACGCTCAATGTGCGGGTGTCGCGCTATCTGCCGGGCTGGGGCCGCAACACCGAAGTCACGCTGGATATTTTCAATCTGAGCAACCGGCGCGCCGACGACATCCAGTATTTCTATGCCTCGCGCTTGCCGGGGGAGGCAGCGCCGGTGGCCGATCGGCATGTGCACCCGGCCGAACCACGCACCTTCAGGCTGTCCCTTCGTTGGGGATTCTGAAGCCAGGTGTTCAGACCGGGCGCGAGCGCAGCCCGTAGACCTTGTCGTCCAGAAACAGATATTCCGCCCGCAGGATGGCTTCACCTTTTTCACCAGCGAAGGTGAAGCCCAGCACCGCCAGCTCGCCCCCGTTGCGTATCTCGGGCACCTGCCATTGCTCCATGCGGGTGAGGGGTGCCAGCTCGACCATCCAGCGCGTGTCCGAACGCTGGGGCAACGTGGCGCGCGCCAACAGGCCACGGCCGTCTACCGGCGCCACCTGTGAAGGTACGGCGCGCTGCGCCAGATCGGCCGGCAGTGCCAGGCCGGATCGTTCCAGTACCAATTCGGCATGCGGATTACGCCACTTCACATCCGTGGCCCGGCCGTGCAAGTACAGCGGCCGCTGTTGATCAAAGCTGCTCCAGCCGTGGTGTGCCCAGGCCACTGAGGCGAGGGAAGCGCCGGAGCACACTGCACCCACCGCGGCAGCGCGCAGCAGCAGGCGGCGTTCAAATTCAGGCATGGCGTTGATCATTAAAGCTCCTTCAATATCAGCTCAACATCACTCGTAAGCGATCCAACGGCCAGCAGCCACCACCGTGAGCCACAACAGGGTCGAGATCACCATCTGCACCCGTGCCGTGGTATCCAGCCGTTGCAGACTGCCGCGTGCATGAAACCACGCCGCGTTGCACAGTGCCAGCGTTATAAGCGACATCTTCACCGCAAAGGTCCGGCTGGCCAGCAGTTCCTGCGCTTGTGTGGCGAACATCAGGATGCCGCTGAGCACCAGCAGGCCAAAGCCAACCCCCACGAGCACCAAGCTCAAGCGCGCCAAGTCGGGTGCTGGCAGCGTGGTACCCATGCCGAAGACGCGCAGCTCTATGAGCGCCAGGTTACCCAGCACCAGCGCCAACCCCAAGAGATGCAGCACCTCCAGCGCGGGGTAGGCGTAGGGGTGGGCGGCCAGAGAGCTGAACATCGCGTTGCCGATGGGCTCAGGCGCAGGGCGTTGCGCTGCCTGGCGCTGCGAGATGCGCGGGGCTGCCAGCCGCAGGGTATAGACCTTTGCGCCGGGCCAAGACTCGCGTCATACCCAGCAGCGCAGAGATGGCTGGCATGGGTTCGGCCAGGGCTGTGCCGATCTCATGCACCGCGGTGACGATGGCGTCCAGCTCGATCGGCCGGCCGGCCTCCACGTCTTGCAGCATCGAGGTCTTGTGCGCACCCAATTTTGCGGTGATGGCAAGCCGCTCTTCGGGGCTTTGCTCGATGGGGCAGCCCACCCGCGCACCAATGCGCGACGCTTCCCACATCGCCTGTGAGCAAAACGCCAAGAGCTGCGGGTCGGCCAGCACTTGGTCCATGGTGGCGCCGGTCAGGGCGCTCACCGGGTTCATGGTCAGGTTACCCCACAGCTTGAACCAGATATCGCAGCGGATTTGATCGCTGTGGGTGGCATCGAAGCCGGCATCGGCCAGTACGTCGCACAAGGCTTGCACCCGGGGGCTGCGGCCCCCCCAGGCTTCGCCCAAGATCAAGCCGCGGCCCACGCGATGCTGCACCAGGCCTGGCTCGGGTGTGGTAGCGGAGGCGTGCACCACACAGCCGATTGTTTGCGAAGGCGGCAAATGCTGAGCCAACACACCGTGTGGGTCTACGCTGCTCAAGCGGCAGCCTTCAAATCCGGGCACGCGGTCGCAGAACCACCAGGGCACGCCGTTCATCGCCGGCACCACCACGGTGTGCGGGCCGATCAAGGGACCCAAGCGGGGCGCCAGCGCGGCCAAGGCGGGGGCTTTGACCGCCAGCACTACCACGTCCTGCATGCCCAATTCGGCTGGGTTGTCACTGGCCCGTGCCGGTGTTTGCAGGTCGCCGTCGGGCGAGCGCAGGCGCCAGCCCTGCGCTTGCAGGCTTTGCAAGGTGGCCCCGCGGGCCAAGGTGCTGACCTGCACCCGGCCGGCGTTGGCCAAGTGTGTGCCGATCAGCCCACCAATGGACCCCGCACCCACGATCGCGATTTTCATAGGCCAGAGGTTAACAGGGCATGTACTTGGGCGTAGCCAGGTTCACTCTCGCGTGCACGCGCACAGCGCACTCACATGCGAGTTCAGGGTCGCTTCTCAATATGCGTCACCACATAAGCCCCATCGATCTTTTCGGCGCTGAACAGGATTTGGTCACCCTCCCTCAAACCCACGAGCAGATCGGGTGACCTCACCCGAAAGACCATGGTCATGGGGGGCATGTCAAGGTTGGGGATGGGGCCATGGCGCAGTTGCAAGCGCCCTGTGGCCGGCTCCACACGGCGCACCTCGGCTTGGGCCAAGGGGGCAGTGGCCGGGGTGGCGCCGGGTGCAGGGGCTGTAGGTGCCACTGGCGCTGCTGCTGCCGCGCTGGCCCAGGCTGGACTTTGCAGGCTCAAGCTCAAACAGGCCGTATTCAGAACCAACAAGGCTGGAGTGAAGACCGTGTTGGCAAAGGTTCTGGTAGTCATCAAGAAGACTCCGATGGTGGTTTCATGTGGTGCTGTTCGGTGTCGCGCGCTGCTGTGCGTTCTCGTGTTGTGCAGCACTCTCAGTGGTGGCCATGTCCGCCGCCCGAGGGCTTGCGTACCTTCACTTCAACTGCGGCTGCTGGTTGGTTGGCGCGCTGTGGTGCGCCCGTCGGCTCGGTCTTTGGCGCGGAGCTCGAGTTAGCAGCTGCGGGCGCGGGCCCGGTGACTTCGCGCGCCACGGTACCCAGCGGATGTGGGTACCAGCCCGGGTCGCGATAGTCGCCGCGTTTAAGGCCTTTGCGGACCTTGATCATGCTGAACATGCCGCCCATGCCTAACGGGCCAAACGGGCCTTGGCCGGTCATCATGGCCGCGGTGTTATCGGGCAGGGGCATTTCCATTTCGGTCATGTCGTGCATACCGCGCTCGCCCATCACCATGTAGTCGGGAATCAGCCGGGTGATGTCTTTGACCACTTCCCGGTGGTCCACACCGATCATCGTGGGCACGTTGTGGCCCATGGCGTTCATGGTGTGGTGGCTCTTGTGGCAATGGAAGGCCCAGTCGCCGGGTTCATCGGCGACGAACTCCATCTGGCGCATTTGTCCCACTGCCATGTCCACGGTCACTTCTGGCCAGCGTGAGCCGCGCGGTGTGGGCCCGCCGTCGGTGCCGGTGACGAAAAACTCATGGCCATGGATGTGGATGGGGTGATTGGTCATGGTCAAGTTACCCACCCGCAGGCGAACGCGCTCACCCAACCCGGCGACCAAGGGATCAATACCCGGGTAGATGCGGCTGTTCCAGGCCCACAGGTTGAAGTCCAGCATCGTCATCACCTTGGGCGTGTAGCTGCCGGGGTCGATGTCGTAGGAGCTCAGCAGAAAGCAATAGTCGCGGTCAACCTCGTCGATCAGCGGGTGCTTGCCCTTGGGGTGAGTCACCCAAAAGCCCATCATTCCCATGGCCATCTGCACCATTTCATCGGCGTGCGGGTGGTACATGAAGGTCCCGGGGCGTCGGGCGACGAATTCATAAACGTAGGTCTTGCCTGGCGGGATGGGCGGCTGGTTCAGCCCTGTAACGCCGTCCATGCCATTGGGCAGGCGTTGCCCATGCCAGTGCACGCTGGTGACCTCGGGCAGGCGGTTGGTCACGAAGATACGCACGCGGTCACCTTCGACCACTTCGATGGTCGGCCCCGGGCTTTGGCCGTTGTAGCCCCACAGGTGGGCCTTGAAGCCGGGGCACATTTCGCGCACCACCGGCTCGGCCACCAAGTGGAACTCCTTGACGCCCTGGTTCATGCGCCAGGGCAGGGTCCAGCCGTTGAGGGTCACCACCGGGTTATAGGGCCGCCCGTTGGGCGGCTGCAGCGGTGGCATGGTGTCGGGTTTGGTTTGTTGAGCCGCTTCGGGTAGGGCGGCCAGGGCCACGGTGCTCACGACTGTGGCCGAGGCTGCTGCGGCGATGCCGGCAGATTGAAAGAATTGGCGTCGAGAAACCATGAGTTGGTCTTCCTTGAGGGTTGTCGCGAGAGGGCGTGGTCAGGTCGTACGGGGTTGCTGTGCGAGGCTGCTGGCTTCAATGGCCCGCGTGGGGTGCAGCCGCAGCAGGCGCTGCCAATATGCGTGCCCCTGTTGTGGGGCCTGCGCTTTGGCCCAGTGCCACAGGTCCCAGCAAGGCCAGCTCCAGATCGGCATCGGCCACCCAGAAGTCGCGCAGCGCGTCCAGGTACTGCGACACGCCCATGATCTGGGAGCGCGCATCGGCCAAGAGTTCAAACACGCCGATGAGCATGCCGTTGTAGCGCAGCAGGTTTTCCTCTGAGATGCGCTTCTTCAGCGGCACCACCTCGTCGCGTTGATGCCGCGCGATGTCGTGGGTGGCACGCCAATGGCCATAGGCCTCACGCACCTCGGAGCGCGCGTTCACCGCGGTCTGGGTGGTGCGGCTGAGCGCCTGGCGGTAAACCGCTTCGGCGCGTGCCACCCGCGCCGTGCCCCAATCGAACAAGGGCAGTTCCAGGACCACTTCCCAGCCGCCGTGGCCATGCCCCTCGCTGTTGCTGTTGAGATGGCCACCGACTTCAAACACATTGATGAAGCGCGTGGTCTTGGTCAGGCCCAGTTGGCGTGCCGTCTGTTCGGCCTGCAGCTTGCTTGCCTGTACATCCAAGCGTCGCTCGATGGCCTCGCGCTCGATAAAGGCCTGCTGAGGCAGCGCCGCGGGTAGGTCGGGTAGGCGGTCGGGCAGGCGAAGAACCGAGAGATCTTCATCCCAAAGACCCAGAAGGCGAATCAAGCGTTCCCTCGTGGCCATCTCCTCGCGCAGCGCACGAGCGTAGCCTTGCACCGCATCAGCCTGAAAGCTTTGCTCGCGCGCCTGTTGCAGCTTGTTGAAGTTACCCACGCGGGCCATGCGCCGTGCCAGTTCTGCGCTGGCCTCAGCTGCCTTGAGCACATCGGCCATATAGCGGCTGCGCTCGCGCGCGGCCACGGCGTCCACCTGGGCACGCCGCACCTGCGTGATCAGGGCCATCACCTGCAGGGTGCTGTTGCGCTCAGCTTGGTTTAGGCGGCGTTGTTCGATTTCGCGCACCAAGGGCAGCACCAGGATGCGGGCCAGGCCGATGTGCAGGCCGCGCTCAATCTCGCGCGCGTTGCCTTCGCTGCTGCGGCCGTAGCTAAAGCCTGGGTTGGGCAGTCGGCTGGCCTGCATCACGTCGGCCTGGGTGATACCCAGTTCAGCCAGTTTCGCCTGCAAGCCTGCGTTGTTCAGCAGGGCTACTTCAACGGCGGCTGCGGCCGACAAGGGTTGCAGCAGCAGTTGTTGAACACGCGCGCGGGCTTGAGCCATGTCCTGCTCAGAGCGGTGCCAGCGCACGGGGGCCTGAGGCAGCGCCAGCTGATCGGTGGCGGGTGCTGACGTGGTGGCTGGCACGCCCAATGGTGATGTCGAAGCCGGTGATGCGCCCGGTAAGCCGTGTGCTTGCTTTAAATACGAGCGCCATCCACCCACCTCATCCACCACCCGGTTGGCCTCGGGCCAGGACCCCACGGGCTCGGGCATGGGGTTGGGTTCCCGGCGTAGGGCAGAGTGGTGCAGTTTCTCCGGCAGCAGCGCGTGCGCTGCCGCAGAAGCTGCGGCGGGTACGGCAGATTGGGGTTGGGCGGCCTGGCCGCGTGCAGGGCCCTGGGCCAGCGCAGCAGCGGTGACAAAGCTCAAGGAATAGGCAAGGTGCAGGCGTCTGTTGGGCACGGCGGCTCCCTAGAGTACGGTTGCTTGGCGGAAATGCGTGGCGGACTGGGCCACGCTTGCGATGCGCACCGTGCGCATCAAGGTCTTAGGCCCAGTCTCAGAGGTGGATACAGCGCAGAAGAGCGCGCACCACACTGGCAGCGCTCAAGCTTTGGGCGGCTTGTCCAGTGGGAATGCCACGGCTTGGGGCCGGGCGGATGGGGCGGCGCCGCCCCAGTGGGTGGGCGGTATCTGAACCACCAGAACCCCGCTTGCCGAAGGCGGAGCCGTGCTTATGCAGCAGTGGCAACGCTCTGCACAAGGACCATGGGAGCTTACTGCCGAGTCAGCCGTGTCAAGCGACTCGTGGCAGCACGCGCCCGGCATGCCGTGGGCGCAGTGATCACCCCCATGGTCATGGGGGCGATCAGCCGTCGAAGGTTCCTGATGGTGCAGCGGGCTTGCGCCAGCGTGCGGGCCGTGGGCGGCTTCGGCGGGCACGGCCATCGATACGGCCATGGCGGTTGATGCCCAACCCTGAATGGGCACGCACACGATGAGCAGTATCACCAAAAGGCGTTGCAATTTCGACATCAGATTGCGGAGGCTATCACCAAACCTCGCCGGACAAGGCTCATAAGGTCAAGCCGTAGTCCACCGTCAGGGGCGCATGGTCTGAAAAGCGCTGAGCCTTGTACACGCTGGCGGCGCGCGCGGTGGCCGCCACACCCGGCGTAGCCAGGTGGTAGTCAATTCGCCATCCTACATTTTTGGCATAGGCTTGCCCGCGGTTGCTCCACCAGGTGTAGGCCTCCCCGCCCGCCTCGGGGTGCAGGCTGCGGTACACGTCCACGAGGCCGCCACCGCCCCGGCCCTGTTCCAGCAAGGTGGTCATCCACTGCCGCTCCTCAGGCAGAAAGCCGCTGTTTTTCACGTTGCCCTTCCAGTTCTTCAGGTCGATTTCGCGGTGCGCGATGTTCACATCGCCCACCAATATGAATTCGCGGGTCTTGCGCAGTTTCTTGAGGTGCTCGTCCATCACCTCCAGGAAGCGAAACTTGGCGGCTTGTCGGTCCTCGCCCGAAGAGCCGGAGGGAAAGTACACGCTCAGCACGCTGAACTTACGCCCGGGTTTGTCCCAGCGGTATTCCACATAGCGGCCTTCTTCGTCGAACTCGCCGCCATCGAAGCCAGTCTGCACATCTGAGGGTTGCACCCGTGCGTAGAGGCCCACGCCGGAGTAGCCTTTTTTCTGTGCATGGTGGAAATGCGCGCGCATGCCGGCCACTTCATCGAACACGCCCGACACATCCTCATGTTGGGCCTTGATCTCCTGCACACCCATACAATCGATCGACGTCTGTGCGGTCCATTTGAAAAAGCCCTTGGTAGCGGCCGATCGAATGCCGTTGAGGTTAAGTGAAACGAGTCTGAACATGGTGGGGGAGGGCTGCAGGTGAGCGATGCGCTGGCACAAGAATTTGTGGCCTTCTCGCTGAAATCCGGGGTGCTGCGCTTCGGGGAGTTCAAGACCAAAGCGGGGCGTCTGTCGCCCTATTTCTTCAACGCCGGCTTGTTCGATGATGGCGCCAAGCTGGGGCGCCTTGCGGAATTCTATGCACGGCGCCTGGTGGCCTGGGGGCTGGCCTTTGACATGCTGTTTGGTCCGGCCTACAAAGGCATCACGCTGGCTGCTGCGGTGTCCATTGCATTGGCCCGGCTGGGGCACAACAAACCGTTTGCCTACAACCGCAAAGAGGCTAAAGACCATGGTGAGGGCGGCACGCTGGTGGGCGCACCGGTCCAGGGCCGTGTGCTGATCATCGACGATGTGATCAGTGCCGGTACGTCCGTGCGTGAATCCATCCAGATGATTCAGGCCGCGGGGGCCACGCCGTGTGGCGTCACCATTGCCCTGGATCGCCAGGAAAAGGCTACCGACGGCAGCGGCACCGAGCATAGCTGGAGTGCGGTGCAGTATGTGCAACAGCAAATCGGCATGCCGGTGTGCGCGATTGCCACGCTGGCCGACCTGCTGGACTACCTGGCCCGTACCCAGGAAGTCACGCTGCAGGCTCACCTGCCGGCGGTGCGGGCCTACCGTACCCGCTACGGCGTTTGAGGCGCTTTCATGCCTGAAGGCCGAAGGGGCTGCAGACGCCCCAGCGGCCACCGAGGGATGCAGACATGACGATTCACATCACCGAGCAGGCGGTGACCACATCCTGCGGAAGCCTGTTTGTGCGGGTGTGGACCCCGGCGGGGGCAGCCCGTGGCAACTGCACATCCCCGCCATGCCCGTTCGTGCTCCTGCACGACTCCCTGGGCAGCGTGGACCTGTGGCGCGACTTTCCCGAAGCCTTGGCCCAGGCCACCGGCAAGCCCGTAGTGGCCTACGACCGATTGGGCTATGGCCGCAGCGACGCCACCCAGGGCCTGCCACCAGCCGACTTCGTGGCCAAAGAAAGCCTGGCGGGACTCAAGCCGGTGCTAGACCAGCTTCAACTGGAGCGTGCCATCCTGCTGGGCCACAGCGTGGGTGGCGGCATGGCGGTCAACGCCGCGGTGCAAATGCCCGAGCGTATCGCGGGCGTGGTCACTGTGGCCGCGCAGGCCTTTGCGGAAGATCGGACGCTTGCGGCCATCGCGCAGGCCAAGCTGCAGTTTCAAGATGAAGCGCAACTGACCCGCTTGCGCAAGTACCACAGCGACAAGGCGCGCTGGGTGGTGGACGCTTGGACCGAATCGTGGCTCAGCCCAGCCTTCTCCAGCTGGCATATGCGCGATGTGCTGCCGCAACTGAAGTGCCCGCTGTTGGCCCTGCACGGCGAACACGATGAATACGGCACCGCCGTGCACCCGCAGATCTACAGCGAACTTGCCGGCGGGCCCTCACGCATGATGCTCATACCCGAAGCCCATCACCTGCCGCACCGCGAACAGCCCCTGGCTGTGGCGCGATGGGTGCAAGACTTTGTGCGGGAACACGGTCTGTGAGCGCTGCTGCGCCCATCAGCCCAGCTTCTGCTTGAGCAACTCACCGGCCTGCGCTGGGTTGGCCTTGCCCTTGCTGGCCTTCATCACCTGACCCACCAAGGCATTGAAGGCCTTGTCTTTGCCGCTGCGGTACTCGGCCACAGACTTTTCATTGGCGGCGACCACCTCGTCGATGATCGCCTCCAGCGCCCCGCTGTCGTTCATCTGCTTGAGGCCCTTGGCCTCAATGAGCGCATCGACGGCGGCTAGGGCCAGTGCCCCATCGCCTTCTGGGCTGGCCTGGGCCGAGCCGGCGGACCACAGATCTTCAAAGACCTGCCGAGCCGAGTTGTTGGAAACCGTGCCGTCTTGCACGCGGCGGATGAGCGCGCCCAGCAGCACCGGACCGACCGGCGCGGCTTCGATCTCGATGCCTGCTGCATTGAGCCGCTTGCTGATCTCGCCCATGACCCAGTTGGCTGCCAACTTGGCTTGGCCGCAGGCATGGCGGGCTGCCTCGTAGTAGCGTGCGGTAGCCAGGCTTTGCGTCATCATCTGCGCGTCGTACTCGGGCAGGCCATCGTCGCGCACAAAGCGTGCGGCCATGGCAGCAGGCAGCTCGGGCATCTCGCTGCGCACCCGTTCCACCCAGGCCGGTGCAATCACCAGCGGCGGCAGATCGGGGTCAGGGAAGTAGCGGTAGTCGTGCGCATCTTCCTTGGTGCGCATGGCCCGCGTTTCACCCGTGTCGGGGTTGAACAGGACCGTGGCCTGCTGAATCTGGAACCCATCTTCGATCTGGTCGATTTGCCAATTGACCTCGTAGTCGACGGCCTGCTGCAGGAACCGAAAGCTGTTGAGGTTCTTGATCTCGCGCCGGGTGCCGAAGGGCCTTCCTGGGCGCCGAATGCTCACGTTCGCGTCGCAGCGGAACGAGCCCTCTTGCATGTTACCGTCGCAAATCCCCAGCCACACCACCAGGCCGTGCAGTGCGCGCGCATAGGCCACGGCCTCCTCGCTCGAACGCATCTCGGGTTCGCTGACGATCTCAAGCAGCGGCGTGCCTGCGCGGTTGAGGTCGATGCCCGAGGACTTCTCGCCCTGCGGCCCTGCGAAGTCGTCGTGCAGGCTCTTGCCCGCGTCTTCTTCCAGATGAGCGCGGGTGAGTTGGACGCGCTTGGATACGCCGCCCACCAGGAAATCCAAATGCCCGCCTTGCACCACCGGAATCTCGTACTGGCTGATCTGGTAGCCCTTGGGCAGGTCGGGGTAGAAGTAGTTCTTGCGCGCGAAGATGGACACCGGTGCCACGGTGGCGCCGATGGCCAGGCCAAAGCGGATGGCCCGCTCAACAGCCGCGCGGTTCATGACCGGAAGCGTGCCCGGAAGGGCGAGGTCGACTGCGCAGGCCTGCGTGTTGGGTGCCGCACCAAACGCAGTAGAGGCGCCACTGAAGATCTTGCTGACCGTGCTCAGCTGGGCATGGGTCTCCAGGCCGATCACGACCTCCCAGCCGCGCACCAGCAGCTGTTTGGCCGCGCTCATTGCAGGCTCTCCGGCGTTTGGGCATGGAAGTCGGTGGCCTGCTGCAGCGCGTGCGCAGTGTGCAGCAAGGTACCCTCGGCAAAGTAGTTGCCGATCAGCTGCAGGCCCACGGGCATGCCGCCTTCACCGAAGCCCGCGGGCACGCTCATGCCGGGCAGCCCGGCCAGCGATGCAGGCAGGGTGAAGATGTCGGCCAGGTAGGCCTGCACCGGGTCTTCAGAGCCCTGATCCAGGCACCAGGCCACTGTCGGTGCCACCGGCCCGGCAATCACATCGCAGCGGCTGAAGCATTGCTGAAAGTCATCGGCGATCATGCGTCGAAGCTTTTGTGCTTGCAGATAGTAGGCGTCGTAATAGCCGTGGCTGAGCACATAGGCCCCGATCATGATGCGGCGCTGCACCTCGGCGCCGAACCCTTCGGCACGGGCCTTCTTGTACATGTCCAACAGGTCGCCGTACTGCTTCGCGCGGTGCCCGAATTTCACGCCGTCGAATCGGCTGAGATTGGAGCTGGCCTCGGCTGGCGCGATGATGTAGTACACCGGAATCGACAGTTCGGTGCGCGGCAGGCTCACCTCCACCAAAGCGGCGCCCAGCCGTTCAAGTTCCGCCAAGGCCGAGTGCACTGCGCGGTTCACATCGGCGGCTAGGGCGGCTGGAAAGAACTCGCGTGGCAGGCCGACGCGCAAGCCCCTGAGCGGCTGTGCAGCGGTGGCGCCTTCGCGCAGGGCGAGCATCTGGGCGTGGTAGTCCACGGCGGGGCGCTGCGCACTGGTGCTGTCGCGCTCATCAAAGCCAGCCATCGCGCTGAGCATGAGGGCGCAGTCTTCCGCGCTGCGCGCCATGGGTCCGGCCTGGTCCAAAGACGAGGCAAAGGCAATCATGCCGTAGCGTGAACACACGCCGTAGGTGGGCTTGATGCCGGTGATGCCGGTGAAGCTGGCGGGTTGTCGAATCGAGCCACCGGTGTCGGTGCCGGTGCAGCCGGAGACCAGGCCCGCAGCCACGGCTACGGCCGAGCCGCCCGAAGAGCCGCCAGGCACCCGGCTCACATCCCAGGGGTTATGGGCGGGGAAGTAGGCCGAGTTCTCATTGGCCGACCCCATGGCAAACTCATCGCAGTTGAGCTTGCCCAAGCTGACAGCGCCGGCGGACTTCAGGCGCGCCACCACGGTGGCGTCAAAAGGGCTGCGGTAGCCCTGCAGCATCTTGGAGCCGGCGGTGGTGGGCGCGTCCTCGGTCACGAAGATGTCTTTGTGGGCGATGGGCACACCCAGCAGGCTTGGCCCCGGGCCCGTACCAGCGGCCGAGCGCCGGGAGTCGGCCGCCTGCGCATGGGATAAGGCCAGGTCTGCGTCGAGGTGCAGGAAGGCGCCGAGCTTGGTGTTTGCTTGCGCGCGGCGTACAAATTCGGCGGTGAGTTCAACGCTAGAGGCCTGCCGCTGTTCGAGCAGCCGCGCGGCCTGGGCCACGCCGATGAAGGACCCGCTCATTCGATCACCTTGGGCACCAGGAACAGGCCCTCATATACCGCCGGGGCACTGCGCTGGTTTCGCTCGCGGTCAACCGTTTCACTGACCGTGTCTTCACGCAGGCGCAACTCCACCGCCTGCACCGCAGACAGCGGCGTGTACAGGGGCTCAATGCCGCGGGTGTCCACAGCCCTCATTTGTTCGACGATGCTGAAGAAGCCGTTGAGCTGCTGCAGCATGGCCGCTTGTTGCGGCTCATCCAGTTTCAGCCGGGCCAAATGGGCGATGCGGCCGACGTCTTCAGGGGTCAAGAGCATGGCGGTCTGTAACCTCGGGCAACCCCTTGATTCCAGGGGGATCGGTTATTATCGCGTGTTAGCTTTTTCAGCATCATGTTTCAACTGGTTTTGCGTCATTTCTCGACCGACCTAGCCATCGACCTGGGTACGGCCAACACGCTCATCTACGTCCGTGGCAAGGGCATCGTGCTCGATGAGCCTTCCGTGGTGTCCATCCGCCAGGAAGGCGGGCCCAATGGCAAGAAGAGCATCCAGGCCGTGGGCCACGATGCCAAGGCCATGCTGGGCAAGGTTCCCGGCAACATTGAAGCCATCCGCCCAATGAAGGACGGCGTGATCGCCGACTTCACCATCACCGAGCAGATGCTCAAGCAGTTCATTAAGATGGTCCACCCGCGCTCGGTCTTTCGGCCCAGCCCGCGCATCATCATCTGCGTACCCTGCGGTTCTACCCAAGTCGAGCGCCGCGCCATCCGCGAATCGGCCCTGGGTGCAGGCGCTTCCGAGGTCTACCTGATCGAAGAACCCATGGCCGCGGCTATTGGCTCGGGCCTGCCCGTCTCCGATGCTTCGGGCTCGATGGTGATCGACATCGGCGGCGGTACCACCGAGGTGGGCGTGATTTCCCTGGGCGGCATGGTCTACAAGGGCAGCGTGCGCGTGGGTGGCGACAAGTTTGACGAGGCCATCATCAACTACATCCGCCGCAACTACGGCATGTTGATTGGCGAGCCCACGGCTGAGCTCATCAAGAAAACCATCGGCAGCGCCTTCCCCGGCAGCGAAGTCAAAGAGATGGAAGTCAAGGGCCGCAACCTTTCTGAAGGTGTGCCCCGTTCCTTCACCGTCAGCTCCAACGAGGTGCTCGAGGCCCTGACCGATCCGCTCAACCAGATCGTCTCCGCAGTGAAGAACGCCCTGGAGCAGACACCACCTGAGTTAGGTGCTGACATCGCCGAACGGGGCATGATGCTCACCGGTGGTGGCGCGCTGCTGCGCGACCTGGACCGTTTGTTGAGCGAGGAAACCGGTTTGCCGGTGCTGGTAGCCGAAGACCCGCTGACCTGCGTGGTCAAGGGCTGCGGCCTGGCGCTTGAGCGTATGGACCGCCTGGGCGGCATCTTCACCTCTGAGTAACAACCCCATGCCTGCCGGCGTTGCATCCGGTGGGCGCGCAAGGCTGGCATCGTGGCCCCACCGGGAACCATCGACCGCACCCCACCGCCGTTCTTCCGGCAAGGTGCCAGCGCGCGCAGCCAACTGGCCCTGTGTGCAGCTTTGGCGGTGTTCTTGATGGTGGCCGATCACCGGATGCAGATCACCCAACCCCTGCGCGCCACATTGGCCACGGTGCTGTTGCCGCTGCAGCACGCCGCGCTGTGGCCTGCGCGCCTGCTCGATGGGCTGGGCCAATACGGTGCAGGCTTGGATGAATCGGTGGCGCAAAATGCAGCCTTGAGGCGCCAACTGGCCGCCCAAAGTGAAGCCATCACCCGCGCAGCGCGCTTGGAAGCCGAGAACGCCGAACTGCGCGCCCTGAGCGGATTGCGCCCGGCCTTGCCACCCGCCACGGTTCATGCCGAGGTGTTGTTTGAAGCGGCGGACCGCTATTCGCGCAAGGTGGTGATCGACCGCGGATCCGTGGCAGGTATCAACCTGGCGTCTCCGGTCATCCACGAAGACGGGCTTTTGGGCCAGGTGACGCGGGTGTATCCACTGTCGGCCGAAGTGACCCTCTTGCAGGACCAACAAACTTCCGTGCCGGTGCTCAACCAGCGCACCCGGCAGCGGGGGGTGGCCTTCGGAGACGGCGCAGACGATTCGGGCATGGAGTTGCGCTTTGTGGCTGCCAACGCCGATGTGCAGCCTGGCGATGAACTCGTGACCTCAGGGCTGGATGGCGTATACCCGCCGGGGTTGCCGGTGGCGCGCGTGGCCCGTGTGGAGCGACAGGCCGAAACCAGCTTTGCGCGAATTGAGCTGGCCCCGGCGGCCAGCGCCGATGGCCGCCGCCATGTGCTGGTGCTGCCCACCAAGCCGCGCAAGGCAGACACCGACACGCCTATGTCCGGTGGTGCAGCGGCTGCAAACAGTCGGGGCGGGCGAACACCATGATCATGCCGCGCGCCTCGGGGCAGCTATTGTTGCCCGCCAACCCTCTGTTCGTTTGGGGATCCATCTTCTTTGCGTTGATGGTCAATCTGGTACCCGCCGGACGCTCAGCCTGGATGCCTGATGTTGTGGCGTTGGTGGTGGTGTTCTGGAATGTGCACCAGCCCCGCCGCGTGGGTGTGGCAGCCGCCTTTGTCTGTGGTGTGTTGATGGATGTGCACCAGGGCGCCTTACTGGGCCAGCATGCTTTGGCCTACACCCTCTTGGGCTACGCGTCGGTGGTGCTGCATCGGCGGCTGTTGTGGTTTGGCCTGGGCGGGCAGATGGCCCATGTACTACCCCTATTTTTCTTGGCGCAGGTGTTGTCGACCACCATCCGCATGGCCGCCGGTGGCATGTGGCCCGCCTGGGGTGTGGTGGCCTCGCCTTTGATTCAGACCCTGCTGTGGCCTGTGGCCGCGGCCTTGCTGTTGGCGCCGCAGCGCCGTGCCCATGACCATGACGAAAACCGACCGTTGTAGCCCCGTTGCGCTGCGCTGTTCGCCGATGGCGCGGCCAGGCCCTGGGGTGGCATCACCTGTGACTGAGCTTGGATGACCGAGATCAAGAACGTCGAACTCGAGCTGGCGCGGTTTCGCGGCCGGCTGTTCGTTGCGGGCGTGTGCGTTGGCTTGGCCCTGCTCTTGTTGGCTGGCCGAGCGATGCTGTTGCAGGTGCTTCGCCACGAAGACCTGGCGGCCCGCGCCGAGGCCAACCGAACCTCGATCCTGCCCATCGTGCCCAATCGGGGCCTGATCGTGGACCGTAACGGCGTGGTCGTGGCCAGCAACTATTCAGCCTACACCTTGGAAATCACCCCGTCCAAGGTGAAGGACTTGGAGGCTACGCTGGATGCGCTGTCCGAGGTGGTCGACATTCAGCCTCAGCACCGTCGTCGCTTCAAGCGCATGATGGAGGAGAGCAAGCGCTTTGACTCGCTGCCCATACGCTCGCGTCTGACCGATGAGGATGTGGCACGGTTTTCAGCGCAGCGCTTTCGTTTCCCCGGTGTGGAGTTGCGGGCACGCCTGTTTCGCCATTACCCCATGGGTGAGACTGGCAGCCACTTGGTGGGCTACATCGGCCGTATCAATGTTGCTGAGAAAGCAGCGATGAACGACTGGGAAGATGAAGACCTGGCCAATTACCGCGGCACCGAATACATCGGTAAGCTCGGTGTTGAACAACGCTACGAGCGCCAGCTGCACGGCATCACCGGCTACCAGGAGGTGGAAACCAGCGCCGGGGGCCGCGCTATTCGCCGCCTCAACAGCCGCGGCGCCATTCCAGGCAACACGGTGATGATGAGCGTGGACATCCGGCTGCAGTGGCTGGCGGAACAGCTGTACGGTAACCGCCGCGGCGCGCTGGTGGCCATCGATCCACGCACGGGCGAAGTGCTGGCGCTGGTCAGCAAGCCCACCTTCGACCCCAATCTGTTTGTAGATGGCATTGACACAGAGAGCTGGCGCGAGCTCAACGAGAGCATCGACAAACCCTTGCTCAATCGGGCCCTGCGGGGCACCTACCCGCCGGGCTCTACCTTCAAACCCTTTATGGGGCTGGCCGCACTGAACACTGGCAAGCGCAACGCTGAAACCAGCATCAACGATGGCGGTACGTTTACCTTCGGCGGCCATGTGTTTCGCAGCCACGGCGACAAGGGTCTGGGTCCGGTCAATCTCCACACCAGCATCGTCAAGTCGAGCAACGTCTACTACTACTCGCTGGCCAATGAGATGGGCGTAGACCTGATGCATGAGCAGCTCGGACCCCTGGGGTTTGGGCGGCGTACCGGTATCGACCTGGAGGGCGAGGTCACGGGGTTGCTGCCGTCCACCGAATGGAAGAAGCGCGCCCACCGCAAACCTGAACAGCAGCGTTGGTATGCGGGCGAGACGATTTCCCTGGGCATTGGCCAGGGCTATAACAACTTCACCATGCTGCAGATGGCGCATGCCATGTCCACCGTGGTAGCCGGTGGTCAACGCCATGCACCGCGCGTGGTGCGCGAGGTTCAGGACGTTGTTTCGCGTGAACGGGTCCCTGCAGACCGGTCCAGCTTGGAGGCGCTTCTCTACAAGCCCGAGCACATTGAGGCCATTCGGCGCGCAATGCACGGCGTTACCCAAGAGGGAACATCAACCCGTGTGTTCGCAGGCGCGCCATACAGCTCGGGCGGCAAGACGGGCACCGCACAGGCGGTGACGATCCGACAAAATGAAAAGTACAACGCCGCCAAGCTCAGCGAATACCAGCGCGATCATTCCCTTTACGTGGCCTTCGCGCCGGCCCAGGACCCCACGATCGCCTTGGCAGTCATCGTGGAAAACGCTGGTTTTGGTGCGGCTGCTGCAGCCCCGATTGCCCGCCGTGTGTTTGACTATTGGCTCGACGGGCGTTGGCCCAGCGATGAAGACATTGCCGCCACACAGCGGGGCGAGTCGGCTGCTCCCATCGGTGCACCGCGCCGGGCAGCCGATGTGGCATTGCCTGGAAGTCTGCCGCCCGAGCCCGGTATCGTAGCCCCCACCCGTATGGCAGCCCGCCCATGACCACGGCTTACACCCAACCCTCACGCTGGCAACGCCTTCGGCCTGTGGTGGAAGGCTTTGACGGCGGATTGCTGTTGGCTGTCTTGATATTGGCATGCCTGGGATTGGTGTCGATGTATTCGGCGGGCTTTGACCATGGCACCCGCTTTGTGGACCACTTGCGCAACATGGGGCTGGCCGCGGTGATCATGTTCACAGTGGCGCAAGTGCCACCGCACAAGTTGATGAGGGTGGCGGTACCCCTGTACACGGCCGGCGTGGTGCTGTTGGTGGCGGTGGCCTTCTTTGGCATCACCAAGAAGGGCGCGACGCGGTGGCTGAATGTGGGGGTGGCGGTCATTCAACCCAGCGAGATTCTGAAGATTGCCATGCCGCTGATGCTGGCATGGTGGTTTCAAAGGTGTGAGGAACAGCGCGGGCAGTTGCAGCGTTCAGACTTCTGGGTGGCTGCCGCTCTGTTGCTGCTGCCGTTCGTCCTGGTGGCCAAGCAGCCTGATTTGGGGACGGCCATCTTGGTGTTCTCGGGCGGCTTCTTTGTGATTTTCTTTGCGGGTCTGTCTTGGATGTTGATTTGGCCGGTGGTGTTGATTGGCGTGTTGGGGGTGGGCTTGTTGATCGGGTTTTCTGATGCGATCTGCGAGCCCGGGGTCAACTGGCATATGCTGCGCGAGTACCAAAAGCATCGGGTGTGCACCCTGCTAGACCCCACCAGCGATCCGTTGGGCAAGGGCTTTCACATCATCCAGGGCATGATTGCCATCGGCTCTGGGGGCGTCTTCGGAAAAGGCTTTATGCAAGGAACCCAAACCCATTTGGAGTTCATCCCCGAGCGCACCACCGATTTCATCTTCGCGGCCTTCAGCGAAGAGTTCGGACTGCTCGGGGTCCTGACCCTGTTGGGCTGTTTTGCTTTCTTGCTTCTGCGCGGGCTGCTGATCGCTGCTTCAGCGCCGACCTTGTTTTCCCGCCTCTTGGCTGCGGCCCTTACATTGAGCCTGTTCACCTATATGTTCGTGAACATCGGCATGGTCAGCGGCGTTCTGCCGGTGGTGGGCGTTCCCTTGCCCTTCATGAGCTACGGGGGCACCGCCATGGTCAGCCTGGGTTTGGCCCTGGGCTTGTTGTTGGCCATTGCGCGCAGCCGCGGGCTGATGCAGCGCTGAGGTCCAGACCTGTGTGAGCCTGGCTTGACGCCCGGTCGCCTGCGGATCAGCCTGGAGCAGGAGACGTTACGGTAGCAGCGCAGCCCTGCGGGGCGCTGCCGGCACCCTGGGTGCCACCACCTCGGAGACGTCAGGGCTTGCGCAGCGTGAACTGCACCACGTCGGTATTGCCGGTGGCAAACGCTGCCTCGCAGTAGGCGAGGTAAAACTCCCAGATGCGCAGGAAGCGGGTGTCAAAGCCCACGCCGCGTACCGCAGACTCTTCTCGCAGAAATACCTCGCGCCACCGCTTGAGGGTCTCGGCATAGTCGGCGCCGAAGGCCAGTTCATGCGATACCTGAAGACCAGCCTTGCGGGACTGTTCACGAAACACCGATTTGCTGGGCAGCATGCCGCCAGGAAAGATGTACTGCTGGATGAAGTCGGTGCTGCGCCGATAGCGCTCAAAAAGGTCATCGCGGATGGTGATGCTTTGGATGCAGGCCACCCCCCCGCGCTTGAGGCGGTCGTGAACCGTCTTGAAGAAACTTGGCCAGTAATCTTCACCCACGGCTTCAAACATTTCGATGGAGGCAATGGCGTCAAAGGGCTCCTCGCGGACGTCGCGGTAATCCTGCAGCCTCAAGTCGCATTGCGCTTGCACCCCAGCGCGCGCAAGCCGATCTTTTGCCCAGGCCAATTGCTCGGTGGACAGGGTTATACCGGTCACCTCTGCGCTGAACTCCGAGGCGGCGATTTCAGCCAACCCTCCCCATCCACAGCCGATTTCCAGCACACGTGAGCCAGGCTGCACACCGCATTCGCGCAGGGCGCGCCGAACTTTGGTGCGTTGCGCATGGGCCAGGTCTTCGTGCTCGCGGTCGGCTTCGAAGAGGGCCGCCGAATAGGTCATCGTTTCGTCTAACCACAAGCGATAGAAGGCGTTTCCCAGGTCGTAGTGCGCGTGGATGTTCTTGCGGCTGCCGCTGCGGGAGTTGCGGTTGAGCAGGTGCTTGGCGCGGTATAGGAGCGAACCCCACCAGGAGCCATAGATCACGCTTTCGATGTCGTTGCGGTTAGTCATGAACAGCTTGAGCAAAGCTGTCAGGTCAGGCGTGGTCCAGTCGCCATCGATGTAGCTCTCAGCAAAACCAATGTCTCCACTCTTGAGCGCAGACGAACACACATTCCAGTTGTGCAGCCGCATGGCTGCCCGCAAGGGGCTGACCTCGGCTGGCCCACCAAAGTGATGCTGTGTTCCATCGGGAAGCTGCACATCCAAGGTGCCGTGCTGCAACCGGGGCAGCAGGCGAAAGACGGCGTGCGCAGATGCGGGAGCGTGGCCCGGCAGGGTGGCCATGCCGGTGCGCTTGTCGAAGGTGGTGGTGTTCATCGTGTGACGAAAACTTCCGGTGCTCTTGGTTTGCGGAAAAACGGCACGCGCTTAACGGCCAACTGCAGCGCTTGCCAGTGGATTCGAAAGACCACGCCCAGCGACATCATGGGCATGCCTAAGAAGGCGCGGCGGACGCGGAGTGCGGTAGCAGCCTGTAAGTGGCCGCTGACGCTGGTCAGCAGCAGGGGTCCCTCAGCGTTGTGGTGCTCGATTCGGACCACGGTCCGCTGCGCTGTGCGCAGGAAGCGGAACCGGTAGTCCCCCGACACCGCACAAAAGGGCGACACGTGGAACGCCTTGTTGGCGGTCAGTTCGCGGCCCCAAACCAAGTTGGGGCCGCTGAGCAAGTAGCAATGCCGCTCGCCAAAGGTGTTGTTGACTTCGGCGAGCACGGCGACCAAGGAGCCGTCTTGGCGGTGGGCATACCAAAAGCTCACCGGTTTGAACGCATAGCCGGCCACCCGTGGGTAGGTGTGCAGCCACACCTCGCCGTCGACTTGGTCCAACAGACCTTCGCTGGCCAGAACCGACTCAAACCAAGTCAGCGCCTGGCCCTGGCCCGTGCCGTGGTCGCGGTCGTGAAAGCTCACCAGCCCCAGCCGATTGTGTTGCACTGCGCCCCACGCGCTGGGGTTCGTGGCCAGGGCGCGCAGCGGCAGCATCAGAAAGTAGGTGCCGTAGCGAAAGCTGTGTGGCCTTGGGCGTAGCCTCGTGTGTTGCACCTGGCCGGTGCCCAGCAGAGCCATCGGCTCGTCGGTGCTCATACCACAGCCCCCATTGCGCCCAGAACGCCCCGTTGCCGCATCGCCTGTGCCACCGCGGTGCCTGACATCATGCCGTCTTCATGAAAGCCGTAACGCGTCCAGGCACCGCAGTACCAGGTGTGGCGCTGTCCTTGCAGCGCGGGCAGCGCTTGCTGAGCAGCCGTGGCTGCGCGATCGAAGACGGGATGGTCGTAAGCGATTTCGCGCACCACCCGCGTGACGTCGATGGGCCGCATGGGGTTCAAGGACACGATCACCGCTTGTTGCCAGGGCAGGGGCTGCAGCTTGTTGAGCAGGTAGTGTAAGCACACCTGGGCCCGCTCCTGCGCATGATCGGCTGCACGCTCGTAGTTCCAGGCGGCCCAGGCCAGGCGCCGCTTAGGCAAAACACGAGCATCGGTGTGCAGAACCGCACGGTTACTGTGGTAGCGAATGGCCCCCAACACGGCTTGCTCGGCGGGGCTGGGGTCGTGCAGCAAAGCCAGGCTTTGGTCGCTGTGAGCGGCCAAGACCACTTCGTCAAAGTGTTCGGCTGAGTTGTCCAAGCAGACGGACACACCCTCTTGGCTGCGTTGCATGCCCCGCACAGGCGTGCCCAGCCGTATGGTGTGTGGCGGCCCCAGACGGGCCAGAAGTTTGTCCACATAGTGGCGCGAGCCGCCGTTGACCGTGTGCCATTGCGGCCGGTCGTTGACTTGGATCAGTCCATGGTTATGGCAAAAGCGAATCATGGTGGCCACCGGAAACTGCAGCATTTGGTCCGTGGGACTGGACCATATGCAGCCGATCATCGGCAGAAAGTACCAATCGCGAAACTCGATGCTGAACCGTTCGCGGCGCAGGAAGTCGCCGATCGGCTCATCGAGTTCAGCCTCGGTGTTGCGCTGGGCGATGCCGGTGGCGGTCTTGTTGAAGCGCAGAATCTCGCGCAGCATGCGCAGGAATGCGGGCCTGAGCAGGTTGAGCCGTTGGGCAAACACGGTATTGAGGTTGGCCCCGTTCCACTCCAGGTTCTGATCGGGCACTTGCACTGAAAACGACATGTCCGATGGCGCGGTTTGCACCCCCAGTTCTTCGAACAGGGCAATGAGTTGCGGGTAAGTGCGTTCGTTGTAGACCAGAAAGCCGGTGTCCACGCCCTGCGTGATGCCTTCCAGGCTCATGTCTACCGTATTCGCATGCCCCCCGGCACGCTCTTGGGCCTCGAACAGGGTGACCTGCGCGAAGTGGCGCAGGCCGTAGGCAGCCGACAGACCCGAAATACCGGAGCCGATCACGGCCACTCGTTTCATGCATGTCCCTTGGAACGACTGCGGGGTGACCACTTTAGCGGACACCCCGCGGTGCAAAGGCTGCCGTGCAATCCCCTCAAGTTGAACGGGGGGGGGGGGGGGGGGGGGGGGAGGGAGCAGGAAAAGTGCCTGGTGGTGTTCCCGGCACGAGCCCTTGGACTGCAAAGCGAACAAGGATCAGGATGGCACGAAAGGCCATTGGAAATACCCACGCAGAAGCGCTGACAGGTGCTCATTTCGAGGGAAAACTGGAACACCGAGAGGCTTACCACCTGCCCCGCAGCCAGTTTCTGTCTTATACAAAAATCCCAACAACGACCTATTTTTCCATTTTTCGGTAGCGAATTGTCGATTTGTCTGGGACAATACGACGACCTTCCTGCGTCGCCCTTCGTGCAGCCGGGAATGGTCATGAGCAACATGTCCGACCCCTCCAACACCTTGTCCATTGCTTCGGTCGAGCGCGATACCGGCTTAAGCAAAGACACCCTGCGGGTGTGGGAACGGCGCTATGGGTTCCCGCAACCCACGCGCGACACCCTGGGTGAGCGCGCTTATCCGCTGGAACAGGTGGAACGGTTGCGCCTGGTCAAGCGCTTGCTGGATGCGGGCCACCGACCCGGGCGTATCGTGGCGTTGCCCGCTGAAGAACTGGAAAAGCTGGTGGACGGCCTGGCGCCGGCCTGCCCCAGCAGTGTGGGGGCCTCGGGTGAAGACCTGCAGCCCTTAATGGACGCGGTGTATGCGCACGATGTCGAGTCGCTGCGCCGCTTGCTCACCCAGCGGGTGGCCTACTTGGGCTTGGGCCGCTTCGTTTTGGAGGTGGTCTCCCCCTTCAACCGCATGGTCGGTGACGCCTGGCTGCGCGGGCGCATGCAGATCTACGAAGAGCATGCTTACACCGAGTCGCTGCAGGTGGTGCTGCGCCACGCCCTGCACAGCCTGCCGGTGCCCACCTCTGATGAATCGCCCCTGGCGCTGCTGAGCACCTTCCCCGGCGAGCAGCATGGCATCGGCTTGCTAATGGCCGAGTGCTTGTTGCGCCTTGAAGGCTGCCGCTGCATTTCGCTGGGCGTGCAAACTCCCATTTGGGACATGGTGATGGCCGCCCAGGTGCACCTGGTCGACCTGGTGGTGCTGAGCTTTTCTGGCGTTATGAACCCTAACCATGTGCTCGACGGCCTGCAGGAGTTGCGCAGTAAGTTGCCTGCTGCGGTGGAGATCTGGGCCGGCGGTTCAGCCCCCGTGATCCAGCGCCGCAGCATTGAAGGGGTTCGACCCGTACCCGAACTGACCATGATTCCCGTTGCCCTGACCGATTGGCGCGGTCGGCAATAGGTCCATAGAGCCTTGTTGTCTGCCAAGTGACGGTTGGGCCCCTAAAATTTAGCTTTGCGCATCAAAAGGCGTTGGGCCCGGTCAAATACTTGCCGTGCAAGCCTGTTGCCCCCGCGGTGCGGTATCAAGACTTCGCTTAGCCGATGGCCACCATGATTTACCCCGAACTGTTCAAGCAACTCGAAGCCGTGCGCTGGAACATGGAGCGCGACATCCCCTGGGGCCGCTTCGACCCGGCGCAGCTCACCGAAGAGCAGGCGCTGACCATCAAGATGAACGCGATCACCGAGTGGGCGGCCCTGCCGGCCACCGAAATGTTCCTGCGCGACAACCGCGGTGACAGCGACTTCTCAGCCTTCATGAGCGTATGGTTCTTTGAGGAACAAAAACACTCGTTGGTGCTGATGGAGTACCTGCGGCGCTTTCGCCCCGACTTGGTGCCCACCGAGTCCGAACTGCACGAAGTGCGCTTTGAGTTCGACCCGGCACCGGCCTTGGAAACCTTGATGCTGCACTTCTGCGGTGAGATTCGCCTGAACCACTGGTACCGACGGGCCGCCGAATGGCACACCGAGCCGGTGATCAAGGCGATCTACGAGACCCTGGCGCGGGACGAAGCCCGGCATGGTGGGGCCTACTTGCGCTACATGAAGAGGGCCTTGCAGCAGTTCGGCGACGAGGCCCGTGCAGCCTTTGCCAAGGTCGGCGTGCTCATGGCCAGTGCACGGCGAACTGCGCAGGCCCTGCACCCGACCAACCTGCACGTCAACGAAAGGCTGTTCCCGCGTGATACGGTACAAAGCCGGTTGCCCAACCCTGAGTGGTTGGAACACTGGCTGGACAAGCAGATTGCCTTTGATGCGGTGTGGGAGAGCAAGGTGGTGGAGCGCATCCTGCACAACATGAGCCTGCTCATGGAGCGCAGTTTCGCCAGCGTCCAGGAACTCAACCGCTTCCGCAAGGAAGTCACCCAGACCCTGGCTGCTGCACGTGGGCCTGGTGCAGCGGTGCAGGCCTCGCTCGGTTCGGGCTGAGGCCTCTGGGCCTTTAGGTCGTTACGTCTTGGACGCGCGCGCGGCAAAGGCCGCCTTACGGTCAACCTCGACCCGTTGCACACTAGGCCGATTTGACAGGGCCTTGATGTAGCCCTTCCAGTCAACGCCGGTTTCCAACAGAACGTCTTGGCCCAACACGGATTTGGTGGCCGTCCCCACCAGCGGCAGGCTCACATAGGCGCAGCAATCGGCCAAGCTGAAAGTGGGCCCAGCGACGAAGGGTTCAAAGCGTGCCAGGCGCTTGAAGGCCACGATGTTGCGCGTCAACTGGGTGCGCACCCGCTCCTTGGTGGCCTCATCCACGCTGCGGCCGAAAAAAGCTGCGCCGTACAGGTCGCGCGCGACCAGCTCTAGGTGCAGGTCGACATAGGTGCACAACTCCCGTACCTTAGCCGCGGCATATGCGTCGGCCGGCAGCAGTGCCGGCGTGGGCTGCAGCTGCTCCAGGTACTCTACGATCACCTGACTCTCACACAAGGCACCCTGTGCGGTGCGGATGAAGGGCACCTTGGCCAGGGGTGAGTCCTGCAGCACAGCCTCGTCTTTTGAACCCGTCATCACCACCGCTTCCTGAAAGGCGATGTTCTTCTCCAGCAGCGCAAGCTTGACCTTGTTGTAGTAGTTGCTGATGGGAAAGCCGCACAAGGTGATCATGCGTAGGGCTCCTGGTGTTCAAGGGCTGTAGAAAGGGCGAGAAAGGGCGAACGAGGGCTTGATCCTAACCACTGTGGCCGCCCCCTGGCGCATGCAGGGCGCTTTGGCCGGGCAGCGAAGGCACGTGCTCCATCACGGGGCGGCTGCGGGCGCTGGCCGGTTCACCAGCCAGATGCCCACACCCACGGCCACCAGCGCAGCCAAAAGCCTGGGGGTGGCCGGTTCACCCAGCAGGGCCATGCCAGCCAACAGACCTGACAGGGGAGTCAACAGGGTGAAGGAAGCCAAGCGGGTGGCTGGGTAGTGGCGAATCAACCAGAACCACAGCAAATAACTCGCAAAGGTGATCACCACAATCTGGAAAAATAAGGAACTCAGGCTCAGAGTAGACCACTGGGCGGGCCAGGCCTCACCGAACGCCCAGGCCCCCAGACCCAACAAGGGCGCGGAGACGGCCAGTTGACAGAACAGGGTCTTTTCTGCGGGCGCTTGTGCCAGCTTTGTGGCGCGGATGGCCAAGGTGGTGGCCCCCCACAACAGGGCCGCCAACATCCCCATGGCATCACCCAGCCACTGCAATGGGCCAGCCGATGGCGCACCAAAGCCTTCGGAAAATGCCAACGCCAAGCCAGCGAAGGCAGCCAGCAAGCCGGCCCACTGCGCCGGCCGCAGGCGTTCACTGCGGGCGATCAGCGGCATGCCAAGGGCCACTACAAAGGGGCTGAGATAGATGAAGACGATCATGCGTGAGGCATGCGTGTACTGCAGACCCCAGAAGATCATCGCGAATTCACCTGCGAACAGGGCGCCGGCCAATAGACCACCGGCCAGGGTGCCGTCACGCTCGAACAAGGCAATGCCGCGCCAGCGAGACCAGGCCAGTACCAACAGGGCTGCACCCAAAGACCGCAGAGACGCCTGCAGCAAGGGTGGTACTTCGGGCAGTGCCGCTTTGGCAGCAGATTGGTTGATGCCCCAAAGAACACAACACAAAAGCACGCATAACAGGGCTTGGGCGTCGAGTTGGGCGCGGCGTTCGGTCATGCGGTGGCTTAGGGGCAGGGCGGTGCAGTAGGCATCACATCGGGCATCGTGCGGTCAATCACTTGGGCCGCCCCGCAGGGTCATCAGCCGGTCCCGCACGGCGCCGGAACCAAACCATGATGCCATCGACTGCCGCTGCGGCCATCACGCCTGCCCACACACCACAGCCGTGGGCATGACCGGCCAACACGTGGCCCGGCGCGCCCGGCAGCGGCACCGGGGCTTGGTCTTGTGCGTGCGTACCACTCCACCAACCCTGCAGCAGGGGTACCTCCAGGGCCAGCTTGAGGGCTATCGCTGCAGCAACCAAAGCCCCCACGCCGCGGCGGGCTCCGTTAGCCCGCCACAACAAGTGCCAGCACACGATGATGGCGCCCGCGTGCAGCGTAGCCGACAGCCCAACATAGCGCGCCAAGGTTCCCGGGTCGGTGATCAGCAGTGCCTGGCTCAGCGGCCAGGCCAGCAACCAGGCCAGGGCCTGAGGGGCGCCGGCCCGCGCCACCCAGCCCCACGCCGCCACCACCAAGGTGGCCCACAGGTTGGCTTGCAGGTGTGCCGCATTGACATGCACCAGGGCCGCAGTCCACCAAGGCCAAGCGTGTGCCGTGGGCGCTGCAGGTTCGGCCACCCAGCCCCATGTGATGGCCCCCCGCGGGCCCATCGCCCACCAGGCGGCTGCGCTGATGGCGGCCAGCAGCGCTGCCACCGCCGGCCAGGCGGCTCGGTTCAGTCGAACACCGCCTTCCACAGCGCCAGCACCGCATCGCGTGCGCCGGCCAGCTCGGCCGGGTCGAACTGAGTGGCCTGCTCATCCAATCGGGCACGGTGCTGTGCACGACGCAGCTCGCGGTAGGCGTCCGCCGCAGCACTGCCCACACCCGCGGGCAGCAGGCCACAGGCTTCGGCCGCACGCAGCAAAGCGATGTTGCCGCTATTGGCCTGCAAGGCCTTATGGTTAGCGCTGTGGGTGAGCACCAAGAGCTGCACCGCGAACTCGGCATCCATCATGCCCCCCGCGCTGTGCTTCACATCGAATCGCCCCTTAGGCACGGGGCGAGACTGGCGCACCTTCTCCCGCATGGCCCGCACTTCTTCGCGAAGGTCCGCCGGTTCGCGCGGCGCACACAAGACACCCCGGCGTACCCGTTCAAAGCGCGGCGCCAGCGCCGGTAAACCTGCGCACCAGCGCGCACGGGTGATGGCCTGATGCTCCCATGTCCAGGCAGTGTTGCTGCCGCGGCCCAATTGATAGCGCTCGAAAGCGTCCATGGAAGTCACCAGCAGGCCAGAATTACCGTTGGGCCGCAAAGCCGTATCGATGTCAAACAGCTCGCCGCTGTTGGTGCGCAGCGTCAGCCAGGTGATCAGCTTGCGCACGAAGGCGCCGTAGACCTCTTGCGCATGCTCGTCATCGTCCTCGTACAGGAAGACCAGATCCAGGTCTCCACCGTAGCCCAGTTCCTTGCCGCCGAGCTTGCCGTAGGCGATAACGGCCAAGCGGGGGCCTTCTTCCATGCTGCGGTGCCGATGCTTGAAGTGTGACCAGGCCCACTGCAGGGTCAACTCGATCATGGTGTCGGCCAGCGCCGACAGATCGTCTGCAACCTGCTCAACCGTGATGCGTTCTTCCACATCACGAACCAAGGTGCGGAACACCTCGGCATGGTGGGCGCGGCGCAGGGTGTCCAACAGCGACTCTTCCGATGCCTCGCCCGAACGTACCCAGGCGGCGTGCCGTTCCTGCATCTCGCGGCTGAACTCTTCACGGTCAAAGCGCTCGCGCAACTGCCGCTCGTCGGCCAGCTCGTCAATCACCCCGGGGTGCCGCAGCAGGTAGTGCATGGGCCAGCGCGCCAGCCCCAGCAGGCGCAGCAGGCGCCGCTGCACCTCGAGGCGCTCCACCAGCAGCGTCAAGTAGCTTTCGCGGCGCAGCAGCGGGTCCAGCCAATCCAAAAATCGCAGTGCCGCCTCTTCGCTGCAGTCGCCCGCTTCGATGCCGGCCTCGGCCCGCTGCATCAGGCGCGCCAGACGCAGCCGGCTGGCTTCCTTTAAGCCCGCCACCTTGGGTTGTGCACTCCAGGTTCTCAAGCGCTGGGCCAGGGCCTCGGGCATGCGCTCGATGAAGGCCTCGGCATCCACCGGCAACAGGGGCTTGTTGCAGTTCACACAGGCCTTGCCCTGCTGGTTGGGCCCCGGGTCTCGTCCATCGTGCAGCAAGGCGTCGAACTCACCGGCCACGAACTCGCGCGTGAGGCCTAGCTCTTCAATTAGGGCACAGGCGTCTGCATTGCACGGCAGGCCCATGCTGGCCCCGATCCAGGCCAGGTCCCCGTCGGCCGAAGGCAGCAGATGCGTCTGCTGGTCGTCCAAGTATTGGATGCGGTGTTCGATGCGCCGCAGGAACACATAAGCCTGGGCCAAACGCTGGGCCGTTCCGGGCCGCATCAGTCCGTGAGCGACCAACTTGGTCAGGCTCTTGAGCGTGGAGCGGCTGCGGATTTCGGGGAAGTGTCCGCCACGCACGACCAGCAGCAGCTGCACGATGAATTCGATTTCGCGGATACCGCCACGCGAAAGCTTTACATCGTTGGCGCGTTCAGGGCGGCCTGCGGCTCGCCGTTGCGCTTCGTCTCGGATCTTGCGGTGCAATTGGCGCAAGCCCTCAAAGACACCATAGTCGAGGTATTTGCGGTAGACAAAGGGGCTGATGGCCGTACCCAAGGCCTGCGCACGACCTGACCTGACCGCCGCACGCGGCGCCACTACGCGGCTTTTAAGCCAAGCCAGCCGCTCCCACTCGCGGCCCTGGACATGCAGGTAGTCCTCCAGCATGGCCAAGCTCACCACTGCCGGCCCGGAGTTGCCGTTGGGCCGCAAGGCCAGGTCCACCCGAAACACGAAGCCGTCCTCGGTCACATCACCGATGAGGCTGTAGATGCGTTTGACGACCTTGCTGAAGTACTCGTGGGCACTGATGGACTCGCCGCCATCGGTCATGCCGTCTTCTTCATACACGTACACCAGGTCGATATCGGAGGAGACATTGAGCTCACGGGCGCCCAGCTTGCCCATGCCCACCACCCACAGGTCGATTGGCCTGCCATCCCTGGTGCAGGGCTGGCCATGGCGCAAAGCCTCTTCGTCGCAGGCGTGGGCCAGCGCGCGCTCCAAGGCGACCTCGGCCAGTTCGGTCATGGCCCGCGTGATGGACTCCAGTGGGGCGTCCTGCTCCACGTCCAGCACCGCCAGGCGTTCAATCACCAGATGACGTGCCACCCGCAGCGCCGAGGGCAGGGTTCGGCCCTGGGCCATCAGGCTGTGGACCACCGATTCGATGAGGCCGGCATCGGGTGCGCCCTGGGGCATGGCATCGCGCTCGGGGCCGTAGCGCCTTCTGATGCGCTGAACAAATCGGCTGTGCTGTGCGCTGGCTCTGCTGGCCAAGTTGGGGTCGTTCACCGATTACGCCCTTTGCCCGCAGAGCAAACCGAGCCATCCGTGGCACAGTTCGGTTTGAATCGCCACACCATGACAACGAACGAGGAATCGCACACCGTGCGGATGGATCCGCGCAATCTGCCCCGATCGGGTCGTCCTGTGCTCAATGTCATGGCTCGTGCGGCTGCGGTACTGCTGCTGTCGGCCTGGGTGCTGTTCCTGACCGCTTGGCTTGCACTCTACGGTTTTTTGCTGCCCCGCGTTGGCGCATGGAAACCCGAGTTGGAGGCGCGGGCTTCGGCCGCCCTGGGGGTTGCCGTGCGCATCGGGCAGATTGAGGTGCCCTCCTCGGGTTGGGTGCCGGCCTTGGTGTTGACCGAAGTGGCCTTGCTGGATGAGCACGGCCGCACCGCCTTGCGCTTGCCCCGGGTGTCGGCTGCGCTGTCCGTCCAATCCCTGCTTAGCCTAGAGCTGCGTTTTGAGCAGCTCCTGATTGAGGGCCCCGCCTTGGAAATCCGCCGCGACGCTGCTGGGCGCCTGCGCGTGGGGGGCCTGACGCTGGATGACGAGGACACCGAACAGGTCTACGGCGGGCAGGCCGCTGCCGATTGGCTGTTGGCCCAGGGCGAATTCGCCATCCGTGGTGGCCAGCTGCGTTGGGTAGACGAGTGGCGCGGCGCACCGCCCCTGGTGTTGCAAGAGGTCGACTTCGTTTTACGCAATGGATTGCGGCGGCACGACTTTCGCTTAGATGCAACCCTGCCCATGGAGTTGGGCCAGCGCGCCAGCCTGCGCGGCCACTTCCGGCACGGCTTGTTCGTCAGCCGCTCAGACTGGCGGCAGTGGGTGGGCGAGGTATATGCCGAGCTGCCACAGTCCGACGTCAACGCCCTGCGCCCCCATGTGGACTTTCCGGTTGAGCTGATGGGCGGGCAGGGGGCCGTTCGGCTGTGGGTTGATGTCGACCGTGGCCGGGTGCGTGGCGCTACCGCCGACGTGGCCCTGCGTGAGGTCGGCTTGCGCTGGCCTGGTGTGGCCGACACCATGAGTTTTGAGCGCTTCGAAGGCCGTCTCTTGGTTCGCCAGGATGCACAGGCGCTGACCTTGGGGCTTGAGCGGGTGGGGTTCACCACGGGCCAGGGTCAAACTTGGCCAACCAGTGACATGAAGCTGGTGCTGCGCCATGCGCCCGCGCCCGGCACTGCGCTGGCCTCACCGTCTCTTGTGGCGGCCACGCCGCCGGCTGTGGCACTGTCCTCTTCGAGTGCACCCTTGGCGGCAGAGGCGGGCGAAGCCAGCCTGCCCTTGCTCTTGGATGGACTGGCCGGCCGTGTCATCACCGGGGGCGACTTCAGCGCTGCTGAGCTCGATTTGGGGCTGATGGCCTCGGTGGCTGGACGCGCGCCCTTGGGCGCCGCGCTGCACCGCCAACTGCTGAGCCTGGCTCCTCAAGGACGCATTCAGGACATGAAGGCCAGTTGGGAGGGCTCACCCGAGCAGCCCGCGCGCTACAGGGTAACGGCCCGATTGGAGGGCCTGCGGCTGGAGCCGGGCCTGGAGCCTGTAACCGCCCGCGACGGCCACACTGTGGGCCGACCTGGTGTTCGCGGCGCGGCGATTCAATTGCAGGCCACTGAGTCGGGTGGCCGTGCCGACGTGCTGGTCCAGCAGGGACAGTTGTTGTTTCCGGGGCTTTTTGAACAAGCCGATTGGGCGGTAGAGGAACTGCAAGCCCGCTTGAGCTGGCAGATCAAGGACGGCCTGGAGCTGCGCTTGTCACCGCTGACCTTGCGCAGTGCCGACTTGGACGCCGAGGTTCAGGGCACTTGGCGTGGAAACTGGCAAGACGCGCTCAAGGGACATGGCCTCATCGACCTGACCGCGCGCGTCCCGAGGGCCCGAGCGGAACAATTGCATGCCTACCTGCCCACGACGGTGCCGGCGGCAACTCGCAGCTATCTCAAGCGTGCGGTGCGGGGTGGCCGGCTACAGGAGGTGGCCATTCGGGTCAAGGGCGAGCTGGCGCAATTTCCGTTCGATCAGCCCAAGTCCAAGGGTGAGTTTCGCGTCAGCGGTGATTGGCGTGATGGCACTTTTGTGATGATGCCTGAAGAGCCTGGCCATGCCGCTTGGCCCGAGGCCACTCGCTTGGACGCGCGTTTGCGTGTGACCGGTCAACGGGTGGACTTCACCGATGTCCGCGCCAGGCTGATGGGCGTGGAGGTCTTGCGCACCAGTGGATCGGTGGACTGGATGGCGCCAGCGGTGCCCTTGGCGCTGGACCTGCAGGCCCGTGGGGCAGCACAGAACTTTTTGCGTTATGTCCAAGCCACACCGATCAACGGCTGGACCTCACGCCTGCTGGCCACGGCGCAAGCCACGGGCGCGGCCCAACTCGGCCTGAAGCTGGAGGTGCCCCTTGTGGGCTCCGAGCCCTCGCGGGTGAAGGGCAGCGTGCAGCTCGCGGGCAACGAGATCAAGCTCAACCCCAAGTTGCCGGCGCTGCAGAACACGCGTGGGCGGGTCGACTTCAACGAGAAGGGCTTTTCGGTGGCCAGCGTCACGGCCCAGTTGCTGGGCGGGGAGGTGATTCTGGACGGTGGCTTGTCGCCTGCAACGGCCAACCGGCTAAATCTGCAAGGCTTGGTGCAGGCTGCTGCGGTCAAGGCTGCGCCAGAACTGGCTTGGTTGGCGCCACTTTCCAGCCGGCTGACTGGGCAAACGCCCTATCGGCTGAGCCTGGGGGTGGTGGACGGTCAGCTTCAATGGGTTTTGTCTTCACCCCTGAGCGGCCTGGGCATCGACTTACCGGCCCCGCTGAAGAAGTCGGCCGCCTCCGCGACGCATGTACCTCTGCGGGTCGAACTGACGGGCTTGGGCGGTGCTGCAGGATCCGAGCGCGAGCGGCTGGATGTGCAGTGGGGCCGCTTGGTGCAGGCGCGCCTTGTGCGACAAGCCTCCAACGGCGCCTGGCTGGCAGCTGCCGTTGGGGTTGGTGCGGCTGAGCCACCGCCGCTGCCGCGTGCCGGGGTGGACGTGCGCATCATGGTCGAGCAGTTGGACCTGGACGACTGGCGCTCGGTGTTGGCGCCGTTTGCAGCAGACAGTGGCACGTGGCAGGCGGCCGTGCTTTCGGGCACGGGGCCGGGCCCCTCATCCCCGGCGGTGCCGCTGGCCATCGATTTGCGCGCTGCCAGCGTGATGCTGATGGGGCGACAGTTGGATGCGGTGGCTGCCCAGGCCACGCCCCTGCCATACGCCCCCGGGGCCAACGGTTGGCGCGTGGACCTGCAGGCTACGCAGCTGGCGGGGCGCTTGGAATGGCGACCTGCTGAACCCGGATCGCGTGAGCGCCCTGGCCGGGTCTTGGCCCGTTTGTCGCGGCTGTCGATTCCACCGGCGGCCAACGATGCCCCAGACGATACGGTGCTGGATGAAGGCACAGACTGGCCAGCCCTGGATGTGGTGGTGGAAGACTTTGAACTGCACGGCAGGCGTTTGGGGCGTTTGGAAGTGGCCGCCGAAGTGGATCGGCCCGACCGTGCAGGTCCTGCGCGGAGCGCCAGCGGCGACTGGAAGCTCACCCGATTTGCGCTGTCCAATGCAGATGCAGCGCTTATGGCCTCTGGCACTTGGGCTGGGGTGGGTGAGGCTGCCGGCAAGGCCCGCCGCAACGCGATGGATTTCGACTTGGAACTCAAGGACAGCGGCGCCTTGCTCAAGCGCTTAGGCCTGGAGCAGGCCCTGCGCGCCGGTGCAGGGCGCATCACCGGTCAGGTGGGTTGGCGTGGTTCACCCTTGAGCCCCGATGTGCGCACGATGCAAGGGCAACTGCGCCTGGACATGCGCAGCGGCCAATTCCTCAAGGCTGACCCCGGCGCTGCGCGGCTGCTTGGCGTTTTGAGCCTGCAGTCGCTGCCGCGGCGACTGCTCCTGGACTTTCGCGACGTATTTCAGGAAGGCTTTCCCTTTGACGCCATCACCGGGGATGTGACGATCTTGGGCGGTGTGGCCAGCACCAACAACCTGCGCATGCGTGGCATACAGGCCGCGGTGTTGATGGAGGGCAGTGCCGACATCAACCGCGAGACCCAAGACCTTCGCGTGCTGGTTGTTCCGGAAATCAATGCCGGCACCGCATCCCTAGCCTATGCCACGATCAACCCCGCCTTGGGCTTGGGGACCTTTTTGGCGCAGCTGTTCCTGCGCCGGCCCTTGATGGCAGCCAACACCCGCGAGTTCAGCATCACAGGCACCTGGGTCGACCCGAGAGTGGAGCGCTTGCAGCGCAGCCTGCCCACCGATGAACAGGTGGACCGTGCCGTGAATACCCCAGCCCCCTTGCCTGCTGATAGGAAAACGCCATGACCCGCATAGCCGCCATCCAAATGGTTTCCACCCCCGATGTGCAGCGCAATTTGGCCGATGCGGCCGAGTTGTTGGCGCGGGCGGCAGGAGAGGGTGCCACCTTGGCCGGGCTGCCCGAGTACTTTTGCCTGATTGGGCGGCGCGACGAGGACAAACTCACCCATGCCGAGCCGCCTGGACACGGGCCCATTCAGGATTTCCTGCGCGAGCAGGCACAGCTCCACGGCTTGTGGCTGATTGGCGGAACCATTCCGGTAGCCTCATCGGAGTCAGGCCGCGTGTACAACCGTAGCCTTCTGTTGGGCCCGCAGGGTCAGGTGGTGGCGCATTACGACAAGGTGCACCTGTTTCGCTTCAACAACGGCCGAGAAGCCTATGACGAGGCCCGGGTGCTCAAGGAAGGGGCCCAGGCGGTGGCGGCCACAATGGGCTCGGAACCGACGCTGCGGCTGGGCCTATCGGTGTGCTACGACCTTCGGTTCCCAGAGCTGTTTCGGGCGATGAGTTTCGGGCCGTCGTCGCCCACACCCTGTGACTTGGTGGCGGTGCCCTCGGCGTTCACCCACACCACAGGGCAGGCCCACTGGGAGGTCTTGCTTCGTGCTCGGGCCATTGAGAACCAGTGCTATGTAATGGCGCCGGCACAAGGTGGATTGCATGAAAACGGCCGCCGCACCTGGGGGCACAGCTTGGTCGTAGACCCTTGGGGCGAGGTCTTGGCCTGCGTGGACGAGGGCCCTGGCGTGGCCGTGGCCGATGTAGACCTACAGCGGTTGGCCGATGTGCGCCAGCAACTGCCGGCGCTGCAGCATCGTCGCCTGGCGGCGCCCCCGGCCCAGGCTTGTTGATCCTCAGCGCCGCCCGAACATCATTTGGCGTGCCAGCGCTGGCTTTAAGCCTGGCAGGTGTTCAACCGCTAGCAAGCCCAGTGCTCGTGCCGTGGCGGCGCCGGGCAGGGACCAGGTGAAACTGCGCGCGAGGAAGTCAGTGGCCGCGATCATCGACCAGCGGTCGGCTGCGCGGGCCCAGTGCACGCTGGACAGCACATCGGCCAGTGACTGCCCGCGGCGTTGCGCGCCGCGCAACCGCTCGGCCAGGGCGTAGGCGTCGCGCAGCCCGAGATTCAGGCCTTGACCGGCTACTGGATGCAGGGTCTGCGCCGCATTACCAATGCGCACCAAACAGTCCGAGCGAACCAAACTGGTCTGTGCCTGCAGTCCCAAGGGGAAAGACTTCAACGGGCTGATCCGCTGAATGCGCCCAACGGCTTCGGGCAGTAGGCTGTTGAGCACCGCCGCACGCTGTGCATCGCTCAAGGGCGCCACCGGGTCCTCGCGGGCATCGACGCACCACACCAGTGAAGCGCGTATGGCCGTGTTTGCCCGGTCGGTGCTGGCCGGCAACGACGGCAGGGGCAGCAAGGCCACGGGCCCCTGACGTGTAAAACGTTCCACTGCCAAGCCTGGGGTACCGCCGGCAAGATCCACCGTCCCTACCCAAGCCGTTTGGCCATAGTCGTGTCGCAACTGATGGCGGTTCCAGCGCGACAACCAAGCGGGCCATCCGCCCCCGTTGTCTGGGCCGGGCGCCTGGGCCTCGTCCTCGATGTCCAGGTCAGGTTTGGCCGCGTTACGCGTGAACACGCCACCTTCGGCTACCACCGCCAGATCGAAAGTCTCGGCGCATCCGGCGTCCACCTCTACCCGATGCACTGCCGAAGCGCTGGCCCCTGCATTGCCCATGCTTCGTACCACTTTCAGAGCCTGCACCGGATGGCCAAATCGATGGTGCAGCCGGTGGGGCTGGCGCGCTTGTTCGGCTTGCCAAGCCGACTGCAGCGCGGGTACCAAGGCCCCATAGGCCATCACCGCACCCAGCTCCGGCACGCCCAGGTCCTGCGCCCGAATGCGCACCTCAGGCTTGGAACCCGCCAAGGCTACTGCTGGGGCTTCCTGGCTGACCTGTACTTCGCATATGGCCTGTGTACCCTGATCGGGCCAGGCGCCCAACTGCCGCAGCAGCTGCATGCTGCCCAAAGCCAGTGCCAGGGTGCGCGAGTCGCGGCTGACATCTGCCTCCAGGGGCCTGGCATCGAAAAGGCTCACCTGCCACTGGGGACAGCGCCGTGCCACCAGCAGTGCCAGAGCCAAGCCCACGGGGCCAGCCCCCACAACCGCTAGGTGTGGGCTGTCGGAATTCATTGCATCCATGGCTGCGAGCTTAGCGCCTGTGGCCGCTGGCTGTGGCGCGGGGCCGCGAAGCCAAGGCAGCCGGTCAGGCGAAAGCCCCGGCTCAGCACCAAGGAAACCCCCGAGACAGACCGCACAGGGTGTGGATAGGATTCTCCGCACCGTTCATTTGCTAGGAGCCCTCATGAGCCAAGGTCCTGATTTCAAGCAACGCCGGCGCGTCATCCAAGGGGCCGTTGCTGCCAGCGCGTTGTCTTTCGCTCCCGGTTTGATGGCGCAGGCCGCGCCGGTCCGGGTGGGCTACACGATGTCGCGTACCGGTCCGTGGACCGGTGGTGCGCAGGTCAGCCAGGAGCCCAACTTTTTGTTGTGGGCCGAACAGCAGAACGCGGCAGGCGGTTTGGATATCAGAGGGGTCAAGCGGCGCATCGAACTCATCAGCTCCGACGACCGCAGCGATGTGGAGACCGTGGTGCGCACCTATGAAAAGCTCATGGGCAGCGACAAGGTGGACATGGTCTTGCCGCCATGGGGTAGCAACGCCAACTTTGCGGTGGCGCCCCTGGCCAACCGCTTCGGCTATCCCTTCTTGGCGCCCACGGCCCTGAGCCGCCGTTTGGTGGAAATGAAGCTGCCGTTCTTCTTCCTCCTGCTGCAACAGCCCAAGTCCATGTGCGATGCCTTGGTCGATATGTTCAAGGCCAATGGCGTGCGCAGTGTGGCCTGCATTTACGTGGACGACCTCTTCGGGCTGGAAAACTACGCGGCCTTCAAGGTCGCTTTGCAGGGCACGGGCATCAACTTGGTGGAAGACAAGAGCTACCCTGGAGGCGTTAAGGACCTCTCCCCGGTGTTGCGCTCCATCAAGGATAAGAACCCGGACGCCTTCGTGGGCTTCACCTACCCGCCCGACACCATCTTGGCCAGCCGCCAATCCAAAGAGATCGGTTTAAACCCCAAGATCTTCTACGCTTCGGTTGGCACCGCCTTTCCGCTGTACAAGAACGTCATGACGCCCGCCGGTGCTGAGGGCGTAATGGGCATGGGGTCTTGGAACGGCAAGACCAGCCCGGGTGCCAAGGCCTACTTCGACGCGCATCTGGCCAGTCAGAAGAAGGAACCCGATCGTTGGGCTTCTGGCGCCTGTTGGGCCGGGCTTGAAATTCTCACCGCTGCGGTCAAACAGGTGGGCCTGGACCGCAAGGCCATCCGCGACTACGTGGCCAACAGCACGCACAAGACGATCATCGGTGACATCCGATTCCAGGGCAGCGAAAACGTGGGCACCCCTGGTACCGTTGGGCAGTGGCAAAACGGGGAGTTCGAGGTGGTGTGGCCGGCGGCACGCGCCACGGCTAAGCTCAATCCGAACAAGTCGGCCTGGAAGTAAGTGGCGCTGGGTGCCTGGCTCGAGCTGATCGGCTCGGGCCTGATCACCGGTGGTGTGTATGCGCTGGTTGCACTGGGGATGAACCTCCAGTACGGCCTGATGCGCATCCTTAACATCGCCCATGGCGAGTTCCTGATGGTGGGGGCCTACCTCACCTGGATGGTGCACACCGCTGTGGGCTTGAGCCCGGTGCTCATGATCCCAGTGGCCTTTCTGGTGCTGGGTGTGGCAGGCATGGCCATTCACTTTTTATGTTTCAGGCGCCTGGTCAGCACCTCACCCAACCTCGATATCTTCGAGGCCCGTGGCTTGATGGTGGCATTCGGTCTCATGTTCCTTGTGCAAAACCTGGTCTCTTGGCTGTGGGGCGGCGACCTTCGGGGCTACGACTTCTTGACCGATCCGGTCAGCGTGGCCGGTGCTCCGGTGGCAGGCAATAAGCTGCTTGTCTTCGCGCTGGCTCTCCTGTTCAGCCTGGGCATGCTCGCTCTGCTCAGGGCCACCCTGTTGGGAAAAGGCGTGCGCGCCCTCATGCAGTCCTCGGTGGGCGCACAGCTGGTGGGGATCGACACCAAGCGCCTGCACCCCATGATGTTTGGCTTGGGCTTGGGTTTGTCTGGGGTGGCGGGCTGTTTGCTGTCCATGGCGTACACGATTGCGCCATCCATGGGTGAACCCTATACCGTGACGGCTCTGATCGTCATCACCTTGGGTGGGTTTGGCAGCATGGGCGGCGCCCTGTTGGGCGGGCTGCTGCTGGGTGTGGTGGAAGCCGTGGGTATGCACTACACCAACCCATCCCTCAAGGCCCTGCTGTCCTATGCGGTGTTCATAGCTGTGCTGCTTTTGCGGCCTGAGGGCCTTTTCACGCGCAAGACGCGCAAGGCCTGAAGCGACTTAGGAAATCCACTGCGATGAACGATCGGCAAATCCTGACGCGTGACCTGCTGGTGCTGTTCAGCCTCACCGGGTGGGGCTTGAGCCTGCCCTATTTTGGTTCAGATTTCATGGTCTCCATGGGCTTAACGTGCCTCATGTACATCGCCTTGTCCAGCAGTTGGGGCCTGTTCTGTGGCAATACCCGTTATTTGTCTTTGGCCACCTCAGCGTTCTTCGGCATCGGTGCCTACACCTGCGCGTTGCAGCTTGAGCAACTGGGCTGGGCGGCCACCATCGCGTTGGGCGCGGGTGTGGCTGCTGCAGTGGCGGTGGTGATGGGTGCAGCGGTGCTGCACCTGCGTGGCACCTACTTCGCGGTCTTGACCTTTGGCATGACCGAGCTCATCCGCCACGCGGTTACGTACTACGAAAAGTCTGTCACCGGCACCGTGGGGCGGGTGCTGACCGTGGTGCCCGAGCGCGACACCATCTATCTCACAGTGTTGTGCTTGGCGGTGATCACCGTGGGGTTGTCGATGTGGGTGCGGCGCACCAGGCTTGGGCTGGCGCTCGTGGGCATTGGCGCCGACGAGCAGCGCGCGCAAACGCTGGGCGTCGATACGCGCTGGGTCAAGCTCTTGGGTTTTGCCATGACGGCGGCAGTGGCCGGGGCGGTTGGCGCGGCCATGTCGGTGCGCTGGACCTACATCGACCCACACACTGTATTCAATCCTTTCATCGGCTTTCAGACGGTGCTGATTGCTCTGATCGGTGGAGCGATGACGCTGTGGGGGCCGCTAATCGCTGCAGTGGTATTCAGCTTGCTGGCTGAAACCCTGCGCCTGCAGGCACCGCAGGTGTACATGATGTCGCTGGGTCTGTTGTTGATTCTGTGCGTGCTGTACCTGCCCGCCGGATTGGCTTCGCTGCGCTGGGACACCTGGAAGATCTGGCGGGACGACATCCGCGCTTGGTGGAAGGAGCGGCGCCGGGAGTGGACCGGCGAGAAAGAGCGTGACAAGCGCCGCGCGCGGGAGCAGCGACTTGTCTGAGCCCAAACATCACCACGCCCCGGTGGCCAAGCCCGTGCTGCTCGAAGCGCGTGAGGTGACCGTTCGCTTTGGTGGCCTGGTGGCCGTTGATGCGGTCAGCGCGGCCTTTCGCGCCGGCGAACTGGTGGGCATCATCGGACCCAATGGCGCGGGCAAAACCACGTTCTTCAATGCCATCAGTGGTGTCACCGAGCCCACCCATGGCCGCTTGATGGCGGCAGGACGAGACCTCACCGGTGCCAAGCCGCATCGCTTGGCCGCACGGGGGCTTGCGCGCACCTTTCAGACGCCCCGGGTGTTCAGCGACATGTCGGTCCTGGCCAATATCGAGTTCGGCCTGAAGTTCGCTGGGCGGCGCCGGCGGAAGTGGATTTTTTGGGGCGATGAGGTGGGTGTGCCGTGGGCATTGAGAGACGCGGCTGGCATTCTCAAGCTGGTGGGATTGGATGCACACGCCGGTCTGCGTGCCGGGGATATCACGCCGTCGCAGCAACGCCTGCTGGAGATTGGCATGGCCCTTTCCACCCGGCCCAAGGTCTTGCTCCTCGATGAGGTGGCGGCTGGCTTGACCGAGGCTGAGGTGGTGGAGATGGCTCGCCTGATCCGCCGACTGCGCGACGAATTGGACTTGACCGTGGTTTGGATTGAACACGCGGTGAAGATCCTGGTGCGGCATGTGGAGCGTGTGATCGTGCTGCATCAGGGGCGCAAGATCGCCGATGGCCCACCCCAGGTTGTGATTCGTGACCCTGAGGTGATCGAAGCCTATTTGGGTGATGAAATGAGCGAAGAGGCACGACCATGATGTGGCATCGGCCCCAGGGCTTTTCATTGGGAGGTACCGAACGTCCGCGCCTACGGGTGTGGGACCTAAGCGCCGGCTATGGCCCGGTGCAGGTGCTGCGCGGCCTGAGCTTTGAAGTCAAGCCGGGCCTGACCGTGATTCTGGGTCCCAACGGCGCGGGTAAGACGACTTTACTGCGTGCGCTCAATGGACTGATTCCCCGCAGCGGTGATGTCATGTTGGATGACCTGGAGCTGTCGGAAAAGACACACGAAATCGTACGGGCCGGCGTGAGCCTCGTGCCCGAAGGTCGTCAATTGTTCGCGCAGATGACAGTACTGGAAAACCTCGAGCTGGGTGGCTGGCTTTTTTCCAGGGCTGAACGCGAGCAGCGCATCGAGCAGGCCTTTGTCGATTTCCCCAGGCTGCGCGAGCGGGTACAGCAACTCGCCGGTACCATGAGCGGCGGTGAGCAGCAGATGGTGGCCTTGGCCCGCGCCATGGTCAGCCGCCCGCGGCTGTTGATGCTGGACGAACCATCGCTGGGCTTGGCGCCACGCATGGTCGACGAACTGCTGGGCATGGTGCGCCGGATCGCAGACACTGGCACAACCGTGCTGATGGTTGAGCAGAACGTGAAAAAGGCACTCGCCGTAGCCGATCGCGGCTTTGTGATGGAGCGCGGCGCCTTGGTGGCGTCAGGCGATGCAAGGCTGTTGTCGCGTTGCACGGTGGTGCGTGAGGCTTACCTGGGTGCTCGAGACAGCGACACCACCGATGCGCGCGATGCGGTTCAACGGCGAGCCAAGACGATCGAGCGCCTGCACACCAAGCCTTGAAGTTCGTTTGAATTAACCCTGGAGACTGTCATGTCCGACTTGTCTATGCTCATCAATGGCCTAAAGGTCACCGCTGAGAAGAACGCCACCTTTGAACGGCGTAACCCTCTGGACGGCACGGTGGCCACGCGTGCGCCAGCAGCTTCGCCACAGGATGCGGTGATGGCGGTAGAGGCTGCCGCAGAGGCTTTCCGGACCTGGAGTGAGACCGGCCCCAATGAGCGCAGAGCGTTGTTGCTCAAGGCGGCCGACCAATTGCAGGCCAAGACCCCCCAGTTCATTGAAGCGGTAGGTGCCGAGACTGGCGGTACCGGCATGTGGGCCGGCTTCAATGTACTCTTGGCTGCAGGCATGTTGCGCGAGGCCGCGGCACTTACCACCCAGGTTGCTGGTGAGGTGATCCCCTCCGATGTCCCGGGCAGTCTGTCGATGGCCATACGCCAACCCGCTGGAGTTGTGCTGGGTATTGCCCCCTGGAATGCACCGGTCATCTTGGCCGTTCGCGCCATCGCCACCCCCCTGGCCTGTGGCAACACGGTGATTCTCAAGGGCAGCGAAAACTGCCCTCGCACGCACCAACTGATCATCGAGGCGATGCAGGAAGCCGGCTTCCCACCGGGGGTGGTCAACTACATCACCAACGCACCGCAGGATGCCGGCGCGGTGGTGGAAGCCATGGTGGCCCACCCTGCGGTGCGCCGAGTGAACTTCACTGGCTCGACCCGCGTGGGCCGCCTCATCGCCATGACCTGCGCCAAGTACCTCAAGTCAGCGGTCTTGGAACTTGGGGGCAAGGCGCCCTTGCTGGTGTTGGATGACGCGGAATTGGACGAGGCTGTTAGTGGCGCGGCCTTCGGTTGCTTTGCCAACAGCGGCCAGATTTGCATGAGTACTGAGCGCATCATCGTCGACGAAAGGGTCGCTGACGAGTTTGTTCGCAAGTTCACTGACAAGGCCAAGTCACTGCCGCTGGGTGACCCGCGTAAGCCCGAGCCCGTGGTCTTGGGCAGTGTGATTGGCATGAATACCGTTGAGCACTGCAACGCGCTGATCGACGATGCTTTGGCCAAGGGCGCCAAGCTGCTGTGTGGTGGCAAGGCCGATAACACCTTGATGCCTGCCACGCTGTTGGACAGGGTCACGCCGCAAATGCGCATCTACCGTGAGGAAACCTTTGGCCCGGTCAAGGCTATCGTGCGAGTCAAGGGTGTGGAGGAGGCGATTGCTTGTGCCAATGACAACGAGTACGGCCTGAGTGCCGCAGTGTTTGGGCGAGACTTGGCGAGGGCCTACAACGTGGCGCGTCGGATCGACTCGGGTATTTGCCACGTCAACGGTCCTACGGTGCATGATGAGGCGCAGATGCCCTTTGGCGGCGTCAAGGGCTCGGGTCTAGGCCGCTTTGGTGGGCGAGCCGGCATCGCCGAGTTCACCGAACTGCGCTGGGTCACGATGCAGACAACCCCACGCCACTATCCGTTTTGAACTCGGCGTAACCTTGTCTCAATGGATACGTCCACCGCCACGGCAGCACAAGCTCACAACCTCAGCTTTCCTGTGTTCGTCCGCACCTGGGGCTTGACGGCTGTGGTGTTCATGGCCATTGACGCGGTATGGCTGATCACAATGGCTCCGCGCCTGTATCAGCCCACCATCGGTCACCTGCTGGCCCCAGAGCCGGATTTGTTGGCGGCTGTCATTTTCTACGCAATCTACATCGCCGGTATGGTGGTGTTTACCGTGCGGCCGCACCAGCGTGACGAGCGCTTGTGGGATGCCGCTTTGCGTGGCGGCCTCTTCGGTTTTGTGGCCTATGCCACCTATGACCTGACCAACCAAGCCACCATGGTGAACTGGCCGTGGATGGTCACGGCTATCGACCTCTTGTGGGGAACTTTCCTCACGGGTTCTGTCACCGTGGCAAGCAAGGCGATTTTGCAGCGCTCCCGCCCTGCGGCTTGAAGCCCGGGCAGGGCGGGAAGCGGGCCCGAGCGGGGAAAACCGTCAGCTTCGGAGCACGGGCTCTTTGAGCATTGGGCCTGAGAACCCCGGAAACACCTGGTCCATGGCTGCATCGCCGAGACCCAGGTGCTGTTGAAGGACGGGGCTCAAGACGCCTCTGAAGTCGGTGGTCACCGCCAGGTCGCGCCCATCGGCCAGGGCTGCTCGGTCCAAGCCGGGCCATTCGCCCCTCACATGGCCACCGGCCACTGGTCCGCCCAACAGCCACATCACGTTGCCGCGCCCGTGGTCCGTGCCGCCGGTACCGTTTTGCCGCACCGTGCGACCGAACTCACTCATCACCACGATGACCGTGTGCTCCAAAGCGTCCCCCAGACCCTGGATCAGGGACTCAAGCCCTAAGCCCAAACTGCCCAAACGGTTGGCCAGTGCCCCGCGCGCGCCACCTTGGTTGACATGGGTGTCCCAGCCTCCGACCGAAGTGAAGGCCAGTTGGGTGTGCGGATCGGCTTGAATGAGTTGCCCCAGGCGCAGCGCGTCGGCTGCAAAACCACGTGCGGTGGGTGCGCCGGCGTCTGCGCTGGGGTCGCTGCTACGGCCGTTGTCCCCGGGGGCTGCCGCGGCCATCTCAGCTTCACGCCGCGCTTGGCGGTTACGGGCATCGGCCGCTGCCATGGTGCGGCTCATCTCGATGCGGCTTTGCGTGGTTTCCTGGAAGGTTCGGGCCAGGCTACCGTCAGACGCATACAAGCGGGCCAGCGCGGCCTGCAGCTCAGGGTTGTCGATGGCTTTGGCGTCCATCGCGCGGGGCCCAAGGCCCAGGCTGGCTACGGTCGCCGGTCCCGCGAAGATGCGTGCCGGCGTGGCTCCCATGTTCAATGCTCGGGTCGTCGACGCTGGGCCCGGCAGATGAGATAGCAATCGGTTCATCCAACCGTCGGGGGTGCTCTTGCGACCTGGTGTGCCGCTCTCCATATAGTCCTGTGCGTCGAAGTGGGACCGGGTGGGGTCGGGGGACCCACTGGCGTGTACAAAGCCCAGCAGGCCTCGGTTCCAAAGGGGCATCAGGCGTTCCAAGGCGGGGTGCAGACCGAACAGACGGTCCAGCGGCAGCACGGTCCCCTCGGCGCTGCTCGGTGCGGCCAGTGCAATTGACTCCCTGGCCTGTTGATAGCCCGTGTCGCCGTGGGGCACCACCACTGAAAGTCCGTCCACGGCCCCCCGCAGCATCACCACCACCAATTTAGGTGCGGCTTTACTGCGGGCTTGGATCGGTGCGCCAGCCCAGGCATCAGACCAACCGGGCCACAGCAGGGAGGCGCTGCCAGCGCATGCAGCGGCCGGGGTCGACAATAGAAAGCGACGGCGCAGCATCGTGTGCTCCTTTCGTTCAACGCTTCATAAATTCAGGGCTGGCCAACAGCAGCGCCAATCGCATCGGCGCCGGCTCGCTGCTGACCGCATCCCGGGTACCCGCGCTCCACAGCGGGCCCAGGGCGTCGATCAGTCCTTGCGCATCTGCTTCGATACGGCCGCCTTGGCGCACCCGCCGCTCGGCCAGGGCGCTGGCGAACTGCACCCGTTGCGCCAGCGCCTCCGGGCTCATCCAGGCACTGGCGACGTTTTTGTATCCGTCTGGGGTCTGTGCACCATACAGGGGCATACCTGCCTGCGCCAACACTTGCAGCAGTGGGCCGACATCCGCTGGCGTGGCCAGCCCCAGGGCCCGAAAGCTGCTGATCAGGTAATGGTAGGGTGTCTTGAATTTCACGCCATGGCCTTGGGGTTGCCAAAACTCGCCTGAAGCGATCAGCTCTTGCGTCACCGCTTTGAGGTCGCCCTGGCTGTCCAAGAAGCGATCGGCCAGGCGACTGACCAGGCTGGCCGGTGGTTGGTCGGCCACGAACGCTTGTGCCAATTTGAAGGCGATGTGGCGTGCGGTGGCTGGATGGGTGGCCAAGATGTCCAGGGCCCATTCGCCCTCGGCTTGGCCGGCAGGCGCCACGGCGTGGCCCAACCAGCGTTTGGGGCCATTGTCGTGACGGCCGGGGTCGAAAACGAACAAGGGCCCCGATCGCCCCTGCCTTGCAGCGCGGCCATCGACTGTCCAGCCGGTCAGCATTCGCGCCAGTTCGGTCACGTCTTGCTGGGTGTACCCACCATCGACGCCCAGGGTGTGCAGCTCCATCAACTCGCGCGCGTAGTTCTCGTTCAGGCCGCTCAGGCGCCCTGCATTGGGATTGGCCCTGGCCAACAAGCCTGGCGCGCGGTAACCGGGCCTGACGCTCTGGGCATTGTCCAGGTACAGCAGCATCGCTGGGTGTTGTGCGCTGGCACCCAGCATGTCCCGGAAACGGCCCAGCACGTGTGGGCGTATAGCGTCGCGCTCGTAGGCACCGGCCAGCACCGAAACCGGACCTTTGCCGACGAATACGTTGAAGTGGTTGAACCAGAACTCAACCAGCACCTCTTGCAGCTGGGCCGGGCTTTCGATGGCTCGGGTCAATCGGGCTTGAGCGGCTTGAAGCACCACAGGGCGCACATGCTCGCGACGGGCCCTGGTTTGCGCTGCTTCGGCGTTGCTCCCGTCCGGCATCGCCGTGTTGGACATGCCCACCTCGGGTGATGCGGTTGCGCCGGCCGTGGCGGCGGCCGCAGCCGCTTGTGCCGCCCTTTGAAAGCGGCTCAAAAGTTCAGCTTGGCTCAGGCCCAGTGTTTCCAAACCTTGTAGCCGGCCAGCCAGCATGGGCGGCAGCGCTACCCGCTGCGGCTCCAGTTGTGCCGCCACAAACCCTTCGAGCCAAGCCTGTGCACCCTGCACACGAATGGCCTGTATGTCGGCCGGCCTGGGTCCGTAGGCCAGCCTGTTCAACGCATGCAGGGCCCGAGCTTCATCGGGGGTCGATCCCACTGTTCGGGCCCAGACAGGTTTAGACCCCACTGCGCTGACCAGGCCTGCACTCCATAAAAGACCGCCGGCGATTCGTCGTCTTGAAATCATGGGCTGGCTCCCAAAAGTGTCGACTGGATGGTACGCGCAAGTAGTTGAGCCCATGCGGCTCAGTTGCAAACTTTTGTTGCTCGGCGCAACCCGCCCACCCACCAATTTAAGCCGCCGCAGCCTCAGAGCGCTGCAGCAAGGTGAAGTGTTCCACCTTGGGCGGCTCAGCGAAGTACGGGCCCACGATGGCGCGCCATTGAGGGAACAGTGGGCCCTGGCGGAAGTGCACCGTGTGGTCTTCCAAAGTGTCCCAAAAGATCATCAGCAGGTAGCGCTCTGGGCTTTCAACACCCTTGTTGACCTTGTAGCCGCGAAAACCGCGGGCCTGGCTGATCACGCTTAAGACTCCGCGAACGATGGCTTCGTCAAACTCCGCTTGGTAATCAGGCTGAATGCGAATATCTGCAACTTCAAGAATCATGTTGGAGGCTCCTGGGCTGAGGGGCCCGTCGGTTGGGTTCTACCCTGTGGCTGAAGGGACGAAGGTGCTCAGGCTGCGCCGTTGGCCCTGAACCATGCCAGGCAGCGCGCCCAACCATCGTCGGCGGCTTCCTTGCGGTAGGTGGGGCGGTAGTCGGCGTGAAAGGCGTGCGGGGCGTCCGGGTAGATGTGGAACTCACTGCGCTTGGCAGCGGCACTGCCCTGTTGCTGCAGGGCCGCTTTCATCTGCTCAACCGTGCTCAAGGGAATACCATCATCTTTGCCCCCGTACAAGCCGAGTACCGGGGCCTGCAGACGGCTCACCTGGTCAATGGGGTGGCTGGGCCAAACCGGGCTTGCCGCACCCACCAGGCGCCCGTACCAAGCCACGGCTGCCTTCAGGCGGGCTTGGTGGGCTGCGTACAGCCAGGTGATGCGTCCACCCCAGCAAAACCCGGTAACCGCCGAGCGCGACACGTCTGCGCCTTGCGCTTGGGCCCAGTTCATGCAGGCGTCGAGGTCGGCCATCACCAGGGCGTCGGGCGTCTTCATGATGATCTCGGCGATCAGCTTGGCGATCTCACCGTAAGCAGAGGGGTCGCCCGCCCGTGCAAACAACTCGGGGGCAATGGCGCAGTAGCCAGCGCGTGCAAAGCGATTGGCTACATCGGCGATGTATTCGTGCACGCCAAAAATCTCGCTAACCACCAACACCACCGGCGGGTTGCGCACCCCGGTGGGCGTTGCGCGGTAGGCCGGTAACTTGAACCCGCCTGAGTCAATGGTCACCTCGCCCACCGTCAAGCCTGCAGTGGGAGTTTTGACAGCGGTTTGCGCCATCACAGGGCCTGCGGCTGCGGCAATGCCTACCCCTAAAGCGCTGCGGGTGAAGCGGCGGCGGTTCAGCCCGCCGGGTCGAACGAGGCTGTCAAAGTCGGCTTGGGACATGATGAAGAGCACCGGTTGTGGAGGTACCACGATGGTAGCCAAGCGGAGCCTGGCCTACACCCGGTGCGGCTACGGCTTCGCTTGCTGGGCCAACTGGCGAAGGGCCTGCTCAAAGACCTCAACCGGTTGCCCGCCTTGAATCAGGTGGCGTTGGTTGACGATGACCGAAGGTACCGACTGAATGCCTGCACTTCGCCATACCGCTTGGGCTTGGCGAACCTCAGCGGCATAGGCCTGGCTGTCGATCACCTCGGCGGCTTGCTGTTCGTCAAGGCCGCACTGGCGCGCGCAGTCCATAAGCACGGTGCGCTCACCCGGGTTACGGTCATCGGCCTGATAGGCCTGAAGCAGGGCACGTTTCATGGCGTGTTGGCGGCCGTGCAGACCCGCCCAGTGAATCATGCGGTGCGCATCGAAGGTGTTCCAGATGCGGGGGCGCTGGCCGAACTGGAAGCCCACCTCTTGCCCTCTTCGGCGCAGATTTTCGCGCGCTGCGGCAAGTTGTTCGTCACTCATGCCGTATTTGTGCTTGAGATGCAGGGCACTGTCCTGCCCTTCAACACCCATCTGCGGATTGAGCTCAAAAGGTTGGAAGTGCAGCTCAACCTCTGCCTCGTCCTTCAGGTTCGAAACGGCACGCTCCAGCGCGTTGAGGCCCACGGCGCACCACGGGCAGGCCACATCAGAGACGAAATCGATCTGAAGCTTCGGGCGAGCCTTGGGCAGCTTCTTGTCATCCCAAGCTTCTTGCGTCGCGTTGATGTCAGAGCCCATCATGTTTGTCCTCTCCAAACTTCACCAGCTGGCCCTGCGCATCGCATTCCTGGTGGTGGTCTTCGGCGTGGCCGCCGCAGCACGCGCACAAAGCCCACAATGTGGCTTTATCCAGGACCACGATCTGCAAGCCCAGTGTAGGGCCAGTTCCGGCGGTGGCAGCAGCGCTTGTGGCTTCATCCGGGCGCCCGACATGCAGGCTTACTGTCGAGCGACCACGGGAGCCGGCAGCGCTTGGTGTGGCTTCATTCGCGACTCCGACCAACAGGCCATGTGCCGCGCAATGACGGGCAGCGGCTCGGCCCAATGCGGTTTCATACGCGATACCGACCGCCAGGCCTATTGCCGGGCGCTCAGCGGCAACACAGCAAGCGCTTGCGGCTTCATACGCAACAACGATCTGCAGGCGCTGTGCAGAGCCCACACCGGCAGTGGCAGCAGCGCTTGTGGCTTTATTCGAGAGGCCGACCTGCAGGCCCTGTGCCGCGCTCGGTTCTAAGCGTTGGCATAAAAGGGGCCGCAGGGTCATAAAAGCCTGTCTGCAGGGCGTGCGGCCGATCAAGGTCCTCGAAGCACCAAGCGCGCTGCGGCCAAGTCTTCAAGGGCTGTTCCAACCGACTTGAACAGCGTCACATCATATGGATGGTGTCGTCCTATCACTTCACCGCGTAACACTTCGGCCAGTTCACCCACCACATGCTGGGGCGTGATCGCGCCATTGGCCAGCGGTTGCACCAGGTCACCCGCTTCGCTGCAGGCGCCGGCCTTCGTGTCCACCAACACGCGCGCCATCGCCACAGCATCGTCATCGGCTTCCCGCATATCAGGTCGGAAGCCCCCAACCAAGTCTAGGTGTGTTCCGGGTGAGAGCCAGGCGCCACGCACCAGGGGTTCAGTGGCTGTGGTGGCGCAGCAGACGATGGAGGCTTGGCTTACGGCCTTGCGCAATTCGGCCGCGGCACGCACCGGCAAGCCTTCACGGGCCAACTCGGCTGCCAGGGCTTGAGCCGCGGCTGGCTGTCGCCCCCACACCATGATGTTGCGCAGCGTGGGCCTGAGGGCCACATGTGCGCGCGCCATCCAGCCTGCCAACCGGCCGGCCCCTACGATGAGCAAGGTGTGGGCATCGGCGGCTGCCAGTGCTCGTGCAGCAAGCGCAGAAGCCGCCGCAGTTCGTCTGAGCGTGAGGGCTTCGCCATCCATCAGGGCCAGGGGGCGCCCGGTGCGGCGGTCGATCACAAGCACAGTCGCCTGAACCGTCTGAGGTGCGCCGGGAATAACCGTGACCAGTTTGCTGATCACCAGCTCCTCATCCCAGGCCGGCATCAGCAGCAGCGTGTCGGTATCAGAAAGTGCGTGCCCATGCCGGGTGGGAACCCGTGCGCCGCGGATGAAGGCGTGAGCCAGGGTGTCGGCCAGCCCTACCCACGGCAAGCAGCGGTGGACCTCATCGGCTGAGTAGACTCGTGTCATGCGGCCCAGTTTAGACAATCTGCCACGTAAGCCGAGCACGGGCATTGACGTATTGGTGATCGGTGGCGGGGTGTTGGGTGCGGCCACGGCCTGTTTCTTGGCGCGAGACCATGGCTGCACGGTCACTGTGCTTGAGCGTGACCGGCTGTACACGCGCGCCTCGAGTGCCTTATCGGCCAGCTCCATACGCCAGCAGTTCAGTACGGCGCCCAATATTGCCCTTTCGGCTTGGAGCATGGGATTCTTGCGTCGGGTCCAGTCAGAGCTGGCCGTTGATGGCCAACCCCCCTTGGACATCGGCTTGGTGGAGGCCGGCTACCTGTACCTGGCCACGGCGCAGGGCAGGACGAGCATGGCCAACCATCATGCGTTGCAGCAAAGCGCTGGCGCCGACGTGGCGTTGCTGCAACCGGATGAAATCAAGGAGAGGTTTCCCTGGTTGCAGGTGCAGGACTTGGCGCTTGCCAGCCTGGGGCTGAGCGGTGAAGGGTGGTTTGACGGCCCGGGGCTGCACCAAGGATTCATCCGCAAGGCCCAGGCCTGCGGCGTGCGTTTTCTTCAGGCCCAAGCCCTCGACTTTGATCAGAGCTCGTCGCACGAGGTGCAGGCGGTGCTCACAGCCTGCGGTCAACGCTACCCTTGCGGCGCGGTGGTACTTGCCGCAGGCGCTTGGACAGCGCCCTTGGCTGCTCGGCTTCAATGCTATTTGCCGGTGGTACCCAAGAAGCGCGATGTGTTTGTACTGGATTCCCCAGCGGCCCCCTTGCCCGGCTGTCCGCTGGTGATTGACCCTTCCGGTGTGTGGTTCAGGCCCGAAGGATCAGGCTTCCTGGCTGGTGCGCCTCCTCGGTCCGAAGCCGATGGTGGCCCGGGTGACCCGGACGAAGCGCCCCTGGACTGGGTCGACCATGCCTTGTTTGATGAGGTGATCTGGCCCACGCTTGCATCCCGGGTGCCGGCCTTCGAAGCCATGAGGGTTCGATCGGCCTGGGCCGGCTACTATGAGATGAACACCTTTGACCAGAACGGCTTGGTCGGGCGATTGCCTAGTTGGAGCAATGTGTACACGGCTTGCGGCTTTTCTGGTCATGGCATGCAACAGGCTCCGGCGGTTGCCTGCGCTTTGGCCGCCAGTATCAGCCAAGCCCCGGCTGGCACCCCCGACATTCAAGCCTTTGATCCGCTTCGGGTGGTCTTGAATCAGCCCCTGCTGGAGCGCAACGTCATTTAGTGTGCGGCCGCTGCATGGTCACCAGCGCGGCGTGAACCGCAGGCATTGCCCACGACCCAAACCCGCGGGCCCGCACGCGATACGCCCAGTGCGGTCTGCAGCAAGCACACATGGGCCTCGCAGCCCGCAAGCACCACCTGGTCCAAAGCCGGATTCGCTTCATTCAAGGCAGCCAACAGCCCATCTTCGAAAGCGTCGAAGTGGGTCTTGGGCAGTGTCTCAGAACACAACGCCTTGAGCTCCACCGGGTTGGGCCCCAGCCGCGCCGGGTTCTGTTCGGTGCCCGGCACGGGAATATTCAAGATTTGTGCGGTATCTGCTAGCGACGCCCCTGGCTGCACTACTGCTGCGCCCTCGTGGATCACCGGCATCAGGCGCTCTTGGTAGTCCACCAATACCAGTGCTCTGCTTCGGGAATTCAGGGTATCCATTGGGCGCTTTAGCCGGGAAAATGGACCGATTCTTCATTGTCCGCGCGCCAGCCCCTTGTCCACTCGCAAAAGGCCCGATCATGAACAGCCCCGTTGACCCCGGTGTCCAGCCACAAGCCACGAGTTACCGGGTGAATCTGATGGACGGCCAGGCCTACCGTGAATCGCTGCGAAGGCTCAAGCCGCGCGTGTACGTGGACGGACGGGGGGTGGCCAGCGTGGCCGACGAGCCCGCGCTGCGGCCGGGCGTCAATGCCTTGGCCTACACCTACGACGCGGCACTCAAGTCTGACTGGGCGCCCTTAGCCTTGGCCACCCAAACCCATCGAGGCCGCCAGGTCAGCCGTATGCTGCACCTCAACGAATCCAGCGCAGACCTGCTCAACAAGCTCGAGTACGTGCGGCTGCTTTGCCAAGAAACGGGCTGTGCGCAGCGCTACCTGGCACAGGATGCGCTCAACGGCTTGGCTCAGGCGGTCGCTGCGATCGACGATGCGCGAGGCACGAGGGAGCATCGCGACCGCTTCCAAGCTTATCTGGCTCATGTGCAGGATGCTGATTTGTCGTTGGGTGTGGCCATGACGGACGCCAAGGGCCAGCGCAGTCGAAAGCCGCACCAACAGGCCAATCCAGATACGTATGTGCACACGGTCGAGCGCAATGCAAAAGGGATTGTCATCAGCGGCACCAAGGCTATCGTGACCGGCGCGCCCTACATGCATGAGCTGCTGGTCATGCCCAGTCGCAACATGGGCCAGGCCGATGCAGACTTTGCCGTGTGTTGCGCAGTACCCATCGACGCCGATGGCCTGACCATCGTCTCCCGCCCGGCAGGTCGGCCGGGTGAGAAGCTCGAGCATGGGCAGGCGTTGTTTTCCGCCAAGTACGGACAGGCCACGGCGGTGTGCGTCTTTGACCGGGTTTTCGTGCCTTGGGACCGGGTGTTCTTTGTCGATGAATGGGAACACAGCTCGGTGCTGACCTACAGCTACGCCACCCACCATCGGCACACCTGCATCGCCGCGCGCGCGGGCTTTGGCGACCTGCTCATCGGTGCTGGCGCCCTGATGACCGAGGCCAATGGGCTGGATGTGGACAGCACGCACTCGCTGCGCGAACCCATGGTGGAGCTGATCAAGATCACCGAGGGCTTTTACGCCTGCGGCGTCGCCGCCAGCGTCTATGCCGCGTGTGACGAGCGCAGTGGTGTCTTCATGCCCGATGCGGTCTTCAGCAACATTGGAAAGCTGTTGTTGGCCACCCAGATCTACGACATGCACCGCTTGGCCCATGAGGTTTCCGGCGGCTTGATCGTGACCTTGCCGGGCCCTGATGAAGACCACAACCCGGCCACTGCGGCGCGCCTTTCTGAGGTGCTGCAGGCCAGTCCGAATGTGCCCTATGACAAGCGCATTCAAACCGCACGATTCATTGAAGACCTGACCGCTTCCTACCAGGGGGGGTGGTACTCTGTGATCAGCTTGCACGGGGGTGGCTCACCGGCAGCCATGAAGCAAGAGATTTGGCGAAACTACCCCGTGGGCAGCAAGGTGGAGCTGGTGGAAAGACTGCTGGAGCGGGGTGTGGTGCACGACCCGTCTCGGGCGATCACACAAAACCGGCAACCCGGCCGCTGTTGCGATCAGGGTTGCAGCACCCCGGGACAGCCAGTGATGGTGCCGCTGCCAAAGCCGATGACTTGAGCCGGCGTGCTGGACCTACTCCCGCACAAAGCGCATCCGCTGCCCACCCTGCGTCAGCACCAAGGCGGGGGCCTCACCTGCATCATCCTCAAAGGCGACCTCCAGCGCGGCCACGCGGGCAAAAAAGCGCCGAGACGCCAGCGCAAAGAGTTCAAACTCCCCTTGGCCTGTGGCCTGTGCGAACAGCTGCCCGTCCCGAGGCCGTATGGTCAACTTGAAGCGAGGGTTCAGCGCATAGACGCCGCCCAGCGGCGCCAGTTCACTGGCCGGCAGACGGATCGCTTCGCGCTGCATCTGGCGCCTTTGTGCAGCCACCTGGCGCGGCGGCACGCTGGGCTCCAGCAGGTGTAGTGCCAGATCCGTTACAGCAACGAAGGCATTGGCCATGACCAGCCCCGCCCGCCGTTGGTCGAGGTCGAGGAACAAGGAGCTTGAGAAACCAGTGGTTCCTCCATCGTGGTTGGCCAGGCGGCGGCCGTTGAGTCTGCCCAGGATCCAGCCCAAGCCCATCGGATTGGACTCACTGCTACCTTCAGCGTGGCGGCGCAGGGTCAGCTCGAATGCCGGCGCAAGCGGGGTTTCGATCAAGCCGAGCGCCGCTTGTGCGTATCGGGCCACGCTGCGGGCCGAACCCACGAGTGCGCCAGCGCCGGCCATCGTGTCGAAGGTCCAGCGCGGCACGGCTTGGCCTTGGGCATCATGGCCCGAGAGCAGCCCAGTGGGCGCATCGCCGGGCGACGCCACGCGCAAGTCGTTTAGACCCAGCGGCTGCAACACCCGCTCTTGCAACAACGCAGCGTACGGCTTGCCGGCGCGAAGCCCCAGCGCGTAGCCCAGAAGGCCAAAACCCAAATTGCTGTATTCCCATCTCGCCTGGCGCGGCACCGGTGGCTGCCAGGACTCCAAGAACGCCTGCAAGAGAGGCCCGTTGTAGTCGGCGTAAGGGTCTGCAGCCAGACGCGGCTGCATATTGCTGGCCAAGCGCGGCAGTCCGCTGCGATGGGTGGCCAGGTCCAGCCATTGCAGGGGCTGTCCCAGGCTGTCGCGCAAGCGCTGACCCAGCACGCTTTCGACCGGATCGGTCAGCGCAAGGTCCTTGCGTTGCACCGCATCGGCCAACAGCAAGGCGGTGAAGGTCTTGGTGATGGAGCCCAGCTCAAACAAATCACTTTCCGGGTTAGGTGCTCGGGCATCGGACGCCGAACGCCGGCCAGCCGAGAGCAACTGCACACCCTGTGCGCCGACCACAGCGGCCGCCAGGCCGCGGCCCTCGGCAGCGGCCCGCTCCCGGAGCGTGTCGGCTAAACCAGCGGCCGTGCCAACGCTGGCCCACACCGCTTGGGTGCCCACGGGCACCACAGTCAGTGCCGTTGCTTGGGTGAAAGAACGTCTTTGCATCATGGGCAGAGAGTTTGCCAAAGTCTCCGTCAAGCCCGTTGCCCAGGGGAGGGGCTGCCAGCACAATCGGCCGATGACCACCCTGCCCATGCTCAACCCCACCCTGCAGACGGCGCTGCTGCTGACCGCCAACCGGATCGGCTATCAGCAGGCAGGCCTGAGCGCGGCCCAGCTCAAAATCGTTCAGGAGCTGCTGACACTGTCGGTGTTTGTGCCGTTTGCTGTTTTTTACCTGCGCGAGCCGCTCAAGCTTGACTACCTATGGGCCGCCCTTTGCATGGTGGGTGCGGTGTACTTCATCTTCCGCAGCGCGTGAGAACGGGTGCTTGTGAGAGCCTTGTTTGCCAAACAATTACTCGGTGTTGATCGAGGGCCGGCAGATTTCTATGCTCTCAGCGCAAGAGGGCATGCACTTGAATAAGGGTTTGGCTGCGGGCATTCGAACCATCGGCTTTCGACGCTGGTACCAGCGCGAGTTGCTGTCGGGTCACGCGCACCTGGTGCTGCTGTTGTTGGCGGTGGTCGGCGTGATGGGTTGCCTGGAGGTGATGCCCACGCTTACAGCAGCGGAACGCCTGCTGTACGGCTGTTACGTTCTGGCCTGTGCCGCTATCGGCGTGTGGGCCTTGCGCCGCTACCTGTACCTGCTCATGCGTGCTGAGGCCATCGCCAACCAGGCCAACTGTCCCCGCTGCGGTGCCTATGGACGTTTGCGACTGGCGCAGGGACCTCACAGGAGCGGCGTTACGCGGGTGCAGTGCCGAGGCTGCGCCCATGAGTGGGACATTGAGGAATAGGCCTGCGATGGGCTAAAGAAACTGCGCAATGCCGTGTTTACAGGCGGCACGAAGCCGATGAACGCCGCAATTTGCAAACACGCAAGCGCTAAATGCAGCCCGGATACGCTCAAATCACGGTGTGGAAGACAGGCTTGAGGCAAGGGGATCAAAAACGGGGAACTCGAACCGATCTCGTTGCCAAGTAGATCTCCTGCAAAAAGGTGCCCAGTGCGACGATCAGCGAGACCATCGATAGAAAGAAGAACAAACCCGCAGCGCCGCGTAGCCGCACCGCGAGCAGGGCCTCCAGGAAGAGCGTGGCCACGACCATACACACCATCAGCGCGGCCAGGGTCCCTGCGGCAATCGCGCGGCTGACCAACTTTCGGCGCCGCTCCAAGAACTTCAACTCTGCCCGCCCGGCGGCGCGCTCATCTTCATCCAAGCTGTCCCAGTTTTGTTCGAAGTAGCGCCCGCGGTCAATGACGCGAGCCAATCGGTTGGTCATCACGCCCAGAAGGGCCGCAATACCAGTCAGCAGGAATACGGGCGCCAGGGCCAGTTGGATGGCATGGGCGATGTCAGAGGCGTTATCGGGTGGCTGCACGGGGTGGGATGGAAGCGCTGTAAAGCCTCAGTATGCAACCAAGCCCCTTCGGCGCTCTTGCCTGGTGGATGCCCGCATCAATTTCAGCCCAAGCTGGCCTCAAGCGCAGCACCCCGAGCGCTTCGCAGCCAAAGCCCCCCTGGCATGGCCCCAAAGCCACCCAATACTGCTCTGACGACCAATAGTTTTCGGTCCACTTCAGACCACAAGCTTTACTGGCTAGGCCTCGTAGAGGGTCAACACCACGTCAGCAGCCTTTGCGCGCAGCGCAATCAAGGCTTGGTAGGCAGCCGACCCGTGCCAACCATCAGCGTCAGCCAGCGAAGCAAAGCGTATCACCACGATGTCCCCAAGTGGACACCCGCCTGACAAGGCCTTCCCCTGATGCCCGCGAAACACCACTTCGGCATTCCAGCCGGCCAGAGTGGCGGGGACCTTGGCGCGGTACTCGGTCCACAAGGCTTCGTCTTTGACGGTGATTTGTCCGACAACATAGGCTTGCGTCATTTGAACTCCCTAGCTGAGCGATGGCTGCTACAGGGAAGGTGCATGTCTTGGTTCACCGGCCTCAGACCAAGGCGATATCGTCGCGCCCCAAAGCACCTGGGCAGCTGTCAGCGGCGCTCTGGAAACCTTCGGGAGTAGCTCGTCACCCAGTATCGTCGGCCGGGCGGCTGGAGTGCTCATGGATGATTCGGAACTTGCCGCCGTCGTATGCGAGTACGCGCGTGCCCCGGCCTTGAAACCTGAACGTTCTGCCGCCTTGTGAGCCCTCCGAGTTGTTGCTGCGTTGGGACAAACAGCACTGGAAGCCTCTGGTTCAACACCTTCAAGAAAACTAGCGCGAGGGCATATTGTCCTGGTGGCTTCTGCCCAGACGCTTGCAAGCGGCGCCAGCTCGACCAGCCGATAATCCGGAGTCTGCCGAAGTCATAGCCTGGCTCATCACGGGCCAGCGGTCTGGCCCCCAATGCCCGAGATCTCCATGTACCTGAAGTTGCCCATCACGGTCGTCGACGAACTTGCCGATCACGAGATCCGAGCCCAGGGCGAACTTGACCTTGCCAGTGGCGATATCAGCATCGTGCGCTACGAGGATTACGACATTGCTACCCAAGGCCTGCCGGCACTTCATGAGGATTACACCTTCACCGTAGGCGTTCTTTCCAACGGTGGCCGTGAAATCGAGTTTGGCGTGCGCGTGGACCGGATGTCCGGCCGGTACAGCGTGACCCCAGACGAGCTGCTGGAGATCAAGGGTCGCGCGGCCAAATTATTCTCGCAGCCGCCCAAGCGCTCACCATAAGACGCTGGCTCACAGACCACCCTTACCCCAGCCAAGTTCTGCGCCGCAAGCGCTTCAGGTCAACTGCTGCAAGAGGCTCAAAAAGTCTTTGGCTATCAGCGTTGCGTAGACCAAACAGCCCACAATGATTTCATTGCGGTACCTCGAAGCGAACCCCAAGACCCGGGAGCGCATGAACCGGACCCTCCTGATAAACGGTGCACGGCGACGAACGTTGTTGCGCGGCCGCTAGGGCGGCAGTATAGGCCGTGCTGCGCAAGATGATGAGCGGCTTGCCGATGTTTTCGACGACCCCAATGTTCGGCAACCTTTCCTTTCGAAGGGTGTCGATAGCGCATTCGTACCGGTGCAGACACGCGGGAAGCCGACGGTCCGAGTGTGGGCCACCACAATGGCGCGGGACATCGCGTTTGTGCTGCCCAACTTGTGTTCAGGCTCCTGTGAGCGCCCGCCCGGCGAACCCATCCGCCCTTGATTAAAACCGAATTGTTTGAATTGAATGGCAAGTGTTTGAATTTCTGTGTGGTTGCGGGTTTGCATCAGGCGCTGCCCTCGGGAAACCCCATGATCAGCACCTTGCCGCGACCCATCTGCGCTGACTAAACTTTCCAACTCGGTTCCGTTTAGTCGAACCTCCTGCTGCCATTCATGCAAATCATCTGGGTTTCCGGACTCACCTCTCGGGTGGTGACGGTGTCGATCACTGCACGCGCCATTGGCATTGGCTTGGCGGGCCTTTGCTGCTTGATGTTGACACTTGGCGTGCTGTTCCACTTTGTGGGTCTGCGCATGGCGGTTGAGCTGTCCCCTTCAGTTGCGCAAGCGATTGGGGGCGTGGCAAGCACTGCAGAGCATGAACGCATGCAACTGCACTACCGCCGCGAAGTTCAAGAACTGCAGTTGCGAGCCAACGAAGTGCTCGAGCGCCTGGGGCAACTCGAGCAATCGCGACAAGACCTGTTGGCCCTGCTGGGCGTGCGACAGGGTGGAATTCCACATCAACCCTTCGCCGATCGAATCGGGCAGGGCGGGCCGCTTCGGCTGCTCGACCTGCTGGATCCGCGTAACCCCGCACTGGACGGCGAGTTGCAACAGGCTTCTTTCAAGCTTTCCCGCTTAGATGCTTCGCTGGATCAAGTTCACGCCCGTTGGGCGCAAGAGAGTGAGCGCCTGCAGCAACTGCCGTCTGGTCTGCCCATTTTTGGGGATTTCTACATGAGCAGCGGGTATGGGGTGCGCCCCGATCCCCTGACGGGTCAGCGCAGCTTGCACGAGGGCGTTGATTTCGTGGCCCCAGTGGGGACGCCCGTGCGTGCAAGCGGAGGAGGTCATGTTCGCCGCTCCGAGTTTGCAGGTGACCACGGCCATCTCGTCGAGATCGAGCATGCAGAGGGCTATCGATCGCGCTATGCCCACCTGAAGACCCGCCTCGTGCAACCAGGCGATTGGGTTGAGCGCGGTCAGGTCATTGGTTTGCTGGGCAACACGGGTCGAACCACCGGGGCTCACCTCCATTACGAGATTGAACACCAAGGCAAGCTGCTCGACCCCAACCGTGCCCTGGCCCCTCTGTCTTGGCGATGACCACCGTTGACCGATCTCACACTGCCACCAAGAGGAGTTCCCCATGTTCGGCAAACGAGCCAAACTAGGCCCCAGCCCCTTGACCCTTGATCAGGAGTCCTTCTCCACGCTCATCGGGCGGCAGACGGTTGTAGAGGGGCAGCTGAGGGTACGAGAAAGCGTGCGAATCGACGGCGAACTCATCGGCCTTGTGCACGCCCCTGCTGACCAGGCCGTCGCTGTGGTGGTCAGCCCCACGGGTCATGTCGAAGGGGACATTATTGCGCGTCGGGTGGTGATTGCCGGGCGTGTCAGTGGCCATATTCACGCGCAAGATCGAGTCGAACTACACGCGGGCTGTTTGGTGCAGGGTGACATCAAGTACGGATCTATCGCCATAGAACACGGAGCGCGCGTGCTGGGGCTGCTGCTACAGGTGGACGATGCGCAAGAGCGCATCGAGCATGACACGCAAGCGGCTCTGGCGCGTGTGCAAAGTGGTTCGCATAGTACCGGCTGATCGGCAGCAGATTCATGCAGCCGTGCGCTTTACGGCGCATCCTGCAGTGGCAATGCTCTGTTGGGCGGCGCACGCGCTTGCATGCCCGGCTGAAGGCCGGTCTGGGCGTCAAGTCCTTGGTAACGCTTGGTAAACCGCCGGGCCAGGGCTGTGCGGCCAGGCAGAACCCGATCGGCGCAACAGTTGCCAAACGGCCGGGATGGGTATATTGTCAATAGCAACTGTTGCTGCCAAGTAAGGCTTGCCGACGGGCACCTTGTGTGGCTACCGGCCTGCCCTGTACGGACCGAAGGACCTGATCATGTCTACCAAGCCTGTCAGCGCCGCCATGACGCGGCCCTGGCCATCACCGCTGAATATGACGGTGTCGATCGACGCATTTGTGCAGGCGGCCTTCAAAAATCTGGACGGCAATGGTGATGGCGTCGTCGGCCGCACGGAGGTGCTGGCCAAACTTGGACCTGCAGCGAAGATGCCATTGCTCACCTTTATGGTTGGCCAGGTGGTCAAGAGCTTGGATACCAGCGGCGACGGCCTAGTCTCAAAGGCCGAGCTAACAGCGTTCCTCAACAGAGCGGACGCTAACCAAGATGGGTCGCTCTCGGCTGGCGAAATCTATGCGGCTGGTGTTGGTTTGGTGGGCGTTATTGCAATGATCGGCCCCCAGCCGCCTGGCGGATGACGTTGATGCACCAGGCGGCTCTGCAGCGGCCAATGTGGCCCCATTGCCGGTGAACAAGGACCTGGCGTACATCAGCTACTGCAGTCAGGCACATTTGCCGTCGGGGCAAACCGATCTCGATCGGATTCTTGATGTTTCTCAGCGCAACAACCAGCGCGATCAGATCACCGGCCTTCTTACCTACAGCGGGGAAGTCTTCGTGCAATTCCTGGAGGGTCCGCCACAGGCCTTGCACCGCCTGATGAGCAGGCTCAGGGGCGATCCCAGGCACCGCAACATCATCATCCTATCGGAGGGTGTGGCACATGAACGCATGCTGGCCGGCTGGGATATGGAGTTGGTGACACGCCAGGAAGCTCACTTAGCACTGCGTGAAGCGTTGGGTGAGGCGGGTGATTACGCGAAGGTGATCGCGCTATCCAGCCTGCTAGCAAAGCTTGACCCTGATTTGCATCGGGGCGGCTGAGCCCTCCAGGTTCGAGATTGGCATGGCTGACTCAAGGTGTGATTAAGCCCGCGCACCAAAAACAGTGCATGGCTGCGGTGTTTGCGAGGCGCCAACGCCACGTGTCACCCCGGTCAAAGTGTCTTGCACCCTGCGCGATTGGCTAGAGCTTGGCAGGGGTTTGAAGAAACCTGGAACCGCTGAGCCAGCCAAGCGGGTCACTTGCCCCCACTGGCGCACTGTTTACGAAATTGCTCGTTGGCGGTGGTCGACTTGCCGTAATCCGCATTCGGGTTGCTTTTTCGCCAACTGTCTTGTTTCTTTTTTACGCATTCTTCGACCGGATCCCCGCACCCGGTCAGAAACACCAAGACGGAGAGCAAAAGGAACTTTGTCATGGCGACCTTCCCGATGCAATGAGAACTGCTGTCTGACGTCCAAAACTTGGTCATTAGACTCTATGCCGGGTCTGGAGTTCCAGACCGTGGCTTGCGGGACTTGCGCTTGCCACAGGCGTGGCCTTGCCCTCGGGCCTAGGACCAAAACGAGTCTCAATGCAGCGCGTAATAAGAAAGCCCGATCGGCCGCTAGGCCTGATCGGGCTTGACCCGGTGCACGAGAGGCACTGGGTTGGGTGCGTGTCGGTAGGCTCAGTCGCCTAGCCGAACCACGCGAGCGGCATGGATGTCGCTCTTCAGAATGCGGTTCGGATGTATCGCGAACCGCCCTTGTAGTGTAGGCCTCGGTCTTGGCCCAGTCAATAGGCCATTTTGCGGTTGGAACCCCTCATCGGGCCAGCGCCGAACCCAAAAGAGCACTCAGGAACTTCAACTCAGGCGTCAAAAGCCTGAGCCGAGCCTGCTGCAGCCGCTGGTGCGTTGCAGGCGCTTGTTGCTGCCTCAAAACAAGGTAGGCCCCTTATGCCAAGCCTGTCTGCGCGCCCAGCCTTGGAAGTGAATCAACACCCTTCACAGAATGTTGTTCGATGATGATCCATGAATCAAACAAACCGCGTCACTTGGCGCTCAAATCCCTCGCACCGACAAGTCTTCAGCGCAACCTTAAGCCTTCATGACGGGCAACCGCTTCAATTGCCGACTCGAACAGTTGGCGAGCGATCCCCGAGAGCTGATGCAAGTGCGCATGGAGTTCTGCGTCGCCTTGATTGTGCTTGGCGCAGTCCGCGCTGTAGCTCTCAAAGCTTGCAATTTGAATCAGGAGCTCAGCAACGTGGCGAGGGCACTCGCAAGCAGACGAGGAGGGAAGTGCAGCAATTGCCGCCAACGCCTCATCGTCGTAGCGGCGGGGCGTGGCAGACACTTCGGTCCTCGTGGAGTTCCGCAGAGTGGCAAGTGTTTGGCCTGAGCGGTCTGTGCTCACCCGTGCGCTTGCGACGCGTGTTGCTAGCGAGTCAAGCGCGGCGCCCATCCCTGGGTCGTTTGCTGGGTCCTGAAACACGAGGGCGCCGGTGTCCACAAACACCCTCTGTGCTGCGGCCCCGGCAAACCGGTAGACCACGGCCGCCTCTCTTGCTGCCCACGCTTGACGCGCAGCCTCCAACTCCGCGGCTGCGCTTGGCTGCAGACCGGGGGAGTGCCAGATCAGCACATCTACAACCTGTTGCCGGCGACTCCTTGGCTCGCGTGCCGCCTGTGCCACCCTTGTCGCTTCAGCGAGCGTTGAGAACTCCGCGACGACCTCGACGGCCCTTCTGGTGCCTCGGGCGACTGCGGGGCGCCGCAGTCGCTCGGCGAAACCCTTCCCAACCACAACGAGCCGCAGCGCCACAGCGGGGTCCGAGCGCGTGAGAGCCGTCAGTTGAGCGCTGCTGGCGTGCTCTCCGGCCAGGGCTTGCAATTGCTCGGTTCCAAGCGGCGCAAGCGAGCTGATGGCGTGCCCCTGCTGAGTCAAATGCCTCAAAAGCAGCACCCGCTGGACGTCTGCAAGGTCGTACAGCCGGTGCCCAGAAGCCGTCGCTTGGGGGTTCACAGCTCGATAGCGCTGCTCCCAAACACGCAGCGTGGCCACGGGCATCAGCGCTATTCGTGCGACTGCTGCGCTGCGGAACTGCAGCGCTTCTTTTGTTGCGGGTTGGCTGGAAGCCTGCACTTTGCGCATCGGCACGGGTTTAGTTGAGTTTGAGTTGAGTTGGATTATGGACGGATAAAACCTAAAAAAATTGACTTGAGTTGACAATGAGTTTGTTTTGCTACACTGTGGGCTCAATTCTTCGCAAAGCGGTCCAGTTCCCAGGCCCTCGCCGCTTTGTCACACACCGGCCTGTGCAACCCATGAGGACGTTGATGAAAACGAGACGCACATTCCTGATGACCGTAGCTGCCGGTGGCGTCACGCTGGCGGGAGCCGCCCATGCTCAGGCTCGCCTTGATGAGAAAGACGCGCAGGCGGTGGCCCTAGGGTATTTGCACGATGCCACCAAGGTGGACTCTAAAAAACAACCCAAGTACGCAGCCGGGCAGGTCTGCAGCAACTGCGCCCTCTTCCAGGGGAAGTCTGCAGACGCCTGGGGCGGATGCCCGCTTTTTGGGGCCCGCCAGGTCGCAAGCAAGGGCTGGTGTAGCGCTTGGGCGAAAAAGCCCTGAACGCTCAGCAATCGCCCGGTCCTGGTTAGCTCCTGCGTAATGCAGGGGTCCGAGGTAACGCTTGACATCTTCGGCCCTGCAGTCGCCGCTGGTGCAGTCTGCGGCGACTCGGCAGCCCTGGTCTGTTTAAAGCTGGATTGTGTGACTTAGGGGCGCGTTCTCGATGGATGTCTTCTTGACGGGGGCTGCACTCCTGATCACGGCCTGGCTGTTTGGCGGGATGCTTCTGTTCTCCGCGGGCTTTGCAGCATTCGCCTTCAAGGCGCTCGCGGCCGCCGAAGCGCGGCTGCTCATCCGCCGAGCATTTCCCCCGTTCTATCTGTTTGTCGAGGGCTCAGCGGCTGTCGCCGCTGTGCTTTGCTGGTCCGTCGATCGCTGGAGTGCGACCGTTCTTGCGCTTGTCGGAATCACCACAGTTTTTGCACGACAAGTGCTGATGCCTGCCATCAACGCCGCGACCGATCGGGGCGATAAGCGGCGTTTTGCCTGGCTACACAGCCTCTCGGTGCTGTTGACGCTGTCGCACATCGTCGCAGCCGCTGTAGTGCTCATCCGACTGGCGCATTAGCGTTGTCGAGGGCCGTTTGTGCGCCCTTTTGGTGCTTCGACGTCGCTTTGCGCTCAACAAGAATACGCCAGCGGTAGAACCTTTTTGGACATGGCTTTCCTGGGCCTAGATAACTGCTGCGGTCGCACTATGAGCCCAGAACCAGCGCTGCGCCCCGCTCGCCGATCATGATGCTCGCCGCGTTGGTGTTGGAAGACACCACTCGCGGCATCACCGATGCATCGATCACGCGCAGGCCTTGCACGCCTTGAACGCGAAGCTGCGCGTCCACGACGGCGCGCTGATCACTGCCCATGCGGCAGGTGCTGGTTGGATGAAACACCGTGCCGCCAGAGTTGCGGGCAAAGGCCTCAAGCTCGGTGGGCCCCGGCAGCTTTTCCTCCACCCAGCGTTTGGCGAAGGCGGGTTGCCGGTAGATCTCACGGCAGATCTCCAGCGCGTTGACCAGGGTCCGCAGATCTTTGGGTTCGCGCAGGTAGTTGGCGACGATCTGTGGTGACTCCGATGGGTTACTGCTGCGAATGCGAACCCTGCCTTTGGACTCGGGTCGGCATTGGCAGACCGACACCGTGAAGCCTGGGTAGTCGTGCAAGGGCGTGCCGGGCTTGTCGACGGACAGCGGCATGACATTGAACTGAAAGTCGGCCCGACTGCCGACGGCCTCTTTCGTACACCCAAAACCGCCCACCTGGCCGGCACCCACGGTGAGCGGGCCACGCGCATTCACCAGCCACTGCAGACCCATGCTTGCCAGGCCTATCGGGCTGCGCACCTGGTCATTCAGCGACACACGATCCTTCAAGCGCACGATGGTGCGTGCCTGGTAGTGGTCCTGCAGGTTCTCGCCCACCTCAGGGCTGTGTTGCTGCACAGCGATACCCAGCCCGCGAAGATGGTCGGCAGGTCCGATGCCCGACAACTGAAGAATCTGCGGCGTCTGCAGGCTGCCGGCGGAAAGAATAACCTCACCTTCGCTTCGCCAGGTTTGCAGCTGGCCTTCGTGCAGGCACTCCACGCCAACGGCGCGCTGCCCCTCGAACAGAACGCGGGTCACAAGGGAAGCTGTGAGCAGCTTCAAGTGCCGATGCTGCAATACCGGTCCAAGGAACGCGGTGGACGCACTCGAGCGCCACCGCCCGCGGATGGTGAGTTGATAGCGGCCCACGCCGTTCACGGTCGCGGCGTTGAAGTCGGCATTCGCGGGCAGGCCAAACTGTTGCGCGGCTTCAAGCCAGGCCATGCAACTCGCGTCATCGTTACGCAGTTCGCTCACGCCCAGCTCGCCGTCGGTGCCGTGGTACTCGCTGGCCTGACCGTCGTAGCGCTCTGAACGCCGAAAGTAGGGCAGCACCTCGCGGTATGACCACCCGGTGGCACCTTGCTGCGCCCAGTCGTCATAGTCTTGATGCTGCCCACGGATGTAGAGAAGGCCGTTGATTGAGCTCGACCCTCCCAACACGCGCCCGCGCGGCCAGAGGATGCTGCGGTTACCGGTCTCAGGCTGAGGATCCAGCTCGAACTGGCGCGAGAATCGGGAGTCGAAGATTGATCGGAAGTAGCCCACCGGCATCCGCAGCCACAAGGACGCGCGATCAGTGCCGCCCGCTTCGATGAGCAGGACCCGTCTACCGGCATGCACCAGCCGGTTGGCAAGCACGCAGCCGGCCGAACCCGCGCCCACAATGATGTGGTCCCATGTGCGCGCCGGTTCTGAAAGCATGGCTCGGGTTCTCAGGCCTTCACGTTCTCAAGAAGCAACTGGGTATCGAAATAGGTTCGTGAAGGAACCGGGTTCTGAATGCCACCAAAGCGTGCATAGAAATCCGTCACTTGCTGCAACCAGCCGAGTGCAGTGCCGTCCTGGTAAAGCTTGCGCCACTCAGCGGCCGTGTTGTAACGAGACGCCTTGAATTGCTCCTGCAGATCGGACAACGGGACCTGCGCATAGTTCTTCTCTTGAATAACGGGCAGGATGGTGTCGACATTGCGTATCAAGTCGTCGTTGGACGCCGCCCAGCCGCGGACCACCTGCGCCAACACAGCACGGTTCTTCTCGTGATAGTCTGAGCGCGTGGCCCAACCACCCACGATGGCCGACTTGGGAAAGTAGGCTGATGCATCTACCAGCATCTTTGCGGTGGGTACGCGCTGGCGCACCTGAACGTTGAAGGGCACCCACAAGGCCACAGCAGGCACAGCGCCCGAGATAAAGCTCGTCACCGCAACTGGCATGCCTTGGTTGACCAACTCCACATCCTTAGCAGGGTCCAAGCCATTGGCACGCAACGCCGCGTCCAAGAACACATGGGCCGTGGTGCCCAGCGTCGTGGAGATCTTCTTGCCTTTTAGATCAGCCCAGGTTTTGACTCCCTGGTCTTCGCGAATCCACAGTTGCGCGGTGGCGAACTCGATGTTGTTGATGAGGAAGGCCTTACCCTGACCACGTGCGGGGAAGTTTGAGATCACGGCCCCGGTGGACAGCATATCCAGGCTCCCGCCGATCATTGCGTTGAACAGTTCCAAGCCAGTGTTGAACTTCACTGGATCAAACTCGATCCCTTCCTTGGCCCAGTGGCCACGGTGCGTGCCCGTCCACAGCTGACCGGTGACCGCCAGCGTATCGACATAGCCGATACGGATCTTGGTGCGCTGCTGTGCGGTGGCGGGGGCGCCGATGGTGCTTAAGCCCGCTGCGGCCAGGCTGGCGGCGACGATGGTGCGACGTCGGGTTTGAAAGTGATGGGCCATGAGTGTGTCCTCGTTTTGGGTTCAGGAGGTGGCGGAGCCAAGCTTTTGCTGCACCTCGTACTCCGCCATCACGAGGTCGCGAACACGAGCCTTTAGGGCTCCAAATGCAGGGGTATCGTGCAAAGCTTCGCTGCGCGGGTATGCGAAGGGCACGTCGATGATTTCCTTAATGCGCGCCGGCCGCGCCGTGACAACGACGACGCGCGAGGCCAGATAGACCGCTTCGTCAACCGAGTGCGTGATCATCAGCACGGTCTTGCCTTCCCGCTCGAGCACCTCGAGCAGCAGGTTCTGCATCTTGGAGCGCGTTTGTGCGTCGAGGGCGCCAAAGGGCTCATCCATCAGCAGGAATTCGGGCTGCGCGGCATAGGCCCGCGCAATGGCCAGGCGCTGACGCATGCCGCCCGACAGGGTCTTGGGGAAGGCACGGGCAAAGTCGGCCAGGCCCATCAGCTCAAGGTAACGCTGGCCGATTTCGCGATGCTGCGATGCCGGTACCTGGCTGCTGTGCAAGCGCAGCCCGAACATGATGTTCTGCTCAACAGTCAGCCAGGGAAAGACGCCATATTCCTGAAAGATCACGCCACGGTCTCGCCCAGGACCCGTGATCGGCTTTCCGTCAAGAGTCACGCGCCCCTGCGTGGGCTGAACAAAGCCGGCCACGATGTTCATCAGGGTGGTCTTGCCACATCCCGACGGACCGACGATGCAGATGAATTCGTTTTCGCTGATGGCGAATGACACATCGTTCACCACGCGCAGCGGGCCGAGTTCGGTCGCAAAGTCGACCGATACGTTTTCGAAGTTGATACGGATCTCGGGCATGGGCGCGCAGATTCAGTGACCTTCAACGCGGTCTTGCCAACGGATCAGCCGACGGGTGAGGGCGCGTAACGCCATATCCATGCTCAGCGCTACGGCTCCGATGCACACAATGCCCACATAGATCACATCGATCTGGAAGAAGGAGCCCGCGCTCTGAATCAGGGCGCCCAGACCCTGCTGCGCCGCCACAAGTTCAGAAGCCACCAGCGTGGCCCAGGCTACACCCAAGGCGACCCGCAGCGCCGTGAGGATGTGCGGCATGGTCATGGGCACGATCACCCGCGCAAAGATCTCGGCGTCGTTGGCCCCCAGCGTCTTGGACACCTTGATGTAAATCGGGCTGATCTGCGCCACGCCTTCGTACATCACGATCACGCCGGCGAAAAAACTGGCGTAGAACAAGATGATGACCTTGGCCGGTTCGTCGATGCCGAAGTACACGACGACCAAGGGGATGAGCGCGATGGGCGGTAGCGCGCGGAAGAAGTTGATCAGGGGGTCCAGAAAGGTCCGGACGTTCTTGTACCAGCCGATCAGAAAGCCAATTGGTACAGCCACCAGAATGCCCAAGCTTACACCTAGGGCCACGCGTTGCGTGGAGCGCAGGATATCCACTACCAGGCGGTCGGTGGTAAGCAGTTGCCAGAACTTTCGGGAGACCTCGCCGGGGGTGGGCATCAGCCCGGTGTTGACCAGGCCCGACACGGCAAGCAGGTGCCACATCGAGACGAGCACAGCCCAGGGCATCAGAACGAGACCCAAGTGACGCAGGCGTGCGGCTGTGGTCATCTCCACGAGTTGACGTTTTTGTTGATCTAGATACTATAGATAGGACTTTAGAAAGTATTTCAGGTTTTCCCTATGACCGGGCTCAGCTCAGCCGACCCCGTACCGCGGTATGCGCGTTTGGCGCAGCTGCTGCGCCAGCGCATCGCCAAGCAACAATGGCGGCCTGGAGAGCGGCTGCCGCGGCTTGAAGATCTGATGGCTGAGTTCGGCGTAGCTCGGGTCACCGCGCGACAGGCCATCGCCATCCTGGCGCAGGAAGGGTGGGTCCGCGTCAGCCGTGGTCGTGGCACCTTGGTGCAGGACCGCGCGGCAGAGGGGCGAACGCTGCATCTGCAAACTTCGCTCGCGGCGCTGGCGCAGGCTTACCGCAACGACCGGCCTACCTTGTCGCTCATCGACGAACGCCGCACCCAGCTTCCACCCTCTCAGCCGTACGGCACACCAGCCTACGCCTACCGGTTTTTGCATCGGGTGCACTCGCGCGGAGGCGAGCCCTACTGCGTCATCTCGATCCACCTCGACGAAGACATCTTCCGTTTGGCGCCGAAGCGATTCCGGCGTGAGACGATCATCCCGGTGCTGATGGAGCTGTCCCAGGTGCGAATCGCGCATGCGCACCAGACGCTGCGCATTGCAGTGGCTGATGTTCAGACGGCGCAACTGCTGGGCATGCCCTTGCATGCAGCCGTGGCCGAAGTGGTGCGGGTGTTTCGCGACGCTGACCAGCGCGTGATCTATGTGGCGGAGATCGCCTACCGTGCCGATTTCATTCGATTTCAGATGGATTTGATGGTTTGACACCATGCCGCGAATCGCCTTGACGATGCATCCCAGCGATAACGTGACCACCTTGATGGATGGGCGGCTGGATCAAGCGTCAACGCACGACGGCTTACTCCTGAAGACCTCGGTGCCTTTTGGCCACAAGGTCGCGTTGCGCGCGATTGCTGCGGGCGAAGCTGTCGTCAAGTACGGCGTGACCATTGGCGTTGCCACCACCGCCATCTCACCGGGAGAACACGTGCATGTCCACAACTGCAGCTGAGTTGCCGGGCTTCGAAGCCTACGTTCGAAGCGACGGGCGCGTGGGCGTACGCAACCACTTGGCGCTGGTGTCTACCGTGGCGCTCAGTAACCGAACGGCTGAGCTGGCGGCCGCAGCGTTTGACGCACGCCGGGCTGTCAGCACGCCCCCGACCTTGCTGGTCCGCGGTGAGTTTCAGCGCGGCCTGCAAGCCACCGATGCAGAGCTGCTCAATCGGATACTCACCCAACTCGTGCTGCACCCCAACATTGGCGCGGCTGTGGTGCTTTGCCACGACCGCCGGGCAGCCCAGGTTTGGCGACGACGTGTGGCCGGCTGCGGCAAAGCGGTTGAGGTTCTGGCGGTGATGGACAGCCAGGGCGTGCAGCGCGCTGTCGACCTCGCCGTCGAGGCATTGCTGCGCCTGGAGCCAGAGCTGCACCGCGCGACGCGCAAGACCTGTGCTTTGTCCTCACTGACCTTTGCGCTGGAGTGCGGAGGGTCAGACGCTTCCAGCGCCCTGTGCGCCAACCCGGCGATAGGTCGCTTCGTGGACTCGGTGGTGGCGCAGGGTGCCCGCGTCATCGTTTCGGAGACGGCGGAATTCATCGGTGGCGAAGCTGTGGTTCGATCCCAGTCCGTCAGCGCCGAAGTGGCCGACGCCATCATCGCGCGTATCGGTGCTACCGAGGCTCGTATGGCTGGTGACGGCGACCATTACCGTGGTGTCAACCCGACCGCCGAAAACATTGAAGCAGGATTGACCACGCTAACGGAGAAGACGATGGGTGCGATGTGCAAGATCGGCACCTCTCGCTTTGAAGGATGCTTGGCGTTTGGTGAGACCCCGTCCAAGCCGGGGCTGTACTTCATGGACACCCCGTTCTTCAGTCCCTGTTCGATCACCGGCATGGTGGCGGCGGGCGCTCAGATGACACTGTTCGCCATGGGCGTCTTCAACCCCTCTGGCAACCCCCTGGCACCCACCATCAAGGTCTGCGGCAACCCCGACACCTTGCAACATTGGCATGATGGCATCGACGTGGCGCTGGCCGACATGATCGAAGGTCACATCAAGCTGGATACCGCAGCGCAGCGGCTGCAGCGCGTGATCATGAACGTGGCCAACGGAGCCCTCACGCACACCGAGCGTTGGGGTGAAGGGCAGTTCATCGTGCCGAGGATGCTGCCCGCTTTCTAAACCCGACTACAACCTCACCTGCAAAGCAAGCCGCCGAATACGATGTTGATCTTGCGGCGCTGTGTCCTGCACGCTGAGGATCTGCCTTGCGCAGGGCAAGCGGTCGATGCTGTCGATGGCTGCCGGCGAGTTGGGGTTGACGGCCGTGCCCGAGCCGCTCACGATCCCGGTGGGGGTGTTGCTCTGGGCCTGCGGCAGCGGCGCGGCCACGAGTGCACCGGCCACAAGCGCCAGCAGTTTTTCAGGAACGACATCTCGTAGCGGCCTTTCAGCGCGTTGTGCGGTATTCGAGCTCCGGGCGCAGCGCGACCGGCTCGCCGAGGTTCCAGAGCGCCCAGTGCAGCTCCATGTCAGCGTTACGCAGTATGGCCTCGATCTGGGGCAGTTCGCTCCCAGCCAGCGCTTGCGCGATCAGTTCGCGCGCATGCCGGAGTAACTTGGCTTGGTCTTGGGTTTCCATGGCTTTCCTTACCGGTCCAGGGCGCGTCGCAGTTCCTTCGGGCGCTGGTCGATGATCCGCTTGGTCTTGAGCTCGAAGCGTGGCAGCGTCACGGGCGCGACCGGCACCACGTTCAGCCGCACGTGCAGCGCCTGATGTATTCGCTCGCCGGCGTCCTTCGCGATCGCGTCCCACTTTTCGGGCGTGACCGAGGGCTCCGGCTCGAAGCGCACCGTCATCCCGTCGTTACCGTTCTCGTGCGTCAGCACCAGCTCGTAGTGCATGCTAACGCCTTCGATCTGGTTGAGGATGTTTTCGACCGCCGTCTGGTACACGTTGGTGCCACGTACCGTAACCATGAAGTCCGTGCGTCCCAGCACGGCGCCTTCGAACTTGGCCCAGGTGCGGGCGCAGCTGCACGCCGAGCGGCGCCGCACGAGGTCGTGCGTGCGGTAGTTTAGGAGCGGCTGCGCGGTGTTGGCGTAGCCAGTGACGATGTTCTCACCGATCTCGCCGTCTGCGACCTCGCCGCCGGACTCCGGATCCATCGACCAGCTGAAGACGTTCATCTCGTTGACGTGCACGCCGTCGCCGAGTGGGCAGCCTGGCGCTATCGCGTCGACCTCCGCAATCCCGAGCAGTTCGCCGGCCTTGGCTCCCCAGGCCTTCTCGATCTGCTCGCGCATACCGGGCAGGGCGGTGGGGCCGGGCTCACCGGCGTGGTAGGTGTACTTGATCGAGCTTTGCGATAGGTCGACCCCCATGTCCCTGGCGACCTGCGCGATGCGTAACGCGAAAGTCGGCGTCGAGATTAGCACTGTGGGCTTCATGCGCTGGATGGCCTGGATATGCCCCTTGGTGTCGAGGCCGCCGCCAGAGATTACGCGGCAGCCGAGGCGGCGCGCGCCCCAGTACGCGCTCCAGAAGCCGGCGAAGTTGCCCCAGCCGAACGCAAAGTAGAAGGTGTCGCTGGGGCGGATGCCCAGGCCCCAGAAGCCGTACACCCACGACTCGCCGTAGCGCACGCTGTCAACCATGGAGTATGGGATCGCCAGCGGCACACCGGTGGTGCCGGAGGTCTCGCAGTGGTGTGCGACGAAATCCATCGGCAGCGCCAGCGTGTCGCCGTAGGGCGGGCGCTCCTGCTGCAGGTGAATGAACTCGCTCTTGTCGGTGACCGGCACCTTGCGCTTGAAGTCCTCAAGCGTGCGGATGTCCGACGGCCTCAGTCCCGCGGCGTCGAACTTGCGTCGGTAAAAGCGAGTGTGCTCGTAGGCGTAGTGGCACAGCGCCTGCACGCGCTGCAGGTGCAGCGCGTCGAGCTTCTCGCGCGGCATGGTCTCTGTGAGCTTGTTCCAGAACGGACTGCCGGCCGATTCCGGGCTCAGTGTCGCGAGGGGTGGCGAGGTCATGGTGTCTCCGTATTGCTTTTAGATACTGGACGGATAGTATGTAGACGGCTTTTGCCCCGGCATACGGAATTACCCGCTGCAAACCGGCGGCGCACAGCCGAAAGACAACAGAAGATGAAAAGCACGGTTGCCGCCCAGCGCCGCTCCGCCACCACGAAGGTCGAACAGAGGCAACTCAGCATGGAGTTACTGCTGGGGTCTGCGCTGCGCCTGTTTGTCTCGCAGGGCTACCGCTCCACCAACTTGGAGCAGATCTCCAGCGCGGCCGAACTCACCAAGGGTGCGGTGTACTTCTACTTTCGCAGCAAGGAAGCGGTGTTGCTCGAGTTGCTCAAGCAAGTGCAGGGCACGGTGGTGGACCGAGCGATTGAGGTCACCGAAGCGGCGGGTGGCAGCGCCACCGAGCGCGTCGTCGCTTACGTGCACTACCAGGCGAACCTGGGCATCACGCACCGCGACGAGGTGCTGCTGCTGATCCTGATGGCGCTGGAGTTCAAGGAGCGCGAGGGCGAAGTGCAGTCGTTCATCGCCAACCTGTATGCGCGGCAGTGCACCTTCATCGAAGGGCTGGTGCGCGACGGGCAGCAGCGCGACGAATTCCGCACCGATGCTGCCACGCGCGAACTGGCGTCGCTCGTGCTCGCGATCAACGACGGCACCTTCCTCGAGTGGTACCGGCGCTCGAACGTGCTCAAAGGTCCCGACCTGGTGCGGGCGCTGCGCTTGATGGTGCTCGGCGGGCTCGGCGCCGCGGCGGGTCAGTTGCCAGCAAAGCCGGCACGGCGCAAGGCGCCCGCAAAGATCACGACGGTAAGCCGAAGCTCTCGTCACACATAGTGGAAAACCCGGCTCCGAGGGATGCCTAAATTTACATACCATCCGGCTAGTATCTTTGAATTCGACACCAAGACGAGGAGACCCCAGCATGGACCCCGCTACACAGCAGCCTATGCGCACCTGGAAGCAGGGCGACCCAGACATGCCCGAGGAATTCCGCCAGATGCTCGTCAAGCTGCTGCTCGACGAGCACCTCGAGAACAACGGCAACACCGAGTACCGCAAGATCCTCGCGAAGATCGCGGACGCCGGCCTGCGCTACGCGCCGCACGGGCGCGCGATGGAGATCGAGACCGAGATCGTTCGCCAGGAAGTGCACCACGGGAAGATCTGTGAGGACCTGCTGCGCGGCCTCGGCGCTGACCCGAACTGCACTAAGCCGATCAAGCAGTACGCCTTTCACATCCCTTTCGACGACTGGATCGACTTGGCCTGGTTCCACGCGCTGATCGACCGCGTCGGGCTTTATGTCGGTGTCGAATGGACCGGCAGCCCCTATGAGCCGCTGGCCGTGGTGTCACCCGGCCTGGAAGCCGACGAGGAGTTCCACACCAAGTCCGGTTTCATGCACCTGCGCGAGATCTGCAACACGCCCGAAGGCAAGGCGGCCGCGCAGGAGCGCCTGCAGAAGTGGTGGACTGCGGCGCTCGACATGTTCGGCAAGTCGAGCTCCGTCAACTCGCCGGTCTACGTAAAGTGGGGCATCAAGCAGCACTCCAACGAGGAACTGCGCCAGAAGTACGTCGCCGAAGCGCTCCCGGAGATCCGTAAGTTGGGCCTGCAGCCTGCAGACAACCTACTCAACCGCCGCTTCCTGTAGGGGCCGCCCATGGCCATCGATTTCTCCATCGATAACGGCGTCGGCATCATCAGCTTCAACCGCCCGCCGGCGAACGCATATGACCACGGGGTGCTGGTCGAACTGCGCGATGCCGTGCATCGGGTGGCGGAAGACGCTGCCGTGCGGGTGGCGGTGGTGCGCAGCGCAAACCCTAAGTTCTTCTGCACCGGCGCTGACATCAGCACGCTGCAGAACTCCTCGCGCGCGCAGTTCGCCAACTTCCTGATCGTCGCGCAGGAGGCAGTGGAAGCGATTACACGCACTCCCAAGCTGTTTATCGCGGCCATCGCTGGCCACTGCATCGGCGGCGGGCTGGAGATCGCGCTGGGCTGCGACTTCCGCTGGGCGTCCGAGGGTAAATACAAGCTAGGCCTCGCCGAGGTGAATCTGGGCCTGTCGCCTGGCATGGGCGGCACGCAGCGGCTGCCGCGGCTGATCCCCAAGAGCAAGGCGCTGCACATGATGGTAACCGGCGAACCGATCCCGCCCGAGGAGGCGCTCGCGCTCGGTATCCTCGACCGGCTGGTCCCCGCCGCCTCGTTCGAGGAAGAGGTGATGGCACACGCACGCAAGCTCGCCGCTGGTCCTACGATGGCGCAGGGCTACATCAAGCTTTCCGTGAACAACGGGCTGGAGACCAGCCTCGCACAGGGCCTCTCCATTGAGCGGGCGCACCAGAACCAGCTGTTCGCTTCCGAGGATGTGGCCGAGGGCCTGAAGGCGTTCCTGGAAAAGCGCGGCGCGCAGTTCGGGGGCCAGTGACATGACCTACGAATTCATAGCGCTGGAGCGCCAGGAAGGCGTGGCGGTGCTGCGGCTGAACCGGCCGGAGAGCTTCAACGCCTGGAACCAGCAGATGCGCGCGGAGCTGCGCGACGCGGTGGCGGAACTCGTCGCGGACGACGAACTACGCGCGGTCGTCATAACCGGCACTGGCAAGGCATTCTCCGCCGGCGAGGACGTCCGCGGCATGAAGAACCTGGCAGACGTCGGCACGCGCGCGTTCCGGCGCGTGGTGCGTGATATCCACAATGTGTTCGATGAGATAGAAGCCATCGAAGTCCCGGTTATCGCCGCCATCAATGGCGTAGCCGCCGGCGGCGGGCTGGAGCTTGCGCTGTCGTGCGACTTCCGCTTCGCCGCGGCGACCGCCAAGATGGGCTTGCCGGAGAACAACGTTGGCCTGATCCCCGGCTCTGGCGGCTGCTCGCGCTTGGTGCGGCAGGTCGGCCTGTCCGCGGCCAAGCGGCTGGTCATGACGGGCGAGATCATCCCGGCCGAGAAGGCTCTGCAGTGCGGACTGGTCGACGAGATCCACCCGGCCGAGCAGCTGATGGACGAAGCGCTCGCGTTCGCGCGCCAGCTCGCGGCCAAGGCGCCGCAGTCGCTGGCAATCGCCAAAGTGGTGTTGAATAACTGCGCCAGGGTGGATCCCGACACCGCGCGTAACTTCGAACGCCTCGGCCAGAGCATCCTGAAAAAGACCGAAGACCACCTTGAGGGCGCGCGCGCCTTCGTCGAGAAGCGGCCGCCCCGCTTCACCGGGCGATGAGCGCCGCCCGGTCGCCGAAAGGCGCTCCGCCCCCTCCGCTTGCCAAAGGGGGAGGCGGCTGCCCGAAGCGAGTAAGCCTGGGGGAGGTTACCGAATGAGCGACTGGCAGCCGGCGATCCGCCGGGGCGAACTGAGCGAGCAGGGCCTACACGCGGCCACAGTGGGCGATCACAAGGTCGTGGTGCTGCTGGCCGACGGCGAGATCGTGGCCTACCGCGACGCCTGTCCGCACGAGGGCTTTCCGCTCAGCAAGTTCGCCGAGCGGCAGGACTTCGTGATCATGTGCAACAAGCACCTGTGGGAATTCGACACCGGCACTGGCGAGCACATCAGCCGCATCCCGCGGCCGCAGTGCAACCTGAAGCGCTACCCCACGCGCGAGGTGGATGGCATGGTGGAAGTGGACCTGTCCGCGGTGCCGTTGGGCGACCCGGGGCCGATCACCGCTTACGGCTAGGTCCTGCTCTCCCTCTCCCAGTCGCTGGAGAGGGTTGCGCCGACATCGACAGCTTCAGCCTGCACGCCGCGGTGCGGATGCAAACGCACGACTGCAAGCGGCTGGAGCAGCTATGCCGCTACATCACGCGGCCGGCGCTATCCGATGAGCGGG